>Ga0209310_1000020_pt1 | contig 404452 bp, 374 predicted proteins | sample AD_UKC030_MetaG_FD_184415 | JGI IMG/M metagenome (GOLD analysis project Ga0209310, IMG submission 184415) | Active sludge microbial communities of municipal wastewater-treating anaerobic digesters from USA - AD_UKC030_MetaG (SPAdes) (version 2) | ecosystem: Engineered > Bioreactor > Anaerobic... | reverse complement strand
CGATGGTGAGCTCTTTGTCCAAGATCGGTTTGATCCATCTCAGCCGCTCCGCTGCTTTGCTTTCAGCCATAGTTTTCATGCTCCTCCCAGCTTAGCAAAAAGGCGCAAAATGTCCTTGCACATTACCTATTTGAATTGACAATGACCTGGTCTATCACTATCATCATTGTCCCAATAGTAGCGGAAATTGCTCTTATGTTATTGTTGCCTATTGGCGATAAAAGTGACGCTAAAATAATCATTAATCCAATTGATGCCAAAAAATAATTAGCCAACAATTCCATTAGCTTCTTTTTAACGAATATTTCTGCCATCGAAACACCTCATTCAATTTTTGAATTTGCTGGTTCTATTTTGCCACATTCAAAAATTGTTTCAAGTAATATAAAAAGAACAGCTTGGCGCCGTTCTTTTAGGTGCTGGATCCTTCAAAATATTCCGATACTCTCGTTAGCGGCTGGCCAATAAGAATTGATATTGTAACAAAAATTAACCAGACAATAACGCAGTGAACGCGGATACTTGATTCAAAATTGAAACCGGTTATCCCGATTAGTAAACAAATTCAGCCGATACCAGAGCGTTCTGTCCGCTATCTTCAGCACTTTGCTTTTTTCCATTGAATCCCCTTTTTGCGGAATTATTAAACGTACTGATACCAGTATTTGGTATTTAGCCTCAAATTGCAAGTTGCCGATTGAACGGACACACTGACTTTTTATTCAATTTGCCCCAATTAAAATAACATCCCCGTTTAAAGGGGATGATGCGAAATGTTCTTGATTTTGTTCCGCCAAAACCAGGAGGAAAGGAATAATAAGCACACCGCTCCGGCTGGTAGAAATATCATCGGCGTAATATGCCCAACAACGTTTTTTAAGAACTCGATTCCGAATACTCCGGCAGTGAACAGGCAGACCAAAGAATTCAGTTCGGCAAGACTGCCGCCGAGTCCTAGAATTTCTTGGTTAAACGGGTTATCCCATATTACCATCAAAGCTCCAATCGTGCAGATGGTACTGGCAACAATCAAGGCAATCTGTAAAGGATCGAAGCTGATATCCAGCAAGACGACTGGCAAAAAAGCGACAGCCATCAATTGAAAGATTTCGTAAGCGCAGAGGATATACATCCACGCTGCTGGTTTGCTTTCCATTAAATCCACCGATTATATTATATATTAAATTATTATCCTGTCAATAGTTTACCTTTGAATTATTTTCCGGAAATCATTTTTGCAGAGGCTATCTTTAAATGAAAAAAGCGGGGTTAGCCGCTATCGCTGAATTTTTCGGGCGCATCCTTGAATTTTGATACGCTGGCGGACAGAACGGTTTTTCTTTTATCATCCTCGATCTCGTAGATCCTTAGTTTCTTCGCGTCTTCGTGATACGGCAGGGCTAGTGAAAAATCAAACCGGTCTTCACTGTCGCACAAGCCGCGGTTGCCGGATTCACCTGATTCGCAATCAAAACATTGCGTTTCGATCGTGAATGTGAACGGGCAAGACAGCAGGATTTCCCCGGTGGCATTCGTTATTTCCAGTTCGTATTCCCGGTCGCGGGTGCTGGTGAGCCGGTTTGTGCAGCCGCCGTATTCCTGGAAAGCCTCAAGATAGCTTTTGTCGTCATATTTGCACAGGATCGCGTCAACGCTTTCCGAATAATCGGATCTTACCCTGTCGGAGCCGAGTTTTACGCACTCCTCGCCATCGGGAGCGAATGTGCCGGTAGAAACCGGGTAATTGTCCACCCGCAAATCTTGAAGCGACATTTTTCCCTCCCGATAGGCGATGTCGGATTCGTAATGCAGGTTTTTCGGATCGCCGTTGTTTGATAAATCGATTACTTCGCCCGAAAGTTCGTTACCATTCGGATCGTTTCCGGCTTGGCAAAGCGCTGCCAGCAAAAGAAAGATTACTCCGGTTTTAAGAACTCTATTCATCGAATCCTCCCCAATTGTTGCCGACTGATAATATTATCCTATATTTTTATTAATTTGTCAAATAAAACTGGCCGATTTTTTAAAGATAAAAGCAGCGCTGTTTAAGCTGCTGCTTCATATGTCAACTTCCCTACATCCCCCTTACATCGTAAGGGCCGAATCGGACATACCCATTATCATCATAGACAGTGATATCAGCACCGTCATAATGGTAAGGGATCTCCAGGGTCAGCGGCTGATCGCTTTCGTAGCAGCCGCCGGTCCACTGGCCGTCCGCGATCGAATCGGAGCAGATCGTGTTGGAATGGTCGAATCGGCCTTCTTCCAGCACGCGCTGTTGCCTGTCGATCAGCTGGAAGTACCAGCTCCCGCCGCTCCGGTAATCCGGGGCAGAGCCTTCGATGACGCTGATCTCATCGAGCCGCATGTAGTGTTCGCCCGTATCGCGGAGCGTTAGGAAGTAGATTCTTCCCGAGTCCTCATTATCCCGGTCAAAACGGGTTATTCTTTCTCCCTGGCCGTAGTAGGCTTGGGCTAGGGGCTCATCCTCTGGAAATTGATCCAATCCCCAGACGGGCTGCGGTATCGGTTCTAGCCCTCCGTGCTGGCATGCCTGGCCGCTGGCTGTTAGAGCCAGAATGACCAGGCTCAAAATTAATGCTTTCCTCATTTTCAAGCCTCAAAAAGCTTATTTTCTTGCCCTAATTATATCATAAATTAGCATAATTGTCAATCAAATTCCGCAATCTTCGGTTGTCAGCCAAACAAAAAAAGCGGTTATTCCGCTTTTAATTTTTCTTGGAAAAAATATTGAATAACGGCAGCCAAAGCATAGGCGAAAAATGTTCCTAACAGTAAATACGAAAGAAAATCCGCGATTCTTTCCGTGTTGATCGAATAGAGAATGCCATAGACAGTTATTACGCATCCAAACACTAAAAAGGCCATTAAAACGAATTTAGTCGCTCGAATGACGATGCCCTCCCTAAATTATGATGAACTAAAGCCACTATAGGTGATTTTTTCGTCCTTATCAAGGTGAAACGACCGGCGGTTTTATGAAGGTTTGCCAAAGATTTTAGCGTCTGGTAGTATTGTAATACGATAGCGGTTTAAACTGCGCTTCGTCTGTATGGACACAAAATTCTCCAAAAAACGGTTTGAAATACCTCATAATCTGGAAATTCCGCCCCAGAGCGTTGAACTTGAGCAATCGGTGATCGGCAGCCTTATGATCGACAAATCGGCGATCACCAAGATTGTCGATTTTTTATCGCCACAGGATTTCTATAAGCCCGGCCATAAAGAGATCTATACGGTTTGCCAAGAACTTTTTGAAAAAGGAGAACCGATAGATTTCCTGTCGGTTTCCAACCGGCTGAAGGAAAAAGGGGTTCTGGATAAGGTTGGAGGAAACGCATATTTGACCGAAACGATCAATTTAGTGCCCAGTACCAGCCATGTGGCTTCGTACGCTCGAACCGTTCAGCGGAAAAGGATCTTGCGCGACCTTATTTCAGCCTCGCAAGAGATCGAACAGCTTGGCTATAACGAATCCGACGAGCTGAATGAAGTGCTCGATGAAGCGGAACGGAAAATTTTTGCCATCGCGCAGAGAGGAGTGGCCCAGAATTTTACGCTGATCAAAGATACTCTACCCGACGCTTTTGAACGGATCGAAAAACTTTCCCAAGGCAAAACTACGAGAGGCCTCGCGACCGGCTATACCGATCTGGACAAAGTACTGTCAGGATTGCAAAAATCCGACTTGGTAGTCCTGGCGGCCCGGCCGTCCATGGGAAAATCGACCCTTGCCATCAATATCGCGCAAAATATCGCTTATAACGAAAAAATCACGGTTGGCGTATTTTCGCTTGAAATGTCCAAAGACCAGATTGTCGACCGTTTAATCTCGTCGATTTCGGGAGTAGACCTCTGGAAAATCAGAACCGGGAAGCTCAACGGGGAAGGCGATGAAAACGATTTTGTCAGGATCCAGCGGGCGCTGGCAGTCCTTTCGGAAATGCCCATCTATATCGATGATGTTGGGTCGCCTTCGGTTCTCCAGATGAAAGCCTTGTGCCGGCGCTTGCAGGCCGAAAAAGGGCTGGGCTTGCTGGTTATCGATTATTTGCAGCTGATGGAACCGCTTAATAAAATGGCCAGCCCGGTCCAGCAGGTTTCGGAAAACTCAAGGGCTTTAAAGGGTTTGGCGCGCGAATTGAATATTCCGGTTTTGGTGATTTCCCAATTGTCCCGCGCGGTGGAACAGCGCGTTCCTTCCATTCCCAAGCTTTCCGATCTCCGCGAATCCGGCGCAATCGAACAGGACGCGGACGTGGTAATGTTCATTTACCGCGAAGACCGATATCGGGATAACTCCGAAAAAAAAGGAATTGCCGAAATCATCATAGCCAAACACCGGAACGGACCCGTGGGCAAGATCGAGACCTTTTTCGACGATCAGACCGTAAGCTTCAAAAATATTGAGAAACGCTACCAGGAATACGAAATTTAGCGAGAAAAGCTGGAATTGCGCTAACAGACGGTTTATTAAATATGTATTCGCCCAGTATCCAAAAATTAATCGAGGAGTTTTCCAAATTGCCGGGTGTCGGACCGCGGGCGGCGGCGCGTTTTGCCTTCTCCCTGATCGGAAAAAAAAGATCGGAAACAGACGGTTTGGCGCAGGCGATCATTAACGTTAAGAAAAATGTTAAATGCTGCCGCCTTTGTTTTAATGTTTACGAATCCGATCTTGAGATCTGCGGCATTTGCTCGGATGCCCGGCGCGACAACGGCCTTCTTTGCGTAGTGGCCAATGAAACGGATTTGGCAACGATCGACAAGACCGGGGCTTATAAAGGGCGGTATTTTGTTTTGGGCAGCCCTCTTTCAAGCTTGCGCCGCCACCCGGCCGATACGGCCCGCCTATCCGAATTGGAAAAGAGGGCGCGACAGAACAAGGCGCTGAAAGAAATCATTCTGGCCATCAATCCGACGCCAGACGGCCAAGCGGCTATTTTATATTTGGAAAGAATGCTTAAGCCTTCGGGCGTAAAGATTACCCGGCTGGGTTTGGGCCTGCCGTTTGGCGGAGAACTTGAATATGCGGATGAGGAAACACTGCAATCGGCTCTGCGCGGACGCCAATGATGTTTTGCAAAAGAAAAAGGATCCTTACAGGATCCGGTTAAACGATTTTGCTTGGCTAAGATAAGAAATAACCGCTTGCGGGTTATTAAGGAACTTGATGGCAAAGGTAAGTATCCGCGGATCGTAGAGCATCTTTAAATGGTCAGCGTCGGGAAATTGGACATATGCGGTATAAGGAAGCGCTTGAAAAGCGCTTTTTGTGTACCAATGAACGGATGCCCGGCCCCCTATTTCCAAAGGCGGCATCATGCCCAAGGACTTCTCCGTGAGCGATTTCATAAAGGGCGAGTCATTTACCATATCAAGTTCACACGGATATTTGAACGGCCGCCGTTTTCCATGCAGCGCCCAGCGCGCGATCTGGAATTTTGACGCGGTATTGGGACCTTCAAACAAGATTATCGGTCCGGAAAATTCTTCGAGATCGGCAGCCAGCGAGCGCACCATCGCGTTGCACATTGAATGGGACGCTATCGCGTACAGGTTTTCTTCTTCGATAACAATTTTTAGCTTTTTTGCTAATTCTTTCAATGGAGCCCTGGTCGGCAGTCCTTGGAAGTAATCAAGAATAACCAGTTCGTATCCGTTGGCTAGGAAATACGGTTTGGCTAAATCCGCGATTTGCCTGACTAAGGCCACTTTTTCTTCGTTGATCATGAACCCGGGCCCGAACCCGACTTTTCTTTTTAACACTTTCCGCCTCCTTATTTTTAAAGATCCGTTTTATTCTAAAAACAATATAATAATTTGTCAATCGTCATTCGGTAATACTTTGACGCACGCAAGAGAAAGCCCGCGAATATTCGTGGGCTATATATGAGGGAAGAATGAAAAATGAATGTGATAAAAAGTGCTATGAAAACTAGCGAAAAGAGCTGCAAAAAATGGGAGTAGAGGGGGGACAATTTAATCATAATCCCATTCAATGATCGCTGTCAAGAGACGGGGTGTGGATAAACCAAAAAAGACCGCCGTGAGGCGGTCTTTTGAAGTTTGATAGCAAATACGGCTATTTGGAGTCTATGGATTTGATCTCGACCTCCGTAAACAGCTGGCGGTGCCCCTTTTTACGGTGATAGCGTTTTTTAGCCTTATATTTGAAGGCGATCACTTTTTCGCTTTTGCCTTGTTTTAAGATAGTGGCTGATACGGTCGCGTTTGGTATGGCAGGCTGGCCGATGGCCACCTTTTCGCCATTTTCCACGAGCAAAACATCGGAAAAAGTGACTTCCTTACCTTCATCGCCTTCGATCTTTTCGATCTTGATCTTTTTTCCGGGGCTCACTAAATATTGTTTTCCCCCTGTTTTGATTACGGCCAACATATTGATTATATGGTTTAGTTATTGATAACCCGTTTATACTATAATATTTTCGTCTAAAAGTCAAATCAGGTTCAGCTGTCGGACGGCTTGTCGATTTGCTTGGCTTCGGCTGGAGAACGGACTTCTTCGGTTATCCGAATTACATCCTTGTCAATTTTGGAGAATTCCTTGCTTGCGCCGTTGTAAGCGTTTACCGCCGTTCCCAGATGCCCGCCCAGTTTCTTCATATACTCGTCGTAAGCAACCAAATGGCGGCCCAGCTGTTCTACCCTTTTGCGTATTTCTTTTGCGGATTCCTCGATCTGCATGGATCTTAATCCCTGCAATATGGTTTGCAGATAAACATAAAAAGACGTTGGGGATACGATATGGACCTTTTTCTCCCGGACTGCGTAATCAATCATATCGCGGGTATTGCTCTTCATAGCCCCGATTTTATTCACTAAGAGATCGTAATATATCGCTTCGGCCGGAATGAACATGAAGGCAAAGTCAAGCGTTCCTTCGTTGGGACGGATATATTTGGCCGTTTCATCGATCCTGTTCTTTAAATCGCTGCAAAAGACCTTTTCCAAGTCCTCTTTTTTTTCCGAATCTTCCTCTTGGATTATCCGATTGTAGTTTTCCAGCGAGAATTTTGAATCGATGGGGATGATCTTGTCTTTTAGGATGATCGCGGCATCCACTATTTTCCCGTCTTTAAACTCATATTGCATCTTGTATTGGCTGGGGCTGAACACATTCTTTAAAAGCTCTTCTAAATAATACTCGCCCAAAATTCCTCTTTGCTTGGTATTTTTCAAGACATTTTCCAAAGATTGGAGCTGTTCGGCAAACCCGACCACCTGCTTGTTGGTATTGTCGAGCTCCGCAAGTTTTTTGGAAACATCCTGGATTAACCTGGCGCTTTGGGAAAACTGCTGCTGGAGCATCTGGTTGTTGAAACCAAGATGATCCCGCATAGCCTTGCTTGATTCCGAAAGCTTGTCATCCAGAGTTTCGGCTATCCGGCCGATCTGCTGCTGGAGCATTAAAAGAGCGCCGTCATTGTTTTTTTCCGGTTTTTTGCGAGTCAAAATATAAGTCTGGATGCCAAGCACTGCCAGTACGAGAAAAAAAAGAAACAGTGATGCGTTGTCCATTTATATAAATTAATTCAGCGGGCGCAAAAAAGCAAATCGAATTTATATTTCCCGCAGGAGTTTCGCCTCCCGTGGTAAGAAACCACGGCGGTGACCGAAGGAAATCCCGAAGCATTGAGGGGCGGCCAGAGGATGCTTCCTCCCCCGCATGATGCGGAGCGGAGTACCTAAGTCCTCCTCCTTTCTTCCCGCTTTTTTGCGGGAAGGAAACTGTAAGTTTCCTTTTGTTCCTAGGACTTGCCCAGGGTCTTCAAATTAATAACCGATTTAGTCCAGGAACTTGGCGGTCCAGGTTTTGGCGCGTTTCAGCTCGCTTGGCGTGCCTTCAAACACGATCCGGCCGCCGCGGTCTCCGCCGTCCGGACCCATTTCGACCACCCAATCCCCTTCCATCAGCACCTGCGGATTATGCTCGATAACGATCACCGAATTGCCTTTTTCGACCAGGCGCCTTAAAATGACCAGCAGTTTTTTGGTATCGTCAAAATGGAGGCCGACCGTGGGTTCGTCCAAGATATAAACAGTTTTTCCGGTTTCCCGCTTGGAAAGCTCGAAAGCCAGCTTTATCCTCTGCGCTTCACCTCCGGAAAGGCTTGGGGCGCTTTGGCCAAGCTGCAAGTATCCCAGTCCGATGTCGCAAAGCAGCTGCAACCGCTCCCTGATCATCGGGATTTCGGTAAAGAAATTTTTTGCTTCTTCGATGCTCATAGCCAGAATGTCCGCTATGCTTTTATCTTTGTATTTTACGTTCAGGACTTCGGAAGTGAAGCGCTGGCCGCGGCAAAGCTCGCATTCAACGTAAACATCTGGCAGAAAATACATTTCCACTTTCTGAAAGCCTTCCCCTTGGCAGACGGGACACCGCCCTTGCCGGGTATTGAAAGAAAAATGGCCGGGCCCGAACCCGCGGATCTGGGCGTCGCGGGATCGGGAGTAAAGTTCGCGCATATGGTTGAAAACTCCTGTGTAAGTGGCCGGATTGGAGCGCGGAGTTTTGCCTATCGGGCTTTGATCGACCAGAACGACTTTATTGATATGCTCGGCGCCTTTCAATTCCTTGTACTCGCCCGGTATGGCTTTGGCGCCGTAAAATTGCCTTTGCAAAATGCGCGCTAGGGTTTCGATGACAGCAGTGCTTTTTCCCGAACCAGATACGCCGCCGACGCAGGCAAATTTTTCCAGCGGGATTTTCAAATTAACATTTTTCAAGCTGAACTGGCTGGCTCCCGAAAGTTCAAGCCACCTGGTATCCTTGTCGATTTTTTTCTTGGGAAAACCCGTGCCGATAGTCAGCTGCCCTGAAAGGTATTTCCCCGTAAGCGAACCGGATCTTAATATCTCGTTATAAGTTCCTTCAAAAACCACTTTGCCGCCAAGCTTTCCCGCGCCCGGCCCGATTTCGATGATCCAGTCGGCGTTGCGCATCACCTGTTCGTCGTGTTCGACGACGATTACCGTGTTTTGAAGGTCTTGGAGTTCGCGCAAGGCTTTGATCAGCCGTTGGACGTCTCTTTGGTGCAATCCCACCGTTGGTTCGTCCAAAACGTAGATAACGCCCGAAAGGGCCGAACCGAGCTGGCAGGCCAGGCGGATGCGCTGGTTCTCTCCGACTGAAAGCGTTGTTGCTTCGCGGGCCAGGTCGATATAATCCACGCCGACTTCAACTAAAAAGCTTAAGCGTTTGGATATTTCCCTGATCAACGGCTGGGCGATTCCGCGATCGCGCTCGCTAAGGCCGGCCTCCAGTTTTTTAAAAAATGGAATTTCCTCGCGGACCGGCATCGATGACAACTCGAAAATATTTTTACCGTCGATCTTGACCGCCAGCGGTTCGCGGGCCAGGCGCGCTCCCCGGCAGTCGGGACAGGATATCTCGGTCATATATTTTGAGATTTCCGATCGCAGGTACTCCGAGGTGGTTTCATGGTATGTCCGCTCCATACGGGGAACAATACCTTCGTAATTCGGGAATTTATCGCTTCCAAAGAGCGCTATTTGCTTATGCTCTTCGGATAGATTCTTGAATGGGGCATCCAGCGAAAAGCCCAGGCGCTCCGCCAGGTTTTCCAGCGACCACTTTTGGTAGGGAACGGCCAGCGACCGCTGGGACCAGCGGCCCAGATTAAACCAAGGTAAAACCGCCCCTTCATTCAAAGATAAGCCAGGATTTATCATTAAGTCGGCATTTATCTTCAGCAGCTTGCCCAGGCCTTGGCAGGTTTTGCAGGCTCCATAGGGATTATTGAACGAAAAAATCTTGGGCTCGATCGCAGGCAAAGATATCTGGCAGTCAGGGCAGGAAAAGTTGCTGGAATAAACAAGCTCATTTTCCAAGTTTCCGATCTTTGAATAAGCGGAAATCCGGCCTTTGCCCATTTCAAGCCCTTTCTTGACCGAAAGCAATATCTTTTCTTTTTCTTCCTTCAGGAAATTATCGAGCTTCTTTCTTTTGCGGGCCATTGCTTCAGCTTCGGTTTTGGCCATTCTTTTTTTATCAATATTGATCCCGTTCGCGTAATTTCTCAAGTCAAATTTATCGATGACCACTTCGATATTATGGGTTTTTTGCCGGTCCAGAATCTTATCCCTGGCCTCTTCGACGTTGAAAAAAATTCCGTCGATGCGGATTTTTGGCCATCCGGCGCGGTAAATTTCCTCAAGCGTTCCCTGATGCTGGCCTTTTTTATGGGTGATCACGGAAGCCATGATCAGTATTTCGTTTTGGAGCGCGGAACGGAATATGCTTTCCGCTATGCGGTTGGGCGTCTGCGAAACTACAGGCTTGCCGCAGCCGGGGCAATGGGGTTTTCCGATATGCGCGTAGATCAGCCGGAGATAATCGTAGATTTCGGTCAGGGTGCCGACGGTTGATCTGGGATTTGAAGTGATGGTTTTTTGATTTACCGCGACCGTCGGGGAAAGCCCGCTAATCCGCTCTACGTCGGGTTTTTTCATTCCGCCCAAGAACTGCCGGGCGTATGAGGACAGGCTTTCAAGATAGCGCCGCTGGCCTTCCTGGAAGATGGTATCGAACGCCAATGAAGATTTGCCCGAACCTGATATCCCGCAGATAACAACCAGCTTGTTCTTCGGGATTTTAATGTCGATATTCTTCAGGTTATGGACCGCGACATTTTTTAATTCAATGAAATTCTTGTCCATATTGTGTAGTATCAGCCAAAAAAGGCATTAAGCAATTCATTATATACTATGTGTCAAGATTTTCCAAGACCTGCCGCGGGCACCGGGCGGACAAAACATTATAGCCCGGACCAAAAAAAAGAGACAGCTTATGTCTCTATGAACGATTTGAGGGTATTTTAGGGCAGTTTACTCGATCAGCCGGAATGAGAGCGCTTCATTGACCAAACTGTTGGTTGGCCCGCTTCGCTTCAGCCGTTCGGCGATAGTGCGCTGGCTGTGGGTAAAATCGGCCGCTATGGATAAAGCGTCAAAATCGCGTCTGAAATTTTCAGTTGCTTTCATAAAAGCAATAGTACGCTCAATGATGGCATTTCTGCCAATTTTTTTTATTTCGGTTGTGGTTGCTCCGATTTCGTCGGGCCTAATTTTAAAGCGATGCATTAGGATAATTAGCTTATCGCCCGATCCCGGTACTTGGTTTTTGGATTCTGAAAGCATTGCAACCGCCGTTTTAACGGCGTCTTCCCTGTCGAACATATTACACCTCTTGATGTGCTAAACCTTTTTTAGCACAATAAGATTTTTTTTGTCAAAATTTGGCCGGTGCGGGCGTAAAAAAATACGTTTTCGTTTAGAGAAAGCGCGCGCTGGATATCGAAATATACGGAAGGCCGGAACCGCACCGTTTGCCGTATTTTTTTACCTGGTTCGTTTGGCCTGTGATTTTTGAAGCAAATACCCCATTCTTAGCCGTTTGGCGTAAATATTAAACCAGAGAAGCGGGATCATAACCGCGGGGAAAGCAATACTGAATTGCGTGCCGGCCAGGCCCAAATTATCGTGAAGATAGTAAGAAATGGGAAAGCCGAGAAAAATAACGATCCAGCGGTAGTCGCGCGGCTCGGTGAAATAGACCTGGCGCGCTTTCAATCCGTTGATAGTGCGCTTTTTCCGGAACTCCGCCAACTCCCGTTGCTCGGCCTCAACTCCCCTTTTATAAAAATAATAGAGGCCGAATGCCAGAGGTAAGCCGATTTTCAGATCAAGCCCGATGAGCCTTGCGCATAGGCAAAGAAATATTAGCGGTCCGGCCATTCCGGCCATGCTGGGCTTGGCGGTGCGATTTTCCGCGTAGATTTTTAGCTTCCCTTTTTTACTGCCGTCATCGATGAGAAGCTTGATACTTATTTTCATCACCTCCAAAAATCCTTCTCCCGAGTGTCAAAGAGCAAGACGTTGCTTCAGAAATACTATTTATTCCACGGATCGTCAATTAAAAAGGATTGATATGCCATCAATCCTTTAATCTGTTTCTAGTCGCAAAATGGATCACGACCACTATGGCGGCGGCTATGATCGACACGTAGAATGCCGGTATTGGATCACCTCCATTTGATCCTATAGCATTTATAATTTAGAAAAAAATATTTATCAAGACCGAGAAAATAGACTTTGCGCTGCTTTCACGTTTTTACGTTTAGCAGCTGCTGTTTTGAACGTTGTACGCGTTGTTCTAAGCTGATCCGCCGCAAGGCTGATTCCAGAAAATTCCCGTATTTTGCCGCCCTACGGGCCAAACCTAGATAGCGAAGCCCGATTTTCCGGTAGTTGCGCGATTCGGAATAATTGTTATAATAACCTGATGCGCGAACAAGACAAAAAAGCATTTTTGCCCAAGGATGCGGCCCTGAAAAACCAGATCGACCGGTTGCCCGACCGATCCGGCGTTTATTTTTTCAAGGATGGCAAGGAATCGATCCTATACGTCGGCAAGGCCAAAAATCTGAAAAAACGCGTAATCTCCCATTTTTCAAGGCCAGAACAGCATGCCTGGGATTTTATGTCGCAGGTTTCAAGGGTTGATTTTATCGAAACCGCCAATGAAAACGATGCACTGTTGGTCGAATCCCAGCTGATTAAAAAATACCAGCCCAAGTTCAATGTCGTCTGGAAAGACGATAAAGCCTATTTTTACGTTGCCGCGACAAAGGAAAAATTTCCGCGGGTATTCATTACCCACCAGCCAAAAAATATCGAGGTTAGCCGCCTGGCCGGCCCGTTCACGCGGGGCGCGGAATTAAAAACGCTGCTAAAAGAATTGCGTAAGATTTTTCTTTTCCGAACGTGCCGCCATATCCCGAAAAAACCATGCTTATACTACAGCCTGGCATTGTGCCCCGCTCCGTGCTTAAACAAGCGGATCGGCGCCAGGTACGGCCAATCGATAGATGCTTTATTCGCTCTGCTGGCTCTTTACCGGCCGGATAAACTGCGGATCGAAGGTTACGATATTTCAAACATTTCCGGTACTTTGGCTGTCGGTTCGATGGCGGTGTTCGAAGGGGGCCACCGAAAAGCTTCGGATTACCGCAAGTTCAAGATCAGGACCGTTGAAGGGCAAAACGACGTGGCTTCGCTCAAGGAAATATTCTCAAGGCGCCAAAAGCACGCCGAATGGCCTAAAGCCGGCCTGGTGTTGTTGGACGGCGGCAAAGGGCAATTAAAGGCCGCCAGGGGGTATTTGGGGCCGGTGATCGCTCTAGCCAAGATACAGCGGTCTTCTGGCAAAATATTTTCCCCTTTTTCCAAGACTTTCGTCTTACTCGATAAATTGCCAAGAGATCTGCGAAACATCTTGTTGCGGGTCCGCGACGAAGCCCACCGTTTCGCGATCACCTACCACAAAAGCCGCCGCGAAAAACTGATTTCAGACAATAAATGAATTTTCGACCGCGCATAAAAAAAGAGCCTTTTTTCAACAAGGCTCAATCTCATCACGGTATGCCGTTTCCTCGATAATATTTCTTCCCGGATACGAGAGGATATAGAGCGGCTCCGGATCGTCGTCGGAGTCAAAGTCCATCGCGAATATTTCTTAAACAATCGGACTGCCATGGAATTTTACTTTTGTTCCTATTTCCAAAATTTCTACCATAATACCCTCCTAGCCGATAATGCTATAATACAGGAATTTTAAAGTCAATAATCATGTATCAATTCAAGGTCGTTTCTAAATTTGAACCGCAAGGCGACCAGCCCCGGGCAATCAAAAAGCTGGTTTGCGGAATTAAAAAGGGTTTGGATTTCCAAACCTTGCTTGGAGTGACCGGCTCGGGAAAAACGTTTACCATGGCCAAATTGGTTGAAGAAGTCCAGCGGCCAACCTTGGTGATCTCGCCAAACAAAACTTTGGCAGCCCAATTATACGAGGAGTTTAAAAATTTTTTTCCCACAAACGCCGTTTCCTATTTCGTATCTTTTTACGACTACTACCAGCCGGAAGCCTATATTCCCCAGACAGATACTTATATTGAAAAGGATTCCAAGATCAACGAAGAGATAGACCGGATGCGCCATGAAACAGTGCAGCATTTACTGACGCGCCGCGACTCATTGGTCGTGGCATCGGTTTCCTGTATTTACAATTTAGGTTCGCCCGAAACCTATAGAAAGTATGCGCTAAATCTGGCGGTCGGCCAGAATATGGCCGAACATGAATTGTTCGGCTGCCTGCTCGATTTGCAATATGAGCGGAATGATTACGATCTTTGGCGCGGTAAATTCCGGAAGCGAATGAATTATTGCGACATCTGGCTGTCCGGCGATGATCGCATCGTCCGAGTCGAGATTGAAAATCAAAAAATCAAAACTTTATATGAAAGTTCTGTTCCTTTCGGCAAATTTATTAAAATAACCAATGCCGAGATCTGGCCGGCAAAATTCTGGCTCTCGGACAAGGAAAAGTTAAATATTGCCTTGTCGAACATCGGTTTGGAAATGCAAAAAAGGCAGGAAACTTTAAAAAGTTCCAAAAAATTGATCGAGGCCGAGCGAATCAAGCGGCGCACCGAATACGATATGTCGATGATGCGGGAAACCGGTTATTGCCACGGCATTGAAAATTACTCGCGGCATATCGATTTTCGCGAACCAGACAGCGCTCCCTATACCCTTCTTGATTATTTTCCCAAGGATTATTTGGTATTAATAGACGAGTCCCATATTACCGTGCCGCAGATTCGCGGCATGCAGATTGGAGACCATGCGCGCAAAAAAGCGCTGATCGAATACGGTTTCCGCCTGCCATCGGCTTACGATAACCGCCCGCTCAAATATGAGGAATTTCTTGCCAAGCTCAATCAAACCGTTTTTGTTTCAGCTACGCCGGGCGAATACGAGAAAGATATTTCCGAAAACATCGCCGAACAGATCGTGCGCCCGACCTTCCTGCTTGACCCGGAGATCGAGATCCGGCCAAGCGCCGGCCAGATCGAAGACCTGCTTAAAGAAATTGAGATTAGGAAGGCAAAAAACCAGCGGGTATTAGCTCTCACGATTACCAAAAGGCTGTCGGAGGCGCTGTCCGACCATTTAAAGCAAAAAAAGATCAAAGCCGAATATCTGCATTCCGAAATCAAGACTTTAGCAAGGCCAAAAATCCTGGCTGATCTCCGTAAGGGAAAATATGACGTTCTGGTTGGCATAAACCTGCTGCGCGAAGGATTGGACCTGCCCGAAGTGTCCTTGATCGCAATTTTTGACGCCGATAAAGAGGGATTTTTGCGCGATGAAACATCTTTGGTGCAGATTATCGGCCGGACATCCCGGCATCGCGAAGGGAAAATCATCATGTACGCCGACCGGATTACGGCTTCGATGAAAAAAGCGATCAGCGAAACCGACCGGCGCCGCGCGATCCAAGCCGAATACAACCGAAAACATAACGCGGAACCGATGGAAATCGTCAAAGATGTTTACGATTCTCTGTCCGGCAAGGACAACGATTCGCAAAAAGAAAAACCTCCATCCGAGGAATTTTTGAAAGACTATTTAAGGCAGCTTAATTTAAGGCTTGATCTGGCCAGGCGCAACCTTCAGTTCGAAAAAGCCGCCCGGATCAAAGAAAAAATTGACGCTGTTAAAGAAAAGGCGCAAAATTTAGAAAAATAGCTTACTTGATGAATATCTCGGCTATGAGAAAGGCGATATAAACCAGCAGCAGGAATATCGCTTCTTTCTTGGAGACTTTTCGGTTTGTTTTGATGAAAATAAAAAATAGCAGCGCTGCCGCTATCAAAAAATAACGCGCTGTCGCAAAAAGGGAAAAATCGGTGATAACGATGGGCGAAAAAAGGGCAACAGAACCTAAAACCAAAGTTGCGGGAATGATCACCGCGCCCATGAGGTCGCCTAAGATCATGCGGGTTTCCCCTTTCCGGGCCGAAGCGATCGAGAAATAAAGTTCAGGGAACGAGTTGCCGAGGCCAACAACTAGGACTCCAACCATTGCCAAGGGCAAATTATATTCTATTGAGAATTTGCCTGCCTGAAAAATAATTCCTTGGGCCACAATGATAAGCATAATTGTTCCGAGCAAAATTTTTCCCAAATCGCGCATAAACAGCGGAAAACGCTTTGACAGAGGCACGGTATAATTGTCGTAAACTTTTTTAAATCGGTCTTGCTTGGAAAACAGCCAATAGATATAAGAGAAGAATAATACAAGCAGCAATAATCCGTCGAAACGAGAAAGCTTTCCATCCATAAAAAGAACAAGGGGAAGCAAAGCCGCTATTATAGTGAATAGAGAGCTTGTTTGGAAAGTCGCTCCTTTAGCCGGTATGCCGTCGCGCGCAAAAAGCGCGGCCAGCGCGATGACGAGCGTCATGTCAACCACATTGCCGCCGACAACATCTCCGAAAGACAGTTCGGGCATTTTATTGGCAATCGCCAGGACGGCTAAAATGATATTCGGCAGCGAGCCGGCGAATGCCATCATTATGAACGCCACGACAAACTCTTTCCATTCCAGGAATTTGGCGACCCTCTGCAGTCCTTCAACAATCCATTGCCCGGAAAAATACAAGATTACGCAGGCGGCGATAAAATACAATATATATGTAAAAAGCATATTAAATGCGTTGATTGGCCTTATTCGGCCTTTTACCACAACGAATAAGCCAATTCATAGATTATACCGCCAATGAAAAATAGTATTAAGGGGTAGGCGATCAAGTTTTTTTCCGGGCGGATTTTTTGGTACATCATTACGATCATTATGCCGTCAATGCTTAAAAGAATGCCTCCGACAAAAGAAAAAATTGCAATAAAATCCTTTATTCCGGCCAAATAAAGCGCCAAAGGCGTTGCGGCCGTTATCGACCAGGCTGCCAGCTTATTTATTTTCAGGTCATAGGCCAGGATCTTTTTTAGCGTAAGGCCGATAATAATAAAAGACGTGAAGCTGGTAATAAATCCAAATAAAAAACAGAGCGAAAGAAGACCGTTTCCAAATAAGGGTTTTAGGCCCATCAATGCCGACTGAGTTGTGTTTCCGCCCGTAAGCCCGATGATCAGGATGATAAACGAGACATAAGCGAACAGCGATAGAGCCGAAGACCAAACAACGACCGGTTTCAAAAATTTTTTCCGGTTTTCCCGCCCGAGCATTTCCTCAACTTCCGGTATCGAGGAAGAGGCCCATAACGCGAAAAGCACGGCTCCGTAAGGCAAAAGCAAGTCCTTGCCGGTTCCGGAATTTACCAGTAAATTGCTTAGTTGGAAAGAAGGCAGGCCAATGATCATGATAGCGCCCATTATGGTAAAGAATATCACCAGCCCCCATAATTCGATTTTTGAAACAAGGTTAATGCCTAAGTAGATAAAAAGAGACCCGGCCAAAAAATACGCGATACTAAAAGCGTTTTCAGGGGCGCTCAGCCAGGGAGAAAAAAAACTTTGTAGAAATTGCCCTCCGATCACCATAAAAGCGATCATTGAGGCCAAAAATCCGACAATAGTGCACACAAGGGCGATCCATTCTGCCTTGGCGCCCAGATGGATTTTGACAAATCCGGGAAATCTTTTATAGTCAGGAGTGCTTAAGGCTACTTCGGCGAACATCAGATGGATAATGACGGCAACGAAACCCAAAACCAGAAAATAAGCGGCCATTACTCCGATTCCGACGCGCGACGCGATATAGGGTAACGCAAAAATACCAATGCCGATGGTTGTATTGCAAAGAGTAGCCAGCGAATAAAACGGAAAGTTCTCTTTCATTAAAAAGATGCGTAAATGTCTTATCCGACAATAACCGGCTTGGATAGCCAGCCGCCGTCCGAGGACTCCAGCTCGATAATATATTTTTCCACGGCTAAATCCGGAAAAGCGGCTAAAACAATTTTTTTTGCTTCGCCCAATATATTTTCATAATGGGTGGTTTCGGCCGCTTTACTTTCAAAATTTTTGGATCCGCCGTAGGCGCCGCAATCCATGTGCATCGTCAGAATAACGCCTTGGCAGTTATGAAGCTTTTTTGATATTTCTATCTGTTCCAAGAAATAACCTCTGGTTTCTTCTTCTATCAAACCTTTTAAAGATCCGGCGGTAACGCATAGGTCGCAGCCATCGTGGCGTTCAAGAAAATAGTTTTCAACTTGCGGATGCAATCTCCAATCCAGGCAATTAAAGAGTAGCCAAATTTTTTTATCGGGGTCAGATGACATATTTTTTAATTATTCAGTTATTTTTTTATTCGACGATACGAATTGGAACCAGCGGCCTGTCCGATGTCTGCTTTGCATGTTTCCTGTGGGCGTTATAGGATTTGAACCTATGGCCTTTCCGATGTGAACGGAACGCTCTGCCACTGAGCTAAACGCCCTTTCAAATGCGCGTCGCGCATTGTAAGACGTACAATGAAACATTGTAGCATTTTATGATTTTTTTTAAAGAGCAAAAAAGAGGGCTTGCGCCCTCCTTTTTGTGTCCTAGCCGATTAGTTGAACCGGTCGGCGATCCTCTGGGCCTTAAGTTTGGCCCTTTCAAGATCGAGAACTTTCCGCGATTTGTAGGCAAAGTAGCTGCGCCTCTTGGCATCAAGCCATTCTTCGGCTTTGATAAGCTTGGCCTTGAAGGCCCAGATCAGGAAAAGGGCAAGCCCGGCCGGTATCACGAACGAATCGATAAAAGGATTGTTGGTGAAGCCGGTGGAAACGGTCGTTGCGCCTTCAACCTGGGTCTTGTTGACGGTTACTGTGGCTGAATCTTCGTCGGAACAATCATCGTTATCGCATTCGGCTTTAGCCGTATTGATAATGCGATTCTGCCCGAAGCTGAAGCTGTCCTTGCCGGCCACATAAGCGGTGAAGGTAACTTTTACGGTATCGCCTTCGTCTATATCGCCCAGATCAAGGCCGTTTTCCAGGTCATCGCTTACCTTGGAACCGTCAACGTAGATGTCCCGGGCATCATGGATGCCGCTTGGCAGGATATCGGTAAGTTCAACGTTTTCCAAGTCGCCGTTCACGGCTTCAACCGTTATCTTGAATGAAATTACATCTCCCGGGGCGGCAATTATCGAATCAAGATAAGCGGTCTTGTCCGTAACATTGCTTACAAGTTTTTCGATAGAAATGTTGCCTTCTTCATCATCATCGCAGTCTTCCGCCTCGATGGTGGTCTCATCGTCGATATCAAGGTCGTCTCCGCTTTCCACCCTCACGCGGGCCGTAAAGGTTCCGCTTTCCGAATAATCGCAAAGCTCTTCGGCCGTGTAGCTGGTTTTGCTGGTAGTAACCTTTTTGTCGTAATCGTCATCGTCATTATCCTCGTCGCAATAGAAATAATAGGTATAATCCCCGTCGCCGTGGCCGTTGGGAGATACTTCGGCGTAAAGGTCCACGTTCTTTAACGGGGCGCAGCCATTATCCGGATGTCCATCCAGCAATACGGTCGGATCATCGGATCCTCCGCCCCCGCATCTTCGGGTGGTAATGGTTGCCGTGGCTGTATCGGTCAAGCCGAGAGCCGAAACCTTGACCGATGCGGTATGGGTTCCTTTGGCCTCGTACGTGCAGAGATCGTTGGCTGTGTAGTTCCTGGCGGTCGTTGTTACCGTTTTTTCATAGTTTCCGTCGTTGGTACAATCGAAATAGTAGGTGATTTGATCGGTTGACTCGCCGCCCACTAAAGTCGCCTCGGCGGTCAAGTCGACATTCCTTAGGGTGATACAGCCGCTCTTGGTGCTGGTAGTGAGGTTTACGGTTAGACCCTTCTCGGTTTTGTTTTTTACCAGAATATTAACGGTATCGGTGTCAAAACCGCAATTGTTAGAGACCTTCAAAGTGCAAACATAATAGGTATCAACACTGACGCTCGGTGCCTGGAAAACAGCTTTGGCGCTGGAGGCATCAGTAAGGGAGCCCCCATTGCAGGTCCAGGAATAAGTCAGATTAGAACCCGTAGACGAGCCGTCAAGCAAGATCGATGACGATTCAAAGATTTCTTTATCGTCGCCGGCTTCGGCGACAGGCACGTCTCCTGAAACTGAAACAGTAACGCTGTCGGTATCGGAACCGTCATTGCCGGTGCAGGTCAAAATGTAAGTCTTTGATCCTTGAATCGCGGCCATCGATTGCGATCCATTAACCGCTTTCGTTCCCGACCAGGCTCCGGATGCCGAGCAAGAGGTTGCATTTATTGAAGTCCAGGTTAAAGTGAAATTTTCTTGGCAGCCTATCGATTCCGGGCCTTTGAGGTCAACCGAAACCGGTTTGACTACGTGTTCGCAAATTCCCGCGCCTTTACATATGGAACCGACGGCGCAATTTTTATCATCTCCCCATTCCAAGCAATCGTCGGTATCGTAGTTACCGCAAATTTGGTAAGTACTTTCGCCGGAACATTTTTTGGCACCTGTTGTTGAACATTCGTTCGTGCATTTGATGACGCAATTTCCGCCATCGCACTTCTTGCCGTCGATCGCGCAATCGTATTCATTGGCCCATTCCCTGTTTTCGTAGCACGCGGCGTAAGCGCATCCCCGCTTGATCTTTTCCCGCTGGGTCCAGTCTCCGGAACATCGGTAGTTTTCGGTCCACTCGTCGTTACCGCAGTCCTCGGCCAGCTCCTGCTTATTATTGCAGGAATCGTACCAATACAGATCATTATTGACGCATTCTTTTTTGACATGATCGGTACACTTGCAAATGCCGGCTCCGGTACAAGATTGGCCGGTTGGGCAATCTTTAGCGTCGCCCCACTCCGTGCAGGAATCGGAATCGTAGTTTCCGCAGGTTTCAACTTTGCCGTTCGCGCAGCGCTTGGCGCCGCTGGTACATTCGTTTGAGCAAGGGATTACGCAATGCCCGCCTTCGCAAACCGTCCCGCTAGGACAGGATTTTGATGCGGACCAGTACCAACATCCATTGCAGTATTGGCTGCATACTTTGTAAGATGTTGAGCTGGAACATTTCAACTCCCCGGATTTACACTCGCTTTGACAGCCGCAAGAATTGCAGGCCGAGGCGGTTTTGGCTCCAACCGCGATAGCGATAATTAAAACTAAAACCAGAAAAACCATGGCAAAAGCCATTTTTTTCAAAAAATTGCTCATATGTTTGTTTATTACGTTATTATTTATTTTAGCCATATGGAATAATTAGAATAAACGCGGCTTAATAAAGAATTTATCTTATAATTTAATTATACACTATTTGATATATTTTGTCAATACTTAGGGCCAGCCAAACTCCGATAAATACCGTTTTATGTCCCATGACCTTAACATATAAATGAAAAATTGCAACATAAAGCCATGTCCCAAAACAAACCGCCCCCGTTTAGACGGGGCGGCTGTTTTATTAATCTGGCGGAATACCCCGCCGGCTTTGCCCCGGGGCAGTTTATTAAAAGTCCGTTTTTTAGAGTCTTAAAGCTTTTTTTGCTTTAAGAATTGCCACTTTAAGGTTTAAATTCCGAGACGAGCGGAAACGCTGATAGGACGTTTTACGGCCGTCAAACCATTGTTCCGGCTGAATAATGCGGTTTTTGGCCATCCAGATACACAAGGCGGCCAGACTGAGCGGAAAGATGAACGAATCGATGAATGGATTGTCGCCAAACCCGGTTGAGATCGCGGTAATGCCCGCGACCTCCGCTCTTTGGACGATTATATCGGCTTCGTCGGAATCGCTGGTGCCTTCGCCGCGCGCCGTTGCCGTATTGGTAATGGTGGTTTGTCCATAGCTGAAGCTGGATGCTTTATCCACGGTTGCGGTAAACGTTACAACGACTTCATCGTCCTCATCGAGATCGTCGAGATCCAAGCCATCCTCAATATCCCCGCCGTTGGGCCTTCCATCGATCTCGATATCCCGGATATTTACAAGGCCATCGGGGAGAACATCGGATAAAGTTAAATTCTCAACGTCATCAGACACGGCTTCGATGCTGATCTTAAAGCTTACGTAATCTCCGGGCCTGGCATTCACGGAAGTAAGGTACCCGGCTCCGCGGGATAGATTGCTGACGGTTTTTTCCACCTTAAGATTACCCTCGCCGTTTTCACAATCGTCGGTGTTTATCTTAACGGTATCTTCGTCGGATTGACCGTTGCTTTCAACTTTAACCCTGGCCGTATAGTCATCGGCGTCGTCGTAGTCGCACAAATTGCGGGCCGTATATGTCGTATCTCTGGTGGTGATTTCCTTGTCCCAATCATCGTCATCTTCGCAATCGAAATAGTAAGTATATTCTATATCGTCGTCATTATCATAACCGGTGATATGCGCGGTCAAATCAACATTGTCCAAGGGCGCGCAGCCGCTGTCGGGGCTCGCCGTAAGATTGACTTTAAATTCTTTTCCTCCGCAGCTTTTCACTTTAACATCAGCCGTATCGGTGGCTTCTTCTTCGCCTGCCTCAACTTTGACTCTGGCTGTGTGGGTGCCGGTTGAATTGTAGTCGCAAAGGTCTTTAGCTGTGTATTTGTCCTGGCTTGTAGTAATTGTTTTTTCCCAGTCTCCGTCGTCGTCGCAGTCAAAACGATACGTATATTCGCCGAAATTTTGGCTGTTGTCATCGCTAATGACGGCTGTCAAATCAACATTATTGACAGGTTTGCAGCCGCTGGCCGGCTCAGCTTTGAGGCGAACCGTAAATTCCCGTCCGCAATCATTAACCTCAATTATTGCGTTGTCCGTAGCTTCTTCGCCGGATTCCAAGCCTTCAACCTTGACTTCGGGCTGGTATTCGCCTTCATCGTCGTAATCGCATAGGTCTTTAGCCGTATACGATGTCGCAGTTGTCGTAATGGTTTTGTCCCAGCTCCCATTGCCGTGGCAAGAGAAATAATAGGTGTATTTACTGTCTTTATCCCCTTCGATATCGATGATTCGAGCCGTTAGATCAACATTGTCCAAGGGCGCGCAGCCGCTGTCGGGGCTGGCGGTCAGTTCAACCGAAAATGTGCCGTGTCCGCATTCATCAGCCGTAATATTGGCGCTATCGGTTGCTTCTGCATTGGTGGTATATCCAACTACCTTAACTTGGGCATTATAGTTGCCTTCGGTTTCATAATCGCATAGATCCTTGGCCGTATAGGTTGCGGCAGTCGTAGTTATGGTTTTATCCCACTCGCCGTCTCCTTGGCAGGAAAAATAATAGGTGTATTTGCTGTCTTTGTCGCCTTCCAGGTTGGTGATCTTGGCAGTAAGGTCAACGTTGTTTAACGGCGCGCAGCCGCTGTCAGGGTTTGCCGAAAGGTCAACCGAAAATTGGCCGGAGATCTTATTTTTAACGGTAACGTTTACCGTATCTGAATCTGTTTTATTGCAATTATTGGTAACTTTGAGCGTGCAGGAATAAACTGTATCGCGCGAAACTTCTGGAGCATTAAAGGTCGGCTCCGCCGTATCTGCATTGTCCAGGCTGCCTCCGTTACAAGTCCAGGCGTAAACCAGATCATCGTTGTCATAACCGGCGGTAGAACCCGATCCGTCCAAGCCGGTCTCGCCGTTTTCTTCGACTTGTTTGTCGTTTCCGGCGTTTGCTTCGGGGCTCACAATATTAACGTCAACCGTTATGCTGTCGGAGGCTTTTCCGCCCGGGCCGGTACAAGCCAGGGAAAAAGTTTTCTTGGCCATGATACCATCGATGGTCTCCGATCCGGACGTATCTTTTGTTCCTGACCAGGCGCCCGATGCTGTGCAAGTTTCCGCTTTGTCCGATGTCCAGCCTATAGTGGCTGATCCTTTACAAGATACGGAGGCCGGTCCGGCTAATTCTACAACTGGCTTATCGGCGCCGCAGTCTTGGGAACAAGTGTTCTTGGTCTCGCCGCAGTCGGAGTTGCACTTGCCGTCGCCGCAGTAAAAGCACTGGTCGTCGCACTTTTCATAGCTGCTCCATTCGGTGCAGGAATCGGAATCATAGTTGCCGCAGGTACGGCCCGCGGTTCCCGAGCACTGATGGTCGTTTAAGGTGCACTGGTCGGTGCAGGAAGCGCCGCAGTCTTGGGAACAAGTGTTCTTGGTCTCGCCGCAGTCGGAGTTGCACTTGCCGTCGCCGCAGTAAAAGCACTGGTCGTCGCACTTTTCATAGCTGCTCCATTCGGTGCAGGAATCGGAATCATAGTTGCCGCAGGTACGGCCCGCGGTTCCCGAGCACTGATGGTCGTTTAAGGTGCACTGGTCGGTACATCCTTTTACGCAGGAACCGTTTTGGCAATTATAACCTGTTGCGCATTCTTTGTCCTCCGACCATTCATAACAACTGTCAAGATCGTATTTTCCGCATACGCGATATGCGGTATCGGTGGAACATTCTTTTTGTCCTGGCGAACATTCATCCGAGCACGAGGATACGCAGCTGCCGTTCTGGCATTTGTAGCCGAAGCTGCAGTTTTTGGGCGTTCCCCAAATGTAGCAGCCAAGGCTGCCTTTAACGCAGGTTTGGTAGGCTGTGTCGCTGGAACATTGCTTCTGGCCCGAGGTACATTCATCCGAGCAGGACCTCACGCAGCTGCCGTTCTGGCATTTGTAGCCGAAGCTGCAGTTCTTGGGCGTTCCCCATTCGGTACATTTATCGCTGTCGTAATTACCGCACACGCGATAACTGTCATCGTCGGAACACTCCTTTTCTCCAATAGTACATTCATCCGAGCACGAGGATACGCAAGAGCCGTTGGAGCACTTGTACCCGGTTGAGCAGTTTTTGGGCGTTCCCCAAATGTAGCAGCCAAGGCTGCCTTTAACGCAGGTTTGGTAAGCTGTGTCGCTGGAACATTGCTTCTGGCCCGAGGTACATTCATCCGAGCAGGACCTCACGCAGCTGCCGTTGGAGCACTTGTACCCGGTTGAACAGCTTTTAGGGGTGCCCCAAACGTAACATCCCAGCGAGTTTTTGGCGCAGGTTTGGTAGGCTGTGTCGCTGGAACATCGTTTTTCACCCGAAGCGCACTCATCGGAACAGGATTTAACGCAAGAGCCATTCTCGCATTTATATCCAAATGAACAGTTTATCGCGCTTTTCCAGACATAGCATCCGCTTGAACCCATAATGCAAGTTTGGTATGACGTTGTACCTAAGCATTTTTTATCGCCAGCGCTACAAACATCGGAACATGATTTAACACAAGAACCATTAGTGCATTTATAATTAGCCGCGCAATTTACAGATGAGCCCCACACATAGCAGCCTGACGATCCCTTAACGCAGGTTTGATAGGACGTAGTTCCGGAGCATTTCTTGGAACCGGAAGAACAGGCGTCGGAGCATGACCTTACGCAGCTTCCGTTGGAGCACTTGTACCCGGTGGAGCAGTTTGAGACCGAGCTCCACACATAGCAGCCTGAGCTTCCCTTAACGCAGGTCTGGTACCCCGAACCTGAACAGCGCCTCGAACCAGAGGAGCAGGCGTCGGAACAGGATCTCACACAAGACCCGTTGGAACATTTGTACCCGGTGGAGCACGCTTTAGAACTACCCCACACGTAGCAGCCGCTTGAGCCTTTGACGCAGGTTTGATAGGACGTAGTTCCGGAGCATTTCTTGGAACCGGAAGAACACGCGTCCGAGCATGACCTTACGCAGCTTCCGTTGGAGCACTTGTACCCGGTGGAGCAGTTTGAGACCGAGCTCCACACATAGCAGCCTGAGCTTCCCTTAACGCAGGTCTGGTACCCCGAACCTGAACAGCGCCTCGAACCAGAGGAGCAGGCGTCGGAACAGGATCTCACACAAGACCCGTTGGAACATTTGTACCCGGTGGAGCACGCATAAACACCCGACCATTCACGGCAATAATCAGAATCGTAATTTCCGCAGACTTGGTATCCCGAACCGGAACACCGTTTCTGGCCGGACGTACAGGCATCGGAACAGGAAGTCTGGGCCGAAACCGAGGCCGGTCCTATCAAAACGAAATAGGCCACGGCCATAGCTGTAAGTAAAAATAAAAGCGTGAAAAGCTTTTTAAAACGGATGGTTTTAATGCTCATGATTAAAATAATGGATAATTAAAATTTATTATATATTATTAGCCTGTATTTGTCAAGTATTAAAACCTTTCATATTCGCTTAGATTCCACATTATAGGCAACGCATTATTCCGTCAATGATTTTACGCAAAAAAAGATGCCGTTCTTCGGCATCCTAAGCTTCGCTTGCGTAGTAACTGACCGCATCGGAATCGGGTTCTCCACTATCGAAGTACGCTACGTTTTCTACGCCTGTTTCTTCATTTGGCTCATAGACAACGTGAAGCGTAGCTATTTCTGTGTACTGCGGGGACAGTTCTGGATGCAAAATCACAACTGCGAACTGGCTCCATTCGGATGTTGGCGGGGCTTCTGCATCTAGAATCGCCGCCAGATAGGTACCAGAGGCCGTATTCACGATTACAAGCGGTCCTCGCCAGCCGTTGGACTTCATCCAACTCGAGATTCCGTAAGCACGAGCGCCTGGATCATTAATTCCCGCAATCCCCGTAGCAGTGTTCCAGCGAGTCAAAAAGACATTTAGCTGCGCTATGGTATAAGCGGATCCGTTGCCTTCGACCCAAGTATAACTGCCGACTGCTGATGCCCACATGGCTCGGCAGATTGGGTCAGTGACATTCAACGGCAGATACATTGCCGCTTCAAGATCTTCTGATCTTACTCCGGGTTGCGTTCCATGGTAAATGGCTACCCCGATTTTCGGGGGCATTCTCTCATCGGACAAAGCTGCCGTATTGGCTATGCTAAAAAATAGCATTGCAATAGCCACTATACTAAATACTTTCATTTTATCCACCTGCCTTTGTATTGTTTTTGTAATTATGACTGATTATAGTGATTTTGTCAAGAGCAATAATCTGTTGAGGTCAAACCTCAACAAGTTTAACAAGTTCTATTCAGCTTAAAAACATCCAGAGTCCCGGTCTCTGGGGATTATCCCAGAGACCGGGACTCTGGAAACGGCTTTTGTGTGAAAGATATAGAATTATATCGTAACTTCTTCGACGTTGTATGCCTAATTTGGTTAAAATAAATGAGCGTAGGTCATACGCTCATGGTTTCGCCTCCTTTCTGGAGGTGGAATTTTCTTCGGCTACCAGCGTGATAATCTGGCTGGTGTCCATTCTAACGACCTTGTCTCCGAGGATATAGGTCACATTATCCTTCGTGACCTCCCTTTCCTCGGGTTCATGACGTGACGTTCCATTGTCCTTCAACAGGACTTGTGTAACTACCCGCCTATGGGTTGTTACGTTTTCTTCCTGTTTCAGGATTTTGATCTGTCCCTCTCCGCCCAGAGCCTTGATGGCAACCTCGGTAGCATTGGAGGGGTCGATCGTCCCGGTCTCATTGGCCGGAATTAATACCTTTTTTTCAACAATGATGGTCTTCGGACCATCTTTTAGTTGGTCGTATATCAGTGCGCCGGCTATCATCAGGCAGGCGGCAATGAGGAGGACCAATGCTATCGCTTTAGCGCTAACCTCCTCCTTCTTTTTCTCTTCTGTCACTATATTCACCCCTTAGATATTAATATTATTATACACTTATTAAAAATAATGTCAATAGTTGAAATTACCCTTTATGTTTCTGTTGAGGTCAAACCTCAACAAGTTTTGTTCGGGAATTTCTGTTGAGGTTTGACCTCAACAAGTTTTGGGGCACAAAGAAAGGGGCGCATTTGTGCGCCTTTAAATGATGCGGTTAATTACGTAAGCCGCTATTTCGTTGCAGTAGCTTAGCCCCAGCCAAATGCTGACTGCAACAGTTATTATCGCTGTGTGATCGATGAATTCCCTCATTCTTGTATTTGTCAAACAAAAAGAGGCCGCTTTCAGGCCCTTTTTGCGTAGATATTCGTAATTAAAGCCGCCTATTCCATAAGTGTGGTTTTGACAACGATACGCTTATAATCCTTGCCGGGCGGCCAGCAGCTGATCAAAAATAAGGTGTTTTCATCAAGGTTTGAAGCGGGTAATTCTTCACCCGGCAAGATAATGACAGTTTTTTTAACCGTATAATTAAAAACCTTGCCATTATAAGTCAGAGCAACGTTATCTCCAACCGCCAGCTCATTGATGCGCGAAAATACCCAATCGTATTTTATCTTGGGCCATCCGGGCGGCGCGCTATGGCCCAAAAGCATTATTTCCCCGTTTTGGCCGGGTTTGACCGAATCCGGATACATTACAACCCCTGAATCCAAATATTTATGAATAATGGCATTATCAGCGGTGTCGGAAACTACGATCGGCGCTTTGATGCCCAGTTTGGCTATCGAAATATCAAAAGATCGCGGATTTATAATAACCGGATCTTGCCCGGCTACCACCTTATCGGTTTCGACAGGTTCGTTATCGTCTAAATTGTCATTTTCCTGTTCTTTAACTTCTTCTCCGGACTTTTCCGGCTGAACATTTACTGACGTTACGGGAACTTTAACCGCCGGCTGTTTGTCCGCGGGCTTTAAGTCGCCTAAATACTGGCCGGCAACTTTATAGTTAAAAAGCCAAGAAATGTTCTGCCAGTTAAAGGCAATGTAAAGAATGGCGAAAATAATGATAAACGGCTTCCAAAGGCTTTCCACCGTTTCCGGTATCAGATTTTTTCCTAATTTGGCTTCCATAATCGCAATTAATGTTAATCGAATTTATATTTTTCATAGGAATTTCGCCTTCCGGGGTGCGAACCCCGGGCGGCGACCAAAGGATGGTTCCTTTGGAATCCTCATTTCTCCCCGCTTTTTGCGGGCAGGAAGCCTAAGGCTTCATTTTGTTCCCAGGAATTGCCCGGGGCCTACAAATTAATAAATACTGAGAGTATGGGGAATGATATCAAGCAACACTCCTTTGTCTAGGGCAACAAAGATCAAGAGCAGCACCACAAAAGCCGCCGCTTTGATGAAAAGATCCTTATGTTGAAAGTCAAAATTGAGAAACAAATTGGCGGAAAGCAGCAAGATTATGAAAATGATCGCCGAATAAATAATATATTCAAGGAAATCGTAGTAATCTTTTGCAACAAAAGACATTAAATTGAATTTTAGGCCTTCGCGCGAATCTTGCGTGCCCAGGACTTGTTCGTAGGAAGGAACCGATGCTTTGGGCTCTCCGGATTCGGGATATTTTTTTTGCAATTCCGATGCGAGGTTGGGTTTCTCTTGATTCACGGCCGGATTTACGGTTTTTGCTCCCAAAACCTGCTGTTTTGACCCGAACAGCTGGACAACGATAGTGGTATTCGCTCCCTGGAAGTTTCCGGTAACGACGGCGATGCCGACCTCTTTATACTTATTGTTAAGAATATTCGCTTTGTGGCTCGGCGAATCGATCCAGGCATCGTTAACCTCACTTGAATCAAGGAAGCCGATTGCCAGATTTTCGCCCGCATAACGGTAGTTGTAGCCGGAAAGCTTAAACCAGTACCAAGGGCTGACGCCGGCCGGGCTAAAATGCGAGAAATATCCCCTATTCAACATATCCTGGGCTTTAAGATAGGCAGCCCGATCCAAAACCGGGTTTTCGGTCAAAGCCGGCAATCCCAGTTTGGCCCGTTCCTCATTCGTTAGCTGAACCAGCGCTGTTTTGGTTATGTCGGCAAAATATGAAGATTTTGGAAAATAGACCAAAAACGAAGCCGCAAATACCTTCAAAACGAGAACAGCGATGAGGAAAAACATCAGGAAAGGGCCGGCAAAAATACCCGCGCGCTGGCCGTTTTCCTTGCAGGGAAACAAAAAAATCTTGGTTTTTTTAGCCGCCGCAGCGGCAAGTTCTAGTAACATAATAAGCTTATTATACCAGTTATTCATAAAATGTCAAGCCCATTCATAGCTTACGGCAAATAGGAGGATTAATAGCAATAGCAGGCAGTTTCGCCGATATCATTACCGTGATAATCGCATGAATCGGAGGGATCTTGTTTATATTTGAAACCGGTGCAGGTTTCATTGGCCGCGGCTTTCGGTTTGCAGATACCGCATGAATCGTCGGGCACTTCCTTGTATTGGTTTAGGAACATTAAAGAGCCGAAATACGGATGATGCATCGCGCAGAAGTATTCATATTTATCAAAGGCGGCGGCCCAACGATGATTGTTCCGGCTATAGGCGATAAAGCCGTAATAAGCTTTGCAATTATTGATTGCCTTGTTGGCGCTAACTTCCATCGAAACGGCGGCGACGCCGGCGTTATTGCATTTTGCCGCATTGCTTGGCATGCCCATGTCATCGTGAACTTCGTAAACGCAGGCATTTTTTGAAGGATCGGTCATTCCCACGCCGACGCAAAGCTTTCCGGCTTTCTTACAGATCTCGTCGCAGTTAAACCCGCCCTTAAGGCCTTGGCCGAATGATGGGCTATCCAAATTAACCGTCCCCCAAGCGATATCAAGAGTTTTTCCGCCCGTCAAATGCAGATCGGCCGGAGTTGCCCGCACAATCGTAAACGGTTTATCGCCGATCTTCCCGTCGGCGTATTCCGCCATCATGTTAGCGCAGCAGTAATCGGTAACGTAGAAATTATCCTTTCCCGTATAGTCGCTGGCAGGATCGTAAAGATCAGTTCGGTAGATTGCTTTGGTGTATTCTTGGTCGCCGAAGACATTGACGCATTCGATCTTTTTGGTGCTGGGGATGCAGACATACTTGCCTTTTTTGCATTCGCTGTCGTCAATCTTTCCGTTATTATTCTCATCTAAATAGCAACCCATTCCAATCTTGTCCTTGTCTTTCGTACATTGGTTCTCGACTATTTTTGGCAGCTTGCAAGTATCGGCATCGCAGCGGCCGATAAGGTCTTGGCATTCCACGGTTGTTTTCCTGGTCCGATTCCGGCAATGGTCGACAGTTTCTTTGGGGTCGCATTCTTCGTTAATTTCCGGCTGGACATCCCCGTCCCCGCAACCCATTTTAGCTTCCAAATTACAATTTTTGTCGCAGCGAGAAATGATATCTTCGCAGTCTTTCTTGGTTCCGCCCATGCGCGCCTGGCAGGTAGCGACCGTCATGTTGAAATCGCATTTTTCGCCAATTTGCCATATGGAATCACCGCATTCGGGATTTGTTTCCTCGTGCCATCCGCAGGTTGCTTTTACCTTCCACCAGCCGTCTTTTAATCCCGACCACTCGGTCACTCCCACAACCATAAAGAAAGTGTTGATAAAAAGCCACCCGGCCAGCATGATCAAATAACCCTTGAAGACATTGGTTGCTATATTTTTTCCAATTTCGTAGTATCCGGGATTAGACCCGGAAACAAGGTACATGAAACCGGCAATAGCCAGCGCTACCGCTGCAAAGGCGGTCGCGGCTTCAAATAGCATAAAATCCATCGTTTGCCGCAGCAAAACGAAAAACCAGCAGATGTTGCAATCGGTCTGGCCGGGACCGCCGCAGGGCACTATGCCGGCGGCTTGGGCTTGAAACAGCGGAATGAAAGATAATACCGCCAGAATAGCAACGGTACCGAAAAAAAGAATTTTTTTACCAATATATTTCATTGTTTTGGTCATTTCTTTAACGGGTCGGTACCGCCCATTGTTTCATTGAGATCGGGCTTACCGTCAAAATCAGTATCGGCTTCGGCCGGGTTGGTTCCAAGGTTCTTTTCCCGGATGTCGGATAGGCCGTCCATATCAAAATCCAGATCACCCTGGCCAATCGGATTCGACAAATCAGCTATTTCATCGGCATCGTTGATTCCGTCTCCATCGCTGTCTTTTTTAAAACGGTCGCACCCGTAAAAGATCTCGTCGATGTCGTTTAGGCCGTCGTTATCGGTATCGTACAGATCTTGGCCTTTTTTAAGAGGATCGAATCCATTGTTCCATTCTTCGCCGTCGCTTAGCCCGTCGCCGTCGGTGTCGCTGTTGTCCGGACGGGTGCCGATCTTTTTTTCGATTTCGTCCTCAAGGCCGTCGCGATCCTGGTCATTCGCAACAGGATCCTTGCCACTGGCAACGGCCTCGCCATCATTAGTGCCGTCATTATCGGTATCGGGCTTGGAACAGGAAGATCGATAATCGTTGATTTCTTCGTTATCATTCAAGCCGTCGCGGTCGGTATCGACTGCCAGCGGATTGCAATGGTTTGCCATTTCGGCGCTGTCGGGCAAAGTGTCGCCGTCCGTATCTTTTTTTGAAGGATCGGTCCCAAACCAAAGCTCCTGGTAGTCGAAAATGCCATCGGCATCATAATCAAAATTAGAATCTTCGACCATTGCCTTGCATGCCTGGCGGCCACCCTCGAATTCGATCTTTGCGCAGTCCTCGACGGTTTTGGCGGAGCGATAGGCCAGGTTGGCGTCAAAAGACCGCTGAAATTCTTTTTCTCCCGTGCTTCCGGTGAGCTTGATCCCGTTTTTTGAAGCATATAAAATGCAAAGCTTCCCGTATTCCAGGGTTTTTATCTTGGCGCAGTAGTCAATCGGCAGGGATGTTTCCCCGTTATTTCCGACATTCGTGGCTTTGACGCGGTCAACGCATTCTTGGGTTTCGTAAACATCCTCGTCGCCGTCATCGCATAAATCGGGGTTATTGCTGTTTATCGCGATGTCCTGAATGCAGCGCGAACGTTCGGACGCGTTAACCAGCTTTTGGCAATAGCGTCCATCCATTCGCGTCCGCGCGAGCCTAAAAAGGCAATCGGAGCGGAATGCCATATCATCGAATTCGAGACAGTCCTTGATGTTTTTTGTCGTATATAGGATTTCCGAGAGGCGCGTCCGGTCATAGCATGTTTTTCTCTTTTTTCGATCACTTATCGACGCGCAATCTCCGGGAACGTCGGGTTCTCCTTCGATCAGCTCATTGGCGTTAGCAGCGGGTCCATTGGCGGTATCTTTTGGTTTAGGCCAAAAATGAGGTATCAGCACGATCAACAGAAGAACAAGCGAAAACGCTATCAGTAAAATTCCTTTAATATATATTTTTTTGGTTTCTTCCATTTTAAAATTTTCGCCTAATCAAAATTATATTCTTAAAATATGCCGCCGATCGGTGTTTTAACCTTGTTTCGTCTTTTGAACGGAAAAATTGTCTAAAAAATACCTAAGGTCTAATGAGAAAATTAGGCCATTATTTTCAAACACCCGCTTTGCATTGGGTTCTAATCAGCAGAATAATGCCCCTTATTCCTATATTATACGTATATTGTTTTGAAAACTCAATTCATTAGGTTATAATATCTTAATGGGATTTTAATATTTTTGATTTTGTAAGTTTACAAAACAAAGAACCTATGAAAGCTTTCGAATACAATTTTAATCCGCAGACGTCCGGTTATTTTTTTGACAGTTTTTCGTTTGAGCCAGAAAGCGGCCATGAGAAATCGCTGGGCAGCCTTTATATGGTCGGTATTTTAAGCAATGCCCAGCAAAATGACGAGTTTTTCCTTTCCAATCTTGCCAAGAAAATAAGGGAAAACCATTACCAGTCCAAAAGCAAGGACCTAGAAACTGCTTTGAATGAAAGTTTACAGCTGGCCAACCAGCATCTTGAAGCTTTGGTGAAAAGCGATTGCGCCGGCTGGATCAATAACCTTGGTTTTGCGGTAATAGGCATTAAAAACCGGTCAATCAATTTCACAAAGACCGGCCCGGTCAGGATTTTGCTGCTTAGGCAAGGCGGCGTCATTGATCTTGAGGAAGGAATCGATTTTCCGGAAATGGAAACATGCCCATTGAGGGTTTTTGGCAATTTGGCGATCGGTAAGCTTGAAGAAGGCGATGCGATAATGGCCGCCACGAACGGAATTGCGGATTTTTTAACGAAGCAGAAAATGGACGTCGATATAGCGGGGCTGGTCGCGCCTGAAAACGCGGAACAGAAATTAGACGAAAAAAAATTAGAAAATCTGTTTTCTTCGCACCGGACCGAACTTGGCCAGGTGCCCGGTTCTTGCCTGATAGTGAGTTTAAGGAAAAACGAAGCGCCGGAAGCCGCAGCCGGATTTTTACCGGCCGCGAATTTAAAGAAGATGGCGCTTCGAGACGCGTTTAAGCCGACTTCTTTATCATCTCCCGTAAATACTCCTAAGCTTTCTCTGCCATCCGTCCCGCGCCTGCCGTTATTGAAAGCGGGAGCCATAATTCTGGTTATCGCCGCCATCGCCGCCGGCGGATACCTTTACCTTCTTAACGAGAATCAAAAGAAAACGCGCGCAACCAGCGATGCTTTTTACGCCATTGAGAATAAGGTAGCTCAAGCTAAAGGCTACCAAGATGGCGGCCAAGCCGTTGAAGCAAGCAATCTTTTGCAGGCCAGCCTGCAGGAATTGTCGGTTCTTGAAAGCCAAGCTTCATTGACCCCCGAACTCAAAGAACAGGTCCAAGAGCTTAAAGCGCAGATCGGCGATAATATGGACAGCTTGAATAAAGTGGAAGAAACGGCCGCAATCGAACCGCTTTTCGATCTAAAGGATAGCGGGATCGATCCCCAAAAGCTTTTGCGCTTCAACGGAGAATTTTATTTTTTTGATCCCAAGGTGCAAAACATCTATTATTTGGATAAAAACAATTCGGCAAAATCCGTTGCCGGCCAGGTGAACTTTGATTCCGCGGCGGCCGGGGCAGAATCCCTTCTTTTTTTCGCCAAACCGAATCTTTTCTCCTATTACTCGAAAGGAGAGTTCTCTAAAGTAATTACCCTTAAAGACCCTTACGCCGGATATGCTTATGAAGATTTTTATACCTATGCCCAAAATCTTTACCTTATCGATAAGAACAGCGGAAAGATCGTTAAATATCCGCATCTTGGCGGGGATTCCTGGGCTTTGCCGCAAGTCTGGCTGAATGCCGATCCGTCAAAACTGGCGATGTTTGCGTCGATGGCCTTTGATAAAAGCGCCTGGATTCTTAATAAGGATGGTTCTGTTGATAAATATTATTTGGGAAAGCTGGAAACTACGTTTAAAGCCAACTATTTTCCCGCTCCCGGACAGCCTGCTAAGATAGTAACTTCATTAGATAATCCCAATCTGTATATATTGGATAAAAATCCGCCGCGAATCGTTGTTATGGACAAGAACGGAACACTGCTAAGACAGGTTAAAAGCAGCCAGTTTAACGACATCCGCGATATCGCAGTTTCCGATGACGGTAAAAATATCTGGATTCTTAACGGAACAGCGCTTTACAGGGTGGGCGCGGATTAATCCGTCCTGGATTCTTTTGCTCAGCTGATGATGCGCGGGGGGAATACGGTAACCTTAAACAAAAACGCAGGACTGCCATCCTGCGTTTTTTATTATCGTTCTTCTATGTTGCCGCGCTGTTGCCCTGTTTAAAACTTGAACAATGATGCCAGGTAGTCAGCTATCGATTGGAATAATCCTTTCTTCGGGTTTTCAGTAGTAACAGTAATGCCCGGCTTTTCTCCGTTAGCTTCTACATCGCCTTCCGGGGTGATAGTGATCTCGGGCGTAACTTCTTTGGGAGATGCGGGCTCGATTATTGCATTTTCAGACGGCTGCTCTGCTTGATCGGATGCTTGGTTTGCAACGTCCTCCGGTTGTTGGGCTTTTTCCGCCGGTTCAGTCTTCACTTCGGCAGGCGCTTCTTTGTTTTGGCTTGCACCTTGGGATCCGGCCTTCTGGGCCATCAGCTTTTCCGTAAGAGCGTTTATCTCCTTTTTAATTTCGGCTATTCTCTCATTAGCGTCAACTGTGGTGGCCGGAGTTTTAGCGGCAACGGTGTTAGGATGGGCGGCCACATAAGCTTGAACCTTCTGTGCCAGGATTTCTTTTTCCTTGGCGATGCGCTGGACTTCGGCGGCGATCTCGGCCAGCGTCATTTTTTTAACCGGCGCTTCGGCTTGTTTTGCTTGAATTTTCGCGGTAAGCTCGGCTATCGTTTTTTGAAGGGTATCTATCTTGGCTTTCAATTGGGCTGTTTTTGCCTGTTCATCCGCTGCTTGCGTTGAAGTGCTAGCGTCCGCGTAGGCTTTCGGTGCCGAAGCTCCCAAAAAACCGAACGCTAGCATTATTGCCGATAATACGATAATTGCTTTATTTCGCTTCATAATATTTTATCTGCTTCCTCCCTTTTTTAAATTAACGATGATGGTTGATCCGGCAGTTTATCAGTCGACCGCGCATATTGGCGCTAAACCTAGCCGGATCGTTTCATGATCATCCTTTCGAATTGTCATCTGGCTGGTCTTCTTGCGGCTTAACGGTGTCTAAGGGTTGTTTAACTTGGCTGGAATCATCGCTTTTTGCCTCTATTTTCTTTTTCTTCAATTCTTTTTTGATGGATTTAACCTCTTCGATAACGATCAGCAGAAGCGGAATGGCAACAATGAAGAAAAAACCGATTGGTTTTCGCACAGCCGAAACCGCGTATCCTACGTAAGGTAAAGTGAGAAAAACTTTGCCGTGCACCGATTTTTCCGCAATTTCTTTGGCGTCGATTGATTCATTAGCATCGCCTTTGGTGATGAAATATGTCTGGCCGTTAACAACTTTAACCTCCTTTATCCGATGCGTAACCGGTATTTTATCCTTGCCGATCGCGCCGTATGTAACAACATCGCCGATCTTATATGAATCCGCCGGCTTAATCGCTACAATACTGCCGGTTTTAATCGCAGGCTCCATAGAACCCGACAGGACGGTTAACACGATATAATTCCCTTTAGCGGGAATTAAAGAAACCAAAAAAAATGCCGCGAACGAAAAGATCAATGATAAAAATGCATAATACAAAATATGAAAAACCGCAGAGATTTTCATAAGAGTTCGATCTGTCTATCCAAAAAACAGAAACAGCGGCTTTCAGCCATTAAATTTATCGTTGCGGGATGGGACTCATCCTCTTTAAGTACTAATACCAAAGTCCGATTATTTTGTAAATGCTTTTTTACGTGATACCGGAAAAATCCGCAAGGCTATTATTTTATTAATTTGTAGACCCCGGGACAAGCCCTTGGAACAAATTAATGAGGAGTCCAGAGGAAACATCCTCTGGTCGCCTCCCGGGGCTCTGCCCCGGGGTAGTTAATTATTGTTCTTCAATGGCCGCATTGCCCAAAAATTTCTTTAAACCTTTATCGAATATTATGTTGCGGACAAAGGCTTCATAAGCAATTATCTCGGTTGGGAGATTGCTGATTGCCAAAAATTGCTTACGTTCGGTGATCGAAAAATTCCTTGATCCCAGGTTTTCTTTAATGCTGTTAAAAGGGCTTTTTAAAATTTGGCCGAATGAAGCATCGAAATTGCCAAGAACCGTCCTGTTAGGCAGCAACTCCAGAGGATTAAGAACCTGGATATACGTATCAACATATTGCAAATAGCGCACTCCGTTTATTAGCCGTGCTTGGTAGGACCCTTGGAAAACCTTGCCTGATTCGCTGTATTTAACATTGAAATAAGCGGTATAGCCATTGCCCAATTTTTTGATAAAGGCCGATATTCCTCCGGGGATAATCTCTCTCAACAGCAAATGGTAATGGTTTGGCATCAACGCGTAGCTGACTATTTCAGCCAGCGGCTCCTGCTTGGGCCAATACTCCGGCCAACGAAAAAAATTGGGGCTGTTGAGGTTTGACCTCAACAGATTTCTCGGCGAGTATAGCTGGCGCAAAAGGTTTAGCGATGACCGGCTATCGTTAAAGAATCGTAATATTGTGAGCATTCGCCACCGATCTTTGTCATCCAAAAAAATCGGCATTTTCCGATTGCCGCAATTATACACATGAACAAAATCTCCAACGTTAAAAGGCTCTTTCCTCATAGGACAATAGGACACAATTAATACGCCAATCTACCCCAAAACCCTGTTGAGGTCAAACCTCAACAGAAATTGGTCAAACCTCAACAGAAATTGCCTCACAAAACTTGTTGAGGTTTGACCTCAACAAGTTTTGGCTTCAACAAGTAGGGTTATACTAAAGCCGCCTTCTTTGAGGAGAATTGGCGCTAATTTGCGTTGTATTGAAACAATGCGGTTTAAATGGTCATTCTTCCCTTTTGAACCATTAATATGTCCTATGAGCAAATAAATGGCTTTAACGGGCATTTCTATAACAAAAGCGCGCAGAGCTTGCCGCGCGCTTTCTTTGGAACGTTTTTCCTCTTAAATATATCGGCTAATCGGCGCTGTCGAACTCTTCGGCTGCGCCCAACACAATGATCTGTACGGCCGACATTGTTTTTTCCGTCGAGTTAACATCGATGACCCCGCGAGCTTTAACGATATCCCCCACTTCGATATCGGCGAGCGTTGCGGCAACATCGTTCTTGACAATCTTTGCGTTTGCGGCGGGCGTTACGATGTAATCACCCGTATTTTTTCCGTTATTTACCGTAACCGTGATAGATGTGCCCGAAGCGGCTGAAACGGTGCCGGTAACCGCCAAATTAAAAGACCCGGCAATGCCGATCCTGGCTGCCTCTATTTCACCGCTGGCATTAAGCGGACCAACGGCAATAACGGCAATGCCGTTTACCAAATCGGCCTTTGCGGCGGTTTCTCCGCGTTTCTTGATTACGGTCGCGGCACTCACATTTACTTTAATCGTTCCCTGCGTCAATCCCTTTTTCTGAAGGGTGATAGTAGTGATGTCGGAGGCGGCGCCGTCGACGGCTATGATAACGCCGGCGATATGCTTGATGCCTTTAACGCGCTTATCGCCCTCGGCAACCACAGGTTTTTTGTCGTTGATAATGATGTTAGTTGCTTCAATAATGTTGTTGGCTAAAGCGCCTTTTACTCCGATATTCTGCCCAACCTCCAAATCGGCCGTTGTTGCCGCTTCTCCATTCATGAGAGTAATTTTGGTGGCCGTGCTGATTTTAACGGTAAGAGGCGCGGCGCTATTTGCGCCGATCGTTAACGTGAGGCTGGATTTATCGGCCGCAATGTCGGAAATCTCGCCCTTTACCCCCTTGTCGGCTTTTCCCAGGCGGCTGATCAACGATTGAATCTGGTTTCTAAGCGAGTCAGCCGTTTCTTTCAGGCTGGCCATAAGGCCGGCGGAGACGGATGCCGATTCGCAATCCTTGCATTTTTGAGCGCCAGCCACAAAGGCCGGTGCGGCAGAGGCTAAAATTACAGAACATAGAATATAAGCAATAATTTTTTTATCCATGCTTTTTATTTATAAAATGATCAATATTTAAAAGCCGTTGCAGCGATATATGCCGACCATTAATAAAATCGCCGATATTATGAGGCTTGATTATATTATTATAATACGATTGCCGCGAACAGCAAACAAACGAAAGCAGCTTGACAAACTAGCTTAAAATTACGTTAAATAACAACAAAAACTTGTTGAGGTCAAACCTCAACAAGTTTTTGTGAGGAAATTGCTGTTGAGGTTTGACCTCAACAAGTAGCGGGTGGATAAAATAAAGCCGCGGTTTTTCTGCCGGCGGCTTAAATATTGTTGCCTAAATTTGTGATAAAGCTCGTTCTCTGGCGATAAGGCTGTTATCGCGTTTCGCCTTGATGTTGGACATGATCTCGGTCATCAGATCGATAACTTCATTGTCTCCGGCATTTTTTGTGTCAACTTCGAAGTTGACAATGATATCGCCGATCTTTGGAACTTCACCGAACCTGACCGAGCCTTCAATTTTGGTGTTATCAAGGAGAACGCAATGTATCCAGTCGACAGCCAGCGAGATACCGCTGTCATCAATTGTTAAGGCTGAAAACGCTTGATTTTCTGACCTATTTATTTCGTGGAGACTCAAGATCTCAAGATTTTCCTTTTTTGAAAATTCCCGGGCTTTTTTCAAAACCAGTATATCGCCTGCATCCATCAAAATTCACCATCAACATTATATAATGTTTGCTTAATATCGTCAAGGGAAATTTAGCTGTTGAGGTCAAACCTCAACAAGTATTTATGAGGCAAATTCTGTTGAGGTTTGACCTCAACAGATTTGGGGGAAGAAAAAGCCCCCTTATACAGGGGGGCTTTTGGGGTTAGAAGATGGAGAGGAAGGCTTTTAGCAGGGCTAGGAGGCTAAAACCTGATGAGGAGTGGGGAGAAACGCCTTTTGGCGGGGCGGAATAAACGGGTATTTGCTTTACCGCGGCCGGGGCGTAGAGTTTTACGTCTTTGTCGGGGAGCGAGTAGGATTCGGCGGAGGGATATTGCGACGGGTCAAGATCGCCGCCTACTCCGGTGGATACGGTCATAGCGCCTTCAACCATCTTTAGCCTCATAAAATCGGAAACGGAATTAGAGAGATCATGGATCTGCTGTTTAAGCAGGGCGAGATTAGCGGCGATTTCGTCGAGGGACCACTGCTCGGTAGAAGCGCCGGCCACTTGGGGCGCGACACCGCTGCCGGATCCGCCGCCGGACGTGTAGCTGGAACGCTTATGGGTGCTGGTTTTATGGGTTGTGGTGGCGTTATCGTCATCATCGCCGGAGTCATCATCACCAGTATCGTCATCAGCCGTGTCATCATCTGCATCGTCACCAGAGTCATCGCCGGAGTCATCATCCCCTGTGCTGTCATCGTCGCCCGTATCGTCGTCATCGGCCGTGTCATCACCAGTGTCATCGCCGGTATCGTCATCGCCAGTGTCGTCAGACTGGTCGCAGACATCGCCGAAGCCATCGTTGTCAGTGTCGGATTGGCCGGCATTGGCGTTAGCGGGGCAATTGTCGCAGACATCGCCGATTCCGTCGCCGTCGGCATCAACCTGATCGGCATTGGCAACGTTAGGACAGTTGTCGGCGGGGTCAAGAATGCCGTCATTGTCGGTATCGATGCCGGAATCGTCATCATCGCCAGTGTCATCATCTCCGGTGTCATCGCCGGAATCATCATCCCCTGTACTGTCATCATCTCCGGTGTCGTCATCGCCAGTTGAATCATCGTCGCCGGTCGAGTCGTCATCGCCGGTGTCGTCACCGGTATCGAGACAATCGGCGCTTTCCACAGCTTGAGATGTGTCGGCGCAATAATCGAAATCTGTGGTTTGGCTGCGGGTTTGGTTCATCCAGCCCGAAGGTTCGGCGCAACCGGCATTGGTCCAACCGGTATAAGCGCAGGCGCAAGAGGCGTCGGCTTCGTTTACCGGCGAGGTGTAATGGCAATAATGGTAGTTGCCGCCGTAGGTTACGCTGGCTTGGCCGTCGGAGCTGCAGGTGCGGCCGGTCTCAATTTTTTGGCAAGCGCACCCAGAGTCCGGGACTCTGTCAGTTCGGTCGGCGCCGCAGTAGGAGAAATTGTAGTAAATATAATGGTCGCGGTAGCCGTCGGCAGAGCAATCAGCGGAGGGATTGTCGGTTTCCACGCAATTGCAAGCCGGGTCATCTAGGTCGCGGGTTTCGGTATTGGATTTGCCGTACTGGTCGGTGCAAGTCCGGGTTTGGTGCCTGATGCCGTCGGCGGAGCAAGAGCCGGACCAGTCGCCGCAATTATAATTGGAATCGCAGGAATTATCGGAAATCTGGGCGGAATAGTTTGCGGGGCAATAGGTGAAATTATATTCGTAATTTGCCGTAGCTATGCCGTCGCCGGTGCATGCGCGGGATTTTTCAGCCGCGGCGCAGGCGCAAGAGGGTTCAGGGTAAGTGGTTGTGCCGCCGGTCAAACCGCAATGGGCGTAGTTCCAGGTATAATCTTTCGAAGCCGTGCCGTCAGCGGTGCAAACAGGCGAACCATAAACTTTTTGGCAGGCAGGACTGTTGTAAAATACGCAGGAAACGATATCGAGATCGTCAACGTCGATTCCGGTTATGGTTTGGCTTGCCAAGTCAAAAGCGCCGTTTGAGCCGCTGGAGCCTGTACAGGACGCGGCAGCCAATTTATAATCGGAAGCAGCCGAATTTTCGGCTACGCTGAACGGGCCGTCTTCATCGTCAACGTCAACCGAAGGCGCGTTGCCCTCATCATTAGTCGTTATATCGGTTGAAAAACCGGTTGCTGTAATATTAAAATTCCAATTGGCAACCACATCGCCGGCCGTGGTTTGATCGCCGGTGGTAGCGGGATCGCCGTCGGTATCAATGACCTTGCGGATATTAATGGTACCGCCGCAAAGCGCGGTGCTTAAATCGGCCAATACACTGCCCAGGGTGGAAATATCACCCATATATACGTCGGCATCGTTAATATCGGAAATGGTTGATACAACCTTAGGGCCGGAAATAAGCTTTAGATTTTCCAGATTAAGGCCGCCCGCGGTTCCATGGCTGTCAACGCCGATGACCAGAACGCGGCTGTCGGTCTTAATAGCATTGGCGGCGACAATCGCATCAAAAAGATGGCTCATTGGGCCAGAACTTTCGGTAGGATTTCCATCAGTAATTAAAATCACAAGATCGTTATTTCCAGCCATGGTATCAGCGGTTTTAAGGGCAGCTTCCCAATTGGTACTACCACTCCTTGAGATACCATTTATGTAACTAGTAATTTGGGCTAAATCTGCGGTAGGGGCAAGGGATTGGACAACAGAAGTATCAAATTCAATGACGCCAACTTTTGACGGAGTAGCTGGAATTAATTTTTCAACCAAGGTATTGGAATAGTCTTTAACTAATTGGATATCTGCAGGGCTTAGGCTGTTTGAACTGTCAAGCAGGAGTATAATGTTTGAGCCGCATGTATTTGTCATAGCGGGGTTCTGTGCCGGAACAACACCAGGGATATATTTAATCGTAACCGATATTTCAGATACAACGGCTGGCGAGGACCCTGAAGTTTTCTCTACACCAAAATACATAGAATTAACACTATCAATAGTCCAGGTGTTACCATTGAATGGGTTGGTAGCCAACGGCAAAGTCAAGTTAGCAAAATCGGCAGAGTCGAGATTATATTCTATATTATTCGAATAATAATTGCCGCTGCCCGGTCCTTTTTCAAGAAAAAGCTTCACGGTTGCTGAATTCATTATCGAAGTTGTAGCACGCACCGACAAATCAACCGATTGGATCACGGAATTGGAAGCTATATCAAGGGCGGAAATGGAAAAACTTTGCTTTTTATTGTCCAGCGATTTAATGAAAGTCGAATTATTGCCATCGGATACCAGAGATACTTTATCTGAGCCAATCCAACCGTCATAATTGCCTATGCCCGCGGGGTTAAGAAGGACAGTAGCTGTTTCCGCCAAAACCGGCGAATAAAAAACCATGTTTTGTAAACAGACGGCAACTACCAAAACAACCGCCAACAATCTTTTAGAAAAAAGGGTGGACAAAATCGCCTTTTTAAAAAGATGCCGTTTCGGATATCGGTTAATATGCGCTTTTTTTTGCCTAGCCATTTTTTTATATTTACAAATTTTCCCTCTAGAGAAGCGAGTCTTTCTCGGAACGATTAGCCAGTTTTTTGAAAAACTTTTTGCTGGCTAGCGCGATAAGCGCCAACACCATCAAAAAGCCCACGGTAAAGGAAACAGTATGCGTGTTTATCGACTTAATCACGGCAGCTAAAACAACGTCTTTTTCAGAAATGATTGTAAAAGGAATGACCGCCTTTCCTACAACGGAGTCTTTCGCTAAAACTTCTATCGAGGCCACATAGGTGCCAACTTTTCCATCCATGGACCGCCATTGAATAGGGTCAAGAGCGATAGTTGTGCCGGGATGAATAGCTTCCTTGGCGTCGGGAAAGGGATAGATAACATCAAAAACAGGATTACCGTCAGAAACAATGTTGAAGTGAACATTAGGCTTAATACTAACATTGCTTTCATTGCGAACATTAATATTAACGGTAAAATTCTCGGACGACGAGTATGTGTATTTTGAAGGAATGATCGAAACTGAAGCTGCAATATTTTCCTGATCAGTCACAGTGATTGTTACTGCGCGGCTGATTATTTGCCCAACGCTGACATTAACAGCGTCCTTATTGCTAGAATCAAGGGATTGGGGCACGGATTTAATATTAATAAACCCGGTATAAGTTCCATTGGGAATATCAGCTGGAATCTTAAAAATGGCAACGGCTTGCATTCGACCATTGGCAGCCAAGGTAAATTCGCTAGTTAACGGAGTGCTTTTATCAGCCGTGGTATAAAAAGAGGTAAATTCGGCTGTTTTGCCGCCGGCAGACACGAGAAATTGCTCCTTGATATTATCAGAGTTGACAAAATATAAATCAACAGCCACCTCTTCGCCGCGCATCGCATTGTCAATCACGATGGGCGCGGTAATTTGCCCGACCGCAAAAACCGGCGAATTAACAATTAGCAAAGAAAATAATACAGATAAAAACACAGAAACCGTCAAGCATTTAGAAAGTTTAAATATTTTCATATTTTTAGGAAGTTCAGTGTTATGCTAAACTTTCTCGGTTTTTTTGTCAAGGGCTATTATTATATGAAATAGCCAGGGAAATCGCGTAGTAACAAAAAAAGGCGCATACGCGCCCTTTTTTGCAAATTGGCTTGCACTAAATACTTTTATGTTCCGCAAGTCAAATGAGGAGCCTGGGTACCTTTCAACCACATTGTGCCGGTGTAAGGGCCAGTGCCTTCAAACTTATCAACCAAGACGCCAAAATCGATTTCGTCATCAGTTGACAAATCGATGGTCTTGTCAAGCAAATGATAATCGCAATCAACAGGATCGCCAGCGACGCCGTATTTCTTGAACGGGTCGTAAGGAGCGTAAACACCATCGGTATTAATCTTGGCCTTGTAATGGACATTCCAAGATGTGGAAGTAGGCGTCAAATCACGATCGCCCATTTGCATATCGTCCTGGGCAACATTGATTGCCAAGCGAGTGTTGCCGACATTCCTGATCGTCGGTCTACCGTCACCAAGCACGAAATCTTCATTGCCGGGAGCAACCACCCAATTATTCAAGGTAACCGCACCGTAAGCAACGTTGGAAAAATCGGTCTGGAACGCAGTTCCGGGATTGTAGGTGAAATAATTCACTAACGCATCGCTGGTAGCATTGGTTTTGCTCTGCGCCCAAACGTCAACCTTATATTCGCCGGAAGGATCTTCGTAGGAAAGATTCTTGTCGCAGCAATATACATACGCAACATCCTTTTTGATCCAACCATCGTTGGAACAAATTGTATCAAAGGTTTCGCCGTTCGCAAACGTGGGAAGCGTGCCGGTATTTTGGTTGCGAACTTTGTTGCAGAATAAATCCAAAGATGCATTTTTGTTCGCAAGGTGGTCATCGCCAGCAATCTTTATCATTGTGCACTCCGAACCAACCCTAGTGCTGCAACCCTGGCGGTCAGCGGGATGGTTAGGTCCAAGGGCAATATCAGGATAATAAACATCACCATAAACGGCGTTGATATCAGTTAAGGACTGATCGTAAATCACGCCGCAGATGGAAATAACTTTGTTAACATTATGTTGCATTGACGGATCAAATTGAGCGTTTGCAATAGCCGGATAATCATCCTTGGCAAGCCCGGAAGTACCTAAAGCAGCCGACCACGGACCGTTCATTTCCCATTTGGCTTTCACGATGGGCGCAACGCCGCCGGTGCCTTTGGTCAAGCCGGTGCCAACCGTGCCAGAACCGATAACTACGGTTTGAGCTGTAGCAATAGCCGGACCAGCGGTCATAACGGCCAAAGCTACGAGCAAACAGATAGAAATAACTTTCTTCATATTTTTTTCGTTTTTTTCGGATTTTAGGAGAATCCGCAACCTTTTTATTTCTACCCGCCCGATCTTTTGCACTCTAATGATTTGTCGATAATCTGATAAGACATCAGCCGCGACAGCATACAGTGCAAAATCCCGGACGGGTCCCGGTCGACCACCTCCCGCAATCATTAATCATTGATCCTTAACCGTTAATCCTTGATCATTAATCATTAACAGCAAGGGATTGAATTTTGATTGGCGGGCCTTCTTTATTAAATTTCGGCGGCATGGCTTCGACGGCCTGTTTCGACGGCTTTCAATAAAGTGCGGGTCGCGGCTTTCCTCCCGGGAAACGCGATCCAAACTTTATTGGGTGAACATTGAACGATGAACCTTGAACTTTGAACGATGAACATTGACGATGAACATTGACGATGAACCTTGAACTTTGAACTTTGAACCTTGAACGATGAACCTTGAACTTTGAACTTTGAACGATGAACATTGAACTTTGAACATTGAACGATGAACATTGAACGATGAACATTGAACTTTTATTATTGTTTTGCTAAGAAATTTGTAAAACCTTTTAATCGTTTCGCGAGACTGGCAGCGGCTTCCAGAACTTTACCTTGATGGGCCTTGCTGATCAAATTTTCGTCGAGCGCGCAATCCAGGCCGGCGACTACCTCGTCTAATGAGCAATGAGCCCGGTTGATATAAACGCGGCGTTCTTTATCGGTGCTTTTATTGGCGCTTTCGGCGATATTAAGTATTATCGAGAGCGATGCCCTTCTAAGCTGATCGGTTAACCCAAACCTTTCTTCTTTTGGGAACAAATTCGCGGTTTCATAAATTATGGACCTGAATTTTAACGCATCTTTATAAATATCCCAATTCCTGAATTTAAATCCAAGATCATCAATCATAGTTCAAGGTTTATTTTTTTGTTCATCAGCCATAGTTCATAGTTTAATGTTTATTGTTGTCTGTTCATCAGCCATAGTTCATAGTTTAATGTTCATTGTTTATTGTTCACTCATTGGAGCATTGGTAATGATCGGTTCCGGTGGCGCTTAGCGTAAGCGTACCGCTGTATTCGCTGGTCAGGGCGTCGGGGTACTTAAAGACCGTTACGCCCAGCTCCACCGCTTCGCTGGTCGAAAGATCGATCTCTCCGGGCAAGGCGGCTGACTCATTTGGCCAATAATACGTCCAGGGATTGTTACCCACGGCGTAGCGCGCGTGATAACGGATATTATAGCGGCCATCGGTTTTGCCCAGACCCATATCGTTTTGCTCGATCGAAACCCGGACGCGGGTATTGCCAAGGTTGCGGATATAAGCGGCGCCCAAGGTTTGCTTGCCGTCTTTACCATAATATTGCGCCGTTTTATCCAGATTGGCCGCAACCGTACCGTAATTTACGCTGTTAAAATCAGCCTGGACCGCGGTAATGGGCAGGTATTCGACATTGCTTAACAGCAGGTTGGAAAAGATCCCGGCGCTGTTCTGGGCAATGACGGAAGCGCGGTAAATGCCGGAAATATCATCGTAAGCCAGGGATTGGCCGCAGCAATACACAGCAGCTGTTTGCTTTTCCAATTCGGCGCAAACCGCGTCGTAATTATAGCGTTCGCCTTCGGTTCCGGTGTCGCCAAAAACCGGCAAACTGGCATTATCGTTTTTAATCTTTTGGCAAAATAATTCCAAGCCATTTGAAGCTTCCAAGGGTTTCATTTGGCAGATCGGCGAAACGGCCTGGCCGCAGCCTTGGCGCTTTTTTGCGTCGTTGGGGGCGAAAGCCGAGTTGCCGGGATATGAAAACTGGCTGTAAACTCCGAAGCTGTCATTTGGACCGGCACCGGGCCGCACCGCGCCGCAGATCTGAAAATCCGCGGAAACATCCAAGGCTCCGCTGGGCAAAAACTGGGCCAAAGGATCGGCTGAAGCGTCGGTTCCGTTATTCAGCATGGCCCAAGCCGCCATTACCGTGGGATTTGGGTTTAAAATGTCCGCTTCGCCGCTCGGGGCGGCGCCAGAAGGCGCGCCGTTGGATGAGCCGGCAGGTTCTAGGGCTGGCTGGGTTTCCCCTGCCGGGGTTATACCCGGATCGCTGACCGGATCGGTAGACTGGATTTTGCCGGTTTCCTCGGTTGAAGCGGCTGTGCCGTCATCGGTGGTGGTGGCTTCCTCAATAGAATCAGCCACCGGATCGGTGGAAGTGGCATTTTCTTCCTGGTTTTCCGCAACTAAAACCACCGGGCCAAGAATTCCCGCTAACAAAACCGCCGCCAGTAATAACGCGATAGGTCTTTGCATTTGGTTTTACGATTCCTTACAAAACCGCTGTGCGCCGCGCGTTCTTAACGCCGCGCTTATCGCCATCAGACCCGCTATGAGAAGGCTTGCAATATAGGAAGCCTTTTCGCAAAGGGCCGAAGAATGAACTTTGAACGATGAACGTTGAACGTTAACTAATGAACCTTGAACGTTGAACTTTGAACGATGAACGTTGAACGTTAACTAATGAACCTTGAACGATGAACCTTGAACGTTGAACGTTGAACTTTGAACGTTAACTAATGAACCTTGAACGTTGAACTTTGAACGATGAACCTTGAACGTTGAACTTTGAACGTTAACATTTGGACTTTTTAAAAAAATGGAGTCCAAGTCCAACTTCCCCAATGTGAAAGACGGATTTGCACTCCATTATAATTTGACGCTTGATGGCAGAATAGTTCGTATTCAATTTCACGCGTCCATTTGCCCTCTCCGCAAATGGATTTTAATCATTTAAAACCCTGACTGTATTCTGATAGTATACGTTTCCCGAGCCGTGTCAAGCTTTTGACTGAAAAATTCTAGCAGTAAAGCGGACGCGCGGTCAATAGAGGTTATCCACAGGTTATCAACAGTGAATTATAACAATGACAGTAGGCCATTTTGTCAATTTGACATGGGACAAAATTTAATCGCTAATCGTTAACTTTTAATCCTTAATCATTGATTGTTAACCTTTAACCATTGATTGTTAACATTTAATCATTGATCCTTGATCGTTAACCTTTAACCATTGATGATTAACAATTAATCCTTTAACGACGAGTGCGGGTATTTGGCGAGGATTGGCCTCAAAAAGACCGGAGGCCTAACCTCTCAAATTCCCAATACCGAATTCATACTTTCCCAATATTCAACAACCCCGGCCTGAAGGCCGGGGCTTGCGACCCGGTTAAGTCAAGGAAAAGCGATTTTTTTTACCTGGTTTTTTAGAAAATCTTTAATTTCCTCGAAATCAATTTGGCCGCCGCTCTTAAAATTTATCGGCTCCATTACCAGATCATCAAAAAAAACCAGGCTTTTTAAAACCAGATTTTCATCCAGCCCGGGAAGTTTTTTTGATAACGCGGACAAAATATCCTTAAGGGGCGTCATTTTCAAAATGTAATACAGGTCAATATAATCTTTGTTGGTTCCCCGGCCGGTAATGGCCGATAGCTTCATACAGGCAATATCTTCAATCGAAGCTATATTTAGATAAGGCTCGCTGATCAAGCTATTAACCAATTCATACGGATAAAAGAAAAAGCTTAATTTAAGGCTATCATCGATAAAAACAGTAAGCGTTCCGGCTTCTTCCTGGGCTTTGATAATTTTATGGCCGGCAAATGCTTTCGCGGTTTGCTCGAAAACCGCCGAAGTATTAATTTCGGTTTGGGAAAAAAAATCAAAGTCAACGCTATCGCGATGGCCTATCTGCAAAGCAAGGCCGGTGCCGCCGGCCAGGTAGAATTGATCCTTGAATACATTTAAAAGCGGAAGGATGGCGCTTCTTTTTTCATCTAAAATTTCGTAATGCATAAGCGATTATTTAGCGAGCCGCCTTTTAGAAATTTCCTGTTTATTTATTTCGAGCAAAAAACTCCAATAATTCAATGATTTCGGGCTTAATTCGCCGGAGCCATGCCGGATAATGGTTTTTGTTATTACATCGCGCGGATAATATCGCAACAGCCAATCGGAAGCCAGCCGATCGCCCAGGTTTAAAACGTTAAGGATTATTCTTTCCCTGTTTTCTTTAAGGTCAATTTGGGTTAGGTCGCTGGACCAAAGATATTTTGCCACGCCCGGAGGCAGGTGTTCGTTCATAGGCCTATTATAGCACAATTTAGGCTTAAATTGAACCTGCCGATTCTTATTGGATGGGTGTTGAGGTGGCGTTTTCTTCGTTTGATTGCTGGGGGATGATGGCCGGCGGGCCGGTGATGGCTTCAACAGCCTGGCCGGGGTTGCCGCTTCCGGGCGCGGCAAACGGCACAATCTCGATGGCCCGGCCCGGATCGAGCAGCACGCTATCCCCTGTTGTCTCCGTGCTGGTGGCGTTGCGGATAATATCAATAGCCTCAACGATATCTTGCGGAGGCATCGGCGCAATATCCGAGGGCGGCAGGGCGGCATCGGATATTGCTTGCGGAGCGGCAGAGGCGCGGCCGGAGTTTGAGGCTTCCTCTTCGGCCGCGATTTGGTTCATTAAGTCTTCCATTGACATCATGGGCGGGCAAAAATCACGCTCGCTGACCGCTTCGCCGACAAACGCCGCGTTGTTCCTTCCATAAGCAACCACTTTGATCCGGGCCGTATGCGTAACATAAGCGGTATCGTAGGGAAGCATCCACAGATACGAGCCGGTATTGGGCAAGGGGGCCGGATTGATCTTAGGCAGCCAGTGGCGGCCGCTGTCGTTTGAATAATAAATATCGATGAGCAAATCGCTGTCCGGACCATAGGGATTATGGGCCGTCCAGCGGATATTGTACTGGCAGTTAGCATTCATCGCATCGGGCTTACGTTCAGTGCACCATTTGCTGCAAGCCTGATCGCGAGGGCACTGTGGCGCCACCACATACCAATGCTGTCCGCCATCGGGATAAATGACATCGACATCGGGCGTATTGCGGACTACCCGGATGTGGCTAGGAAGGTTTTCGATATGACTAAAGCCTGTTCCGTATAGCTGGCGCGCCCGGAAAATAATATCGAAATAGCAATCGGAATCGTATATCACGCTGGCCATATTATCCACCCGAGCCGAGAATGACCATTCCGCGGTCGAGGAGGCGTATTCCCCGGCATCATAGGCAAAATCAACCAACGGACCGCTATAAACTACCGAATTTCCAAGCGAGGCATCAAGCAACAAGTTATCACAGACATCAAGCGTAGTTGTGGCCGCCTGGATTCCGACATCATACTGAAAATCAATAGTTCCGGCGGCAATAATGCGGATAGCGCGTTCAGATACGCCAACTTGCGCATTAATTTCCGGGAATTCGGCAGGTGAAACAAGAGAAAAGTCAATCATACCAATCCGGAACGTATTGCTATCACTAGACCTGGTTCGGGAAAAATACGCCCAAACCGGTGCCGGAATCATAAGACTGGGAAGAACAATCAGAATAATCAAAAAACCACTGATCAGAGACCGCAGCAATTTTCCGAATTCAAAATACCTATGATTCTTAAAAACGTTGATCATACCTTGTGATCTTCACGGTTTTTAACCGCGTGCAGCTGGCAGAAAATTTTTTGGAATTCATTATAAATGACCAGGCTCGCCGGTATAAAAACAATAGCCGTAAAAACAATCGGCTTTTTTGCCCACCCCAGCAAGAAGCCCACCCAAGGAAGCGTAAAAATAACTTGGCCGATTATTTCGTTTGGTTTAACTGGATCAGAATCCTCAAATTCGTTCCCATCTCCCTTAACAATATAAACCGTTTCGTAATTATCCTGTTCAATCCTGGTAATCCGATGCGTTACCGAGACCATTTTATCCTCAACAGTCGAAAAAGAAATGATATCCCCAACTTTGTATTCTGATCGAGGGCTGACCACTACAACACCTCCTGTTTTGATAGCAGGCTCCATGGAGCCTGACATAACGGAAAAAAATTTAATATTTCCGGGAACCGGCAAAATAGTAATAGCTAAAAAAAACGCAACTGAAACCAATAGGACAACGCATAACTTTTTTAATATATTGATAATTCTTTTCAAATTTAACATATTCATCAACTAAATATTTCTATCTGGAAAATAAATCTTTTAGCAGCCGCCCCAGCGGCTGAGGCGGCCAAAAAAGACTTAAACTACCAATTAACACCACCGGCTATTCCGGGATCATTCGCTTGATGAATAGTGACACTGGCAATAGCTTCAATTGAAGCGTCTTGAAGAGTATCTGGCGCGTCGCCATCAAGCTGTACCATTAATTCTGTCTCGTGAACATCATCCTGGTTCCAAACAACCTCATCACCACCGCTATAATCACGATAATAGATTGTTATTGTTGAAAGGCCGAACAGGGTCGGGGCAAGATTAGGCATGGCAACACCGTCAACTGTAATATCTCCTGGTGCTAAACGCTGAATATACCCTTGAGCGATGCCATCAGCTTCCGAGAGGCCCGCATCTTCCAAGATTCTCTTGGCCCAATACGCTTGCCTGTCTAAAGCAGTTCCATCTAGCTTGGCATTCGTTATTATCATTTCTTTGGCAATATTGTCTGTCGTGGCATCACCGATGCCCGAATACGACATCTCAACTTTCACTTTTCCGGGAATCGGTTTTCCGTTCTTTACCTGTAAAGTAAACGGTCCAACTTCCAAGCCGGGATACATATCGTTGTGAGTAGCAAAAACAACGTTTTCGGTTGTGAATTGATCGTCTCCGTTTGCCAGCAATAAGTCTATCCTTGTCATCGAAAAGGTATTGCCAGTGCTCGTTCTTGTTCTCGCCCAATAAGCATATGTAATGCCGCCCGCGATTGTTGCAACAACAAGAATCGTGGCAATGCTTGCTAAAATTTTTTGATTCATTTTTTTGTTAATCAATTATGTGTTTTTTAATCTTTATACATTTCAACTTACGGTGCCCCGGCGATTAAAGGATGCCAGCACCGGCGGACACATTTAAGCCTGGATCTTGGCGGGCCGGCTCGACCGTATAGGCCGGGCAATAAAAAAACGGCCCGGCGCCGCGTAATTAAAAAACCAAAAAACATTTGAAAACCACTAGTAATCAATACCCGGCCTACGCGCGGACTTGTACGCCCGCGCATTCGGTGGAACACCTCAAACATTTTACTGTTTTCGGCCATTTAGTGTTTAAAACGAAAATTTAAAAAATACCGTACTTTTAATTTTAGGCCGTTGAACCGGCGGGTCAAATTAAAAGATATGCACACTTGGGGATAACCGTCCTAGGCCATAACAACGAACTCCAATTTTTAAAAAAACAAAACCCCAAAAGAATGGGGCAAGTTTTGCCGGGTCTATTAATTTAACCTCCCAGAAGTATTTTTCCCATAATGATGGTTGATGCTGATCGCGCGATGTCGAACGGCGGGCCGGATTTCCCGGCCCGCCATACGTTTAAAGGGTGGATGCCGGCTTGTTGCCAGGCATTGATGAGTTGGCAAATTGGACATTCTTAGAACCGCTAAGCCGGATAACGCCGGCGGCCTTGCGGCGGTCGTATTCGTATCCAACGACCGTGGCGGCCAGCAAAGCGATGAACGGCCACCAAGGCAGGCAGCGCTGAGCGAAATACGCCCAGACAGCCAGGCCGACCGGCAGAAGGCTGGAATAGATCCAGGCGCGGCCCGAAGCGTTAAAGAATTTCTTTTGCGTTTGGTCGATCGTTTCTTTAGCTTCGTTGAACCGCGAACGGCTTTTATACATGGGGTAGGCGGCAAAAACCAGGAACAGCCACCAAGGGACATAGGGCGAGCAGGCCTGCCAGCCGGTCAGGCCGGCTATTCCCCCAAGCATATCCCAAAGGCTCCCGGCCATCAAAGGCGACAAAGCTTTAGTGGAACCGTTTTGTTCTGCCTGGCCGGTTAACGGATCCATGGCATCATCGCTTCCCTGCTCGGTTTCAAGACCAAGGACGTTGCCGCTGTTTGAACTGCTTGACAGGAGGCCCGCTACACCCGCGCCGCTGGCGCCGGACGCGTTGTTTTGCGGACACGCCGTCACAAACCAGTAGCCTTCGCTAATGCTGGGAGCGGGGGCCGAGGCGCGGCTGACAACGCGATAGTAATAGGTTTGGCACTCTTTTAAACCGCTTAACCCGACGGTGTGGCTGGCAACCAAATCGCGGCCAGCTTCTCCGGGGTAAATGGCCATATAGCCATACGCGGGCAAATCGTCGAGATCCAACGAAGTATCGCCGCCGGCCGGAGAAATAATCACCTGGCTGGTGGCATCTAAATTGGTGTCCCATTTGATCGAAACGGCGGACGCGGTGATATCTTCGGCCCGGACATTGGTAATGAGCAAGCCCGGAACACCGCCGCTGATAAACCCGGATGTGCGGCGCCTTACCGGGCCGCTGTCATCGGAATCGTCATCGCCGGTCGAGTCATCATCGGAGTCATCATCGCTGTCGTCGTCAGAGTCGTCATCCGGAGCGGCATCGTCATTAGCGTCATCATCCGGGGCAACATCATCATCGGCGTCGTCGGAATCGTCATCGCTGTCGTCGTCAGCGTCGTCAGAATCGTCGGAATCGTCAGAGTCATCATCGCCGCCAAGGTCGTCGCTGGCGTTAACGGCCAAATCGAAACCGACGGTCTTGCCCTGGTAGGCATTACCGGCCAGGCGGTCGAACTCTAGCGTAAAGTCGTATGATTCAGCGGCATAAGCACCCAGCGTTGAAAGAAGGACATGGCCTCCGTTAAAGAAATTGGACAGCGAATCATTATAAAGCGTATCGCTACCTCTTTTAATCGTAAGCCGCATGGCATCGCCCAATCCGCCTGAATTTGATACATTATCCGCCCAGACCGTAATGTTCTTTGGGGAAACATCGAGGTTGCGCGCCCTGACCCATGAAGCGTCGCTGTCGCCGGGCATATAGCCGGTAAAGTTAAACATGGGCCCGGAACCGTTTTCGAAAACGATCTCGACTCCGGACACTTCGGTGGCCGATGCCGAAGCGGCTAAAGCCAAACCGGCCAAGCAGCAAACCGCGGACATTAGCAGCGACCCGATGGGAAATAATTTACTCATGGTAATGTGTTTCATTTCGTTTTACGTCAAATTTCTCCTTTCGGGTCATCGACGGCAATTTCTTGCGTCGAGGTCGCGGTTCCGTTCGACTGGGAAACCGGCAAACCATTACTTTGGCCGCTATCGGAAAGCGGGTTATCGTTAAGCGTCAATGAATTGGTTGTGGCCGGATTGGCGGTAATTCCGGAATCGGTCTGGCTGGTTGATGTGCCGGTCAATTGCTCTTCGGTGGCGATCAAATCAATGACCGGAGCGGTCGAGGTGCCGTTATCGATCTCAATTTCGGGAATGACTGATACGGCGCCGTCATCAGTGGTGGTGGCATTATCATCAACGGGAATGGTGGATGTGGCATCGGTTGTTGTAGCGCTGCTGCCGCCGTCGCCTCCGGGCACGTAGTCAAGGATTTCTTCATCGCTGGAAGGCGGAGGAGGAATAATATCGTCACTGTCGGGTTCAAAAATCGCGCGGCTGCGGGTTAAGCCCGTTACCATGAAGTTATCGGTGTTCCTGACAACCGCTTTAATCCAAACATAGCCGAAGAAATGGAATGGGCCAGAAATCGTTAAATTGTACTTTCCGCTATAGGCCAAGCCGGCCGCGATAGGAATCACCGAATCGGTCGAATCGTAAGCATTGTTGCCGTTGGTGTCCATTATGTAGTACAGATCAACCAGCAAATTGCTGTCGGGGCCGCTGGGGTTGGACGCCGTCCAGGAGATCGCGTATGTCCGGCCGTAAATATACATGCCGGTGGTGCCGACCGACGTAATAGTAATCGTGGGCATCGCGTAGTCTTTCCAATCGGCTACGGTATCGGTATCGGTTCCGCTGGGATAGCGCCCCAAAGCATGGCCTTGGCCGGCATCAACGACGCCCGGATTCCAGACATTGGCGTTATACAACGGCCAAGCCGGATCAGGAGTGCCGTAATTCATTTGGTCGGTAATATGGCCGTCGGGATCTTTTAGGATGACCATTCCGTTATCGTTATTTAGGGCGATGGTCAGCGCGCCTTCGACAAACTGGTCGATCTTAATAACCCCGGCCGGAATCGTCCAATAGCCCCAAGTGGCGCTTTTCGGCGAAACCAGGGCAAAGCCTTCGGCCGGTATCCAGGAATCGTTCTTAACCGTTTCGCAGGCCGACTGGTTGCAAATTTTCCAATTCTTCAAATTGACGGCCTCATCGTTCGGGTTATAAATCTCAATCCATTCATTGTTGGGATCGGTACCCTTGCCGCAGGCCACATCGTAATAGATCTTATTGACGATCATGGGGATGTTCGCGCCGCAATCGCCCCGGGTGATCAAATTCGCTATTGTTTGCCCGTCGGTAAACCCACCGCCGGACAAATTCATTTGCCAGCTGGCATAGGCAAAATCGAAACTGCAGGTGCTGTTATCCGGCGCGTTGGCCGCCCACTCGGCCTCAAACGTCCATTCATGGGTGGTGCCCGGACCGATCTCGGAAAAGACCTGATCGTTGCATTCAAAACCTACCAGGTTGCCGGAGCAGACCGGGACACCGTCGAGGCTGGCTTGCAAAGTCAAATATGGACATAGGCCCCCGGTGACATTGGCGGTTTTGAGCTTATAGCGGAAAGGGTTGCCTAAATTTGTAATGGTTATTTTTCTGCTCGGCTTTGCCTCGCATTGGCCCTGCGGGGTGAAATCGGACGCCGACGAGAGATTGAAATGAAGATTTCCCATGGCGAACAAATTATTCGCGAGACCTTCAATATCGCTGAAATTAGCTTTGGTCGCAACGATACCTAAACTGCCAATTCCCACCGTTATGAGAAAAGCTAATGCCAAGTATATCTTGTTGCTAGTTCTCGAAATCACGCCGCAATTGGTATTTTGGATTATTACCGTGTTCATTCCTTGAATAGTCTTTAAGCTTATTAAGCTACTTAGGCCTTTTAAGCGGATAATTCTTACTCTTCTTACTCTTCTTACTCTTCTTACTCTTCTTACTCTTCTTACTTACTGTCTGGCTCCTACGGTGCTATTCTTGCAAGGTGCTATTACTGACAGAGCTATTGTTGTTAGGCTTTTGACATAGCTTTTCCGAAGCCCGATACCCTCCACGGCTCATCGCCGCGAAGGGCTTCCGGCTCCCGAAAAATCCGGGATCAGAAATTGCGACTATTGGCAGGTAGGACCGCCGTCGCCATTAGGATTGTTCATTGATTGAATGACAGCAAATTCAACGTCCAAGTTCAAGCTGTCTCCCTGGGCTTCGTTGCCGATGGCAAGACCATCGCAATCGTATCCGCCGGCGGAGTTTACAACCCAGTTACCGGCGCACCAAGAAACGCCCACGCAATAAGTTGTGTCCGGATCCAGAGGGACATAATCGCCGCATCCGGTCGGGCCGCAGCCTTTGCTAAGCTTAATTACTTCACAAGAACTAATAGCTTCATTGGTCTTGAAAATATGCTCTCCGGCATCGAGCTGGTTATTGCAGGCATGGACTCCTCCGCCATCGTACGTGTCTTGCCAGACAAGATAATGAAGGTTGTTGGCCAATTCGCCTTCGCCGTTTCCGGGAGTGCCGCAAGTGGTATCAACCTTGCCTTCAGGCTCGTTGCAGCCATTTTCAAGATTTTGTACCGCGTCAATTTTCATCCAAGCCCAGGCTGGATTGTCGTCAACGTGCAAGCTGATGGTGTTTTCACCCCAAGAACCGGGCTTGATATCATCGAAATTGAAAAACTTGTGCACTCCGGCTTCCAGATCGGTCAAAGCCCATGTGCTGTTCGCATCCGGACAATTACCAGAGCCGTAATGACATTGACTGTCAATTTTGAGGTCGATATTTCCGGCCGTGAAAGTGTTTCCCGTGGATTCTTCAGTGTCGCTAAAATACGCAATTGTTCCACCAGCCATCACCGCGGTTGCGGCCGCGATAACAGCCAGGCTCATTACTATTTTTTTGTTCATATTTACAATTATATTTTTATTTTCTATTTTTAACCTTTTAGGTTCAGATCGACCTTTGGCGTTATCGCGTCAACTGTTCTGCTTTTTCCAATTTTGGGTAACAAAAAACTCAACCGCTGGCCTTCTAGAAGAAGGATATTGGTTGAATTTTTGTGATCTTTGGCTTGGCTATTTTGCAGAAAAAAGGCACAGTATATTATCTCCTTTCCCCCCGCAGAGATATTTACCGCGAATCACTATTCACAGCCTAGCAGAACCGCATATCCGCCGTCAATATTGACAACAAAATATTTGATGTCGTGCAAAAATTTCAAAAAAAATAATTACGATCTTTGCCCAGACCGGCGATATTTTTGCGCTACTCGTTTAAATTGCTGTTGAGGTCAAACCTCAACAGGGTTTAAGCTTGAATATTTGTTGAGGTTTGACCTCAACAGGTTGGTGTCCTATGGTTTAAAACAAAAACGGCTTTTAGGCCGTTTGGGAACAAGTACTGTTATGGCACCGGATTAGGGAGGAAATGAATTAATAACCCGGCGCCATAACAATATTTGTTAGGTCATCTATGAAAAGGTGTTCAGTGTCCTTAGGACATTGCGAATATAATGGTTATATCATCGGACACGTCCAAAGTCAAGCCAGAAATTAACTATTCCTAAAACCTTGCCTTAATTGAGCGATAGCGCTATTTGACTTAAATGGCCTTTTCTTTTATGACAAAGCCAGCACCTTTAAACCATTAACTTACCAGATAGGAATGGAGGGTTGATAAATGAATCCGAAACCAAACAACCATAAAGCCGGAAGATCGGAGCCAACCGTGCAGCTGATGGTTAACGACTACGACATGCTGCGCCTGGCGGGAAAATTACTGACGCTGACAAACAGCGTGTTCGCAAAAAGAAATACGCCGGAATTTAACAGCAAGGAAAATAAATATATTCAAGGTTTGCTGTTAACTCTGAACGATTGGTGGCTTAGCGAAACCCGAGACGGAAGCCGCGTACCCGGAAGTACCAGCGCCCACGTCTTGGGCTCGGCGGCGGCCTACAGCATGATACTGGCCAAGCGGTTGAAAACCCAAGCAGATCGCGCAAATGCTGACGATATCAAAAGCATGCGCCAAGCCGTCATTACTGCCTACGATATAACGGTGATGCTAAGGTGCTTGACCGATAACGCGCAAGGCATCAATATGCGACCCGCCGTAAACCGCTACTTTGACGGAGTTACGGCTGTCTTAGCTGGCGAGGAGGCAGATTTAGCCGAATATGAAAAGGATATTCCAAAGCTCTACAAATATCCGTCTATCGCGCGGGTATTCACAATGACCACGGATATCGGAGGCGGAGGAGACCTTCGTTACTATTATCAGCGAAGGCCCGATGGAAGCGAGCAAGTTTACGCCGGATCCGATGAAGCCGGAAAACTTTTTATCAGAGCGATGAATAAAGCCAAGCAAAAGAGAGGTAAATAAGCGGCCTATGAGCCAAACAAAGGGTAGCAATACCCTTTTTTCGTTAACAGCCCCGCTGACGTGTTGAGGTCAAACCTCAACAGGAAGTTCCCGAACAAAATCTGTTGAGGTTTGACCTCAACAGATCTTTAGGCTTGACTAAAAACGGTTTTTCTGTTATGGTACGAGCAGTTCTTCCCATGGTTTTTTTGGAAGCATCGTTTGAGGTGGAAGTATGGCAGATAATTCAGCGGAAGCAGGCAAAAAGATGATCGAACCTACCGTCAGACTGGAAATTACGGCAGAACAGGTGTTGTTGTTCGCGGGCAAGTCAATGAATTTGTTTGCAACATTGTTCGGAAAGCAATTCGAATACTCAAGTAAGCTGGCAAACGCCAAGTCGCAGTTGCTTTGGGTCAATAATTGGTTGCGAAACGCCACTCGCGGCGGATCGGTGGTGCCCCAAGAGACAAACGTCTGGAAGCTGGGAGCGACTTTGGGACATTGCATGATTCTGCACATAATGACCCAGGAGCTTGCAAATAAGGTGAGCGAGGCGGATAAACAATGTCTGGAACGCGCCGTCATGAATGCCCGGGGCATGATAAATATGCTCAACCGCTGGGTCGAGGAGTCGGACGGTATAAGCGAGAATCGCAAACTACGGCGCTTTTATCATGGATTCGCCGTAGCGCTTGTCAGGGGAAACGTATCGATGACCGATTACATCGATCTGTTGCCAAATATGCCGGGCAGTCCGATATTGGTTCAGGTTTTGTCGATGACACTGGGTTCCCCCAACGAGTTCATATATTGCGAAAGCGACTTTGGCGGAGACCGGCTTTACGCCGGAAAAAACCAGGCCGGAAAATGGTTGGCGCAAATGCTCACGAACGTAAAAAGCGGAAAGGCGAACGCCGAGAACACTTCGGCATAAAGGGAATTATCATCCCTTTTTTTAATACATTTTCCGCTGACTTGAGACAAGCAACAAAAAAAGCCCGGTTGGGCTTTTTTTGAGCAATGCTGGTGCGGAATGACGTTTTATTTCAATTCCACTTTCGCGCCGGCGGCTTCGAATTTTTTCTTCATTTCCTCGGCCTCTTCCTTTTTGGCGTTCTCCTTTACCACCTGGGGGGCGGCAGCCGAAGCGTCAACGAGGTCTTTGGATTCTTTTAAACCCTTCTGGGTAATGTCGCGGACAACCTTGATCACTTCGATCTTCTTGTCTCCGGGAGCGGCAAGCACAACCGTGAAGGATGTTTTCTCTTCCGCGGCGGGAGCGGCGGCTCCGGCGGCGGCGCCAGCCACCATAACGGGAGCGGCGGCGGATACGCCGAACTTCTGCTCAAGGATCTTAACCAGCTCGGCCAAGTCCAAAACTGACATTTCTTCGATCTTTTTCACGAGGTCGGCGAATTTTGCCGGAACCTCGACTTTTTCTGCGTCTGCCATTTTTTTATTGTATGCGCCCGGTTTTATAGGGATAAACCCTTCGGCCGGACGTACGGTTAATATTTATTCAGCTTTCTTGATCTGCGATAAGGCGCGCACCAAACCCGTGATATTGGCCTGCAAAACGTAGGCAAAATTGCGGGCCGGGCTGGACATACTGCCAACCATATTGGCCAGCAATTGCTGGCGGCTGGGAAGCATTGCCAGCGCCTGAACCTCGGATAAACCGATTTCCTTGTTTTCCAGATAACCGCCAAGGATCTTAATAAACTTGTTGGTCCTGGAAAACTCGTAAACCACCCGGGCCGGAGACACCTCGTCGGAGTAACCCATTACGAGAGCTATCTCCCCCTGCATCTTTTTGGGATCGGCGGCAATTTTCTTATCCTTGAAAACGATAGTCATCAAGGTTTTTTTGGCCACTTTGAGCTCGGCTCCGTTTTCGCGAAGCTTTTTCTTGAGCTCGACCATGTCTTTTACTTTAAGGCCGGTAAAATCGGCAAAAACCATCGCTTTCTGTTTGGCGACTTTTTCGCCCAGCGATTTCACTATTTCTTTTTTCTTATCTTTTGATATCGCCATGTGGGTAAACTTGTAACAAAAAAATCCGCTTCCGCAGATTCAGACCAAGATCGGCGATACGAGAAGCAAAATACCGAACGCGTTCGATGCTTTGCCTAACAGGCTGCCATCCTCGGCAGGATTTAGCGGGTTTTTACGCCCTTACCTGCTGTCTGCGGATGGTTAGATATTAACAAACAACCAGTTCATTGTCAAATCCCTATTGCTCAACGCAAAGCAAACGGAGCGAAGAATTGCAGCTTTTGCCAATCAAACCGGTCGCGCCTTCGTTGGAAACAACCGAGCTGTACGCTCCGACGTAGTTGGCCGGTATGCTTTTGCCCTGGCTGTTGTAGCACCGTTCCAAACCCGCAAAATCGGGCACGTTGCCCGTATAGATCTTATCTTTGCTTTGCGACCAGTTCTGGCAAGTCGTCGAATAGGAATAACTGTCTTCGGAATTCATGATGGTCAAACAATCTTTTTTGGCGTTGGGAGTGAGCCGTCCGACCCATACCCTCCCGAAATTCTTGATAAATTCTGGATCGAGCTTGATCTTCGCCGTTTCCGCGGACAAAGTGAACTTTTCGATCAGTTTCTCGGTATTTTCAGCCAGCAGACGGTGGCAGGTAGTGCCTTCGACCAATGACGATGAACCCGAAGCGAGCACATACACGCTCGGATCTTTAAGCCGTTCCTTGGCGGAAACCGAATCGTTGCCCAAAAAGGCGATAAAATTGCCCTGATAGCCCAGCTTCTCCGCTTCTTTGGCACACTTTTTGTCGGCGCCCTCAAATCCGTCAAGGTTGCCGTTATAGTTGTTAGCGGTAATAAAAACCTTTCGGATATTTTCGTAGTTGCTGGCGATAAACGGGTATTCCGCTTCTACCGACAACGCCTCGCAAGAAACGTATTTCGAGCTGAGAATTTCGATTTTTTTGTTCGAATACGCCACCAGATTGCCATCTTTCCAAGGATACTCGAAAACCACAATCCGGAAATCGTTGCCGCCGCGCTGGTAAACAAAAGTTTTCCAATCATAAATCCCCTGTTTTCCCGGCAGGTTCCGCGCAATCCATTGGACCCCGGACGGAGAATACAATATAATACCCACCTTATCAACCTTGCCGGCAGCCCATTTTATCGTATAGGAATCCCCGGCTTTTAAAACCACCGGATCCTTGCCTTCAACGATGGTTAATGACCGCTTGGTGATCAAAAAGGTTGCCGCAAGAACGATCGCGAGAATCAATACAATCATTCCCGCCACAATCAGCACGGCATATCTTTTGAATACCGACTGCCCTTCGTTTGATTCGTCGTTTTCCATTTTTGGATTGCCGGGACTTTGCCCGAAATTTATTTCCGCCCTTTGGCGGAATTATTGCGACATATTTAAGCTACCGTTTTATTTCTTCCTTTATGGCAGGGGGCGCCGGAGGTAAATTCTTGGACATATCAACCGGAAGGTTATCCTCGGATATCCGGTCTTCGGGGTAAAAAATTCCCCTCGAGCCGCGCCAATCGCCGATTATAGCGACAGAAAAATAAACAATAAGCAAACCGAATCCGATCACTCCAGCCAGCGACAAAGAGGCCAGCAAGTCCCTCATTTTTGCGCCATCCAGGGTTTGATCGGCTCCGCTATCGGAATCGCGGTCAGCGCCCAATTTAAGCTGAACAACGATAGATACGAAGAACAGCGCGACAGAAAGGTAAAAAGTAACCGGTATTGAAAGCAATATGTTTAGGAATGACATCGGCGTAAGCGCTAAAATTCAAGCTCGTTCACTTTTTCAAAATTTTGGGACGATACTACGATTATTTTATCATCACTGACGACATAAAAGAAATCCCCAAGATATAAAGCGCGCTTAACCGCATTGCCAGCCAAAGCCTTTTTTAATTCCAATTTGCCGTTTTTATACGAGAAGAAGTATCCGCCTTTGGAACCGGGCATGAAAAAAAGCTTGTTTGCGCGGTCCAGCAAGAAAGCATGGTGATTGCCTTCAACCTCGGTCCAGTAATCATCGAGGTTGTATTTGGCCAGTTCCCGCGGCTTTGACGGCAAGGAAACGTCGAATAACGACACCTTGACCTTCCAGTTTTCTTTTCCAATGCCCAAAACCAAATTTTTATCAAGCGGATGCAGATAAGCCGAGTATCCCGGAATCTGCAATTCCCCCTTCAGCTCCGGTTTTTTCGGATCGGACAAGTCAATGACAAAAAACGGATCAGTCTGCTTGAACGTGACCAAATAACCAAGTTCGTTGACAAAGCGCGCGGAGTAAATCCGTTCGTCCAATCCCAAGTCTTGGAGCGAACCAAGCAAGGCCAAGCCGCCGTCTAAAACATAAACATCGTTGGCGCTTTCACCCATAGATCCAAACATGCTCCAGCCGCCTCCGACCGTTGTGGCTATGCGCAAATTGCCAAGGTATTCGTCAAGCGCAAACTGATTCAAGGGGGAACCGGGGACGCTTCCCGAAGCAACAATTTGCAGATCTTGGACATTTAATTTAACGATTCCCGTACGCTCCAATTCGCGCGAGCGCAACTTGGAAAAATCGGCCAGCCGGTTGGCCAGCTCGTTATCGAATTTTACCCGGTCATCGGCCGACAAGGTTGCCCGATAATTGGACATGACAGTTGTTACTTCGGTAAGCTTGGCAGCCGCGCTGATATCATAGGAAGCCAGCCGCCCGATCCTTTCGACGAGATAGGTCGGCACCAGGCCGGCTGCCTTGTCCGAAAGGAAATCGTGATAGAACTTGATGTAATCTCCGGCATATCCCCAAGTTACGTAAATTCCTGACTGGGACATGTATAATAGGGAGGATCCGGAAGATCCGACAAAAGAGAGGCTTTTTTCGATAGTGCCCGAAACCGCGTCAACGATAACCGCGGTATAGATGACGTCGGCGCTGAAATCCGGATCCGGGTGGTAAATATCGCCGCACTGCACGATCATTGGCGAATCGCCGGCCGCGAAAGGCCGCACCGGGCAGGGATGATAGGCATCGATAACAGTCTTGGAAACAAGGTAAATCTTTGATCCGTACAAGCGCGAGCCGACCAGCTGGTTATTATCCTCAAGCTTGATCGTCCAAACTTCTGACGGTTTCTTCGGATCGGTTATGTCGTATCCGTAAATTTGGCTGCTGGAAAAAACGGCTAACCGGTTCTTTGCGATCAAAAGCTCGCCGCCAGCCTGGATCGATCCGCTTTTGGCCAGCTTATCCGGCGGAAAAGCGTCAAAAACGGCAGTTTCGCCCTTGGGCTGGACGGGAACGCCGACACCGCCCTTTTGCGGAGCGGAAATTACATCATCATAGCGCGTCCAATAGTACGACATCGGCTGGGAATAAAAAATCGTTTTGCCGTCGGTTTTAACAATATCGGGCTCATCGATGCCGGCAACCTGCACATTTGTTTGCGAAACGCGGCCCGCGGCCTCGCCAGCGCCAAAACCGTCGTCAACCGAGGTTTTTCTTTCCGCGGCGGGAACCGCTATTCCCATTGCCGCAATATCGTTCGCGGCGCCGCCGGTGCCAAATCCGCCCGATTTCGTTTGCGTAAGCTGGACTTCGGCCAGGAATTTTTTAAAATCGTCCTCGGATGAAAATTTAGAAATGCCTTTTATCGATATAACCGAGGTTTTATCGCCGGTGGGCTGGTTGCCGACTGCGTTATTGACAACATTGGTAAAAGGGAGGGAAATTTGATCATTTACCGAGGAGATCTGGATTATAAGAAAAAAAGCGACCGTTATGGCAAAAGCCGCTAAAAAACCAAGCGCGAATTTCTGGTTGATCTGGCCAGAAATTTTCGGGTTGGGAGCATTAGTATCGGAAGTATTGGTTTCGGGCATGGATATAGTATTTTACTGGTTTTATTTTACTTTTTACCCTATCCTATACTTTAATTTTATTTTAAATACGTCCGCTTTGCAACCACATGATCCTGGAAGTTGCGCGAGAAAATCGTCCGGCCGTCGTAGGCCGTAAGATAAAAGAAATAATCGGTTTTTTCCGGATAAATAGCAGCCATTATACTTTCCAGCCCGGGATTGCAAATCGGGCCCTTGGGCAGTCCGCGGTAAACGTAAGTGTTATAGGGAGAATCAATTTTGGTATCGGCAATCGTAAAACGGGTGGTATGCTTGTCGGTTATATAAGCCAGGGTCGCATCTATCTGCAAGGGCATGTCTGCTTTCAGCCGATTAGCCATTATACCGGCAACTTTCCGCTTGTCGGATTGGCTGCGCACCTCTTTTTCGATCAACGATGCCATTGTAACAATTTCGTAAACCGATTTTTTCTGTTCTTTTATCGCGTCTAGAACGTCAGGCGTAATTTTAGCCTCGAAATTTTTCAGCATCCGGCGCGCCACGCTGTCATGATCATCTTCGGCCGTAAACCGATAAGTGTCCGGATAAAGATATCCTTCCAGCGACGCATCGTCGGGAGCATCTTGCAAAAAAGCGAAACGATTCTTAAAATCTTTAACCCGGTAGTATGAAAGCACAATCTTTTTTCCACACCTGGAACCGCAGACCTTTGGATCGTTGAAGCGGGCATTCAGCGATGCTTCGATCTGGCTGATATCGAAGCCTTCGAAGATAGTAACTCCGATCTTGATCGTATCGCCGCTGCGAAGCTTGGCCACAATATCGGAAAAACCCATTGAAGCGCTTAGCGCGTAATCACCGGCCTGCAAGGAACCGCTTACCCCTTTAAAAAAAACATATGCCCGAAACAGCAGTTCATTGGAAATCAATCCCTGGGTTTTCAAATCGCGGGCGATATTTTTAAGGCTGGCGCCGGGTTCGATATTGAAAACCACAAAATTGCCTAACGGGTCCTGAACCGCCGGAAGCAAACCATCGGCAGCGTTTGCCATTAAGGGAAAAGCGTTAACCGCGAAAGCAAATGCCAGATAGAGGGCAACAATAAACGATAATATCTTTTTAGCCATTTTTCGTCTCGTTTTGGATCAATCAGTTGCTCTGAGCGAGGAACAATGATAACCCCGGATAATGAAATTATACTTTAAAACGCAAGATTCGCCAAAATTCCAACGAAATAAGTTACAGAGTCCCGGTCTCTGGAAGCTGGTCCAGAGTCCCGGTCTCTGTTTGACAATTGTTGGTTTAATGATATTATTCCGCCAGAGGCTTTAGAATGACGGACGATGCAAAAAAGGATTGCCCGCTCGCGTGCGGGTATGAAGCACTAAGAAAAACCAAATTCTGGTGGGCTTATAAAGGTAAGGACATTGCGCTTACGATTTGGCTGATTTTCGCGATACCGCTCTTAGCGGTTTTACTCTGGGGTGAAAAATCGGGCTGGCTGAATGTAAACGGATGGTGGAACGCACCAGTAATAGCTCTATTCATCATCGGAATCGTGGGGGCTGTAATGGATGTTGTTATTACCGCTATTGTGGCCGCGGAGTACTTTAAAAGAATATCGAAGAAGAAAAATGGTTTTATGCAAAAATTACCGCTCGACGAAGTTATCAAGTTTACCTTTGTCGCCGGTTCCCCGGTTTACGCGGTCTGGTTTGGAGCCGCGCGGCATAGCGGCGAGCTTGCTAAAATTTCTGAAGATGCATTGCTGGTCGTAGCGATTGTCGAGCTTTTCGCCATCGCCGGCTGTATTTATGACGCCAATTGGCTGTTCGGCGACTATGTCAGGCACATCTGGGCAAACCAAGATAAAAACGCGATCGGCAGCGTGAAACGCTCGATCATCCGCCTTATCGGCCACGGATACATTGCGGCCGGGAAATGCGACCTTGTCAAAAGATCAACCAGATAAAAGCAAAAGAATTTAACCTAAAGCATATCGGCAAACGCCGATTTTTTTTACGCCCGCCTATTCGTATTTGCGCAAAGCTTCGATCGGGCGCAGTTTGGCCGCCCGGCGCGCCGGAAGGATCCCGGCGGCGCAGCCAACGATAAAGGAAAAAGTAAGTCCGAACAAAATAATCCACGGAGAGAATGAAGCGCGAAAATAAAACATGGGGTGCACCTGGCCATAGAGCTCGACAGACCATGCGGCAAGCAATCCCAAAGCTGTTCCGGCAAATCCGCCGACCAAGCCGATAATACCCGCTTCAAAAAGAAAAATGCTTAAAATAGCGGAGTTTGGAGCTCCAACCGCTTTCATAATTCCGATCTCGCGGGTTCGCTCGCGAACCGCCGTATACATGGTATTGGTAATGCCGATGCCGCCGACGATTATGGCAATGCTGGCAAAGGCCAGCACGGCTAGCTCAATCACTCCCAGCACGTCTCCGGCGATTCCCTTGATTTTTTCGGCTGTTATAACGGCGTAATTCAAGTCGTCGCTTCCAAATTGCTTCTTTTGGGATCTTTTCAGGCTGTCTTTGATCTTCTCGGCCACAACGTTCGGATTCGCGCCTTCGGCAACGGTCACCATTGCCATTCGGGCGGTGCCCCTTTTTTCGCCGGTGATATCGTAGAACAGCTCGATATCCATAAAGATCGCTGCGTCATCGTCTTTAGCCCCCAAGGAATTCAAAATTCCGGTTACAATTAATTTTTTTCCTTTAATGTTGAACTCATCGCCTATTTTAACCTTTTCGTCGAAAACATCTTCTCTAAACCGGCTCCCCACGACAATCTCTTTTTTGCCTGTCTTTGGCCATTCTCCTTCCGCCAGGCTCCAGCCCTGCATCAGGCGCAAGGCATCCAGCCCGGTTTCGATCGGCAAGCCTTCTATAGCCAAGGATTTGTTATAATCCTTGAAGCGGACGTTAACCCCGCGGTAATCGAACGGCACTACCGTATCGACCCCATCGGATTTCTCAATCATCGTCAGATCCCCTTTTTCCAGCTTGTCGCCGCCATACATCATGCTCGCCATCGGGTTAGACTCGTCGCCGGGCATCACGATTATCATATTGCCGCCCAGCGACATCAGTTGCTTCTCAACGGTCATTTTTATTCCCTCGGACAGGGACAATAGGCTCATGATGAGAAAAACGCCCATAATGATGCCAAAGATGGTAAGCCAGGAACGCAAAGAGCGCATTTTGAGATTTCTCACCGCCATTTTGAAATATTCCTTGGTATTTTCAAACATTGGTTTGATCGGCAGCCAGCGAACGCCGGCGGAGCTCCGGCATATTCTGAAAGTTAAATCAGTTTTCGGCCAAACGCGCTTACCTCGTCGACAATTTGTCCGTCTTTGATGAAAATCCGCTGGCGCCCGTAAGCGCCGATATTCGGATCGTGGGTAACAATCATCAGCGTCTTGCCGTTTTTGTTTTGAAAATTGATGAGGATCTCCATGATCTTCTTTCCGTTGATAGAATCCAGATTTCCGGTGGGTTCGTCGGCGATCACCATTTCCGGATCATTGACGAAAGCGCGCGCGATGGCAACCCTCTGGCGTTCTCCGATCGAAAGTTCCGACAACTGATGGTCAACCCGCGCCTCCAAGCCGACAAGCGCCAGCAGTTCTTTTGAACGCATTTCGCGCCTGGCCTTAGATACCCCCTGAAAAATCATCGGAATTTCCACGTTCTCCCAGGCTTTCAAATAAGCCAAAAGATGGAACTCCTGAAACACAAAACCGATTGAGCGTCCCCGCAAAACTGAAAGCTCGCTTTCGGCAAGCTTCGTAACGTCTTTCCCCTTTAAATAAACTGTTCCTTTCGTAGGAACATCAAGCAAACCGATAAGGTTTAAGAGAGTGGATTTTCCCGAACCCGACGGACCCATTAACGTAATCAAGGATCCGGGCATTATTTCCAAATTTACGCCGCGAAGGGATTGGACTTCGGCTTTTCCCAGCCGGTAAATTTTCCAGACATTCTCCAATTTGATGATCGGTTGGGCGCCCTGATCCATAGATTAGGGAATGATTACCTGATCTCCGGCTTTGAGCCCCGATACGATCTCCGCCTCGGTTTTTGATCTGACCCCGATCGTTACCGGAATTTCCTTCACATTGCCGTTTTCCAGTATCTGCACGAAGAAAGAGTTTTGTTGTTCGCGCAACGCGTTTTCCGGTATTTTAACCACTCCAACCCCCAAAATAGTTATAATCTCGACATCAACGCTCATTCCGGGTTTCAAACCTTCGGGGGCGCCGTCGAAAACGATCTTAACCGGATAGTAAACTACGCCGCTCACCAGCTTATCGGCCGGTTCGATAAACGCCACCTTGCCCGAAAAAGTTTTATCGGGATAGGCCGTAAGAACAATCCTGACAGGATCATTAAGCTTTAATTTCACTATGTCTTCTTCGTAAATATCAACTTCTATCTGGAAAGGATCGGATGGCAGAACGACAAGCACCGGATCAGACGGTACCGGCTGGGCCAGCTCGCCGACGCGCTTATTGACAGCAATAACCTCTCCGTTAACCGGGCTGGCCAACACGGTATCGCCCACCTGATTTTTAAGAAGTTCGTACTCGGCGGCGCTTTGGGCTACCTGCGTTTTCAGCAAAGCCACATCCTCAAAACGGGGCGGAGCAATAAGACTGGCATATTCATCTTGCGCTGACTGCAACTGGCTGTTGGCCGCATTTAAAGCCGCGGAAGCCGTATTAACGCTGTATTCGCCGGATAGCGTTTGATTAGCGATGGCCTGGCTGGCCGCGGTTAGATCGGCGGCGGCGGCAATAATATAATCGCGGTGGTTATTAAGGGATGTTTTGTCGGTTTCCGCTACGGTATCGCGCCAAGACGGCTTTTCACAGATCTCGCGGATCCGCAACAAAGACCCGGATATTTCACCGATCTCGGATGCTGCCGATTTAAGCGCGCTTTCAATCGCTGGCCGATCGCCCGCCATTGCCGAATCAACGCTGGCTTTAATATTGCCGGTTTTGCGCCTAATCAGATCAGAATTTTCGTAAACGGTTATACCATCAGTGCTTTGGGGCGTGAAATAAGTGCGCTGCAGCAAGCTTGAAAAGTTTTGCGCGTTGAACGCAACCTGGTAAACATCGGATAAAACATCAAGGGCGTCATCATAAGCATTGGCCAACCGCTCGTCGGCTGTTTTTTTTACGTCGGTTAGGTTTTGGCCGGCATTAGCTGACGCGATCGTCGCGCTGGCCACCCGGGATTCAGCGATCTTCAACTCTTGGGCGCTCGCTCCGTTTAAAAGACGGTCAAGTTTGATTTGGGACAGATTTAAACCGGCTTGGGCCTGGGCAAGTTTTAATTTAAGATCGCCGGCATCAAGTTCGGCCAGCGCATCGCCAGGCGCTACGGTTTGCCCAACGGCAACATTTATTTTTTCAATGCGCCCGCTGTTTTTAAAATTCAGATTGATCGCTTCGCCCTTCTTAACGGTGCCGGTTTCCGATATCTCCTGGACAATATCGCCAACGAGCACATCAGCCGTATTGTAAACAACCGAAACGGGCTGGAACTTTCTGTATACAAAAAAAACCACTACTATTAACAAGAAAATGGCTGTAAAAAGAGTCGTTTTTTTAAATTTCATAGCTTTGTCCCAACACAGATATTACGCATCAATGCGGCATGGTTGCCGTATAAAATTTCTAGATGATTTTGATAGGACGGCTATTTGATCCGGAATAGGACTTGGTGCCAATCGTTATAACAGGATATACCCTGATAAGCCAAACCGCCCAGCATCCCGATCACGAATTGATCGGAAACAAAAGCCAGATTGTAATGAATGGCAACCGGTATAACGGTAAGGCACAAGACCCAGTGATGCAAATGAAGCCGGTATTTACCTAAATCAAAGATCAAGGAACGGACATAGCCTTCCATGCCGGTTTCCTTGCCGGCGAGAAAGAGCGCTCCGATATATCCGAGAAGAGCCCCTATATATATTTCAAATGAAACGATTGCCAACGGAACTGCATACAAAAGCTTACGTTTGGAAATTTTCATAAAGGATAGCGCGGCCGTGAGTGAATGGCTGCGAAGTCTTGTTGAATATTTAAGAATTTAGTTTGCTATGCTGCGTCGATCAGCGGGGACGCCAGGATTCGAACCTGGAACAAAAATTTTGGAGATTTCCATGATGCCATTTCACCACGTCCCCCTTGGCTGGCCCGAGCGAAACCTCCATTAGTATATTATACAAGATAGGGATTTTCTTGCCAACACCAAGATATTCACAGCCTTTTATTTTGAGCTTAAGAGCTTTTTGGCCCTTAAGCCGCGCTTAACAAGCTGCTTAATCAAGCTGTGCTTATTTCTTTAGTTCCTTATGTTTAACGCGTTTGCGGCACTTTTTGCAAAATTTGACCAAATCCAATTTGCCCTCCATAGTTTTTGACTTATGGGTGTTGTAATTTATTTCTTTGCAGGCAGTGCATTGCAATTTTACGTATGGTTTCTTTTTTGCGGCCATATTTTTTTAAACTCGAAGCACGAAGCACGAATATTCGAAACAATTCTCAAATTATCAAATGACTTAATGTCCAAAAAATTAGTTTTGAGCATTCGAACTTTTTAACATTTGAATTTGTTTCGGATTCCGAACATTCGAACATTCGGATTTTGCTTGTCGTGAGCCCGAGAGAGGAGTTGAACCTCCGACCTACTCCTTACCATGGAGTTGCTCTGCCTCTGAGCTACCCGGGCGCATTCACTGAATAATTTTCAATTTTAATTCAATAAATGATCAATGCGGCAATTTTCAAATAAAACGCATGTTTGCCCGTTTTATAGAAACATTGAAAATTAATTGAAAATTGATTATTGCCAATTGACAATTACGAAGCGAACTCGTGTCGGCTGGGAGGGATGGATTCGGACTTACTCACCATTCCCCTAGTGCTTAAACAAACTTCATCTTCTACTGCTCGCCCTGAGTGAGCGAAGCGATCGAAGGGTGGGCTGGGAGGGATGGATTCGGACTTACTCACCATTCCCCTAGTGCTTAGACAAACTTCATCTTCTACTGCTCGCCCTGAGTGAGCGAAGCGATCGAAGGGTGGGCTGGGAGGGATGGATTCGGACTTACTCACCATTCCCCTAGTGCTTAGACAAACTTCATCTTCTACTGCTCGCCCTGAGTGAGCGAAGCGATCGAAGGGTGGGCTGGGAGGGATTTGCACCCCCGAAGGCGTGAAGCCACCGCGTTTACAGCGCGGTCCATTTGGCTACTTTGGTACCAACCCGCTGAGAATAGTTAATGAGTGCTTAGTTTATAAGTTTATGAAATAACAACAAAATCCGCTCATCGCACATAGGCGCGCAGCGCCAGTTTCGCCATTAATCGCTATTCTCTTTTTTAAACAAATTAAGTATACAGTGTTTCGCAAAAAAAACAAGGCATCATTAACTGAAAGCGTTAGGCTAAGCGTTTGGCGCTGCCTATAAATCGGCCATGTTTTCTACGCCACTCGTTCACCTTTTTAGGGTCGCCCGACAGCAATTCCGGCGGCACTTTCCAGTTAACGCCTTTTTGGGGCGAAAAAACGGCGGGGCGGGTATATTGCGCGCTTTCAAAAAAACCGTCTTTTGAACTTCGATCAGCCAAAAAACCGGGTTTCCCGATAACTCCCGGAATAAGACGCGAGACCGTTTCAATAATCGCCATCGCCGCCACTTCGCCCCCCATTAGGTCGAAATCTCCGATAGAAATCTCCAAATCGGACATTTTTTTGGCAACCCGCTCATCCACTCCTTCGTAGCGGCCGCAAACGAATACCAGCTTCTTTTCGCGTGCCAATTTAGCGGCCATCTTTTGATCGAATTTTTTTCCGCGGGGGCTTAAAAGAATCACCTTTGTTCGAGCGGAAGGCTTGAATTTTGAACCAGTTTTTTTTAAGCCAGCGGTAATCTTTAACGCTCTGAAAATCACGTCCGGCTTCATAACCATGCCAAAACCGCCTCCATAGGGGCTGTCATCAACGCTCCGGTGCCGGTCTAGCGCGAAATCCCGAAGATTTGAAACATTGATTTTCACCAGCTTCATTTCCTGGGCCCTTTTCAGGAGGGATTCGGAGGCGTAAGCGGCAAAAATCTCCGGAAATATCGTCAGTATCTCGAACGTAATCATAATTTTCTATACAATCATTTTATCATTTAAACCGCCGTCTTAAAAAAGCGGGAAAAAAACAAAGGGTCTTACCCTTTGATTATGCTTTCGGATCGTGCCAGTGCAGGTAATCGGAAATTCCGATTCCGACGAATGAGCCGAATACCGCGGACAGCGGCGTTGCCGGCTCTTTCAGGCATAGCGCGAGTATGAACAGCAGGGCCAATGTGCCGGATAACTGCAGCCTTGCCGGTTTTCTCGCGCTCGTGCGCAAGAGAAACAGGTAAATCACGCTATTCAATACCAGCCCGATAAAGGCGCCGTAAATTATCATTACCATCGTTTCGACAACCATCTTAGCACCTGCAATACTTTAACATATTGGCACTATTTGTCAAACTAAAAACCCCTTCCGGGGTTTTCAGTTTTATATCGCGAACTAAATTTTTAAATCGTCGAGGTCTTCTGAGACCGGCTGCTTCGCTTCTTCACGAACCTTTCTTCCGCCCTCTGGTTCTTCGATCTTGAGATTCACTCTGGCGTGGTTCTTGAGGCCGATGATCCGGACCAGATTCCTGATCGCCCTGGCGGTGCTACCGCTTCTTCCGATGATCTGACCCATATCTTCAGGGTTGACCTTCAGAGAAAGCAGGACGCCCATTTCATCAACCGATCGATTAACCCTGACATCGTCAGGATGGTCAACCAACGCTTTGATGATGAATTCAAGGAAATCCTGGTCAACAGTTTTTTTGTCCATGTTCTGTATAGCCTTATCCGTATTTTAAATCATTCTAGTAGCCCGACCTTTTCAGCCGATCCCTATCAGAAACCGGGAGAAGCCGAATCGCTACCTTGTAAAAATTATAGCTCTTGGCTCTGATTTGTCAATCAAAAAACGTTAATCAACTCCCTGCTAGGCTTTGGCTGGGGCATCGGGTGCTTTTGCCGCCGCCGCTTCTTCTTTCTTTTTGGGCTGTTTATGGACAGCGATCTTTTTTTCGGAAATGATTTTCTCGGAAACCAGCAAATTATGGATGCTGGCGGACGGCTGCGCTCCTTGAGAAAGCCAATATTTGATTCTATCTTTGTTCAACTTGCTTTCCTTCCTGGCGCGGTTTAGCGAACCCACTTCCTCGCAAAAACTTCCGGCCGCGGCGGATTTCCTTTTATCAACGACAACGATCCTGAAGGTCGGTTGATTCGTTTTTCCGATGCGATGTAATCTAATTACCAACATATTTTTTTATCCTTTTTATTCTTTTTATTCTTTTTTCTTTTTTTGCTTTTAATTTCCTCTAAATTCTTACGCTACCATCCCTTGGTTTCCAGGGCTATCCGCGCCGTTTCCTCTTCGGCTTCCTGCTTGGACGTTCCTCCGCCTTTGGCAATAAGCTCCGGTCCGATATAGACGCCGACCAAGAATTGCTTGTTATGATCGGGCCCCTTTTCTTCCAGCACCCGATAGGTCGGCGTTATTTTCATTTTTTCCTGGGCGACTTCCTGAAAGCGCGATTTTGAATCTTTGTAAAGCTTTTTCTCGATAATCTCGGGTAATTCGCGGATCAAACTTTCATAGATGAACTGCCGGCAAGCTTCATATCCGGAATCCAGATATAAGCTTCCGATAAATGCTTCATAGGTGTTCGCCAGGATATACTGCCTTGATTTGCCTTCTTCTTTCGACTCGCCCTTCGACAGAAGAAGAAAATCGCTGAATCCTAGTTTATAAGCCACAGAGGAAATCATTTTCGTGTTAACCAGCGCCGCTCTCCAGCTGGTAAGCTCCCCTTCAGGCTTGCCCGGATACTTACGGTAAAGATATTCAGTGGCTACCAATTCCAGAACCGCATCCCCTAAAAATTCCAGCCGTTCGTTATTGCCCAGGCCGATCTGCGGATTTTCGTTCAGATATGAGCGGTGGATAAAAGCCTGCGTCAACAGATTTTTATCTTTAAAAGCGATCTTCAGCTTCTGTTCCAGCGCCGTAAAGTCTTTGGACGCATTTTTTTCATTATTATTCATTGGTCTGTTTTTCCGGCTCTTGCGACTCCGCCTCGTTATCGGCCTCACCGGCCGTTTCGGCGTCGGGCGGCTCGCTTTTCGATATTTCCTTATAAATCGTGCCCAATACACCGTTAATGAACTTTCCACTGCTGTCGCCTCCAAAATTTTTTCCCAGTTCTATCGCTTCATTGATTGCTACCTTGGGAGGGACGGCTTTCCGGTCTTCGTAAAGCAATTCATAAAGACCGATGCGCAAAATATTGCGGTCAACGATGCTGATCTGCTCGATCGGCCACTGCGGCGCCGCCTTCGAGATAATCTTATCCAGCCCTTCGATCTTGCTCAAAACCCCCTCCGTAAGCTCGGCCGCAAAGCCTTTTTCCTCCAATCCGGGCCCAAACTCCTGCAGATTGCGTTCCAGAATCTGCTTTAAATCTCCGAGTTTGCCGGCAAAATCCCATTCAAAAAGGGATTGCATCACTATTGATCTTGTTAAGTGCCTAGAGGCCATAGAGCTTGTATATTTTGATATTCGGCCCTTTGGCCGCAAGCGCGCGAATGGATTATTTCTTTTCCTCGGCTGTATCTTTTGCCGCGGGCTTTGCGCCCTCTTTTTCGTAATCCTTGATTTCCTTTTCTTTCCTTTTTCTTTCTTTACGGTCGAGCTTTTCCATTACATTAATCACTTCCCGGCCCTTGTAATAGCCGCAAGAAACGCAAACTCGGTGCGGCAAAACCGCTTTGCCGCATTTGGGACAAACGGATAACGACGGACTGTTCAAATATAAATGCATCCGGCGCTGGTTCCGGCTTGATTTTGTATGTCTTTTTTTCGGTACGCCACCCATGGGATTATCTATAACCGATCGCGCGCAAGCTGGAAGGCAAACGGCGCGATTCAGATGTGTTTAATCTTTTTCCTTCATCCTGACCTAGTTCAATCGGAAAGAAAAAGAGTATTGGATTCAATACTTGACCTATCATAACAGATAATTAAAAAAATTCAAGGGCTCTAGAGCCTGGCTGCCGCGCCTTACCGCCCGCGATGCTATTCCGCGGGGGTGGAATCCGAAACCTGGAACACGCCGCTGAAAACTCCGATATCATCTTGCGGAGCGTCGGAATAGAAAGTATATGTTTCGGATTTGTCGGGGAAACTTCCGGCGGCAACTACCCTGAAATTCCCGGCTTCCACGATTCCGCTGTTCAAACCGAGGGCGTCTATCACGAACGAATGAGGATTTACTCCGGTATTCCTTATAACAACGGTAATATCTTCGTTGGCGGAAAACTGAAAAGCGTTGTTGGCAAAGCCATTATCGGTTACTTCGATATCGACGCTCCTGGGCGTTTTTGCGGCTGGTTGTTCTGCCTTGGCGGCCATGGAGCAGTCCGGGCATCTCGGGCAGGCGCTTTGCATATCGTCAAGCCTGATATTTAAATACAATAGGATGCCAAGAGTCCAGATAATCGTGAATGTGAGACAAAAATTTAAAATGAAGCTTAATAATAAATACAAACTGATTTTTTTTTCTTCCATGTTTTAGTTGTTTATTAATTAGTTTACTCTAGCCGACCTCGCAAAATTGCCGCAATTTTCCTGGAACGCAACGATGTCAACCAGCATTCGTTATAATTTCCAGACGGCAACTTTGAACCATATGAAATGTTAAATCTTTAACCGGTTAGTTAATTATAACCGATAGCCGGAACGGACGCAAAATAGACGTTAAGCTTAATCAGCGATTAGGCTCGGTTTGAAGCAAACGGGAAGCCGAACATGTATATCCATCGGAGTCTGTAACCGATAAAGTGATATTTTTTATTCCAACTTCTTTAAAATACGCGCGAATCCCCTGATCGTACGATATGGCGGGATTGCCGTCCTCCAACGACCATAACCAGCGGACTTTGGTGGAAGATCCGTAAACTTCGGATTCGTCGATAAATTCCACGGGATCGCCGACAATAGGATTTTTAGGCGTCCAGATAAAACCGACCTTCGGATAGGGATGAAGAGGCGTATCAAAAGGTATCCCCTCCGACCATTCAGAGCTTAAACCAGCTTCATTCCAAGCCTTAACGCGCCAATAGTACCGTTTTCCCCATGATAGCTTTCCCCCGGGCGTTGCATAATTGAGGCTTGAAGAATCAATTTTGCCGGAATCATGGACCAAAGAAGAAAAGTAGGAACGGTTGCTGATCTGAACCTGGTAGGCAGACTGGTTCCGGCCGGCCGGATCAAGCCATTTCCAGTAAAGAATGGCCGCTGCCCCGGATGACGAGCAATAATCGGATTGCACGGCATTGGTTGCCAAAACTTCGGGAATATCCCGGCTTGGCTCATCGCTAATTCCGATCTTTCCCTTTTGATAGGCAATAAGCCAGCGGAAACGGCTTATTCCCGAAGCTTCGGCTACGTTGCCGCCGTATCGGATGTAGAAGCGGACCGGGCCGGCCAACGCCAAATTTTTTGGCAGCACGAAAGTTTGGCTGAATTCAACGCTGTAATCACCGGAATTCAAACTTCCGATAGAATCGCCAATTTTAAGCTCTCCGAGTTTGATTACGTTTCTAGCCGGATATTCAATAATACCAAATGCCTCAGCTGGCGGAACAGATCCGCAATCCGAGGGAACCGGACATACCGCGGGCTTAATATCGCAAGAAGCTGCCGGCTGCCCCAAACAGTCGAATTGAGCTATGTCGGAATCGGGGGCGACAAAGAATGAAATACTGGCACATTTGCCCGAGCTGACCACGCTGCCCGGCAGCCAGATCCGCCCGTCGAACAATATCCGGTCGCCTGGAGCAAAAACGGCATCGGGAACCGGCTTGTTGATCGTCGCCGACAATTCGGGAGTCGAACAGCGCGGAGCCGACGGCGCAGCCAAAGCCGAGCCCGCCAAAAACGAAGGGAAAACTGCGGCAAACAACAGTAATTTAGCGATGATATTCATTTTGGCGATTTAAAACGCTTATTCCGCTTTTCGATTTCATCAAATTCGTCCAACAAAGCTCCTAACGAACCGCTATTCACAGCGGATTTATTCGCGAATTTCTTTTTAGAGCGAAGCTTTTTCTTTGCTTTCAAGTAAGGAGCGATAACTTTAAAGCCGTAAACAACAGCGCCAATCAGAACAAAACCCGAAAATACCGCGATATACAGAGAAAACCGGGTAAAGAACAACGGCCAGAAACCAGGCAATACCGGTTCCGGGATCTTTACTTGGCCTTCAGAAGAATTTGCTTCTTGCTCTTTGGCCAAAAATTCATAATTATCGACCGGATGCCCGCCGATGCTTAATATCAGCGACGCTTTGGGATTATCAGCCTCCTTGGTTATCGGGATCCGCAACAACGCTTCGCGGTCGGACATTTTGACGGCCTTAACCGCCTCACCAGCTATCGCGCCATCGCCAGCCAGTATTTTAGCCGCCACGCTTAACTCCTTGTCGGCCCCGATAATCCAATCCACGGCAGAAAACCCGACCCGAAGACTCGCGATCGATCCGGCCGGATAAGTATCTTTATCCAATGACGCATAATGGATTTGCGCGTTTCCCTGCGGTTCTTTTACGATCCAGGCGTATTCCAAACTATTGGAAACAATATCCCCGGATCCTTTATTGACCATTCTAACCACGGTACGGTAGAAACCCGGTTCCGCAAAAACCGGCAATCTGTAGGCAATAGTTTTGCGGCTGGCCGCATCCAGTTCCAGGGGCAGTTCCGATTCGCGGCACGACTCACTCCCTTTTTTGCAAGTTTGGTATCGTATGACCTTGGAAATCATTTCGCCCTGTCTTAAGTCCGGCGGCGAGGTCATAGTAAACCGAACTTCCGGGCTTCCGCCGGGCGAAAGGATGCCGGGATTTTTCGAAGACGGATCGGCCAGGTAATCGAGCGTAAAAAAAGCTCCCGCGGCATCCGAATAAATGATTTTGTCCGTCCAGGCTAAAACGGTTCCCAGGGAATTTGCGACCTTGACCCTGAGCGTGAGGCCTCCATCACCCATCTGAATCCGGCTGGGCAGCTTGTAGGGCAGCCAATACTCGAATTTAAACGATCTTCTTTCTCCGGCCGCCAATGCGAACGGTACGCCGGTGCGGGAATCAAGGATCTTTTTTGCGCCGGGAGGGCCATAACTAAGTTCGTAGCCGAGCGTCAAGTCGCTGGCGGGAGCGGCCTCGTAATTCCAGAGCGCAATCGAACCAGCTATTTTTCCTCCGGGCGGAACTTGGACCCGGTCCAGAACGCAATCGGTAAAATAAATCCGGGGAAGCTCGAAACCAAAAACAGCCCCTGCCGGCCATAACAACAGGGCTAAAAAACACGCCAGCGATCTTAAAACTAGTTTGGCCGTTGATTGCCTAAAGAGCATCGGCTTAAAAGCAAGGTGAAAACTTCTCAAGTTACTATTGCTATTTTAGATACGCTTATTAGTGAAATTATCCCATAATCGGGCAACCGGAGCAAATGTTTTTCTGTGCACAGGCAGGATACCCAGAGATTCCAAAGCTGCAAGATGCCGCCGGGTTCCATAACCTTTATGGGCCGAAAACCCGTATCCCGGATATTCAGCCTCATAAGAATCCATCAGCCGGTCGCGGCTCACCTTGGCAATGATGCTAGCCGCCGAAATCGAGAAAATCAGCCGATCACCGGAAATGAACGAAGTTTGAGGGAGGGCGGTCCGAATCGAAAAATTACCATCGATAGCCAGGCAGGCCTTTTTGAGACAGAATGGCGGAAAGCGTCCAAGCGCGCGACTGGCCAGATCATCAACCGCTTTTCGCATCGCCGATTTGGTGGCCTCCAGGATGTTCATTTCATCGATCGCCTCGCTTGATTCGCTGGCAACACCCCACAAAACATCATTGCGGGCAGTAAGATGGGCGAATAACTCCTCTCGGAGGCGGCTGCCAACCTGCTTTGAATCACGAATTTTATTTTTCAGCAACTCAAAAACCGGATCGCTCGCGTTCGGATCCGTAAAACAGACTGCGGCAGCGTAAACCGGACCGGCCAGCGGACCGCGGCCCGCCTCATCGATACCGACCACAAAACAGCCGCTGTTTTTCAGGGCCGTTCTTTCGTATTCTAAACGGTTTTCCGCCAATTGTTGATGCGATAGGCGCGCAATCCCGCAATTTTTATTTTTCATATTAATCGGCCGCTAAACGCTCATAGCAACAAGGAATACCGGAAAAGGCCTGTTAATAATCCGGCTGCAAAACATACAAGCATTGCAACATCGATGGCCCGGAGCTTTTATTCGGATCAAACAGCAATATTCTTTTCCTTTTTTATATATTATACTATAATTAATTAATCTATTTTTAAATCAGATTATTAAAGCATTGTGCCAGTAAAGCTATCTTATTTGAAAAATCCGGTTTTAAACGTTAAATCAGATTCAGATACATATTGAACGCTTAGGCAATGCCGCGGAATATATCACTTTCAATGCGGCCATTAGAAAACCGTGAGACATTGCGCTTATGTTTCATTTAGATACTACGCATTAATATGGAAGACAGAATTCTCAATAAAGCAGACGTAGACAACGAAATAGAAACTGCGATAATGGAACGCCGCGAGGCTAATTTTACCGGAAAGCGCCTAGAATGCCTGGCTCTGGCGGAAAAAAATATCGATGTCGGAATCAATCTCCAGGATAGCGTTGTGTACGGCAATGTTTTTTTGGCAGACACGGTTATCAACGGAAACATAGATCTATCGGGCGCAACAGTTGCCGGATCCTTGTTTTACGGGCGCGGAAAATTGATGGGAAACCTATCTATGCGCAAGGCGAAGATTTCACAGACCATCAATCTGGTCGGCATTAATATTACCGGCTCGGTATACGGACAAAACGCCCGGATCAGCGGATTCATCAGCCTTACGAAAGCCGTTATTCTGGGCGACATTGATTGTTCAAAGATCGAGGTTCGCGATTTCACTAAGGATGATTTGACCATCAAAGGCGATATTTATCTGAAAAGCGCCCAGGTAAATGGCTATTTCAGCATGGAAGACGCGGTAATTTGGGGCATGGTCAACTTTGAAAACGCTTTGGTTAGAAAAAGCCTGAATTTAAAAAACGCGATCGTGAAAGAAAATATCTTTTTGAAAAAATCAATAATCAAGGAGGGATGCGATCTTACCGGAATCGCTCCGGAAAAAGTGATCCGCTGAAAAATCGAAGCAGGCGGAAATTCAAACAATTTTTATCGACAAAAGAACAGCCGGCCACGGCCGGTTTTTATGACCGAACCAATATGCAATTCACCCATCTCCACGTCCACTCGCACTACAGCCTGCTTGACGGTCTGGCCCAGATAGACCCGCTTTTGGATAAAGTAAAGGCTCTGGGAATGAAATCGGTGGCCATCACCGACCACGGCAATATGTACGCCGCCGTTGAATTTTACAACAAGGCTAAAAAACGCGGGATCAAACCCATCATTGGCTGCGAAGTTTATGTCGCACTCGACCGGCGCGAGCAAAAAAGGCCCGGAATCGACGATATGCGCTACCATTTGGTGCTGTTGGCTAAAAACCAGACCGGATACAGAAATCTGGTAAAATTGGTAACCAAATCGCACTTAGAGGGTTTTTATTATAAGCCGCGGGTCGACGAAGACCTGCTTAGCCGCTACGGGGAAGGGCTTATCGGGATGTCGGCGTGCATCCAGGGAAAAATACCCCGGCTGATCCTATCAAAAAAAACGGATGAAGCGCTTGAAACAGCGCTGCGTTACCAGGATTATTTTGGCAAGGGAAACTTTTTTTTAGAGCTGCAACACCATAAGCATATAAGCGAGCAGGATACGGTGAACGCCGGCCTGGTTGAAATCGCAAAAAAAACCGGGATCGGGCTGGTCGCTACCAATGATTGCCATTACCTTGATGCCAGCGACGCTGAAGCCCAGGACATTTTAATGCTTATCAACACCGGAGCCGATATTAACGATCCCGGAAGGCTGACGATGAAAAACGAGGACTTTTCGATGAAAAGCCCTAAACAGATGGCGGAGGAATTCAAAGACTTTCCCGAAGCCATAGCCAACACCCAGAAAATTTCTGAAGCCTGCGTTTTTGAATTTGAACTGAAAAAAACCAAATTGCCGAAATTCGATCCGCCCGAAGGCAAAACGACCGAGCAATACCTGCGAGACCTCTGTCTTGCCGGAATTGAGAAGCGCTACGGTAAAGAACCGCTAAAGGAAATCATCGACCGATTCGAATACGAGTTCTCCTCGATCAAGCAGCTGGGTTTTGTCGAATATTTTCTGATTGTGCAGGATTTCGTGAACTGGGCCAAGAATAACCGGATCGTGGTCGGACCGGGCCGCGGCTCCGCAGCCGGATCGCTGGTATCCTATTTGCTCAATATAACCGAGCTTGATCCGCTGAAGTACGGCCTCATCTTCGAACGTTTCTTAAATCCCGGCCGGATGCAGGTTTCCCTGCCTGATATCGATATGGATTTTGCGGATCGCAGGCGGCCCGAAGTGATCGCATACGTAGGCCAGAAATACGGAACCGACCACGTCGCGCAGATAATTACTTTCGGAACAATGGCCGCGCGCGCGGTAGTGCGCGATGTCGGACGCGTGTTGCAATATCCGTATAGCTATTGCGATCAACTGGCCAAAATGATACCGGCCGGAATGGATCTTAAAGAAGCTTTGGAAAAGAACGACGAACTGCGAAACTTCGTTTTAAGCGACGATAAAGCGGGCCGTCTGATGGAATTCGCCAAAAAGCTCGAAGGTTGCGCGCGCCACGCTTCAACCCATGCCTGCGGAGTCGTCATTTCGCCCTTGCCTTTGGACGAGATCGTACCGGTGCAGCATCCCACGGCCGATGACAGCGGTTTGGTATCCCAGTACGAATGGCATGCAATCGTCGATATGGGCTTTTTGAAAATGGATTTTTTGGGATTGAAGAACTTAACCATCATTGAAGACACCCTCTCGCGGATCTATGTCGTCCATAAAACAAATATTGATTTAAAAACAATCCCGATGGATGACCGCGCGACTTACGAACTAATGAAGCGCGGCGATACCGTGGGCGTCTTCCAGCTGGAAAGCGCGGGGATGCAAAGATATTTAAAACAGCTTAAGCCGACCCAGTTCGAAGATATTATTGCCATGGTCGCGCTTTACCGCCCGGGCCCGATGCAGTTTATCCCCGAATTCATCGAAGGCAAGAACGGTTTGAAAGTTCCGGTTTATCTGCACCCTAAACTTGAATCGATCCTCGGACCCACATACGGAATTATTCTGTATCAGGAGCAGACAATGAAAATCGCCCAGGAATTAGCCGGATTTTCGATGGCCGAAGCCGATACCCTCCGAATGGCTATCGGAAAAAAGATTAAAGACTTGATGGCGTCATCGAAATCTAAATTCGTCGAAGGCTGCCAGCAAAACGGCATTGCTAAAAAAGTCGCTCTAGAAATCTGGAGCTGGATCGAGCCCTCGGCTGATTATTCCTTCAATAAGGCGCACGCAGCTTGTTACGCCATGGTCGCATACCAGACAGCTTATCTTAAAGCCCATTATCCGGTGGAATTCATGGCCGCGCTCATCACTTCGGAGAAAAACGACGTCGAACGCGTCGGCTATCTGATCGGGGAATGCAAAACCATGGGAATTGAAGTCCTGCCGCCCGACGTCAATGAAAGCTATCGCGGTTTCACGGTAATCCCAAACGTCAATAAGATCAGGTTCGGCCTTTCCGCCATTAAGAACGTTGGTGAAAACCTGGTCGAGGATATCGTCAATGTCAGGAAAGCTGGCGGGCCGTTTACCGGCATTTTCGATTTTATGGAGAGAATTAATCCTAAAACCGTAAACAAAAAATCGCTTGAGGCCCTCATTAAATCCGGTACGTTCGACCTTATGGGCGAACGCAACACTCTGCTGGTAAACATCGACCGGCTGCTTGAGATCGGCCGTGAGATCCAAAAAAATAAATTAAACGGCCAGATCGGCCTGTTTGGCGGCGGGAATAATCCGGCGGCAGCCAAATCGCCCGTTCAAATGGAAAAAGCGCGGGAAGCGTCTAAAGCTGAAAAGCTGATTTGGGAAAAAGAACTGCTCGGGCTCTTCGTAACAAGCCATCCGCTGGAGGAATACCGGAGCGCTATGGAAAAAAAATGCATGGAAATAACGCGAGTCAAAGACAGCCAGGCAGCCCGCCTGGTCAAGATCGGAGGCGTTATTACCGTGGTTAAAAAAATTGTCACTAAATCCGGCAAACCCATGCTTTTTATGAGCGTCGAAGATCTTACCGATAAGATCGAGATCGTAGTTTTCAATTCAATCTTGGAAAAGAACATGATCGCGCTCCAGGTCAACAAAGTGGTTTTTGTTTACGGCCGCGTGGACAACCGGGACGGCGAGATCAAAATCGTAGCCGATAAAGTTGAGGAAGTTATCGAAGTTTCAGCCGGTTTTGGCCGCGATATTTTGTGATTTTTAAACGGGGCAAAAAGAAAGCCGCTCGCTGTTGAGCGGTTTTATTGCGCCTGATCGTTCGCGCCAATTCATCGGCGATCGAAGGCAACGCCTTTTCGAATTGCTGATAATACAACGCCAGCTGGCATTTACCTTCGGTAACCCGGACCATCTCTTCATCAATACATACCAGATTTATCATCAGCGGGCTTAACATAATCCGGTGAATGGTTTGTTCGTGGCGCGGCACAACCGGATTTTCGTCGTTGTATCGGAGAACGGCGATCATGTTTTGCCCGCGCTGGCGCACGGAAATTCTTCGGAATTGGGTTACCGCATTGCTTAAATTCATCCACTTTTTAACCAGGCTTTTGTCGTTGATCAGCCGGGAATTAGGAACGGTTTCAAAAAATCCAATCCTAGCGCTTAGTTTATCCCCTAATCTTGCTATCTTTTCAATACCCAACTATTAACCCTCCAAATTAATTAGATAATCCGTAGATCAAAAAACATGCTGGCTACTGTAAAATATATAGTAATCTGGCTTTTGTCAAGGTTGGCAACCAAGGTTTTTTACGTTATGCTGACTCAATAGACGCAGACTTAAATCTATGAAAAAAACGGAAAATTCCAGCGCACAAGATATTAACGTTGCCCGCCATTCCATGGCCCATATTCTGGCTTACGCGGTCTCAGAACTTTACCCGGGAGTAAAACTTGGCATGGGGCCGGCCGTCGAGAACGGTTTTTACTATGATTTCGACTTTACTCCGATTAATGCATCCATTACGCCCGAAAACCTTTCAAAGATCGAAAAAAGGATGCGGGAGACTTTAAAGCAACGCCTTGATTTCGAAAAAACGGACATATCCATCGCGGAAGCCAAAGAGCTGTTCAAAGATCAACCGTTCAAATTCGAGCTGGTGGAGGACTTGGAAAAACAAGGAAGCGATAAAGTTACCATTTATAAAACCGGGAAATTTACTGATCTGTGCTCCGGGCCTCATGTCGCAACCACGCGAGATCTGGCTATCGATGGTTTTAAATTGCAACGTCTTGCCGGCGCTTACTGGAAAGGATCGGAGCATAATCCCATGTTGACGAGGATATATGGCGTCGCGTTCAAAACGGCAGCCGAATTGGCTGATTTTCTGGTTAAAGAAAAGGAAGCTCAGAACCGCGACCACCGGATTCTTGGAAAAAGATTGGATTTGTTCCATATCGATGAAGAAGTCGGGCTTGGCTTGGTACTTTGGCATCCTAAAGGAGCTCTTGTGTGGCGCCTGATCGAAGATTTTTGGTATCAAAAACATTTGGAAAAAGGCTATGAACTCGTACGCTCCCCGCATATAGGGAACCGGACTCTTTGGGAGCGATCGGGCCACTGGGGATTTTTTTCCGAAAACATGTACCCGCCGCTGGAAGTCGGCCAATCTCTTGATGAATTAAAGAAAAAAAAGTCCGTTGCCAACTCGGAGCAGTACTTATTGAAACCGATGAACTGCCCGTTTCATGTCCGCATTTATAACAACAGCCCGCATTCCTACCGTGAACTGCCGTTGCGCTGGGCGGAAACCGGCACGGTCTACCGATACGAAAAAAAAGGCGAGTTATCCGGCCTTACACGCGTGAGAGGTTTTACGCAGGATGACGCCCATATAATTTGCCGGAAAGACCAGGTAGAAAAAGAACTCAAAAATGTCGTCGATTTTATTCTTTACATGTATAAAGCATTTGGTTTCGGCATCGATTCGGTTAATGTTTATCTTTCTTTGCGCGATCCGGCCAACAAAGAACATAACGCTGGCGACGATGCAGGATGGGAATTCACGGAATCGGTCTTAAGAAAAATCGCAATTGAGAAAAAGCTGAAATTCAAGGAGGATGTCGGAGAAGCCGCATTTTATGGGCCAAAACTTGACTTTAAGATTAAAGATGCCTTGGGGCGCGAATGGCAGTGTTCAACCCTGCAATTTGATTTCAACTTGCCGGATCGTTTTGACATGACGTTCATTAACTCAAATGGAGATAAAGAACGACCTTATATGCTTCACCGGGCGCTATTCGGATCTTTCGAGCGGTTCATCGGCCTGCTTATCGAGCACTATGCCGGAAACCTGCCGTTGTGGCTCGCGCCGGTCCAGGTCGCGGTCCTGCCGGTGGGAAAAAACCACCAGAAATACGCCAAGGAACTGATAAAGTCCCTTACAGAACGCGGCATCCGCACGCTGCTGATGGACGAAAACGACAGCGTGGGCAAAAAGATCCGCGAGGGCGAAACGCAAAAAATCCCCTATCTGCTGATTGTTGGAGACAAGGAGGCCAAATCTAAAACCGTCAGTGTCCGCCGCTCCGGAAAAGGCGATGCCGGTATTGTCAAATTCAAAAAATTCCTCGAGGATATCGAGCTTAAGATCGAAAAGAAAAAAAAGTGATTTTTTTTGCAAAAAAATAGCCTCTTTACATCAAACCTGCTTTTTCTTGCGGGTTTTTTGTTAATGTGGCGATGCTTTTATTGGAATAATTTTCTTTATTTGCTAGAATAACTTCAGTTTTTTAGGCTTTGCGGAAAAATGCAATATTATATCATCACATACGGTTGTCAGATGAACCATTCCGATTCCGAAAGAATCGCCGATCATCTGGAGGCTAAAGGGATTCCCATGGCTGAAAGCCTCGAAAAAGCGGATATGATAATCGTGAATATGTGTTCGGTGCGCCAAGCTTCTGTGGATCGCGTTTTTGGTTTATCCGACCGCTTCCGCGCTTTAAGAACGGCTAAACCCGGCCTGATAACCGTTCTTACCGGCTGCATAGTTAAAACGGATAAAAAAAAATTCGATAAAATTTTTGACCGCGTTGTCGAAATTAATTCCTTCGCTGACTGGCTGGATTCGCTAGCAGGCGTGGTTAATTCAGAAACGAAGCCAGAAGCGAAAAGAAATACTAAAATAAGCGTGGGAATACCCATAACAACTGGCTGCGACAATTTCTGTGCCTATTGCGTCGTCCCTTATACCCGCGGTCCTCTGATTTCGCGCGACTGGAGAATAATTCTTGAGGAAGTGGAAAAAAGGGTAGAAAAAGGCGCTAAAGAGATCTGGCTGCTGGGCCAGAATGTCAACAATTATCATTTTGACGGTGTTGATTTCGCGCAACTAATCGAAAAAGCCAACGCCATTCCCGGTGATTTCTGGATCCGTTTTACATCGCCCCATCCCAAGGATTTCAACGACGCGGCCGTAAAAGCAGTCGCTTCCTGCGTGAAAGTAACGCCGTATTTCAACCTTGCGGTCCAATCCGGAGACGACACGATTCTGAAAGCCATGGCTCGCCCTTATACCGCCAAACAGTATATTGAGCTGGTTGACAAGATCCGCCAGGCCTTCCGCGAATGCCGAACCGGCATCGAATCGACGGTTGCCCTTTCAACCGACGTTATCGTCGGATTCCCGGGCGAAACCGAAGATCAATTTCTTAACACCGCTGCCTTGTTTAAAAAGATCGGCTTTGATATGGCCTATATCGCGCGCTACTCGCCCCGCTCGGGTACGGCTGCCGCAAAATTATCCGACGATGTCTCTGAATCGGATAAGGAACACCGTTTTCTCGAACTTACGAAAATTCTGTTTGCGACATCCCAAAGAAATAACGAAAAATATGTTGGAACTGTTCTGCCAGTCCTGGTTAACAAAGTTTTTGAAAAAGAGGGCCGGTGGGCAAGCGGTAAAACGCGAAGCTATAAAACAGTTAAGTTCAGGCTGGATAAAGGAATTGAATGCGCAGCCGGGGACATCGTGAACGTTAGGATCACAGAAGCCTTACCTTTGGGATTGGGCGCCAAACTCCCATGAAACAGTCAGTTTTGAAAAAATTGATCGTAATCGTCGGGCCAACGGCATCAGGCAAATCAGATCTGGCGGTTCGACTAGCGCAAAAATTCAACGGGGAAGTTGTCTCCGCCGATTCGCGCCAAGTTTACCGAGGAATGGATATCGGATCCGGCAAGATCACGCGGCTGGAACAGCGCGGCGTTAAGCATCACTTGCTCGATGTAGCCGATCCGAAGCGATCTTTTAGCGTTGCCCGCTACCAAAAGATGGCTCAAATTGCCATCAACCAAATCAGACAAAACGGAAAAATACCCATCATTTGCGGCGGAACAGGTTTTTACATCAAATCAGTCGCGGAAATGACGTCGATACCTACCGTACCCCCGGACCCGATACTGCGGAAAAAGCTTGAGAAAAATAACTCCGCCCGGCTTTATAAAATGCTGGAAATTAAAGACAAGGATTCGGCCCAACGAATTGGCCATTATAACACCAGGCGGCTAATCAGGGCGCTGGAAATCGTATTAAAAACAAAAAAACCCGTCCCCAAAACAGCCTCTGTTCCTTTGCCTTATCCGGTCCTAACGATCGGATTATCGGTTGATCGGGAGAAATTAAGCCGGCTTATCGCAAAACGCCTAAACAAGCGCCTGCGCCGGGGAATGATTGCCGAAGTTAAAAAACTCCGCGCTAGCGGCTTATCTTGGAAAAGGTTGGAAAATTTTGGCTTGGAATACCGATATGCCGCCCTTTTTTTGCAAAAAAAAATAACCTTAAGCGAGATGAAATCAAAAATCCAAATCGAGTCGCAGCGTTACGCCAAGCGGCAGCTTACCTGGTTTAGAAAAGACCATTCTGTCAAGTGGATCAAACATCCCAGTGAAGCTAACAAACTCGCCGCAAGCTATCTTAGGGCAAAATAAACCGCCACACCCCAGGATCCGGGCATTCGGGCCGAATAATCATCCGGGCTTATAAAATATCCGTTATGTTCAAATCTCGTCTAATTTCTTTTTCAGAATCTCGCGCGCTATCTGGGGATTCGCTTTTCCGCGCGACTTAGACAAGATTTGGCCCACCAGAAATTGAAACGCATTTTCCTTGCCTTTCTTAAAATCTTCGGCCGCTTTGGGATTATTTTTAATAACTCCGGCAACCAGCGCCTCGATCTCAACGCCGTCGGATATTTGCGCTAACCCTTTATCCGCGATGATATTGGAAGGATCCGCGCCAGTTTCCATCATAACCTGCAAAACAATTTTGGCGATCTTTGACGATATTTCGCCCTTGTAAATCATTTTTATGAATTCCGCGAAATTTTCCGGGCTGGTTTTGAATTGGCCTTGACTGAAATTCTGGTTCTTAAGCAAACCCAATACGTCCGTTACCAGATAGTTGGAAGTTAGCTTGCATAATTTAACAAATTCTTCCGCTAAAACATCTTCTTTCATATCTTGTTCTTTCACCCAGTTGGCAAGTTCAGAAATCGTTTTTTCAAAATATGACCCTAAATCACGATTTTTAACGTAGATATCAACCGTTTTGCCGTCTAATGAAAACTCCGAGGCGAATCTGCTTCTTTTGGCCGCCGGTAACTCGCCTATTTCGGACCTGGTTTTTCTTATCTCTTCATCGCTTACTCGGTAGGGAGCCAGATCAGGCTCTGGGAAATAGCGGTAATCGAAGGCTTCTTCTTTCTCCCGCTGGGAGAAAGTTTCCAGCTTCGCTTCGTTCCAACCCCTGGTCTCCTGGATAACCTTTGCGCCACTCTCGATCACTTTGCGCTGTCTTTCGATTTCATAGGCGACAGAACCTTCAACCGCTCTTAGCGAGTTCAGGTTTTTAATTTCTACCTTGGTACCCAATTTTCCGTCATCAGGGCCGACAATCGACAAGCTGATATTGACCTCAACCCGCATTTTGCCTTTATCCATGTCCGCATCCGAAACGCCCAAATACCGCAGGATCAACTGAAGCTCTTCGGCAAACCGCCGAGCTTCAACAGCCGACGCGATATCGGGCTCGGTTACCAATTCCATCAGCGGGACACCGGACCGGTTAAAATCTACCAGCGAGTGGTCTTCGCCGTCGGGATGCAACAATTTAGCCGTATCCTCCTCCAAATGTACGCGCGTCACGCGAATGGTTTTGGGCGCTCCAGTCCCGTCCTCAATCTCAATCTTTCCGCCCAGGCAAAACGGCAGGTCATATTGCGATATCTGATATCCTTTGGGAAGATCGGGATAAAAATAGTTTTTCCGGTCGAATTTACACTCTTTTAATATTTCAGATCCGATGGCTAAACCGGTCTTCATTACCAGTTTGATGGCTTCTTGGTTGGCTACGGGCAAAGTACCCGGATGACCCATGCAAACCGGGCAAACATTCACATTCGGTTTAACCTCCCCATTGCCGTTTGGGCACGAGCAAAACATTTTTGACCCGGTGTTCAATTCGCAATGGATTTCAAGCCCGATTGTCGGTTTGTATTGGTCGCTGGACATAATATTGTTTGATATTTATTGCTTTAAAACAGGTAAGCTGTGGAATATGCAGAAAATAAGAAGACAAGGCAAGAGGTTGAGCACAAGGCCCGATCTAACAATATCGAATTTATATTTTTCTATCGGTATTTCGCCTCCCTGGGTACGAACCCCCGGCGGTGACCGAAGGAAATCCCGAAGCATTGAGGGGCGGCCAGAGGATGCTTCCTCCCCCGCATGATGCGGAGCGGAGTACCTAAGTCCTCCTCCTTTCTTCCCGCTTTTTTGCGGGAAGGAAACTGTAAGTTTCCTTTTGTTCCTAGGACTTGCCCAGGGTCTGCAAATTAATAAAATTAAAGAATTAAAAGATTATTTCTTCTTTAATTTCAGCTTCTTGCCGACGATTTCCGGCCCGCTTGATGTTCCAATTATATCGGCGCCCGCTTTAATCGCTTCACGCGCATCTTTGGCCGTTTTGATGTTTCCGGAGGCTTTCATCAACAATCCCGGAGCCGCCTTTTGCATAATCTTTAAATGGAAATGTTTTTCCTTTAACTCTCGGTGCTCCAGCGGATCTTTGGCTGTTGCTGTTTTGACGCAGATCGCTCCGGCCTTTTTTACGATCGCTGAAACTTTCGCGATTTCCTCGTCGGTAAGGTATCCGGAACCAATAATGACTTTGGTCGGCATAATCGCGCAGATCTCCGATAAATCATTGTAAATATCTTCCCATAGCTCGTGTTTGATGTTTGGAATTGACGCAACCACATCCAATTCATCGGCTCCGTCTTCCTGGGCGGTTTTACAGGCCTGCACGCGAAGCGTGTGAACGCTGTCTCCGATGGGATCGTCTATTAAACAAATTACTTTTGCATTTGAATCGCGAAGCTCCATTTTTGCCGTTCTTACCCACTGGGGATTCACGCAGATGCCCCTAAAACCGTAATCCCTTACCTCCGCGCTGGCCTTTTTAATATCCTTTAACGTTACTTTAGGGCCGATTTTTGTCTGATCGATTGTTGCGGCTAGACTGATTTTCTTTTTAGAGCTTTTTTTTGTTGCCATATTTTTGTAAGTGTTCTAATTAATCTTTTTTTTGTTAGACGGAATAGGATTGGGTAAGATAATCCCGAGGGCCGGATCTAAAGTTTCCAGCCATCGATTTTTTTTCCGGCAATAATTTTTTCGACTTCCTCAAATATCTCCGGAACGGGCCTGTCCCCGTTGATTACCCTGATATCGGCCTCGGATTTAAACCTCTCCACTAGCCTAAGGTAATTTTCCCATACTTTTTGCAATTTTCCAACTTTTTCGAACAGTTCCACGGAAAACCTTTCTTTAGCCATGCGTTTCATGCAAATATCGGGATCGGACTTTAGAATAATCGTTAAGTCTGGCAGTAAAAAATTATCGTTGGCCTTAATCAGCCAGTCAAGGTCGCAATCGAGCGCACCGTAGGCAAACGATGAAAAAAAATACCGGTCGCAAACCACGTTAATCCTTTTTTTCAGCGCCGGAAATATTTCTTTTTCCAAATGGTATGCCCGATCGGCGGCGAATAACAGCTGCAAGCAATCCGGAGAACTTTTCCAGTCATTGGCCAAAAAGCTCCTGATCAGCCCGCCAATCAGATATTGAGTCGGTTCAAAGGTTTTATGCGACTTAATGGAGTTTTTATTCATTTTCTTAGCCAAAAGCCCGGCTTGCGTGGACTTGCCGGATCCGTCTAAGCCTTCAAAAACGATAAATTTTCCCTCGTATCGATTTTTAATCATATTCCGATAGAACGATTTAGTTTAATAAACTTCCCCGGGTAAAGCCCCGGGGTATTCCTACCGCTCTGCCTGCGCTTCGCGGATAGGAAAAGTATGTTTTTCCTTCGCTATCCTCGCATTAAGCGAGGCCCAGGCAAACCGCTTGGGGCTGGCATTCATCCTGCGCGGCAAAGCCGGCGGGGTATTCTGCCAGATTAATAAAATATATAATATTCTGGCCAATAATAAAAAACGCCGTACGATATTACGCCATTCCTTATTTGTCCATCATCGAATGAAGCAATCACTTTAGGCTCATTATCCGGCTTTTCGATATCCGTGCTAGATAAAACCATATTTAGTTTTTTTAGCATCACTTGGCCGCCTTGATCTGCCAAATCAATGGCGATCTTTTCGGCGCATTGGTTCTTTTCGCCTCATAAAAAAGGAAAAACGATCATTCGATCGTTATTCCCATATTTTTGGCCGTACCCGCAATAATCTTCATCGCGGCATCGATATCGGTTGTATTCAAATCCGGCATTTTCCGCTCCGCAATCTTTCTGAGCTGGTCTTTGGAAATCTTCGCTACCTTAATTTTGTTCGGCTCCTTTGAACCCGTGTCAATCCCGGCGGCTTTTTTGAGCAATTCCGAGGCCGGCGGCTGCTTTAGAACAAACGTATACGTACGGTCCTCAAAGACAGTTACTTCAACGGGGATCTTGAATCCCATCATATCTTTCGTCGCTTCGTTGAATTTTTTGCCAAAGTCGCCGATATTGATACCCTGCTGCGCTAAAGTCGGTCCGACCGGCGGCGCCGGCGAAAACTTTCCGGCCTGAATTTGAACTTTTACTATTCCTTTGATTTTTTTTGCCATGATAGTCTGATCTCTTTCGAGAATTGTTTACATCTTTTTGATCTGGAGTGAATCCAATTCAACTGGAGTGTCGCGTCCGAACATGCTCACCAGCACCTTTACTTTGCCGCGCTCTTTGTCAATCTCGGAAACTTTACCGTCGAAATCCTTGAACGGCCCATCGGTAATCTTAACCATTTCCCCGATATTAACCTCGATGGTATATTCAGGCTCATCCAGCTCCATTCTTTTTTTCAAGCTGTTGATCTCGTCGGGCGACACCGGGATAGGCGTGGTTCCCGCTCCCACAAAACCCGTTACGTTAGGCGTATTCCTAACTACGTACCAAGAATCGTCGGTAACGACCATCTCCACCAGGATGTATCCTGGATAAATCTTTTCCTCAATCACCTTCCTCTTGCCTTCCTTAATCTTGATCTTTTTTTCCTTTGGCACGATTACGTTAAAAATCTTGTCTTCCATCCCGAGAGATTCGATCCTTTGTTTGAGATTTTTAGCCACAGCCTCCTCGTAACCCGAATACGTGTGGATGACGTACCAATTTTTCTCCGGTAATATTTGTTGTTTTGGCATAAGTGGTCAAATGATATTAATCCGGAAAACCGGATAAAAAAGGTCGCGCAGCTGCCAAGCTTTGCCGGATAACCGCGCAAATCGCCCCCGCAGCAGGCAAAGGCCGGATAAAGTTTTTGAGGCTTGCTTTCTAAATTTATTTTTTAAGAATAAACTCGTTCAAAAGGCTGGAAAAACCAAAATCCAACACTCCAAAATAAAAAGCCATAAATAAAACAACTCCTACTACAAGCAGCGTGTAATTGATTATTTCCTGGCGGGTAAGCCAATTCACCTTTTTCATTTCCAGCCTCACTTCTTTAAGGAAGGTCGTGGTATTTTCTATGATTTTCATCTTTCGATTTCACAGCTTTGTGGCGGAGCCGCTTTAATTAAATATGTCCCTTTGTTAAAAGAACCCAAAGGGCCTGCTAAAAATATATCAAAATTTAGGCATTATGTCAAATTCGGCCATTGATCGATCCTGACATTCCTAGTGTTAGATATCCAGGTTTTTTACGTGTTTGGCGTACGTTTGGATGAACTTTTTCCGTGGAAGCACCTCGTCTCCCATGAGCATATCGAAAACCTTATCGGCTTCCAGGGCATCGGCCGCGGTTACTTGCAGCAGCAACCGGTTTTGCGGGTTCATCGTCGTCTCCCAAAGTTCTTCCGCGTTCATCTCGCCCAAGCCTTTATAACGCTGGATATTCAAATTGGGCTTGTTAAATTCCTTTGCGACTTTGATTCTTTCTTCCTCGGTATAAGCGTAGCGTATCTCCTTGCCGGCCTGAATCTTATATAAAGGCGGCTGGGCAATGTATAAATATCCTTTTTCTATAATCGGTTTAAAATGGCGGTAAAACAAAGTCAGAAGCAATGTGCGGATATGATTTCCATCGCTATCGGCATCAGCCATGATGATAATGTGGTGATAACGCAATTTTTCAAGATTGAAGTCCTCCGCCACGGCCGTACCCATGGCAATAATAAGCTGCTTGATTTCCTTAGAATCCAACATCTTATCGAGCCTGGCTCGTTCCACATTCAGGATCTTTCCGCGCAGAGGCAGAATTGCTTGAAAACGGCGGTTGCGGGCTTGCTTACCAGAACCGCCGGCCGACTCGCCTTCCACGAGGTAAATCTCGGAATCTTCAGGACTCCGCGACGTGCAATCCGCCAATTTTCCCGGCAATGACAAGCCGTCAAGTATACCCTTCCTCAAAACCGTGTCGCGTGCCGCTCTCGCCGCCTTCCTGGCCTTATGGGACAAGATGCATTTTTCCACTATCACCCGGGCATCGCTGGGATTCCTTTCCAGAAAATCCGCCATAGCGTCGGCGACAACCGCTTCCACCGCGCTCTTAGCTTCAGGATTGCCTAGCTTGCCTTTAGTCTGGCCTTCAAACTGCGGTTCATGGATTTTAATTGAAACAACCGAGGTCAACCCTTCGCGAATATCTTCACCCGTCAGATTATCGTCGGTGTTTTTCAGGAAATTATTCTTCCTAACGTAATCGTTAAAAACGCGCGTAATGGCCGAACGGAATCCGGTAAGATGTGTTCCGCCCTCCATCGTTATGATATTATTGGCAAAGCTTTGCTCAAAACATTCAAATTCGTCAGTATAACGGAAGGCCGCCTCAACCACGATATCGTTCTTTTCGCCGGAACAGTAAAAAATATTCGGATGAATTGAATTGCGGCCGCGCGTAAGATATTTTATATACGAGTAAAGGCCCCCCTCGAAATAAAAAGAATAGGTCTGCCTGGGTTCCTCCACTTCGTTGGAAATATTTATCCGAATACCTTTAGTCAAATAAGCCTGCTGGCGCAAATGTCCAATAATCCGCTTGGTATCGTATTTAATTTCATGGAAAATCTCGGGATCGGCTTCAAAAATCACTTTCGTACCCAGCTTATTGCATTTGTCAACTTTCTTAACAGCCGCCTGCGGCTTGCCTTTTTTGTATTCCTGCACATACATCCCGCCGTCTCGGCAAACCTCCGCGCGCATCCAGGTCGACAAAGCGCAAACAACCGAAACTCCCACGCCGTGCAATCCGCCGCTCACTTGATAAGCCTTGCCGCCAAACTTGGCGCCGGCATGCAAAGTAGTCATTACGGTCTCAAGCGCGGATTTTTTAGTCTGGGAATGAATGTCAACCGGTATGCCGCGTCCGTCATCGGCAACGCTGATCCTATTTTGCGGCAAAATTCCGATATCAATAATTTTGCAATGCCCGCCCATTGCTTCATCAAGCGAGTTGTCGACGCATTCCCAGATCAAATGATGCAAACCGTCAACGCCGGTTGACCCGATATACATACCCGGCCGTTTGCGAACCGGATCCAGGCCTTCCAGGACATAAATATCCTTAGCCCCGTATGAGGTTTCTTTTTTTTGGGTTTTTTCTTTTTCGTTAGCCATGGTGTTGATTAAGCTTGGCCAAAGCGATTCTGCTCTGTCCAATCGATTGAGCGGTACTGGATTTTACCTTTTGCGCGTCAAAAAGTTTAAAAAATAGAATTTATATTTTGCATTGGTATTTCGCCTCCCGGGGTACGAACCCCCGGCGGTGACCGAAGGAAATCCCGAAGCATTGAGGGGCGACCAGAGGATGTTTCCTCCGGACTCCTCATTTCTGCGCGCTTTTTGCGGGCAGGAAGCCTAAGGCTTCATTTTGTTCCCAAGACTTGCCCGGGGTTTATAAATTAATCAAAACCTAAACCAAGAAAAACATAATTAATATGTTTTCTTGAACGCACCGCTGTCCAAGATCTGTAAAAATCCTCTTTGATTGATTTTAGCTCAAAATCAAAAACAAGTAAATATCGAATTTATATTTTTCTATCGGTATTTCGCCTCCCGGGGTACGAACCCCCGGCGGTGACCGAAGGAAATCCCGAAGCATTGAGGGGCGACCAGAGGATGTTTCCTCCGGACTCCTCATTTCTGCGCGCTTTTTGCGGGCAGGAAGCCTAAGGCTTCATTTTGTTCCCAGGACTTGCCCGGGGTCTACAAATTAATTAAATATGCCGGCCAAGCGACTCTGCCAAGTTAAAAATGCTTGTGCCAGGTCTTGTCAGAAGGCTTGAAAACAAAAAAACGCCACTTGCGCCAATTATTACTAATGCTTATGAGCCGACGGAGGGATTTGAACCCACGACCTACTGTTTACAAAACAGTTGCTCTGCCACTGAGCTACGTCGGCGGCAACCGCGCCGAAACGTTATTGCGCTTTTTTCCGCCTGTTCTTCTTTTGCCTGGCCGGTTCGGATTTGATCTGGGCTACTTTTTCCACAACGATATTGGTCCGCCTGGCTGCTGCCGTTGTGCGCCTTTTTACAATCTCTTTATTCTTGATCAGGTTTTTGATATCGCTCCAGTAATTATCATTAACCGCGGCTTCTTGTTTTTCTTTTGCCTGAACTCGTAATTTTTCAAGGTATGCGCTTGTTTTATTTTCCAGCCTGATCATCATAACCCGTACTTTCGAAAGTAATTTTTGCAGAAAGGTCGTATAAGAAAAATCCTTGAACCATTTTTTAAACAAAGGAGCCTGTTTTATCCGGAGTACGACCCAATGCCTTGCTTGGCCCGCCACGCCAATTTTGTTCTCCGAGATCTGCGGCTGGCGTTCAATTTGCTCCAAAGCCGGCATTTTCCTTGCCGCTATCGCCGCGATCGAGATTGTACATCCAAAAAAAATAATGGCCAATATCAAATCGATCATGTAAAGTTGTTTTCCTAAACTTCGAATCTTTCTACCGCGCCTAAAACTATGTTTTCACCCAATTTTGCGATAGTTGCTTCAATGAGATCTTTAACCGTTTTGGATGAGTCTTTGATCCATGGTTGGACCAGCCTTGAATCCGCATCAGATTGAACGGCTGCGAATTGCAGGCACAATTCGTGAGAAAGATTTTTAAAGTCATCCGATTTTGCCACAAAATCCGATTCGCAATTCAGCCGAATCATGACTCCGATCTTTTTATTAGGGTGTATGTAGCTGTCAATGATTCCTTGCTGGGCGTTCCGTCCGCCTTTTCTTGCGGCAACGTCTTTGCCCCATTTCTTTAGAGTTTCCTTAGCAAGCGCCATATCGCCTCCGCCGGCTTCAAGAGCTTTTTTACATTCCGAAACCGATATTCCGGTCTCTTCGCGCAATTGCTTGATTTGTTCAATAGTAACCATGGTTTGATGGATTATTTACTCCCGGTAGCCTTTTTTGTGGAAATAACCGCCTTTTGATTAAACTGCGGCTTTAGGTTTGGAGGCAGCCACAACCTCCTTAAGCTTGTCAAGAATATATTTAACCGATGATACCGAATCGTCATTGGCGATAATCGGATAATCCGCTGTTTCAGGATCAATGTTCACATCGGCAATCCCGATAACCTTAACGTTGTTCATCTTGGCCTCTTTTACAGCCAATTTATCCTTTTTCATATCAACTACGAAGATGGCATCAGGCATTTTATCTAAATCCTTGATACCTCCAAGTTTCTTGGCAAGATCTTTGATCTGCTTGCCTATTTCGGCCTGCTCTTTTTTTGTGTATTTATCGAATTCTCCGGCCGCCTTTTTTCTTTCCAATTCCTTGAAATAATCCAGCCGTTTCTTGATGATCTTAAAATTGGTGAATGTCCCGCCCAACCATCTTTCATTCACATAGGGCAAGTTCATTTCCAATGCCGCGTCTTGAACCATTTTCTTGAACTGGGTTTTGGTACCAACCAAGATAATTGATTTGCCTTCCGATACCAGGCTTTCAACGTATTTTAAAGCCGCTTCGAACTTATCCTGGGTTTTTTCCAGATCGATTAAATAAATGGTGTTCCTCACGCCAAACAAATAAGGCTTCATCTTGGGATGAATTTTCGCCTTCTTGTGGCCAAACTGCAATCCGGCTTTGGTCATTTCTTCAACATTAAGATTGAAGGTATTATTATCTTCTTTGTTCATAATTCAATATTCTATCATAGCTCATTTTATTTTTCAATACCAGTAAAGTTGCGCAAAAAACGAAGCGGCTGCCGATTTGCTTGCATTCCGCGGCAAAAAAAGATATAATAATTCAATTAAGAATGAAACTGGCGTCAAATGCCGGTCAATTTATAATTGAGATATGAAAAAAGATATTCATCCAAAGTACTTCCCGAACGCGCAAGTAAAGTGCGCCTGCGGCACTACCTATACGGTAGGATCGACCAAGGAATACATGGAAATCGAAATTTGTTCCAGCTGCCATCCTTTTTATACCGGAAAATCGAAAGTAATCGATACAATGGGCCGCGTGGACAAGTTCAATAAAAAAATGGCAAAAAAAGAGCAGATGGCATCAAAGAAAAAAGCTGTATAAGGCGGATTTTGATTTAATTATTGAGCCAGCCAGCGCCAAATATGCCAGATACAGATTCTCAAAGCTTTACAAAACCCGATTATTACGAATCGGCTAAAGCGGAATACGATAAATTAATAGGACAACTCGGCGACCCCGAGCTCATTTCAAATTGGGAAAAATTCGAAGAACTGAGCAAAAAAAAGGCATATTTGGAAAAGCTGTTGGAAAAAGCCCAGGAATTGCATGAGGTCGAACAAGCAATCAAGGAAAACCTCTCGATCATATCCACCGAAGAAGAACCTGAACTGACTTCCTTGGCCCAAGCGGAAGCCGAACAACTGAAAATTCGCAAATCCTGCCTGGCAAAAGAATTGGATGAAATGATCGGCAACGAAAAAAAACCCAAAGGACCCAAGGCTGTGGTTATTGAAGTCCGGGCCGGCACCGGCGGCGAAGAAGCTGCTCTGTTCGCTGCCGACCTTTTCCGCATGTATTCGCGATTCGCCCAGAATATGGAATGGACGCAAAAGATTTTGGATTCCAACCAGACGGAAATCGGCGGTATCAAAGAAATCATCTTTGAATTGCGCGGCAATGAGGTATGGAATTACCTGAAATACGAGGCTGGCGTGCATCGAATCCAACGTATTCCGCTCACGGAAAAAAGCGGCCGAATCCATACTTCAACGGCCACGGTTGCCGTATTGCCCAAACCCGACGCCGCCGAATTCAAGATTAAAAATGAAGATATTAAGGTTGACTTTTTCTGCTCATCCGGGCCGGGCGGCCAATACGTTAATAAACGCGAAAGCGCGGTACGGCTCACTCATAAACCAACCGGTTTGGTTGTTTCATCTCAAACCGAACGAAACCAGTTATCCAACCGGGAAAATGCCATGGCGATTTTAGTTTACCGCATCCAGGAACTCAAGCGCAAAGAGGAAGAGGAAAAGTACGGCGGAGAACGCAAAACCCAGATCGGCGGGGCCAAGCGCAGCGAAAAAATCCGAACCTACAACATACCCCAAGACCGGATCACGGATCACCGAATTAAAAAAAGCTGGTACAATATCGATGATGTCATGAACGGCGCATTGAAACCCATCAGCGAAGAATTGATGGAAACCTTGCCAGACGAATAAACCGCACCATGCGCTGCCAATAATATAGTTCTAATTGCGTGCTTTCTTGACCGTATTGCTATCTTAAACGCCCCAGCTGAAATTAAACAAAAAAAGGCCACAAGCCTTTTTTTTGGTTGATGCGTTTATAATTTTACTGCCCCTCGATGGCCGCGATGTCGTCAGCGTACCCGGCGGCGATGGCGCACACGTTGTCGCCGTAGAAGCGGTATTTGGTATTCACAGATCCGGCAAAATAGATCATGGCCGACCGCCATTCGCCATTGTAGGTTTGTGAAGCAGCGCCATAATCCGATACATAGAGACCGGCAGCCATAAAAGCATCGCGAATATTCCAAGGATCGGCCGGATGACCGGTTATCGCCTTAACCCGGTCGCGATAACCTACCCAAGTCGCCGGAATAAACTGAGCCGGACCCATAGCGCCTCCCCAGCCAAAGCTCATGGGACAGGAAACCTGCGTCGCGTAAGGGTCGCGTCCTACTTCGGCGGTTATAGATAAGAACGGCTGAACGTCGCGGTTAGGATTCATCACTTTCGCCAGCGAAGCGCCGGTCCTTATGTTTATGCCCGCCCCCGTTGCGCTGTTCTTTAAGTAGCACTGGCCGACATTTTTCCCGATATTCGACTCCTGAGTCAGAATAGCCAGCAAAAAGGCCGGTCGGACGCCGACAGTCGCGCCTACCGTTTTGGCAATGGCATAAGCCTCGGCAAAGTTAGGCGCTTTGGTATTGCCTAATCCGGCCATCTCAAAAATACGGCTTTTGATCTGGGCAACTTTCGCGGCGGTCGCCTTTTTGTCACTGAGAGATTTTTGGTACTGCGCCTCGGTCATTCTTAAAGTCTGCTCCTGCTCTTTTTTAGTCGTTTCATGCTCCTGCTTTTCCAACAGCTGGACTTGCACCTGCTTTTCCAGATCTCCTTTCTCATCCTGAAGGCCTAATTTCTGGTCCTCTAAATAGGCTTTCATGTTTTTAATCTCGTTCAGCAAATCATCGGAACTCTTGTTTAAGTTTTCCAAATAAACGATATTGTCAAAAAAGTCGGATAGCTCGTCCTCAGCCAAAACTAATTCGGCCAGCGATTTCTTGTCTTCTTCGTCAACGGTTCTCAATATCGCGGCTAAATTGATTTGCGCTTGCGCGATTCGCTCGCTCGTATCCTGAACAGATTTCTCCGTATCGTTAATCTGGAGCTTAAGATCGGAGATTACGGCGTTGCTCTGCTTGATCTTCACCGACAGATTCTCGGCTCTTTTTTTAAGGTAGGCAATCTGGCTTTGGAGCGTTTTCTTCTGGGCCGAAGTCTTTTGAATATCAAGCTCGTCTAAAGCAAGCTGCGCTTCGTATTTTCTCAATAGGATCTCGCAAGCCTCGCGTGTCGCGCAATTTTCTTCGCTGGCCGGCAAATTCAAAGTGCTTTGCCCGATAACCGGCGCCGTTATAGAAAAAATCAAAAAAATCGCGGGTAACCAGAAAAATGCTTTTTTTGAAACGAAGCTCATAGTCGGTCTATAATTTACCGCCGCATTTGCGGCTATGTGAATTTACTTTTTACTAATAAGGTTAATCCGAAATGAAAAGATAATCTATTTTTTTTCCTCTGATTCAAGTTCTTCTTCCTTCTTTTCCTTTTCGATCTTTTCAACCTCATCAACTTTCTCTTCGATCGGCTTTTCAAGCTCTTCTTCCACCTTTTCAACCGGAATAACCAAAGCTATAATTTCTTCCGGATTTTTGACGGCTTTGACGCCCTCCGGCAACACCAGATCTTTTACCAAAATCACTTTTTCGAAGTCGGTAAGAACATCGATATTCACGTTAATCTGGCTCGGCAAGCGCTGGGGCATTCCCTTAACCGTAATTTCGGAGATATTTTTAACCAAGGTACCTCCGCTTTCCTTTACCGCCTTTGATTCTCCTTCGAAAACCAGCTCGACTTCGGCCTCGATCTCCTTCGTTAGATCGGGCTGGTATAGATCAACGTGCATCAACTTTTCCGTGACGCCATTCCGGTCGATGTCACTGATCAAAACCATATATTTCTCCTTGGAACCTTCAATCTCAAGACTGACCAACGAACTCTGCCCGGCCATAGAGAGAATTTTTTCTATTTCCTTTCGGTCAACCGACAAATTCAGGTTTTTTAGACCAGGTCCGTACAACACGGCAGGAACGATTCCAACTTCCCTTAATTCCTCCACTTTTTTTCCGCTTTCTGTTCTGATTTTTGATGTTAATTTAAGCATATTTTTTCTTATACCATGAAGTACAAACCAAATCAACCCATGGAGCCGGCCCACATCAGTAAATAACCTTGCCAAAAAACTTTATTCAACCTCAAAAGAATTGGAATAAAAAACTTTATCTTCTTTAAAAGAGTCTCCGATCTTACAATCAACGCAAGCGCCGATATTTATTCGGTTAATCCCGGTTTCGACTTCGTCGAGCGTGATCTTAAATTTTTTAGTCTCGCTTTTCCCGAGGCAAATATCGACAACATCAGTATCCGAGCAGCTATCGTATTCGTAAGATTTCCATTCAGTTTCCCTTTTCTCAACCCGATATGGATAACAGGATGAAAAACATACCGTGCGGCCATAATTATTCTTAATGCTTACCACCTGGGTATCTCCGGGAGCGTATATTTTTTTATCGGTTCTTATTTCAACGCTCCCGGATTTTCCCAAAAAAACAGCCAAACCAAGGACGGATATCAGCGCGGCACCTATTAAGATATGAATATAGATGTTTTTCATTGAAGAAACGCTATTTCTCCCTGATAGTAAATTTCTTTTCCAAGCTCTTTAACGTATCCATCACGCCGGTATACTCCAGTTCGCTCATCGGAAGCATCGCCGGCCCGGAGAAACCTTGCCTTCTGATCCATTCGGCTTTTTGCGAGACATTATTACGGACGTAATCCCAATAAGGATGGTCGAACGCGTCGGCCGGTTCGGTCAGCTTGCCGTTTTGGACGCAGAAAGCCATGCAGGAAATAATCGGCGGCCCATCAAAATAAGAAATGCATGAATTTCTCTTTACCGGCATCATTGGACCGTTATGAGAACCTCTCATAAAACCCGCCACATAATGTCCGATCGTGTAAGGAGACAATATCTCTCCTGTCGCCGGAAAATCCTTTTGAGTGCGGACCAGCATGACCGGATCGTCTTTACCGACGTATTTTCCCGCCACATTGTGCAATCGCGTGGTTGAAGCAGCGACAACCTGCTCTCCGGATGCCCGCGACCAAACCGATTCCACGATATACTTCCCATTGTCTCTAAGCAAAACGGCAATATCGTATATCTCCTCGGGTGATTGCAGCTCGATCACTTTATCCTTGCCGGTATGCTCAACATCCATGATCACGAATTTATAACCCTTTTTCACAGCCGGAGACAATAACAACCCGGCGTTGTGCATCGGATCGCAAAATCCCAGGTATAGCGGCAGGTTGAACGCACCCGGCTCGGTTTTATCGGCACAAAACATCAAAAAAGACTCAGCTCCCCGTTCCTCGATATCCATCTCAGCTACCTGGGGCCCCATGCCTTTGATATTTCCCGAGAAAGCGTCAACCAGCAAATCCTGGCCGGCTCCGTATAATCCCTGTTTTTTAGCCATGTCCGCGCCGGCGTATAAGGCATCGTAACACAATTTATGAATATCCTTGTTTCCGGCGCCTTTTTTGTGAGTCAGTAATATTGCTATATCGTCTCCGGTAAATTCCACAAAACTATCGATAAACAGTGTTTTTCCGAATTTTTTTACGTGCCCCTCCACCGCATCGAATACCTTCTGGCTTGGCTTAATATGGCCGCCAATTGATCCGATATCTGCTTTAATTATACTTAAGGTTACTTTCATTATTGTACGCTCGCCGCTACAAATGGCGCGTTTTCCGCCCCATAAATCACGGCGACGCTGTTAATTTATTTGCCGTATATGTTTATTTTATAAATTATTTTCCAACTTCGCAAGCTTCATGATCGTTTTAATCACAGAATCGGGATTCAACGACATGGACTCAATCCCCTCATCCATGATGAATTGGGCAAAATCAGCATAATCGCTGGGCGCTTGTCCGCAAATACCGCAGTATTTTCCCCGCGCCTTGCATTTGGCGATGACGGCCCTAATCAGCGATTTCACCGCTTCATTACGCTCATCTCCGATCTTGGCAATTAGCGAAGAATCGCGGTCCAGTCCAAGCGTTAGCTGCGTCAGATCGTTAGATCCTATCGACATACCGTCGAAAATATCCAAAAATTGATCGGCGAGAACGACATTGGACGGAATTTCGCACATCACCATCACTTTAAGATCATCTGCTCCCTGCATGAGGCCATTTTCCTTCATCACCGCCAAAACTTTCCGCCCCTCTTCCACGGTCCGGCAAAAAGGGATCATAGTCCAGATATTGCGCAAACCGAATTCCTCGCGAACTTTCCGTATCGCTGAGCACTCCATGGCAAAGGCCGGAGCAAACTCCGGATCGTAATATCGCGACGCGCCGCGCCATCCGATCATCGGATTCGATTCGTTCGGTTCGTAAGCTTCACCGCCCAATAATGATCTGTATTCGTTGGTCTTAAAATCGGAGAATCTGACAATCACCGGTTTGGGCCAGAAAGCCGCGCCAATCTGCGCCACTCCTTGGGCAAGCTTTGAAACAAAAAATTCCTTTTTGTCTTTGTATCCGACCGTGATCTCGTCGATCTTTTTCTTCAAAACCGGATCTTTTAACTCGTCAAAATGGTATAACGCAAGCGGATGAACCTTCACTTTATCCGCGAAGATAAATTCCACGCGCGCCAACCCGACTCCGTCGTTCGGCAAAAAAGAAGATTTGAAAGCGCCATCAGGCGTACCGACATTCAGCATGATCTTTACCGGAAGCTTCGGCATTTTCAAAAGGTCGTAGCGTTTAACCTCGTAATCAATCTTTCCCGAAAAAACCCGGCCATTGAGGCCCTGGGTGCAGTCAACCGTAATTTCCTGGCCGGTCTTTAAAGATCTGGTTCCGTTTTTAGAACCGACGATACAAGGAATACCCAGCTCCCGCGAAATGATGGCGGCATGGCAGGTTTTCGACCCTTCGTCAGTAATAATGGCGGCCGCCAGGCGCATGATCGGCGTCCAATCAGGATCGGTCATCTTGGTCACGAGAATCTCTCCTTGCTTAAATTCTCTGATCCGCGAAACATCGAGAATTACTCTGGCTTTTCCCTGTCCTATCTTATTGCCAACCGATATGCCCGTAATCACAGGATCCTCTACGCTCCTGATATTGTATTCTTCATAAATCTGTCCGATATTGGTGGAATAGATCGTCTCCGGCCGCGCCTGCACGATAAAAAGTTCTCCGGTCTTGCCGTCTTTTGCCCACTCGATGTCCTGCGGCGCGCCATAATGCTCTTCGATCAAAGCCGCCCAATTAGCCAATTGCAGCACTTCATCATCGGTAATCGAGTATTCCAGCTGGTCTTTTTTAGCTACCGGAACTTCTTTTAGGCCGTTTCCGGCGCCGTAAACATATTTTTTGTCCTTACGGCCAAGATTCCTGATTATTATCGGCCGCTTCCCTTCTTTTAAGGTAGGTTTAAACACATAAAACTGGTCGCTGGTAATTCGGCCCTTAACGATCAGCTCTCCGATCCCGTAGATTGATGAAATCGAAACAACATTGCGGAATCCGGTCTCGGTATCGATTGTAAACATTATGCCCGAAGACGCCAGATCCGACCGCACCATTTTCATCACTCCTACCGACAAAGCCACTTTCATATGGTTAAAACCTTTTTCTTCGCGATAAACTATCGCCCGTTCCAAAAACAAAGAAGAAACGCATTTCTTTACCGCCGCCAAAACTCCCGCCGGCCCGGTCACATTAAGGTATGTTTCGTGCTGGCCGGCGAACGATGCGTCCGCCAGGTCCTCGGCCGTCGCCGATGACCTGACCGCCACATCCACGTTTTTCGTGCCGTAAGCATTGGAGAGCGCGGCGTAGCTATCCAAAATGGCCGTTCTTAAATCGGCGGGAAATTTCCCCCCCATAACCAGATCTCGGGCTTTACGCGAAACCGACTTAAGCGAATTAAGATTTTTGTGGTCCAGTTTGGAAAAAACCTGTTCCAATTTATCAATAAGGCCGTTGTGTTCCAGGTAATACCAGTAGGCATCGGATGTAAAAATGAATCCATTCGGCACTTTGACGCCGCGCGGGGTCAGTTGGGAATACATCTCCCCCAGCGACCCGTTCTTTCCGCCAACCAGAGGAATATCTTTTTTCGTCACCTGGTCAAACCAAACAATATTTTGTTTTTGCTCCATATTTTATTGAATTAACATTACGCATAACAACCAATTTCGCCTGCGAAAAAATATTTTTTATAGAGTATCGGGAATTACTAACGCAAGCCATTTTAATTATCTAATTATTACTGCCGCTGGATTATGCCGCGTCGATTAGCGTACTTAAGAGCTAGGCCGGCAAGAAAAGCATCGGCGCCGCGATCAGCGGTTCCTTTGCTAAGAAATCATGACTTTTGCTCCGGCCCTGAACCCTGGACCGTATCCTGGATCTGCTGAACGCTTTCGGGGTTGGCCAGGGTTGATAAATCGCCCATTTCCTCTTTGGAAAGGGTCTTCCGTAAAAGCCGCCTCATAATTTTTCCCGATCTCGTTTTAGGCAGATCCTTAACGATAAAAACTTCTTTGGGAGAAGCGATCGGGCCGATTTCCTCTCGAATTATCCTGATTACATCAGCCTTAAGCTGGTCGGCCGGAATATCGGATTTAGATACTACGAATACTACCGGAACCTCGCCCTTTATATCGTCAGCCACTCCAACTATGGCGCACTCGGCTACGCTTAAATTTTTAGCCAAAGCGCTTTCCATCTCGCCTGTCGTCAATCGGTGGCCTGCTACTTTTATCTGATCATCCGCCCGGCCCACCACCCTGATCAAGCCGTTTTTGTCCTTATAGCCCAGATCGCCCGAAAAATACATTTTGTTGTTGTAAGCGCTCCAATAAGTATCCAAATATTTCTTTTCGTTATTGTAAATTCCCCGCAAAAGGCTGGGCGTGAAAGGCGGCAATAAAACCAGGTTGCCTTCTTTGCCCGCCTTGCATTCCTTACCGTCATCGTCAACAATCCTCACCCTAACGCCGGGAAAAGGCAATCCGGTAAACGCCGGCTTAAACGGGCCGAGCCCGGCCAGGGAGGTAACAATGATCCCGCCGGTTTCCGTTTGCCACCAGGTATCAAGCAACGGGCACTTTCCTTTTCCGATTTCATTAAAATACCACAACCAGGCTTTTTCGCTGATCGGCTCGCCGACGGAAGCGATGACTTGAAGAGTATTTAAGCGGTACGGTTTCAATGAATCCGTTCCGGTTTTCATAAACATTCTGATTACCGTCGGCGCCGTGTAAAAGGTAGTAACCCCGTATTTATCAATAACCTGAGCCCATCTGTCCGTATTCGGCCAATCGGGCAGGCCCTCGAAAATAAGAAAAGTCGCGCCGTTCAGAAGCGGCCCGTAGCAGGAGTACGTATGGCCGGTCACCCAGCCGATATCGGCGGTCGACCAAAAAATATCTTCATCATTGATATCGAAAATCCATTTATCGGTAGCGTAAGCCTGCACCATATAGCCGCCGCAAACATGAACACACCCCTTGGGCTTGCCGGTCGAACCGCTGGTATACAAAATAAACAGCGGATCCTCCGAATCCATCGGTTGCGCACCGATAGAATCTGCCTCATCTTTGGTAACATCGTGGTACCAAAAATCGCGCCCTTCGTTCCACGGCACTTGGTTTCCCGCTCTTTTGACCACGATAACTTTTTTGACAGCGGTACCGTCCAAGCCGTCATCAGCTCCTTTTTTCAGTTCGATAACCTTGCCCCGCCGGTAATAACCATCTGCCGTGATCAGCAGTTTCGCTTGCGAGTCCTGTAGCCTCACTTGCAGAGCGTTGGAGGAAAATGCGGAAAAAACCACCGAATGCACCGCTCCAATCCGGGCGCAAGCCAACATCGAAACCACCACTTCAGGAATCATCGGAAGATAAATCCCGACCCGATCGCCCTTTTTTACGCCCATCTTTTTTAGCGCCCCGGCCAAACGCGACACATCGCGATAAAGATCGTAATAAGTAAGGATTCTTTTAGGCTCGGCCGGATTCTCCGGCTCCCAAATCAAAGCTACTTTGTTTTTGCGGAGCTTCAAATGCCGATCCAGGCAATTGATGGTAATATTCGATTTTGCGCCGGCAAACCAGGAAAAATGGGGAGGAGTTCCAACGTATACTTTACGCCATTTTTTAATCCAATCCAGCTCCAATGCCAGAGTAGCCCACATTTTTTGGGGATTGGCTTCCGCTTGCTTATAAATCGCGCGGCTTTTCAGCCAAGCTCTTTTCTTTACCTCTGTTGACGGATAAAAAAGATCGCCTGATTTTTTCATGATTGGTCTGGTTTCGTTTTTTAAATCGCTAATTGAGTCGCGGCCGCCAAGTCGACAGCGGCGCTTGAAGAACAATTTAAAACTTGGCCTCCTAAATTTTCTTTCCAACCAGCTCGGCAAAGTCGGATAAGCGCGTGGCATATCCCCATTCGTTGTCATACCAAGAAACAATCTTAACCAAATTTCCGCTGGCCATGGTCAGCGCCGCATCAACTACCGACGAATAAACGCAGCCGATGAAATCGGTCGAGACCAGCGGATCTTTCTCAAAGCCAAGAATCCCTTTTAAAGGGCCTTTGGCCGAAGCGGCCTCAAGAGCGGCGTTTACGCCAGCAACATCAACATCTTTATTTAAAACGCAGACCAGATCAACCACCGAAACGGTGGGAGTAGGCACCCTTAGCGCGATACCGTCAAGCTTGCCTAAAAGATCGGGAATCACTTTGCCGATCGTTTTAGCCGCTCCGGTCGTTGTCGGAATGATGTTTAAAGCGGCAGCGCGCGTTCTTCTCAAATCCTTATGGGCAAAATCCAAAATGCGTTGGTCATTAGTGTAAGCGTGAACCGTGGTCATAAAACCGCGCTGAATGCCCCAATTATCGTGTAAAACCTTAGTGATCGGCGCCAGGCAGTTGGTCGTGCAGGAACCCATATCGACAACGTCGTACTTGGAAAGATCCAAATCTTTGTCGTTTACGCCCAAAATATAAGAAGGCACCTTGTCAGCGTCTTTGGAAGGCGCTGAAATCACTACCTTCCTCGCTCCGGCATCGAGATGCTTTTTAGCGTCGTCGTATTTGGTAAACTTGCCCGTGCATTCCAGTACGATATCAACTTTCAGATCCTTCCAAGGCAGCTTGGTCGGATCGATCTCCGCAAAAACCGCAATCTCTTTAGAACCTTTTTTATCCGATATATTCAGTTTTCCTCCGTCAATCGATATGTCTTTTTTATATCCTCCATAAACCGAGTCATGCTTCAAAAGGTGGCAGAGAACTTTGGGATCCGTAAGATCGTTAACCGCCACGATCTGAACATTCGGATGGTTGTCAACGATATTCCTGAGCACAATACGTCCGATCCGGCCAAGGCCGTTAATTGCGATTTTTACCATATGTTAATATGCGTTTGTTTCCCGCCAATCGGGCTCCAAGCCGCAGAACTTGGAAATTAATATTTGTCTTTAATGTGCCGGCCAGCCGGAAACGCCAACTGGCGGCTGTCTAACTTATGCGCCCGCTTGAACAGCGGGCGCATGCTTCAAAAAATCAGGCGATTTTTAAAATCTTGTCGATCTTTTCTTTGTCAAAACCGATTATGATCGAACCATCGATATCGAGCACCGGAACTCCGATTTGATCTGATTTTTTTACCATATCGTCACGTTCCTGCTCGTTGGACGATACGTCAATATCGGTAAATTCAACACCCTTATCTCTCAGATACTGCTTAAGCGTTGAACAATAAGGACAATACGGAGTAGAATATAGTTTGACCATAAGTATGATTTGTTGGAATCTACCCTCCGCAAGCTCCGCTCGATGCTCCGCTGGAAGAGGAATCGGAACCAAACCCGGACGAAGGACTCTCGTTGGAAAGCTCGGTAGCGCATTCGGCCGGTTCGCTATTGAATGCCGCGCAAATAGTTTTTTTAAACTGCTCCGGAGTCCTGGGGCTTACTTCAACTTTCGTATCGTTAATAACTACTGTCGGGGAACCTTCAACGCCATATTGGACGTTCAATTCGGTATGGACGTCGAATTTCGGGAATTGGCCGCTCAACCATGATGCCTTGTCATTGTAGTTAGCGGTAACTTTAAATTGGGTATCCGATTCGGAAACGCACTTTCCCAGCACGGATTCATCGATCCGGGCTTCAGCAAGGCATTTCTGGAAATTTGCCGTGCAATCGCCGGATTTGCAATCATTATACGCCGTATCAGCCACGAAACAGGCTAAATAGGCCGAATATTTTTCCTTCTGATCCTTTTGAATGCAATATTGCCTTAAATTTTCATCGATCTCCGCTTTTCCATGCATAGCGTAATTTACGAAATAAACGCCCATATCGGTTTTATCCTTAAGCAAATCGTAGGCCGGTAAAAACATCTTTTCCGCAGACAAACCGAAAGGGCAATACGACATTACGAATAGTTTTACGCTGGGCTTATCGCTTTTTTCAACCTGAACCGGTTCGCTTGCCTCCGGCTCGCCATTGGTCTCCTCCATTTTTACCCCTTGGACAAAAAGCATTTTGCCGTTCTTTGTAACGTAAGATTCATATTCCTGGTCGTCTACTTTTAATTTAAAAGTGTAAAGGCCATTCTCTTCCTTGACGCTGACTAAAGTCGCGGTTGACCCTTCCGACAGCAAATTTTTGTTCGCGAACTCTATCGCTTTCTCTCCCGCTTCCTGGGGCGACAGATCCTTTTCTTTCGCCACAATTTTTAGATCAAGTACGCTGCCGGAAAGAACGCTTTTGTTGTCCGCGGCAGTATCCTCGGAACCATCATTCTTTACCAACTGGTAGTTGCTGAAAAAATATATTCCTCCCGCTAATAAAACCAACAAAATCACTCCCCCTACATACAGTTTTTTCTTCGTTATTTTTATTTTATTCATGGTAATGATTCGGCTCGTTTTCCCGGATTTACGCTCCGCTGAAAATTGCAGATCGCTTTAATGCTTCAAATGCGAAAAAACGGCGGCCAATGGTATTTTATCGAATGTTTGTGGTTTAAACCAGATAAAAGGTTAATGCCAGCCATTCAATATATGAATGAAATATATCACGATTCTTTTTTTGTGTAAACTTTGAGAGCCGAATTCAGCTCTCTTATCATGTTCTCCAAATCAAGACCGTAAGCCCCGCTAACCTGGCCGAGCGTCAAAGTATCTATTTCGAACTTGGCCATAGGACACGATAAACAAGGAAAATCGTACTTACGCAAAACATCCTCGACCAAAGGATACTCCAGAATTTCGGCCAGTTTCGTATTTTCAGTTATTGCCGATAATGGATTTATTGAGGATTTTTTTGGCCTATCTGTTTTTTTTCTTTGTTTAGGCATGGCTTTTTGACTTATACAATCTTACAGCTAAATATGCTGCCAGGCAACCCAGCAATGCCGTAGCCAATTGCGTATAGCTTATCACCGAAGAAACACCGCGGCTTATGGCAGGATCGGCGAAAAAACCCAGATAGAAAAAACCGGCCAAGCTTAAAAAAGCGTATTTGGCGGAACTGGAAGCGATCGCAGCCGTTATAAAACCGCGATTCCTGAAAAAATCAAAAACTTCAATAAAAATGGCATTGGCTATGACAATAACCGGAATAAGGGGAGCCAATATGAGAGGCAATGTTCCATTGATAGCCGCGATCGTACTCGGCAGCAGCGCCACTCCTAAGGCCGGTTTTTTCCCCAGCGTGATTAAAGCGACGACCAGGCAGGCGTTTACAATGGTTCCGGTCAGCAATTGAACCCGAAGCAGCGGCGCCAGGACTGCAGCTAAGGTCAACACTGCCATGCCGGCCGCCACATTAATCCGTGATAAGACTGCAAATTTTTGTTGTATCATCGTTTTTTTTATTCAATATTTACCGGCCGCAGCCGCCATCAAGCATTTTTAATCTTTTTGCCGGATCGTAGCAATCCGGCTTTTTTGCTTTTGTTTATAACGCGTATGCAATATATGATGGATCTTTTTCTGGTCTTTAGCAAAAAAATCGTCATAGATCTTTAATACCTGCGGATTTTCGTGGGCAACCCGGACCTCCTTTTCGCAATCGATCTGATATAAAGCCTGCGCCCTTTTTTTACGGATCTCGTCGCTGACGGGCAGCGGCTGGCCGCCGCCGCCGATGCATCCGCCGGGACAAGCCATGATTTCAATATAATCGTACGCTTTGGGATCCTCCGCCAATTCATCCAAGATCAATTTGGCATTTTCCATGCCATTGGCAACCGCAGCTTTGAGCGTCAAATCGCCTATTTTAACCTGGGCTTTCTTAAAACCAACAATTCCCCGAACGCTTGTGCAAGCAAGATCAGCCATATTTTTACCGGTAAGCCGCCAGTAGGCGGTCCGGATAGCCGATTCCATCACTCCTCCGGTGGCACCGTAGATCACGCCTGCTCCGGTATGGACGCCAAGCGGATCGTCGGCAGATTCAGCTTTAAGACTCTTCAGGTCTATTTTATTCAGCCGGAACAGCCGCCCAAGCTCGCGGGTAGTGAGAACCGTATCGATGGGTTTTAAACCGTTTATCCTGGCCTCGGGTTTTTCAATTTCGTATTTCTTGGCCGTGCAAGGCATGATGGAAACAACCACGATATTCCTTGGATCGATCTTTTCTTTTTGAGCCCAGTAGGTTTTTATCAGGCTGCCCAGCATGTTTTGAGGCGACTTAACGCTGGTCAGGTTCGGAATCAGGTCGGGCCGGTAAAATTCGACATACTTGACCCAGGCGGGACAACAAGATGTGAACATCGGGAGAATCTTTTTTTGGCTGATGCGGTCCACCAGTTCTTCGGCTTCTTCGATCGTCGTAAAATCTGCGGCGGTTGACACATCGAATACCTTGTTGAATCCCAGTTTTTTAAGCCCGGCCACCAGCTGCCCGGTAACAACCGAACCGTAGGGCATTCCGGCCGCTTCGCCGATACTTGCCCTGATGGAAGGCGCGAACTGGACAACCATCACCTTTTTTTTATCGGCCAGCAGATTCCGGATCTCTTCGAATTCCCCAACCGCCTCGATTGCTCCAACCGGACAGTGGACAATGCATTGGCCGCAATAGATACAATCTTTTTTAGGATCGTATGACGGCTCGATCACGGTCCGGAAACCCTTGTTTTTCAATTCCAGAAAATTGGCCTGTTGCCGTGAACAAATTTCAACGCAATTGCGGCAATCGATACATTTGGAGCGGTCAAATTCGATCGGCCCGAATTTATAAGTAGCGAATTTCTTTTTACGGTCGGAAAACCGGTCTATTTTGGCTTTAAACTGGGTAACATATTTCAAAAGACGGCATTCGGCGAGCCAAACGCAATCGGCGCATTCCTCACGATGCTGCGACATTATCAATTCCAGATTGGTTTTGCGCAAAGCCCTTAACCGGTCGTTGTCGGTTATAATCTGCATCCCCTGCCGGATTTTAGTCGCGCACGCGGGAACCACTCCTTTTTCTCCAACAATCTCCACTACGCAAATGCGGCAGTTGGCGCGGACCGCCAAATCGGGATGATGGCAAAGGGCGGGAATTTCAATATTGGCCGCTGCCGCGGCCTCGAGTATGCTTTTTCCTGCCTGCGCTTTGACGGATCGTCCGTCAATCATGATCTCTATTTGTTCTGATTCCATAGTTTATTTATCAGGCTCTCAAAAGAATTTGCAACACCTCTTCCGAACGGGCAAAAACTAGTCTCCTTGAGAACAGCGATTATTGCCTTGGCGCTTTCCGCGTCAAACGCGCCATCTTTTAGCATTTCGTCAAGGCGGTATACTCCTTCGCGGCATGGAACGCATTTGCCGCAATTTTCGTTAATGAAAAATCGCGACCATTTTTTCATCAATCCGCATAAATTGGTCTTCTTCTTATCGAATACCGCGATGGAACCGGCTCCGCACAGCGGCTGGTTCAATTCTGATTCAAGCAGTATCTGGCCCGACGCGCCGCCGCCTGCCTGGACAAAAAATTCAAAGGCGGGAAGATTTCCGGTCTCCCTGAGAATTTTCACAATCGGATAATCTTTGTTCAGTTCAAACACTCCCGGATTTTTAACATCGCCGCAAATGGTATAAAAACGGTTTCCGATATATTCACCGGAAGCGATCTTGGCAACCCAAAAAAAAGTTTCCAGATTATTAATCAGGGTCGGACAACCGCGCAAACCCGATTGCGGCGGATACGGCGGTTTGAAACGGGGCTCCGCGCGGTTTCCTTCGATCACTTCCAGCAATGTTGTTTCTTCTCCACCCAGATATCCGCAAGTTTCTTCGAAAAGCTCGATCGGCGATCCGGCAGCCAGCGATTTAAGCCTGGTTTTATGCTTCTTGTAATAATCCTTCCTCAAATAAATGATCCCCAAACTGCCTTTGATCGCGCTCAAAGCCAACTTAACGCCATCGATCACAATTTCCGGATGCTTAGCCAGAAGATACCCGTCTTTGGTAACCGCCGGTTCTCCCTCCGAAACATTGCAAATAACATATTTTTTTTCGCCGGGGGCGTCTCTTACCATCTCCCATTTTAAAGCCGTCGGAAAGCCCGCGCCCCCGCAACCGCGCAGGTTAGCGGCTTTTATCTTTTCTATGATCATATGGGTTAAATCGGTTCATTATACGGACTCTGCGGGGTTTTTGATTGCGATTTCGGTTGCGCCGCCGTTTGTTTTTCTTCGACTGCTTTCAGCCGCTGGACCTTAACCGGATCATTTGAACCCACTACCAGCACCTTCCACAAAAACGGGTCAATCTCAATAATATCGTAGCGTTTGATTTCCTTGGAAAGCAATGCATTGGCCACCAGATTTTCCACGTTGTTCTGAACCGCCCGCCTCATTGCCCGGCCGCCGAACGCCGGATCAAACCCCAGGTCTCCAAGCTTCTCGATCAGCTTCTGGCTGATCCTGAACTCAATATCCTTCACGGCCAAGCCTTTCTTTATATCGGCAACCATCAATTGCGCAACCTGCTTCATTTCTTCTTTATCAAGAGGCCGGTAAAGAACAACTGCGTCAAAGCGGTTTAGGAATTCCGGCTTAAACAATTCGCGCCTAAGCAAATTGTCGATGAATGTTTCCTTGAAAGCGGCATTCAGCTTGCTGCCCCGGTCCACAGCCTCCTTGATATATTCCGCTCCGGCATTCGATGTGGCAATCATAATGGTTTTTTTGAAATCAACTTTCCGGCCCGAACCGTCAGCCATCTCGCCATCGTCAAAAATGCTCAAAAACAGGTTTAAAATATTGGGATGCGCCTTCTCGATCTCGTCGATCAAGATCAGAGACTGGGGATTCTCCATTACCTGGGTTGTGAAATATCCGGGCGAATTGAGATTGCCGATCAGCTTATCGATCGAATCCATAAGCTGGTACTCGGCCATATTGAGCCTGATCATATTCTTCTCCGAACCAAAGTAAACCTTGGCCAGCTGCTTGGCGGTTTCGGTTTTGCCGATACCGGTCGGACCGAGGAACAGGAAATTACCGATCGTCCGCTTGCTGGTCTTAATGTCTGCCTGTGCGCGCCTTAAGGCGTTGCAAAGTTCGCTTACCGCCTCTTTCTGGTTGATCAACCCCTGGTGGATGGTATCTTCCAAATGCATCAGGCGATCCGCTTCGGCATCCTGCTCTTTTTGGTCTCCAATGAATGTTCCTTTCTTCTTTTCGTGGTAAGTGTCTCGTTCTCCGGGAGGTATAAGTTTCCATTCCGCCGGATCAATTTCAATCACATCGCCCGCTTTAACGGTTCCGGCAAGCACGGCTGTGGCGATAATGTTTTCCACGTTGTTCTGAACAGCCCGGCGCATGGCCCGGCCGCCGAACGCCGGATCAAAACCCTCGTCGGCCAGCTTGCTGAGCAATTCCGGCGTAATGGCCAGTTCCATGTTCTTCTCGCGCAGCCCAGCGCGAATATCCTTTAACATCAGTTCGGCTACTTGCTGCATCTCTTCCTTGTTAAGAGGCCGGTAAAGCACCACCGCATCGAAACGGTTGACGAATTCCGGGCGGAAAACGTTCTTTCTTAATAAATTATCAATGAAAACATCTTTAAAATTGGTAAGCTTGGAACCGCGTTCAACCGCCTCTCGAATGTAATCCGCGCCCGCATTGGATGTGGCAATGATAATAGAGTGGCGGAAATCAACTTTCCGGCCCGAACCGTCCACCAGCTCTCCGTCATCCAGAATACTCAAAAAAAGGTTAAGCAAATTGGGATGCGCCTTCTCGATCTCGTCGATCAGCAGCAGGCAGAACGGATTTTCCCTGATCGCCGTTGTCAGATATCCCGGCTGGGTGAGCGACCCGATAAGTTTATCGATCGATTCCAAAAGCTGGTACTCGGCCATATTAAGCCTGATCATATTTTTGTCGGAACCGAAATAAACCTTGGCCAGCTGCTTGGCAGTTTCGGTCTTGCCGACGCCCGAAGGCCCCAAGAACAGGAAGTTGCCGATAGTACGCTTTCGTTTTTTTAAATCCGCCCGGGCGCGCCGCATGGCGTTAGCCAATTCCGAAACCGCTTCTTTCTGGTTGATCAATCCTTGGTGTATCAGATTTTCCATGTTGAGCAGCGTTTCCTTTTCTTTCTGCGCCGCTGATCCGGCCGGCACCTCGTATTTAGCCGAAAAGAACAGATCGATCTCTTCGGGCAAGATCACGCCTCTAGCCTTGGTAGAACGGGTCCGTTCGTAAACCATCACGTCATCGAGCAAATCTACGGCCTTCTTGGGAAAAGAAATATCGCCGATGAAATAATCACAGAGCTTGATGATCTCCTGAAGGCTCAATAAAGGCGCGAAGACGCCGGTCCGAGATTCCCGCCAGACAACCTCTTCCTCCAAAATATGAAGCGTTTCATCAAGACTCGGGCTGGGAACCTCGATCTTGGCAAAATTACTCGCTACATCCCGATTGGTCTCAATGGATTTATGGTATCCGTCGAAAGAGGTGATTCCGATCAGCCGGAAACCCGGCGTCGTCAAATACTGGGAAAGAATCCCCGTTATATCAATCTTGGCTACCGCTTCGGCCCCGAAAGATTCACCGACGTAATTATGCATCTGCGGTATGACCAGAATGACGTTCTGCGCTTTGATCGCCTCGTTAAAAACTTTTTTTAACCTCACTTCCAACATGCGCTTATCCCCCGCGCTGCCGATCAGAGACGGCATATCAATCTCTAAAATCCTCATGTACGACAGCTCGCGGAAGCTCATATTCTTCAAGATCTTCTTTGCAAAATTGAAAAGCACGCTTTTCCGTCCGGAACCAACCTCTCCAACCAAAAGCAGGCAATTGCTATTTTGTTTGATCAAGGTTTCCTCGATATCCTTCACCTGTTTTTCGTGAAGAACAACTCGGCTCCAAAACAAGGGATTGCGGACCGAAAGATCGCGAGAATACTGGTTTAGGGTCAGGGTATAGCCGCCGACAAGCTCCTGAACCGGGCTCGTCTGGAAGTATAGGCATAAATTCTCCCGCTCCCAGTATCTGCTCTTTTTCTCTCTGTCAACTCCCAGATTATACATCCACAGCACCGTCTCGATCACATCGTTTCTGACAATTTCCAGCGAATCGAGCTCCTTATGAAAAAACGGCTCTTCTTCGAGCAAACTTAACAATAAAGCATAAATATTGATTTTCGGAAAACCGTTATCAACGGCGACCTGCCGCGCGCGCGACAGCACCGCCTCAATCGCCCTGGTATTATCCTCCTGCAAGATCACAGCTTCCTCGCGGGATCGGGCTTGGGGCTGGGTTTTAGCGTAAGCCAGAAGATCTTGCTCGAAGTCTGATTTTTTAATGTAAAGCCGGTTAAAAATAAACAGCAAGCGGCTGCCTTTCAAAAGCATGGATAAAAGCATTAATTTAAAAGGCAAAGCGCTTTTAGCCAAAGTTGCTTTGATCAACTGGGCCGCCTCGAAATCAAGATAATTCAGCAGGTTTTCCCGCTCGCTCATATTCTCATGAAGAAGCGGCCCCACCTTCTTCAATTTTTTCTCGACAAAACCAATAACAAGCCAGGAAGAACCCCAAAAGAAAAAAGATAAATAAACCACGGCTAGCAAAAGGTCGCTAGTAATCTTAGGCAAGGTGATTTTAGCCAGAATCGACGGTAAAAACGCTTTAATAGCTTCCAGTCCGCCAAACATCAACAAAGACAAAATCAACAACACATACGCCAAAGGCTTGACGGTTTTAAAAACCCGCAACGGGATCAATTTGGCGTAATCAACCATTTTGAAAGTAAATGCGGATTTTTGATTGAATGCCATGTGGTTAAAATATTAAATCTGCCGCAACGGGTTCGCCTCGTTTTAGAATCGAATATATATTTTTCTATCGGTATTTCGCCTCCCGGGGTACGAACCCCCGGCGGTGACCGAAGGAAATCCCGAAGCATTGAGGGGCGACCAGAGGATGTTTCCTCCGGACTCCTCATTTCTGCGCGCTTTTTGCGGGCAGGAAGCCTAAGGCTTCATTTTGTTCCCAGGACTTGCCCGGGGTCTACAAATTAATAAATTATCGCCTACTTTCCAGGCAGGGAGAGCAGCAATTGAAACCCTTTAAAAAAAGCGAATACCAAGGCGAACAAAAACATTGCCCAGATCAGAAATGAGGCGATTCCCGCCAGAAAAACAAGCACCATCAAAATCATGCCGATTGCCAAAGCAAACGTCCTGATCAGCATGCCCATAAAGCGCGAAAAAGCGTTAGAAAACGCTACGTAAAACATTTCGCCGAAATCAAAACCCACGGATTCCCGCTCGAAGTTCAAGCCTTTCCAAGGCGAAAAAAAATCATGGATCAATTCGCGGATAGCAAAATACTTTTCAAAAAACCAGAGGTAATTTACCCAGACGTGTTTGATCTGTTTAGGCAGTTCAACAAAATACCAAGAAAAAAATAGATCGATCATGATAAGATGGATCGTTTTTTGAAAACCACGAAATAGTTCAGCTTTATCGGCTGGAGGAATTCTCCGCTGGGATTTTCCGCGGCAATACCTGCCAACCTTAAAACACAACTTAAGATACAAACTGTTTTCCCATCAATATGCGAAAAAACTTTTCCTATCGGCAAAGATTTATCAGAGCGGATAGGAATACCTCAGGCCAAGGCCGCGCGGTAATTTATTAATTTATTGTATCAAAGAATGAAACTCGTTGCAAAACAGCAATTACCATTGTTTAATACTGCCAAAAATCCGGCGAGCCTCTTAGCCGACAATGAAAGCAACGTTAGCAACCTGCGCCGCTTCCAGCGTCAGCGCCCGCAGATCGTCGGGGCTAAGGTCGTGAACAATATCCCGTCCGCAAGCGCCAGCCGCCATTTTTATCTCCTCGGTGCAATTCTTGATAAAATTAGAAACATTCGCCGCCGCGGTATCAATTTCCAGCTTGTCTTTCAAATCCGGTTCCTGGGTCGTAATGCCCTTGGGACACCGGCCAAGATAGCATTGGTTGCAAGATTGGCAACCCATGGCGGCAAGAAGCGAAAATCCAAAAAAGACCCCGTTGGCGCCAAGGGCCAAAGCTTTAGCCGCTTCCGATCCTTCGGAAAAACCTCCTCCGATCCAAAGCTCCTGGCGCGCCCCCAGCCGGTCGAGCGTTTGCCTGGCGATAGTCAAGGCAGCCAGCGTCGGAAGGCCAACCTCATTCAACATAATCTCGGGAGCAGCGCCCGTTCCTCCTTCCAGGCCGTCAATGGCGATAATGTCGGGATCGGCCATAACAGCCAGCTCCACATCTTTGGCTACATGTCCACCAGCCATCTTTATGGTAATCGGCGCGCCTCCGGATAATTTCCGCAGCCAAGAGACTTTTTCCCTAAGATCATCGATACTTTTTATGTCCTTATGATAGGCCGGGGAATGCACGTCCTGTCCTATCGGCACTTTTCTCAATTCAGCTACCTCGGCTGTTACTTTATCTTTAGGCAGAAGGCCGCCTTGGCCCCCTTTGGCGCCCTGTCCTATCTTGATCTCGATCACATCCGCTTTTTTCAATATTTCCTCGTCGATCCCGAACCGCCCGGTGCTGTATTGGATCGTGAGATATTTTGAATACTCCCGTTCTTCGGGTAAAACTCCGCCTTCCCCGGTGTTTTCAATCGTACCGGCCAGCGCCGAAGCTTTAGCCAATGCGGTTTTAGCGTTGCGCGATAAAGCGCCAAACGACATTGCCGCGATCGCGATCGGAGTTTCCAATTCCACCGGCCGCGCGCTTAATTTTCCCAAAATCGTTTTGGAACTGATCGGCTCCTTAAAGTAATCAACCGGCCGAACCGCCAGTTGACCCGGTAAAAATACCAGATCGGAAAAACCGATCCGTCCCAGCTTGTCGCATCGCCCGCTGGAAACCGGAATTTTCTTGGTCCGGTCCTGTACTGATTTGATCCAATTTTTGCTCATTTTTTTTAGCATCTTTTTAAGATGCCTGATAAATATCGTTGCCTTTACTATTAGGACGATATGGGATTATTAAATGCCGAATCTAAATTTTTCAATTTAATCAAAAGATCTTGAAAAGGAATGCCAATCCGAGCAATGCCAGTAAAATACCCGAAACCAGGCGCATAGTCTTTCTTGACCGCTCGCGCCAATCCTGGAGGCGGTCAACCCGGGAATAACCGAATCCGATTAACCCGACAATGAAGAACAGCGGCAGAACGAAAAACAAATTGTAAAGAATGATATAAGGATAAGCTGCCGCGTGCCGCGTCGCTAAAATCGTAACATAGCCGAGAGGCAGGGCGAAAGTACACGGCAATTCCACCAGTGAAGAGAATAAGGCCAGCATAATAACAGCCGCAAACGACGACTGGTTAACCAGTTTTTTTATTAACGGATGCGCCATTTTTGGTATGGCAAACGATATTTTTTGCCCAGGCTTCAGAAAAAAGAAATCCTTGGCCATCCATAACCCGATTGCGATAAAAACCAAGCCGAATAATATTTTCATGTAAACCATCAACCGCATCAAATTCTGGCCGAAAAAAACCAGGCTTTCATAGATGCCTACCATTATCAGAAAATAGATCGCAAAAACGCTTACTCCGAACAGAATACCCGAAATTACCGCGCGCCGCGCCGAACCGGAAGACAATAAATAAGCTAAAAGCATCATTAAAACCGAGAACATGCAGGGATTGATGCCATCAGCCAACCCGAAAATCACCGCCAAAAGCGGCAAAGGGCTCTCGGGGTCAATCGAGAAATTCCAGCCGAAAACCGAAAAGCCGTTCCGTGAACCGCTATCCGGACCAATCAGGCCGCTTTGCAGGGAATTAACCTCGTTTTCGATGTTCTTGCCCGTAGTTTCATCTGTTTGATAGCCAAGAATATATTTATCTCCAATCACCGTCAGCGGCACGGCGTATATTGACAGAGCGTTTTCAGGAACACCCAGACGCTGGCCGTATTCCCGGTAAATTTTTTGGTTCTCCCGACCGGAAATTTCGAAACTGACAACCTTAAGATACGGCCGGCGGGCTGTCAATTCATCCAAATACGTTTTTTCGGCCCGGCAGTGAGGGCAGGTATCGCTGTGGAAAAAGATAATTTCTATTTTCGCCTCCCCGGCGGCAGTCAATCCGCCAACCGCTAAAGCCGCGCCAGAACCCAACGCAAAAAAAGCCAAGACGGCCAATAAAAAAACACTTTTCAATAGCGTTTTGATGAATTTGATAATTGCCATACCGGCCTGCCCGTTATTGGCCGCAGATTAATTAATAATATTCCCGCAATCCCTATTCGTCAATATGCAAAAACAACCCGCGTCGATCGGGCTGTTTTTAATTTCGTCGGATTCTTACCCTAGGCTTCTTTTTTCTCGATCGCTCCGTGCGGGCAAACGTCCGCCCCGCCGCAGCCGGACACTTTATCGGAATCAATAACTTTTGCTTTCCCATCGGTATCCAGCTCAACTCCACCCGGACAATTTACCGTGCAGACTCCGCATCCCAAACACTTATCTTTATTAACTTCGAATTTTTCCATAAATTTGTGATTATTATTTTACGTTTTACCCTTCTTCAGCTTAGCAAGTATTAGCTAAAAAATAAATATGGAAACCCGCTGTTGAATAAACTACCCCGGGACAGAGCCCCGCGGCATTCCTTCCGCTGCGCTTCGCTTCGCAAAAGGAAAAGCTTGTTTAACTAGGCTTTTCCCTGATTTTTCACCTTCTCCATTTGACGGGCTATTTCTTTCTGGTCCCCGAGATAGTAATGCTTGACGGGTTTTAAATCCTTATCCAATTCGTAGACCAAGGGCGCTCCGGTCGGAATATTGAGAGCGGTGATTTTATCCTCGGAAACGTCGTCTAAATGCTTAATCAGCGCGCGCAAACTGTTACCGTGCGCAGAAATTAAAACTGCCTTTCCCTTTTTGACGGTTCTGGCAATATGATTTTTCCAATAAGGCGCGACCCGTTTGCACGCATCTTTGAGCGATTCCACCGACGGCAAATTTTTGGCCGGCAGGCCTGCGTACTTCCTGTCCTTGGCCGGATGGGATGGATTATTGACCGAAAGGGCAGGCGGCCTCACATCGAACGAGCGGCGCCAGGTAAATACCTGTTCTTCGCCGTATTTTTGGGCCATTTCCGCTTTGTTCAACCCCTGCAAACCGCCATAATGGCGCTCGTTCAGCTGCCAGGCATTAACTTGCGGAATCCACATCAGGTCCAGAATATCCAAAACGATCCAGGTGGTCCTTATGGACCTTTTCAGGTATGAATTATAAACGATATCAAAGCTAAAACCGCACTTTTTCAGCGTCTCTCCGGCCTTTTTGGCCTCTTCGATCCCGGCCTCGGACAGATCAACATCGGTCCACCCCGTAAACCGGTTCTCCTTATTCCAAAGGCTTTCTCCATGCCGCAACAATACAATCTTGTACATAATGCTGTTGGGTCTATTAATTAATGTTGTAGGCTTTTTGCCGTAATTTTTCCGGCCTAACTTACTTTTTGAGATCTTCTTCGATCTTGGCTAAACGATTGTATTTAGCCAGCCTTTCTCCTCTGGCCGGAGCGCCGGTTTTAATGTAATCAGCCCCGATGCCGCAGGCGAAATCGGCTATGAAATCGTCGTTTGTCTCGCCGGATCGGTGGGAAACCATGATTTTCCAGCCGTAACTTCTCGCCAGCGCCGAGGCTTCCAGCGATTCGGATACCGTCCCGATCTGGTTAATCTTTAAAATCATCGCGTTACAAGCGTCTTTTTCCTTGGCAATTTTCATCATTTTGGAATTAGTAACCAGCAAATCATCGCCGATCACGATGACCTCCGGCTTAAAAGCCGACCATGACGGATAATCCGCTTCGGCGAACGGGTCTTCTATGCCTTCGATCGGGTATTTGGCGATCAGCTGTTTGTAGTAATCGCCCAACGCCGCGCCGGAAAAATTTCCTATCTTCATTTGATAGGAGTTATCTTTATAAAATTGTGTTGCGGCTACATCCAGAATGATCTTGATTTGATCCGTGTATCCGCGATTGGCTGCAGCCTCCATGACCAAGCTCAAGGCTTCATCCGCATCCGATATCGACGGCGCGAACCCCCCCTCATCGCCCAGATTTCCGGAAAGACGGCCGTACTTTTTTACCAGCAATGACTTTAATTCGTGATAGATCTCGGAAGCCATCCGCAAATTTTCTTGAAAACTCCCGCTTTGGGGAACCAGCATAAATTCCTGAACGTCCAGATCGTTTCCGGCATGCGCGCCACCGTTAATGATATTGAAACCGGCCTTGGGCACTTTGATAGCAGGATTCTTCGCCAAACCGGCGACATAATAATAAAGCGGCTGGTTTGAGGCCACGGCGGCGGCGCGCGCCACCGCCAGCGATACGCCGCATGTCGCGTTGGCGCCGAGCCTTCCCTTATTTTCGGTGCCATCGAGCTTTATCATCAAATCATCGATCTCTTTTTGGTTTTTAGCGTCTTTGCCGACAAGCGAAGGCGCAATAATTTCGTTTACGTTCTTCACGGCTTGCAATACGCCTTTACCATGATAGCGCTCTCCGCCGTCGCGCAATTCGACCGCTTCATTGGTGCCGGTGGACGCTCCCGAAGGAACGGCAGCCGAAACCCAAATCCCTTCGGTTTCGATCAACACCTCGACAGTCGGATTTCCGCGGGAATCGAGGATTTCCCGGGCTTTTATTTTCTTGATTTTAGTCGGACGATTTAGGAACATTTTTTTTGGCGGAACGGACCGGCTTGGCTTTGGGCGCCGCCGCCAATCCTCCATCCCGGAAATGCTCCGAAATCGAAAGGACGGCTTTTGCGCCTTCGCCGCAAGCGATCACGATCTGTTTATATTTTATCGAACTTACATCCCCGGCCGCGAACAAACCCGGAGTTTTGGTCTGGAAGGTGTTGGCATCGTATTTGATCTCGCCGGCTTCGTTCAGCTCGGCCAACATTCCGGCGATCAATGATGCTGGTTTATAGCCAATCTTGACAAACACTCCTTCAGCGTCAATCGTGCTTTCCGTTCCGCTTTTCTGATCCAAATACTGAATCCCGGTAACAAATTTATTGCCCAAGATCCGCAAAACTTTAGCATTGGCAATAACCACTATCTTTTTTGTCGCTTTCGCCTGATCCTGGATCTCGGCTGAGGCTCTTACCCGGTCGGAAGCTTCCAGAATATAGATCTTGGCCGCGAACCTCGACAAAAAAAGCGCCGATTCAAAAGCCGAATTTCCGCCGCCCACAACCGCGACCGTGCGGGAAGCAAAAAGCGGGCCGTCGCAAGTGGCGCAATAGCCAACCCCGCGGCCGATGAATTCCTTTTCCCCCGGAACGCCTAAAAATCTCGGATCGGCACCCGTGGCCAGTAAAACCGCTTTTGATTCATATCGGTTTTTTTCGGTCTCAACCGAAAAACCTGTTCTCTTCTTGGAAATTTTTACGACATTCTCCATTTCTATACCTACGTCCAGCGATCTGGCATGGTCGCGGAATTTAGCGATCAAATCCTGGGCTGAAATCCTGCCCATGCCCGGAAAGTTATCGATCTCGACTTCTTTTCTGGCCATTTGTCCGCCGAATTCCCGCGTCAGCAGCAAAGTGTCCAATTTTTCCCGCTTAGCATAAATAGCCGCCGTCATTCCGGCTGGCCCGCCTCCGATAATGATAAGGTCGCGCATATTGAATTTATATTTTTCATAGGAATTTCGCCTCCCGGGGTAAGAACCCTGGGGCGGCGACCAAAGGATGTTTCCTTTGGAATCCTCATTAATTTGTTCCCCGGAGTCCACAAATTAATTAATATTTAATTTTAGGGATAATCTGGGCGATTTCATCGATCAAATCGGTCGCGCACATAGACTCGCCGTGTTTGGCGCCCGCAATCTCTCCGGCCGCCCCGTTGATATAAGCAGCCGCAATGCCAACCGTAAACGGATCGACTCCTCGCGCCATCAGCGCTCCGGCAATTCCCGCCAAAGTATCTCCCAAGCCGCCCTTGGTCATCAAAGCGTTGCCGGTATGTCCAAGCATCGTCCGTTTTCCATCCGAAAGAATGTCTACCTTGCCTTTCAGGACAATCGTGGTTTGCAGGCGAGCCGCTTCGTTAAGCACCAGCTCCGTTTTTTGCTCCAAGGTCAAACCGTCGGTTTTTTTACCCGTTAAGACAAAAAATTCGTAGGCATGCGGAGTAAGCAGGATCGATTTCCCGATAATGACCGGCAGGTTTCCCTCCAGGGCATAAATTCCCTCGGCATCTACGACCGTCGGCACGTTCACTTGCGACAGATACGCTGCCACCGCTTCCTTTGTTTCCGGCGACCGGCTGATCCCGCCTCCGATCAGCACAGCGCATTTTCCGCGCGAAACCGCTTCCAAAACATTGGTTTCCTCGATCAGCGTGTCTACGTGCCTTTTTTCAATGATCATGCCGTCAAGGGGAACCGTTGAAAGATTGGGAGAATATCCCGCAATGGCATCGCTGGCGCGCTGGGGAGCGATCACGCGCACCATATCGCAACCGGCGCGCATGGCTGCCATCGCCGAAAGGTAAGACGCCCCGCAATAATGATGCGAACCTCCGATCACCAGCAAATACCCATAATCGTATTTCCGGCTATCAGGATCCCTTTTTTGGTAAATATCCTTAAGCAGCGATTTGTAACGCGCGTTTGCGTTTTTTTCCGCTCTTTTGTTGTTTTTTTTATTCATTGAAATATTGGCGGCTGAATCCGTCCGGAGCCCGATTCAGACGTCTTTAGGCCGTTTGCGTAAAAAAGCCGGAATATCCCACATTTTTTCTTTCTCCAGCATTTCTTTTTCTTCCTGCTCCAGATCTTTTTTAACCTGCATGGCATTTTTGCGCACCGGCGGGCCTTCGGCTTCGGACTGTTTCTCAACCGCCAAAGGAAGAGACGCAAAGAGTTCTTTTATATCGTCGATCTCCGGCTTTGGCTTAACGCCCGCAAGACCGCTTTCCTTTACGCGAACCTTGGTTTGCGGTTTTTTTTGAGGCTGGGCCGGGGATTTCGGAATTATAGCATTTTTCGTTTTCCTTTTCGGTTTGTCCTGCGCAACCGCTTTCAAAACCTTAGCTGCCGGTTTTTTCGGTTTTGGCTTTTTTTTTGAATTCTGGCTTTTTTTTTCGGTTTTGGCTTCAACGGGTATTTTTTCCTCATTCCGGCCGTAATCTTTAGGCACATCCCTTTCCCGCGGTTCGTTTTTCTCTTCATCCTTGGATACGCAGCCAGTGGCCAGAATTGTCACTTTGAAGGTTTTATCGTTATTAACGGGCTGGGATACGCCAAATATGATCTTGGCATCCTTATGGATTTTCTGCTGGATGCCGTTAAGGATCTGGTTTACTTCCGAGAGTTTAAGGTCTTTTTCCCCGACGATGTTTAAAAGAATGCCCTTGGCTCTTTCCACGTTATAAGGAAAAAGCGGCGAGTTCAACACTTCTTCGATCGATTCCAAGCCCGGAGTTTCGGCTTTCTTAAAATCAACCGAATTCAAAAAAGCCAATTTTCCCTGCCCGGAAAGTATAGTGCGCAGATCGGCAAAATCGATATTGATAAGCCCGGGCTCGTAAATGGTTTCTATCAATCCTTCCAGTCCGTCGGAAAGGGTTTTATTGATGTAAGACAATGTTTTGGAAAAAGGAGTGGTTTTAGGAACGATTGTGAACACGCGCTCGTTTGGCAGGATCGTAAGCGCGTTCAGATAAGGCCGCACGCGCTCCAAAGCGGCCGTAGCAATCTCTTTTTTCTTCGCGCCTTCAAAAGCAAACGGCAAAGTGAATATTCCGAAAGTAAGTATTCCCAGACTCTTGGACACCTGGGCGAAAACCGATGCCGCGCCCGAACCCGCGCCGCCTCCCAGCGATGAAACCAAAATGATCAAATCATGGCCTTCGAGCATCTTCTTGATCTTTTCTTTCTCTTCGCGGGCCGCGTCCTCGCCGATCTGCGCGTCCATACCCGTACCCAAACCATGGGTAAACTTCTCCCCAAATTGGAAAATGGATACTTTATCCGAGATCGCTTTTAAAGCGGCGCTGTCAGTATTGGCAGCGGTAAACGTCGCTTTTTTCACCCGCGCCGAGATCTCTGAAACTATATTGCATCCGCCGCCGCCGATGCCGATAATCTTGATCTTGGTTTTTCTGATCTCAAATTCCGGTTCTGAAACATCCCGCATTGCGTTGCTGATCGTTTTTTCTTCGAGCCGGACCGGCGGCTGGTCCTTGATAATGGAATCAACGGCCGATTTGGCTGCTGGCAAGGTTTTCTTGGCGCAACTTTTCAAATCGGCGCGAAACGGTTTTGCCGCTATCCTGGTTTTGGCGGCAATAACCTTTTTTTTAATTTTTTTTGCTTTTTCTTTCTTCATTTGATTGGAAAAAATATTGTGGCCTATCCAACTAAAAACTATCAATTGCCGCGAATCGCTTAATGTTTAAGAATAGCATAAAAGCCGGCGCCTCTCAAATCGAAATAATTCCGGAATTACCGCGCGATAAATCCTCCGCCGATCAAGCGGCTGCCTTGGTAGAATACGGCGGACTGGCCGGGCGTTATGGCCGGCTGGGGCCGCGCGAATTCCAGACAGACCAGGCCTTTTTTCTTTTTTATCAGTCCGGCCGCCGCCTTGGACCGCGAACGGATCTTTACTTTGACCGACAGCGGCAGTTTAGGGCAGATTCCGGCCGTCCAGTTAAGGCCGCCAAGAATCGCGGTTTTTCCGGACAGATCCGATTTTCTTTTCGAAACGGCCAGTACGTTGGCCTTCGCGTTCTTTGAAACAACGTAATAAGGGCCGCCGGATAATTTTATGCCTTTGCGCTGGCCGATGGTATAATGCCACAAGCCGTCATGAGTCCCGATCTTTTTGCCAAAACTATCCACGATATCCCCAGGCCTGGCCGCCAGCCTTTTGCTCAAAAAAACGTCGGTGCCCGCGGGCGCAAAACATGCTTCCTGGGATTCCGGCGTATCGCGCGAAGGCAAAGCAAGCTCTTGCGCCGCGGCACGAACTTCGGCTTTGGTAAATTCTCCCAGCGGAAAAATTATTTTGGAAAGCTCCTTCTGGGTCAATTGCCACAAATAATATGATTGGTCCTTCTCTTTGTCTTTTCCCTTTAAAAGCTCAAAAATCCCATCCTTCCTCAATTTTATCCGGGCATAATGGCCGGTAGCCGCGCGCGCGGCGCCCAGCTCTTTCGCTTTTTTCAAAAGGCGGCCGAATTTGATGGCCTTATTGCAAACCACGCAGGGATTCGGCGTCAATCCGTTCTGCGTTCCCTTGAGGAAATCACCGACCACCTTTTTTTTGAACTCGTCCGAAAAATCCAGTACGTGAAAGGGGATACCCAATTTCCCCGCCGTCAGCTCGGCCCGGCGCCGGGCATCACACATACAGTCTAAATTGGCAGATTGCGCCTCACCCGCGCCAAGATCGTCTACCCAAAATTTCATAAACACTCCGATCACGTCAAAACCCGCCTTTTTTAACAAAAAAGCCGCCACCGCGCTATCCACCCCCCCGGATATTGCGCAAAGCACCCGGATTTTTTCATCGGTTTTTTCCATTGCTCCATAATAGCTTTTCACGATAAAAAATCAAAATTCACCATATTATCGCGAACAAAAAACCGCAGAAGCAAGTCTCCCGCGGGTTTTTGTTATACGTCTGTCCACTTAACAAACTTAATCAGCTTAATAGGCTTAAAAAACTTAATAGGCTTAATGAGCTTTTCCTGCTGACCAGCTTGATTAACTTACTAAGCTTAGCCAGCTAATTTGCTCTTCTTGCTTTCTTACTTATTTCTCTATTGTTATGCTTTCTATGGCTGGCGGGACCAGGGGACAGTCTTTTTCGTCAACCTGAAGTTCGGCTATCTTGTCTACCACCTCGATACCAGAAGTTACTTTTCCAAAGATCACGTAATCGTGAGACAGCGGATAATCCTGGTGCATGATAAAGAATTGGCTCCCGTTGGTATTGGGACCGGCATTGGCCATTGCCAAAACTCCGCGCGAATAGCTGCCCTCGAATTTCTCATCCGCGAACTGATATCCGGGCCCGCCCGTGCCCCAGCGCGCCTTCGTCGAATCATCCTTCGTGAGGGGATCCCCGCCCTGGATCATGAATCCTTTGATCACCCGATGGAACTTCACCCCGTTGTAAAAACCAGATTCCGCCAATTTAACGAAATTAGCCGCGGTCAAAGGCGTTTTGTCGCCGGTAATTTCCAATTTTATTTCCCCTAAGCTCGTTTTCATGGTTGCGTTCATGATTTTGTTGTTAATATCGCTTTCCTGCGGCGGTTCTTGCTTGGCCGTATCGGCCGGAGCCTGCGGAGGAACAGACGCTTCTTTTGCAGTTTTATCTTCCTCGTTTAAAAATTCCTTTTTCACCACGTCTTCCGGAGAATTTCCGCCCTCCGGCGCGACAAAAGGCTGTTTTTGATTTCCGGAAAAGGCCCAAATCCCAAGGCCGATAAATACAATTATAAGCGCGCCAATAATCGCATTGTTCTGGTTCATAAGATAGGCATTAATTTGTAATACTATAATTATAGCTTTAAAGGCGGCAATTGCAATCACCCGGCGCGCTTGCTTTGGATTTTTTCTTCTATGTCCACCCAATCTTTGTACTTTTCCTCAATGATCTTCTTTTCAGCCGCGATGCGTTGATGCTTTTCCTCCAGATCCTTGGGAATAACGCGTTCCTTTTTTTGGTAATAATCATAGATCGCTTCAGCCAGCGCGTCGGCCGCCAGGACGGAGCAATGCAATTTAACGGGGGGAAGCCCGCCCAGTTCTTTGACGATCCCGGCTTTATCGATCTTCAACGCGGCTTCCAAAGTTTTGCCCTTAGCCATATCGGTTATCGCGCTGGATGTGGCAATGGCCGCCACGCAGCCGAAAGTCTCGAATTTGATGTCCTGCACGATCTCTTTCTTCGCCGCATTCCTGCCGATCTTGACATAAAGCCACATCACGTCGCCGCAAACGATATTACCGACCTTGCCAACGCCGTCGGGATTTTCCATTTTCCCGTAATTATGCGGAGTTTGGAAATGCCGGATGACCTTGTCGGTATAGGCGCCGCCGGTCTGGGCGGGGCATAGCTTACGAGTTGGTTTCTTCACTTTTTTTAAAGGGAGAGATTTCTCTCAGCCTTTGGATTATTGCTGGCAAGGCCTTTAAAACGTAATCAACGTCGGAATCCTTGGAAAAACGTCCCAGGGACAAGCGTAAAGATCCGTGGGCTTCCTGGGGCTTCATGCCCGCCGCGATCAGGACGTGGCTCGGCGCCAGTTTGGCCGAGGAACACGCTGAACCGGTCGAGGCGGCAATGCCGCGAAGGTCAAGCTGGATGATCAGGGATTCGCCTTCGATAAACTCGAACCAGACATTCAAAATATTGGGTACGCGTTTTTGCGGATGGCCGTTCAAATGCGAGCCTTCGATGGATTTTAATATGCCCGCCTGCAGCCGGTCGCGCATTTTTTTCAAGCGGGGCGTTTCTCGCGCCATATTGCGCCTGGCTTCCAGCGCCGCCAGCGCAAAGCCGTAAATAGCTAAAACATTGCTGGTGCCGGCGCGCAAACCCGATTCTTGGCCGCCTCCATGGATCACAGGATCGATCTTGACTCCTTCGCGGACATACAGCAATGCCGCGCCTTTCGGACCATAGATCTTTTGGGAACTCGCCGTAAGCAGGTCGACATTCATTTTTTTGACATTGACCGGGATCTTGCCGAAAGTCTGGGCGGCATCGGTATGGAAAAGAACGTTCTTTTCGCGGCAGATCTTTCCGATCTCCTCGATCGGCTGAATCGTTCCGATCTCGTTGTTGGCATGCATCACCGAAACCATAACAGTGGACTGGTTGATGGCGTTGGCCACGTCTTGAGGATTGACCTGCCCGAAGCTGTCCACGCCCAATCTAGTCACTGTGAAGCCCTGGGACTCCAGCCATTTCGCCGATTCCATGATACAAGCATGTTCGATCGAGGAAATAATGATGTGGTTGCCTTTGTGTTTGTTGGCGGACGCCACGCCCTTGATCGCCAGATTATTGCTTTCGGTCGCCGAGGAGGTGAAAAAAACCTCCCGGCTCTGAGCTCCGATCATTTGGGCCAGAATGGCGCGGCTTTCCTCCAAAACTGCTCTCGCGGCCTGGCCGTAAGAATGAAACGACATTGAATTGGCAAAAACACCGGTTAAGGCCGCATTGACCTTTTTGGCGACCTTGGGATCAACCGGAGTAGCCGCTGCGTAATCCATATAAACGCGGCGGACAGAATTTTTTGCTTTTTTAGTTGTTTTTTTTACCATGTGGTTGCCAATGATCATTGATCGTTAATCTTTGATCCTTGATCATTAATGTTAAACTTATTAATAATAATTTTTAGAATATAATCTTAGAAATAAAATTGGACGCGGGGTTAAACTTTGCCTTCAATGATGTCTTTAAGCGTTATCTTGTCCAGCATCGCATCGATCTTGGCTTGGATCGACTCCCAAGCTCCTTTGGCCACGCAACCGCGGCATTTGGGGCATTTGCCGTCAAGGCACCGCACCAAGGTTTTTCGGCCTTCCAAAACTCCGATCAAGTCGCCCAAGCGGATGTTGCCGGGGCTTCGGGCCAGGACATATCCGCCGGTTTTGCCTTTTTTGCTGGCCAAAAAACCGCTTTTTTCAAGCCGGGAAATGATTTTTTCCAGATAGTCGGGGGAAATGTTTTCAGCCGCCGCGATCTCGGCAGCCGGACAAACCTTTTTTTGATTTTTGGCCAGATAGGCCATGGCGCGCAGGCCGTATTGCGCTTTGGTCGATATTTTCATGGATAGGTTTGGCCGGCTCAAACTAATACCGACCTTTTTAGTCGGCTTTTAATTTAAAAATGAACGCCGACTATTATTGTCGGTTTTAGCTTACCATCTTTGGACTTTTGTTGTCAATGATCAATTTGGGAATGAATTTTGCCGCGCCGCTATGCCGAAACATGGTTAAATTTAGCTAGTCTTCCCTTTCCCCGAAAAAATAAAAATCCTATCGCGTTTTTTTCACATTGGCTAATTGCCCATCCCCCTTCTTAAAGTTAATATCGCTTTTCTTGACAAAATAAATTTATTATATTATTATTCGGCCAGTTTGAAATGCGCACCTTAACAACGCGCGGGAAAAGGATTGAAATGGATAAATGGATATTCGTCGTCTGGCTCTTGTTCAGCCTTTGCTGGATTGATCCAGCCACAGGTAAAAATTGGAAAAAACGCTCCGCCCTGGGTTTTGTTTTGGGCGCGACCTTAAACGGCCTGTTTCTCTATTTAACCCAGATGACGCTGATTCCTGTCAACATTTTGCTGTATCTTGCGACCAACGTTGCTTGCGGAAAGATCTTTAACTCCATAACCAATGAATTCGCCAGATTCAAATCCGATGATAAGCACGACAGAAAGGTGCTGCCCTTCTTTTTCGGCGGAGTTGTATTATTTTGCGCGATGCTGGGATTGGCAATCATTTCGGAACCGGCTAACACAACGGCGCTTTACAACCTGGCAGAGCTCGAAGAACCCGATTTAAACCTTTTGAATACCAGCCATATCATCCTTATTAGCAGCAATAACGCCATTCGGCTGGGAAACAACAAGCTGGGAGAACTTGGCAACCAAGCCAAGATCGATGAGGCCCGCTGGCAAGTGGTAAACGGCAAGCTCAATTATTTATTGCCGCTCGCTTACGCGGGCACCACCCAAGCCTGGGTTTTGGGCAACAAGGGCACCGAGGGCTATTTGATGCTTTCGGCGGAAAACCAGTCCCCGGAAGTCCAATATGTCAAAGGACATAGCTTGCGTTATATTCCCTCGGCCATATTCGGACACGACTTAAAACGGCACATCTGGGCCAAGTATCCAACCTTTTGGCAAGGCGACTCGATCTTCCAGCTGGACGGGAACGGCAACCCGATTTATGTGACAGTGCTTGACTTGCCTTCAGTCTGGGGCATTACGGGCGATAAACCGGCGGGCATTGTGGTCACCGATCCGGAGACAGGCCAAATGGCAAAATACGGCGTTTCCGAAATACCCGCATGGGTCCAGCGATCATACGAAGGCGAAACCGTCACCCAATATCTTCGCTGGTGGGGCTTATACCCGCACGGTTTCTGGAACACCTTGTTCTCCAAAAACGGCATAACCGCTCCCGTTAAGGATCTGTCATACCGTAAAGACGATATCGGAGAAATCAAGATCGTAGCCGGCCAAACGTCCGCCCTGCAACCGCTTTGCGGCAATGACGGCCGCCTTTACTACGCCGCGGCCATGGGCAATCCAAACGACGACAGCCACAGCCTGACCGCGTATGTCGTCGCAAACGCCGCCAAACTGCCGATCAAGCTGATGCTTTACCCGATCAATGAGTCAATCGACAGTTTGGGCGCGGCCCAAAACATCCAACAGCTTGATGCCGTATCCCACGTGCCCGGACATTGCGTCCAACCTTTGAACCTGTATAACATTAGCGGAAAATACGCATGGCTCGGACCGGTAGCGACATCTTACGATGAATTCGCCGTCATAAGCCTGACCAGGCTTGACAACGGCAAAGCATACTTTGGCCAAAACCTGGCCGATGTTTACGCAAAAGCCGGATTAGACGGCTGATTATTGAAGAGAGAAATTATCTCTCTTTTTTCTTTATCTTAATGGCTTGTTTAACGCCGTATTGCTTGTTATAAAGATATATCGACTAATAATAATCGAATACCATTATGACTAAAATCCAGCCCAAATGGAAGCTCACTTTAAAGGTTTTGCCTTTTGTTTTTGCCGCGGTCGCGGCCAAGTCGATCACCCATTACTACGGCTGGGAATATTTTTCGCTGTCCCCGCTTTTCACCGCGCTTATTTCGGCCAACATCTTTCTGGTAGGTTTTTTAATAACCGGCGTTTTAAGCGATTATAAAGAAAGCGAAAAGCTTCCAGCCGAGCTGGCGTCAAGCATTGAGACCGTCGCCGACGAATTCATCATTATTGCCAAAACCAAAAAAGCCAAGGAAGCCAGGGACGGCCTCGCCTATTGCATCGCTTTCGCGCAGGCTTTTTTGAACTGGACCAGGAAAAAAGTGAAAACCGGTGCGCTGATGGATAAGATATCGGGCTTCAACGACTGCTTTATCGCTGTCGAAAGCCTTACCCAGCCAAACTTCATCGCCCGACTCAAATCCGAACAACATCTGATCCGAAAAGTTGTCAACCGCATCCACACCATCCGCGAAACTAATTTTTCGGAAGCCGCTTACGCAATCGCCGAAATCATCACCATGCTTCTGGTGGCCGGGTTTTTGTTTGTTAAGATCGAACCTTATTATGAAAGTATTTTCTTTTTGGCGTTCGTAAGCTTCATTCTTATTTACCTGCTTTTCCTCATCCGCGATCTCGACAACCCTTTCAGTTATTACGAAAAAGAATCACTCACCGAAGAAGTCTCGCTTTATCCGGTCGAAAACGTCAAAAACCGCCTCACAGCTGCCACACGTGAATTTGATTGAAGACGGAGCAAAACCGGCATAAGAAAATCCTGGAATCATGTTCCAGGATTTTTTATCGCCTTAAAGCGGAAAATTATAAAAGAATTAAGGAAAAAACTGCTTTAAAGTAAGCTGCGCCCGTTTTTTCTTTGCCTCTCTTTTTTCCGCCAAGGCCCGATCCTTAACCTGCCGCTCGTGTTCTCTGATCGCCATTATGATCGCGTCGATCAGTTCGCAGGGATAGTTGAAGACGAACAGGGTCTGCGTACCCGGAACTTGGACTGAATCGGTCTTTTCATACTGGTTGCCTTCACAACCGTTCACGGCAAGATCCTGATAGTCAAGAATTTGCCGGCCGTGGTTATAGATAAGACACCTTCTATAACCGGATCTTGGCGGCAATACCGTATACAAGACCGAAGTTGCCACTTCAGAAAAATAAGCTATCCCGTCGAAGTCAGAATTAATTTTCTCGCTTTCGTAGGAGATCAACAGATTCCGGCGGCCGTCTTTCTTGTGAAAGATCTTGGTTGTTTCGCTGATCGCTTTTTGAGCGATCATTTCCAGCGGCACCTTCTTAACATATCCTGAAACCATTAAGCGCCGTTCTATCTCTCGTGCCGTGTCTGGTACCAGCTGTTGAAACCCTTCATATTCCATTAATACCATCCTCCTATGCGATTGCTTATTTCGTAATTCAAAAAACGGCCCCAGTCAATGGCCGCGCAAAAAAAATGCCGGTTGCCCGCGTATCTACTCGCCCTTCAGCCGCCCTTGAATGTCGGTCTTGATTTCCTGAGGCGTGGAAAATCTTGCGTCAGCGGGCCGGTAAGGATTCATCGGCGCCAGCTTCGCGTAAAGGGCGTCGAAACCCTCCCAGGCTTTATCCGATTCGCCCGCCGCCAAATAATTGGCGGCCCGTTCCGCGAAATAGCGGCAGCGCGCCGCCGGCAAATCCGTATCGGGATATGAATTTTTCGAAGTATTGTAATATTTCTCCAGATCCAGTTCGTTTTTTTGAGCCGCCTGGATAAATTCGCTTTTAAAATCCTGGTTTTTTTCGGTTAATTTTCCATCCGCCAGCTGGAAATACCGGTAGATCATGGGAGAATCCTGAAAGGAGCCGCAAAAATACATCAAACGGTCATCGGCAAGCTTCAAATAAAGATTGCCGTCCTTTTCCACTAGATTTTCTTCGCCTTCCGGATAAACATTTCCCATGTCGGCCATCGAAACAGTTGATAAAACGGGGTTTAAAATATTCTGGGCATCCAGCGTAAAAGCATACCATCCAAAACAGCAATGCTCTCCGCCGGTATAATCGGCGGAAACAATATACCGCGATCCCCGGTAATCAAACGCGAAAGAATAGTTATCAACGGTTTCCGACGCCGCGGCCCGCGCCTCATCAACGGCGCTTAAACCAAGCTCACGGTAAACGGGCGATACGGATAACAGCTTGGCAACCAGCAATTTCTTGATGTCGTCGTTTAAACCGGCCATGGAATATGTCTTTTCTCCGGTTTTGGGCGGCGTCTTCACCACCGGCGCCTCTTTTCTGGGAACTTCCACTGAAGGCAAAGGCTGGTCGAGTTTTTTTTCCGCGCTAAAAAATTGCCAGTATAATCCCAGCCCCGCAGCTCCCAAAATTACGATTAAATAAAAGCCGGCATGGCTTTTGTTTTTTGCCTTTCTGCCCATGATTTTTTGTTTATGTTTTCATTATAGTGTTTTTTATTAATTTGTTAACTGCCTCCGATGCGCCGCAAACGATAAAAAAAGAAGCTAGGTTTTACCCGCTCCCTTTAACGCCATTTTTTTTGCATCCTCCCTAAACAGAAAGATACAAACGGCTAGCGCCGTAAGAATACCGCCGGATGCCGCCGCCACCTGCAAATCTTGGTACCAATACAATAAGTATCCAAGCAACGCGGCTATCGCGCCCGAAACTATCAAATCCTTGAAAGTATCAAGATCATTGACCGTACTTTTCCGGTCGATCTGCCGCAATCCAACCCAGATAAGGCCTATAGAAAAAGCCACGCAGGTCAGAACCGCGGCTTCAAGGTTTTGGTTTAAATGTAATACCCAGTAATACAGGATAAATCCCACGGTAGCGCTCACGATGACATCCTTACCGATATCGATATTTTGAAGACCCTTCGTATCTATTCCCCCTTTGATAGGTTAACATTATTATATATAATATTATTCTTTTTGTCAAAAAATAGGGTTAAAAAGTTCTCATTATTTAAAAATCCGGCTTCTTTGGTCACTGGTTGCGATCCTTAATCACCTGTTTTCCCGCCTCCATCAGCAATTCCAAAAAGGCTGCGCTGGTCCACGCCTGGGCCGGAGAACCAGCCGAGTCGAAATGGCTCGCCGGGCTAAGCTCCGCGGCGTATCCGGATATTCCGGTCCATAAAAGGTCGTAGGATCCGGCCTCGAATATCTTTTTTATATTATAGTCAAAACGCTTTTGATCCAAACGGCTTAAAACGATCGCGGCCAGGTCATTTAGATAAAACCAGCTGTCTCCGTTGTGATAGCTAGCCGGATTTTCGCCGGTATGTCCGTCATGGAATTCCGGCAGGGTCTTGTCGATAGTGGCCAGCCCTCCCCAGTCAAGCCAGAGTTTTTGCAAGGCACCTTTAAAGCATTTAATCCATTCTTCCCTGTCCAGCAGCTTCGGATAGGCGTAAGCGGCCAGGAAAATATTCGGCCTTAAGGTCCAATCGGGCTGTCCGGATTTCGGATCGAAACCGTCGGCCAGGCGGGTTCCGTCCCAGAAGTTTTTGCGCACCAAGCGCAATAAAGCGGCTTCAAGCCCGGCATACCGCTCTTTGCTCCGCGGAGAAACGGCCAGATCCTTGGCCAAACGGTACATTGCCAGCCTCATTGCCTGGATCTCGATTAACGCGCCCGCCCGGCTCAAACTATCCATCCAGGTTTCTTGGGACTGGCTGTAAGCCAAACCTCCAACCGTCCTTTCGGCAATATCGCGGTCGATCGTTTTTCTCAAAGCCTCGATAACCCGCTTTTTTTCCGCGCTTCCGAGCAGCCCTTCAGAAATCATCCAGCCCGAACGCAGAAAAAACCACCCAGCCTCGTCAGCTGTCTTGGTTTTGTATTCAAAAACCTCCATTTCCAGAAGGCGCCTTGCGAAAATGCTTTGCGCGGCTTTGGGATTGAATTCGGCTAGCGCTTTAAGGCAAACTCCCTCGTCACGGTTCCAGAACTGGTAAAACCAAGGCAAGCCCGCGAACATGCCGGAAAATTCCCCGGCCTTAACGACAAAGGAATTCAAAGAAGTAAGCGCGCAAAAAGCGTTGGCGATCAAATCCTTGTTTTTCAGCTGCTTTTCCTTAATATGCTTATTTCCAATGAAAGAGCGAAATAACTTCTTGCATTCATTAATTTTTGCCAGCTTTAAACGTTCGTAATTTTGATAAATGAAACGCGCCAATTCTTTAGCTTTGCCCGCATCAAACGATACCGCCATAACGATTTTTGACGCAGTAACATTCAGCGCCCGGAAAACATACCGTTCATAGGGAGGGGAATTTCTCGAGTGGTCATACGAGTAATCCCGCCTGACCCAATTAGGGGGCAATCCGTTGTCGCCTCCGTCGAACCTTAAAGCGATGTATAATTTTTCGCAAAGCATTCCCGGATGGGAATATTCAATAATCGTGTACCCGTCTTGGCGCGAGATTTTGTAATACCGGTCCCAATCGCTATGGTCGTTGCATTCGGCCACGTCGAAATAAAGATCGCAGGTAACTTTGCGGTTCGTTTCATACACCAGGCCGTCATAGCCGGGTGTTAAAAAAAATTTTTCCGACACATCCCCTCTGACGCGGTCAAAAGAACAAAAATTGTTCCTCAATTCATCAACCGGGCCCGAACCGGCAATCTCAATGCTTTCAAGGACTTTGATCATTTTCTTGCCGCGGATATCCGGCGGCGAAAAAAACCAACCCTGGTAGCGGCTGGACGGACTGCCGTCAAGCCAGAGGAATCCGCCCGAATTATCAGCCAAAATCAAGCCAAGCTGTTCCTGGCTTTTTATCTCCTTTTGGACGGTAAATTCTTTTTCAAGGGTGTGGATTATCTTCATCGGAAAATATTCTGACACGCTTTAGGCGCGGCTCTTTGAAGCTTTCAAAGCCTTGTTATGCGCTTCAATGTAATTTTGCGCCAGATTGGCCCAGTCGCAATATTCAACCAGTTCGCGAGCCTTGATCTTGTTCTCGACGCGGTCTTTGCGAGTCAGTGTCGAAAAATCGTACAATACTCCCGACAGCTGCTTTCCCGCTTCAGAGGCATCCTTTCCGAAATTATTGATCACAAAAATTCCCGGCTGGTTGTTATCGCGCGGAACATGGCTCATAAAGCGCCCGACTCCGGACATATCGCTTGTTACCGCGGCAACCCCTTCCACCGCCGCTTCCAACGGAGTATATCCCCAAGGCTCGTAATAAGAGGGAAAAATACCCAGATGGCAACCTTGGATCGCTCCCTGGACGTTTAAATTCAAAATACCGTCGTGTTCGGTCAGATACACCGGATAGAATACAACCTTGACCCTATCGCTTTTGGCATTCGCCAAACCCGCTTCCTGGAATGCGTTCATAATAGTTTCGTCGTGGCTGCTTAAACGGTGCGTGCAGATAAGCGGGTTTCCTTCGCGTTTGGTCTTTTTTAATTTTCTTTCCAGGATGTCGTGGGTTTTATCGTCGAATACATCGGTGTCTTTCAGCGTTTTTCCGGTTAAGATCGAGTTGACAAAGCTTTCGACCATATCCTGGGAATTTTCCTCGACGAATTGTTTAACATCGTTGTACCCGCTCCGGTTTTCCAAAAGCTCCTCCTCGATTCCGTTTACCCCGGCCGGGATCCAGAAAAACGTTACAATCGTTTTTTTGCTTTTTTCTTCCTTCAGCCTGTTGTTCATCTCGCCCAGAGATTTGATCAGCAGATCTATCCCTTTGGCATGGAATTCATAGCGCCCGATAATGAAGTAAAAAAGCGTGTTTTTCAAGTCGAACGTGTAATAAGGAAAAAAATAGTAAAACAGAAATTCCCGAATCCGGCCGCGCTGGATATGATGCTTGACGGCCACTTCCTCGAAGCTGGTCGATTTGGACAAATCCAGGCCGTTAGGCAAAAAAACATCCGGCATCCGGTTCAAAAAGCGGTCGCATTCCACGCCGGTAATTTCGGACACCGTTGTGAAGATATCGCAATTCAAAGCGGCGGCGCGCTCCAGCAGATGCTTGGCGGCTATGCCGTAACGATAAGCTTCTTTCTGCGCATCGATCTGGTCCAGGATAGTGTAAAAATCAACATTCGCGAAAGCCATGCTCCTCCCTAAAGACGTGGCATGAGTGGTAAATACCGTCGCCGTTTTAACGCCGAATTTTTTTGCGAACAGAAGCGCCGCCCCGGCCAGCCATTCGTGGAAATGAGCTACGATCTTCTCTTTTTCATAAGCCTGGCTCAATTTCTCCAAAAGTTTCGCAACCGCGAAACCCCAGACAACCGGTTCGTCGAACTCGCGAATTGAATTTAGCGAATCGATCTGATATGCGTCCCATAACTGCCATTTGAACTGGTTTATGTCCTTCCAAAGGGCGCTAAAATCAACCAAAATAACTTTGGGCTCGCCATCGATGATCCAGCGGCCAAAATGGCAATTGATTCCCTCCGCGGCCAATGAATCGAAAATCTCCTGCAACTCGCGCTCCGGTTTACGCTCTTCAAAAAAATTCTTGGCGCTGCTGTCCAGATACGGGCCAACCAGGTAATAACCGGGGCCGTAATATTTTTGCATCTGAACAGCCTTGGTCGCCAAAACCGTATTGATTCCGCCTACTTTGTTGCAAACCTCCCATGAGATCTCGAAAGCCAGATCGGCTTCCGCTACGATTGTTTTTTTAGATATTTCTTCCATATCAACCTATATGAAACACACTTGCTTAAAAGCATGCTTGCCTGAATACGCGCATAAAAACACTGCCAAAAATTCCGCTTAATTCTGCGGCGGCTTAAAAGAATGTCCAGAGCTTAGCGCTTTCGGTTTTGCTTTTTATCAGCTTTGCGGCCGCTTTCGCGGTCTTGGCTTTCCGGATCGCCAGCCCCAGCTTCTTTTCCTGGAAAACATCCTCGATCCAGTTGGCAAAATCGTTCTTATCCTTGGTTACATGGAATTTCCATATGGAATCTTCCATTTTTTCCAAGACGGCACCCAAGTCGCTTAAACCGGCAATCACCTTGCCGCTATTCAGCCAAAACCGTTTGTCAATGGGCGCTTCGAACGCCGCTTTTTTAGCCGTTGTTGTTTTTTTTACCATTTTTTTTCTTAAGCGCGCTTCCCGGTCAACGGTTAGACGCACCTTAAGTTCATTGCTTGCGACCTTTTTAAATTCCTTTTTTATTCTTATTTTTAAGCTCCTCTTTTTTTCTCTCGCGCGCTATTTCCTTTGCGATATCCTTTTTGATCGATCTTGCGCCGATCTCGATCCGCTCTTTTTCTCCTATCGCGCCGGCTATCCTCATTTCCAGATCTCCGATAATGTTCATAAACGCAATGTATGATTCGTAGGGGCTTTCATAAGGATTGAAATATTTATGGACGTCGCCGTCGGAAAACCATTTGGTGCACATATAATAGAAATGATCCGAAGTTTGCAGCTTCCGCCAGTCATCCAGCAGATCCCGATCGCCGATTCCCTTAATTGCCCCCTCCAGCGCGTAAACCCTTTGGAGCGCCGATTGCTGCATTTGGTTGCCAAGCCACGCGCTCAAATCGCGCTCGGTATCGGCCCAGGACAGCGGATAGGGCACATCGACGCAATCGACCGGTTCATATAATTGTATCAATTCCGACACAGTTTTAAAACTGTTCTGCGGATGTTCCAATGCGCGCCACACGAACGCCTCGAAAAAATCGAATATCCCGGTTTCTTCCCATTGATGCTCCCCGAAAGTTTCGTAATCCATAAACAAATTGACCGTCTGGGCCGCGTCCCCGATATTGGTTTGGTTGACCCAATCGGCATACTTTTCCGAAGTAAGCGGCCATTCTTTCCACCCTCGGTTGGAAAAACGGAACGCGATATCGTCGCTCAAACGGTAGTTTCTCATCAGCAGGGCGATATTGGTATCCTTGGCGCGATAAACAAAATTCGCGCTCCGCCAGCCCAGCACCTTATCCCATCCTTCAGCCAGAATACCGGTAAAACCCATTTCCTCCACGGTCTTGGCAACCGCGTTGGTATACATCAGCTCCGTGTTGCGGAAAACCGCAGGCGTAAAGGAAAACAGCTGCTCAAACTTTTTTTTCTGCTGATCCACCTGGCTCACGAATTCATCCTTGGAATAAAGCGCGGCCAGCGAATGGTAATAAGTTTCGGAAACTAGCTCGCAGCAACCGGTCTCAACCAGGTCTTGGAAGCTTTTCAACACTTCGGGAAATCTGCTTTCCAGCTGCTCTAAAAGAACGCCGGTAATGCTCATGCTCACCTTAAACTTCCCAAGCGACTTCCTGATCAGCTCTAAAAGCATCCGGTTCGTCGGCAAGTAGCTTTTTTTGGCGATCCGATCCAGGATCGCGCCGTTCATCGCTTCATCAAAATAAGGATTGCTCGACCCGATATCGAAAACCGAGTATTTTTTCATCCTCTGCGGCTGATGGCAATGGAGATATAAGGAAATGGCTGGCATGTAATTTGTTTGCAATTTTCAATCGCTGATTCTCTGCTTCCAAGCATTAATTGAAAATTAGAAATTGAAAATTGAAAATTTTTTATCGTTTAAGCTTGCAATACTTGGTCGTAGACCGACAGGCATTTTTTCGCCGATTCCTGCCAGGAAAAATTCCGGACTTCTCCAAAACCGTTCTCGCTAAGACACCGGCCAAGCGCCGGGTATTTCACGACCGCCAGCATTTTCGCGGCCATTTGGTCAACATCCCAGAAATCCACTTTCAGGCAATGGCTGATCATTTCGGAAGCCCCGCATGTCCTGGAAACTAAAATAGGCGTGCCGCTGGCCATTGCCTCAAGGCTTGTTAGGCCGAAAGGTTCCGATACCGACGACATCACGTAAAGATCGGCCATTTTATAAAGCCTGGCCAGATTAGCGCCGCGCAAAAAACCCGCGAAGATCACGCGATCCGAGATCCCCAAACGCCCCGATTCCTCGATCAGCCAGCGCTCCATATCTCCAGAACCGGAAAAGACAAAATATACATCCGGATCTTTTCTCAAAACCATTTGCGCCGCGCGTAAAAAATAATCCGGTCCTTTTTGATACGTGAGGCGGCCCACGAAAAGCACCATCTTTTTTCCGTTCTTCTTGAAATTCAGATCCAAAAATTCCGTCCGGTAATCGTTTGGCTCAACGGCATTGGGAACAACGCTCACCTTTGCCGGATCCACTCCGTAGCGGCTACAGATCACGCGTTTCGTGTAATCGCTTACCGCAATAATGGCATCAGCCTTCTTAAAGCCCTCTTTTTCAATCACGTAAATATCGGGGTTCAGCGAACCTTCGCCCACGCGGTCGTACTCGGTGGCATGAACGTGGAAAACCAAAGGCTTTCCCGAAACTTCCCTGGCCGCCAGTCCGGCCGGAAAACTCAACCAATCATGGCAGTGGATCACGTCAAAATCGGCAGTTTTCGCGATTCGCTTGGCATTGCGCGCGTACCGAAAAACTTCGCTCACCAGATCGCGAGCGTAAATGTCGCGCTTTTTTTGGGCGGCCAGCCTTCGGTAGGTTTCGTTATAAGTACGGGAATTCAGGTAAGGAGCAAGAATTGAATCCACCTTTTTCATGGTTATCATTCCCGATTCTTCCTCGCCAAACTCGAAACGGCAGGCCGTTGAAGCCAAAGCTACCGGTTTTGGCAATACAAAAGTTATCCGCGCGCCGTTGGATGCCAAACCGCGCACCAGACCTTCGCAGGCAACGCCCAAACCGCCGGAATTGAAGGGAGGAAATTCCCATCCGAACATTAAGATTTTAACGGGTACGCTTTTGTGCATCAATGGATCTAAATATGTTTCATCGGCGCGAATATCGGCCTAAAACCGCGCCGGATGGATTCATCCTTTTTTTTGCTGGGCGATTGAAAAATCATAAAATGCCAAATTTCATATGGCTTTATTGTTCCTCCTTTCTCATCGCCCCGTTTTTTTATTCTGAGTTTATTATACAGGATAAAATAAAAAAAATGAAAAGCGGAAAAGCATTGATTTTATTGGCGTTCTTTTCGGGCTGCCAGCGATCGCCGCCTCACTCGATAACCTTCACCAAGCCTCGATTGCCGTCAACCAATATTCTCTGGCCGTCTTTGATTTTTCCGGTCGCGGCGGCAATATTGGATACTACAGGCAAACCGTATTCCCGCGCCACGATCGAAGCATGGGAAAGCAAGCCTCCGGTATTGGAAACCACGCCTTTAACGACTACAAAAACCGGCGTCCAACCCGGATCAAGGTGGTCGCAAACCAGAATTTCTCCGGGACGAACCTTCCAAATATCGTCAATTTTTTCTACTACCCGGGCAACGCCTTGCGCCATACCGGAACTCACGCCCAATCCCTGCAACGCCTCAACTTTTTTGCTGCCCGGCGATAAATCTGCGACAGGCAGAAGATTAGGCTTGCCTTTAAAAACGTCGGGCATAGTAAAGGCCGCTGACCGTTTGTATTCGCTTTTCCGGCGCTTCACCAAAGCCGCCAGTTTAGGATCAGCCTCAAGAGCTTTGCGGCGCACGGCGTCAATTTCGTCGCGTGTCAGAAAAAAAACGTCCGAGGCTTCCCTTAAAGCGCCTATTTCCTTGAATGCCAAACCAATTTTTAAGTAAACCGATCTTAGCGGGAAAAGCAAACCAATCAGAACCGATTTGAATTGTTCGCGCAAAATTTGGGCGGATTCCGCCGATCGTAAAATTTTATTAAAAATGGCGAATTTCCAATTTGGAAGCAGCCTCTTGGTTTCCCAAAGAAGCATTTCTTTCCGCTTGGCCAGTTTCTCGATCCTTGAAGTCGGGTCAGCGTCCTCGGATGCTCCCAAATAAAGCTTAAGGGTGTTGATCAAAAAACTCGGATTTTCCTTCCAGCGCGGCCGTGAAAAATCAGCCTCATTGGCGCATCGGTGTCCGTACTTCTCAAGATACAGCATCCATGCGGCGCTTATCTCCCGGGACTCAACCAAAACAGCGAGCGCCTTTGATATCGTGGCGGCTTTAAGAAACCGGTGGGACAAGCTGCGGTTGTTTTTAATAGCGCGGCTCAAGTCCCAAAGCGCCTCAAATGACACCAGCATTTCAATTTGCCGGGAACCCGATGCCATAAACGCATTAGCTTTTTCACCGGTCTTATCGTTAAGCCATTTTTGGCATAAATAGGTAAAAATATAAAAATAGGCAAGCGGATAAAGCAAAGTACTGGCGCCAGCCATGACCGATCCAGCGTATGAGGAGATTTCCGATTCCAAAACCAGCAAATCAGGCAAATCGCGAGAAGCCGAAACTCGGCGATCGAATTCTTTAGCCATTTTATCGGCACCGCCTATCCGGGCTTTAAATTTATGGGACGCCGCAAGCGAATGAAAAAAAACTTTGGCGCAATAGGACATCAATCCCAGTTTTCCGGAAAAGGAAATTTCCAGCCGTCCGCCGCCGCCGCGCCCGCCAAAGAAATTTTCAATGGGAAATTTCTTCAGTTTAGTCACCTTCGCGAGCGACCCGGCAACGGCTGTCGCATTAAAATACAGCCGGCCTTCAAAATCCCGGAGCAGCCTCTCGTTCCTTTCAACCGGCAAAACGGATAACAAGGCCGGCTCAATAATATAAATCATGTTGCCAGAAACCAGAGGCAGAACGATTCCGGGCAGAATTTCCGAAATGTTCGCGTTTGACCAAACGCATTCTTTATTCGAAAAGCAGCCGCCCGCCGCTATAGGACGGCACCGGAGAATAGCAATCCTGCCGGAGGCAAAACTCCATTCCACATCCTGGGGAGAGCCAAGTATCCCGTCGATTTTTATTACAGCTTGAGCCAGCCATTTTATCTGGTCATCGGTCAGTATTTGCGTTATGCGGCCGGCAGAAGAACGGCGCAAAGCAAAAGAATTTCCCTGATAACCAGTCATTCGGCACCGGCCAGCCGCTTTTTTTGCAATGATATAAAGCGGATCGATATTTAAGTCGTAGCATTCCGGCAGTGCTTTTCTTGGCGGCGTCGGCCCGCCAAACCTTTGGCGCGCCTCAATAACCAGACGCTCCTTTCCCGCTCGATCGGCGAGCCTCGAAAAAGCCGTACCGAAAATTTCGCTGTTGATCATTCTTTGTACCAGCACCGCCGGCCGGATTTTTTCCGGATCAACGCTTAATTTGAGAAAATAAACGAGCGCGGGCGCTGAAAAAGCGGATGCCCAGCAATCTTTTATCCGCTCATTCAGATCCGGATGAGCAACTGTTAAAAAACTTCCGGCAGGAACGGCAGCCGAAGCCGCTGAAAAACCGCCTTCGATAGCGACCGATGACCTCACAGCGGCATAACTGGTATTCAACATATCGAAAGCGCCGTCGATTTGATGCACAATTTCTTTTTGGATCGGATGTTTAATGATCAAATCGAAAATTGCGGAGCTTCTCCTGGAAAGATCCGGCAAATTCTTGATATCGCATCCTTTAAGCAATTCGTTTAAAGGCCCATCGATCTTGGCATCTTTGCAGAACCGATCGAACGCGGCCGCCATTACCACAAAACCGGAAGGAGTAAAAATTCCTTTTTTAACCACTCTGGCTAGCGAAACTGCTTTAAATCCCGCTTGCGATAAGTCATTTTCGGTAAGCCTATCCAGCTTTTTAACGTAAATCATTGGTATTAGCCGGTTCCTCATCCGGATGGTTAGTCTGCGGTCTTTCTGCCCATTCGCACCCGCGCTTGGCGGTTTTAGCCCCGCTTTCGGCCGACTTCACTTCATCGCGGTATTTATGGTTATCGTCAAACAAATAAGCTTCGGCTAAACCTTCGCTTAACAAGACCAGGCTTATATTTTGCGATTCCGCAAAAACATATCTTAAGCTTCGGCCATACCGGTCCGTATCGCTTCCGGAGGCCTCCAGCCTTACGGGCTTGCCCAAGACCAAATCTTTTAGCCGGGTTTTAGCCGCGCCGTAGCAGCGCCCGCCTTTTTCATCGGTATCGATACCCAGCAGCCTTACGGTTTTTGGCCCGGCTACTTCAATGGTGTCGCCGTCGATGACCCGGGTAACTATTGCCTCATCAGGGCCAGGCGCGCCGATCGGCTTTTTATCGAACCATTTATGGATCAACACAGGCGCTTCAACAATATTTGCGGCATAATATAACGCTGCGGATAACGCCAAAGCAGAAACCAATAAAAAAAGGAAAAGAAATATTTTCCAATAGCTTTTCGGGGTCATATGTCGAATAGGTTCAAACTTTTTGATAAGCAAAAAATTATTAATCCATTATACAACAATCGTCCTTATGCAAAAAGCGGGAAAAACGGGCCGGACGGACAGACGGACATAACTATTGACATTTATATTAATATATATTATAATATAAGCATGAACAAATTATTAGCTTCTAATTGGCTGGCTTTATTCGCCATTGTGATGCTCGTTGGAACATTCGGGTCATTCCCCTACGTTTACAGCCAGCTCACCAATTGGGTTGTAACGATCGCCGCATTAATGACCGTTTACGCGGCCAGGAAAGCCGGACAAAGAACCTATATGTGGCTTTTCGTTTTCGTCGCGGTCATTTTAAACCCGATCGCTCCGATCTATTTTACGGCAAGCCAGTGGCGCATAGCCTATACCGCAACCATGCTGTTAATGGCGATATCGATATTCAAAATAAAAAAATAAGGCGAGAAAAAAGAAAAAACGGTTAAACAAAGATAGTGATAATCAAAGGTTTAAAACCAATCTAAAAACACCCCCGGCTTTCGGCCGGGGGTGTTTGCTAAAGCTAAAATTTTATTAATCCTTCCTGATCTTGTTTATGTATTCGACGGCCAGCCAGTTTTTTCGATTGAAAAAATCAACCGCGAACGGTCCGATCCGGGAAACTTTATCCAATTCCACCAGCAGGATATGCTTGCGTTTTGACCAGGCTCCGGCTTCCTGATCGGTAAAACCCATTTTCTTCATATTGCTTCTCACAAGATTTACGGAATTCTGATCCTTGCCCGAAAAACGGCGGCAATCTTTAACTAACCCGCGCGCTACCGCAACCTGTTCTCCTAGGTCGCGGACGAAATAAACGTACTCGCCCGGAAAAACTTTATCGCAAGGCAACATCCGGCCGCTCGCTCCCCGGATGATCGCCGTGGTTTTGCCATTCAGCAAGCGTTCGAGTTCGTTTGATTTTAGGTCGACGGATACCGCGTGGTCCATAATTGATAAAACAGGTTCTTCTCAATTAATTATACAACGATCTGTAATGTTTGACAAAAACAGATGATGGCGATATATAGACTAAGTCAAACTGCCTACCAAACGGTAGGTAATTTATATACCGTATGGCAAAATTACCCGTTAAATTCCATGGATAACCGATGCTGCACCAAATCAAAGATCCTGGCCGCGGCCCGGAAACTATTTTCAAAAAGAGGATATGCCCTCACTTCCCTGGATGAGATCGCAAAAAATGTTTCGATAGCCAAACCGTCCCTGTTTTACCACTTTAAGAACAAAGAGAATATTTATGCCAGCGTCGCGAAAAATTCGCTTGCCGTGATCATAAGCGACCTGGAAATTTATTTGGAAGAAAGCCGCCTCAAGCAAAGAAACCTTGAAAAAATCCTGGTTGAAGTGATCGAAAAACGCCTTAACGACGAAATCGTTATCAGGCTGGTCGATATGAAAATGATCGGCTTGGACCAGGAAGTCATTATTAGCATCCGCGAAGACCTGCAAAAAATACGCAATTTGGTCCGTAAGATCCTGGAAGTTTACGATATCAAAAATCCTAAACTGGCGGCGGAAGTCCTGATCAATTCGGTTAATTGCTACGTATTGCATGCAAACGGCAATCTTTCGGAAATTCCGCCCAAAAAATACGGCGCGTACCTGGCTTCCCTTTTTTGCAAAAACGCTTAAAAAAATGGTAATAACGTTGATACCTAAGAAAATACTAAAAAATAAAATAACATGCCAACTCCCGATTTTCTCAAAAAAAACCCGATTCTGACTTTTTTTGTTTGCGCCGTAATAATCATTTTAATCCTGATCCAGCTGCCTAAGATCCGGCAAGCAGCCATTAACGGCGAAAATGCCAGAGACGCGGCGGCGGTGAGCCTGATTACGATCAGCGATTATAAAAAAACGTCTTCGATCACGCTGGACAGCGGCTTGGTCGAATCGATAAGCCAGGCCGATCTGCGAAGCCAATTCTCGGCTCCGGTCGAATCGGTCAACGTCGCCTTGGGCGACCGCGTAGCTAAGGGCCAGATTCTTGTCTCGCTTAAAAATGACGATCTGACTGCCCAGCTCGACCAGGCTAAAGCCGGTTTGGTAAGTTCCCAAGCCTCTCTTCAAACCGCGGAAAACGGAGCCAGGCCCCAAGAATTGGAAATTTCGAAAACCCAAGCCAGGCAAGCGGCTCTGTCCCTGGAAGCGGCTCTCCGGGATTCTTACGCCAAAGCCGACGACAGCGTCAGAAACCATATTGATAAATTTTTTCTGAACCCCTCAAGCAGCTCGCCGGATTTCTTAATCATCATCAATTCCGAAGGGACCACGATCCGATATGGCGCGATCGGCAATGAACAAGCGGCTTTAGCTGAAGCCAAGCGGGTTGAAATGGAAAAACGCCTGAACAGCTGGCAACAAGACCTGGCGTCGATGGATGGATCCGCTGATCTTTCCAACCATATTTTAACCGCGGCTTCAAACCTCGAATTCTTGATCGATTTTTTAAATGATCTTTCTCCTTTAGCCAACGCCATTACCGCCAACAACGGCGCGGAAAAACAGGTTTTAGACGGATATAAAAGCGAACTTTCCGCGGCCCGATCAGCGGCCGCCGGATCATTAGCCTCGCTGCTCGGATCCGAAACAAGTTGGAAGCTGGCGGTCCAGTCGCTGGACCTGATGAAAGCCGGATCGACCAAAGAACAGCTGATACAAGCCAAAGCTATGGTGGCCCAAGCCGCGGCATCGGTCGAGGCTCTCGAAGCCCAAGTGGAAAAAACCGTCATCAGAACTCCAATCGCGGGCACTATCTCCTATTTGGATGCGCGCCTCGGAGAAGTGGCCGCCTTTGGACAGCTTGTCGCGTCTATTATCAATCCCGGCGCTTTGCAGATCAAAACCTATGCCAGCATCGAAGACCTGCCTAATATTGCTATTAATGACCGGGTTGAAATCGGAGACGGCCGGGCGGTCGGTTATGTTTACCGGATATCCCCGGCGATCGATCCGGCCTTGAAAAAAGCCGAAGCGATCGTCATCGTCGACAAAAACAGCGCTGATTCGCCCATCGTCGCCGGCCAAACCGTGAATTTAAGCATCGAAAGCAAAAAAAGCGGATCCAAAACGCTTTATTTGCTGCCGATCCAAGCCGTTAAAACCAACGGGGCAAGCTACGTATACGCCGCCAGCGGCGAAAACACGGTCGTATCGATTCCGGTAACCGTGGGAAACCTGGTCGGCGAAACAATTGAAGTTTGGGGAGATTTTAACGCGGACCAAAAAATTATTTCTTCGGTTATGGGCATCGCGCCGGGAAATAAAGTAATAATCAGCGAACAATAGCATGTCAGGAAAATCATCATCCGATTACCAATACTTGAACCGGCTGGAGTTTAAACCGGAGCTCAAAAAGACCTGGTTGAATTTTTTTGTCTCCCGCTTCCGCGTCGTCATTTTGCTCATTCTTTTGATCACGGCTTGGGGCCTGTATTCCTATTTCAAACTCCCCCGCGAATCCAATCCCGAAGTAAAAATCCCGATCGCGGTGGTTTCAACCGTTTTCCCGGGAGCGTCTCCAACCGACATTGAGGAATTGATAACCAAAAAAGTCGAAACCAAGATCTCCGGGCTGAAAGGCGTAGACTCGATAACCTCCTATTCATCCAATTCCGTTTCGACGGTAGTCGTGGAATTCGACGCCAAAGAAGACCTTGAAGACTCCATCAGGAGCGTGCGCGACAGCGTTTCCACCTTGAAGAACAGCCTGCCGGAAAACGCCAATGACCCGGTCGTAAACCAGATATCGCTTGACGATACGCCCATCCTGACAGTCGCCGTCAGCGGTCCCTACGACGGATTTGCCTTGCGCGACCATGCCGACAACATCAAGGACGAGCTGGAAAAGATCAGCGGCGTAAGGGAAGTGATGATTTCGGGCGGAGACCAAAAAGAAATATCCGTTTCCTGCCTGCCGGAAAAACTCCGTTTTTACGGCGTTTCCGTCGACCAGGTAACTTCAAGCCTCGCTGCCGCCAACCTTTCGATGCCTTCCGGAAATTTTGACGGCGGCACCTACGTCTATTCGATCTCGGCCGACGCGAGGGTTTACGACGCCGAAGCTTTCGGCCAGATTCCGATAGCGGCAGGCGGCACCCTGGCTCCCGTCTACTTAAAAGACGTAGCCGAGGTTAAGGAAACCGCCATCAAGAAAACCGCCTATTCGCGGATCTCTTCGGCGGGCCAAGCGCCTTTGGATGCCGTTGAGATCAGTATCGTCAAAAGGGCGGGCGGAAATATCATCGAAACCGCGGATGCCGCGAAACTGGCTTTTGATTCCTACATCGCAAAAAATCCGGGATTAAGATACGACGTAACGCTTGACCAATCCGATTATATCCGGGAAGATTTCGACCAGTTGACGCACGATTTCATCCTTACTATTTTCCTGGTAATGGGCGTTCTGCTTTTGATGGTCGGATTCAAAGAAGCTTTTGTCGCCGGCTTGGCCATACCTTTGGTCTTTTTCGTCTCTTTCGGGGTAATGAGCCTTTCGGGTATTACCATGAACTTTCTTTCAACTTTCGCTTTACTGCTGTCGCTGGGCTTGATCGTCGATGACGCCATCGTTGTCGTTTCGGCAACCAAGATGTACATGCGCACCGGAAAATTCACGCCCGAAGAAGCGATTCTTTTGGTTTTAAACGATTTCAAGGTCGTACTTACCGCCACGACGCTGACCACGGTCTGGGCCTTTTTGCCTTTGCTTTTTTCATCCGGCATTATGGGCATTTTTATCCGGTCGGTTCCAATCGTCCTCTCGGTTACCCTTATCTCTTCGCTGGCTATCGCGCTGATGGTCAACCATCCTTTAGCCGCTGTTCTTGAAAGAGTGCGCTTAACTCCCGTTTTTTTCTTTATTTACCTCTCTCTGGCGTTTTTGGCCGCCCTCTCGCTCCTGGCTCAAGGCGGCATCGTTTCAACTGTCATCGCCGCGGCGATCATCGTTGCCGTCGGCGCGCTGATATTCTGGTATGAACGCGGAGGAAAGAAACCGCTTTGGGAAAACCGCCGCCTGCTCTACCTTGAAGCGAAAAGCGACGAACTGATAAAGGCCAAGCTAAAGGCCCAATCCTTAAACGACGATAAAACCGATTTTAGCGCCAGATTGTCGCACGGCATCGCCAATATCAACGCTTTCCTGCCATTGTACGAGAAACATCTGGCCATGCTGATCGACGATAAAAAGAAAAGGAAATTTTTTTTGGCGGCGGTATTCGGCTTGTTCCTGGCGGCGGCGGCGCTGCCAATCCTTGGAATAGTTAAAACCGAGTTCTTTCCGGCCGACGATTTTAATTATCTTACCATTAATATTGAAGCCCCCATCGGATACAAGCTGGAAAAGACCGGCGCAATCGTCTCTAAGGTCGAGGAAAAATTGCTGGCTTACAAGGAAATAAAGAATTTCTCGACCGTGGTCGGCGGATCAGCCGCCACGGATACTTTTACTTCAGGATCCTCCTCATCCGCGGACACGGCCGGCATAACGATAAATCTTGTACCCAAAAGCGAACGCAAACTAAAATCCTATGAACTCGGCGAATTGATGCGGAATGATTTCGCGGATATTAAGGATGCTAAAATCGTCGTTACCGAGCTTCAAGGCGGACCGCCAAGCGGTTCGGCTTTCGAAGCCGACATTATGGGAGACGATCTGGATGAACTGACCCGCATCGCCAACGACCTTAAACCCCGGCTGGAAAAGATCAGCGGCGTCATCAACGCCGACATTTCGTTAAAAGAAGCTCCCCCGGAATATACCTTTATCCTAAACCAGCAAAAACTGGCCGAGCACAGCCTGAATGCCGCCTATGTCGGCGCGGTTTTGCGCAGCGCTGTTTCGGGCACCGAAGCGACAACGGTATTCAGCAATAACAAGGAAATATCGGTGAATGTCCGTTTCGATCCCGGATCGATCCCGTCATTGAACGATATCCAGAACCTTCAGATCGTCAACCTCGCCAAGCAGCCGGTTTATCTGAAAGATGTGGCCGATATCAAACTGGTGCCCAGCGTCCGCACCATCGAACGAATCGATCAAAAAAGGACGGTCGTCCTTTCCTCCGACGTAGCCGCGACCGCCAATGCCAACCTGGTTTTATCCGAATTCCAAAGCATATTAAAAAATGACTATAAACTGCCCCAGGGCTATGAAATATCTTACGGGGGGCAAAATGAGGAAAACGCCAATTCGGTCATGTCGATCTTACTGGCCATGATCGTAGCGTTCGTATTGATCATCACCACCCTGGTCATCCAGTTTAATTCGTTCATTAAAGCCCTGATCGTGCTGATCACCGTACCTTTGGCTTTGATCGGAACTTTCATTGGAATGGCGCTCACCGGCATCACCTTAAGCTTCCCCGGGCTGATCGGAATCCTTGCCCTGTTCGGAATCGTCGTAAAGAACGCCATTATCTTAATCGACAAGATCGGGCTTAATTTAAAAAGCGGCATTGCCTGGCGCGATTCGATCATCGACGCGGGAAAATCCCGGCTTGAAGCGATCTTTATCACTTCATTTTGCACGATATTAGGCATCGTTCCGATCACCTTATCGAGCAAAACCTGGGAAGGCTTGGGCGCGGCCATAATCTTTGGCCTCTCCATCTCCTCTTTCTTTACCCTGTTTGTCATCCCCGCTTTGTTTGCCCAATTCTTAAAAGAGGAAAAGTAGCAAACTGGCTGTTGTTCCAGCCAAGGCAAAACCGCCCTTATCGGGCGGTTTTGTTTTCCAGAGACCGGGACTCTGCTGGCTTCTGGTCTCTGTTGGCTTTTTGGGTGGCGTAATTTTGGAGCAGAATAAATCTACAAAAGTAGAAATTGAATATGCCTATTAGAGTTGTTAAGTGATAGGTATAACAAGTAATCTACAAAAGTAGAAATTGAATATGCCTATTAGAGAAAGAAGAACTAAAAAGATTACAATATCTACAAAAGTAGAAATTGAATATGCCTATTAGAGTTTTAGTGCTATTGATGGTTTTTCTATCTACAAAAGTAGAAATTGAATATGCCTATTAGAGTTTTTAATTCTTTTAAGATGTCTTCATCTACAAAAGTAGAAATTGAATATGCCTATTAGAGAACAGACAAATCGCCAATATTATCTTATCTACAAAAGTAGAAATTGAATATGCCTATTAGAGTTTACCGGAATCAGGACCCCTCGTTTATCTACAAAAGTAGAAATTGAATATGCCTATTAGAGTGCCAAGAGTCCGGGCAATCATCTGATCTACAAAAGTAGAAATTGAATATGCCTATTAGAGTTAAAAATTTTTTGAAATATCAGTACAATCTACAAAAGTAGAAATTGAATATGCCTATTAGAGAAACTGGCGCTCGGAATTCTATGAGATCTACAAAAGTAGAAATTGAATATGCCTATTAGAGTCCCATAAAGGCAATCGGCTGTCGTATATCTACAAAAGTAGAAATTGAATATGCCTATTAGAGCTTTCGTTAGATGATCAATACTATCAATATCTACAAAAGTAGAAATTGAATATGCCTATTAGAGACCGCCTTGTCATAAAAACATACGTTATCTACAAAAGTAGAAATTGAATATGCCTATTAGAGTCGCCTACTTGCTATGGCTGATATACATCTACAAAAGTAGAAATTGAATATGCCTATTAGAGAGCTGATCGGATCGTAATTAGCTTTAAAGATGCGATTATTGAATAAAATTCAGATAACGACTTTAAGCTAATTACGACCGAAAAAAGCATAAAGACTAAGGTTTTTTCTAATAGATACATGGCAATTTCCACTAATTTGCTACTTTTTGATTTGGTATTAAATTGCCAAAGAACAGAAAGTCTTTCTCTTCATTTTCCGCATATCCGTACCGCTTTAATTTTCCCTTACAACCTTCGCATACGGTGATTATAATAATGCTGTCTCTTTTTGTAAAGATTGGCTTGTATTTCATATCTATCTCTTTCAGCAAATTTGCCAAAAACCGGGAACTGTTTTTAACTTCATAAACCGAATATTGCAACCGCCGTCCGTATTTTTTTAAAAACTTGGAAAATTTGCTTCTGGTTTTATTATCTTCAAAATCATAAGAAACTATAAACATTTTAAGTTAATCCGCCGCAGACCGAACATTATTTAACCGTGGCTCGCTTGTTTTTTTTGCTTCAAAGAAAACTTCGGAAAATCCGAACCGTTCATCACGCAATAATAAAAATCCCGAACATAACAATAAATTTCTTCCCGATGATCCAAAATCGCCTGCGCAAATATCGCCAGATACTTTTCCTGGCGATCCCAGCCTAATTCCCGCTTTCCGGCTCTTTCCTTAAAATCATCTACATCAATTTGCCTAAGATGATAGGCCTTAACAATCGCTTTATCGATAATACAGCGAAAAGGCTCAATCAAATCGCAAACAAGCGATTTTCTCTGAAAAAACAGCCGGTGATAAAACCCTTTATAAGAATCGAAGCCGTATATACCAACCATGCCGTCGATAAAATTGAATAACATGGTATACCCGATATCGAGCAAAACATTGCTTACATCGGTTTTGGCTCGCGGCAAGCGGCGTTTCCACCCCATTTCTGAAAAATATTCCTGAAAGAAAAACTTGCTTGCTGACCCTTCAAGTCCCAGCAAATCATTGCCATTTTTTGCTTCCGCCACTTTTAATTTAATATCCTTAAGGCTTGCCGGGTTTTTGGTCATCTTTTGCTCCAACAGCAATCCAACCTGATTATCAATTTTATTCGAAACAAGCTTCTTGGCCATTTCAAGCTCAGCTGCATTATCCCAAGAATATTGCTTTTCCCGCAATAAATAATTACCTTCGGCCGTCGAGATTATCCGGGCGTAGGCTAAAAAATTTCGGTTGCATAAAAATACGGAAACACCGCATTTTTTGCAATTTCTAACCATCACGCTGGTAAGCGAACATTCTCCAATGATAAATACACAAAAAACCTTGTGGCAAGATATCTGGTTCTCGATCTTACCGTTCTTGCATAAACAAATATTGTCATTGGCAATCTTAATTTTGTCCACATCGATATTCCCGGCGCTCACGAACAATATTTGTTTTTCCCGAAAATCAGGCAGGCTCAGCATATAATTAGTGGCAAAGCGGCTGGTAAACGCATTGCAAGCATTTATTTTCGTTAACCGGCCGCGGAATTTCGGGCCGATATTTTTTCATTTTTTCGACAAGCGACAAAAAATGGTTCATTTCTTCCTCATCGGGGATAGCTATCTTATAACGTTTATTGTCGGCCAATGATTGAATCGCCAGTGATTTAACCTCGTAACCCATTTCCCGCAAGCAAACCATTTGCGCGTAAAGCTGGTATTTATAACCGTCAAATATCGTTTTCACTTTGTACTTCCGTTCAACAAGCAACCCGCTTTTAATATCGAAAGTATCAATCTTTCCCATAATCCCCAGCCGTTCCGAGCAAACTTCCAATCCCTGCAAAACATTCTTAGCGGTCGTATAGGTTCTGTTGTCCACCGCTTCATGCGCAAGCCGTCCAACCGTCTGCGCCGTCCGATGATAGGTTTTAACGCTAAAATCATCATATACCGAGTGCAAATAGATCGAATAAGGGCAAAAAATAAAATCATTTATCTTGGAAATCTGTATATAGTCTTCCATTAAACAGTTTTCTGCCTTATTTTAAGATTGTTCGCCATATAATCTACCCAATTTTTTTCTCCCGCAAGCCAAGCATCCCACTCTTCATTTCGCACAAACAAATCCGCGTTTCTTTTAATATGTTCGCTCATAATAATTCCCTTGCGGGCAATATTATACGCGCCGTTAGCATCGCCATTTTGCGGGAGTTTTGCACCATTTTTGATCTTACGAGAGTCAAAAAAGTCACCACTCGCACCCCTAACGGGAGAAAGAATAAAGTCGTTGTCTTTTTCATCTTCTCCGGTGTTGCGGATCTGTTGAATAACATCAATAACAAATCTTAAGCTTTCCCAAGCTGTTCGTTCTTTGTCGAATTTATTCAATTCTTTACCATCTTTAATCTGCTCTTTGAAAGATTTATTTTTATCAAATCCCTTAAAAATATTTTCTAAATTTTTAACGATATCAATTCTATCCGGGCTCCAATGCTTCTTACCCTCTTTTTCTGAAAATTTATCGCGATATCTATCCAATTCCGCACCATTTTTTCCGGAATATAAAATCCATTCTTTACCAATATTCGCGTCTTTATATTTGAAATAATAATCCTTACCATCAAAACCAAAATCACTGAATAAATCAAAAATTTGCTCTTTAATTTCTGACCCCTTTTTAATAGATATTGTTTTGTGCCAGCCCGTAATTGGATCAGTGGCTGAGGTAAAGCTTGGATTAGTATAAAACATAATCCCAAATTGCTTGCCTTTAATATCGTTAAAATCATGAACTGGCGGAGTAAACTGCAAGGCATTATCAACCGAAGCCATTTCCCCATCTTTAGCGCTTTTATCAACAAGAAAATTCAATTTTTTAGCCAAGGCAAGTTCAAGTTTTTGGTAAACCTGTTTTTCAATTTTCTGCCGCCCGCGCTTGAAGCCGATATTTAAATCCTCAAGAATAATAAGCGCGGGAGTTTCGCGAAAACCTTTTTTCCTGTCGCCCTCGTTGTAAACCGCCAAATCGACAATTTTTCTTACAACTTGCGAAATATATCCATCTTTTAAATCTTTTATATTGCCGATTGTCGTCCAATTTTTGCGCGCCAAGTCGCGATCGCCTTGTTTTATGTCCAACTTTTCCCAATAATTTTGCTTATTTATTATATTAAAACTACCCTGCTCTAAAATTTCTCCCCTTTGATTTACAAGAGAATAGTAAGCAAGGTTTTTTTCGCCTCTGTCAATTCCGAGAAATAGCTGGTTTTTGGTTTCTACAATAACTTGATTCACTAAATCATTAATTCTTTTATTTTTCAGGCAAGGATTCAATGTAATTGGGCAATGGAAAATAAATTTTTCCTTACTAAAACGAAAATTTTCAATAATTTCCTTATTCTTCCACTTTTTCCTTTTTAGATTTTTTCCCTCCAAGGCCGGACGGTAGAAAATCTCCGCCTCCCCATTTAACTTTGGTTTGTTTTCAATATCACTAAAAATCCTGTTCCAGTAAATTGTTTGCAGGTCCTTTGCCGAGGTTTTCTCTTTGCCGTTTTTCAAATTGCTATCTTTGCTTTTAATTTCAAAAAGATAAATTTTTCCGTTTTCCACCAATTCTTCAATCTTATTCTTTTTTACAGGTATAAATTCAAGTTTATAGCCCTGTTTTTCAACCTCTGCATAGAACCGATCAACGCTTTCGTAGCTTTTCGTATTAGAAAAATCAAAATTAAAAATTTTATCCCAGCTTTCTTTTTCAGATGGATATTTTTTTAGTTGATTTTTATAAAAATCAAGCAATATGTGCAAATCATTCTTATTAAAATTATCGCCTTTTTTAAATGTTCCTTTGCCATAAATTTTCTTTATATTGGCAGGTGTTGGATTGTTAGTAACCCATTTTGAAGAAAATAGAACTTTTGGCAACATCTTGTTTGGTCCAGGTAAAAGTTTATAATTAATTTTTTTCCACCCGGAATTATCAGACATATAAAGTTCATTTTTCTTGTTTTGTTCAAAAACACTCGTTTCTTCATATTTCATTATCGCAAGATATTGTTTTCCATGTTCATTTTGCAATATTACGCAAGAATTGTCTTTTTCTTTATTTATATCCCAGCCAGCCGCTAGCGATGAATTTTCAAAATTCAATTTTAATTTTCCCAGTTTGTTTTGCGGCTTTTGAGTTAAATAATTTCTAACGACATCATAGTCTTTAACGACTTCAAAAACCTTAACTTTATCGAGGATTTCTGTAAAATTTCCATCAATAGAATATTTCGCTTTAACTCTCCAATATTTCAAAATTTGCCCCGCAAAAAGCGCGTCGTCAAGCCAAGCCTTGATCGCAATCTTGCTTTCGTCTTTTTGATAATCTCCTTTCTCGATTTTTAGAACTTCGTCCGCCCCCTTAATAAATTTTTTAGATAAATCCTCAATGTCATTGCAGATCATTTTCAACAATGCTTCGTGCGGCGTCTGGGCGTTCTTAATAATGTCTTGCTTTGCCTTGTTATTATCCTTAAAATTTTCACGAAATAAAACGCCTTCTTTGTCCCAATCATCTTGCCCGTCCAAAACTTCAAACAAATCAGAAAGCTGGACTGCCCGCGGAACTTTTGCTTCACCGCTGTTTTTATCTTCATTGAAAATTTTTGCTTTTATCAATTTTTCTTTTAAATTGCCGAAATTACCAAAATATTTTCCGGAGATTGTGTTAATTGCCTTGTCCGACCAATAGATATTTTCAAAATTATCCAAATTCAAAAGATAATCTGTAAAGGCTTTGACGGTTTCTTTATCTTTTCCACCCGTAAAATATTTGTCGCCAAGATTTTTTGCTTTTGTTAAAACATCATTAAGTTCATCGTTATCTTTTATGGTTTTTAAAAAATCTTTTTTTTCTCCGCAACCAATTTGCTTGAATAAGCTTTTAAATTTGGGAAGGTTATTTTTGGTTTGCTGATAATACAGATTAACCAAATAATTCAGGTTGCCAACTTTTGAATTGTAGGAATCAATCTCTGATTGAGACAAACAATTTACAAAATTTGCTAAGGCAAAGCTAGCTTTATCATTCTTAATATCATAAGCCGAAATAAATTCGGTTTTTTTATCCGTTCCATCCCATTTTGGATTTCTTAATCTTAATTCTTTGCCGGCATTTTGAAGTTCTGTAAAAACTTTATCATATTCATCTTTATTTTTTTATAAGATAATAGATTGTCAACAAATTTAGGCAAATTTTCATCCACAATACGGCTCGCCACCGCAGTCGCTTTTTCTTCGGTAGAATAGTAGTTCTCTCTATTTTTATTAAATCCGCCAAAATAGGTAAAAAAGCTCCTCATTTTTTCCAGTGCCTTTTCTATTTTTTCCTTATTGGCTTCATTATTTTTCACCAAAACCTTTACTTCCGGAATTTTTAAATTATCAAAATAAGCCGGATCAACCGATAATTTATTTTTTACATAAGCTAAAATACCCGCTTCTGTTAAAACTTTATAACCGTTTTCTTTCAAGAAATCATTGTTTTTATCGTTTTTTCCTGCGACACTTTTAAACTTTTTTCCTGCGACTATATAAAGTTTATCGAATTCTTTTCGCAGTTTCTTTTCTTCATCTTGGAGCGGTTTATCTATTTTTTTTCGTATTTCTTTGTCCTGTTCGGCTTTTTGTTTTTCGTATAACTTAAAATATTCAGAAAAATCAATTTCTTTTGCCTTATCACTTTCAAGAGCTTCGGTAATAAATTCCCCGTGTATTTTATCAAAAACCGGCTTTAAAATCTGGTAAGCATCCTCTATTTCCTGGTCTGCAAAAAAAGTGCGTAAATTTTCATCATATCTTAAATTAGCAGCCATATTTTCCCTTGTTTTTCCAATCGGCTTGAGCTCGAACCTCAAAGTTTTTGCCAGCGAATATTGATGCGTAAAATTATCATAAATTGTTTTTGTTTTTTTGTTTTCCATGTTTGATCTGTTAATTTATTTGCCAAAAAGGGACGACGGTTGTCGCCCAATGAAAACGCTTACCAAACGGTTAAGCAAATTGGAACCGTCGCCCCTCTTTATCAAAAAACCACCCGGTTTTTTACAAAAAAGAAGCGAATTAACGCTTTTGAAAGCATTTTCATTGGCTGCGACTTATTTATGTTCCCATGTTGATAAAAAAAAGTCAAATTTTATCGCTCTCTCTCATAAAAGCCAACCAACCAATTTTTTCCTTCCCCGAAAGAACAGCCTCTTAAAAAACCGGCAGAAGATTTACTTTTATTGGATTTTTGGTACAGGGGTCTAACCCCTGTACCACTAAAAATAATCTTTGGCCTCTCCATCTCCTCTTTCTTTACCCTGTTCGTCATCCCCGCCCTCTTCGCCCAGTTCTTAAAAGAGGAAAAGTAGCAAACTGGCCGTTGTTCCAGCCAAAACAAAACCGCCCTTATCGGGCGGTTTTGTTTTCCAGAGACCGGGACTCTGTTGGCTAGGCCCGTTCTTGGCGGCAGCTATAGGTCGTCGAGACATTCATTATATTCGCGAACCTGGGCGTTGTATTCGTCCGCGCTTTCGCGGTATCGGGCGTAGATATTTTTTTGATCCGCCACTTTTTGGTTGTAATTCTTCACTTCTTCGTTTATTTGGTCGATCAAAATGTTCAGAGCCTCATTTACCTCCGCGGCTTCGCTGTACCGTCCGTAACCCTGAAGCTCTTCGATCCGGACCTTTAATTCTCCGGCCTCTTGTTTCATCGAGTCGATCGCCTGCGACATCAGCGCCAGACCAGCCTCTATGTCCTCCAGCTCGGCTTTCAGGCTATCGACCCTGTTGGCAAGATCCTCGTTTGGAGCAAAGCACGCCGATGAAGGCGTGCCGAAAAATTGAACCGCCAGCCAGGTATTATGGCCCTCAAACATCCCGTAGCCGACAGCCGCGCCGATCTCCTGAAAATTATCGCTCAAAATATTGTTGCGGTGACCCGGACTTTTCATCCAGCCGGAAACCAGATCGGCATCGCCGATAAAATTTCCTTGGGCGAGATTTTCCCCGGAAACCAGGCTGTCATAACCGGCTTCGTCCAAAAAGTGGTTCATCTTCAACCCTTCCGGTGATTCGTGGGCGAAATACTGCTTTGAGAACATATCCCGCACGCGGTATTCCGCCGCACGATCCAGCTTGGCGCTTTCTTTAAGCTCGCTGCCGGCGCCCAGAAACGAGATCCGCTCACGGTTGGTAAGCTCGATAACGCCAGCCGAACTAAGTCCGGCGCCTTCTTCTGTTTCCTGGTTTCCGCCGTCTGTCTGTTTAAAACCGCCATCGCCGGTTTTTACCGGTGAACCTTCCGTTATAATTTCTGGCTTTAATGCTGTTTCCGGATTTTTCCTTTCGGTTTCCGGCTCCGCTTTTATCGCGCCTCGCTGGGCATCCGCGATCTTTTTTTCGACCTCAATTTTGAGCGCGGGAACCGCTTCGTCCAGATTAAGATCAATGGGGTTAAGTTCTTTGAACTTTTCAACGGAATGTTTGGTTTCAGCAATTTTCCTTTCAAGCGCGTCTTTCTTTTTTTCAAAAAACCCCGCGATAAGACCCGGGTCGGTTATGCCGGAAAAATGGCCGCGTTCCAAATAGATCCCGCAAACCAAAATCGCGATCGCGGAATAAAATAAAAAGATTTTTCGATACGATAACATGCGATGCGAACAGCTTATTTTTATTAATCTGGAAGAATACCCCGCTGGCTTTGCCGCGCAGGATGAATGCCAGCCCGGAGCGGTTTGCCTGGGTCCCGCAAAATGCGGGAATAGCGGGGGATTAACAAAATACTTCGGGGCTCTGCCCCGAAGCAGTTTATTCAAAAAAGAAAATCATTTTTGGCCAAAAAATATTCCGGCCGGCAATCAGCGGATCTGGCGGCAATTGTTTTCGCATGAGAACATTTTTTCGCTTTCTTGGGCAAAATCGTTTTCGCATTTTTCAACGCAGGCTTTGCATTCATCGAACAGCTTCGACTGCTCCGGCTGGCATTTACCGTCGACAACGGCGCATTTAGCAAATTGGCGGCAGTAATCGCCAAGCTCGTAAATCTCGGTGCAGGCATCAGGCTTTTTTGGTCCGCAAACAATATCCAGTCCGTGGCAGTCTTCGATAACGCACAATCCAGGTTCGTCAGGTTCCTCGGTGCCGGCTTCCTTGATACCCGGCCTGTCTCTAACGATATAAACCACCTTCATTTGGTCGATAAACGCCGGCATCTTGCTTTTCAAATCGGGTGAATTCTCTTTTAGATAGATCTGCACGCACATCGTATTCTCGCATTCGCCGATAACCATATGGTCATAGGCCGGATATTGCTTTAACGCTGGTTCGTACGCCTCCTTGATTGCCACAATCGGATCCGGCAGCGGCTGGTGCGTCCTGATCTGTTCGAATTTCTCATCGTAAAATCCGCTGTCTTTGCAATCCTGTATGGGCCGGCAAGCCAGCTTGCAATTTCGGCAGGATTGGCAAATAGCGCACCGGGCCGGGCAATCGTTGATTGAATGAGAACCGCAATCGACAGGCTTCAAATAATTTTCGTAATAAAATCCGTAAATTAACACGCTTATCAAAACCACGGTCAAAAAAATAACCGAATATAAGCCTTTAGGCAATTTTTTCATAAATATTGGGTTTGATTCGCCAGTTTAAAACTTGGCTGGCGAGTCTTGAATTACTGATTCCTTTGTTTGATTTTATACCATTCCAAGCCTGGTTTGAATACTAACCAGCCGATAAACGTTCATTTTATCAAAAAAGCGGATTAATACCGCTTATTTTTTATTATAGGCCGCGAAATCTGCAGGCAAACTCAATGCCTTCGATCTGCTTCAAAAAGAACTGCGAATCTTTGACCAATGTTACAATCAAGCATTTTCTGGCAGACAAGCTTGATTTAAGAGCTCTATCCAATTCTTTTCCGGAACCATTAGGCGGTTTGCCCAACAGGCTGTCGATCTCATCGATCATCCGGGAAAGATCATCGATCTGGCGCATAACCATCGTCCTCTCTTCGTCCAGTGTTATCATAATCACCCTCCTTTGAACCGGTTTAATCTGTTATCGATATTTTAACTGTTCGGCTGTTTTTTTCAAAGTTCTAATCGTTTTAATCCCCGGAGATATAAAAAGAAAAAAGGTTTAAAAACCTTTTTTAATACTGGGCGCGGACGTGATCCCGGATGGCGCCTTTAGCCAATTCCATGAAGCCGTCCGGATTAACGTCGGGGTCGCACTCCTTGGCAAGGTCGAACATTTCCAGCCCAATGGCGACAAACATTGACGAACCCCGTTCTAGGCCTAATAGCTTGGATAGATTCAGCCAGGCTTGGTCATTATCTTCAATCGTTCCCAAGCGCTGAATGCCATAAACCATGATCCCGGCTGCCACCGTGCTTACGCTTATATTCCTGCCGCTTTCGTCTTTCATTGTCATGCTCCTGCCTTTTAAGCAATCGTAAATATAATTTTTTTCCGCCGGTTTGTCAAGGCTGCGGGCTAAAGGACAAAGAAAAAACGGGCATGTTCCCGTTTTATAATACGGCTATCTTAATTCGCCGTAAAACTTCATCTTAACCATCGCGTCTCCCCGGATATCGATAATGCGGTTCGAAAAATAATCGATTCCCCAAGGACCAAAACGGAAATACAAAAGCAATATACCCGCTATCAAGGGAAAAATACCGATCTCAGCCAACCGCAGTCTGGTGGCTATGGTCAGAACCAGGCCCATGGCAGTGAGAAGAACTCCCAGGACCGAAAATACGTCTTCGGCATGGGGTATCTTGATCCCTTTTCGAACCTCTATGATGGAATTTTCCATTCCGTCGGCGTATGCGGAGAACCGGTTTGCCGAGATGATCATTTTCTTTTCGGTCCGCCCGTCCGTAATGGCTACGCCGCCGTCGCTCGAAAATTCAAAGCTCGCTTCTTGAGCTTCGACTATAAAGGGAAACTGGATCGACCGCAATGGTTCGCCGCTCGTATGCAGGCCGTCTTCCACGAACTCTCCGACCAGTCTGATCGGATCAAGACCTTGCAAAACCACCGCGGCATTCTCTTTAACGGACCGGATGACAATATGCGCCCGTTTCAGATCGGTTTCCATTTCATCGGTCTTAAACCTTGACAGCGCGGCCAGCGGCGCGGAATCACCTTTATCTATCACTTCCAGCGCTATGCTGGCAAAATTATTGTTGCCCGAGTTATAGCGCTGCTGCAAAGTTTTGATCAGCTGCGGCACTGTCAGAAGGTAGACTTTCCCGATCACAGAAATGGTTTTCCTTTCGGTATAGAAAGCCGGGTCGACAAGCTCGATAACTTCCGACAGAACATCCCTGCCTGCCGCTTCCGGAACGTGAGGAGAGGTTCTTTTCGGGTCGTCCATAACCCGTTTTATCTCCTCCTCCAGTCCGGACCGGATATCCGCGAATTCTTTCATGCTGCCCCCGTCTTTACAGGAGGCGGATAAAAGCGCCGCTGGATACCGTTATTGTGAGGGTCGGCGTCTGTTTGAAGACCTGGCCGTCAATTGTAACCTTGTCCGGATCCTGGACCGGGAGCGGCTTTATCTCCAGTTCTTTTTTGGATTTAAGCTGCTCTCCCGGAATAAATTTCCTGACTCCGGTTACAGTAACAATTCCCTTGGCCAAATAAAGATCGCCTTCTTTCCCGGACTTCAACTCTCCGTTCGCGGCTTCGATCTTGATATCCAGAGCGAGGGGATTTTCAATGTTCTCGGCCCTGATCTCGTTGGCGGTCAAAATATCCGGTTTGCCGACAATTCTTACCTCGGCGGTCTCGGGAGCCACGATCTCAATGCACCGGGCGGAAAATATCCGATCCCTGATAGCTATGTACTCTTCGGGCGTTACGATCGTTCTCTGTTCCTGAATTAATTTCTGTTCCTGTTTCATACAATGCACCCCTTTTTAAGGTTCTGATATAGTTTTTAATATTATTTAATTAATTTGTCAACTAGCTTACCGTTTTAAACCAAAGAAAAAAGGGATGCTGTTCATCCCTTTATTGCCGGCGGCGAAACGCGATTAGCGCAACCGCCAAAAGTCCCGAAATTGCGAAGACGGCTTCAAATCCCGGCTCCGATGGCACATCTTCCTCGCCTGCCTTATTAGCAGCAGGCGCGGCCGCCGGGGCAGAATGCTCTTGGGCAGTCTGCGCTGGAGCGGCTCCGCTTACCCGTTTTTTAGGAGCTCTGCCGCATTCAGCATCATCCCGTTGCCGCCGCCGCCAATGATCACGGTGTTCGGATTGGAAGCAATGGCCTCTACATACTTGTACTGGACCAACGTCGGGGTGATAGAATTGGCAACCATCTGATTAGCCTTTGCCTGAGCCTCGGCAGCGGATAGTATCTTCAAATTCTCCTGTTGCTGAACTAGGACAGAGAACTTCATTGTCTCGACTTCCTGGCCTCTCTTAATCTTGGCCTCAATAGCCTTAACAACTTCATCCGGCAAGACAACTCCGCGGATCAAGACCTGGTCAAGTATAATACCTTCTTTGACCAAAGTTGGATACTCCTGCAGCCGCTTCTGCACATCGGCTTGGATTTCGGAAGCCTTTCCGGTATAGATATCTTCCGCCGTCCAACGCTTGATCTCGTCGCGCAACACATACATGAAGATCGGCGTGATCAATGTGTCAAAGTAGCTACCCGACACATTCTTGTATATCCCAACCGAAGACCCAGGTTTGATCCGATATATAATGGATACATCAGGCGTGACCGAAAGCCCTTCCTTGGTCAGGGTACCTTCAATCTTTGTATATTCATGCGAAAGCTGTTTTAGCTCGAACGGTATCACATGACCCCAGGGTGCAATGTAATTCCAGCCTGACGGTAAAGGCTTGTCTTCCACCGTTCCCAGTTTGTAATATACACCCTCGTAACCGGGTTCGATGATCTCGACCGTCGCCATCACCACAAAAGCACCCAGTATTACTAGTATACCTAGCAAACTGGCTGTTCCTCTTCCTCCAAGTGACATATTTACTACCTCTCTTTCTCAATTTCTTTCAGTCTTTCCGTTGAATTAAACTTGCGCTGCAAATTTGCGCAGCGCTTGATAGCCGGATTTTCAGCCGCCAAGCGCTAAGCAAACCTGCTTTCTTTATTAAAGTTCCCGGAAGGCATGTTCTTAGCATTGATTAAAATATTTGTCAAGGGAACAAAAAAAGCGCGGCCGCGCCTTGTTGCCAAAAACAGCTGTTGAATCTTTACCGGTTATTTGGCATACAAAATCAGTTTTGCTTTATCGCCATACCGCAACCCGATCTTTTTTACGGTTCCGGCGCCGGCTTCGAAAACATATTGCGATTCGATCACGGGCGTAACTACCGGACATCGCTCGTCTTTGCAGGGTTGCGCGTTCTCGTTGATAAATACCACCCGGCGGTCCTGGTCCAGCCAAACCATATCAAGCGGAATTAAGGTATTCTTCATCCAGAAAGAATAATAACCGGGCTTATCGTAAATAAAAAGCATCCCTTTGTCGGCATCGAGGCTCTGGCGCTCCATCAGGCCTTTCTCGCGCTCCGCGGCCGTTGCCGCGATTTCAACGGCGAAACAATCGCTGTCAAAACAAACGCGGGACACATCGCCAACGCCGCCATATTTTTTTTGGTAAACAAAATAGCCAAAAAAAATATCAACGGCAAAAAGAATTAAGATCGCAAAAAAAATTTTTTTATCCATAGCGTTTAAGCCTACCTGGTTCTATTATTTTCCGGCCGGCTCGCGATGTCAACAAAAAAACGGGCCTTCCCGTTTTTTTTGCAGACAAGGCAATAATATTATTGCCAGACTTCCTTTACGCGCGCCTCCTGGCTGGACTTTATCACCGGTTTTCCGCCCTCGATAACAAATATCGCCTTGGTTGCCGTCCAGATCTTGCCGGTTTTCAACTCGCCCAGCAAAACTATATTTTGCGAAGCATCAGCCGAAACGCAGCCAAACGCCGCAACTTGACCCTCAAGCATCGGAGTAGTGCCGGTAAACGGGGAACAGACTGTTTGGTCCTCGAGCAGTATCAGCCAGCCCCAATTATCCTTTGCCGGAACAGTTGCGGCCGGCATTGGCAAAACCTCGGCAGTTCGCAGCCTGAAACCCGCGGTCGTGGAATACGGATTGGTATCGCAAACCACAGCGTCTTTGGACGGCAGATAGAAGCAGGGGTCTTTGATTTCATTTCCGGCGAGACAGCGCCAGGCATCGTCGCGGTAAGGCTGGGCGATCGAATTGACAAAACACTGGCCTTCGCGCTCGCCTAAAGGCAATTCTTCTTGAGGCACGTATTTGGCTACTTTCGTTTCAAAAAGCTCATTCTTGGCGGATTGTCCTGGCCGGTAGAATTGCCACCAACTTAAAAAACCGCTGATCAGAATAAGGACGGAAATTGTAATTATTTTTTTATGTCCGGTAATATTTTTGTTCATTTTAATCATTGCCGTTTTCGTTTGCGATGTTTAATAGGTTAAAGCAGTTTTTCTTTTTTTTCAAGCCTTGATCCATTGGCAACTCCGCTCGATGTTTCTACTTTTTTATAAGCTCCTGGCGGTAGACGGCGCTTCTTCCTCCGTTTCCCGATACCAATTTCTCGTAGGGCGGAACCGAAAAAATTTCAATTCTTGAATCCAGAAAGTCGGAAAACGCCAGCTTTGATCCATCGGGAGAAATGCTCAAAGCTGTCGGCTGGTTCCCCGCCACTATCGCGTCGATCATTTTCGAATTTTCTGTATCAAACATCAAGACCGATCCCCATTCCGGTCCGGGCACCGAATAATCGTCATCGGCGGCATTCCGGCCTCGGCAGGAAACAAAAAGAATTTTTTTATCAGGGCTTAATGCGATCGTGTTCGGATTATGATCGGTATCGGCGAATTTCTTTACGCTGTCGGTCTTAAGGTCGACTTCGTAGATCGCATCCTTAGCCATGTCGGAAACATAAAGCACTCCCTTTTGCTCGTCCGCCGCGATATGCCTCATAGCGCCCCCGGTTCTATAAATAACCGCGCCTGTTTTCGAACCAAGATCGATCTTTTCCAGTTCTCCCGAAGCAAAACCGGCGACGTACAGGCTTTTTGCGTCCGAAGTCGCATACAGGCCCCGCGGCGTTTTAACGGTTGCGATCTTTGCCACCGCCCCGTTAGCCAGATCAATGATCGAAACATCATTGCCGGACCAGTTGGCCGCGTAAAGATATTTTCCGTCTAAAGAAAGAGCGACAACTTTGGTCCATGCGCTTTGAGTATCGAAAGTCCGCAAAACGGTCTTGCTTGACGCATCGATCTCGTAAATCCGGGCGGTTTCCATCTGGCTGGCATACACTCTTGATCCGTCAGGCGAAAAAACCAGCTCCACTCCGCCTCCTCCGTCCAGATCGATATCGGCAATATGCGTTCCGTCGCTGGAACTGTAAACGCCCAGTCCCCGTTTCTTGTTCAAAAGCATGGTGCTCCATAATTCCGAACCGTTGACTGAAAAAGCCAAAGCTTTCGGCGAAGGCACGGATTCGATATCCAGCAAATGGTGAACCAGCTGGCCGGAGCGGTCCAAATGATAGAATTTTTGGGTAGCTTCCCTCAAGGTAAGCGTTTCGCTCAAGGTTTCGTATCCGGGATATTTAATATCCAGCCTGATCCGCCCAGGCGGCAAAGCTTCCCTGAAAGGCGCGATTCCCGTTTTTTGCAATCCATCATGGAAAGTTATCGAAAATTCGGCATTTGCCGGAGAGGTGTTGAAAGTAAAATCAAAAAACGCCTCGCCGCCTTCACGGCATGAACCCGACGCGCAATAAGGATCTGGCCCGCCGGTAATCTCCGGCAAAGGAAGACTGGCCCGCGACGCCGGGCGTAAAATATTAAGAAAATTTTTAACTGCCCAAAAAAGACAATAAAAACACGCCAAGCCAGCCAAAAGATATTTTATTCGCCGGTCAATTTGTAGCATAATCGTATATTATACCGCAAACATGTTTTAGCAAAACATTTTTAGAAGTTCAAAATGCCGATTAAGGCTATCATCGTAAACTCAAGAGCCGTCCGCGAACGGACGGCCCTTGCCTATAACGGCGGAAATCCATATTTCATTCAACCAGCGTTCCCTGCTGGCATTCTTTAAAGGTTGCCGGAGCGGTTTCGCGCAAGAAATTACCGTATGGGGAAGCGGTAAAAAACGAACCGTCGGACATTTTTGCGTAATAGCAAAAGCTTTTGGGATTTTTTGAATTATCCAAGCCGCAATAGACAAAATCCTGGCCGCAAACCATACCAGTTGCTTCAGGATCGCTGGGAGTGCTGACAAGAAAGTTCCCTATCGAAGCCGGATAATTTAAAGATTGCCCTCCGCAATCTCCGGCTGCGGCCGAACAAGAATAGAAACGCTTATTCGCAAGATACCACGATTTCTGGGCTTCAAAAAGCAGCTTCATGTCGCTTTTCCTTGAACCGTCGTTTTGCTCCGCTAAATTATTCCTGGCCAAGGCTTCTTTTTTAGCCGCAACTTCGTTAAATATCTCGGTTCCCAGCCTGTATTGATCAGGAACCGCGACCAATATATCGCCGTTATAACCGAAAACCTCGATATTCAAATCAATTTTCGCCGGGGATTCTCCTGAACCGTCATATGACACCGAATACGCGGTTTTTTTGATCGAGAAATCCTGTTCTCCGATCCATATTTCACCCGACACCGCCGCCTTATCGATAATCCGGCTGTAATTATCAACTTCCGCAGGATCGGCATTCGCTAAAACCGCCGCTATTTCTTCCTTCAGCTTGTCTTTATCGACATCAATGCTGTAATGCCGGCAATCGGAGCCGTTTATCTGCTCTTCTTGGAGCTTGTCTTTTAATTTGACAACATCAGGCTTTCCGGCCGAAATCAAAATTCCAACAAGCTGAGATAGATCCACATCGCCAATTTCGGCTGCCCGCTTTATTTTGCCATAGATCGGGAAAACCGATTCAAATTCTTCGGGAATTTTTGTACCATCGATTTTCAGCCATTGACCTTCGTAAGAAATTATTTCTCCAGCCGAACTGCCGGAAAAATCTCCGGCTTTCAAATATACTGCGTTTCCGCCGCTCACCGTTTCAAATTTTACGCTGTTTGAGGCCGACATTTCGTTATCGGTTTCCGCGATATTCATTGAAATAACCGGATCCGCGCCATTAGCGCCGTCAAAAACGCCGGTAATGCTTAAAGCCACTTCCAAAGGGCCGGTTTCGCCCGATTCCGCGGCCGCCGGAACGCTTATCGCCGCATTCCCGGAAAATTCCGCGGTCCTGACCGAGCCGGTCGCTTCCGCCATCTTTTTTCCTATCGAAGCCGAACCGGGTTCAAGATAGAAGAAATACGCATACGCCGCTCCTCCGATCAGCGCAAGTCCGATCAATCCAAATATCAAAAAAACAAAAATACTTTTTTTTCCGGGTTTGCCTCCGGCTTCATCCAGTAATTCATCCATTTCCTTTTCGTCTGATTTTTTTGATGTTTTCACCGGAACAGCGGCGGATTGGCCGGAGAGATCAGGAGCAGAGCGGCCATTAAGCGCGGCAGCTTGAGCAATTCCGTCATTGGAACCTATGCTCGGCAGAGATGCCGCCTGATCGGAAGGTTGGACAAAAGCTGTTTCTTTTTTGCCATCAACTCCCGCCGGTAAATCAACATTCGCGGCCGGGAGATCAAGATTAATTTTTGGGTCAGCGGGCAAATTAGCCTGGCTCGGCGTGATGCCGAATGTTTGCCCAAACGCTTTGTCAAGCTCGCTTACTTGCGGAACCTGCCTGTCAAAAGCCGAATCGGAATCTGTTTTTACCGGTTCGGCCGTTTTTAGCATGCCGCCTGGCCCGGGAACATCGTTCTTTTCAGCCGGAGGGTCAGCCGGATCCTGAAGCTGTCCGGCTGGAGTTGCCGGTAAAGCGCCGGCCGCAACTACGGATGGCACAGGTTGGACTTTGAAAGGCAGCATGTCTTCCGCATCTTGCGAACCCTTGGCCGCCTCTTTCGCCGCTGCTTGAGGCGCCGGTTGCTGCACGGGCAGCTGTTGCGCGATCGGCTGTGGCTGGACTTGCGCCGGCTGAACTTGCTCGGCGGCTTGCGACGGTGCTAATACTTTGGCGTCCGGAATCGGAACAGCAATTTTTTTTCCAATCGCGGCGAAAGCTTCGTCAATGAAAGATTGCTGCCATCCGACATCAGCTAAGGCTTTTTTAACGCCTTCCTCGGACGCGCCGTTCTTCAACTGTTGATTGATATAATCCAATAATTTTTGATCGGGCATAGTTTTTTCTTGTTTATATATTATAACACTATATTGATATTTTTTATCCACAGTATCTGAAAAAACCAAGCAGTCGCGCGGCTTTTTAAAACTGTTCAAATCCGGAATTGCGCATTGCTCAACGATTATGACGTTATCTTTGATTTTTTTCGATAGACAGCCAGCGGAAAAATCGATATTTACTGAATTCCGTTTCGCTGATAGTATATTTTAAAGAATAATTCTTTTATGAATTTCTTATCCGACACGATCAAACCGGCGGTAAATAAAAGCTACCTAAGGGCAAAGACGCTTGTTTTTCGGCTTAGATCGCGGTTTTGTTATTTTAACCGGCCGGCATTTTATCTAGCCGCCGCGGTTATCATATTTCTATCCGGATATTGTTGCGGCGGAAAAAAAATTGCCGATAGTTACGATACAGGGCAAATTAGGGAAGGAGGATACGAATACATCAATCCTCTTCTTGAATGCGATGTTGCAAAGGAATCAATACCCAAATACATCTCATTCGAAGAGGAAACAAAAAAACAGATTAACAAAATCAAAAACGACCACCCAAACGTAACGATAGCCGTATATTTCAGAAATTTGAACAACGGTCCGTGGTTTGGAATAAATGAAAATGAGAACTTCATACCGGCCAGCCTCCTCAAGGTTCCCGTTATGATGGCTTATTTGAAACAAACCGAAACCGATCCCTTAATCCTGGAAAAGCGGCTTACCGTAATTAAAGATGATAACTTTAACTATAAGCAGAGGGTCGTTCCCACCTCTCAAGTTGAAATAGGCAAATCATATCCTGTTGCGGAATTGCTCCATTACTCGATCGCATACTCCGATAATTTAGCGACCATAACTTTAATCAACGGACTGCCCTCCGAAAAGATCAATAAAGTTTATTCCGACCTTGGCCTCCCCTTGCCTACGGCATCCTATGAAACTGACGCGGTAATATCAACCAAAAATTATGCTTCTTTTTTCCGGATTTTATATAACGCTTCTTATCTTAACGAGCAGATGTCGGAATACGCCCTTAAGCTCCTGACAGAGGTTGATTTCAGGAACGGTATTGTTGCCAAAATCCCTCCGGATATCAAAGTGGCCCACAAGTTCGGGGAAAGAAATTTTGAAAATCTGACCCAGATCCATGATTGCGGCATCGTTTACGCTCCGCATTATCCTTACTTGATATGCGTCATGACCCGGGGCAGCAACATGGATGAAAACGAAGAATTGATCGCGGAAACATCGCGCATTGTTTTCAACAAAGTATTTGAAAACAGGGAAAATTTCAAACGGGAATAAACTGCCCCGGGGCAAAGCCCCGGATTTTCCCTTCCGCTGCGCTTCCCTTCAAGAAAGAAAAAGAAAGAACAACCTTGAATAAATCTATAGTTTCCTGATTGAAAAAATCCGGTGAAAAATGCCGGTTTTCTGTTACGCCGCTTAACGATTGACAAGTGAACAATCGTTCACCTATAATGGATAAAAGCGCTAAAAACTTAAAAATTATGCCAAAAAACGCTGCAATTTTGATCAGAAGATTTTATGAAACAAACAAACGAATGCCGGTTTATTCCGAAATCATGAAACTATTGCGCTTTAAATCGAAAAACTCGGTTTTTAAACTGGTAAAAAAATTGGAAACGACCGGTTTTCTGGAGAAAGATAAAACCGGAAAGCTTATCCCCGCTAGCCTCTACAGGCAAACCAGGATTCTTGGCTATGTCCAAGCCGGATTTCCCACCCCGGCCGAAGAAGAACTGGTTGATACGATTTCCCTGGACGAATACCTCATTTCAAACAGAGACGCTACCTTTATTTTAAAGATTGGCGGCGACTCGATGGCCGATGCCGGAATTCTCGAAGGGGATATGGTGATCGTCGACCGCTCGATCACGCCCAAAAACGGCGACATCGTCATTGCCGAAGTAGACAGCGAATGGACGATAAAATACCTGGTTAAAACAAAAACCCGGGTTTATTTGAAACCCGGAAACAAAAAATATCCGCCGATCTATCCGAAGAACGAATTAAAGATTGCCGCCGTGGTAAAAGCAGTGATACGGAAATACTGAATATTCGAAACAATTTTCAAACGATCAAAATTTAAATGTTAAAAATGGAATTTTAAATTTGTTTTGCCAATTTGATCATTTTAGAATTGGAGCATTGTTTCTGTTTTCGAATATTCGGATATTAGGATATTTAAAACGCAAAAGTCCGAAACTTATTCGGACAATTCCACGGCTGGCTTGGCGATCCGCTCAATGATTTTCGGCCGCGGAGGTGAATACGCGGTTCAAAACCGCGGATCGGCACTCTTTGGGCAATGACGTCCCAAACCGTCTGAAGCCCGTGCCGTCGCCACAACCAAACCAGCCCGTGATATGTTTTTATATTAACATATATTAAATAAATTGTCAATAGCGGCTTGCCAACCTTTGAATTTGACCAATTACCCTAGGGCAATTCTCCATATCGACGGAGATTGTTTTTTCGCTTCCTGCGAGATCGCGCTCAACCCCCGGTTCAAAGGCTTGCCGGTCGTCACCGGCAAGGAACGAGGCATCGCTTCTTCGATGAGCTACGAAGCAAAAGCGGCGGGAGTTACGAGGGGTATGCGCTTATCCGATATTAAAAAGATCTGCCCCCAAGCCGTGATCCTCCCTTCCGATTACGAAACCTATTCCTTGTTCTCCGTTCGGATGTTCGATATTGTCCGCCGCTACACCCCGATAGTCGAAGAATACAGCATAGACGAATGTTTTGCCGATCTTACCGGTTTGCAACGTCCGCTCAATATGGACTACGCTGCCATGGCCGAAAGAATCAAAAATGATCTGGACAAGGAACTGGGCATGACTTTTTCCGCCGGCCTGGCGCCCACCAAAGTCCTGGCCAAAGTCGGATCAAAATGGAAGAAACCATCGGGTTTAACGATCATACCGGGCCATAATATCCATTTGTATCTTGCCAAGCTTAATGTGGAAAAAATCTGGGGCGTAGGGCCAGCTACCGCCGCTTACCTGAACAAATGCGGAGTGAATACCGCTTACGATTTCGCGTCAAAAGACAAAGAATGGGTTATGGCCCGCCTCACCAAGCCCCACTATGAGATCTGGCAGGAATTGCGCGGACAAACAGTTTATCCGGTAACAACCAAACAAAAAGACGATTATAAATCCATAAGCAAAACGCGCACTTTCACGCCGGCATCCAGCGATAAAAATTTTGTTTTTTCCCAACTGTCCAAAAACATCGAAAACGCCTGCATTAAAGCGCGGCGGCACAGCCTTTGTGCTAAAAAATTCGCTTTCTTCTTAAAAACCCGGGATTTCCGCTATTCCGGCGCCGAAATAAATCTGGACCGGCCGGCAAATGTTCCCCAAGAGATTATTGGCTTGGCCAAAAAATACTTTAACTCAATATACGAGCCAAAAACCCTTTACCGTGCCACCGGGATCATTTTGCTCGATCTTTCCTGTGAAACCGGCGGCCAGCTCGACCTTTTTCGTAAAACTATAAAAGCGGAAAAATTTTCCAAAATTTACGAACAGGTCGACGCGCTCTCGAAAAAGTTTGGCAAGCACACGGTATTTCTCGGATCCAGCCTGCGCGCGATGGCCGGCCAACAACACGAAAACGGCCGGGGCGATATTCCCCGGCGCGCCAAAAATTTATTTAGGGGCGAGACCAAAAGAAAGCGGATCGGCCTGCCGATGCTAAAGCTAAAAATTAATTGACAATTATGATATATTATGATATAATTATTTAAGTGATTCTATGAAAGATTTCGTCGCCGCCGCCCTGATAGCGATCTGTTTGATCGCCATTTCAGCCCAAGCAGAGACTAAAGGAATAGAGGAAGATGAATTCATAATGTTCCTGTTCGTGAATCAAACAGGGACATTTATCAAGTACTGGGACGGCCCCTGCGAAACCGCCTGGTATGAAGTGATCCCCCAGCGCAATGTAAGTTGTTTGCGCTGGCTGGTGAACGTTTCCTGCGGCACAGGAAAAAACGCCAGCTTCATCAGCGATCCGGTTGCGATAAATAAAATCGGGCCAGAATTGCGGCTGGTGCCGCTGTATAGAAATGGCTGAAAGCCATTTCATTTTTTTTCGTAACATTAAAAAAACGCGGGATTCCGCGCCTATGATAAACTCTTTAGATGGCTCTTAACAGCCTTAAGTAATTTACCCTCGATCATTAAACCGCGTTTTTCCAGTTCTTCGATCACGTCAAGATGGGCCCAGCAAACCGCAATGATGCCGGGACCCGGACTTGGAACGCCCGAAACGATCCGGGATTCGTAAACATGGCCGTAAAAACAGTTGCCGCGGACAGTAGTTAAAAAATTTTCGATTTCTTTGTGTATTTCCACCACGACCCCTGCTTCTTCAAAAGCCTCGCGGATAGCGCAATCAGCCGGCGATTCTTTAGGGCCGCACCTGCCGCCCGGAACGCTGTAAAGCCCTTGATTGGTCGCGCCATCGCCTTCCAGGATCAGCAAGACTTCTTTATTTTGAATGATCACATTGGACGCGGTTTCTATCGCTGCCGATTTTCTTAGCGTATTGATTGCCTCCCGCCGTAATGTACTGATATTTAATTAGCATTTAAATCCTAAAAACAAAAGCAGCCGATATCGGCTGCATTAATAAGCGCTTAAAGCAGAAAATGAACAACTAGTCCGAGAAGAGCCAGCAATACTCCGAGAAGTACCCCTAAAAATGTGAATCCGTAGCCCAGTAAAACTTTTTTTGCTCCGCTTCTCAAACTTTGTTTTCCCTCAAATGTTGATTTTCCTTGCAGGTAAAAATTCACTGCCCATACTATGGCAGAACCAAAGCCCAAGATTAGGCCTAAGATTATTACCATTACCGACAATTCCATTTCTCTACCCTCTTTTTTTTAATTTTTTATTATAGGACCTATGGATAATTTTGTCAAGATTAGAACAAAAGGGCGCAATCCGATCGCGCCCCTTTCAGATACAATCTCCGAGAAAGAATCTAGGGCTGGAAAAGGGTTTCGGGCTTGGGTTTGACGATCTTTACGCCTTCAAACTGCTTGGCTGTGGCTTCAATCTGATACCACAAAACCGCCGCGCGGCAGCTTCCCCCGCTGGTCAAATTGTTCGGATCGGCTAAATCCAGAACAAGCACGCCGTTCTTCAACGACGCGCCTTTAAGCTCCAATCCGGATAACGGATATTCGGTCGTCAATCCGGCTTGTCGGTCAGCCATAGTCAATTCCCCTTTGATCAACAGCTTGACCGCGTCCTGAATGGGCGTAATGGTGGCCGGAAGCGTCCTTTCAACCGCTACCAAGCCCTGGCGGGAGCATAAAACATTGCCAGACGCGTCCTTGTCAAGTTCGGGATCATAATAATAAAGATTAATTCTTTTTTCTTTTCCGGTTTCCGGTTCAAGAAAGTTCAGAGCGGAAACCAGAACCGTGTCGCCAGCTTTCTTTCCGATAACTTCGACCCGCCGTCCGGCCTCGAATTTCCCGGAATCGCAAACAGCCGTAACTTCCCCGCTTACGCATTGGCTCTCTTCACCGATGATCAGCGGTATCTTAATTCCGGGTTGGCCCGGCTCTTCATACAGTAAAGACCAGAAAACATCTCCGGGTCCGGGCTGGATCAAATTCCCGGTTTCGGAAAAATCATCTTCCAAAGACGGAAGCAGCACTATGGGCACCCGAAACTCTTTGGAATTCTCTAAAAGGCCCGACGGATTATCGTTTTGCAAAACCAGCACCGCTTTTTTCTTTTCCGCTGCCTTGAAATTGAGGCTTGCATGAAAAATCACCAAATCCTCGGTCATCCAGTCTCCCGCCGCCTGCGCCGTTCCCTCAGAAATCGTTTCTCCGTTTTCATCGATGATTTTAACCGGAAAAGATGCTTCAAAGAACCAGGAGCCCCGCGCCCGGCCCGAGATATTCAACGGACTGGATACTTCCTGGTTTTGAGCGGGCAAATCAACCTTGATATCGAATTGCGCAGCCGGTTCTTTGACGACGTCATCCTCGCTAAAACGCGTAGTATAAAAAACGCAGCCTAGCACAGCCAAGGCGATAAACAACAATACAATCGTCGCGCGGTCGGAAATTTTTTTGGGACCTGTTTCCATAAAATGCTGTTATCTGGTTTAATTTTATTACTAATCTTATCTATTTTCCATATTGCCGTCAGTTTGAAACGGTTAAACATCGATCGCGATTGTCATATTTTTCAGTTCTCAAATTTTATCCTCTTTGGGTTTTTGAGCCTTTGGCAGACGGCCAAACAATATTATCTTAAATTTATCTTAAAATCCTCATTAACTTTATTCCTAAGATCCGTCATCATGGCGAAGGCGGCAACTTCCTGTCCAAGCTATTTCTAAACAAACCGTATAGACCCACCGCCAGCGCCAAGCAATAGACAAGCATGCCCAGCGAATAGAATGCTCCCGCGATCTGCGGAGCATAATAAAGAAGCCTGGTTTCTCCAAGCATATAGTTCCAATCATGCATTCCTCCGCCCAATAAAGGCAAAACCATATCATTCGCGTCCGCGGCATAAATTGATACATTGACCAGATTCTCCCCAAACCAAAACATAACGGCTGACGCCGAAACAAACTGCCTCTTAAGGAGGAAATATAGAACAAAAGATAAAGGCAACGCGAGCTGGGCTACCGTTCCTCCGGCAAACGACGCGAATTCTCCGAAAAACATGAACATCACATGCCCGGCTTCATGAATAACCAGATTAACATTATCCAAAAAGAACCAATGCCCGCGCTTCAGCGAATACCCGACAAAAAAAATGAATACGATCGCCAAAGCCACGGCACCAGCTAAAAACTGCCGGTCAAAATATTTTTTTTCTCCGTATACAACCATAAGTAACGCATGAAAAAAAGGCCGCTACGGCCTTTTTTTAATGTTGCTGATTTAATGAAGCGGCGTCATCCGGATGACTTCATCCAGAGATGTTACCCCGTTTAAAGCTAGAGAAATTGCCACGTCTTTCAATGTCCTCATGCCGTTTCTTTTTGCTTGAAGCTCCAGATCGGTAAAAGGAGCTTCCTCGATGATCATCCGCTGCAAATCTTCATTGACAAACATTACTTCAAAAATTCCGGTCCTGCCTTTGTATCCCGTGCCGTCACATTCGCTGCATCCTTTCCCCTGGACGAATTTCGACTGGTAATCCTTGGGAATGCGGCAAAACTGGACGATTTTTTCCGATGGAGAAATCCTTTCCTTGCAATGAGGGCAGACATTCCTGATCAAACGCTGCGTGATTACCACCCGCAAAGCCGCCGCCACCATCGAACGCGGTATGCCGAGTTCGATGAACCTGATAATCGCCCCGACCGAGTTGGTTGTATGGATTGAAGCAAAAAAAAGGATTCCGGTTAAAGCCGCTCGAACCGAAATTTCCGCCGTTTCATCATCCCGTATTTCACCCACCATCACAACATTTGCGTCCTGCCTTAAAATTGAACGCAACCCATGAGAAAAATCATAGCCAAGCTCGGGATGGATCTGCGATTGCCGGACTCCGGCCAAACGGAGCTCTACCGGGTCTTCAAGCGACACGATATTTCGCTGTGATGAAGCCAAAGCGTTTAAAATAGTATAGAGTGTCGTTGTTTTTCCGCTTCCGCCCGGACCTGTCACTAATATCATTCCTTCCGACTGCCTTAGAACGAATTGCAGTTTTTCCAGATCATAGGGCTCAATTCCAAGCTTATCCAATTTGTCGAAAATCAGATCTCTTCTGTTCTGTATGCGTAAAACCGCCGCTTCGCCGAAAACGGTTGGAAATATGGAAAGGCGGATATCGACTGATTCGGTCGGAGCCAAGGTTTGAGGTTTGAAAACGATATGGCCGTCCTGGGGACGGCGGGTTTCGGCAATATTTAAGCCCGACATGACTTTAAGACAGGAAATGACTTGGTTCAAGTATGTGAGGTGCAGCTGATCGATCACCCTCAATATGCCGTCTATGCGGAAACGCACGTTTAAACGCAGCTGCTCGGGCTCGATATGGATATCCGAAGCTCCCATGCTCACAGCCTTGGTGATTGTTACCTGGAGCCAGTCTTGCGGTGCGACTTCAGAGTAATCGGTTTCCTTGTCTTTTGCCATAATATTATGCTTGTTTACGCAAATTGGGAAGCAACGTCAGGATTTTGTTATTATTTATTATAACTCCATTTTAAAAAAACAAAAGAAATTTCTTTGAAGTTTTCCCCAGCTACTCAAGAAATTTAAAATACCGGCGGTAAAAAATTCTTTTCATGGCTTCAACGATCGCCAAATACACCATAACGATCAAAATAATTGCGGTAATTATTTGAAACGACAAAGCTTCGAAATGGAAATACCGACCCAATGGAGTTATCGGGATCAGCCAACCGACCGCTACGCAAAAAACCGTGCTGGCCAAAAGCAACTTGCTCGGCATGCTTTGCAAAAAAGGCACCTGCTTGGTCCTTATCACATGGATCACCAGCACCTGCGTGGCCAATGATTCCATGAACCATCCGGTCTGGAACATCGATTCGCCCGCCGAAAAAATTTTCAGCAAAACAAAAAAAGTAAGAAAGTCGAATAAAGAGCTCACAGGCCCGAAAAAATACATGAACTTCTTGATAAAATGAAGATTCCAGCGGTGCGGCTTTTGAACCCATTCTTTATCCACCCTGTCCAGCGGTATGGCGATCTGCGAAAGATCATAAAGAAAATTATTCAAAAGTATCTGCGCCGGAAGCATCGGAAGAAACGGCAAAAAAATGACCGCGCCGGCCGCGGAAAACATATTGCCGAAATTAGAGCTCAACCCCATCATTATGTATTTCATCGTGTTGCCGAATACCCTCCTGCCCTCCAAGACACCGTCCTTTAAAACGCAAAGATCTTTTTTTGTGAGCACAATATCGGCCGCCTCTTTGGCAACATCGACAGCGTTATTAACCGAAATGCCGACATCCGCTCCCTTAAGGGAAGGAGCATCGTTGATCCCGTCCCCTAAATAGCTTACTACGCGCTTCCGCGCCTTCAAAGCTCTGATGACCCGGTTTTTTTGAATCGGGGTACAGCGGGCAAATATCGTCGTTCTTTCCACCTGGGCCTGCAAAGCGCTATCCAGCATTTTGTCGATTTCCCGTCCAAGCAGCATCCCCTTCACCTTTAAGCCCACGTCTCCGCAGATCTTTTCGGTTACCAGTTCGTTGTCTCCGGTGATGATCTTGACCTCGATCCCGATTTCCTCCAGCTTATCAAGAGCCTTGCCAACTCCGGCTTTAGGCGGATCAAAAAAGGAAACAAAGCCCAGAAATTCAAGGCCGCATTCGTCTTTTTTAGTGAATACTTTTTTGGTTTTTTTAATCGTCTTTGCCGCCACCGCCAATACGCGGTTTCCGTTCCGGCTTAATAATTCATACTGATCTTTCGCCGAACCATGCGCCTTCAAACCAAAGGAATTTTTTTTTCCCGAACCCCGGTAATGGGTACAGCATTCGAAAACCGCCTCCGGGCTTCCCTTGGTTATCAATATCTGCTCCCGGCCAGATTGCAGGATGACGCTCATCATTTTCCGGTTGAAATCGAAAGGAAGCTCATCGATCTTTTCATATCCGTCAACCGGGATCTTTTTAAAATCGAGCAAAGCTTCATCCAAAGGATTTTCGATCCCCAATTCGTAATAGCTGTTCAAATAGGCATGGGTTAAAACCGCCTGAGAAACCTTTCCCTCTATATCCGTGTAAGTAACAAGCTTTATTTTGTTTTCGGTCAGGGTTCCGGTCTTATCCGTACAGAGAACGTCCATGCTGCCAAAACTCGGAATCGCGCTTAATTTTTTAATAATCACGCCTTTCTTGGACATTTTCAAAGATCCCCTGGCCATTGTCACCGACATGATCATCGGCAGAAGTTCGGGCGTAAGCCCAACGGCAATGGCTACCGCGAACAGGAAAGACTGGATGAGGCTGTAATTCAAATTTCCGGAAGTAACATAGTAACTCTTCACCGCGTTAAAAAAGAAAATAAAAAGCACAAGATAGAAAATTATCTTGGCCACGAATATGCCAAATTTCGCCACCCCGATTTCGAATTCGCTTTTCTCCTCCCGGCTGGCCAGATTTTCGGCCAATTTGCCGAATTCCGTCGTCTTGCCGGTCTTAACTACCACGGCGTTCGCTTCGCCGCTTACCACGCTCGTGCCGAAAAATAAAAAGTTATCTTGCCCGCCTTTTTCGCGGGGAAAAGATTCCCCGGTAAAAGACGACTGATCCACGAACAAGTCTTTGGAAAAAATGATGCGGCAGTCGGCTGGAATAAGATCGCCGGCGTTGAGGATAACAACATCGCCGGGGCATATTTCACACATTCTTACTTCTTTAGCTGAACCGGATCTTAAAACTGTCGCCGTTGACTTGACCGTTTCTTTCAGCTTCTTCGCGGCTTGGCTGGCGCTGTGCTCCTCGATAAAGTCAAGAATGACGCTGAACAAAACCAGCACGATTATGATCAGCGTGTTAATATGCTCGCCCAGGAAAAAAGAAACGCCGGCCGCAATAAGCAGTATGACGATCAGCGGATTTTTAAAGTAAGCCAGGAATTCCAAAAAAACGTTGGTTTTATTTCCATCGGCAACGACATTCAATCCGTGCTTCTCAAGCCGGTTTCGCGCTTCGGCATCGGATAGGCCGTTTTTTGACGTTTCAAGCCTTTTAAAAATATCCTCGATCGGGGATTCGGAATAATATTTTTCGTCTTCGGGCTTGATGATGTTCATCTGTTTATTGGTTGATATTCGCTTCTCATTGATCCATTTTATCAAAAAAAAGCCGGAGCGGGAAATTTAGGCCGCTCCGGCCTCACCGAAAAACCATCGGTTAATTCGCGTAAATCACCAATCGACGTCGGAAAATTCTATGAACCGGGTTGGAATTTTCGATTTGCCGATTTCAATGGTATCCCCCGCCGAGAGAATCATTATCTCCTTATCGTCGCAAACCAGCCGCGGCGCGCTTCCGGTGAAGCTAGAGAATATAACGCTGTCGTTTTCCGAGATTATCCAGGCGTTCCTATCATCAACCTCGGTCGGACCCATAACCTTGAACACAAAGTTCTTTTCCTTGATCAGGATCGGCCCTCCCAAAGTCCGGTTATAAGCCGTAGATCCGGTTCGGGTCGCAACGAGGCCGCCGTCGGCCCGGCGCGCGATATACGGGGCTCCGGCTATCGATACCTTGTATCGGACGGTTTTAACCGTAGTCCGTTCAAAATAAATATCGTTCAAAGCGTGGGCGTAAACGGGCGGGCCAAAGATATTCTTGGACTTTATCTGAAGACGGTTTCTTTCGCTTACTCCGTAATTACCGTTCAGCAAGTCCTCCATCCGACGGCCTAATTCATCGGGCTCTATCCTGTTCAAATAGCCCAGGGTGCCGAAGTTGACTCCGGCAATCGGAATTTTTAAACCCTTGTCCGCCACCAGGTTCGCGATATCAACAAAAAAACCATCTCCTCCGAAAGTCAATACAACGTCCATCTCTTCCATTTCATTTTCGCTTAAAACCTCGATGTTCATCTGGCGGCACCAACAACAAACACTACGAGACATTTTGACCGCATCCGATTTTTCCGGATGAGCAAAGATCGCCAGCTTCTGGACTTTTCTCATTTTTGCCTCCTTGTTAATGAACGGTTATAGAGAGTTTTAGTTTTAACACCGCTGGTTTTTCTTGTCAAAAAAAATATTTGACATTTATTAAAATTATGATATGAAATTAACAGCTGTTTTACATATGGTCAGGATGGTTAACTATGAAATTCCAAACGTGCAGTATTGTGGTTGGAGGATTAAGATGCAACGGCAAATGCCCTTATTGCGTATCGCTTATGACCCCGCTGATGGAACCGTTCGCTGTTAAGCCCGCGGACATTGATAAGAGAAATTTTGCGATTGCCTGTGAATTGGCAAAAATGAGCCAAGTAACAACCGTAGTTTTTACCGGCAAGGGAGAACCGACTTTATATCCGAAATTGATATCGGCATATCTACGCCTGATAGATGAAAACGGTTATAGGATCCCGATCCGCGAACTCCAAACTAACGGTATCGCCATTTATCAGGATTGGGGAAAGTACAGAAAATTCCTGGCAACCTGGAAAAAACGCTGGCTTTCAACCATTGCCATTTCCTGCGCCCATTATGAAGATGAGAAAAACCGGAGAATATTCCAACCCGACGGCGATTACCTGAACCTGACGGAACTGATAGAAATTCTCCATGGCGCAGGTTATTCCGTGCGCCTGTCGGCAATAATGGTTAAAGGCCTGCTGGACAATCTTGATGAAATCAAAAACCTGGTAAATTTTGCCAAGGAAAATCGCGTTGAACAGCTCACGATCCGGCCGCTTGGAAAGCCAGCCAATAGCCGAAACCCGGAAGCCTGCGAATGGATCGATAAACATATTACCAGCCCCAGCCTCGTTGAAGAAATTTTTGCTTTTTTGAATGCCGAAGTCGCGGCAAAAAGGGCAAAATTATTGCTAAACCTGGTCCATGGGGCGGTCGTATACGATCTATGGGGACAGAATTTCTGCCTTACCAATTGTCTGACTTCCAGCCCGAATCCCGACGAGGTTCGACAGCTGATTTTCTCCGGACGCAATCTGTATTTCGACTGGTCGAGCCTGGCAGCTAAGATATTTTAAAAAGGCGCTAAAAACGCCTTTTTTTTGTTTTTAGAAACGGCTTCTCTGCAAAAATCAGTTGCCCGGAGACATCGTACCTTTAAGATCTGGATCTTCGTTTTTATCATCCGGAAAAAAATCGCTTGGCTTTGCGCTCTGCGGCCGGTCTTCCCCTGAGATCTCAGGCAGCTTTGGCCTAATCTGAATCAATTTGGCCGAAATACTCCCGTCGGAATTGGCCGGACCTGCAACCATCGCGAACTTCCCTGATGCCAAGCTATCGGATAAACTGTCGGTAATTCTTGAATATTTGGTTTTATCCGATACCTCAATGTTTTTTTCCTCCCCATCGCTATTCTTTAGAGAAATCTTTCCATTTCCTACCGAAGTGATTTCCCCGGTGAAAAATATAGTCTTTTGATCTTTAGAATCCCTAGAATCCCCATTATCACCCGTACCGGCGTTTTTAACATCCTCTTGGCGGGCGCTTTGCCGGTTTGCCATGCCAGCCATGGCTGATGGCGAACCTACTTGAACGGATATGGCCGTTAATGTTCCGCTCTCGCTTTCGTATCCGGCAACAACCGCTTTATCGCCAACAGCCAAACCGGTATCGGCAATATCCTGGTAAACCGATATTTTCGTTTCGTTTGAATAAAAAATTATTTTAGACCCTCCTTTCGAAAGCTTCAGCGTAAAATTATCGGCTTCTATTGAAAAAATCTCTCCGGCCGCCATGCCGTCGGATCGGGAACCCCTGGATAATCCATTATTAACTCCGGATACCGGCGGTTTATTTCTTTGAAAATCCTGGACGTTTTTAGTACCGGAGTCCATATCCTTTTCCTGAATGTAACGATAACCTCCGTAGGCTCCGCCCGCTGCCAGTAAAGCGCAGACAATAAAAAACAAAATTGCCTTTTTCATTTTTTTTTAATCATTTATAGGTTTAGGAATTTATCCTCTCAAAGCGTAAAACCCCGGGCGGAAACTGGAAAATAATTCATTTTTTTAATTTTACTCGTAGCGTAACGCATCTATCGGATTTAATTTTGCCGCTCGGCGCGCCGGGTAATATCCAAAAATTATACCGATAGCCGCGGAAACGCCGAACGCGGTCAATACGGCCGGAATTGACACGGTTGTCGCGATTCCGCCGAATTTAGCGACAGCCAGCGATGCCAGCCAGCCAAGCGCTACTCCCGCAATCCCTCCGACAAAAGTCAGCGCAACCGCTTCGGAAAGGAATTGCACGCTGATATCTTTTTTTTTGGCTCCGATCGCTTTCCGCAAACCGATCTCTTTCGTACGTTCCGTAACAGTGGTAAGCATCATATTCATGATACCGATCCCTCCCACCAGCAGGGATATCCCGGCGATGGAGGCTAAAAGAATCGTTAAAGTGCCGGCAATGCTCGAAGCGCTGGCCGCGATGTCGGCCTGGTTCATAATCATAAAATCAATTTTCTCTTCATCGGTTATTTTATGCCGGGTCATCAGCAAAGCTGTTACGTCCGCTTCCAGCTGTTCCAGCGCTTCCTGGCTTTCTCCCTGGATGCTTATCGTACTCACCCTGGTATTTCCGGCTATATATTGTTGGGCGGTTGACAGCGGAACGTAAACCGCATCATCGGCATTGGACATGCCTGATCCGCCCTTTTTAACCGTTACTCCGATTACCTTGAAATCCAGGCCCTTGATTCGAATCGTTTGGCCAACCGGATCAACACCCTCCCCAAAAAGATCTTCCGCGGTAGTCGGACCGAGAACCGCAACCTTGGCTTTAGAGCTGTTATGCAACGCCGTTATAAATGTGCCGTTTAAAACCTGGACGCTGCGGACGGTTGCGTATGATTCGGTTACGCCGTTTATCTGGGTGTTCGTATTGGTTCCTTTAGCCGTAATTTGCGCTTGGTTGAAATTTTGGGGCGCCACGTCTACCACCTTTAATAAGCCTTTGATTGCTTTGGCATCCTCGAGCGTAAGCGTCTGCGCGTTTCCCCGGCCGGTAGAAACTTGCTGGCCTACGCCCCGCTGGAAACCCGGCATTACCATCAATAGATTCGAACCCAAGGACTCGATGCTGGAAGTGATCGATCCGGCCGTACCTTGGCCGATCGACACCATGGCAATCACCGAACCAATACCGATAACAATTCCCAGAATTGTTAAGCCGGAGCGGGCTTTATTGGCCATCAGGGCGAAATAGGTTTCTTGCATGAGATCGGTTAAAAGCATACAGTCGTTGTTTATGGTTATTGTTTTACTTATAAAAACCGCTCCGCCGTTTATTGTTTTGCGAATCTTCAACAATCAAGCCGTCCCGGATGGTTATTATCCGTCCGGCGTATTCGGCAACTTCCCGTTCGTGCGTAATCAGAATAATGGTCCGGTTTTGATTTTCGTTAAGTTTCTGAAAGGTATTTAATACGACCTCGCCGGTTTTGGTATCGAGATTTCCCGTTGGTTCGTCGGCCAGTATCAAGGAAGGATTATTTACCAAAGCGCGGGCTATCGCCACCCGCTGGATCTGGCCGCCGGAAAGCTGATTGGCAAAATAATTATAATATTGCTTGTCCAATCCCGCGTGTTCCAATGACTTCATCGCTATCATTTCCCTTTCGCCGGACCGGATGCCGGCATAAACCAGCGGCAGCATTACGTTCCGCAGAACCGTAGTTCGCTTCAATAGATTGAAAGATTGGAACACAAAACCGATTTTGTTCTTCCTGATATCCGCCAGTTCGTCGTCATTCAATTTGGACACGTCTTTTTGGTCAAGCCGATATTCTCCGCTCGTGGGAATGTCGAGCAGGCCGACAATATGCATCAAAGTCGATTTGCCCGAACCCGACGGCCCCATAATGGCGACAAATTCCCCGTTTTCAACCGTAAAAGACACTCCTTTCAAAACCGAAGCCGATATCAGACCGGTCTGGTAGGTTTTTACGATATTTTTGCATTCGATCATGTTTTTAACGACCCCGGATACCGCCGCCGAAAATATTGAATCCGCCGGCATCATTTTTAGATGATGGCTTAAAAGACGAAACTGACGATCCGGTCACAACCACATCTCCTTCATTCACGCCGCTTATAATCTCGGTATACTCGTCGTTTGAAAGGCCGGTTTCAACCGTCTGGCGCGTCGGAGTAAGAGATCCGTTTAGCATAAATTCAACGTAGTTGCCGATTCCGCTACTCGATTTGACCGCAGTATTGGGCACCATAACTACATTTTGCTTGGCTTGGATAATGATTGCGGCCGTTACGCTCATGCCGGGTTTCACCTGCTCATTCTGCCCATCCAGGCCGATCTTAACTCCGTAAGAAACTACTCCCGCGGAAACGGTTCCCACCGTATCGATCTCAACTACCTTGCCCGTTAAGCTTAAATCTTCAATGGCATCGAACGTAAGAGTAGCCTTCTGGCCGTTCCGGACTTTCGCAATATCAACTTCATTCAGAGCGATATTTGCCACTTGGCTGTCCGTGATAATGGAAGCAACTGCTCCGTTCAAAGACAGGGTGTCTCCGGCCGAAACGCTGACGCTGGATATTTTTCCGTCAAACGGAGCACGGATCGTGCAATTTTCCAGCTCCTTCATAGCTTCGTCAAGCGCTGTTTCTTTCTGCTCGACGACAATCCTTTGGGCCCGGATATCCAACTCGTCGGCACCAGCCATTATATCGTTTAACGCAAGGGTTTTTTCTTTGACCATGCGATCCGAACCGGATATTTCGGTTATGGCATCGCCTATCTCATTTTTGTCGGAAAGCAACGTCGCCAGATGGCTATTGGCCTTGCTTGAATAAGAAGACAAGTTCGCGATATGCGTTTCGGAAAAACTTTGGGCCGCCATATTGTTCGCGGACATTTCGTCTTGGTAAAATTGGATCATACTGGCGATGTTTTTCGCAGCATCGGAAATCAGCTTCGTCGTATCGTAGGTTTCATTAATAAGAGACTTGATGGTATCCTTGTCGGAAAACCGGTTTGCCGTTTTATAATGAATCATGTTTTGATCGTACGCTTGCCTTGCCTTGGCGTAGGCGTTTGACGCGTTATGGTAATAAGACGGCGCCTCTTTGTAAGTTCTTACCGCGTTATAATAATATTCCAAATAATTGGCGCTGGATTGGACGACGGTCGAGTCGGAGCCTTGTATTATATTCTGCAATCCGATCATTATGTCGGGTAGATCGAGAAAAACATTGCCAACATCGTTGAATCCGTCCTCATAGGCCCGTTCCAGAGCGTCTTCCGCGTCGCCTTTCGCTTCCTTGGCGGTCGTAAGCGCGTCTTCCGCTTGCATCACGGTAAGCTCGTCGGCCGATTCAAGCATCTCCTCCAGAGAAAGCTTGGCTGTTTCAAGCGCGGTTTTAGCGTCTTTTAAAGACTGCCTGGCATCAGCATCATCGATAACAGCTATCGCGTCGCCCTTTTTTACAATCGCCCCGGTAGCAACATTGACCGACACAACATCTCCCGCAACTTTGCTTTTAAGATCTACTTGGCTCAAAGCATTGATCTGCCCGGTGCCGGAAACCGACTGCACAAGCGTTCCGGTTTCGGCAACGGCCGTAGCATAACTCACCGATGCAGCCTGCGGATTAAAGGCTTTATAAATATAATAAGCGCCTACAGCCAATATTATGAAGAAAAAAATTAATTTATTCCGGCTGAATAGCTTTTTTATCGGATTTGGCATAATTTATGATTTATTGGCTTCTGCCTGTTTTTTAAAGTGATCTCGATATTGGTAAATTATAGCTTAGAAAAAAATTTTTTTAATAAACTACCCCGAGGCAGAGCCACGAAGTATTCTTCCAGTTGAATAAGCTTTTTAAAACAGCTTTTTGAATAAGCTTTTTGAAAAACTTCGCTATGCCGGCCAAAAAACAAAAAGGCTGTCCAGCCTGCGGCCTTCCAGCTGTTTAGCTGACAGCCGCAAGCTTTAGCCCCTAAGGCCGAACCGCTTTCCTCCTGTTTTGACCTAAGCGTTCCGGCCTCTCATCTTATTACTACAAAACCGGCCGGTAAAAATTTCATCGACCGGTTTTTGGTAGCAGAGCCGGAGGCTGTCGGGACGGACCAGCCGGAAACGGTCCCATATCATCGATCCGGCGGATGCCCAGCGCTTCAACGGTATCGCCGTGGCGGGGTCCGAAAACAACAACGACATCGTCAACGGAAAAATCGGCGCCGTAAGGCATTTTTGTCCGTTTGGCTAAAACGGTCAATAAGGTCTCTCCGGCGCGGTTGCGGATCGTAAATCCCTCCTGGGTAAATCCTAAAATTTTTCCGACATGGATATCGTTGAACCGCGGCCGGTCCAGCTCGCGGTACATGCCGGCACAGCACAAACGGCCATTATATTTTTCGTAATTGCTAAGGTTGTTATGGATCGGCGTTTTAGCTACAGCGAACCCTCCGATCAAAACAACCAAGACAATGGCCAGGGCCGAATAAAGAAGAGGCCGGCGGTAAGCGAAGGAATAACGGCGGACCAGGATTTCCAGAACAACCAGGAAAAGAGCAGTCAGCAGAATCAGAAGCCAAGGCAATGAAAAAAGGAACACGAACATTCCGTGAAAACCAAAAGCCGGAATAAACCAGGCTCCGTTTCTTTGAAGGGTAAAAACAATCAAACTTGCGAAATAAAGCGCGAACAACCCAAGAACGATCGACCCGATCACGGCTAAAACCGCTCGCAGGATAAATTGCCATTTTGGCCGCATCTTGATCATACCGCTTCGCACTGCTTGCATCACGCTTTCATTGATCGGCAGCTGGTTTTTTTGGCTATTTTGATTGTTCATAGGTTGGATCGATTTCATTGACCTTTTTTTTAAGAATTGCTTTGCCTCGCGCCAATCTCACTCCTACCGTCGAAGGCGGAATGTGGAGAATCTCGGATATCTCCGCGTAATTCAGATTTTCAAAATAATAAAGGACGAGAGGTTCGCGATATTTTGCGCCGATCTTATCCAAACATTTTTCGAGCATGACGCGAAGGCTATTATTGATCGCCTCGCTATCGGCGGAATCCTTGGCAGCCGGATGCGGAAAAAGCAGATCAAAATCAAAGAATAAGATCTTTTCCGTCTTTTTTTTCTTGATCGCGTTGATGAATTCATTATGCGCGATCCGGTATATCCAGGAAGAGAATTTTTTTTGGGCATCAAAACTTTTTATATTAATATAAGCCTTGATGAAAACTTCTTGGACAATATCGTCGGCATCATCTTTAAAAAGAAATCTTGCGGCATAGCGTTTGAGTTTCTTTTCGTATCTTTCGATAAGGATGTCAAACGATTTTATATCTCCGTCCTGTACGCGCGCGGCAACCTCTTCATCTGTAGCTTCATCCATAAACGTATGTGTGTTTGATCAATATTAATACAAAAATTGATGCCCTTGTATTTCAAGAATCATTAACTCCCTTTAAACAGGCGGCTCCGGGGCCATTAATGGATTCTTGCATCATTTGTTGCCGTTGTCGATAAAAAGAAAACCGCCCGAAACGAGGCGGATTTCCTTCATTTGGCGGCTTTTCCTCTTAATAGATCTCGTAAGCGATGTTCACCGTCACTTGCACCTTGTTTTGTCCGGGCTCAATGGAAGGAACGGCATTTGCCGCGCCTTCCGCGCTATCCATCATTTTCGAGGCATAGGAATAATCCTGATTGGAATGATTATTTTCGCTAAATCCCGTGATCTTGACCAGGCTCACGCCCAATTCTCCGGCAAGCTGGCTGGCCTTGGCCTTGGCTTTTTCAATCGCCTTGGCCCGCGCCTCCGCAACCAGAGAATCTTCGTCTTCGATGGTAAATCTCAAGTCTCCGGATTCATTAGCGCCAGCCGCTGTCGCAGCATCGATGATAGTTCCAATTTTGGAGAGATCCCTGATCTTTACCATAAGGGTCTGGCTCGCTTCGTAGCCGCTCAAAACACGCTTTCCCCCGCGATACGATATCTCGTCTTCGTAAGCATCGATGTAGTCGTAGGTTGGAACGATATTGTAGGAAACCGTAACAACGTCTTTATCCTCAACGCCTTGCCCCTTGACCGCCCCAATAACGGAATTCATTTTGCCGGTATTGCCGGCTGTGGCTTCTTCAACGGTCTTAGCGCTGCTGATCACTGAAAAAGACATTGTAGCCAAGTCCGGTTTGGAATAAACTTCGCCGACGCCCGTAACATTAATGGTATTCCTGTTTTCTGATCCCTGGCCGATATATTTTCCGCTCTTAATGCCGTTCTGGATTTGAACCGCAAAAAAAATAATAACGATGATAAGAAAAAGTCCGAATATAACAATAGTTGAAGAAGTTAAAACTTCGTATTTTGGTTTTATTTCCATTTTATCCATAATAATTCACTTATTATTTCGACCTTTTTAATATCCTTGAATTAACGGGAATATTACAGCCTCCGTTTCTTCCAATTTAGCAAATTCCGGCCGAATTTCACATAGAGACAGATTAGTTAAAGCTGCGGACAATAGATAAAAATGGAAAAATGGCGGTAATTGATGACATCATGTAATTATGGTAATTTTAATGAATCGATACCGCATCCAACCCTCGACCTGGTATGAAACGGAAATCACGGCCAATTCTTTTTTTAATCCTTGGCATCATCATGATTGCGGCAGCCGCCGGTTTTTTTTATGTCACTTTTATCGGCGACGAAAATCAATTTCAACTGTATTCGGACGGCGGAATAATTCATAGGAAGAAATCGATCTCAAAATCCCCGGAAACGGAAAGCAGCTCCGGATACTCGGTTTCTCCGATGGCTTACGAATCCGGACTTGAAGGTACCCGGATAACGCTGCGATTCGACCTTGACGGGAACATACAAGACGCGCTGCCCTCCTATCGGATAGAGGAATTTCCCGACCAGGGAAAAACCATGATCATATTTGACGGTGTTAGCGCTATTGGCAAAGAATTCGATTATAAAGACGTTGTTTCTGATCCTCAAATCGATTCAATCGATTATTATATCGAAAGAAACAAATTTTTCATCAGTCTCGCTCGGAAAGGAGCCTACCTTCCCGTTGAGATAATAAAAGATGGTTCTTACGCGGTGATTTATCTTAAACCCGGGGATGAGAATTACCCAAAAATATCAAACCAGAGGCCGGCCGACAATTCGGCCGCGTTTCCGGCCGTACGAACAATCAGCTTCCAGGCGGAAACAAGCGCACCTTTGAAAAAATCCGTCATTTATTATCAAAACAATCCCGTTGACACTGCCGCCACATCAACCGCCCCCAGCGTCTATCAATTTGAATTCAACGAAATTGTCGACATAGACAAGGAATACCGCGTCAAAGCCATCATCACCGATGTTAGCGACCGGACCACTGTTGCGGTTTGGACGTTTAAAGGAGAAATCCCGGTTCAAGGAATTTTAGGCCGCGACCGCTTCAAATATCTCGGCTGGTGGGGAGAAATCAACACCAACGGCATAGCCGTGAGAAAAGCCCCGGATTCAGCCTCGCCCAAAACCGGAACGCTTTCCTCGATGAACCGGGTTAAAGTTCTGAAAGAAGTTTTCGGCGAAATGATCGGAGAAAACAACCTTTGGTACGAGATCGACGGAGGAAAATATCCGCATTCCTACGTTTTTTCGGAATTGGTAACTCCAATGGTCCAGCCTGAACCGCCCGCGGAATTTACCGTTCCCGAAACCGTGAAAAGCGGAGAAAAATGGATCGATGTAGACCTCGAAAAAAAAATCCTAACGCTTTTTGATTACGACAAGCCGGTGTTTGCCACCTACATCGCCCCCGGGCGCGCCGAGAATCCCACCGAGAAAGGCACCTTTTCGGTCTGGTACAAGCTCACTAAGGATGAAATGAACGGCGGTCCTCCTTTGCATAGCTATCGCTACGATCTGAAGGACATACCCTGGGTAATGTATTACAATTACGATTACGCCATCCACGGAACCTACTGGCATGATAATTTCGGCACTCCGCAAAGCGCCGGCTGCACCAATATGACCCAGGGCGACGCCAAATATATCTTCGACAATACTTTGCCGCAGATTCCCAAAGATAGGATCGGAGGATTCGCCAAAGACCTCGGCCCGGGCACGGTAATCCACAACCATTAGAATTATTTTAGCCTATTTACGATAAAAAAATCCCGGGAAATCAACCGGGATTCTGTTTAACAATGAATTTAATACTTTCTTCGCCGTTTTGGAAACTGAAGACGACAACGCCTTCTTTACCTTCGGAAACAAGCTTCATTAAGGCTTGCCGGTCGCGGTAAGAGGTCATAAATACGATCTGGAAACCGCATCTTTGGCAGTTAATATGCATCTCCCGGGAGATGTCATTTAATCTGCCCGACAAACCAATGGTGGCTGTACCGCCGCCGCAGTCATCATGCCGAGCCATCAATTCTTCGATATCCCCGTCTTTATCAGCCAAGGGAAAGAATGTTCCAAGGCAATCTTTAGCGGCTCCGCCCGTCATGACAATTTCCTCGCTTTCTTCAGTTAATAGCGCGCTTAAGGCGCCAACCGCGGCGTCGCAGCCAAATCTATCGCGCAAAACTTTGGCAATGGCAAAAGATAGCTTAAAATCGGTGTCGAAAACCAGAAGAAAGGGCTTCTTTTTTCCATCCTCACCCAAAGCATAGCGGCGGGCGGACGGCCAAAAGGTAATGTTACAACCCTTCTTGGCATTGCCAGGCAAACGATCCAAACATTTGCCGATTTCTTCGATCATTTCTTCTTCATACTCGGTATTGGCAAAACCCCAGCCGATCGCGAAAATCTCAACCATATTTATTGCCTCCTTTTTGTACTGGCCGAATAATAACGTTTTTAAAAATATTAGTCAAACAAATGGAGTGTAAAAAAAACGGCCTTTTTCAGGCCAAGTTTTTAAATATTATGCACTTTTTTGAAAAGATACCAAACCCTAAAATTGCTTCTTCTAACTTTCCTTTAACAACCAAGGCAAGCTCTTGCCTCATTTCCGGGTTTGTCAGTATGGTCTGTCGGAAACGGCAATTCCGGCATTCTATCACTAAATTTGCCATCTCTTCCGACTTGGCTTCCACCAATTCACGGTATTCTGCCGTGGCCTGCCCGCCGCCGCAGTCTTCATGGATTAAGTTTATCGGCTCCGGCCCATTGCCGTCTTTAAGAATCGATCTTGTCAGCGCCGACCCGGATTTAACAATAAACGTTCCCTTAACTTCGTATCGGCCTCTATCAATCGGACCGTCATGGCTTCCATAACAAGCTTCCATTCTTCCAACTTCGACATCCATGCGAAGCTTTTCCTGGAGCCGTTGTCCAATAAGCTTTGCTTTGGCCACATCGCTACCTCTGACAAGTAAAAAAGGCCCGGCGGCGGTCAAATCAGCCGCATTAACACAGAAACTGCCGGGGAATCCGCTGATCACGCTATCCGATTCGTACCCTTTTTTCATTTCGAAAATAATTCTTTGAATTTGCTTTTTCAGTTCTTCGATCTTGTCGGGTGGTCCTCCGATGATCATTACGTTTATCACGCTCTTTGCCTCCGTTTTTCATTGTTTTGTGCTGTCCGTAATTTACGCTAAAATACGTTACCTGTCAAACAAAAATCCCCGGTTTTCCAAGGAATAGCGCTTCCAAAAAGAAAATCCCGGTTATCCGGGATTCAGTAAAATTGTATTAATTTAATATACCTTGGCAATACGTTTTTGTTAACGTAAAGCAATAAGCTATTTGGCTTGGCATTGACAACGAATTTAGCGATTGCGTTGCGCGAATTGGGACCCATAACTAACACTTCCCGGAAACCGCACGCGCATTCGATTACCGCGTTGATATCGTCCAACAAAACCATTGCGGTTTCCTTTTGGGGACAGTTTTCATGAAGCAGATCAAGTCCGTCAATTTCTCTTTGTCCCGGCTTAACCTTAAAAGTTCCCTCCGGCTTATTCGCATGAACAATTTTATTGTCCAATTCCGGCCAGACACACTCGCGATTTGGATCCGGGGCGCTTAACGCCGGCCAATTTTCATTCGCGCACAAGACCTGGCACGAATCTTTGGGCAAAAAAGCGTCGAGCCTTCCCAGCATTACATCGACGGATAAAGACTCGCGCAACACTTTAGCAACCTTAAACCCTCGCTTCGTATCGGAATCGGCTACTAAGCAAAAGCGAAATTGGTTTTGCAAGCCTGTCGCGAGACTCAAAAATGAAATCTTCAAGCCATCAGTTAACACGGTCTCATCCAGCAATTTTTTAATTTGCCGCGCCATTTCCGCCTGCTCGTTAGCCAGGCAACCCATTACATATATTTCGAACATCTACGGTCTCTCCTGAAAACTGGCTGGATAATAATATATAAACGTTATTATGTCAAACAAAAATCCCCGGTTTTCTCCAAGGGATTATGCAAAAACTTTTGGCCGCTTCGTTCTCCGACCGAGACGACCGAAACCGGAACATCCAAGCCTTCTGTTGATTCAAGGAAGGAAACGTAATTTCTGGCCTCCATCGGCAGATCTTTGAACTCTTTTGCCGCTCCGATCGGTTTTTTCCAGCCCGGAAATAGGCGGTACTCCAGGGGCCGGCACCCAAACAAAACTTCGGCTAAACCAGCGCGATCTTCCCCTTTTTTGCAAGGCTTAAACGCTTCCAAGCGCGCGCCGCCGGAACATGGCTGCCATTCAAAGAACCGGTCGACCAGATCCATCCGCTCTCCTTGGTAACAATACGCCACGCATATTTTTACCCTATTCAGTTCTGACAAGCGGTCCAGATTGGTAAGAGCCAAAGAATCGATTCCGCGGTTCGCGGCTATGCCATAGCGCGCAGCCACCAAATCTAGCCAGCCGGCTCTGAATTTTCCCTGCCAGGGCCTTGATGAGCCATGAGCGTCAAGCAAGTTTTGCGGCAAGCCGGATTCCTCGGTGACGAACGGCCCAAACCCGTGCCGCGTGGCATATGCCCGCAATATCCCGATTGTAATCATCTTTCTGCTTGGCATGTGCTCCAAAACCATTTTACGGGCGGTTTTGGCGGTCGTGCATGTCTTGGTGACATGGGGCAAAAAACCCCAGACCGGATCAAGCAACGCCCCCTGGGTTCCCTCAAAAAGCACGTATTCTGCCTGCTTTATGCTCAGAAAATAATCCCTGGCTGGTTCTAGCAGATGGCCATATTCCACCCGGAATCGCTGGCACTGTTCCAATATCCGTTTTTTGGGCATCCAGCGCCGGTATTCGGCCAGGATGGCGGCAATTCTCCGGTCCTGTTTATTGGCATCGGCAATTGCCTGGGCCGCGGCTAATTTCTGTTCGTAGTGCCAATCCAGCTTCTGGCGCAATACTTCTTCGTTCAAGCAATCAATAGCGCGTAAAGCTTGGTCGGCAAAATTTTCCCGGTCGATAACCGCTTCGCCAACTCCCATTCCCACGGATCCGGGCCGGCTGGCTTTATTGATGGCCAGCGCTTTGACCCGGTTTAGCAGCGTATGCATCGGGGTAACCAGATAGCAGGCGGGATCAATTTTTACGCGCTCGGCAGCACCAATGACGCCCTTATGTTCGAGTTTTCGCGCCTCGATCACAAAATTCGGGATCTTAAACATCATGCCGCCCGACAAATAGCTATTAACGCCGGCCTGAAAAGTTGCCGACGAAAACTGGCTGAACGTATGTTCCCGCCCCGATCCATCGATAACCCGATGGCCGCCTTGCGGACCGCCGCTGTCCCTGATTACGGTTTTTGCGCCCAATTCGTGGGCCAAATACGCCGTTATCGTACCTTTGCCCTCATCACCGAAACCCAAACCTCTTAATATGATCGCGTACATCGTTCCACCAGCATTGTTTTCTTTCCCCCTTGTCCGATTTTTTCAGCCATTCGGCAACCCGTAAAAAGGCCGGGCCGCGAGCGCAAAGACTGTCGGAGAGCATGAAAGACTTATATCCCATCGCCTGAAGCAGGCGGTAATGGCTCAAGTCGCTCAATGCCGGCCTGTCCTGGTATTGCAGCGACATAAACAAGCGCGACGCGGCGATCGCTTTCGGATCCGCATCGACGATCCGGTAAAGAGCATCGAGCATTTCGTCCTCTTGCCCGATGTTGATATAAAGGTCGTCGCATGCCGCCAGCAGCCTTACTTCTCGATTGTATGAAGGATAGATTTCGCGGACAAAATCCAGGCCCTTAGGCGTTTCGATCTTAGCCGCGATTATGGCTTTCGGATCAAGGTCAAAAACCGACGCGATGTCGCTTTCCTTTTCGACGTACGAAAGCATGAACCGGTGGATTCCCATAGCATTTCCGGCTTCAATGAATTCAGTATCAGCTTTTGTAAGATAACTATCTAAAATCAGCTCCTCGGTTCTGATATTGGCCGCCTGGCCCTGGCCGATCACTTTGCCCGGCACCGGGTCAACGAAAATCTCGTTGCCGTCGTAAGCCGCGATATCAAGCCATTCGTCTTCGTGGCGAAACAAAATTTTTGCCGGTAAACCCAATTTGATTATTTTGTGATTCAAAATGATCTGGCCGGCGGGCGGGAGCGACCAGCGCTCAACGCGCAATTGGCCGCCTTTCAGGTCAAGCCACAATTCTTTGGAACCCGCGGCCGCCAGAACCCGCTTGACGGTTTCTTGCGGACTCCAGGGCGTGTGGCATCCGATGTTATAGCGAAGCCCACCGATAACCGGCTCTTCAGCCACTGCCTTTATCTGTCTGGCAAAAGGCGCCGGCAAAGTGGCGTACCACAAATCCATCACCTCCCGTTAATGAAAAAAGAAGCCTCATGGCTTCTTTGTTACAGCCTTTGGCCGGGACTGCTCCTTTGCTTTGCTTCTTTGTGTCCGTCGTCTGAAGGCACGCTTGCCGCTTCTCGAACCAGGATCTTGCTCAAATTTTGAAGCGCCAGGCATACTTCCGCTCGCCGCTCCGGATCCTGGTCGCGATCTTTCATCTCCTGATCGTACTGCTCCAGCGTCCGCCCCGAATGCAGGGCAACCACTCCCAAAATGTAGTCAACCACGGCGTTGGGAGTTTCAAGCCGTAGCACATGTTCATCTCCAAGCGCGGCAGACCATAGGGCAACGATCTCGGCGTCGATGTCGCTGTCGCCATAACGGCGGTGAACCAGATAGGTATTAAACTTTTCCGAAAGCTGGCGGAAAACCTCCATGGAATCGGTTTCTTTTGCCTTGCCGCCGATATATTGCGCTACCTGCGTTGGCGATACTTGCGGATAGAATCCTTCGTCGGCGAAAAAGAACACGAATGATCTTTTTGGCTCCCTTGTTTCGACGTTATTCACCAGATAATGAGCCGCCAACTCGTAGGACTCCTGCCAGCCGCCGCCGCCGCTTCTCGGCTGGCGATACAACTTGAGTAATTCGCCTATGCCCGCTCCACCCCGAGCCAAACCGGCCACTTGCAACGGATACTTGTCGCTATGGGCATCGTTCACGCTGCCCACGCAAACCAGCACGCTGCCAAGATACATCTCAAGCTCCCGCCAAAGCACAGCCCATTTATCGCGAATGATATAGGCATCGTTACCCATCGAGCCGGTGTAATCGATGATGATAATAACAACGGTCTCGCCGATTTCGATCACTATTATCCGGTTCTTAGGAATAACGCTTACATCCGGCTCCATGCGTTCGCTCATTTCCCTTTGGGACTCTGCCGAAAATGCGCGGCCGGTATCATCTCTAGTAAAAGGCGTACTGCTTCTGGAACGCACGCCTTCTTCACAACCTGGACTGCTCATTTCTTCACCTTCCTTTTTAAAGTACTTGTGTCGCGATTTTTCGCAACCCGCTGCCCCTAATCCGCTTATGGCCAGCGGGTTGTTAAAAATTACGCGGGGGAAGTTTTTTCACGAAACTTCCCCCGCGTTTCCCTAATCAACCGCGAAATATTCACAGCTATGCCGGGAGCCGAATAATTTTAAGCGCAAGTCCGACCAACGGTACCACGCGTCCCAAGCATCGCCTTCCCGCGAATCGGGATTGGTGGATACCAAAGCGGCTAAAAAATCAACGATCTCTGGTTTAACCGCCGCCGGCATTTGGCCGGTAGCCGGATCGCCGCCCAAAGCAAAGATCAAACATTTGCCGAAAGCAAAAAGGTCGGTTTTTGGATCCAAAGGCGCCTCTTTGCTGATTTCAGGCGCGCCGTATATTTCGGATTTGAAACCGTAGCGGCCGCCCGATTTCTTTACGGACCAGCCAAAGCCAACCAGATACACGTTATGGCTTTGAGGTTTGACAACCAGGTGCGCCGGCGTAAGATTGCCGTGCAGTCTCCCCAGAGAATGGAGTTCGCCGATCGTGAAAAATCCCCGATCCGCGATCCAAGCCACGTGCTCCTGGGGAATGCCGTTTTGGTAACGCGGCATGGCTCGGAGCGAAACCAGGTCAAAACCGTCGATCAACTCCTCCACCAAGACCACCGATCCCTCTTTGGTCATGAACACGTCGATAAGTTTCGGTAGCTGGTAATGCCTTACGTTTTCCAAAACCTCTCTTTCGACCAGCAAGCGTTCGTTAGCCTCCGGGCCGTTGGCCACTTTTATGCACGCATTGTCGTCCTCGGCTCCATCCATCCGCGCCGCGTAAACCAACGAATTGTCGCCCCGCGCCAGCAGTTTGCTGATGGCGTATCTGCGGTTTGAGGTTTCAATCGGCTCAAAATACGGCAGGTCATGGCTTTCCGGATCAGGCAGGCCGTAGGTTCCAAGCTGGACCTTTTTCTCCGCCTCGGCGTAGAAATAAACGATCATATTGGCAATTTCGGCGGCTACGTCAAGAAATTCCTCGCTTTCCCCGGAATTGGCTTCCGGGTGGTAAAGATACAAAAGATTCGCGTATGCCTTTTTTAAACTTTCCAGGTTTTTTGCCGTTGTATCGCCCGCCAGTTCGCCGAAAAATTGTTCCGGCGTTCTGCATTTGACCGCCTTTTGGCGGAAGGCTTTAATTTGCTCCAGGCTGACAGCCATTTTATTCCTCCTTTATATTTAATGAGCTGAAACTTTAGGCTTCAAAATACCCCATACCCTCGATTTTGTCAATAAAAATCAAGCCGCAAAAAAACCGGATTGCTTGTTTCCGGTTTTTCAAATTCGAGCTTGGCCGCTATCCGGCCTGCTTTGTTTTAAAGCATTTATCTTTCTTTTCAAAGTCAACACGTTTCTTCCGGTCTCCTCGCCAAACACATCAGCAAATTCCAAAAGGATCTCGATCAATTCATCGCTCGCCCCGTGCTGGTCTTCCAAAGCCTTGACCCTCTCAATAAGATGTTGCATTCAATCTCTCCATCAAAAAATTAAGGAACTGGATTCAAACTAGTATTGCGAAAACAAAATGTCAATACTTGGAACTATTGTTCTTCCCAATCCGGAATGGACTTTTTTACCATTATGTTTTTCTCCAGCGAACAGGTATAGCCGCTGGAATCCGTAACCGTGAGCTTGGTCGTATAGTTGCCCTTGACCGGGTAAACAACCGTAAAAGTCTCAGCCACGGAAGTGTTTGGTACCGCGCCCTGGATAACCCAGGACCGGGAAGCGAACGTTGCTCCGCCGAAAACTTGCGTGTCATCGGTGTATGTCACTATATCATCCACTTTTGGATCGGCAGGGCTTAAACTGAAATCAACCGACGGATATCCGTGGAGCGGGGTCGTAAAGCCCGTTCCGGTGATCCAGCCGGATTCTTGGCCTTGGCTATCCCAAACCTTAAGGCGCCAGTAATATGCGGTATCATATTGAAGTTTTGAAGCCAGTGTTGCGTAGCTATTAGATGACGAAATTATTTTTCCCGAATCGTCGGCCGGCGATGAAAAATCGGGATCGTCGTCAACTTGCACCTGGCAGTGAGCCTGGGGATTGTTTTCAGGATCGGAGTAATTCCAGGAAAAAATAGTAGCCAAGCCGCTGGCGCAAAAATCGTTTTGAAAAACCAAAGTATCGGCGGCTGGCGGATCATTGCTCACGCTAACAGTAACCGTAGCGCTTTCGCTGGCTGCCAGGCTTTCCCGCTCAACGATCATTTTCGGAACGTAAAGGCCAGCCGCGGCGTAGGTATGATTAAGCGTTTTTACGGCGGCGCTGGAGCCGTCCTCTTTGTCGTCCCAAGCCCCGCAGGCAATAAGGCAGCCTGCTACGGTCGAACAGCTGTCGTTGCAATCGAACCAAACGGTGTAATTAATGGTACCGGCGGCAGTGCCGGATACCGTACCCGTTAAAACTACATTTAACGGAGCTGACCCAGAATCAGGAGCGGCAACAACATCAACCGATAACGTTGCCGGGCCGCCGCCGGAAACAACAGTTACAGTATCGGTGTCGGAAGCGGTCAGGCTCGCCCGCTCCACAACGATCTTGGGAGTATAAACTCCGATGGCGGCGTAGGTATGATTAAGCGTTTTTACGGCGGCGCTGGAGCCGTCCTCTTTGTCGTCCCAAGCTCCGCAGGCAATAAGGCAGTCGGCTACGGTCGAACAGCTGTCGTTGCAATCAAACCAAGCGGTGTAATTAATGGTACCGGCGGCAGTGCCGGACACCGTGGCCGCAAGAATAGTGGCAAGCGGAGCGTTGCCGGAAAACGGAGCCGCGGCAATATCAACCAATAACGTTGAAGCCGGGGAAACGGTAACCGTATCGCTTCCGAAGGCAACCATCGATCCGCGCTCCACGATGATCTTAGGCAGGTAAGTACCGGCGGCTGCGTAAGTATGGACATAGCTTTTCACAGTATCGTTGGAACCGTCGTCTTTTGCGTTCCAAACGCCGCAATCAGCCACGCAGCCAACTACCGTCGAACAAGCGCTGTTACAATCATACCAGACAGTGTAATTAACGGTTCCCGCGATATTGCCCGAAACCGTAGCGGTAATAGTCGTATCCAATGGCGCATTGCCGTGATCCGGACTAACGGCAACCGCCACGTTCAGCGTTTTCGGACAGCTGGAACTCGCTACGCATTGGGATTCCGAAAGGCAGCCGCTGGGAGCGCAAGTCCGGTTTTGGCGCATTTGATCCGCGGCGCAACTGCCCAAACCGCAATCGTCGTCGGCCCAAGCGGTGCAAACGCAGCATGTAGGATCGGCTACGCATTGGGTTTCAGCAAGACAAGCGGCCGGATTGCAAGTCCGGGTCTGCAATTTTTGCAAAAGCGTGCATCCGCCCGTACCGCAAGTTCCGGCGGTGCTCCACGATCCGCAGGAACAGGCAGAAACCGAAGACCTCGCTTCAGCAGTTAGACCTTCTCGCTCAATGAGGACTTTCGGCGTAGCGCTAGCAGTATATGTCGTCAATATCGAATAAGTCGCCGAAGCGTTATTGAGCGACTGATGGTCGGGTGCCTGGCAAGCGGCTTGGCAAGCGGATAAAGTGGAACAGGTATCGTTGCAATTCCACCAAAAATAGTAATTCAAAGTTCCTTGAGCGTTGCCCGAAGCTGTCGCGGTCAGCATGCTGGACAAAGGCGAGTTGCCCGATGAAGGACTAACGCTCAAGGACGCCGATAAATTTATACAGGAATTATCGGCAACGCATTGGCTCGCCGATTGGCAGCCGGCCGGATTACAAACCCGGGTCTGATTGCGCTGGCGCAAACTGCAAGTTCCTCCGCCGCAAGCTCCATTGGTCCACGAACCGCAGGAACAGCAGGTAGCGTCATTTACGCACTGGCCTTCGCTTTTACAGCCGGCCGGAGTGCAAGTCCTCGTTTGGTATCTTTTAGTATCTTGGCACGAACCTCCTCCGCATGCCTGGTTCGTCCAGGCGCCGCAAGTACAGGGTATATAGGATACTGTCGAATAAGCCGCTTGCCACGTATAAGCCGATGTGGACGAATTCGGACCGCCGGCAATAATAAGCTTGCCGAAAGGATCCCAGCGCTGCATAATCCCGCGATAATAAACAACGAATCGGGCATTCCCGGAAAATGACGCCGTCGGAAGCACAAAAGTCTTGTTATATGAAAATGAATTCACTTTGGAAACGCTTGAAGGACTGTAGGATCCCAGTTTGATTATTTTAGTCGCGCCGCCGGTATTCACCGTATCGACTTCGTCGCAATAAGGAATTTTTGAACTGCCGCACCAGTCCTGGATCTTGCCGCAACAGGAAGAACACGGGCTCCATTTACAACCTGGCCATTTTAAAGGACAAGGCACGGACGGAGAAAGTGTCGGACAGGATCCGGCCGTCGAGCAGCTGTACATCAAACAGCTTTCCTGATCGTAATATTCATCGTTGCAAGCATCGATCAAAGGCACTTTGGCGTCTTCCATCATATAAAATTCCATTATACCGCCGCTCCAGCCCGCCGTGTATCCTGAAGCCGCAACGTTTGACTTTACCGTCCCCGAAAAGGTTACTGTCTGTCCGTCGGTATAGGATCCGCTGACCGGACTTGTCGGCACTATCGTAGAACCCCAATTACCGCAGCTCATCACGTTTGTCACCGCCGCGAATGACAGATCGGGAGCGACCCAAAAAATAGCAACGAATGCCAAAAATGCGGCAGATATGTTTTTTTTGGTCATAAAAACCTTTCTTTTTCAGCCTCGATTATAGGCATACTACAATTCCTCCCAATCCGGCAGGCTGCTGTTCACGGTAATATCCTTTTGAAGCGAACAGGTATAGCCGTTGGAATCGGTAACCGTAAGCTTGGTAACGTAATCTCCTTTAACGGCGTAGGTAACGGCCGGAGATTCCGCAACGGAGGTGTTCGGATTAGCGCCATCGATCTCCCAGGAGCGCGAAACGATCGTTGCCCCGCCGAATACTTGGGTTAGATCGGTATAGGTAATTAGTTCAGTTGCCTTGGGCGGAGCCGGAGTAGAACTGAAATCAATCGCCGGATAAGCGTGGAGCGGCGTTGAAAAATCAGGACCGTTAACCCAGCCGGAATCATTACCCCAGCTATCCCAAACTTTAACGCGCCAGTGGTAAACAATATCGTAACCAAGTTTTGAAGCCAAAGTTACGTAGCTCGTAGATGAAGCCGCCGCTTTGCCCGTGTCGTCGGCCGGAGAGGAAAAATCCGCATTATTATCAACCTGAACTTGGCGGAAAACCTGGGGGTCGTTTTCGGGATCCGAATAGGTCCAGGAAAACATGGTGGAAAGGCCGCTGCCGCAATAATCGGCCTGCTTCAACAAGGCAGTCGCCGACGGCGGACCGTTAATGGCAGTAACCGCCACTGTGCCGGCGGCGGCAAGGTTATGGCGCTCCACGATCATTTTGGGATGGAATGTTCCCGCGGCCGCGTAGGTATGGTTAATGGTACGGGTTACGGCGGCCTGGCCGTCGGCCTTGTCATCCCAGGCTCCGCAGGAGGCCTGGCAGGCGCTAACCGTGGCGCAGGGATCATCGCAATCCCACCAGGTAGTGTAATTGATGGTGCCGACCGCCGTGCCTCCCACCGTGCCGGTAATGGCTGTGGTTAACGGCGCTTGGGCGGAAACCGGACTGGCGGCCACGGAAACCGTAAGGGTCCGGGGACAAACCGCGCTGGCAACGCATTGTGATTCAATATTGCATCCGGATACGTTGCAGGTGCGGACCTGGCGCATCTGGTTAGCCGGACAGCCGCCCAATTCGCAATCATCATCGCTCCAAGCTCCGCAGACGCAACAAGCGATATCATTAACGCATTGGGTTTGGGCAAGGCAGTTGAGCGGGTTGCAAATTCTTGTTTGTTCCCGCTGCAGCGGGCCGCAGCTTCCCGCCCCGCAGGCCGCATTAGACCAGGCGCCGCAATCGCAATAGTTCACCAAAAAATCGAGGGCGCTATCGCCCGCCAGATCCCATGAGCGCTGGTCGGAATACGAACATTTAACGAATTTGTTCTGGCCCGCAACCTGATATTCGTAAGTGGCCGCGTTAGTATGGCAAGTATTGTTTGAAACACCGTGGATGAAATTATATCCGGCCGGCAATCCCGAAGATATCCGGACGCAGTAGCTGTCGCCCAAGAAAATCGATTTTGCCCAATTGCCGGATGAATCCGTAGTCGCGGTTCCCGCGCCGCACAGATCAAGCACGGCATTCGGTATGCCGTTCCCTTTTTCGTCCTTGACGCTGCCGCCGATCGTTACCGGCTGCTTAACCGCAACCAGCACGTTGGGCGTGTAATCGCCAAACCATTCTTTTCCTTCCTGAATCATGCGCCATCGGAAATTATAATTTCCGGGAGTTACGGGAGCCGTAACATTAAATGAAAATGTTTTGGAACTATTGGTCGAGACATCGCTTCCTACGCTTACCCGCGATAGACCCCAAGTGGTATTATCCTGCGGGTTCTGGGATCCTAAATTGTAATTTTTTGCCGTAGTCCAAGTGGTGTATCCGTTATTCTTCATCGTAATGGATATAGGATAGGTTTGCCCAACCGTCATAGTAGCCGGAACTGTCTGGCTGATATATTGAGCATTGTTTCCCAACCGCTGGTAAGCAATAACCCAGCACCGCGAATTTTCCATGTAACTTGCGTCCATTGCGTCTGGATGCCACCTTTTGTATGTTCCTAGAAGCTCGATCCAAAAACGAACTCCATTGGATGTATCGAATCCGGTCGGTATGTCAAAAGTTTTATTCCATTGCGGGCTGCCTTGCAAACCATAAGGACCAACTGAGCCTAAAAGCGTAATCGGCTGACTAGCGGTGTTTAAACATCTTCGGCCGCCGCAATTATAAGTTGGAATATCCACATCCGAAGAAATGAAAAATTTAATGCTGGATATCAAATATCCTCCGCCATAAGGAGTATAGTTATGCCACAATCCTCCTCTAAAATTAACTGTTGGAGCGGATGGGCCAAGCGGACTAGACCAAGACATCGAATCAATTGAGTATTCCGTAACGATGGTATAAGCGCTGGCTGATTGAGCGAAAAAAATCCCCGAGAGCGTAAAAAAGATTGGAAAAAATATCCAAACCATATTCCTGGAACGGTACTTCCAAACCAGAAACAAAATAAGGATAATTGCGATAAATATCGTTATCCATAAAAATACGGATTCATCCTTTTTTTCCTCAACCTCCTCGAACGCAATCGGATCCGTTTTAACATCTGCCGCTATCTCTGCCGGTTTTCCCGCTTCGTACTCGGAAAGCGTAACTCCGCCTTTGGCAATTTTAACTGAGACCAGCGGCGATGCAAAGTCTTTGTTTACGGATATGCTCCGTTCAAAAACATCGTCCTCCAGCGAACCCGAACCGTTTTCCGTTGCTATAATTTCTCCATCATCGATTATCTTGGCAGATATATCGATATCGATACCGTCTTGCACATATGTTTTCGAACCCTCCAAAGCAACCCGCAAAATAGCTGTTTCTCCGGCTAAATAGCTGGATTTATCAAGGCTTACGTCAAGAATATCCATAAAAGACGCCCCAATTTTTTCTTTGGCGATATAGCGGCCGGTTATAATATTTGACGCCGGACTTAAAGTCTTCGAATCAAAGAGCTGAATTGTGGCATTGTATATTCCCGGTTCTTTGATTTCTGGAAGTAGCAGTTCCAGATCCTTGCTCTCGCCCTTGATAAGCGAAATCGCGCTTCCGTCGACAGACTCATCCGCGCCGCCGCCGATAAGTTTTGTTTTTACCTTGAAGAATACATCCCTGTTCAAAACCGCAGTGTTGCCAACTTTCACCGATACCCGAGGCTGTTTTCCGACATAATGGTTTAAAAGCATCTCGATTAAAGCATCTTTTGGGTTTGGCGGATTCCAGCTTTCCAGCAACCATTTCGCTTCAGACAGCACTACTGGCGAACCGGCTCCTTTAACGGATACGGGAAATTCCCTGTAATCGAATTGATAACCCTTTTCATTAGCCAGTATTAACTTCAATGTGGCGTTAGCTTCGGGAAGCGTATCAGGCAGAAAACACTCCGCTTCTTGGCTGATCGATCCTTCTGCCGGAAGGGTGAAAATTCCGCTAATGTCGCGCATCCACAGTTGTTTCGTTCCACTCTTATCCACGACCCACAGTTCGCAGGAAAGTGAGGTAAGCTTGTCGATTGTTCCTCCCGAGACCGAAGCCTTAACTACTGCCCGTTCTCCGGCCTCCAACTCGCTTTCGTCAAAATAGGCTTCAAATATGCGGGGCTGGTTTTCCGAAGCCCATTCTTCAGCGTATGCCGGATAGATGGCCGCCATGCAAAATCCCATTAAAGAAAACGCGTAGATTGATATAAGTGATTTTTTTTTCATTTACCGTTAAGTTAAGTTATTTCTTACGTCTATCTTATATTTTATATTTTAATGCTTATTATCGGTAACGTAAACTCTTATCAAAGGATATCTTTTAACCGCAATTTACAAACTCTTATACCTAGGTAGCCGTACGCAAAAAAGCCGTTATGGTTTTTTTAAAAGACTATCCTGGCCTAACCCTCCTCCCAGTCCGGAATGCTCTTCTTGACCGTAATGTTCTTTGTGGCCGAGCAGGTATAGCCTTGGGAATCGGTGACCGTAAGTTTGGTGGAATAGTCGCCTTTTGCCGCGTAGGTAACGGCCGGAGATTCCGCAACGGAGATGTTCGGATCAGCGCCATCGATCTCCCAGGAGCGCGAAACGATCGTTGATCCGCCGAATATCTGGGTTAGATCGGTATAGGTGATCAGTTCCGCCGCTTTCGGGGTCGAAGGCGTCCAGCTGAAATCGATCGCGGGATAGCCGTGGAGCGGGGTCGTGAAGCTGGGACCGCTCACCCAGCCGGAATTATTGCCCGCGCTGTCCCAAACCTTGATGCGCCAGTAGTAAGTGGTGTTGTAGGCAAGCTTGGAAGACAGAACGGTGTAGCTGGTCGATGACGCGGCCGCTTTGCCCGTGTCGTCAACCGCTGAAGAGAAATTGGAATTATCGTCCACCTGCACCTGGCGGAAAGCCTGGGGATCGTTCTCGGGATCCGAATAGGTCCAGGAAAACATGGTGGAAAGGCCGCTGCCGCAATAATCGGTCTGATTCACCAAAGCGCTCACCGACGGCGGACCGTTGATAACAGTTACCGCGACGGAACCGGAAGCCGAAAGGCTGTGGCGTTCCACGATCATTTTAGGATGGAAAATTCCCGCGGCCGAATAGGTGTGGTTAAGAGCGCGAACCATAGCGGCCTGGCCGTCGGCCTTGTCATCCCAGGCTCCGCAGGCAGCCTGGCAGTCGCTAACCGTGGCGCAGGGGTCATCGCAATCCCACCAGGTGGTGTAATTGATGGTGCCGACCGCCGTGCCTCCCACCGTTCCGGTAATGGTCGTGGCCAGGGGGGCGTTGCCCGTGTTCGGATTAGCTGTCAGGGATAAAGTAAGGGTGCGGGGGCAGGAAGCGGAAGCCGCGCATTGGGATTCAACGTCGCAAGCGGCCGGATTGCAGGTCCGGGTCTGGCGCATCTGGTTAGCCCCGCAGGTCCCCAGGCCGCAATCATCGTCGGCCCAGGCGGTGCAAACACAGCAGGTGGCGTCGGCTACGCACTGGCTTTGGGTCAGGCAATTGACCGGATTGCAGGTCCGGGTCTGCTGGCGCTGGAGCGTGGTGCAGCTTCCGGCGGCGCAAGCCCCATTGGCCCAGGGAGTGCAGGCGCAGGCCGGGCCGGTCACAGTAAAGGATTTCACTGGCGTTTGGTTAACGTTCCCGGCACGGTCCGTCGCTTTAAGATAATAAGTATGGGAACTGCCGGACGAGTAAGGCCCGGCGGTAAAAACGCATTGCTGTAAAGAGGTTTGGCCGGCAAAAGGACATGATTTTGCGAGAACCCCGTCAACGTAAATTGAAATATTCGTTAAACCGCTAAGAGCATCCTGGCCATTCGCGGTATAAGTTACTGAATCCGTGTTTGCGACCGAAACCGGCGAATGGTTAATGCTCGCCGTTGGTTTTGCGCGATCAAGGCCGAACCCTATAATATCGGACTTGCCGCTTGAAGGCGAACCGATATTAAAAGGATCCACTTGTCCGTTTAACATGATATAAAAAGACCAAGTATGCCACCCATCCTGAATTCCGGTTTTTTTCACATTATACGTACCCGCTCCACCCGATATTAGCTCATAAAACATATTGCCTTTCCCGTTCAACACGTCGTCAATCCAAATAACTCTGGTTCCGGTGGTACCATATAACGGCGTAAATTTATCGAGTTTGATCTGGTAAGTGGGATCGGTATTGATCCAGATATTTTTTGGGCCAACCGGTTCGTAATCAATCCCCTTGCCGGTTGATTCAAGATGCACATGAAGATCGGAAGTCCTGCCGGTTATGTCGTTGAAATTTGAGTAGTAGTAACAAGCGTTGAACGAACGGTAGCTGCCGCCGCCATCGATGTCCATTACGAACCTATCGTTCTTTTTCAGGCAAACAGACGCCGATGATCCGTTGGAAACGATTGCCGAATCCGTCACTTGTCCGGTTGACATCGATTCAGCGGTAAGCTTTATTTTAGCCACCTTCACTATTGCTTGGCTTGAATAGGCCCGGGTCGTTACGCGTATCTCTGCCATGCCGGAACCGCAGCTGTTGCCCTTAACCCAATCATATTGATACAGCCAGCCAGAGGTCGATCCGGCAATAGCCTGGCCGGAAAAACAAAATACCGCCAAAAAAAAAGTCGTAGCCGCAACTGTTGCAATTTGTTTTTTGGTCATGTTAAAGCCTATTAGCGTATTAACTTTTTTATCTGTAAAAAAATCCGGCTTAGGTTAATCTTTATTTGCTCCCAATACAATGCCAAAATCCGTATCTTTTGACAAATAGACCGTATCGGCGATAAATTCCGGGGTACCGACATTTCCGCCTCTTCCAATTACGCTGATAATATCTCCCGGAATGATGTCGCTTCGCTCAACCCTTGTTCCGTCCCTAAAAATTTCCGTCGATTCCCCAATCGAAAAAGTTATCGATTCCCCGTCCTGTTCAAAAGTAAGGGCAGATGAAACCGGATCAAAAGATCCGATTTTTCCCGTCGCGCCGCTTTCGGTCTGAGACAACAAAACATTATCCGGTTTGGCGGCAGCCTCTTTCGCCTCGGAATCCTCCGGGATGATTGGCGCGATTTCGGCAGCTTCTTTCTTTTGAATTTGACGAACCGAAAAATAAACAAATATAAAGATCGTAAGAATAAATAAAAAAAGAGCAAAAATTATTATGGCGGTTTTGGCTTTATTCATTTTAATATTGATGCTTGGATTTATAAGATATCCATCCTATCCCTCCTCCCAGTCCGGAATGCTCTTCTTGACCGTAATGTTCTTTTCTAGCGAGCAGGTATAGCCGTTGGAATCGGTAACCGTGAGCTTGGTAGCGTAATCGCCCTTTGCCGCATAGGTAACGGCCGGGGATTCCGCAGCGGAAGTATTCGGATTCGCGCCTTCGATCTCCCAGGAGCGCGAAACGATCGTTGATCCGCCGAATACCTGGGTTAGATCGGTATAGGTGATCAGTTCCGTTGCTTTCGGGGTCGAAGGCGTCCAGCTGAAATCGATCGCGGGATAGCCGTGGAGCGGGGTCGTGAAGCTGGGACCATTCACCCAGCCGGAATTATTGCCCGCGCTGTCCCAAACCTTGATACGCCAGTAGTAAGTGGTGTTGTAGGCAAGCTTGGAAGACAGAACGGTGTAGCTGGTCGATGACGCGGCCACTTTGCCCGTGTCGTCAACCGCGGAAGAGAAATTGGAATTATCGTCCACCTGGATCTGGCGGAAGGTCTGGGGATCGTTCTCGGGATCCGAATAGGTCCAGGAAAACATGGTGGAAAGGCCGCTGCTACAATAATCGGCCTGCTTCACCAAAGCGCTCACCGACGGCGGACCGTTGATAACAGTTACCGCGACGGAACCGGAAGCCGAAAGGTTGTGGCGTTCCACGATCATTTTAGGATGGAAAGTTCCCGCGGCCGAATAGGTGTGGTTAAGAGCGCGAACCGCAGCGGCCTGGCCGTCGGCCTTGTCATCCCAGGCTCCGCAGGCGGCCTGGCAGGCGCTCACCGTGGAGCAGGGATCATCGCAATCCCACCAGGTGGTGTAATTGATGGTGCCGACCGCCGTGCCTCCCACCGTTCCGGTAATGGTCGTGGCCAGGGGGGCGTTGCCCGTGTTCGGATTAGCTGTCAGGGATAAAGTAAGGGTGCGGGGGCAGGAAGCGGAAGCCGCGCATTGGGATTCAACGTCGCAAGCGGCCGGATTGCAGGTCCGGGTCTGGCGCATCTGGTTAGCCCCGCAGGTCCCCAGGCCGCAATCGTCATCGGCCCAGGCGGTGCAAACGCAGCAGGTGGCGTCGGCCACGCACTGGCTTTGGGCGTCGCAGGCCACCGGATTGCAGGTCCGGGTCTGCTGGCGCTGGAGCGTGGTGCAGCTTCCGCCGGCGCAAGCCCCATTGGCCCAGGGAGTGCAGGCGCAGGCCGGTGCGGTAACATTAAAAGATTTCGTCGATGTTGTGGTCTTGTTCCCTGCCAGGTCAGTGGCAACCGCGTAATAATTATGGCTGCTGTTGGCGGCATACGGTCCGCCTGCGTATTGGCAGGTTTGGGCGCTGACCGCGCCGGAAAAATTACAGGTTTTCTTTACCGAACCGTCGACGTAAATGCTCACGGTATCCAAACCGCTCAACGCGTCTTGCGCGTTTGCCGTGATCGTTACCGTGGACGTACTGTCCGGCGATGCCGGACTGTGGCTTACGCTGGCAGTCGGTTTGGCTCGGTCGATGCCGTAGCCTACCCAGGGAGCAACCCCGCTATATAACGGATTGGGCTGATTATTAAAACCAAGCTTGAAGAACCATTGGTGCCAACCATCGGATAAGCCAAGCTTTGGCAAATTGTATTTTCCAACCCCGCCGGAAACGTTGACCGTGCTGTATTTCTTATTGCCATTGAACGAATCGGCCATCATAATTACTGAAAGTGAAGTGGCGCTATGAACGCCCGGCATTGAAGCTAATTGGACCGTAAACTGAGGATCGTAATTCACCCAAACATTATTTGGAAAAGCCGAAAAATAAGCCATTCCTTGGCTGATCGGCGTTAAATGGACATGCGAATCCCATTTTGCTCCAACTGATTGTGCGGGACTGGTTGGATAATAAGATGTGTAAAAATCGTGGTAAGAAGAAGTTTCATCAACGATCGTCTCAACAGACTCATTGTAAACATCAAGGCAAATATATGATGTTGTGCCGGTACCCGAAACCGACCTGACTATCTTGTTGTCAGATTGCCGTCTTATGTTGAGCGTAATATTGCTGCTAGCTATATTTTCCGTAGTTCCCTTTAAAGCAAGAACTCTTATCAGCGCCCCGTTAGAACCGCAAGCTGAAGAATTACCGGCTTCAACTTTAACTTGCCAGCCATAATTGGCTTGCGCAGAATCAATACTGCAAAAACCGCCAAAGAAAAGCAAGCAGCAGATAAAAAAATTTTTAAAATATTTATAATAATTTGAAGCCATGTAAATTATTAACAAGTTATAAAACCAAAAAAGGCTCGTTAAAAGGCTCGTTATCTATTTCAGTCGCATAAATCGAATCGGCTTTGATATCGGTCGAAGATTCCGTTTCTCCGCGGCCGATAACGCTGATCAAATCCCCTTCGATCAAAGAAGCGGATTTAACTTGTAAATTATCTTTAAAGATCACTGTGTTTTCAGTAAGGCTTACGTTATATGTCTTTTCGGGCGCGGCAACCGTCAATGATCCTGATTCAAGATCGATCTTTTCCAAAATGCCGGTAAAAGAAATCTTAACCGCAGCACCAGTACTGTTTTCGGTCTCGACCACGCTGGCGGCTTCTTGATCCCGTTCATCGGAATTCTTTGAAAACGCACTTTCGTTTTTTTCGTTTTTCTTTCCATCTTTCTCGGTATTTTCTGCGTTCAATAACAATAGAAGAGCAGCAATGAAAATAATTGCCAAGGTAAAGAATATTACAGACGTTTTAGTTGATATTTTCATATGTTAAAAAATTTTAATCAATGATTATTATATTATAGCCCTAATCTGCTGTTTCAATAAGCCTATATCTCTTCCCAATCCGGAATACTGCTCTTAACGGTAACTTCTTCTTCCAGCGAGCAGGTATAGCCGTTAGAATCGGTAACCGTAAGCTTGGTCGTGTAGTCCCCTTTGACGTTATATAAAACAACCGGAGATTCCGCGACAGAGGTGCTCGGATTCGCGCCTTCGATCTCCCAGGAGCGCGCGACAATTGTAGCTCCGCCAAATACCTGGGTTTGGTCGTCGTAAGTAATCGCCTCCCACACTTTTATCCGGCCCGGAACAAAGTCAAAATCCACCGCCGGATAACTGTGCAGCGGGGTCGTAAAATCTGATCCGTTGATCCAACCCGAATCGTTTCCTTTATCGTCCCAAACCTTAAGCCGCCAATGGTAAGTAGTATTGTAGGCAAGGCTGCTGGCTAAAGTTACATAACTTGTAGAAGAAGTCGCAATTTTACCGGTATCGTCGGCCGGCGAGGAAAAATCGGAATCGTCGTCCACCTGGATCTGGCGGAAGGTCTGGGGATCGTTCTCGGGATCGGAATAGTTCCAAGAGAATATCGTCGATAAACCGATGGCGCAGAAATCGTTTTGTTTAACAAGAGTATCGGCGGACGGAGGGGCGTTGAGAGCAATGACGTCAGCGATGTCGGAAGCAACCAGGCCTTGGCGTTCCACGATCATTTTAGGATGGAATGTCCCGGAAGAAGAATAGGTATGGTCAAGAATTCGGGTAGACACGCCAACCCCGTCGGCCTTGTCATCCCAGGCTCCGCAGGCAGCCTGGCAGCCGCTCACCGTAACGCAGGGATCATCGCAATCCCACCAGGTGGTGTAATTGATGGTGCCGACCGCCGTGCCTCCCACCGTTCCGGTAATGGTCGTGGCCAGGGGGGCGTTGCCGATATCCGGAGCTGCCGCCAGGGATGCCGTGAGAGTTCTGGGACAGCTCGCGCTGGCCGCGCACTGGCTTTCGGCAAGGCAGGCAGCCGGAGTGCAGGTCCGGGTCTGGCGCATCTGGCTGGCACCGCAGGTTCCCAAGCCGCAATCGTCGTCGGCCCAGGCGCCGCAGGAACAAACTGGCGCGTTAACAGTGACGGTCACGCGCCCGCCGTTGAACAAACCTTGCCGCTCGACCACGGTTTTAGCATAGTACGTTCCCGCAACGGTATAAGTATGGTTTGCGGCATAAGTAGCGCTGGCTTGGTTCAATGACGTGATATCCTGAACTCCGCAAGCGGTTTGGCAGGCAGCCAGACTGGTACACGTACTGTTGCAATTCCACCAAACATAGTAATTGATGTTTCCGGAGGCGGTTCCGCCGACGGTCGCGTTCAGCGTCGACGCGAGCGGAGCGTCTCCCTGCCAGGGATTCATGGTCATTAATAGCGACAAACTCGGAGGCGGGGTGCCGCAGGCCGCGTGGTTAGCGCATTGCCAATCCGCGGCACAACCCCAAGGCATACAATTTCGAGTTTGGGTCATTTGGGTGATAGGGCAAGGGCCGCCGCACGCGATATTTGACCATGCGGTGCAGGAACAGCTTGAACAAGCGGCATCGGCAACGCACAAATTATTAATGTCGCACCCTACCGGATTGCAGGTCCGGGTCCGCAAACGCTGGGCGGCGGTACAGCCTCCGGCGGCGCAGGAACCATTAACCCAAGCCGTGCAGGAGCAGGATCCGCCGCAGGCGGCGTCGGCTACGCACTGGCTTTCGGCGTCGCAGGCGGCCGGAGTGCAGGTCCGGGTCTGCTGGCGCTGGGCGGCGGTACAGCCTCCGGCGGCGCAGGAGCCGTTAACCCAAGCCGTGCAGGAACAGGATCCGCCGGAAATGGTAAAGTTGGCGGTCGCCAAAGTCTGGATATTCCCCGCGCGATCCCTTGCTACCGCGTAATAGGAGTGGCTGGATCCGGCGGCGTAGGGGCCGACGACTACCGAACAGGTTTGCTGGGTAGTTTCTCCGGCGAAATTACAAGTCTTTACGGATGTTCCGTCAACAAAAATTTGAGCGGTATCCATTCCGCTTAATACGTCTCTCACAGGCGCCGTTATGGTAATTTGATCGTCGCTGTCAGGAGCGGCGGGAGATTTTGAAGCCGAAGCAACCGGTTTGACCCGATCGATCCCATATGCGGTATCTACGCCGCGGCTGCTAACCGGTTTCCCGTTTTCAACTGATGACCCGTTTAAAAAAAGATAATACGACCACATACGCCAGCCATCCGACAAACCCTTGGGACCGATCGTTTTTAAACCGGTTCCCGAAGGATAATTTTGCAGCCATTGCGTCACAACACTGTTAAAATTGTCCATCAATATAATGTTCAACAAACCGGTAATATTGTGAATGCTCGGATAGGATATCAGGTTTATCTTAAATTGAGGATCATAGTTTATCCATCCGGAAACTGGTTCAACGGCCTGGTAGTTAGGCCCCTGGGCCGTTGCGGCCAAATGAACGTGATGAGTAACGGTAGTACCGCTCAACAAAGGCGTTCTATCGCCGAAATGAACGTAAAAGTCCCAATAATTAGATCCGCCGACAATCGTAATTACGTAAGCGTATGCGAAGTTCGAGGAAACGCAAAAAGCCATGCTCGATGAGTTGTAAACGGTGTTTGACTGAACAACAACGTTATTTCGGGAAATCGTAACGCTAAATTGGCTGGGATTCGCCGCCGTTTCGTTATTCCATTGCCTTGTGTAAAAATTAACTTTTGTTTGGCCGGCCGGACAACCGGCTACTCCGGTTGTATCTCCATACCATAAATAGCCGGCTTGCTGGGCAAAGGCTTTCCCGCCAGGCATTGCCAACGCAAATAAAAACGCCGCCAAAAAAAATATTTCTGACGCTATCTTAAAAAATCTTCTTTTTGCAAACATTCTCGGCATTTTGTCATTTACGTTAGATTTTTAAAAATTGTTTCGCCTATATCTCCTCCCAATCGGGTATGCTGCTTTTCACATTAATATTCTTTTCCAGCGAGCAGGCATTGATCGGTTTCAAAAATATAATACGCGCCGCTCGGACCGCAGGAAAAATCAGGCCCTAAAAAATCCATACCCCAATAATATCCCGCTTCGGATGCCTTAACATTTTTCGGAAAAACCAGGATAACCGCCAGGAATAAAATGATTGGAACAACTCTTAATTTCATTAAAATTTGCAAAAATGCTATTTTATCTTGTCTCCAATTGCCGGAAACTGGATCGGCTCCGAAATATACAGGGTGTCAACGACAAAACCAGGATCATTGATAGTCTTGCCGCGGCCCAGAATCGATACGCTTGCCCCCGCTTTTATTTTTTCTTCGTCCGCCCTTTTTCCTTCGTAAAAAATTTCAACTGTCTTGGAAAGCGAAACCGGAATTTCTTTTCCGGCGCCGTCGCTGATCAATAATTTTTTATCCGGCGCGCTGAATGAAACGATATATCCCGTCAATCCCGAATGCTGCTGGCCCGGAATATAGACCTGCTGGCCGGTATTCTTTGGCGTCAAAGCTCCGGCCTTATCCGCTTTTGGCGAATTTATGGATTTTTCTTTCCGGTATTGTAAAAACAAGCCGATTAAAACGCTCATTGTCGCTAAAAGTAAAACAATGATTATTTTCTTTTTCATATGGCGCTTTTAAATTGATGAAAAATATCCTTACAACTCAATAAAAATCAGACATCGTTTCGAATAGATGCTGGCATAAAACGGCAGAAAAGAAACGCTTTCCTCAATACTCATCGATTAATATATTATAATGTTTTATCCCGATTTCTCAAACTGGTTCTTTGGCTATCTTTTTTGAATTTCGCGCCGGTAGTCCGAACAAACTGAAAAACATCAGTTCTTACAATTCCTCCCAATCCGGCCGGCTGTTGTTACCCTTAAATATTTTACCATTATTAAGGGCTTTGCGAACTCTGAACGTCTAAACAAAAATGCCCTCTAGGGCATTTCTGGCTTGATTTTTCAAAGGTTTATTTGATCGAAAATGAAACGCGGACAACTCCTGTTACTTTCTTTTCCAGCGACGCGGTGTCATATACGCCGTAGTCGGAAACTTCCACCGAATTCTTCGCCGTAACCTGGAATACGCCCATACTTGCCGCCTGGAGCGACTCGATCTGTTTTCCCGTGCTTTCAACGATTTTCTCGGCGCGCGCTTTAGCATCGACAGTCGCGCGCGAAAGCAAATCCAAGCGCAGATCGGCAAGCTTGCTGTAGTAATATTCCAAGCTTTGGGTCGTAAATATCACTCCCTGACCGATAAAATAATCTGATGCCGTTTGGGATATTTTGGTAACTTCGGGAACTTTTTGGGATTCTACCGTTATTACCTGCTGTAAATTATAACCGGCGGTGCGGCTGCTTCCGCAGCTCTGGTTTCCGAACTTATCGTAATAAATATTGTTCTGGCTTTCGCAAACCGGGCTCACCGTAACCGGACTGACGGTAATTTCCTGCTCCATTACCCCGGATTCTTTTAGGAATTCGCTGACGATCTTTTGGTCCTTATTCATCAGAGAACTTCCTTCTTTTAAGCTGGCTGAATCTACCGATCTTGAAATCGCGCTTTGCCATTTAACCGTATCCGAAATTACCATCTGCTCGGCAGAGCCGGTAACCGACAATACGTTGGAAAGCTGTTTTGCCTTAAGAAAAATTTGGCCGCCGGCCATTGTCGCCACGATCAAGCTCGCGCCCAAAACAACGGAGGGCCAGAAAAACTCGCTTGAATGCCACGATTTTTCAATATTTTCGGTATCCATGTTTTTAGTTAATTTTATTACCCTTATTAAAAGATTATTACAAATCGCAGAATAATCAACATTCTCGTTTTTTTACTTATGGACATGCGGCCTAAAAAAGACAAAAGCAGCTTCCGCGAAGCTGCTGTAAAATGGAACAACGGTGTAATGAACTATGAAAAATAATAAAGGGGATATGGAAAGAAAAAGTCCTTTCAACCCGGCAGCGTTTGCTGCCTCACTTAGCTGATCATTCTTCTTTCCATCTAGCAAGCCGGCGCTTGCCATAGGCTGGGCCCTGAGTATCCCGAGCAGCTGCCCAAGCTCAGACCGATCGGGTCCGGTTTTTTACGGATATGCCTATCCGTTGGCAGGAACGTCTTCCTGCGGTTGCCTGTGTCGCGGCAGGTACTTTTCCGCGAGTATTAAATATCTAGCATACCGCTATTATCCCGTCAAGCCCCGCCCGATTTTTTCCTGCTTAAGAAAAATACCGGTAATCCGGTATTTATGATCAAGACCTGGCTATCGACGCGATCTCGAAATCTCCTCCCATGCCGGAAGCGGCGGCAATTGTGTTATGCTTGGTAATCCATAGCCTCTCAAAACCTCTTGCTGCGCCATGGATATCGATACCGCGGGCTGCTGCATAGTCGGGCCACGATCCGAGAATTTCGTTCAGCTCTTCTTCGCTGTTATGTGTTCCAACAACTCCGGCATTGAGGAATTGCAGCAAAGCCATATGGACCGGATGCGTAACTTTACCGATGAAGGTTTCCTTCAGGTCTTCAGGCAGTCCGCGGTCCACGCTCTCCTGCAAAAGATTGTCCGGGCGATGATTTATAACTATCAAACCGATTCACCCCCTTTTTTTAGCTTGTTATTGGACAGACTATACCAATATCCGCCAATGTCAATACCTTTGGCAAACAAAAAACCGTTCCGTGAAATCGGAACGGTTTTTTATCCTTTCCAGAAAAACTAGCCTTTGTTGTTTCTGTTCCAAAACCAGGCAAAAAGCCAGCCTAAGGCATATCCGGCGAGGCCGGCCACAATGATCAAGATAATTCCGGTGATGAGGTTGAACGGACCGACGGTAAAATACGGTTTCGCGAAATGCAAATTAAACACGAAATTCAAAAGCGGCTGGCCCCAGCCAATCCAAACAAGCACGGCCCAAACGGCATTAACCGCGGCGCAAAATTCGCCCACCGACATCGCTGTTTTTTCTTTATTCAGCATGGAAATTTTTTTGTTGTGTTGTTACCCTCCCGCGACCTTTAGCTAAACTTATTTACTTATTATACCCAAAAAAAGGAATTTGCGAAGAGATAGGATCGCACAATACCGGTTGTTGACTGTATTGGCTAAAGTGATAAAATATTTCCAGGAAAAGAACAATAACTCTTTTTTTAAAGGCGCGAGCGCTTTTGTTTGTAAATTAAAACATTATGGAGGAAAAAAAATCCGTTGTCATTTCGCTGGGAGGGTCTTTGATTGTTCCGGAAGTTTTGGATCTGGAATTCATCCGCCAATTCACCAATCTCATTTTAAAATGGACCAAGAAAAACCGCCGTTTTTTCATCATTACCGGCGGCGGAAAAACGGCGCGCAACTATCAGTCGGCCGCCGCAAACCTTGGCGTGAACGACAAAAACGATCTTGACCAAATCGGGATTTATACGACTTATGCCAACGCCAGCTTGCTAAGATCGGTATTCGGAAAAAACGCCCACCACGAAATTGTCACCAATTATTCGAAAAAGATCGAAACAAAATCAAAAGTGATCATCGGCGGCGGCTGGAAACCGGGCTGCTCCACGGACGTTGACGCCATGTATGCCGCGAAACTGCTGGGAGCGAAACGCGTGATCAACTTGTCGAATATCGATTGCCTCTATGACAAAGATCCGCGCGCATATTCGGACGCGAAGCCGATCAAAAAACTTACTTTTGCGGAATTACTGGAAATAACCGGCGAGATCTGGAATCCCGGCGACAATACTCCCTTCGACCCCATCGCATCGCGGCTGGCCCAAACCGATAAGGTAAACGTAATTATAGCCAACGGGAAAAATTTAAATAATCTGGAAAATATTCTTTCCGATAAACCTTTTACCGGAACCCTTGTCAAACCATAATTGACGTAAAAAAGACCCGTTTTAAAGGTCTTTTTTTGATACTAATTTTTTTGCTTGTTCTTTTGTTCCTTAAGCGCCGCCCATTCAACTTTAGCCAACGGAAAGCGAACGGTAAAATGCGATCCGACGCCTTCGATGCTTTCAACCGAAACCTTTCCCTGCATCCTTTTCACGATCTCAAAAGTTATCCATAAGCCCAGTCCAGTGCCCAGAATATCCCTGGTCTTGTCATTAATGATCCGGGAAAATTTCTTGAAGAGCTTAGCCTGATCTTCGCTTGAAATCCCGATCCCGGTATCCGCGACCGAAATGACCAGCTCTTCCTTTTTGACCGAAGTTGACACCTCGATCGATCCTTTTAGCGTATATTTAATTGCGTTCCCGACAAGATTTACCACTATCTGTTTAAGCCGGTTCGGGTCGGCTTTGATGCTAACGGGTTTGTCGTTCAGTTTCAAGTTTAAGGCAAGGCCCTTCTCCTGGGCCGGAGACTTCATCTCATCGATAGATTGGGCAACTACCGCATTCGCGTCGAAAACCGAAATCTCCATTGGCAGGCGGTTGCCTTCGATGCGCGATACTTCCAGGATATCCTCAACCAAGCTGTTCAATCGTTTGGCTGAAACCAGAAGATTGGTGATATAATGGTTGCTTTCCTCGTCCAAAACCAAATTTTTATTTTCCCTTAAGGCATCTAAATACCACTTGATCGCCGTCAGCGGAGTTCGGAGCTCATGGCTGGCCATCGACATGAACATATCCTTCATCCTGTCAACTTCCTGAAGTTTTGTGACCGTAACGGCGTAATCAAGCATCCTTGCTTGGTTGGCGATCAAAAGAACCACGATCAGAATAGTTATAACAAGCACCCAATAGGATTCGGAAATAACCCCGTTGATCCGCGCATCGGAATCGTCAAGGGAAAAAGACGCGACGATCAATCCGATTTTCTGGTTATCGTTATCGAAAAGTTTTTTAATGACTCTCCAGTACCGCTGGCTGCCCGAGCTGTCAAGATAGGCAACCGCCGGTTCGGAACGGTTCCAGATGATCGAACTTTGGGTCAGCAAAAACCGGTCGTCTTCAATAGGCTGGCCAATTTGGGCCGGATCGGTCGAGTTCACAACGGTAAAATTACCGGAATTTTCCGGACGCAAAATCGCAAGCTCCAAGATCTCTTCATTCTCTATTTTCACCCGTTCGATCCTGGATTGTATCGTTGCCGAATCGCCAACATGCTCCTGGATCAGATTGTTGACGATATTCTCAACCAAAAGAGCGTTTTTTCTCGTTATCGCGTCGATCTCTTTCTCGTAATTGGAATTCATCAAATAGTTATTGACGAAAAAAGCTGCCGGTATGCAAACCAGCAGCATCAAAGAATAAAGAATATTTAAATTTCCTTTTACGAACTCCAGGGCTTTTGAAAATAAATTCCCGACTTTTCCTTTCTTTTCCATTTTTTAATGTGTTTGCCTAATTATTGCTTCCCCCTTCCCCTAAGCATCCCGATGGCCGCCAATGCCAGCAGCAATCCGCCTAATCCCGCTGCGGCAAAGATCAAATAATTTTCCGTAAGCCTGGCCTTGCTGGGCGCCGCCGTCCTTTCGTTGATTGAAACGCTGGATGGAACAACCGAAGCCGCTTCAGCTGTTTGGACGAACGTTAACGGACTGCTCTTAGCCGTGATCTTTCCTGCGCCATCCGTAACCGCCACATAAACCTCATGGGTTCCTTCCTCCACAGGATCCTCGAGAACATAAGACCAGTTGCCGTCTGAATCGGTTTTAACGGTCAAAACAATCGGATCGCTGTAAATATATATAGTAACATAAGTATCCGGCAAAGCCTTGCCGCTGATCTTTAAGCCTTTATTCTCATCAACGGTTTCAATTGTTTCAACGTTAACCACTTCCAGCAGATCGTCCTTCACTTCGCCGGTTTCTTTCGGGTTTTCAAAAACAACTTCATCGTCTTTTTCTTCGCTTGGCTTAACCAGCGGATCGGTGCCGACCTCAATCTCTTCGCCGTCAACATGTCCGTCGCTATCGGTATCGCTATCTTTTGGATCGGTGCCGAAACGGTACTCCTCGTTATTGATTAAACCGTCGTTGTCCGGATCGGCAAGGCCGGAACACGTCTCGGACTCTTTGCAGATCCCGGATCCGAAATAATATTTTTGCCAGTCTTCGCTGGTCTTTCCGTTAAGATTCTGAATTTCCGAAACGGCCGCTACGAAAACCGATCGTGGTTCCGGATCAGGAGAGTCTGAAGGCCGTTCCTTTACCGGGGTTTCCGTTTTGCATACCCGGTTTAAAACCGGACTCAATGTCTCGCGGCATTCGGCAGGCTTCCTTGAAACGACCATCCGGTTTTCTCTTCCATTGACGCAATCGCTCCAGGCGCTGTAAGTGTATTCGCAGGACGGCACAAACTTCTCATCATCGGCCGAAGCGATTTCGATTTCGCAATTTTGCTCCAGCAAAGGTTCTCCTTCCTTGCACCCGTTGGGGGTTTTTGAAACAATGGTTCTTGTCTGCTTGCCGCTGGCCGAACATTTATTCCACTCGCTGTAATTATAATTACAAGTGCCGGGCGTTCCGGGAACGCAAGTCTGTTTTAACACCGGCGCGCTCGCAGCGCTTTCAGAACATCCCGCCGGAGTTTTAGTATAAGTTCGAGCCTGGATTCCGTCATCACCGCATGCGCTCCAACCGCTATAAGCGTATGAACAGGCCGGAGCGGCGTAAGTACAGGTTTTTTCGGTAATCGGCTTTTCTTTCTGATAGCAAACATCCGGACTTTGTTTAAAATCCCTAGTTTGTTTTCCGTCCTGATTGCAGGGTTTCCATTCGCCATAAGCATAAGCGCAAGCCGGGCAGGTTTCCTGGGTAGCGGGTGCCGTTGTTGCAGCCGTGCAACCGTCCGGCGTTTTGGTGCAGGTTCGGCTGCGAATACCGGCCGTTGAACACGCGCCCCAATCAGCGCATTTATAAGTACAAGCGACTCCCGATGTCACGCATGACTGTTCCACTAACGGCGAACCTTCGGTGCAGCCGGCCGGATATTTATAAGTAACCGTCCTGGTCTGTTTCCCGTTGATGCAAGCAGTCCACGAAGAATAAGTATAGGAACAATTGTTAGGCGATACAGGTTCAACAGTACATGCCGTTTGGGTTAGCGGAATCGTCGAAGCAGCATCGGGCGCCACGCAACCCGAAGGGCTGGCCGGGCAAGTCCTGGTCTTGATACCGTTGTTGCAGCTTCCCCACTCTCCGCAAGAATAAACGCAAACCGTGCAGGACTGGCTTAAAACCGGCAAAATGCTAAGACTGCTGTTTAATGTGCAACTGGCTGGGGTTGTCGCGGTAATGGTCCGCTCCTGCTTGCCGGTTGATTTGCATCCGCTCCAGGAAGAGTACGTATAGCCCGTGCAAGGGATGTTGCCGCTAACGACGCATGTTTGCGTTAGATCCGCGCTGCTCTCATCATTGCAGCCGGCCGGATATTTATTGACAATGGTCCGAACTTGCGATCCGGCCAGACAAGTGCCCCAGCCGCTATAGTCATACGAGGTACAGGCAATAGTGCAGGTCTGAACAAGAACCGCGCTGCTGGTGTCGGTGCAGCCGGAGGGAGACTGGGTCGCGATGGTCCGGGACTGCTGTCCGGAAACGCAAGTACCCCAGGCGCTGTAAGTATAGGAAGTGCAGGCCGTAGAACAGTTTTGGGTCAGGCTGGCGCTGCTGGTGTCGGTGCAGCCGGAGGGAGACTGGGTCGCGATGGTCCGGGACTGCTGTCCGGAAACGCAAGTACCCCAGGCGCTGTAAGTATAGGAAGTGCAAGCGGTAGGTGAAGCATTTTGCACCGTAACCGTTGCCGTCGCGGAACTTGAATTTCCGGCGGCATCATAAGCCACGGCTTTGACATCATGACTGCCTTCGGAGGCAGAGGTCGTATACCAGGTATAATTGTAAGGCGAAGAGGTATCGGCTTGGACAAACGTTCCGTCGATATAGAACTTAACCTGGTAAACTCCGACATTATCGGAAGCGGTGGCGGTTACGTCTACCGTATTGCTGACGGTCGAGCCGTCGGCCGGGATATTGATGATAACCGTAGGCGCGGTAGCGTCGGTTGCCGGTTGGTTTTGTACCGTAACCGTTGCCGTCGCGGAACTTGAATTTCCGGCGGCGTCATAAGCCACAGCTTTTACTACGTGGCTGCCTTCGGAGGAAGAGGTTGTGTACCAGGTATAATAGTAAGGCGAAGCGGTATCGGCTTGTTTAAACGTTCCGTCGATATAGAACTTAACCTGGTAAACTCCGACATTATCGGAAGCGGTGGCGGTTACGTCTACCGTATTGCTGACGGTCGAGCCGTCGGCCGGGATATTGATGATAACCGTAGGCGCGGTAGCGTCGGCACAGCTAGCCGGCATGGTAAGGTTTACGGTATAGCCAGGGAGTTTAAGAGTGCCGGCACTTTCTCCTATAGCACAGCAGTGCAATGTTACATTGCAAATGCTCCCGTTGCAAGAATAACCACTGCTGCACATTCCAGGATAATTGGCTAAATCAAAATTTGAAACCGTAATACTCGAAGAATAAATTACGTTCTGTCCGATAAAAAAAACCGCCAACGCTAAAAGAAAGCCGAACAGAACATGAAGACGGAATTTCTTAATTATTTTCATATTGAAAAAATCCCGCGCGGATTGCGATCAATCTTCAGCAATTCCGCACCGGAACTTGCCTGGTTTTTTAATATTGTATTATTTTAGCATTCTGGTTATGTTTTAGCCAATAAACTGCCCCAGGCTAAGCCCCGCGGTATTCTACCGGTTAAATAAAAACTCCAAATAAATTGGAGTTCTGATCTCTGCCGCGTATATATATGTCTATGCGCAGCCTCTAGATTAAGAAAGCGATCTACGTCCGATAGTGGCAGCCGGCGCTCTGCCGGTCTATCCAAGCGGCCTCGGCCACCAGCACGGCGGTACGCGCCGTGTTGCGCAAACCGATCAGAGAGTCAGTGACGCCAGCCGACTGGTAAAAATTTTCGACGGTCCTCTCCGCCCGGCCAAGCTCCATTCTGGCGCGCGCCAGACGCCTGGTCGTTCGTTCCAAGCCGACGTAATTCCACATGATGCCGCGGATGGTCCGCAGGTCTTCGGCAATAAGAGCCTCGTCGGCGGGTTCGTCGGCGGCGTTTTGCCACGGCTTAACCGACAGATCGAAGGCCGGTTTTTTAGTTAGCCTGGATTCAATGGTTCGCGCCGCGCGATGGCCGAATACCAATCCCTCCAGCAAAGATGTGCTGGCCAGCCGGTTGGCACCGTGCAAGCCGTTGCAGGCAACTTCGCCAATCGCGTAAAGGTTCTTAAGGCTTGTTTCCGCGGTTTCGGGTTTGGCCAGCACGCCGCCGCACGAATAATGGGCGGCCGGCACCACCGGCACCAAATCGGTTAAAATATCGACGCCGTAATCCAGCAGCATTTCCCGGATCGTGGGAAAATAGTCCAAAATTTTCTCGCGCGGAATATAGTCCCGGAAATTCAAATACAGGCTTGGTACCCGGGTGGAAATCATTTCCCGCCACATCGCGCGAGCCACAATGTCGCGCGTAGCCAGATCGGCCCGCTCGTCATATTTCTTTAAGACCGGATTCCCGCTCGCGTCAACAACCTTGGCTCCGGCACCCCGGCAGGCCTCGCTGATCAGTTTCCGCGGCGCGCCGATGCGGTAAAATGCCGTCGGATGGAACTGCACGAATTGCAAGTTCGCGACCCGCGCTTCGGCGCGGTGAGCCATGGCTATGCCGTCGCCGCGCGCGCCCTCGGGATTGGTGGTATGCTCGTATATCTGCCCCAAACCGCCCGTGGCCAAAACCGTCTGCTTGGCCAGGCACCGGACAATGTCTCCGGTTTGCCGGTTTAAAAGATACGCGCCAACCACCGTTAACGGGCGGTAAACTGCCAGCCGGTCGGCGGAATGGTGCGACGGCGTCAAAAGGTCAACCGCGGTCGCGTTAAGCAAAACCCGGATGTTTGGGTGCTCCAGCATGGCTTTCGCGAACTTTGACTGGATGGCTTGGCCGGTAGCGTCGGCGCGATGCACGATCCGCGCCACGCTGTGGCCTCCTTCCTTGACCCGTTCCAAAACGCCGCTCTTTAAGTCGAACTCAACGTCCAGCCGGTGGATCAATGTGTGGTTTACCCGATCCGGGCCTTCTTTGGCCAAGATCCTGACCGCGGCCGGATTGTTCAAATAACAGCCCGCGGCCATGATCTCTTTGGCCAGGCCGCGAGAATCGTAAACAATGCCGCCTTGGGCCAGCTGGGTGTTTGATTCCATCAAATCGTCCGCCCTGGTCGCGACCAGCACTTCGAATCCCGCGTCAGCCAGATCCAGGGCCGCGGTTCCGCCGGCGATGCCGCCGCCGATCACCAAAACCTCGGTTCTGATCGGTTCTTCAAAATCTCCCATAGTTCCTCCCGTCGTTCTTTGATTGCCGTTATAAATGAGCTGGCAAACTTTCTAAATTATAAATAAAATAACTAAAAAGTCAAGATTTGTAACCAAAAAGGAGGGTTGCGTTTCCCTCCTTGCCGCGGTCTTGAGCTATGGCTCAAAGACCTCGACCTTGCTCATATTCAGACTGAAATCCAGCCCGTCTTCGATATCTACGAGGCAATGAGTGAAGTTGATTGCATCGAAGGTCAAGACAAAGGTTTCCTCTTCGCCTTCATTGGATATGTAATATCCAATTGCTTTGTTCTTATATACCGGATCCCGGTACATCTCAAACAAGGTCTTTTTTGGCGCGCCATACCAGGTCAGGTTAAACATCCCGTCCGGACCTGGATGAAGGATCACTTGGGCTGCCGGATACCTTTTCAAGAATACCTGCTCGACCTGCGTCTCGTTCAGAGACAGAACAGGTGTGCAGTTACATTCCTGCTTGTCTGGTGTCAAAAACCACACCAAACTGCCATTCAACCACTCGAAGGTTGGATCATTTTCATCGGGCATATAGCCCGGCACTGTGCAGTTCCACTGCGTAGTAACAACCGTGAGGTTGTACTTCGTAAACTGCTCTTCTTCCTGCGCCGCCGCAAAGCAGGCGCAAAACAATACAATGGCCAAGCTCAGCCAAACTAATTTTTTTATTTGCACGTGGCTCCCTCTTTACTTTTTAAGGATCAGATAAACGATCCCGGCTTTATGCGCCATCAACGCACAAAGCCGGAGCCGTTTTAAAACAAAACTCAACATACCTTTCTTTTTTTATTATTATAGCATAAAATACTAATTATGTCAATGTATAAAAAGCGCGTGGCTCCATAAAAAAGAGTAGTGGGCGTTCAATGTTGAACGCCCCTTTATTTGGAGAAGATTCGAGACCTTCTCCTAGATAGCCCCGATTCCGGAGCTAAGATACATGGTCATCACTGCCAGCATGGCTATGATGCCCATTACTATCTGGCCGTGGCCACTACTTTTTCCACTCATTCTCATTCACCTCCTTATATTAATCTAATGAGCTTGTTTCTATACTTTAATTATAGCATAAAATTCAAATTTAGTCAAGAAAAAACCGGGGTAATTTTCCCGGTCAATTAACTGGTTTTTGCGGAGCTTTTCTCCCCTCCTCTTTTGGCGTCAAGCTTCTTCTTAATCAAGGCCGCGATGCGGTCGGCCTCTTCGAGGCGCGAGAATGGGTCCTTTTTCTTATCCAGAACCGCCAAACCAAACCGGCCGAAAGCCGAAGCCAATTCCAATAATTCATACCTCATGCATTCTTCTTCGTTATCGTCTATGGTTATGCCCGCTTGCGACAACCAAGCGTCAACACAAGTGGCGATGAAGAAAATCCGGTCGCCCCGCTCTTCATATGTCTCCTTGGTTATGATCCTACCGAAACTGTCATCTTCGATCAGGCCCGGATCTTTGGCCGCCATTTTCTTCATCAGCGCCCTTAATTCGATTTCCCTTGGCTCTGGTTTGCTCTTCAAGTCCAATCCTCCGCGTTGCATAATAAACAAAAAGTTTATTTGTGTCAAATCAAGCCTTCGTCTACAACGTCTTTTTTGGCTTGCTTAAATATTCTTTTATGTTATAATGAATGTAGCGAAAAAATTGTTCTATAGATTTCCGAATGCGGAGCAGCATCATGTTCCGGCGATCAATTATTCGATGTTCTATAGAAAGCCGCAAACCGTATTTCTGCGGCGACAATACTAAGAATATCAATCATTAATCGCGCTGGCCATTCTATCCATTCTTGCTATTTCGCGGCAGCCAAAATATCTATGAACAGTTACCCTCGTTTTGCGCGCGGCGCAAAACAAAGACCATCGGGCGCTCGAAGCGCCAGAAGCGGAGGTTTTTTCAATCCCCGCAATTCATACAACAACCGGAACCGGCGGGCTGGAAGCGGCGGAGGATACCGCGAACACATCGACATCTCAAGGTTTGTGAAACAAGCGGCGGGCGAGATCCAATCAACACCGGTTTCGATCACCAACCGTTTTGAGGATTTCGACCTTTCCCCGATCCTGAAAAGTAATATCAAAAAACTCGGGTTTTCAATACCGACTCCGATCCAGGATCAGGCTATGCCGCTGGTCCTTAAAGGCTCAGACGTTATCGGCCTGGCCAACACCGGAACCGGCAAAACGGCCGCCTATCTTCTGCCGATTATCGAAAAAATTTTAAAAGACAACCGCAGCGAAGCGGTCATTATCGCGCCGACGCGCGAACTGGCCTTGCAAATCGATAACGATTTTAAAAATTTGTCCCGCCTAACAGGAATCAGTTCCGCCGTCCTGGTGGGAGGAATGCCTTCACGTCCGCAAATGCAGCAGCTAAGATACCGGCCCAACGTTGTTATCGGAACACCCGGCAGGCTCAAGGATTTCCAACAGCGACGCCTGGTTAATTTTTCCCATTTTGCCACGGTTGTCCTTGACGAAGTCGACCGCATGCTGGATATGGGCTTCATCAACGATATTAAAGAAATAATCGGCCAGCTTCCAAAAAACCGGCAATCGCTGTTTTTTTCGGCAACCATGCCCGATCGCATCCGGACTTTATCCGAACAGTTCCTCAAAGAACCGGTGATCGTTTCGATAGGATCCAACCAAACCGCGGATCACGTTGAACAAAACGTCATTAAAACCAGCAGCGCCTACGAAAAAATCGACGAACTGAAAAAATTACTGTCCCAGCCCGGAGCCGATAAAGTTCTTATCTTTTCCGATACCAAGCGGAGCGTTGAAAAGCTTAGCGAGGAATTGAAACGGGAAGGTTTTAAAACCGAATCGATCCACGGGAACAAACGGCAGAGCCAGCGGCAAAAAGCGCTGGATGAATTCCGCCAAAACAAGATCAACGTCCTGGTTGCTACCGATGTCGCCGCGCGGGGCCTGGATATTAAAAACGTTACTCACGTTATCAACTTTACTGTCCCGCATACCTATGATGATTATATCCACCGCATAGGAAGAACCGGCCGGGCAAATTGCAAAGGAATCGCTTATACTTTTGCTTAAAAAAACTGCCAAACAAAACACAGCCCTTAAGGCTGTTTTTTGTTTGGTTCCGGTATTTGCTATTTTAAAAATTAAACGCGCCAAAACAAAGCCTCGATATATTCCGCCGGATCAATAAAAAAAGGAAGCTGCCTTCCTTTACACGGGTACGATATCGTCGGGCAGCCACGGCGCCTTGATAATTAAGGCCTGCGCGTCATCGCTCGCCCAGACGATTTGCGATACCGAACCCGGCTTCTTAAATAAAAATTCGCCGGGCGCAAGATAAATCTCCTCGCCTTCTATTTCGATCTTTAAAACTCCTTTGAGTCCCAGTATCACTTCATCGGTATCCTGGTGGAAATGCCTTTTGGATGGTAAGTCATCCACTCCGGATTTCCACACCCCGAGGAACAATTCATTCGAATCAAACAGCCGATCAAAACCCGGTTGGCCCGGTAGACTCCCTATCAGGCGTCCACCCGGACCGGGTTTGTCTATATCGCCTACGGCAAACATTTTATTCCCCTCCGGCTTGCGCCCCAAAGATCATCGGGCGGCCGTCTTTCCAATCAATCCAAGGTTTTTGAATCAAGGATTGGATGTGGTCCATGATAGCGATCAATAAAAGGCCTTTATAATTCTTTCCTCTGGGGTCAGGCCAGTACGTTGAACTTTCTTCCCATAGTGTTCGGCGATAAAACCAATGCTTTTCTGTTCCTTCTTTATACGATCCCTTGCGGAAAATCACGGTATTGTAGCCAGCTTCCTTGGGAAAATCCTGAGCCATGATCTCTTCGGCATAATGCCGTTTGTAAAGGTTCTGCACGGAAAACGCGCAATAGCTCGCGATCATTCCAAGCTCCTCGTCCGTCGGCATCGTCGAATCCCAGTCTAATGATACGATCCAATAAGTCCCCGGCCAGGCCGATTCAACGGGTATCCGGAACACTTCCTGGATACGCTCTATTTCCTCCTTGCTTAACGCGTGTTCAGCCATTTTGACCTCCTGTCTAAATTTGGCTGGAAGCATTTTTACATTGAGAAATGCTTTTGTCAACCTAAACTTCAATTTTTATCCTGCTGATCAAAAAAAAGGCGGACAACGCGCAACTCTTCATAAGTCGCTTTTTCCTTCAATAGTTCTTTGGCGCGCGCGAGCGGATAATCTCCGGCGCCGGTTTTAAAGCGCGAAATCGCCTTTTTCATCATTCCGACTCTCTTGATACCGATCTTGTCTTGCAAATAACCGATATCGGGCAGCCGCCCCTGTTTTTTCATTTTTTCCAGATGCGATATTATTGTATCCGTCTTTAATTTTCTAATTGACGCGATATCGTTAAGCGGAATTTTTTGTTCGATCATCAGCCGCGTTTGTTCAATCGTCGGAACATCGTATTTTTTATGCGAGCGGCGAAGATCCGGCGTTTTATCCGCTCCGCCGCCGTATAAAAACGCTTTTTCCCGCGCTTCGCGAAGCTCTTTAGCGTGCTTTTCGGAATCTTTTCTTAATTCCGCGTCGAATTCCAAAACCTCCTCGTCAACCCGCAAAGCGTTCTCATTGAAGCCTACCAGAGTCAAGCCGTCCAAGGTTCGAACGCGCGACAATGCCACATAGCCCATTCCGCGCTCAAACGACCGGGTCAGATCGATCTTGGCCGCGTCCAGACTCATTCCTTGGCTCTTATGAACCGTGATCGCCCAGGCCAAGCGCAACGGATACTGCATTATCTCGGCCTTGACCTTTCCGTTTTCCTCGATGATCCAGCTGGCCATCCCAACGTAAAACCGCCGGCCGTTATCCGCCATAACAGTGATCCGATTATCGTCCAGATCTTCCACTACGCCCATTGTCCCGTTCACATAGCCTTCCTCGAAATTGTTTTTTACAAACATCACCCGCGCCCCAACCTTCAGCTTTAACACGTCGGGGGCAAGACAGCCCCGCTTGATCATTTCAATCAGGTTATTCCCGCCCCGCGCTTCCATTTTATATTCGCAAGGCTTGCCGGCAATCTTCATCAGCTCCAGCGAATTCTCCAGATCGACATCGCAATTCAGGCAATAAAGCTTGGTTGGTTTTAGTTCTTTTTTTATGCCGCTGCCGATGCGGCTTTCCAAATGCTTCCGTTCGCGGCTTGTCACAGCGTTGCCCCTGATCGCGTTCAAAACGTCGATGAAATCGCTGTCGTTCTGCCGGTGTTGTTCGTCTAAATAGCAGATCTTCAGATCGAGCAGCTGCCAGGCCAGTGAATGGTAAACGAACCGCGCCGGCGGCTCGTCTTGCCTGGCTACCGGCGGAAGCTGGAAAAAATCTCCACACAGCACCACTTGCACGCCGCCAAACGGCAGATTGTTGCCTTTGAACTCCTTAAAGATCCGGTCAAGCAGATCCAGCCGGTAATGGTGAAGCATCGATATCTCGTCGATCACCAAGACCTCGGTTTTTTTATACCGGCTCTTCAGATAATATCTTTCCTTGAGATCCTTTACGGTTTTTCCGTCCAGGCTATCCCGGACGCCCAGCCCGGACCAGGAATGGATCGTCATCCCATTAATGTGGGTGGCTGCGATTCCGGTCGAAGCGGTTATCGCTATGCCAATATTGCGTTGCTTGAGATATTCAATATAACGGTTTAACAAAAAGGTTTTGCCGCTTCCCGCGGCTCCCGTAATGAAAACATTATTGCCCCTTTTGAGGATTTCGAGCGCTTCATTCTGTTTCATTTTTCGACTTAAAGTAATAGCTTTATTCTATCCCTTGGAATAATAAGCCGCAAGTAAAAAAAGCTGCTGGGTTGGAGCAGCTGTTTTCCGCCGTTAAGGTTATTTTTTGCTAATCCGGCACTTCGGCAGCGCCGGTGTTTTTGCAGGGGCAATCCGGATCCCCGAATCCTTTCATTCCGGGGCCGGGACGCCCGCCCATGCCGCGTCCGCCGATCATCATATATCCTTTTGGAATATTGTTGTCTTCTGCCCATTGCTTCAAATCAGCCATTTGAGCTTTAACCGCAGTGCGGATTTCTTCTTTTGTCTTTCCCCGCATTTCTGTCCTTAACTTTTCCATATCTGACTGCTTGGCCCTGATTCCGTCCGCTTGCGCCTGGGTAAGTTTTCCGGCGGCAACCGCGTTGTTCAGGCGGTCCTCGAAATTTTTCACCCTCTGGGCCGCCATTCTGGTTTTTTGCTCGTCAAAAACTGATTGCACCTCTTGTGCGTCAAGATTGAATTTTGAAGCAATTGCCGTTGCTAGCCGGTTGATCGGATTTGTTTTTTCCGCTGTTTCCGTTGCGGCATAAGCCGAACCGATTCCTGCGGCTGACAGCGCCAATACGGCTGACAGCGCCATAATTGTCTGTTTTTTGGTAATTGTCATATATTTTACTGCTATTATCGCCATCGGGCCTGCGCCGCCTGATGGCTTTTGGAAAAACCCGGGTATCCATAACATTACTACAAGCCGGAAACTATATTATTTCATCAAGCATCCGCCTGAAATCAGCCAACAAAAAAATTCTCGCTAAGAACCAAAAAGGGCGCGGTTTTTCGATCGCGCCCTTGCTTTACTTAAAAACCGGTTAGTTGCCCGCCGGACAGTTTTGTTTTTTACACATTTCCCTCGTTTCCGCCGAAGGGAACATTTCGCAGGCTTCGCACGCGTTTGCCGGAGCGTTTTTCAGCATATTATTGGTCTGGTTCGTAAAATCATCAAACTCGATACCGGCGGGAAGATCGAATAGCGAAGCGTTAACCGTCCAAGGCAAACAGGAGAATTTCATTGATCTTTCCATATTAATGCCCCCGTTTTCTTTAAATGCCGGCTGGTCAGACTGTTTGGGCTTATCCAATTCCGTAAATTTTATCTTCATTCCGGTTACCGGAACCGACATTCCCGGCACATTGCTTTCGTTCCAAATATATTCCCAATCGTCTTTTACGATCACAAAAACCTTATTCTCGTTTCCGGCGATCTTCGCGTTTACTTCCATTCTCATGTTTTTACCGTCCGAATATATCGTTTGGCTTTGCTTTTCCCCCTCTAAATCATATTCGGCCGTGCATTTCATCGCCGTTTTTTTGGTTAACAGGTCTTTAATGGTTCCGCTAAACGAATTTTCCCCGTTTTTCTCATTTTTACCGCCTCCGTTCTCATTTTCGCCTTTAACGTTCAAATCGCCCTTGAGATTGGCAGAATCGTTTTCCCGGTCATCGTTATTACTCATGAACACCAGCCAAATACCAGCGATCACGACTATACCGGCGATTGTTGCGATTAATACTTTTTTCATTTTTTTATTTATTTTTAAACTTAATTTATTTTATCATTTCCTGCCTTAACCGCAAACTTTCTAAAATTTTTTAATGATTAAGTTTAAAGGTCAAAATATTTTTTTCCATTTAAAACGCCTAATTCCCCTTTCTTTCCATTCCTATGAAAACGGGAACCAAACCATAGTCTTTCTTCTTAGCCTTGCCTCTATTAAAAAAAATAAAACCCCTATTTGGGGTTTGTTTTTTCTCAACTGGCGTCTATTGCATTGTTTCCTTAACCATATCTTGCCAGGCCTTTTCATCGTTAATATTCCATTTAAGGCGGTTAATGATCAGCGATTCATTGACGATAAAATGAATATTTTGCCCTTGATTTAAGCCTAAGTCTTTGAATCTTGCCCTCAATTCACCGTTATAAGGGCTGGGAACTTCACTATCGCCGATGATATGGCATATTGCTTCGAAAGCCGGATCCGGCAAGGTTTCGTGTTCGCGTGCCCGGCAACCCAAAGCATCGTCAACCATAAGAACAAGCTCTGAAAGCGTCATACCTTTTTCGCCCGGCAGCGTTTCTTTCGTTGTCGATGAGACGATGAAATTATGCTTTGCCCACAATCCGGTTCCCAAGCCGCCGCTGGCCTTTAAAATGTTTTCTTCGCTGGCGATAAGATTTGTTTGCTGTTCCTTGGTTAATTTTAAAAGATTTAAACGCCGGAATAGTTCTTTTTTGTTCGCGGTTCCGCCCAAAAAGATCAGTTCCGAAGTCAAGCGATCGTCGGGATCGTTTTCCTTTACAATCAAAGATTGCATCATTTAACCTCCGAAAACGATGCTAGCATGTCAAAAGCGATCTTTCAAGCTCTTTTGGCAAAAAATTAATTAAACGGCTTGGCCGGCGTGGTAAAAAAAATGAGACTGGTAATTTTATCTCATTTCTCATTGGTAGCCGTCGATAACTTCATTTATGATGTGAAATTTCACGGCGGCTTCCTGAAGCATTGCTATCATCTGGAACGCGGCCTGCGCCGCGTCCTCGGGCTTCAGGACGATTTTAGTTTGCTCGCTTCCTCTTTCCGCCAAAATTACCATATTGGGCCCTTCCATTGCGAACCCAATCCGGTCGGCCGTATCTTGCATTTTCTTCACCTCCCTTATTTTTTTATTATAACATCTTTGTTTTTATTTGTCAAAAAAAAATGGGTAATGCGCAAGAACATAGGCCGCGTAACAAAAAAACGCCTTAGGCGGAAAAGCTGAAAGATAATACCCTGGATCGCGCTGGATACCAGGGTCTGTTTGTTTAAGCGGCCAAACTTTGGCATCGCGGAGCAGTCAATTCATCGCCAGTAGGGCTTTTTGTTCCCTCACTCAAAGAAATCACAAGCGAATCGAATGTCCATGTTTCGGGGCTTCATTCGCCGCATACCATATCGTTGCGCCACATCGTTTGGTGTACTCAATGGCATCTCAGCCCCATCCTTGTCGCTTCTCGCAAAGCACATCGTTTTGGCGTTATCCGCAACTTTCAAAGACTTTCCCGCAGGCCAGAAATGCCGCCCGGCCTATCTGGTGTGTTTCGTGTCCGGAGTATCCCTTTGGGGGACTTCTATCGTCCAATACCGGCAGGTTTTAAAAGCTGCCAAACCGGGATTGCGACATCTTCTTCCCTTGTTATCAATGACACCAGCGATTATCGGTTGCTAGGATTAAATCATCCCAACCTACGGTTCCGTTTTTGCCGCTTTTTCCTTTTTAACGGGCTAGGAAAAGAGTTTACGTTCCCACTCCCTCTCTTCCATTATTATTATAACATAAAATAAGCAAAATGTCAATCAAAAGCGGCGCATAAAAACGGACGTTTTACCGTCCGTCGTTCTTCTAAATTTTGCTTTTAACCGGCCAGCCGCCTTTTGGTTTAAATATCGCAGCAAGGCGCTTCCAGCCTGTCGTCTACCAGCTTTAGATTATCGCCCCAAAATGCGGGACGATGATTCGGACAGCCTTCGTTTGGACATTCCGGCAAGGGGAATTCTTTTACTTCGCCATTCCCAACATGCTTTCCGCCGAATGCCGTAAAACCGTCGTGGACGGAAAAAAACGTTTTTCTGGCCATGATGGTTTGGCCGCAACGTTTGCACCGGTATTCGTCCCTGCCGCGGGCCGCTTCCTGCTTTAACCAATGCTGAACAAGATCTTGCATCTCGGCATACCATTTTTCCCAGTCTTTTTTAAGCCTTTACTTCCTCCGCTTGTGCCGGGAAAAATATAACTTTAAAATTGCCTTAAATCAAGGTTATTGAAAAACAAAGCCTTTGGTTTCCCAAAGGCGTTCAATAATACGGCGTTAATCAAGGTAGGCAAATCTTTTCTTTTGCCAATTTCCGGTTTTCAGATCGGCAAGGACGGCCCGCAAAAATCCGGCAAAATCAGTCCCTTTGTAAGAAGCGGTCCATACGCTGCCGCCGTGGGCAGTAATTTCAAAAAACCAAAATACCGGGCCGCCGGCATAACCAATTCTCCATTTCAGATCTTTGCATGAAGCTGGTTGGCCAACAGGCTGGAAACATTGATGGCAATCACGTTTTCTCACGTTTTGACCAATATATGCGGCAATCTGTTCCATTATTAGCATTATCTCGTTCGGTTCTTTCGCAATTTCCATCTACTCCACCTCTTAAGAACTTTTTTTCTAATATCATAAAAAAACTATAATATCAATTAAGAAATCGCGGGAAAACTCCATAAAAAACTTTTTGGCCAACTGCGTCAAGCTATCTTAGCCCAAGCTATGACTTCATAAAGATCGTCTGGTGATTTTGGGAAAAAAACCGGCAAACCTATGCTTTTGGCGTATTCTATTTCCGCGCGCGCACCGCTTGAGATTTCCCAGCCGGGTATCGCTAAAACCGCGTCGGCGGTCTTTCGCAAAAAAACCATATCCAGCTCGCGATAGAAATTTTCGTCCGCGCTGGCTTTTGCCTCAAAATGCTCCGTGTGGTTGTGGGGACAGAAAAAGCCCATTCCCGCGTTCGCCAGAGCGATCTGGTATTTTTCGGCATGACGGATATTGTCGTAGATCATCGACCTGTCTCCATTGCCAAAATAGGGCCCCGCGATAAATATGATTTTCATATTGCCATAATTAGCTTTTCTGGCTTAAGCGTTGATAGAATTTTATGCTTTCTTTTTAAACTTATTATGTTCCGGCCAAAATTACAATATCGCCGCTTTATCAATCGCAAAAAACGATTTTAAACAAAAAACTGGCCGTTTTCGGCCAGCTATAATGACGCCTTTTTTCAGCTATTTTCCCCGGTATTGGATCCGGTCGCCGCTCCTATTGGCGGCAACCATCAAGGTTTCCAGCTTTTCAAGAAATCCAGCCGGAATTTCTCCCTCGACGTAGCCGCCGGACAAATATCCCACCTTTCTGGGCAGGCCTTTTGTCTGCGCGCGTTCTGATCCGATCACCGTTTGGTTCATCACGTCTTCAATGAACTCAAGCGGCGGCCTGAATCCGTGATCCGCGATATAATGCAGGATCATATCCGGCATTTCCCACGTGTTTCCCGAATCAAACCGCAAGGTCACGTCGCCACTGCTCAAATTACTGTACTGCCCAGTATCTCCGGGTTTACAATACTCGCATACATGAAATCCCATCGTTGCGCCTCCTGATTTTTACTTTTATATATATGATATTATTCTTATTTTGTCAAAAAAAGCGGCCGGTTTGCTTCTTTCCGCTGTCTTCGCTTTTCTAGCTTTTCTCGCTGTTTTAGCTGTTTTAGCTTTTTTCGCTGTTCTTGCTGTTTTAGTTTTTCTCGCTGTTTTAGCTTGCCTGCTGGCTTATCCTCACGCGCGGACGGAACCCGGCGTTTTGCACGGCTCGCTTCCAATCGGCGATCTTCATTAAGAAATTAAGCGAATTCACCTCCGACAAGCGGCCAATCGTTTTTGATTTTTCCGAGGCCAGCCATAAACCGATCTTCTGCACGTCAAGCGTCTGGTTGGCCAGCTCGATCTGGCCGCGCCCGGCCTGTAAATATTTTGTCACGCCGATTGCCTGGTCCAAGGCATAGTTAACCGATTCGGGAGAACCGGTTTTTACAAAATAAAGCGTACCGTCTTTGAAAAGGTCGAGTTTGTTAACCCGGAACTTCTCGTTTATGGACGCAATACCCAGGCGGCAATCGGTGAAACCCGCTTTCACCTGGTTTTCGATAAATTCATCCTGGTCGCCTTTGAATTCCCCGTTGTCTTTTTCAATTGCCACCGTATCGGCTTCGCGGCGCAAAAAATTCAAAAACGATTGGTTGTAGCGGTACCATTTTCCATCGATCAGGCAAATCCGGTTTTCTTCATCCAAATAATCTATCATCGCTTTGAAATTCCTGGACCGTTCCCGCCCTTCCGGATCGTAAACCCTCACCTTTATATCGTTTATCTGTTCAACCAGATTGACGCTTTGAGAATCTAAAAAATTCCGGAACGCGAATTTGTCCAGCATGCCTTTCTCCGACTGGCTGCCATATCCTCCCTGCATGTATATCCCGTACTGGCAATTATCGTTAACGATCAGCGATGCCTTATCCGATCCGGCCGTCAGAGCCTGCGCCAGCGCTCCGTCCAAATCTTTCAATTTGGCTGCGTCGCGGATTAAAACAACTTTAGGCAAACCCATTCGCGCCGGCTGATTTAATACTTCTTCCACTCTTTTAATGAACGGCGGAAGCTGATCCGGAGCGATATCCAGGGAAAATTGAACGGCCGTGCCAAAATTAGCTTCCGCTCCCCATAAAGCCGGATCGATAGTCGCGGCCCGGATCATGTCCAGCGATTCTCCGCTGTCAAATTCGATCCGGTTCCCCGCCTGGTAGGTAGAAGCTACCCGGTTGCGGCGCGACTTATAAAATTTGGAATTCTTGATTTTCACGTGATCGCTGGCAATACGCTCGGCCATATTGATACCGAAATCCGGGTCGCAATAGTTCTTGATCTGGATGAAAGTCTTGCCCAAAGCCGCCGCGTAGCAAAAGGTATCGCTGTAAATGAAGAACGCCGCGCAGTGAACCACGTTCTTGGGCGGTTCCACGCCCTCAAAAAAATCTTTATAGGTTTTCGTCCACCATATATCACTGCCTTCCGGTTCCCGCGAATACATGAATTCCAGCACGCAATCTCCCGCTTCAACCTTCTTGGCCGATTCCAGCCCGGCAGCCCGTAATTTACCGACTAATTCAAACCTTCGTTCCGGCATCAGCCGGTATAGATTATACTTTGCCATATAATATATTAATTGCCCTATAAAATCCCTTTTTAAGCGATATTTCCGCTTCAAAAAAAAGAAAAACGGGTTTACAACCCGTTTTCATTTTAAACTATTTCCTAAATCCAATCAAAACCGCCGGCAATCATTTGCTCAAAGGTTGCTGGCAGACATAATCATAGTCTTATAACAAACAGCATAACACCTATCAATGATTTGTCTTTCAGCTTTTACGTTCCTTGCCTTTAATAACATAAGACGCGAATTTTATCGGTGCCTGGCTGCCCCATTCCCAATAAGAGGCAACGGACCGGCCGACATACTTTTCCCGCAATTCAAGCGGCGCTGGCTCCCCATCAAAACTATAGCTGCTCCAAAAATGAGGTTTCGACCACCCGGAAACAATATAAACTTCTTTGATGAATCCGTGATATGCGGCGCAAACAAGCCGGATTTTCTTCGCGCGCTTGCCGTTTACTTTTAAAAGCGATTTCGTTATTTCGTACATAGACCGCGGATCAATGTTTGGCTGGTAAAGCGAACCGAGATTGACCAGTATTGCCGGCTCATTGAAAACTGCCATTTTCAGATGGCTTTTTTCTACTTCTTTGTTGCGTTTTTCGCTGAATTGATGGTTCATTTTGCCGGCAGATCGGTAAAACCGCTTTTATTTATTTGTATTCTACCGCGACAGGAATTTGTTCTCGGCGGATCCATACGCTCGAGGCTGCCTTGATAGTCCATAAACTAAAGCTCCGCTTCTCCGATCGCTGGATATTCGATAAATAAAACCTCCGAAGGAACCGTTAAAACCGATTCATCGGCTGTCCAAAAAACACATTCCAAATCCCGCTCCTGTTCAACAATAACTATTTTTCCGGGTTCCGGAGCGGCAAGATCTCCGTTGCTTATTCTAACCAGATCATACATCATGCCGGATTCCTTGTTTCCGTCAGTTTCCGGCCAAACATATTCAATTCCGTTATCGATGATCACATGAACCGACGAACCGCTTGCGGCCGCGCCGGAAGCTTCGTTCAAATCCATATCAAGGCGGACTTTCCCGCCGGCCGCGTAAAATGATACGTCGCCGTTATCCAGCATCCCTCTTGGGCCGCTTCCCCTTAAATACTCGCACTTGAGCGGCGAATCACTTTCAATTAATTCCTTTATCGAGTGAATACTGATTTTTAACTCGCTTTTTGTTTCCTCTTTAACCGGACCGGCTACGCCGCTTTTGTTTAAGAACAATCCGGCATAAGCAACCGCCGCCATAACCGCAATGGCCAGCGCCGCAAAAATTAATTTCTTATTCATTTTTTTTAACACTTAAAACGAAACCCCGTTTTAATTATATCTATTAGAAAAAAACCGGCAAATCGGCTTATCGTCAAATTTTCTTCAGAAATTCCAGAATCTCAACCATAGCCAGGGTATCCAGACGGCAATAGTCATACATATCTTTGGCTAGTTTCTCTTTTTCTTTTAGATCGAGCTTCGGATCAATTACTTTCAGCCAGCTGGCCGAAGCGGCGCCGCCTTCATGGATGTTCAAATCCCGGTAAGACAGCTTTGGCACGAGAACCGGCAGGATTTTTTTAATGGAAGCGCTGTTTTTGAAGCCTTTATGAACGTAATAACCTTTCTTAAAACATTGCATCAGGTCGTACATCCGGTCATTCAGGGATTTAAAAAACAGAGCGTATTGCTTTTTCTTTCCCTCATTTCACGGTTGCAACCCATCTCAAAACTTTTGTTCCAGGCGATAACGCTCCCCTTATCGCCGATTATTCCAGACAATGATCCCGCTAATTCGGCGGTCGGATCCGAAATCTTAGTGCTCAAATATTGATAATGTTCCAATGGCGAGTTCGGCGACTTCTTAACGTGCAGCGAATACTGGAAAATGATGCGCTGATAGGGTTTATACCCGTCAAAAAGCGGAACGGCCGGTCCATAGGTTTCGTAATCCAAAAAGTATAAAGGGTATTCCAGTTGCGCCAGCTCTTCCTTTATCGCTTTGGCATCGATAAATACTTGGCCGGTTTTAACCGCTTTAATGTGGTTTATACTGTTTTTATGGGTAATTATTCCGTCGGGAACATCTTTTAAGTCGATAATTCCCCGGTCAAGCAGCGCCTCTAATTTTTCCCCGCTCAATGATCCGGCTATATCATAAATTGAATCTTCCGGTAAGCTTTTCCGGCAATGATCCGCGAACTCGCAACCGTAAGGGGAATGGCACTGCTTCAGCATTTTAACCTTCGGCTCCGCTTTGTTACCCAGGATCTTATGGGCCGTTTCTATATTCAAACCGACGTTTTTGATCAAAACATCCACTGCGCGAGTAACATCTTCAATCTTTAAAAATTTTTTATGGTCTATCGCTCCCTGGCGTATATAGTCTTTGTTAACGTAAACCACGAAAAGCTTCCCGATTTTAAACCAGTTATCCTCGAAACAGATCTTCTGGAAAGCCAGGTCGATTAAATGGATATCTTTGACCTCGGTCGAGCTTTTCACCTCATAAATATCCCAATTCCCGTATTTCGAATATAGCTTAATGATATCCGCCCGGCAGAATACCTTCCAATTGGAAATAGTCGGCTGGAAAATCGTTTTTTGACGCGTTTTGACAAGTTTTTTAGTATTGGCAACAGCCGTAGGAATATCTGCATCGTACGCGCTCTTGCCGTCCTGAAAAATTTTATACGCGATATTCTCTACCTCATAACCCTCGTCAAAAATCCGCTTCATCGCGGCTAACGCGTCCGGCTCTGCCAGATCCTGCCGGTATTTATGCAGCCATAGGTATTTGCAACACTGCGTATATTTAAGAAAATCCGATTTTGTAAGCATATTGTTTCATTTTTCATGCCATTGGCCGTTCCCAATCTTATCACTTTGATGTAATTCCGTAAATCGGCAAGCTTTCGATCTAACAAAAACGGGCTCCAGCCCGTAACATCCATCTTCCGATCTTTACGCATTAATGAAATTAGCCACACAATAAAATCAATAGGATTAGCCCTCCTTAATTCATCATCCAGATCGCGTAGTTTAAATAACCGGCAAATGTCACCCAGAGGATATAAGGTATCAGCAGATAACCAGCGAGTTTGGATACCCGGTAGAAATTGACGATCGTATACAGTATCGCGAACCAAAGCATTATAAGTTCAAAAAACGCCAAACCCGGCAATTGAAAATAGAAAAAACATACCGACCAAAATATATTTAATCCCAGCTGGATGCCAAAGATAAGAACAATATTCTCTTCACGCCAGGTTCCCGTCAAAAGCTTCTGGGAAAAACGGTTCCAGGCTTTTGAAGCCCGCCCATGCAAGGGGAGTTCTGGCTGCCATCTTTTCAACCAAACAAGATATAACGCAACACCCATTAAAAGAAACAAAATCGTCCAAACCGGAGCAAATACGGAACTGGGCGGATTAAACGAGGGTTTATTCAACGTTGGATACCATTCGCTTAACCCCGGCATCGTAAAAAAAGCGCCGACAATGCCGGCAAACTGGCAAATGGCGATTGAGATTATGAGCTTTGATACTTTTTTCATTTTATTGCCCGCCCGGCTTGGCAAAAAGACCGCGTGGATGTATTTATTTTATCCCAATCGCCAACCCAATGCCAGGATTTTTTTAAAAACAAGCCAGCTAATAAAAAATAACCGGTTCACGGTTATTGAATTATAATCGAGGTTTTAGCTCCGCACTTGCTATCCTTTCTTCGATTGAGGCAATGATATGCTCGACAATTCCGATTCGGCTATAAAGCATTGCAACCTGAAGGCGCACCTCGTGCAACTCGCCAAGCAAGGCATCGGGATCGTCTCTCGGATATTTCCGCTCCGCGAGCGAACAGCTCAACCGCGTTATCCGTCTCTCGACGCCAAACGCGATCAATTCGCGCGCCAGCTGGCAGCTATCTAGCGAAAAACTATCTTTGACAATGAATTTGAGGTAATCGGCGGTCTCGCCCGAAAAAGGATAGATTAAAAATCCTTGCTTCGACCTGGCCTGACTTTCAAAACCGGCAACCAAGCTTTGCGCCGCGCCCAACTTGATTTTGATCTCGTTTAATTCAATAAAGGGAAAATCTATTCGAGGATTCAACTCTCGATTCGAATTCATTTACCAAGCCTCCTTGATTTTATGAACTGGATGGATGATAAAATATCCGAATCTTTAAGTCAAACCCGATAACAAAGCAGCCAAACAGCAAAAAACCGCCGTCCGGCGGTTTTTTTGATCTGTATTATTTTATTATAGTTATTCGCATTCCCCCTCCGTATAGTTTTTTGTTTCCTGATTCATGCACGCTTGGCAAGCGTTGGAAAAAGTCTGCTTGATCGGAGGACAAGGCGCCTTCACGCATTTAACTTCGACGGTCGCGCAAACCGGGGCGAGAATTTCGGCGCAAACATCAATTTTCCGCGACTCTTCGGAACAAGTCATAACTTTTTTGATTTGTTCAACAAAATTTTTACCATCGGCGCTGCATTGCCTGGGATAAGTTTCCATAACCGCATTTCCCGCCGCGACGCATTCATCAAAATCAGTGATTTCGCCCTTTGAATCCGGAGGGATAGCGCCGGTGCAACGCCAGTTTATTTCCACCGTCTTTGTTTTCTCGTCAACCACGCAAGCGGGATTACATCCTTCCTTAACCGTATTCAGATTGGCATCGAACCACCAAGTATGAGTATTTTCATTATAAGTTCCAGGACCTAAAGCCTCGCCGCCTTTAATGCATTCCGACTCGGCAATATTTTTAGCCTCTTCCTCGCTTAAACGCGCCGGCACCAAATCGATTGGCTGGTTCGAATCAACCGGTATTTCCGGCTTTGACGCCTTATATGGATCATACAATTCTCTACCTTTTTTTTGGTGCGCTTCATCAACATACCAAGCAGCAGCAACAGCCGTTATCGCAAAAACGATTATCAGCGAAAAAAACGTTATTTTTTTTGACATATATAATGGTTTTACTAATAGTAATTTATCATTATTCAATTATCCAAACAATGTCTTCCGGACAGACCATTCCAAGATTCCGTTTAGGCAAAATAAAACCGCTACTGAATTAGCGGTCTATAACAGCGCGATCCGTCCAACCATTTCGGTTATTTGGGCAAAAGAACTTCCGGCATCAAGCAAGCAGCTGTAGCCGGCTCGTTCAAACAAGGCTCTTTCTTCAAAACGACAAAAGCCAAACGACGCGGCGACAGGATTTATTTTCGGATCAAGTAGCGATGCCATTTCAATGTCTCCTGGAGCGTCTCCGGCCAAGATTACGTTTGCGCCACAAAGAATTATTCCGAGGGGGATTTTCTTTTTCTCCGGCGTAATCAGTCGCTTAAAATCCGACAATATTCCGTTTTTCCAAACCGGAACCGTGGCGATAATCCGGTGGTTCGGCATTCTTTTCGGCAAAAATAAGTTGATCCAATCCGCGCCAAATGGATTCAGGGTAAGAATGATTAACGTTCCGCCGACCTTCCTGATCTGTGAAAAAAGTTGATTAGCTCCCGGTCTAAGACCGAAGCCCCCGGCGATTTCCTTTAGCGCGTCCCGCCGGATCTTACTGTTTTTCAAAATACCGATCAAGTCGTCAAACGTCATCGCGTCCATCCGCTCCGGCATAGCTGGCACTGATAAATCGATGTGTTGCGAAAATTCCGCCCACAATCGTTTAAAGGGCGGACCGCCCGGCACTAAAAGGGCTGTTCCGTCAAAATCAAGGGCAACCGCGACATCCAATTTAAACCACCTTTCGGGTTTTAAAATATTCCAACAAAAGCTAAATGTCAAATACAAGCCAAAGCACCGATCGATTATTTGATAACGCGGTTGATAATTTTTACAATGCCCGTAAAGCTGTCTATTTCAACCATATCGCCGTCTTTCAACATTTTTGTCGCGATCTTTGTGCCCGCGACGCAGGGGATTTTCATTTCCCGCGCTACTATTGCCGCATGGGACATAACCCCGCCCTCATTGGCGACAATGGCGGAAATTTTGTCCGCCAAAACGGCAAAATCCGGAGAAAAATCTCCGCAAACAACAATATCTCCCGATTCAACTTTGAAAAAATCCCTCGGAGACCTCACAACCTTAACCCGGCCGCAAACCCTCCCTTGGAAAATCGGCGTGCCGGAAATAATGTTTCCCGCTTCATTGTTAATTTTTACTTTTTTTTGCTCAAAACTCTCGGCCGCGGCGCCAAAAAAGATTTTTACGCGGCTGTTTTTAACCCATATGGCGGCTTTTTCTCTTTTTTTCAAGGATTCCGATAAATTATCGGGAATTGCTTTTAAGCGGCTATAAGAAATTATCTCTTCGGGTCGCAAACGATAAAGATAATTTTTATCGATACCCCATTTTTTCGATAATATTTCAATCGCATCCGCGATCGCGGCAACAATAAACACTGAATCAGTGATTCGAGCCTTTATTTTTGAAGCCAATTCCAAAGTTTTTATCAATTCCCGCTCTTGGTTTGAGAAACGATGCTTACCGCGTATTTTTTTCTTTTCTGTTTTGGTTTTGATCGGAGCGTTTATCAGCGTTTGAAGCTCTTTTTTGATCTCACATTTCGGTTTTGAAGATACCTCGTCAAGCCGTTTTTTAAAGTGATCATAAGGCTGCCGGCCGTCTGTTGTTCCGTGCATGATGTAGGCGGAATATTTTTTAGCATGCCTCTCCATCGATTCTACGAAAGCAGCGCTGACAGTTTTTCCGTAATATTTTAAAGCTATTCCCAATAGGCCGATTCTCTCCCTGTAAAGCAGGCTAATATAGCTATCAGCGGAAACAACCGATGCCAATTCTTTTTTTGATATGGGCTCGCCCCGGCCGATAAGCGATCTTTCAAGGTTAGGGACGGCGGCCGCCTCGTAATAACGTAAAGCCGCAATATAAGGCAAAACCAATGATAGCGCGCTAACCGCGCCTTCGGCCCTTTTCGCGGCGCTCTTGCCGGATGCCGACGATTTTTTAGCTTTGGCAAAATCTTTGGTAAATTGTTTTTTTAATCTTTTCCGGTAAGCCTCCGGGACAGCAAGAGTTCCGCGCTCAATGCAATTGGAAAGTTTTTTTAATCCGGATACGGAAAAATAAGAAGCGTATTGTCCGCCGGCAAGGACCAAAACCACTTCAGGATGTTCGCAACCCAAAATCTCGCTAAACCTTTCATACCCTTTAGCGATCGCGTACGCGGTCAAAAAATTTACCTGCGCCCTTTCTTGGCCAATTTCGAAGTTGCATTTGTCTGCCATTTAAGCGTGATATTTCATCAGTTAATTTATAGATCTATTAAAATAAGCCAACATTTTCATAAAAAACCGGCCAAACGCGGCCGGCTGGTAAAAAAGAAAAATAAAGCCGGTCAGGAATAAGATTCCCGAAGTTCATGTATCAGGTTATGCAGCTTGTCGTGCAATTCCTTGCCGATAACTTCCCTTTCTATTTGTAAAAAACCTTCTTCCAGTTCTTTTTGTTCTTCGTTATTTAACGCCCTCTCCGCCATGGGAAATAGGACGGTATTCTCTTTGAAGATGTGCTGGTCAAGAAGTTTAACGTAATCCAAGGAATTTCTTTTGAATTTCTCCATATCACCGGCCTTAAGCGCGTCGGCCATATTTTTGACGAACCCTCTGCCACTTTCATGCTCTTTGATCAAATCGTCCACTAATCCGTTATCTCTGATATTGCTGTTCCTTTTTATAACGGCGAAAAGCTGGCCTTCTTCCTTTCCGTGATGGCATTTGTCGACAAACTCGCGGATGAAATAAACCACTTGATCCGCTTCTTCTTTATTGACCTCCTCGCCATTGTCAATTTTCTCGCAAATTTTTTCCAGAACGCGAAGAGCCATTTTAGCGGGACCGTGATCCTGGATTAATTCGGCTATTGGTCTCATATTTTTTGTTATCGAATAATATTTTTATCGGATTAATCCATTTTAACATAACCTCTGCCATCCGCTAAGTTTTTTTCCGGATCGCGGCGTTGATCCGAAAAATTTTAAATATATTCTTAAACCAACCCCGTCTTGATTCCGGCTTTGCCGGCAATAAGCAATCCTTGATAAAAAAGCCCGGTTAAAACCAAGCTTTTTTACGCCGATTTGCGCCTGCTTCCTTACTTAACGAACAGATTGCAGAGGCAATGTCCGTCTTTCTCGATCTCTTCTTTATGGTATGCGCAAGGGCAGATATTTTTTACGTCTTCTTCGGTTTTTCCGCTCACGCGGCGGCACGGGCAATATTTTTTCCCGTATTTCTTTTCGTTCGCAAAAAGCCCGCTGACGATTCTTTTCACGGATTCCGGGTTCGGGTTTAGCTTAAATCCGTTCTTTTCGGCATATTCGGCATACTCCTTGATAAGCCGGTCCTCATTATCCGGGAAACCGTCGCACATCGCCGTAACTTTTTTCTCGGCTTCTTTTAAGAATTGATCCAGCCATTCCCTGATTATTCCCTCGGGCCGTAAACCGACAAACCCGCTTATGGGCGACCCGCCGCCGAACAAAACGACTGTCGGAATCTGGTTAATACCCAGCGTCTGGGCCGTTAAAGGGATATCGTCAAGATTTGCCTTGGCAAAAACCAGCTTTTCTGCGTAATCATTGGCAACCTTTTCCAGTATAGGGGCTAATTCGGAACACGGCTCGCACCAGGAAGCGAAAAAATCCACTAAAACCGGCTTGTCTTTATGTTTGATCTCTGTTTCGAAATTAGCGTCAGTGATTATAATTGCCATTTTTTTGTTAAATTTATCATCCAATAGAACTATTCTGGCTTTTTTGGATAAATTTTGCAAACTTGGCCCGATAACGTTGCTTTTATTGTTTATGTTGTTTGTGCTGTTTGCGCGGGTTTCTAATATTCAGCAATATTGATACAATATTAACGTCGGATAAATGACCGGCTAACGCCCAAATATATGATCAAATTTTCACGGTTTTCTTTAATTTTGTTTGCCTGCTCCTGCTTTTTTATCCCATCCCTGGCGCTCGCGCAAGAAGACATTCAAACGATCCTTGATAAAATAGAAAGCTTAAAATCCTCCATCAGCCTTTTGCAGCAACAGCTTGATAGCTCAGAAATCTATCCCATTGAAGCGAGGAATTATACCGACGAAGCTATTGCTTCATGCACTAATTATGCCGGAAAAAAATACCCGACAACCGGCCGGTCAGGCGGATATTTCGCCAATTGGTTTGCCTGGGGCGGCTGCGCTGAAAATAAAATATATGACGTTCCCGCCGGTAAGAGGATTTTGCTGAAAGTCTATACCGATTCTTGCGAAAGCTGCGTTTGCGACAATCCGAATTTCTGCATCCACGAATATCTTAACGGACAATGGAAAGAATACGGCTGTATCGCTTTTCCCGAACAAAAAGGCATAAGCCGCGAATTTTATTTTGTTCCAAATTCCCAAAGGATAAAGATATCCGCAACCAGCTGTTTTTATTTGAACATTTATTCTCTATAAGTCGCCCTGGAGCATTCTCTTTGGGATTAAAAAGCCCGGGCTCATGAAATTTAAAAGAAAATAAACAGCTATAAAACCCGGTGTTTAGCGCACAAATTAACGGTTGGCGAATCAATTCGTTTATCGGATAATATTTTGCCATCCTTCATTTCTACTATCCGATGAGTCATATTGGCCAAATCAGCCTCGTGGGTAACCAATACTATTGTTTGCCCGTTTCGGTTTAAACGTAAAAAGATTTCCATTATCTCGCAAGCCCGCAAAGAATCAAGGTTCGCGGTCGGCTCATCGGCGAAAAGAATCTTCGGGTTGCCGGCAATCGCCCGGGCTATGGCGACGCGCTGCTGTTCTCCGCCCGAAAGCGTTGACGGGAGATTTTTAATTTTTTTCTCCAAGCCGACTTGCGATAAGGCTTCTTCCGCTTTAAGATAAGCATTTTTGCTTGCCACGCCTCTCATTAAAAAAGGTAAAACGACATTTTCAACGGCTGTAAGTTCGGGCAAAAGGGCATATTCCTGAAAGATGAATCCCAAATTATTTAACCGGTATTCCACGCGTTTTCGGTCAGCAAGCCCCGAAACTTTGACACCGTCAATATATACATCGCCTTGAAAATCCGGATCCAGAAGGCTGGCGGCATAAAGCAAGGTGCTTTTTCCGGCACCCGATCTGCCGATTATCGATAAGAATTCCCCGCTTTCAACAGTCAAAGTTACGCTGTCCAATATTGCCAGTTTTGATGCTCCGGATCGCACTATTTTTGTTAAATTTTTAATATCAATCATAAATTTATTCCCGCCCTAAGATCAAATTCAGCGTATTTTTTCGGACAATCAGCAGCGTCGGCAAGATCCCTGCCGCCAAGGTTGCCATAATCAAGATGGCCGCTCTTAAAAGCGTACCCGAAACGGTGACCGCGAGAATGCCGTCACTAAAAGGAAAGTTGATCGGATTAGCGTCAAAATACGGCTTGATCAAGCCGTAAAGAACGGTCAAACCGGCCATAATGCCGACTGCCGAATAAAACAGGGCTTGAACCAAATAGGAAATTATGATTACCGAATCCTGGATGCCGATAGCTTTAAGTATTCCGATATATTTTTTCCGCGTAAGGGCATTGATGAATATCACAATAAAGATCGTAATTGATGAAACCAAAAGCGCGATGCCGCCGATAACTCCGCCAAGCAATGAAAACGTCATCATGATGTCTTTTAAAAAACTTCCCTGGGATTCTTCTCCGGTCTGGACCAAAGCGCCGCTCCCGGCAGACGATTCAAGCGATTTTTTAATCGGTCCGACAGCGGCTTCCGGATTGATCCTTATCGCTATTTCATTGGGGTTATTGAAAGAACGTTCGTAAAGTTGGAGAAAAAAATCGCGGTCTATGTAAATTCTGCGGTTTACCTCGCCAACCTTGCTTTTTACGACACCTTTGATCTTTAAATCGATAAATCCTTCATTTAATAAAAGCCTTATTTTGGAACCGGCTCTTACGTTTTCCAGCGTTTCGCCTAAAATAGCGTTTGGATTATATTGAGACAAAATACCGCTTCCGATCACGGCGGAATTATACTGGCTATTTGCGAAATATTGTCCGTCTACGATAAGTTTTGACAATTCCGTAACATTATCCTCCCTGACAGGATCGATCCCGACGATCGAAGCCGCGGCTTGGGGAATTTTCTCGTTAGGCTTGACGTTCTTGGAAATATCGGACTGGACAACTCCGCCCTCAATGTATCGAACGCTTACCGCCTCAACTCCGGGGATAACGCGAGCCATCGCCGAAATGCTGTTACCATCGGAAATATACCTGGTAAAAGGCGGTTCTTTGATAAGAATATCGCTGGAATATTGCCGCTGGTAGGAATCACTGGATCCCTGGACCAAACCGATTAAAATTCCGCTCACAACCACCAGATTTAAAAAGGTGAGCGTCATTACAAAAATTATCAAAAGGGTCGTCCAGATATTCGTCCTTTTAAGTTGCCATAACCCAAGCAGGAATCCGATTTTTATTGTGTTAAAAACCATTGGTCATAATTATAATTGTTGAATCAACCGAACTATGGTTTGCAATTTTTCCTTAACAGGACATAACCGGTTGCACATACGTAAAATATAGCCAATATAGCATTTTTTATGTTATAATCAATATACGACAAAAGGTCGAAGAAAATATGAAATTATCATCTTTATGAATAAATTAAATATTTACGACTGGATCGCTTTGATCTTGGTAATTGTCGGAGGTTTAAACTGGGGATTGGTGGGAATTTTTAATTTTGACCTGGTCGGCGCTATTTTTGGAGACATGACCGACATCTCAAGGGTAGTTTACGCGCTAGTCGGCCTTGGAGCGGTATATATTGCCGCCATATGCAAGAAGCTTGCCAAGGAGTAAGCTTTTATATCCCGCAAGAATCTGCTTTCGCCAGCGGTCCGGAAGGACCGCGTTGGTTTTTTTGGTAAAAAAAATAACAGCGGACATTAATGGCTTAGAGAATTTTGCGCAAAGGCGGGACCAAGTCCCGCCTTTATTGCCAATAACGGTTATTAAAATTCAAAACGGCCTCTTTTGGACCAAAACTATGGCTGCCAGGTTCGCCAGCGGAACAACGCCAAGTATTATGAAAAGCGGCGCGTTGTCAGTCGAATATTCCGTTAAAAAATAGATGACAAAAATTATTTGGACTATATTCAAAATTACCGTGAGCAGCATGAATGGTTTTTTTATCATAATTTTCGGCTAGATTCTTATTCAATTTTATTATAACAAATCAATTTCTTATTTTAAAATTCTTTTTTTTCAAATTTTTATTTTTGAAATTTTTTTGAAATTTTTTTAAATTCTTTTTTTCAAATATTATTATCCTTTGGCCCGAAAAACCGCCCGGCGCGGACCCGAATACAAAAACGCCCCCGCAAAACGGGGGCGTTTCCTGTTCCCGGCTAGACGCGCGAAACGTTGACTGCCGAAAGACCTTTTTCACCGCTAACGATCTCAAAGGAGACGGTGTCGCCAACCTTCAATTCGTCATAGGTAACGCCCTTCAGCTCTTTTGAGTGGAAAAACAAGTCTTTGGCTTCCCCCTCGCGGGAAATGAATCCAAAGCCCCTGTCCGTAAGTGTTTTGATAGTACCTTCCATTTTTTTGTTTTGATTATTTGCTGCGATAAACGACTCTTTTAAACGCTTTTATCCTTGTAAAATGATTATATACGATAAATGGCATTTTGCAAGCCCCTCTTTCAAAAAACCATTAAAAAAACACCGCTTGCGCGATGCTTTTTTTGCAAGTAGTTTTATAAAAATTATTTTTTTAATTTCTTGACCGCCTTTTTCGCCGCTTTTTTGGCCGCCTTTTTGGCCGCCTTTTTGGCCGCCTTTTCAGCTTCCTTGGCCGATTTTTTGGCCGCTTTTTCAGCTTCCTTGGCCGATTTTTTTCTCTCCCGGATATCTTTTTCGCCCGGAATAGCGTTAGCGGCAACCGCCTCAACGTCTTTAACGGTCTTAACTTCCGCTCCAACCGGCTTGTGGCTTCTCATGGCCTCCATCGCGTTTATGAGCCGGTCCATCTTCGAGTTTAATATTTCAAGCTGCCTTTTTATATCGCCGTCGTTTCTTTGCCCGCTTGGCGAAAACTCCGGTTTAAAAAATTGACTGTTGCCGCCAAAATCGCTTTTTTGAAACCGTTCCGGCCGCCCGAAATTTCCGCCTTCTCTCTTGTTTTGGAAACAATCGTTACAATAAACCGGCCGGCCCTCGATCGGCCGGAAAGGAACTTCACAGGACTTTCCGCATTGGGCGCAAATGGTCCTATGCATGCCGCGATTCCTATCGCCGCTTCCCCAGCTTGGTCTTTCAAAATTCCGCCCGCCGCCGTCGCGCCTGTCAAAACCTCCCCCATGGCTTCCTCCGAAACCTTTGTGCTTTTTTTTAAAATCTCCCATATTTTTTACTGCTTGTTAGTTATCGTGCAAGTAATTAAGTATGCACTATTTTGTTTTGAAAAGCAAAAAAAATGCTTTAAAAGCATTTTTCATTTTTGTTCCTCCGCCGGTACCGGCTATTCTTCCTCCACGATATTATAATAGCGGAGCTTGTACTTCTCGTATTCCAAATCGGCCTCAAAATCAATCTCGTTGGTTAGCTTGTCTCTGAAGCTGATCAGCTTATCGTCATCCGACGCGTCCAGATAGAACCTAATCGTTTCGCATTGGCCGAATTGATGACAAAGCATGCCGTTGATCCAGATCGTAAAATTCCAGTTATCGTTAACGATCTGGAGGCTCGTTATCGTTCCCGGGCTGTCAACTTTCTCTATGCTGTATTTTAAACCGATCGTATCGTAAGCATAAAGCGAAAATTCCATCTCTTCGCCCGAAAAGTTAAAATTAAAACTTTCCACGGGACCGGTCAGATCCCGGTATTCGGAGCCGGCGGCGCATGCTGGCAGCAAAGCCAAAAGAACTAAGGGCAGCAAACAATTATCCATTTTTTTCACCCGCCAAAAATCTATCATAAATTCCTATCATGTCAACAGTTACGCCCCAAAAGGCAGTAAAAACACTTTGTATAATAATAAGCGAAGCGTTTTAAAGCCGCTTTGGACTTTTAGCCGGTTAAGCTTGTCTAATCCGATCATTTTCACCCCGCATCTGCTTCTTTTAAATATTTCACAAAAAACACAACTGGAGATTACTGCTTTCTTGTTCTGTTCGACCACTCAAATGAGCTTTTTTCCCTTGAAAATGAGCTTTTTTTATCCTTGACAAATTTTATAAATTATGATAATAACTGAACACCTGTCCTTTAACAATTTACAGCTGATTAGGATAACTCGGACAGAAACCAAACAAAACCGAATGGAGGCAGTATGGAAATAATTTCGGGACCGAATATTTATGAGGTTAAGGAGCTAGTGGCCAAATCAGACCGTTTCCGCCTTTACGCGTGTACGCAAAAAGGCGTTGCCGGCCGGCGCTTGCTGCAGATCGCGGCAACGGTTGAAGACAATCCGTTACTCCAACGATCGGCCCTCCATTTAAAAGAACTGGAGGGAAAAGCTTACGAGATCGAAGAAGAGTTCGCGCTCGTCAAAGAAAAACCTGACGACCGCCTGGACTACCAGCTTGGCATCCCAGAACTGATCGACAGCTTTGAATGCCTTGAGCAAGGGAGGCGCGTCATCAATATTTTGGGCTTCCGCAACGTGGAAGACATCAGCCAGGTGATTCCCCTCGCCAATATCGCTCAAAAGGACAAAAGGCGGATCGATGCCAAAACCAGCGCGTGGATCATGGGCAAACTGCTTAAATTGCTCGTGTTCGCCCACGGCGAAGGGTTTACGCCCGAAACACTGGATGCCGGCAATATTTTGATCGAACCGGTCCAGCATTACGTGATGATTTTTAACTGGGCGCGAAGCGATATTACTCCGGCTAAACGCCGCGAGGATATTTCGAACGCAGCCAAAACCGTCATCACAGCCATGGGAGGAAACCCGCGAACCGGATACTTGCCCGACGACGGCGTTGAGAATTTCGCGCAGTACCGCGAAATCCTGTTTCGCCTTGCCAGCCAGGAATTTACGAGCGCCAAAAATGCCCACGAGGCATTTTACGGCGTGGTCTATGTTATCTGGCCCCGCAAATACCATGATTTTGGCGTAAGACCGATCAACCAAAGGGAGGAAGAATAATGACTAAAGGAAGAAAGTTCTCAACAACCACCTACGAAAGTACGAAAGAAAAGGCCACTGACGGTGGCAAACAAACCTTGACCCAAAAAGCCGAAGAACGGTACCAGCAGGATGGAACGCTTGATCCGCTGATCGACCCCAAAGGCCCTCCCCACTTGGGACCGGTGCGATATGCCTGGTCCCGGTTTGAACAAAAGAAAAATCTGTGGCACCTGCCTTGCGGCATCGCCATGGCAGTGGAGCGGCTAATCGATACAACCGGCTCGATGCAAAACAACATTGCTCTGGCCTTTGAAAGCGCTCCCATTTTATACCAAATGCTGGGTGGCGGAAAAACGCCGGTTTTGGGCCGGTACGATCCGCAATTGGCCACGGCGATCTTTGGCGACGTGTATGACTGGATAAGAGAAAGAAAGCCGCCTTTATGCCGAACCCAATTCGAGTTCGACGAACGAATGGCCACTCAAATGGCCAACATGATTCCCAGCCGGCTTGGCTGGGGCAACGGCAAGGAAGACCCGCAATACGGCCTGTTTGCCGCCCAGTTTTTAACCAACTGCTCGGCGGAACGGTACGGTTTAAAAACCTACCATTTCACCGCGTCTGACGAGCCAACGGCAATGGATCTGAACATGCGGTGCCTTAACCTTATTTTCGGAAACGACGTTGTGGCGCGCGTCCAGGAAAATGGATATAACATTGATCCGCGCCGCCTGCCCGATACCGCCGAGATCGTAGCCGCTCTTCAAAAGAAAAGGCACGCGTTCTTCTTGCAGGTGCCGGGCGGCGAGGATTCAAGGGTCAGAAACCAGTGGACCGAACTTTATGGAAAAGATCACGTTGTCTTCCTGACCGAAGGCACGCGTTACCTTTCCCAGGTCCAAGCGCTGATCATCGGCCTCACCGAGGGCACCCTTAGCCTGCTGACCGCCAAGGAATTCCTGAAAGAATGGAAAGTGCCAAAACAGGACGCAACGGAGATCATCGCGTCCGTCGAACACATTCCGATCGGGGCGCAAAGATTATGCCCCAACTTCAACAGAATTCCCTTGGCTGGAGCGATGTTTGAGAATAAGGGCGACTTGTGGCCGATAGATCCCGCGTTAGCGGCCGGCAAAGACCCGGCCGCGGATAGCCGCGAAAAAGCGACCGAATGGCTTTAGGAGGCACCATGCCTCCAAAGGTTTATCTGATCACCGACCTTGGCATCGGCGACGGCGGAAAAGGAACCGTTGTCCATAAAGTGGCAACCATGACAGAAGCCTCTTGGGTCTTCAAGGCCGGAGGTTTCCAGGGAAGCCACGGCATGCAAACGGTCATAAACGGCCGAAAGATCGGTTTCGCGTTCAGCCAATTCGGCTGCGCCACTTTGGAGGGCATAAGGACTTTCATCACTCCCCTCATGGTGGCCTCGCCCGAAGGCTGGCTTAACGAAGCCGCGGCGCTGGCCAATTTCGGCATATACCGACCGTTGGATCTGCTGTGGGTGGACGCTGGCGCGATCTGCGGCACGCCATACCATGGAATATCCTCGCGCCTTAAGGAACTGGCGCGGGGCAACAATCCACGAGGAACCATCGGCACGGGAGCCGGCGAAACGTACCGCTACAGCCTAAGCCATCCGGATCTTGTGATCCGGGCCGGCGATCTGATATCGAAGGGTTTGGCGCAAAAGCTGAAAGCCGTTCGCGACCAGATCCGCCAGGATCTGGAACCGGTCATGGCCAAAGATTTTTTAGCCGCCGACGACAAGAGAGTAAAAACAGAGATCTCCCTGCTCAATGATGACGGTTTTCTGGAACACATCGCTAGCCGGTTTTTGGAAGCCGGAAGAAAAACCAACATCGTTGACGGCCAATACCTTGAGGAGATCATGGGCAATCTGGAAAGCGCAATCGTCTTTGAATGTTCGCACGGGGTGTTAGGGGATCCGTTCATCGGGTTCCACCCCCACACGAACGCCGCCCCGACCCTGCCAAGTCATAAGCACGCCTTGTTAAGGAAAGCGGGTTATGCTGGGCCGATAATTGATATCGGAGTCACCCGGGCTTACGCGATCCGGCATGGCGCCGGACCGCTGCCAACCGCCGATCCGAATCTGGCCAAGGTTTTATTGCCCGGGAGCCACAAACCCGCTGACCGCTACCAAGGCGAAGTACGGGTGGGACCGCTTGATATGGTCTTGCTCCGCTACGCCATCGCGGCCTGCGGCGGACCAGAGGCTTTTAACGGCCTGGCCGTTACCTGGTTCGACCAGATCCAGGCCAACGGCCAATGGCAGATCTGCCGCGGCTACGATAACGCCGATGATGGCACATATTTTCTTCCCGGAGGCGAAATCATAGTTAGCGGAAAAACCGGAAATGAAAAGTTGCAGCACCAGGAGGAACTGGGAAAAAAGCTGATGAAGGTTAAACCGGTGATCGAAACCCTTAACCTGCCGGCCAACGCCAACCGCGACGAACTGTTCGCGTTTTGCGCCCGGGGGTTTGAAAGGGAAATGAACGTGCCGGTCCGCATGGTGTCATTCGGACCGTCGGAACAAGACAAGATCTGCAAATAAAAAGAATTGGAGGATGAAGTTTATGGAAGGAGATGGAACAACTGAGATGAAGAGCGAACAGACAGCAAACGTTGAGCCAGAATTGCCTGCCGAGGTCGTATCCGAACTTCAAAACGCAGGAATCACAAATCCTGAGATAATTCGGAAGCTTATCATTGACCAGGAATTGAAAGAGAAAGGAGATATCGCCTATCTTTCCCAGGAAGCTCTAGCCGCAGCCGGCATGAAAGGCGTACCCCTGCAAAGAGTGTTGGAAAAATTAGGCTTAAGAACTCCCGTAGGCGTTCTAGCTTCAACAGCACCACCAGGAGTAAATCCGCTAGACATTCTTCCGCTAGTTCCCCCCGATGAATCAATCACTGAAGCATTAAAGGCAGGCGGAGTTCTCAAATTTGAAATAGCTACAGTAATCTCCGGCATTAGGGTTGCCTTGGCCTATAGGGCGGGACTATTCAATATTCCAAGCCGCCTGGTAACGTTGATGGAGGCTTTTGCTGACAGCAACGATGATCCAGTCGGACCAGAATTCTTTAGGCTGCGCAAACAAGTCACTAAACATGAATATGGTGATCTTTTCTCCGCCATCGAAGGACTAGACACTGCTTATGTCACCGAAACCAGAAAAAAACAGCTTTTAGAACGGATTGAAACATTCCTTTGGCCAGCAATCAGGGAATTCAATCTTCAGCTGATAAACTGGACCGATGAATATTCGAAACAACTGCAAAACCCTACTTTATTTATGGCGCAGTTGTTCGGGGGAAGGGCAGGAGTAGTGCCACCTAACGTATTCAACACGCCTTCTACGGCCACCCTGCGCGATAGCGCAAAAGCAGTCAATGACGCAATCAACAGGGTGTTTAGAGGATCGGTTGCTCCAATCGCAGCCGCCATGGCCTCAGATGCTAAAAACATCAAAAGCACTTTAAACGATCCCAGAATTCCTTCTATGATCGGAGCGGCTAACCGGGACCAAATGCTTAAAATGCTTGAAGCTGCTGTATCCCCCAATTACCCAAGGCTCGAGCAAAATCTTGTTGCTTATGTTTTGGCGGTAATGCAAATCGAGCAACAACCAAGCGGAGACGCAGAAATAAGGTATTTCTTCGCGCTCCAAAGCGTAGGCTCCCAAATACCATTCGATCATTTGACCAGCACTACACCCGATATTGCAGGAATTGGATCAGAAAAACGTCAAAAAAACCGAACTCTTTAAGCTCTTTGTAAGCACAGTATAACCAAGCGAAAACGCTTGGTTTTTTCTTGCAAAAAAACCGCAAGTTTTGCTTGCGGCTCATATTACGCGTCCAATTCCGGCAAAAACACATTGGCAAGGTAAAGCCGGGTTGCCAGGCGGCGGTAACCGGCGTCCCAAAAGGCGCTGTCGCCATCGAGTTCCCGAAAAAATTCACTGTCTTGGCCGGCCGGCGGATAAAATTCGTAATATCCCCGGTGCGCCAAACGGTATAGCAAGCAATCGCGCTCCAGCTCTTCCAAATATATTCGCCGAACGTAGCAACCGTCTATCCGAACATCGGTTGGCCAAAGATACGGAATTAAAAGCCTTTGCCTAAGTTCTCCCACGGCTTCCTCTTGCCCCAACCAGGCGGCGCCAAACAGGATGTGGACCCACCAGCTTTCGCCCAAATACGCATCGGACTCTTGGAAATCAATGACCTCCAGCTTCCTTTTACCGGCCTTCAGCCAAAACTCCACGGGCCGGCTGTTGATGCCGTTATCCTTGAGCTTTCTTTCCAGAAGCTCTTGTATCAGCGGACGCAGGGTATAATCGGCCTCCGGTTTCACAAATATTGCCAAGTCAATATCGGCATTCTGCGCTCCATAGCGTTTTAGGCGCGATCCGTAAGCCATGATCACCGGATAAACCGATTTGAAAAGCGTTTCGTCGGCGGCAATTGACGCCAGCGCGGCTTCCAATTTGGCAACTTCTTCGGCTATCTGGCTCAAATTCTTTGAAAACGGACCGCCAAGGTCGGCGTAAGGTATGCCGAATTTTTTAAGCGCCTCTCCATCGACAACTCCCAAATTAGCGAGCCGCCGCAAAGCTTTGAATATTGCCTTGGCTTCTTCCGGATTATTCTTATCCCAGAGGGATTCAAGCACAGGCTCCAAGCAGGCGAATATCTGCCGTGCCCGGTCAGTGTCGGTTCGGGCTTGAAATTCGATCGCTTCCCGGATGCCCTCGATCAAAACCACTCTAACCACCCCTGAAGCATAAGCCCGCAACACGCCCAATTCTAAGTGTTCGCTAAGAAGAGCCTCTTTTACCTGAAGCGCCGCTTTTTTATTACACTCCTGCTTTTTTTGGCCGATCAGCCAAGCCTTGCGCTTTGCCGTTACGTTGCCAAAATCTTCCTGCTCGATCAAGCGATATTCCCGCTCCAAATCTGGACCCAAATTTTTCAGATCAAAGCAAGGAACTTTCCGTTTTGCTTTTTGGATGTGGCGGCTTTGCTTAAGCTGAAGAGCAAAAGCAACGCTTTGCGTAAACCGATCGCCGGACTTTTCCATGGCCTTAATTTCTTCAGCAAAAATCAATCCCATAGTGTTTGCGATCATCAATGCCTCAACCAGGCTGTTTTTCAAAACCGTGTCTTGGCTTTGTTCTAGGATCGAAACCAAATCCTTGGTTGAAATCATTCCGGCTTTAATGAGCATTGGCGCCAGATGGGCGGCTTTGACCACGCGCTCCGGCTCGCTCGTCCTTGTTGAAACCTCGACAATATCTCCGTCGCGAAAATTGGCCGCAACATCATGCAGTGAAAGCAGGTAGCTCCAAGCTTCAAGATAAGCCTGCCGGAATTCTTTGCAAGCGCGCCCCAATCCGTTACCCGGCCGCCAGCTGTTAGCCGGCAGCAGCTCAAATGGCAGATAAAGCACCAACCTTTGGTAATCATTATCCGCGAGCAATTCGGCGAAAAGCAAATAGATCTTTTCGGCGTCTTTTGCGCCTAGCATTCCTTTTTGGACCGATTCCTCGACAGACATGCCGCAAGGAACCGATTGCAAAAACCTTTCAAAACGTTCGCGCAATTCCTGGCGAGATTTGATCTTTGCCAAGAACGCGTCGCTGGCGGCAATATCCTTTGGCCAAGCCTCGGCGAGATTCGCCGGACTCAAAAACCATTCGGCAGCCGGAACATACAGGTTTATTTTCCCGATCATCGATAGACCTCCTTAATATGTATTCTTGTTGCCAGCTATCTTTATGAATTATAAAAGAACCTTGATACTTTCCGTTTTCCCCAATTCGGGAAAACATTCTTATCATAAAACAAATCAAAAAAAAGTCAATGTTTGGCACTCTTTTTGGCTTAAACAAAAAGGGGGCCTGGCTATCCCCTTTTTTCCAACGCTAATTTTTTAAAGCATTAGTCAAAAAAGGATATGAGGTACTTGTCGATCTCCCACTGGTCGAGATCGTAAAAATTCCGGCCATCCTCGTGCAGTTTGGCGGCCAAATTCCGGCCCACGAACCGCCAGTGCCAAGGTTCGAACTGATAGTATTGGTTATTTGCCGGATAAGATTGGATAAAGCCGTATTCGTAAGCGTTATCCAGCAGCCATTGGTAAGCCGGCGTTTTGTCGAAGCCGAAAAAACCGAACCCGTTTTCGGAAACGGCAAAGTCTACGGTAGTTCCCAGCTGGTGTTCCGAATAGCCCTGGTCGGCCGAGAACCGGTTGGCTCCCGAGCCATACATCATTTTGTAGTTTGATTTCAGATCGTTTTGGGCGTTAAACGACCGGTAAGCCGACGCTATTTTCAGCTCAATCTTATCGTCCGCGGCTTGCGCCAGCATATCTTCCAAAAAAGGCCAGACCTCGGAGTTGATCAAATAATCGTTCTTCGGATTGACGGTATAGCGGGAGTCGATTTTTGAAAACGAAGCGGGAAAGTAATTTTCGTTTAAAAAATAAACTTTTGAGTATTTTTTAAGGAGCTCCGGATCGGTTTCGCTTAATTTCTTCAAGGTGCCTACCGTGCCCTGGATATCTCCTATCTGTTCGCTAAAATCATCCATCCGTCTCTTTTCGTGCCGGTATTTTTCCCGGTATGCGTCCCTTTCGGCCGTGGTTGTGGCAAGGTCATCCTTAGCGGAATCAAGCAGGTAACTCAAGTCTTTGATCTCGCCGTTCAAACCGCTGATCTCGCTGTTTAATTTTTTTATGTCTTCGCCCAGCTTTTCCGACGTGGCGGAAAGATCGCTTTCCGTTTGCGCAACCTCGTTTTCAAGCGCCAGCTTGTTTTCTTTCAACAAAGTATTTTCGTAACCCAAATAAGCAATAACGCCTCCGCCCGCCGCTAAAAGCAGTGCAAAAGATAAAAGGGATTTATTCATCGTTTGCCGGCAATTTTTTATTTAACTTGGCAAAACCAACGTCCCCTTCGCGAGGTTCAGAAGAACCATTGTGCAACCTTTCGATCGCTTTAGAAGCGACTGGCTGGTTAACCAGCCTATTTAATTTTTCCCGGTCGTTGTTTTTGGCGGCCGCGCGCGCTGCCGTCGAAGACATCTTTTCGAATTCTTTTGAAGCGATCATGTAATGGTAATGGGTGATGCCGAAATTGTCGCGGTTATAGATCATCACGTTATTTTCGTAAACAATGTCGTTGTTATCGCGAATACCCCTGATCATGATAACCAGGTCTTTTTGGCCGCGGACTTTTAAAAATTCTTCGAGCGTAGTTACTTTGATCTTTTCGCCAAGATTGTAAGTTCGCCACATGGCTTCGCACTCTTTGGGAGTAAAAACGGCTTTTTCGTTTTTGACCGGATTAACCGAGCACACCACGGTGATCTCGCCAAAGACCTTGGCAGCCTCTTTGGCGAGGGCGACGTGGCCGTAATGAGGCGGGCAAAACGTCCCCGGATAGATATATGTTTTTTTCATATGGCCGGTTTCAAGCGATACAAACAGCTTAGCACATAGCCGCCTTGCCAAGAAAGCGCGCAATGGCGTTCGCAAAAAACCGCTTCATTTACGGTTTTTTTGATTCAGATATGCATCCGTTGGTCAGATTGCTACCCGTTTTCCAACATCTTGATTATCGCAATTTTGATAAAGGAAAAAGTAATGAATTAAAGGATTTTATTTCTATTGTTTGCTTGGCACAACGCAGCCGGTGTAATCCTTTTCCACGCCGTTTTCCAAAACGATCGCGGCATCCCCCTTGCTCCAGAAAACAAACGACTCGTCGGCGTTAGCGTACCTGCCTCCGTTGGCGGAAATAGTTTGGGGCAAATCATAATTCCGCCCGTCGCTTAAAACGATCTTCACGCTTCCGGTCGGAACAGGCGGTTCGCCCGGCTTGACCTCTATGGTTTCCCCCTTGTAAAAAGAAGCTTTAATGGTTTTATCTCCGTCGCACGAATAAGAAGCTTCCGCGATCAAAGACACTGTTTGGACAGGCTCCGCGTCCGGCGAAAACGCCTTGTTTTCATAAACATCCCCGCCGGGTCGCCGCAAGCCTGCCGCGTAAACAACCGCCGCCAATATAAAAATCAAAGCCAGGTAAATTTTTTTATTCATTTTTTATTTGTATTTAAGTTTATTAAAATGTACCATTTCTTAGCATAATTATGCAAAAAATCTTATCGCATCCGTTAATCTTTATTTAATTCGCGGCCGGCAGTAAAATACACTGTTTGCGTAAAAAAAACCGCTTGCTGAAGCATTTGCTTGTTCGCAAGCGGTATCTCGCTAATATCTGCGCCTTTTGGCGGTGAAAGTGAAGGTTGCAGGATAAGATTCGTTATAACCCGGAGAGTCGTAATCAACCTCCCAGCCGGCTTTCTCGTAAACATCCTCTATGTCCATCCAGCCCTTCTTGTATATGTCGGTCCGGCCAAGGCCTTTAGCAACCATCAGCTTTTCGGCTTCCGCCTGCGTAAAACGAGCGCTGCTGCCTCCGAAATTCTCCGCGATGAGCTCGTTGAAAGCTTCAAACACCGCGTCGGGAAAATCATTGATCTTCTTTTTCGCGACCTCGCCCGGTTTTATCGGCTTCACTTTATTCGCCATTTTGCTTACCTCCTTTTTGCTATTGATTTTGCTGTTAATGTGCTGACGGCCAAAGCATAACCCCCTTTTAAAAAACCCGCCGAAACTCTTGACAAAATGTATCAAAAAAAGTACACTTATCGCAAAGCGCGAACTGCTTAATTGACGCATTATGGACACAAAAGAAATTTTTGAACGCCTTGGACTGCCAAAACATTCCGGCACGGTTTATGAAACGCTGCGGCGTATTGGACCAATGACCGCCACGGATATTTGCCGTGAGGCCCGCCTTCACCGGCCGGCGGTTTACCGCGTTCTCTCCCCCCTTGGCGTGCGGGGCTTTGTTTTTTTTACCAGCAAAAAACGGCGCAAGCTTTACCACGCGTCCAATCCCCGCCTCATCGCGGCCGCTTTTGCCAAGACTAGCGCGGCCGTGGAATCCGCGATGGCCAAAAAAATTGTGGCCGACAGCCTTTACCGGCAAAAAGAAATCCGCTTTTTAAGCGGATTTAAAGGCATCCAAGCCGCCTTTGACGACGTGATCAGCCACATGGAACGCGGCGGCACGTTTTACCGCTACACTTCCGAAAAAGACCTGGACGCCGTGAACGAATACCTGGCAAAAGACTATCGGGCGCGCCGCGATAAAAAAAAGCTGGAACGCATGGTAATCAGCAACCCGGTTTCAGGCAAACGAAAAAAACCGCGCTTGGAACGGTTCGTGAAATATATACCGCCGGAAGCCGATTTGTTTGACCAAAACATCATCCAGCTGGTCTACGGCAACCGCCTGTCGTTCATCGATCTTAACACCGAGCGGGTTTTGATCATCGAAAACAAAGCAATGGCTGATTTTCAAAAAGTGATCTTTAAACAGCTTTATAACAAACTGCCTCTGCCTTTTTCCCCGGCCTCAAACCGGTAGCTTCTTTTTTTTGGCGTTCGTTTAAAACAAAAGGTTAAGCGGTTCCACTTAACCCATTTCCACATATGCTTCTTGTATGCCGTTGGCCGGATCAAGCCCCAGCCTTGCCAGTACCTCCGCGATCTGCGGCTCAACCGTCCCTTTCTTCATCGCTCTTATTTCGACAAACGTTCCAAGGTTGGTCCTGGCCCCGTTTTTAATGCTGATAACCTTGTCCACCGAAAAGATCAACCCGTCCAAATGATACAATACCCTTAGCTTCTCGATAACCTTTACCTGCTTGCCGTATATGGCTATGAAGTTCCGCATGGTTTTGGCGTTGATCTCAAATTCGATCTTCTGACGCTCGCGGTAATCCGATCCCAGTTTCCTCGGTCCTTTATAGGTGATACTGCGGGAACCAAGCTCTTCCCTGATCCTTAGGGATTCACCCGTCCTGCTCAAATCTCGGTCAAACGGATTGAAATAAGTGTCCCTTTGCCTTATCGCTCCAAGCCGTTCGCCGCCGATCCGGCGCAAGGTTTCGGGATCGAATTTTACCCGGAATTTCAACTGAACCTCGCTTAGCCCGGCGCGTTCAGCTTCGATGTCGGGTTGGTATTCGTTTTGGATGATGATATGGGCGTTTTTGGTTTGTTTTTCGACCCACTTTTCGTGCATCGGCTGGACCACGGAAGCGAAATAATCTAAGATCTGCGCGGGAGTCATATCGGTGCGGTCAACATCGCGCACAATCCGTCTGATCAGCCGTCCATGGGTGCCGATTTGAACAAACACCCTAACCCTGGTAAATTCCATCAGGTCGTCATGGATCGCAAACAACCCTTCAGGAATGATCAATTTACAGGGTAAAAACTGCTCCTGGCCAACTCGTTCTCCGGTTTTAAAACTGTAAATGGGTTTCATTACCGGCTGACCTTGCGTTAAATTAGCCAGATGTTGGGCGATCAGTTTCATATCATAGGCCTTTGGGTGATCAAAGTTTGGAACGCTATTTAAGGCCATCAGTCTTTTCCCGATTAGGTAGTCATCTATCGACAAAATTGCCGACGATGGCGCGAATTCATCGCGCAATTTTTTGGACACTCCGGTTGTCTTGCCCGAAGCCGAGCCGCCGGCAATTGCCGCGATACCCACTTCTTCGTCGCCAACAAGCAGGGTAGCCATTTCAAACAGGATTTCCAGTCCGGGCTCCAAACCGTAATCCATTACTTTCCATTCGGCCCTATCCCAGGGATATAAGCACTTCACGATCCTCACCTCAAAATTTTCTTTGGTAAACAACTTCCATGATTAAGCCATAAAATAAAAATTTTGTAAAGATTTAGCGGCAAAAAAATATTTAAATAAGGGTGCTTTCCGCCAGCAAGCTCGACGGCAAAAACAATTGCTTAAATTATCTGCCAGCTGTATAAAAAAACATGGAGATCGGTCCATGACACGTCTCCATTTGCTGGTTCCGCTTTTACTCTTCTGCCAGCGGAATGCGTTCCGGCACTTCCGTGAGCATTTCCGACAGCATCCATCCCGCCACCGACTTCTTATCCTGATGCTTGATATCCATTGAGCCGATCAATCCGTAAAAACAATTTAGCTGGTGTTTGCGTATCGCCAGATCCGGCGATTTCCATTTCCAATTACTGATTCTCGCGCCCTGATAAAAAATTCCCATTGCCAGGCTTGACCACGGATTGCCGTTCTTAAATTCGGCCGGGCACTCTTTAACCAGCTCTTCTTCGTTTGAAAGACCGCCCAAGGGCAAAGGCTTGCCCGCGAATAACTTACTTTCCGCCATTCTTACCCTCCGTATTTATTTTTTTATTACGCTCAAAAGTTCCCATATTTGAGAAAATTAGTCAAGAATAAAAAGGCGGGACAATCATTCCCGGCCCTATAGATCGAAAATTTCGGCAATGATCCGCCAGGTTTTCAGCACCTCGGCGCGGTCACTGTCTTTTTCCCCTTCCGTAAGTCCGCTGTAATCCGTTTTTATCTGGCGTTCCAAATGCTCTACGTAATTCGCGGGTATGACCAGATTCCCTTTGCCATCTTGCATGCACTTGCCGTGCAGATGCCTTTGCCAGCCTGCCCATCTTGCGTGTTCAAGCGCCGCCAATCGCTCAAAAATTTCCCTTTCCCGCGGCGTCAGTTTTTCCAGCTCGTCCAATGACTCAATCCCGGTCAATTTGTCCATATCTTCACCTTTTTAGCGCGTAAGCCGTCGGCAAAAATGTCCAACAGCTACAACAATAATACATTTCAATATTATTATCAACTTGCGAAGGAAGGAATTTTACCTGCCTATTTTTTCAGTTCCCACAGGCCGTGAACGTTGCAATAAGCCCGAACGCTCGCGATATCCATCCGGGTATAAAAATCGGATTCCGGCTTTTCTCCGGGCTTCAAAAACTTTTTCCCGGACTTGCCGTCAACGGTATTGATCTCGATCCATTCAATAAAGTGTTCGGCAACCATGGGGTGCTCCGCTTCTCCAACCTTTATTTTGATGCCGTCCTTCACCTGGCAGGCGCTAGGCGGAAGATCCACCGCAACCGGCACGTGTTTTTCCGCACCCTGGTCTTGGGTTTTAGCCGCCATTGAATCCATAGGCTGGCCGCAACATACCAGCGTCCCGCCGCCGGCATGCAAAACTTCAACGATGTTGCCGCAAATCGAACACTTATAAACCTCTTTGAATTGAGCCATATTTTTTCTTTGTTTTATTTGTTTTAGCTTAGCATAAAAACGGGAATTTAGAACTGACCGAGAAATAAATATAAAGGCCGCTTTAAGGCGGCCTTGGCTAAAACCGGGGCTTTACGACTTTCCTTTCTTCCGTTTTATCCGTTATCTGGACCAAATCGCAAATCTCGCATTGGCGGGTCCAGCGGGGGGTTTCTTTTCGGGAAACATAAACCGGCCCCTGCCAATCGACACCATGGGTACCGGGTTTATCCCCCGGTAATGTGTGGGCTTCAACAACGATCGGATCATAACGAATCGGGCCCCATTTATGAAAGCAGCTTCTTTGAATCACATTGAGCCGCTCTTTGGCTGATTCCAGGTTGCGGCTCAACTCTTCGATCTCTCGATTTAATTTTTGGACTTCTGTGCTCGCCATCATCCACCTCCTGATTCTACTATTTATAAATAACATATTTTCTTAATTTGTCAACAACCCCGGCCTGAAGGCCGGGGCTTGTTAGAGGTTCTCTTGGTTCCTTTGATTTTTGAGGTACTCTCGCATGGCTTTCTCATTGAGGCGCCCCACAGATTCAACAAAATAGCCATCCTGCCAGAAACTGTCGCCCCACAAAAATTCCTGCAATTCGGGAAACTCCTTGCGCAGCACCTTCGAAGAGCCGCCCTTGAAAAAATTCACTGCTTTCGCTGGAGTTACGTTAGCCGGAAGTTGGATCAGCATGTGCAAGTGGTCAGGCATAGCTTCAACATCATGGACAAACCAACGATTCGTTTCCGCACACTGGAATAAGAGCTCCCGGAGTCGCAATGCAAGCTTCCCCTGCAATATCCGGTTCCGATACTTTGGCGCGCAAACAATGTGATACGTAAGCCGATGGAAGGAGTGGGCGCCTTTCCAAAAAAATATCTTTTCGATTTTCATTCACTCATTTTACCCTCAAAAATCAAAGGAACCAAGATAAAGGCACCCTCCATCCCGCTCTGTTCGGCGGGATTCCGGGGCGGGCCTTTTCCCCGGCCTGAAGGCCGGGGCTTGCGGCCCGGTTAAGTCAAATAAACGCCGAGGCAATGCCTTGGCTTTCATATGTTTTTTGTTTATCTGTCTATCATACCTTGTCAGCCTAGCAAAGATCCATTAAGGGATAAAGAAAAAAGGAAGGTTTTACCTTCCCTTAAGCCTCGTATACAACCACGGTCTCTGTGGCGTTAAATTGTTCTCTGCCGTTCAGATCCAGAATGTCAATATCAATGGTTTCCGGACCCAAAACCCTATACCATAACGTGAAATCGTGGCGCTTTTCTCCTTCCATTATATAACCAACCGCCTTGTCCGGAATCCCATCAAAATCGCTGGCTATCATAAGCGCCTCATCGCTTCCGTCGCTGAGCTCCTCCTTTCTGAAGGTAAAAGCTTCTCCATGGGAAGCAATTTCAATCATACCGTCTTTGCCCGGGACAATTCTTATGCACGTTGCTCCTTCGAATTGCGACCTCAAATATTCTGATAGATCGTCAATTCTTATCTTAACGCTATCGGGTTCGCACCAACAATTCTCGATTGCGCCGGTGCTGGCGTTCTGCGTGGCCGCCCAAACCATGTTGTCCGGAGCCGGCGTGAAGGTTTCTCTTTCCAGAGAATTATTAAAGTCACAATCTTCCGTACATCCGAATGCTATAACGGCTTTAACTTCCATGCCTGTGCCGATTCCAAACAGGCAGGCCAGGAGCAGTAAGCTCCACAATAATTTGCTCATCTCGTTTCACTCCTTTTTGGCTAATAGTTTGTTATATATTTAATTAATTATTTGTCAAGTATATTGAAGTACGTTATTTCAAAAAAGTTTAAAAAAGCAACCAGAGCCTTGGTTTGTAATTAAAAACGGCAAATTTATTGCCGCCTATTGTATAAAAAAACACTATCCGGTTTTTGATCCGCTAAATTTCAAAATACGCGCGGTTGGATAATGACATGCCAGCTGCCCAGATCGAACGGTTCGGTTGGTCTTTCTTTTACCCAATTCCTGTCAGGACCGACCCACCGGGTTTTTTTGGTTTTTTCGCCGTTTCCGTCATACCCGAAGGATTCGCCGTTTAGGATTCCCTCGCATTTTGGACAGCGCAATTCCGCATTCATCGCGTCGGCCGGAAGATCCTCTATCGACAATAACAATCCGCAATGTTCGCACAAGCCCAAGCAATCCAGCAAATATGTTCTCAAAACATCACCTCGATTTTCTTGACACCCAAAATTTATCGCCCTTTAACCAAAACAATACCGGCTAAATTCAACTACTTTGGCAAAAATGAAGTGTTTAGCCCACTATATAGCCGCACCGCTTCCTGGCCAGGGTCCTTGTTATTTTTCGCCAGGCTTCGATTGCGCAAAACGGGTCCAGCGCGCCTTTCCATAAATTACTAACCGTGAGTTCTGTCCACTGATTTGCACCGCACATTTTCTCCGGCGGGTTCCCCGAACGCCGTGCTTTTAAAACCAAACAGCATTCTTTGGCGCCGTTAGCGGCTACATACGCGCCTACTTTCACCCTTGAACGGGCGGTAGCTTTCTTGGCGGTTTTAACCTCAAGGTTTTCGGGTTCGGGCGGAAATCCCAACGGTATCACATGGATCGCCCGCTGTTCAGTAAAATGGCCAAAATGTCCGGGCTGGCCAATTTCTTCTACCGTGAAAAGCGTAAAATACCGGGGATTTTTTGCCGTTGCTTTAGTCTCGCGCGCTTCAGACATTTCAATCACTTCAGCGCCAAGTTCCACATAAGCTCCTTTCATTGCGTCTCATCTCCTGAATTATTACGGTTGGGGGCTGGGCAGCGGCTTGTACGCCGAAGCAATACCGTCATCCACGTCCGCACCGGGGTGGACAAAACGAATGTTTATGACATCCATTTCATATTCTTCACCATGGCAGTTGATTCTGGTTTCGGGCGCGGTGTGAATGCCAATAGTATGGCTGTTGCTGGCCGTCCTGATAGACCGGTAGCCGAAATTTTCCCAATGTTCGCTGTACCGCCCAGCCACAAACAGCAAGTTCACTATCTCCCGCGCGGCCGGCACATACCGGTATTGGGAAAACAGCTTCAGCTGGCTTTGTAAATCATGCCGCCAGTTGATCTTTTTTGAAGTAAATAGCGGTTTGGCGCGAATCAGGCGCCACGCCGGTATTGCCGTTTCGTGCAAATACGGCTCATCGCAGCTCCACGTAAAATTCCCATATTGGTTTGGCTGGAACAAATCAGGTTTCAATCCACGCATCATAATGATCGACAGCCCGAAATCCGGCACCAATATGTAGGTATTTCTGGTTCTTCTAAGCAGTTCCTCCGAAAAAGGTATGAATTCAAACCAACCCTTCTTTCTTTGGTCGGCAAATACTTGGCCGAGTTCCCGTTCGGCATGGTAGATATTGACGATATTATCGTCCATTATCTGGTGCGCTTCGCTACGCGTTACCCAAAATTTTTTAGCTAACATTCTATTGCCTCCTAAGGCCGATTTTTAAACGTTCTGCGATGATATTAAAACAACGGCAGATTTTGTCAACAACCCCGGCCTGAAGGCCGGGGCTTGTTAGAGGTTCTCTTGGTTCCTTCGAAACCAAGCTAAAGGCGCCCTCCATCCCGCTCTGTTCGGCGGGATTCCGGGGCGGGCCTTTTCCCCGGCCTGAAGGCCGGGGCTTGCGGCCCGGTTAAGTCAATAAAACAAAAGCCTATCTCATAATAGGCTTCATTAGATTTAACCGTTTCACATTAAATCTGTGACGGTTCCGTCTTTTGCTATAACTCCCTGCGTGGTCACCTTCAAAAGGTATGTTCCCACCTTGATGATGCTGCCTTGAGGAGACCGCGACCAAAGATCCACGGCCGCGTAATGCAGCGAAACCGGCACGGGCGACAAATAAGTATAGGGGTTTGCCATCGTGCCATCCCCCTGCATTAAAATGCCATCGGCGTAATGTGGTCCATTGATATATTCCCAATCTTTCTTATTTGGTTCCAGCATCGCTTGTCCGATTTGCTCGCCAAAATCTCCGCCAACGGAGACATATATCGGCCCCGCCTTTCTTAATATATCTTTAAAAGACATCCTGATCCTCCATAGATAATAACCATCTTATAATATATATTTATTATTTTGTCAATCATTGATCGGAATAATCGCAGTCGGTAGATAACCGCGCCGCAAGAAACCCGGCAAGGGCTTCTTTTTTGTTTTGAAACCAAAAAACCAGCTTCCCAGAGTCCCGGTCTCTGTGGAATGGGGGGTCTTTGATACACGCGCGCAAAAAAACTCCATCAATATAGATGGAGAATAAATTACGCCTTTCATTTGGCCTGCGTCAGCTTGTGTTATTAACTATGGCCATTGGCTGCATCACAAGCAATTTTCCAATGGTCATGCGGCCCTTTAGGTATTTCGCTTTCACCTCTTCATTTAGACCAAATTCTGGACTGAACAGGAAATCTTTTTCCGTTAAGCCGGTCCTTGCCAAAAACTGAAATGAATCTTTCGCGATGTCCTTTAATGTTGGTAGCAGTATATCTTTCAGTTTTGCCGTCATCATGCCTAGCAACGACCCAAGCTCCTTGTTGGGCATCGACTTTACAAGAGCCTCGATAACTCCGTTGTCAAGAGTGTATTCGATAACTCTTACCTTGGCATCCGTAAAGCTGGATACGGTGAGAGGCTTATCGACCAAGTCCGATAAAATTTCCGGCAGTTTCTCCACTGTTGGCCTGATCACCTCAAGCATTGATCCGGGAAACTCATCCGCCCTTGGATCTTTCTCAAAGGCGCTCCATACAGCTTCTCTTGATATTTCCGCCATTTATCACTGCCTCCTTTTTTTGTTAACAAAAAAAATGATATCACATTACTCTATATTGTCAAATTAGAAAGCGGTCCGCTTTAAACCGCAAATAGCGCGAAAAGACCCAGCCGGCAACATGGCAGAAATTTGTAGATCGCACCATAGAATTACAGAGTCCCGGTCTCTGGAACGCCGTTAATTTGGTTGTAGTCAGTTTATCTAATTTAGTATGTAAAACCCAATTACAATAAAATCTTAATGTTTTGTATCGATTAGATCCGTCTAAATCCAATATTTTTCGAATTCGAACTAATAAATAAACCACTTCATTCCTTTGAGTAAGTTTCGATTTATTTTCTAAAAAAACTTTCAGATCGTTTATGAAATTGTTTTTATTCATAAAGAAATTTATTTCCCAGATTTAGTACGGTTATCTTGCCTGCATAACATTTGGCAATTCTCTGCGATTGTTTTTCCGCCTTCATGCCAAGGCGTTATGTGATCAGCTTCCATTTCTTCAATTTCCCATTTCTTTTTCTTATTTTCACCTTTGCAATGCGGACAAATTCCTTTTTGCCTCTCATACGCTTCCCGCTTCATCTTGTCGGTAAAAGCGCGGATATTCAAAAACTTTTCATTTCTAGTCAAGACATACTCATAAATGCCGGATTTTTTGGAAACATCTTCATCCTGCATCAATTCGGTTATTTCCTTTTCCAGTTTTTTTGAATCAAACTTTTTGTTTTTGAATTGGTTATACAATACGCCCCACGGTACATTACACATTTCCCTGCGATAATTTGGAAAAACCTCTCGCACCCAAGAAATTACATCTTGAAAATAATCCCATAATTCATTAGCGTTTTTATTATGTTGGTGTTTAGCCATATAATCTTCAATTCTGCCATCATTGATCCACGAAAGCGCAGTTTCTAAGTATTCTTGACGAACTGTATCCCCGCTAACTAATTGACCTCCGTCATTTGCAAGCAAATAAGCAACACAGTTTCTTTTACTAAATTTTAACTTGGCATCAGAAAGCCACTGACCAGTGTAAACAGCGTTGCGAATTTCTTGCGCATTTACTTTTTCCCCGTAAGTATTTATAACCGTAAACCATTCAATTCGTTCCTTATCAGTTCCTTCGCAAAGATAAATCATCAGTTCGTAATCCAAAATTTTATCCTGTTCCTCTTTGGTCAAATTATGGAAAAAGCGGTTATTTAGAGAAAAATCGCCATTCACATATTGCCCAATGCTGATGGTGCGCTGTTGTCCGTCCAAAACTTCATAGCCACCATCTTCTCTAATCATCCAATACATCACATTCAACGGAAAACCTTTTTTAACGGTTTCTATAACAGCATCACGTTGTTTTTCTTTGTACACAAATTCACGCTGATATTTTGGGCGAATATCAAGTTTTCCGCCATAAGCTACAACACCTTCTTCCGCGCTATCTTTGTAGCCATCAATAACTTTTCGGATTTTAATTTTTTGTAAATCTATTTTCATATTATTTTTTCTTTCTTATTAATAAACGCCGAAACAATAATTTTCCATTAATAGTGAAGTCTTTGTCACCATTTTTACCTGTATATCTATCTAACCCAATAATTTCAAACTGATCGGGGTTGTGTTTATCCAGAAAAGTTATTGGCACTCCCATCACCCCGTTGTAATCCCTCGGAATATCAATAAATCTGTTTACATTGATGGCATTATAGTTATCATATTTTGAATATTCTTTTGTAGAGTACTTTTTATACAAAGTAAATTCAGTATGACGCTTGGAAACATAAAGATTTGTATACCAATTAACACTACCCATACTAAAATATTTCACACCATTTACAATTTTTTTTCTTGACTCTGTTGGAATGTCATAATCCATTGGGACTTGAAACCATTTTGTGCCACCGTTATCGTACCCAAGCCAAACTTCATTGTCTTTTATTAAAGGAAAAAATTCTTTATAAATAATTGCTCCCTGTTGTCCCAAAATTAAAAATTTCTTTTTATACTCAATTAGCTGAGCTACATATTCTCGAAACAGAGAAAAGGGAGGGTTGGTTACGACGATGTCAGCTTGTTTAAGTAATTCTATACATTCATCACTTCTAAAATCACCATTACCTTTTAAAGGTGTGGCTGTGTTTTTATTATGTTTTAATAAATGCTCCACGTCATCAAGATTTATAGCGCCATCTTTGTCTGCATCCGGTACTTCTGTTATTTCTATTTTAAACGGCTCTTTTCCTGATGGCTTCAGCCCTTCTACTTCAAACAATGGCAACTGTCCGCCGACAATCGGTGATTTTACATAACTTGTTGTGATGAGCCTTTTTAATTTAAGCGCATTAAAATTAGAAGCGAAGTATTTAAAAAAATTGCTCTCAAATGGATCGTCGCAATTACAATAAACCACCTTGTCCCGAAACTGTTCCTTATAATGTTTTAGTTCTTTTTCAATATCAACAAGCTGAGTATAAAACTCATCTTTTCCGGCACCCTTCGCTCTGTGTAAATTTCTATTTAAAGATTTAGCCATAAAATTATCTTCCCTTTAAAATTTTATCTAAAATTGCTTGTATTCCATCGGCTAAATTTTTTGATATAACACAAAGATGGCCGAATATTCCTAATATAAAAATGAAAAATAAGACAATATCAATAGCATTCATACTATCACCATTTAGAAATGGCAATCTGATAAATATAAAATAGTAACCAATCAATCCGGAAATAAAATAATTAAAAAAATCATTCCACATTTCAGAAAATTTTGATTGCCACTTTTTTCCAACATATTGATCGGAAATTGATTTATATTTTATTAAGCCAAGAATTAAGCTCGCTACGATTATAGTAATTAAAAAAATTGCCATATTTTTATTTAAACAATTCCGCCACCGGCACGCCGAGGGCTTTAGCTATTTTTTCTAATGTATCCACAGTAGGATTCGGACTTTCTCCAGCTTCTATCTTTACAACGGTATTTAACGCCAAATCAGCGTCTTTTGAGAGGCAATCTTGTGAAATTCCTTTTTTTGATTCGTAATTTGCTTATTTTTCGCCAACGAAATTTTTTCACGTGGATGTTAATTTACTTAATACAATGGTATCAAAAACAAATGAATTTTCCCAGCAAAAAAGCGGGTTTTACCCCGCTTCCTGCTGAAACTGGTTTGTATTCAACTTCTGGGCTCCGGTGGTAGGATTTGCTTCGGCTTCGCTCAGCATAAATGCTTCGGCTTCGCTCAGCACTAGCTCAATTCTTGCATTCTACTCAACGAAGCGATTCGACAATCTCGGGACAGGCGTTTATTCCAATGTTTCCATCGACCAGCATTTGCTTCTTTGCGTGATTCCAGCCTTTTATTTGTTTTTCCCTTTTCGCCGCCTCACTAACTGTTGAATATTTCTCACAATAAACGATCTCAACACAAAAGAACTTTCTTGTATAGAATGATTCTTTATTACGGTGTTCGTTTAATCTTTTTGCAAGGTCATTTGAAATCCCTACGTAAAAAGTTTTCTTGTCGCAAAGAAGTAAATATAAGTACCACATATTTCTAGGCTGCTCATGGAAGGGCTTGCCCTGAGCTTGCCGAAGGGCTCAGAGCCGTGCGTGAACTTAGAACCGTAATTATGAACGGCTGGCACTCCTACGAAATGGACGCGGCCGTCAAAATGCTCCGCCGGGAGTCGCCGTTCGATTGGATTGAATGATTCAGCAACACTGCAAAAGTGTCTTATTTCTGAAACAAATGTTTATTCTTAAAAATCAAATAGATCATACTTAATATTAGAGCAATGCCAACCGGCGGAATGGCGTATAAAACCAAATTGGCAATGTTAAACAAAACAGAGATGCTAGTATTAAGAACTTTGAAAAGCCAGGGAACGAGAAAGGCATACGAAATCCACATTAAAAATATCCAGAGTATCGCCTTTATCGCATTATAGAGCTCCCACATGCCAAATGCCTTAACAACGATATCATGAAGCACTTTATAAAATTTGATCAGGTACAGAAAAAAACCAAGCGTGCAAAAAGTAAAAGCACTATAAAACACCCTGACGAAAATACTTGGCGCGGATAATGGGCTGATATTTTGCCATTGAAATTTAATACCAAAAGCAAAATGCCAGAGCAGAAGTACAAGAACTAAAATAATATAAGTTATTCCAGAACTTACTATCTCTTTTGTGTTTTTTATTATTACTTTTTTATACCAATCACTACTTTTCATTTTATTATTCAATAACCCAGTTTAAATTTATCAAAAATTTCTAATTGTTTTAAAAAATCCTTATGCGAATCAGAACTATTACCCTCCTTAAGTTTTTTGCTTAGCACTGGCATTGTTTTAAGGTATCCGTCAAAACCTAACAAATTAAGGTATTCATCCACAAAAATAATAAGTTTTTCAGCTGCCATCTTAACAAACCTATACGGCTCCAGAAAATACTCGTTATCTAATTTGTAATGCCCCCATTCGCCTAATTTACTTCCGTTTTCTTTAGATAAGGCCACGATATGGTTAAAAAAATCTTGCGGAACTCTAATCATATTAAAATAGAAATTATCGTTTCTATTATCAAAACGCAGCGCCTTAAGTCTTGCCCTGTGAATAATAAGGTCTCTAGGACTATACGTTAAATTGATCAAAGAGGAATTTTGGGAAAGGAAATCTTTAATTTTACCGTTCTCTTGGTACAAGAGCTTCATGAAATCTTTTTGTCTATCCTTTCTTAATCCGATTCTTTCAAATTGATCAAATTTAATTTGATAGCGGTATTTGGATATCCAAGCAAGTGAATCAAAAACCCCAGTGAATAGGGTGATTAGGTAATTAAAGTGGTAGATAGTAGCGTCCTGGGTATCATTATTAACACCGGAATAGTAATTTATACCTATCTCATCTATTGCTGTAAGCAGATCAATAATTCTGTCTCCAAGCGAAGCTGTAATATCCATTAAATCATCTCCCCGAGGAATATGCTTTTGCCCATAGACAATGATTGACCAAACTTTTTGGTAATTTTTAACTTTTGTCTTCAAAGAATAAAGATACCAAAGACCTCTATTAACGTAATAATTGGGAGCAATTAAAAATTTATTTTTATTTTTACAATATAAATCAATAAAAATTATCGCCTCTTCTGGGCTCAAGATACTTTGCGCTGGCAACTCCGGGAAGCCATTCCTTGCCCAGTTTAGCCGGCTTAACAACTTTTTTCTCTCTGTAACTAAGATAACTTTTTTATCCTCTGACACCCCTAACAATGTCTTAAGAATAAAAGTTAAAATAAAGTCGTCATACTTGATATCAAGAGACTCGGCAATTATTTTTATGTCGGATATTTTATATCCGAACATGGTGCTTTCTTTGTAGCCATGTAATTTGTCGCCTAATTTATCAATGACAATCCCGCTAATATCATTTTTGTCACTGAGAGACAATTGAACTACTGTATGCGTCTTTGAGCTGCCCAAAGAAACAAACTCAAAAAGTTCATTATCAAAATAATTAAGCAGCCTCTTAGCGACATCAGATTTTAAAGAGTCTGAATCTAGTAAAATTCTTAGTGGCTTTTTGTATTTATTATCCATACCTTATGATTTTTTAATTATCTGCTCAACTATCTGGTCAAACGTCATAGTCCCATCACTGTAGTTCTTTAACGCTTCGTCTAACTCCGCATTGGAGAGGAAGCCATTGTAGACAAGCTTAGGAGCTAAAGCAAAACTGTTCTTTTTTGCGACTACAGCCAGCACCTGCTCATTAAATTCATGTACTAAATAATCCCTAAAATCATTCAGATATTTTTTATAACGAATCACTGTATAAATATCATAATACTGAGTCATCTGGGGACCGTTCGTATCCATTAAATAATTAAAAATAGTTCTGACTTTTGCGCGCGCAATGTCATACTTACGCTTTTCACTTGCGTAAGTTGTATACCGCGCTCGTTCTAAGGGCAAATAATGACTCTCAACCTCAACACCGCTTCGAGACTGATCAATACCAAACTGCCAAAACTTTTTAATAGGTCTTAAATATTTAAAACTCTGCGCGGTTGGTGATTTTTTGGCGAAAGGATATTGGCAATATATAACCTCGTCTTTTTCAAATTCAAACGAACGAGGCTTTTCTTTTTCTTCCCAATTTTTAAATCGTTTTTCTTTAAGATAAGTAAAAAGACTATATTTTTGGCTATAACCAATAATCTCACCTCGCTTACGTCTAACTTTCATCGTTTCATTTCGAAGATACTCAAAATCAACAGGAAAATGGTACTTCTTATTTTTAATATCTATTTCGTCCCACTCAATCATGTAAAACTCGTCTCCCGTAATCAATAACTGCCAAGCAATATCCTCTAAGAAACCGCCCACTGAATCCCCCTGGCCATATAAGTCATCCCTATAGAACGAATGCTCGTCAGTAAAATACCTCTCAAGGTCTTGCTTAAGGGCTGGGTCATCGCATTCAATACCGAAATAATTTCTCTCATGCGTAACATAGCCAGGCCTATCAGGGACTGGCACATCCCTAAGTGGAAAAAGTGCATATCGAATTGCGTCAACTTCTATGCTTAACTCCATTCCATTTCTTGATGCCATTTCCAGTTGATCATATCCCTTAATGTACCCGAGTAATGGATCATCAAAAACATATCCTTTTTCTCTTTGTTTGTAAGGTCGTCGTCTCATATTTTTTTACCTTGAATTTTTTTAAGGGTTTCGACAAACTGCCGGACGGCTTCTCTCTTCTTTGCCCACTCAACAAATGCTTCGGCACACTCCTCCTCTGGCTGATATGCTCGATAACTTAATTCGCGTATGAATCTGCTTGGATGATTAGCTACTTCTTGTAACCCCGAATAAAACCGAACATCGTCATAAGTCTTTGGCAATTGATCTATTTTCCACAAAATTTGGCCGAACCAATGATGGTAGCGAGTTGTCTCCCAATTTATAAGTTTGAGTGTAAGGTCAAGACCGCCGACGTCCTTCGGTTTTGACAGAACCTCCATGGCCTTAATGAATTGACCTGGCTGATATGCCGCCCCGATCGTCTGCACGTACTCAATAAGCAAATGGTAATTTTGCCGGAATTCGCACACCAGAAACACGAAACCCCCGAGAATAAGGCTGAGACGGTTGCGGTACATGATATTGTCGACATTCTTCTCATCAGCATTGATGACCGGTAACATTAGCGTGAGTAGGCCAGCCAAAACCTTAAACAGTTTCTCACAATTCTCAATGACTGATGGGAAAAGCATCTTTTCTAGTTCTTCCCAAAATTCCGAATCGACCAGGATTTGCTTTGGAAGAAATGGCAGATATACTCCAGCTCCAGCGATCTTTGCACCATATTCGTCAGCCAATGCAACCTTGTCGATATAGAGCAACCGACTGATCCATTCGAAGCGAGCCTTAATAAATATCGCAAGTTCTTTGTGTTTTCCTTTCTGATAGAGGTCTTTGAGGATTATATTATGATGTGTAATCAACTTTTCTAAAAATTTATCGAGGTATTGCTTCTCCTTTGCCCGTGCATCGTCAAGCGTTTCTTTTTCAAGACGAATTTGCGGCGTTATGACGCGACCCTCACACTGAACTTCAAGATAGAGGCGATCCCAATAGTCAAGAACCTGGTTATAGAAAACTCCGGGTAGATCGAGCCTCGCCAACTCTTCGCGTGTGTGCGCAAGCTGTCCGTTTGCATCTACTAGTGATTTTATAATCTCCTGATACTTGGTATAGTCAAAACCATCGACGAGGGTTAGCCCAATCGCAAAATAAGCATTGAGATATGCGCCAAGCTCGTCTTCGGTCTGGACTTTCGCATAGAGCGCGAAAAAACCATCGAGATACTTTTCGAACGCATCAGTCTCCTGATTTTCGTAAAGACCGGCAACTGTTTTTTGATAACGACCGTGCCCGTCCTTTTCGTAATCACCGGCGAGTGCGGTCTGGTAAAAATCAATAACGTACTTGAGCAAATGAGTATCCTGCGGCGCTGTTCCAACGCGAGACTCCACAGCTTTAACAATATCAAAAACCCTGTCCTCAAACCAAAGATAATCCGGGCTACCGATGCGCAGAGGTCCTTTTCCCTGAAGTTCAAAATTGAGCTTCAGAGTTAGCGTCGACATACTATTCGCTTTAACCTCCACCTGCGTTTGTGGAAACCACCAACCGCGTTCTCTGTCGATATGTTTTTTTCGCTTGGCATACTCAGTGATCAAATTTGCAAGTACCATCGGCGTATAAATCACATCGTTCCAATTCTCCGCATGCCAGAGGTCTTCGAAAAGAGTCTTGAGTAGAGAAAGATGGTTCTGCGTTCTCATGCGTGAAGTTTGTATGATACTCCAACTCTTATATGAATACCGGCTTCGGTCAGAGGCAAGTCGCATGCCTTCCTTCATGTCCGACTGTAACCTCTCAAAGAGATTCTTTGGCTTTATAGTGAAAATATAATGGTTCTTAAAAACGATAATCCCGAGTAAACAGATAGCTACCAAAATAACGACGGCAATAAAGCTAACCGACGACGGAAGTGTTAGAAGTTGAATACGTAGCAAGACTGCAATCGCAAAGATATCAGTGAATACAAGAAGTTTGAAAAAGAAATTACCGACGGTTTCCTGGTTAACGTAATCAGATACGGCAGATGAGTACTTATCAGTAGTGAGCTGGAGGCCGACTGCATATAGAGCAAATAAAAGTCCCAGAATAGCGGAGATTGCGCCGATAGAAATCTCGAGCACAAGCTTTAAAAACTCACTGTCCGGGAGAGTAAAAAAATCAAAGTGAGCTATAAATGCTTGGAACCAGCCAGTTTGAATGTGAGATAGTGACGTTGCGAGACCTTCAACACCCCAATCGGCAGAGATTACTACTACGAGTGATATTATTAGTACTACTATCGTACCCATAGAATTCCGGATAATTTGCATTGGTATCGTATATTCCGTTTTCCTACGTTCCTGATTTCTGTACAGAATCCTTAATGATTCCCTTCGTCTCTGAAAAATGCTGTAAAAGAAACCGGTAAATGTGCCCAAGACGAGAATAAGCTTATTTGGTTTTTTGTCTGCATCATAAGAAAAAGAAGAAACCTTTGGTTTCCATAAGATTCGTCGAAGAAAAAATTGTACTGCTCTTAAAAATTTCATATCCCTTCTTGCTTATTAAGTAATCCACAATCTACCTACTTCCATTTTCGTAAGATTTTCGGTATACTATAAATATATCACTTTGAGTTAAAAACATCAATCACGCTTATGGCCATTCCGATAACAAAAAGACAAAAAGAAGTCCTAGATTTCATAAAGAAGTTTATAAAGAAGAAAAAATACCCTCCAACACTGGAGGAAATATGTGTCGGGCTTAAACTCTCGGCCGTTTCCACTGTTCACCAGCATATAGAAGCGCTGGCCGAAAAAGGCTATTTAAAAAAAGTTGGAAATAACGCCAGAGCGATTGATATTAATGAACCAGAGGCAATGGTTAGGGTCCCACTCCTCGGAACAATCGCGGCCGGAGAACCTATAGAAGCGGTCCAACAAAAAGAATTTATTGCTGTGCCTAAAACAAAATTACCTGTAAACGGTGAAATTTATGCTCTTCGTGTTATTGGAAACAGCATGATAGACGAAAATATTAATGAGGGAGATGTCGTTCTGATAAAACATCAAAGCACTGCTGATAACGGCCAAAAGATTGTGGCTTTAATTGATAATCACGAAGCGACTTTAAAGAAATTCTATAAGAGCCGTGGACTTGTTCGACTTGAGCCGGCAAATAAAAACTACAAACCAATTATCATCCAAAAAGATCAGGAGCTCTCAATACAGGGTATTGTTTTGGATGTTATAAAAAGCGGTGGGGAGATAAAAGAAAATCCAACACTATTTAATGACGAAATAGAAAAGGACGATAATTTACCAATAAACAAAATTATTTGCGGCGACGCATTGCACCACTTGCAAAAACTGCCAGATCAATCAATCGACTTGATAATAGCTGACCCTCCCTACAACCTATCAAAAGGAAATCATATCCATTTTAATAACAACGGCTTAAAAGGCTTCGGCGGTGAGTGGAATAAGGTGATGGAAAATTGGGACAATCTTCCCTTGGTTGATTATTTCAAATTTACTGCTAAGTGGCTAAAAGAAGTTAAAAGAATCTTAAAACCTACAGGTTCAATATGGGTTTTTGGAACTTATCACAATACTGGAATTATTAATTTGATATTCCAGACGCTTGGGATTGAAATAATTAACGAAGTGGTTTGGTACAAGCGCAATGCCTTCCCAAATCTTGCCGGCCGGCGTTTTACTGCGAGCCATGAAACCCTGCTATGGGGACACGCCGGGGAGAAAAGAAAATATTATTTCGACTATAAGCAATCGAAAGAATTCCATGATCCGTCCGACCTATTAAAATCTCAGGGCAAGCAGATGAGAACGGTTTGGGATATCCCGAACAATAAAGAATCGAGGGAGATAGAATTCGGCAAACATCCAACCCAAAAACCTCTGAGCGTTTGTAAAAGAATTATTTCCTTATGTTCAAAGCCAGATGATATTGTCTTGTCTCCTTTTGCTGGAGCTGGGAGCGAATGTTTAGCCGCAAAAGAATTGGGGAGAAAATATATTGGCATAGAGCTCGATGAAAAATACGTGGATATTGCAAACAAAAGACTGAAATACTCCAAAAATCAACAACCTTTATTTAACTAGATATGAATCGTTTATTACCTTTTATAAAATGGAGTGGCAGTAAAGGATCGCAAGCAAAAGCGATATCCGCTTATTTGCCCGACAACTTTAATACGTACTATGAGCCGTTCTTGGGAAGCGGTGCAGTTTTAGGGTGGCTAAGACCTGAGAATGCAGTATGCGCTGATATAAATAAGGCATTGATCGATCTTTGGCGGCTTATCCAAAAAGACCCGAATAAAGTTATAAACGAATATAAAAATAACTGGGAGAAGCTTCAAAAAAGCTACAAATTTTTTTACAAAATCCGCGACAAATTTAATAAAGAAAAATCTCCTCATCACTTATTATTTTTATCTAGAACCTGCGTTAATGGATTGATAAGATACAACAAACAGGGTGAGTTTAATAATTCGTTACACTATACCAGAAAAGGAATTCACCCGGATCGTTTGAAAAAAATTATATTCGATTGGTCCGATAGGATACAAAATTGTAATTTTATGGCTCAAGACTATAGGCGGGCGACAAAAAAAGCACGAAAGGGAGATTTCGTGTATCTGGACCCGCCCTATTTCAATACAAAAGGACGCTATTTTGGTACGATTAATTTTGCCGAGTTCGTGGAATATTTAAGTGATCTCAATAAACGCGGTATAAAATACGCGCTTTCTTACGACGGACTACGCGCAGAGAATAGCTACATCGTAGAAATTCCAAAAGAATTATACAAAAGACATCTGCTTCTACCTTCCGGAAACTCAACATTTAAAAAAGTTCAAGATAAAAAGGTAGAAAAAGTCTTCGAATCTTTATATTTAAATTACTAGGATTCAATTTTTACCTCTAATATTTTGGGGTATTTTGTAGCTAACTTTTTGATAACTTGTCCGAAGTGTTTTGCTTGCTCCGTATGCATTACATGGATAATGGTTTTATAGCTGCCGCTTACAAATTCAACGCCAATCGCAACATCAGCTTTACATTTTTTTAAAGCCAGTTTTAGCTCTTCTACTTTTTGGAATCGAAACGCAACCGCTGACAAAATCTTCAGGTCTCTATCGCGGTTTTCGTTTTTATAAGACTGCCATTGCTGGCCATTACTTCTTATCGATATTGGATTACTTGATAAGAGCTGATGAACATACTTAACCAATCTAATGCCCACCTTATCTTCTAACCGCGCCTGAACGTCTTTTGACTCGATTGGGACTAAATATGCTCCGGAGCTAATCTGTACGAGATGATCTGGTCTTTTTGAATCAGCTCCAGAAACTCTCGGCAATGAGGTCCAGCGAAATTCAATCTTGTTTTGAAAATCAATTATATTTATTCCGCTCCAATCGCCGCCAGGAGGATTACAAAGCGATTCGTAAATCCCTTCTGAAATCGCGTTGGAAAACAGCAGGTGCAAAACTGAATCAACATCGTGCTCACCAAAGGTAGGACTAACCGCAGCGGCCGCTAATGGAATCTTTTTAATTTTCTCCTCCGGTTTATTTGTAACAAATCCAACGTTTTTTATCTTTTTCGAGGTAATACTATCAATGATAATTCCATCGCTTAAATTAACAATTGCCTCCCATAAACCATTTATTGAAGCTAGTCTGTGCATGTCTTTAGCTAATTGAGCCCAAACGGTAGGATGGGCCGGACCATAAACCACTGAGAGTAGATCGGCGTGATCCATTCCAAAAATCATGCGCGCTAAAGGAACTAAACCTCTATCGGGCCGAGAGTCATCGCCCCTAGGCTTGAAGCCGGCAATCCAGACACATAATAAATGCTTGTCTGATTTTGACAGCCATTCTAAAAACTCTTCACTGACTCTATTCTTGTATAACTTTTTAATGTCGGCGGCTAAAGCGACCCGTTTATTTTTGGGAATAAGACAAATAGGAATCTCCTTTGATCCGATAGCTACCGCTTTATTTTTATTAGCTAATTTTAATAATCCTAAAAATGTTCTCGTGAGAGATTTAATTCCCAACTTTTTATTCCACGGAAATTTACGTTCTACGAGCCAATCGGCTTTTTGCGTACCAGTATTTTTTGAATAAAGTTCTTTCCACTCTGCGGCACTTAATGTGTCTTTTTTCTTCCTGTTGTCTGACAAAGTGCCAATTAAATTTAAAAGTTTTGCTTCAAGTGCTTTCTGTGAATTACTGGTACTGCTTTCTAAAATTATCGACTTAACCAGTTCGGATGCCTCTTTAAATCCAAAACTCTTAATAAATTCGGCTGGGATGCTTCCGCTTAACGAGGGACTCGGAATATAGACCGGCATCGAGATGGTGCCGCTTTCGGGGCCGAGCGTTGAATAAGCAAATGGTACTAAGGGATTTGGAAACCTGGCCGCTTTTAATGATCTATCTGATCCAAGTTCATATCCTCCCAATTCTGTAAAATACAGATAAGGAATTCCCGCGTAAGCCAATGCCAGAGCCCGGCCTGTTCTTTGCCAGGCATTATTACCAGCCGGCAAAGCTCCGCTGAATTCTAATGACAGGATCGGTATCTCTATATTTTTATCTTCTTCAAATTTCGTGATAATCGCATCGGTGGCCTCTCTTACTGGTGCGCCACGAGCTGCCAAATAATCGGTAATCGAAAAACTCCACCTGCCATAACCGGGAAATAACTGTATTAAAAAATCTCTTGAGCTGGACTCAAGTTTGTAAATAGGAGCGTAAGCAGGGCCATCTTCAACTATTTTGCAATCTTTGTATTCTCCGTTAAGAGATACTGCTAAAAGCTTAAGCGCATTTTCACACTCCAAAATATTGTCTCCATGTATTCGGAGTTTAAATACAGGCTTGTTTGCCATAAAAATAAAGTAGCTTTTCTACTTAAAGGGTATCACGAAATAAGATTTTTTTCTACCGCTGATTTCCGTCAACTTCTTGTCAGCTTTTGTCAGAAAAGTTTTCCACAGACGGACCTGTTGACGGTCCGTGTTCCGGCCCGCTATTATAAAAGCATAAGAGATATGAGTTTGCCTGACGGCGTTCCGATTAATCGGAACTAAGCGAGACGGGGCTACGACTTCTGTTATCAAGCAGCGATTGCTATTTTTGCTTGATGACTGGAAGTGGTAGCCCTTTTTGTTTTTAAGTCAAAAGTAATTTTCCCTCTGAGGCTAAGGTGCCTCGATGTGATCCGAAAAAGTATTTGAATTGATAGATAAAGGCTAGTCCCCGGTGGGGCCAGCCTTTTATGTTGCCCCCAGAAGCTACACAAGAATTCAAAGAATTATATGAAAAACGCTACGGCGTAAAACTCTCCGACGAGGAGGCGTCTTTGCGCGCCAACAATCTTTTTAAACTCTACAAAATCACCTACATGGGTGAGCCGTCAATAGACGACTTCAAAGATAAAGTAGTGAAAAGTCATGACTTACAACCAAACCACAATTAGCGAAATCCAATTTTATCCGGTCAAACCCAAGGACGGCCTCCTCGGGTTCGTTTCGTTTGTCCTGGACAATAAGTTTTGGATGGGATCGGTAGCCGTGTTCAGCCGGCCGGACGGCCGATACCGCCTGGTTTATCCTACGCGCAAAGTGGGAGGCCAGAACATCAATATTTTTCATCCCATAACTCAAAAAGCTGGCCAGGAGGTCGAAACAGCCGTCAGTGAAAAAGTAGCTGAATTACTTAGTGAAAATTATGAACCAGACGAATCAACCCAAACCACGTGGTAAAAGCTTAAATTTCTTTCCTGCACCACACATCATCTACGACGATGAAAAAATACGTCGCGCTTTGACTCATGCCGAACGCGATTTTTTAATGGCCTTAAGCCATCTCACTAATCGCTATGGCGATGCCGACGGCTGGTTCTGGCATATCGATAATATCTTCATCGGTCGCGATGACAAAGAGAAAGGGTTTGCTTCTCTGGGCTTCGGCCGGTCAACCTGCCGGCGCGTCAGGAAAAAACTACTCGATCTCGGGCTGATAGAAATGAAGCCGGGAACATTAGAACGCGGCCGCTGGGCCGGCACGATGTATCGCCTTAATCCGCGATTGCTAAAAACGACGGGGGTTCAAAATGGAGCACGGTCAGGCACCATAGAGAACCCCGGCCCGGGTCCACCATGAAGCACTTAGTAATAAAGATTGAGTAAGAAATAATAATTAATAAAAAAGCTTAAATAAAGCAAGCAAGCTTGCTGAAAATTAAAAAATAGGGGTTGGGCAAAGCTTGGGTGAAACTGGGGCAGATTTCAGGGACTAAAGGCGACTGAAAGGCGACCAAAATTCAGTAGTTAGGGGTTGGATAAAACTTGGACAAAACTTGGATGGATTTTGCCGAAAATCTGTTTAAACCAGAGAAAAATAGACAAAAACAGATTGGGGCAAAACTGGGGTGAAACTGGGGCAGCTTTTGACCCCTCCCATCTCCCTAAAAAACCGAAAAAACGGTAAAATAGAAATATACGTTTGACTTCCTTCGGCCTTAGGACCATGTTGTGTGTAGAAAGGCCGAAAACAAAATTAAAATAATTAATGAACAAAACTATGACTAAAAACGCCAAAATTTACGCCGTAATCGCCGTTGTAGCGGTTCTTGGGGCCGGTTACGGAGTTTATCACCTCTTAAGCAGCAATGCACCGCGTGGGGCCGAAACAACAGATCTGGCCTCCATTACGAACTTCGACCAGTGCGTCGAAGCGGGATTCGCAATTATGAAATCCAATCCCGAACAATGCATGACTTCCGACGGCCGGATTTTCGTCAACGAAAAACCGCCGGCTCAAAGCGAACTGGATAAAGCCGAGCAAGCCATCAGAACGTTCATGGGGGAACCGAACTTGGAATTGAAATATACCGGCCAGAATAATCATCCCTCTAACTTCGCGATCCTAAGCAACGTCAAACAAAACGACGGTGGGTTTACGGCCGACAATCCTAAAGAATGGGATCGGCCGGTTTACATCTTCCAGCAGACGGATTATATCAACGACCGCTGCGAAGTTTATCAATACCAGGTAACGCAAAAAACGAATCAGGTCGTGGAAATCGGAATCGTCTACCCGATCGAACGCAGCGCCACCGTACCGGGAAATTGTCCTGGCAACGGCTCGCTGGACTGGCCTTTAATGAGCAAAGACGAAATCGAACAGGCCGCGTTCGCGTATCTCGGCCATGATCCAGAACATACCAAATTCATGATAAGGTCGGACATTCAGCTACAATATATCCCAAGTAAACCTGGAGCAGAAAATCCGGCGGCCAACGAATGGCGCTGGGAGGATAAAAGCTACAAACTTCCGGAGGGGCTCATGGGCGATCCCTGGCCTTATCCGACCATGAGAATAATAATGTCGGCCGGTGGCAAACTGGTTTACTACCTAAACACCACCGAACTCTTTGACTAATATGAACCAGGAAGTACAACCCAGACTCAAGTACTTCCTCTACGCTCGAAAATCTTCGGAACAGGAAGACAGACAGGTCCTTTCAATCGATTCGCAAAAGAGCGAGCTGGAAGCGCTTGCAAAAAGAGAAAAGCTCCTCATCGTGGAGCGCCTGGAAGAATCATATTCGGCCAAAGCGCCGGGACGCGAAATTTTCAACGCGATGATCAAACGGATAGAGAAAGGCGAAGCCGAGGGCATCATCGCCTGGCACCCAAACCGCCTTTCCCGAAATTCCGTGGACACCGGCTACCTGGTTTATCTCATGGACCAGAACCGGCTTTTGGAAATCCACACGCCCGGCCAGACATTCAAAAGCACTCCCAATGATAAATTTTTACTTAACCTACTTTGCAGTCAGGCCAAGCTGGAAAACGACAACAAAGGCATAGACGTTAAACGCGGACTAAGGCGTAAGGTAGAAATGGGATGGCATCCCGGACCGGCGCCCGTAGGCTACAAAAATACGCCGGACAAAGAAAAAGGATTCCGCACCATTCGCAAAGACCCGCGCATGTTTCCGATTATCCGGAAAATGTTCGACATGCTTTTAAGCGGCGACTTTACCGCTCCGCGGGTGCATGAAATCGCGGTGCAAAAATGGGGACTGAAAAATTTGGCGCGTAGCGGCTACTACCGCCTGCTTTATAATCCCTTTTATTACGGCTGGTTCGAATGGCCCAGAGGCTCGGGCAACTGGCATAAAGGCAAGCACGAACCGATGATCACGCGCGACGAATACGACAGGGTTCAAAAAATGCTTGGCCACGGCAGTAAACCCAAACCGGAAACGCACACCTTCGCTTATACCGGCATGATCCGCTGTGGCGAGTGCGGCTGTATGGTAACGGCCGAAAACAAGATCAAGAAAAACAAAAACGGCAACGTCCATCACTACACGTATTATCACTGCACCAAACGCAAAGGCCCGTGCAGCCAGAAGTGCATCGAAGTTAACGAACTGGAAAAGCAAATCAAAAAGACGCTGGCCAGAGTCAGACCGCCGGAAGAATTCCACGGCTGGGCCATGAAGTGGCTGAGAAACGAAAACGAACGCGAGGCCGGCGACAGAAACGCCATACTTTCCAATCAACAGAAAAATTACGAGGCCTGCGTGAGAAAACTGGACGCTTTGATCGACATGAGAGCGTCGGGAGAAATCAGCGAAGAAGAATTCAAGAAAAAGAAATCGGAAATCGGCCAGGAAAAAATCAGACTGCACGAATTATTGAACGACACGGACAACCGCGTGGACAGCTGGCTGCAGACGGCCGACAACGTCTTGACCTTCGCCGGCGACGCCAATGAAGCGTTCACCGAAAGGGGTCAACACGCCCGAAAAGTGATTCTCTCCGCCTTAGGTTCGAACCTCATCTTAAAAGACAAAAACATAAGAATTGACACGGATTCCGCGCTTCTACCGATGATTCTTGTCTCATCCGGGTCAAATCGAAAAAACGGACGGTTAGAACCCGCCGAAACAGGCTCTAATAAAGAGAAAAGCCGAGCTTTTAACTCGGCAAATCCCATGTGGCTCCGGTGGTAGGATTCGAACCTACAACCTTCTCGTTAACAGCGAGCCGCGCTACCGTTGCGCCACACCGGAATATAACGCTGACTTAAACATAATAAACCATAATCGAAGGGATTTCAAGAGTAGCTGGCTTAAATTGGCTTCACATTTCCGGGCAATGGCGTAAAATTACCTTATCAATGAAGAACAAACGAAATATGAAAAATTTTAAAGGATATTGCAGTATCGCTTTATGCCTCGGCGCAGCCGCAATTTCGGCCGGGGCGGTTTTCGCTTATTATAATTTGGCCGGCAAACCGGCGTGTCCGGCGCAAAAACCAGCGGACTGCCCCTTGGCAGAACCGGCCGCGGAATCCCCGGCTGCCTGCTCCGCGGCCGATCTTTCCGCCCAAGTTATTTTTGAAGGCGCGGCCGGCACAATTTACGGCGCGATGAGCATCAAAAATATATCCGATAAAGCCTGTACGATCGCAGGCAACGGTTTCCCGAAATTGAATTATGACAAGGCAACCGTTAAAAACTTGAACATCGCCACTCTCGGACTGCCCAGCGCCAGCACTTATACGCTTCAACCTGGATCCGCGGTTTATGCCCGAATCCATTTTCCGAACGGCCCCCAATGCGGATCAGGAATCAAGATGGCAAACGCAATGCTAAATTACCCGATAGCCCCAGGCATTGATGTAACTTTCGAAAATGTCTTGCCCCAGGGCGGCCAGAACCGGCCCGAATTCAGCATCACCGCCTGCAATGATCCTAAAGACATCACGGACATAAAAATAACCAATTTGAGCGACCAGCCGATCCAATAAGCCGTTATTCTGCCTGCCATTAAATTTAGTTGACTTATAGAAAAATATGGTGTAAAAACTTTTCAGACCCTTAACAAGGAGGTAACTAATGATGATGTTCGAATTTGAGTGGGACGGAAAATGTTATACCGTGGAAGGCACCCCTTGCAGCCTGGATTGCATAGTCCTGCCCGACACAAGGAAGGTTGTCAAAATCACCGAGTGGTATGCCGTGTCGCCGCCAATCATCGCAGACCTCATCCTTGTGCCGCACAGCTTACAGGAAAGCCTGGCGCAAGAAATTGCCATCGTCTTTAACGCGGCCATCGCGACAATAGAGGAGCCAAAAAAATTAGAAATTCCGGAGGAGGAGTGAAAATGGGAAAAGGATCGAAAAAGGAGCTAAGCGAGGACTTGTTCATAAGGGAAGCCAAAAAAGCCAGCCGCCAGCTAAAAAACAAGCTGGAAGACAATTTCTTCCTGGATATCGAATCCCGCGGAGTATGGCTGGCGAGGGCCATTGGAAGAGTTGAAGGGTATCTGGCGGCCAGATCCGGTAAAGAAACGCTGCTCGAAAGCTCGATTTTCCTGGTTAACATGTTTGACCAAGCCGACACGGGCGGCGCCATAGCGAATAAGCCCGGAGGCATGGAATTGCTGGCCACCGTTGACCTGCTAAGAAAAGCCTTAAACCAGAACGGAAAGCTGACCATCCTGGATTCAAAGCAGATCAAAGAAATTCTGCGAGACCGCCCCTTATAATTATTAAGCAATCGGCAAAAAAATCGTAAAGCCACGGCCAAACTCGATTGATGGCGGCAATATCAACAAAGCCTGGAACATTTCCCGGCTTTTTCTTTTACGACTGTTTGATTTAACGCGCGCTATTTGCTAAATTTAATGCTATAAGAATGCTACAAGAATCACAAACGTCGCGAGCTTAACACCAATAAACCACTACGCGGTAAACACTATGAGCAATTATCTGACGCCGGAAGGCCTGGAAAAATTCAAAAAGGAACTGGAAAATCTGGAAACTGTCAAACGCCGGGAGCTGGCCGATAAATTAAACTACGCCATCTCTTTTGGCGATCTTAAGGAAAATGCCGCATACCATGAAGCCAAAGAAGCCCAAGGCTTCCTTGAAGGACGAATCCAGGAATTAAAAGCAATCATTTCCAACGCCAAAGTGGTCGAAAAGAACAACAACGGCATGGTCGGAATAGGATCGACCGTTTTGCTGTCTTTAAACGGTTCAAACGAAGAATATTCAATTGTCAGCCCCGAAGAAGCCGATATTTTTAAAGGCAAGCTCTCGTTCAAATCGCCGCTCGGAAAACTGCTGATCGGAAAAGCCAAGGGAAGCAGGGTCAATATCGAAACGCCCGGAGGAAAATCCGAATACCTGATCGTGGACGTCAGATAAATTAAAAATATCATAACCTTCGATTGACAAGGAACAATTAATTGTGCATAATACTTAAATTCTTTAACGGAGGAGTTTGAATTGTGCAAAGAGCAACAATATATGACAGTTTTGGCCGCTAATAAAAGTATCGGCTTGAAAAACCCGGTTTATCTGAATTATCTGGAATTTGAAAGCCAGTTGCATACCGGCCAAATGGTCATACTATCGGCCAGAGAACTTTCGCCGGCCGTCGAAATTTCCGAACCCTGCGAGTTTTTCCAAGTTGAAGAAATAGCAACTTCGCCGGACAGAAGCTATTTTGAAGAGAGAACAATTCTAATCCTGGGTCCAGTCAATAAAAAACGCCGCGACAAAGCGATCAAAAATCTCGCTCAAGCGGAAAGGGTTTCCAGATAGAGGCGGGAAAAAGCCTCTTTTTTTATCGCCCGGTTTTGCTAAGATGAAAAAGCGGATAAGCTAATACTTTTTATAAAAATATGGCTGGTAAAAAAGAAACTTACAATGTAAACGGCCACGATCTGGTCAAAAAAATCAAAGAACTGATCTCGGAAGGCAACGTGAGACGGATCATCATTAAAAACGAGAAAGGCGAAACTTTCATTGAGATTCCCTTGACCCTCGCGGTAGTTGGAACGGCGCTTATTCCGGTCTGGGCCGCGATCGGAGCCTTGGCCGCCTTGATCACCAATTGCACCATCGTTGTGGAAAGGAAGTAATTAGCAGCCGGTAAAATTATGTGGTTTTTGTACGCCCTCGGATCAGGTTTTTTAAATGCCGTGTCTACGGCCTTATCCAAGAAAGCCCTCCGGGAAATCGATGTTTATACCGTTCCTCTGGCAATGACCGCGCTGGCATTGCCGTTTTTCTTAATCGCTATTACTGCCGGCGAGAAATGGGCAACTCCCGCTCCGCTTTTTTGGCCCGCGCTCGCAGCTTCGGGAGCGATAAACGTTTTGGCATCGATCTTAATGATGAAAGCCCTAAAAACCGGCGACCTTTCGCTTACGGTTCCCTATCTTGCGTTCACCCCGCTGTTTTTAACCGTAACCTCGAAACTGATCCTTAACGAATCGATCAGCGCCGCCGGGTTTGCGGGCATCATTTTAATTACGATCGGAGCCTGCGCCCTGCAATGGACCGAAAAAAAAGGATTTGTGGATTCTTTCCGCAATTTTGCCAAAAACCGCGCGTCTCAATACGCGCTGACGGTAGCCTTGTTGTATTCGATCAGCACTAATTTCGACAAAATGGGAATCGTGAATTCTAATGCTTTCATTTACCCGGCCGCGATATACGCCTTCCAAGCTCTGTTTTTTCTTCCGATAGCGATCGCGAGAAAAAAAACGACCAAAAAGGCCATTATCAAGAACTGGAAATACCTGCTGCCTATCGGTCCCGTTTCGGCCGGAATATTGCTCTTATATTCGGCGGCGATTTCGGCGGCTATGGTTGCCTATGTCATAGCGTTAAAACGGACAGTCGTCCTATGGAGCGTCCTTATCGGATATTATGCTTTCAACGAAAAGAACTTCCTGCCAAAAATAGCCGGCGCTACCGCCATGGTTTTCGGTGTTTTCCTTATAGCGATGGGGTAAAAGCATACAAAGAAAACGGAGCCGGCGGCTCCGTTTTCTTCAGGATATTTTAATAATCCCTGAGCTTTTTAAGAGAAGCATGCTGGCGGATCTTCTCCAGCGCTTTGGCTTCAATTTGGCGGATGCGTTCGCGCGTCACGCCGAATTCCTTGCCCACCTCCTCCAAGGTGTGGGTTACTCCGTCCTCCAGACCGAAACGCAAAGCTAATATCTTTTGTTCGCGGGGCGTCAGATCAACCAGCACTTCATGCAAACGATTCTTCAACAAACTGCGGCCCGCCTCCAGAGCCGGAGAAATAACTTTATCGTCGGCAATGAACTCGGCCAAAATGCTGTCTTCCCCCTCCTCGCCGACCGGCGTTTCAAGCGATACCGAATCCTGGGAAATCTTCTGGATGTATCTGACCTTGGAAACTTCCAAACCCAATTCCGAAGCAATTTCTTCCGGAAACGGCTCTCGCCCCATCAGCTGCAAAAGCTTCCGCTTGGCTTGCGTGTATTTTGAAATAGTTTCGATCATATGAACCGGAATGCGCACGGTTCTCGCCTGGTCGGCAAGAGCGCGAGTGATCGCCTGCCTGATCCACCAGGTTGCGTAGGTTGAAAACTTATAGCCTTTCCGCCAGTCGAATTTTTCAACCGCGCGGAAAAGGCCAAGATTGCCTTCTTGGATAAGATCAAGCAGCGTAAGGTGCTGGCTGCGCCCGATATATTTTCTGGCGATAGAAACAACCAATTTAAGATTTGACTGGGTAAGACGTTTTTTAGCTTCAAGATCACCGGCCTCGATCTTCTTCGCCAGCTCTTTTTCCTCGCGCGCCGTAAGAGGCGGTATCTGGCCGATTTCTTTCAAATACATCTGAACCGGATCGATCTTGGCCTCAAGCCTTTTTTTAGTTTCTTTTACGCCGACTTCCAGAAATTCGCGAGCCTCTTTGACCTCAATACCCGCCTGATCGAGATTTTGATACAGATCATCCAAACCGCCGATATCTAATTCTATGTTGGGAAAGAAAAACATAATTTCGGCATAAGTCACAAAGCCCCTCTCTCTGCCTTTTTCCATGAAAACTTCCAGTTTTTTCGGATCAAAAACTTTGGGAGACTTGTCCGGCTTTTCTTTTTTTACCTTTTTTTTCGCTTTTAAAACCGGTTTAACCCGCTTAACCGGTTTTGCTTTAACTTTCTTTTTCGCCGTAACAGCCGGTTTTTTCTTAAGCTTAACCGCCGCCTCCTTTAGTTTGCGTTTCAATTTAAGTTTAGGTTTTAATTTTGTTGTTTTTTTTATCATAGGCGCTGGCAATAAATAATATGTTAGGAAGCGGAAAATATAACTCGGCTGTTTTATGCCGTATCGCCGTGTTCCAATTTATAAATCGACTTTGATAATGAGTTATAATCGTTTATTAAAGACTCGGCGGCCGATATATCCTTTTCATGCTCGGCTTTTTTTAGCTTCTTTGAAATTGTTTCCAATTCCGCTTTCAATCTCATCTTCTCGGCTTCTTTCAGCAAAAAATTTATCTCGCTGGCGGCATCTTTTTCTCCAACGGTCTCGATCTCGGCTCTTAAACAAAGAATATCGTAGTATTCTTTCGCGTCCCCCGGCAACTCACCGCCAGGGCCGTTTGAACCGGCTTTCAGAAACGAGATGATCTGCAAAGCGCAAGGAGAAAATAAAACCAAACTGCCGGTTTCAACCGTTTCAATATTATTAGCATATTTTAGAATTAAAACCAGTAAGCGCTCTTCCAGCAGTTGAGTTTTTGTTTTCTGGATGTTTTTTACCGCAGTCTGGCCAATGTCCGTGTTAACCTGGGCATCTTTCACTTTTTTCAACTCTTGCCGCATATCTTCTTCCCTGGCATCAAGCTCATGAGCTAAAATTTTAAGCCAGTAAGATTGCTCAACCTGGTTATCCAGTTTTTTAATGGAAGGCAGGAGCAGCTTCATAATATTTTTCTTGCCCTCTGGAGTCGATGAGTCGTTGCCGGACAGGGCGTTCTCGAAATAATATTCCATTATGGACTTCGTGTTCTCTACCGCTTTTTTCCATTCATCCGGATTCTCCTGGATCACATCGGCCGGATCTTTTCCTTCGTAAGGCGGACGCACCACCCTCACGCCAAACCCCTCGTTTACGGCCAAGTCAATGCCTCTTTTATTGGCGGTATCGCCGGCTAAATCCATATCGTAACCCAAAATAAGATTATCGGTATATCTCTTCAGGATTTTCAGCTGAAACAGCGTCAGGGCGGTCCCGGAGCTGGAAACAACATTCGCTACCCCGGATTGGACCGACATGATCACGTCGGTATAGCCTTCGACCAGAATACAAGCGTTCTTTTTTTTTATTTCAACCCGGGCTTTGTCAAGTCCGTATAATATCCGGCTTTTGTCGTAAAGAAGGGTTCCGGGCGTATTGATGTATTTCGCTTCATCCGGACTTTTCACCTTCATAATTCTCCCTCCAAAGCCAACGACCTGCGAATTCAGGTCAAAAATGGGAAACATGATCCGGCCCCGGAAGCGGTCGTGAACGGAACCGGTTTCGGAACGGATCCCAAGGCCGGCTTTTTCTATTTCGCCGTTCTGGTAGCCGCCAGACGTAAGAAAATTTCCCAGCCCATGCCAGGAATCAGGAGCATAACCCACGCGCCATTCTTTAATGCTCTGCTCCGACAAACCGCGCGATAAAAGATAATGTTTCGCTTCCAGCCCAGCTTTGCTGGACTCAAGCTGCTTTTCGTAGAATTTCGCGGCCAATTCGCACGCCTCGTAAAGCCGCTCCCGCTCGGTTTTCAGCTGGGCCGCTTCCGGCGTTTGTTTTTTCAGCTCCACGCCCGCCCGGTTGGCTAAAATTCGCAAGGCGTCTCCGAATTCCACGCCTTCGATCTCTTTCACGAAACCGAATATATCCCCTCCCTTCTGGCAGCCGAAGCAATGCCATATCTGCTTGGTCGTAGATACAAAAAAAGAGCCTTTTTTCTCCGAGTGAAAAGGACACGGAGCTTTGTAATTGGCTCCGCTTTTTTGAAGCTTGATATATTGGGATATAACCTCAACAATGTCCAGCCTGCTTTTGATTTCTTCAATAACCGAAGAGTACATCAAGATTGCTCGTTAAACACTCATATAATAACACAACCAAAACCGTATAACAACTAAAAAAAACAACCCTATGATTTACGCTTTTTTAAAAGATTTAAAGGGATTTTCTTTGACAGTGCGCTAATTTTAACATATAATTTTTACATCTTTTCCGTTTAAATCCAACCTCAATCCATGAAGATCGGCATAATATCCGACAGCCACGACAATCTGGCCACCTTAAAAAAATTCACCGATTATTGCATCCGCGAAAACATCAAAACGGTTATCCATTGCGGAGACGTCGCGGAACAGGGAACGCTCAAGACGCTGGCTGAAAACCTCGATGCCGAGATCCTGCTCTGCTTGGGAAACGCCGATCATGACCACCGGTTGGCACAAACAGCGGACAAAACTAATGGAATCCGGATCTTTCGCAGCTTGGGTACCGCGGAAATCGGCGGTTTAAAGATCGGATTTGTTCACTACCGGGAAACCGCCCTGAAATTTTTAGGGAACGAACGATTTGATTTCATCTTTTATGGCCACACCCATAAACCTTGGATGGAAAATGTTAACGGGTGCGTACTCGCCAATCCGGGCAATCTGGCCGGCTTATTATATAAAGCAACCTTCGCAACGCTTGAAACGGCCACCAGAAAGCTTAATCTGAAGATCGTAGACCAGCTCTAAATTTTAACAAAAGCGCCCCGGTAAGGGGCGTTCTTTTGTTTAAACTTGCTTTGGAGGTTCAATACTGGCCGCCGGCGGTTTTTTGGAGAACAGATAAATGTAAATAATTTCCAGAATCCCGGCGGTGTTTACGACCATCATGAAAATATACCAGCCTTTATCCCCGTTCCTTGCCGCCTTCCAGAGAGCGATACCTTTCCAAACCAAAGACCAAAACATCAATATGATAAAAAAGAAAATTACCGACCCCCCCAATGCGGCGATCGATGCTTCGTTTAATTCGTCCATTTTTTAAATTGTTTTAACACCATTGATTGTGGTGTTTAAGACCTTTGTATGCGATCTAATTAAGTTATGCCAGGATAAAACCGGAGCCTCTTCTTGCTGCCTCCGTTTACCGGAACACAGCTAGTCGAATTTATATTTTTTATAGGAATTTCGCCTCCCGGGGTGCGAACCCCCGGGCGGCGACCAAAGGATGCTTCCTTTGGAATCCTCATTTCTGCCCGCTTTTTGCGGGCAGGAAGCCTAAGGCTTCATTTTGTTCCCAGGCCTGCCCGGGATCCACAAATTAATAAACATCGTTATTAGTTTCGTTGTCGTGCTCGGCTTTCTTACGTGAAACAATCTTTATCTCGCGGTTCGGAATATAATTGAAAATGCCGTCCTCCGTTTCAATCATTGTCCTGCGCAGGGAAATTTCCCTGACAATTCCTTCAATGCCCGATATTTTAACCTTGTCCCCGATATTATACTGCCCTTCGGACAGGATAAAGAAACCGGTGATGAAATCCGTGAGGACATCCTTAGCGGCCATGCTTACCGCCAGTCCGGCCAAGCCAAGGCCAGCCAGAATGGGAGCAATATTAACCCCGAACTCCGGCATGATCATCATTACCGCAATTACGAAAATTACAAAGCTTAAGGTTCCGGATATAACGTTTATGATAGTTTGCATCCTCTGCCTCTGGGCGCCGCTAATCCTCTGCTTTATGGTGTCTTGAAACATCGCGGGACCAAGGCTTTTTTTGGATAAAAAATCTCTCAGGAACATATCGCATAAAAACGCTCCCATAACAATAAAAACAACACGCAAGCCGTGATCGTAAAGCCAAGGAAGAAAACTGAATATGAATTCAAGTTGTGGCGGAAAATTCATTTGATTAAAAGCTTTTTAAAACCCTACCGATGTAAAAATAATAACATACAACCGGAGCATTTAAAAATCGCGCTGTTTTAAATATCTATTTCAAGCTTCCGGCCAACCCAGTGATGATGAACGCCATAAGCCTTCCAAACCGAACCGGCCCAAACGCAAACTGCTTTCATATGCTCTTTGGGATCGATTTCTGAGACATCGGCAACCGTAACGCTGCCGCGATTCCTAGGCGCTTCAAGATACGGAAAATCCCGCAAATCATAAGCGTAGCGTTTAAAATCATTGTCGGTTCGCCCAAGCTTGGGAATCCTCACGCGGTTTAAGGTCCAGCCCAGGCGCAAAAGGTGGAAAGCGTTTGAATTCGGCCGGCGCGCTTCCGGATGCTGCAGGGCGTAACAATCAACGGTCAGCAAATGTGCCGCGCCGTAAACCGGATCGGAATATTCCTGAGCCAAAACGCTTTCATAAACCTGCCGGCAAGCGTCTTCGGGAAACATTCCGGCCGCGGGGATCTTTGCTTGGCATGAAGGGCAACGGGTTATCATTGGTAGATTTTAGGGGTTATATATTTGATTATAGCTAAAATTTTACGCCAAAAAACCTTGACAAACATTACTTGTTATTATATATTATCAAACAGCGTACCTTTAAAATGTCCGGCAAAAACCGATAACCGCCGGAACAGAAACGCGACAAGAACAAACAGGAGGATAAAGAATGATATTTCCCTACGAACCAGGTTGCTTAATGACCGTGAACGATTTGAGCATGGCATTAAACATGCCCCCGGCCTTGAAATCAATAATTCGAGGCGGCGAAGAGATCGAACAATCGCTTCCGAGATATGCCCCGCTTAGAGTTCACCGGGCGGCCGATTATGAAGGCAGACCCGGAGACTGGATTATGCCGCGCTCGGCCAATGAGGGAACGTTCTTTTTCTGCGTTCCCGATGAAATCGAAGGCCAACCGCCCGCTCTGTGGATTGACGGCGGTCCGCTCGACAGAAGCCAAAACGATACGGCCTTTACCGTGTCATTTCAGGGCGTGGATGCCATTACCGGCCTAAAGAAAGACAGCCCGTATCTGCTAAAGATAGAAAAAAACTGCCCGAAACATCCGGAAACACAACTCACGCCAGCCGGGTACTGTAAGGACTGCAACTTTACTTGGCCGCCCCAAAATTACCGGGCCCGCAGCGCGGACTGGATAAAGGTTAACGGACGGTGGGTACTGTTTCACTGGCTGGACGGCTGGAATTTGGGCGCAAACGTCATCAGGCAGCTGGTCTTTACCCGCCAGCAGGATAAGATCGTCGCCCGCCATGTCATCGGCGACAAGGTGGTCGACGCCCTGGCTATCGCGGTTTTTAGATCGCGCCAGCCCTGGCAAAGACCGCAAGACGAAATTGTGCTCCGAACCGATCCTTTTGAAAAATCAGAATGGAGCGACAACAATATTTTAAAAGGAGTCAGCAGAGGACCAATGAGATCGATGTCTTACGGCCTCGAAAAATCGGTTGGAGCCCGTCCCAAGCCAAGAATCGGAGCGGCGGCCGGAGCCAAAATCATCCAAGGGATTCCCAAGGATCTCAATCCAATAGATTATTGGGAAAAAGAGCCGGCAGCCATTTTCCGCGTCTACTGGGTAGACCAAGACCAGCTAAAAGAGATCTTGGCCACCAAGATCGGCGGAACCGGCGAAAGCTGGCTCGCCCGATCGAAAATACCGGTCGGAAACCTCGGCAACGACCCCATCAGCATGTAAGTGGAATTAAAAACGCTTGCGATACCCCGGACACATCCGGGGTTTTATTAATCCGGCAGAATACCCCGGGGCTCTGCGCCGGGGAGTTTATTTATGATAGCGCGACAAAAAAAAGCGGTATTCCCCGCTCATTAATGCTTTATGAAAAACTCATATTTTGTCGAATACCCGCCTTTTGGCCGGGTAAAAAAGAACGCGTCGCGGATCCTGATCGACAGCCGCTCGTCTTTGGCCAGCCATTGGCGCGATCGAAAAACGAACTTACCCCGGTTATACCAGCCGAAATCGGCCATAAAACCGATGGAATTTTTTTTATCGGCAACATCGAAGATCGCTATTTCCAGATCGCAATCCGCTTCTCCGATCGTATACAGATCGATGCCAAAAATTCGGCGGGGCCAGCCAAGCCGTCCCGGCCGTTCTTCAACGCAATCAATCAAGTTAGGCGGGCCATACGCTTCGATGACCAACGGCCAGGGCAAACTATCCTTACTCGCCATTCATCCTCCTTTTGAAAAACCAACCCTTGATCGAGTCTATTCGGTTTTAGCTTAAACCAGGTTTTTCGTCAATGGTTCCAAAAACTTCCTTTTTGGCCGCGTCGATCTTTTCTTTGTCTTCCAGCAAAACGCCTTTATGCAATTTATGCAACAAGGGAATAACGCCGCATTGATCGCATTTCCCCCAAGCACAGCCGTTTTTCTCCTTATTCATTTGGCGGCAGATCTTAATTTCCCGGTCAAATACTTCTTTTGAAATGATTTCTTCATCCATATTTCTAAAAATATTTTTTTAGCTCCTTTCTTAAGTCTCGGTATTCCGGTATTGCAAGCGAAACCAAATCCCAGAATTTCTTAGAATGGTTCAGCTCTTTTAAATGACACAGTTCATGAACCACGATATAGTCGATTAAATAATCCGGCAAATAAACAACGCGAAAATTAAAATTTAAATTTCCCGCCTTGGAACAGCTGCCCCACCGGGTTCTCTGGTTTCTCACCGATAAATTCTTGACGCTGAAATTATATAATCCGTTAAATTTTTTGATCTTGCCCGACACTATGTCCAGCGCCGCTTTTTTATATTTAAGATATTCCCTCCGGCCGGATTTTGAGACTGGAGTTGTTTTGATCTTGCTTAAATAATCAATCTTTTCAATGATCCAGCCGGATTTATCGCGCAAGAAACCCGATACCGCCGTCTCGGGAACAAAACAAGGCTTAGTAACCGTCATTTCTCCGCCGCGCCTGATTGAAACGCGTACTTTACCGGCCGCAAAACTGGTTATCAGCAAATAGCCGATCTTCCGGCCGCCGAGATCGATCGTTCTTTTTTCCCTTTTTCTTTTCATTATCGGTTATCGCCGTCGCCTTTCAGCTTGCCCCGTTCCTGCCGCGACTTAAGCTTTTCCAGGTTTCTTTCTGCTATATCATCCAGGCTTAATGACAATTCCTCCGCCAGATTAGCCACATACCACAAAACATCTCCGAGCTCTTTGGACAATTCTCCTTTTTTTTCTTCGGAAACTACGCCATTTGCGTCGCGGATAACCTTTTTGATCTTTTCGGCCACTTCTCCGGCTTCTCCGGCCAATCCGAGGGTAGGATAAATGAAATTGCCGCCTAAATTAGGATACATCGCGGTTTTCCGCGCTTCTGTTTGATAATCGTTGAATTCCATGGTTTTTTTAGTTTTAGTTTTCTTAATTCTTTAGTCTTTTAATTATTTATAATTGCGTATGTAACATACGCCTCCAAAAACGCGGCCAGCAACATTAATGGAAGAACAATAATGATAAACGACCGGATGGAATTCGTAAAAACGCTTTTGAGTCGAACCGGCTGGCCCAATATCTTCATCGAAATATTAAGCATCAGGTAAACGCCAAGCGAAGACGCGTAAAAAAAGACCGGCAACTCTACGATTCCGTGGGGCAAAAGAGATATCAGAACCGTAATAATTTCTTTTCCTTGGGAAAGCACCACCGCTACGATAACTCCAAGCAAAAAACCGTTTCCGATAACCGAAATGGCTGAAAGGCAGAGAAAAGGAATTAGGCCCATAACTAAGCTAATAAATGCGGCAACGGCATTATTGAGGAAAATAAGAACAAAAAGATCGAATCTTGAGCTTACGTCGAACAGTCCTTTGCTTTCATAACTCTCTTTGATCGCGTTGTAAGCCTCGGCTGCGAATTCAGGATTCTGGATCGAGGCGATATATCCGGCGAAAGCTGATAAAAAATAAAAAAATACAAGTACGCAAAAAATCCTAAAAATCGATCTGATAAAAAACTCCTTCTCGCGCGCCAGCACCTTTTTTACCTTCTTGATCATTGTTTTTTCCCGAATTCTTTTACGCGCAAAACCGCGTTTTTCGCTAAACTAAAAAATCAAGCAGTAGTTCTAATTATTCCTTGAATACAAGCCAACCAATTCGGCTTTATCAATGGTATGGCCTTCCATAGCAGATATTAAATCGGATATTCTGGCCGATTCATCCAGATCAAGCTCGGTATCAAGAGCATAAATCTTAAAAAAATAACGGTGGGTTCCGTTCGGCGGCGCGGGCGGCACATAACCAGGCTCTCCGTCGCTCGTAATCCCTTGCACAGCCTGGGCCGGAACGGAATTTTCGGCAATTTCAGCAACAGCCGGACTGATATTCCAAACCGTCCAGTGAATAAAGGTGCCCGAAGGCGCGTCGGGATCGTCAACGATCAACGCTAATGATTTGGCGGTTTGGGGTACGCCCTCGATCAAAAGCCGCGGGTTGATCTTTTCTCCGTCGGCCGTGAATTTTGGCGGAATATATCCGCCGTCCTGGAACGATTCGCTTGATATTTTCATGGTTGATGATGGATTGTTTTGGCTTATGGCTGTTGTTCCGGCATCATCGGTTTGTCGAAAAGAAAAAATTGATAGAACGGCCAACACCGCCAAAAAGCCTGTAATGCCAAAAATATATATTTTCTTCATGGCTTCCTAATACGCATCTTAACGGCTTGCGCGCTTTTTTTCAATATAACCGACACATTCTTCTGATACCTGCCAAGCAACTTCGGTATTGCATACGAAAGCGGCTTATTCTTCGTTTATACCCATCACAAACAAAATGGACAACCACCAGATAATGAATGGCAAGGCGAAAAGGCCGAGCGCGCCAATGGAAATGTACCTCCTTGGCGCTTTGCGCGTGAGCGCTATTCCGGACAGAAGGCAAATAATTATCGGAGCCGCGTACCAATAAGGATGAAAACTGATAGCCCAAATTAAAGCGGCGCCCGAAAAACCGATTAACAAATCGAGATATTTCCAAAACTTGCCGTTAGCGTAACGATCCGATGCTTTGGTTTGCCCGCTTGCCACCATAAGTTCAACGCGTATGGTTTTATGTTACCAAAAACCCATATTGCGGCAAAGTGGAAAACCAAAGAAAAAACCTCTTATCTAAAAGAGGTTTGACTGGTACCTACGCGCCAATTGATTCAAGCAAGGGCTCGTCTTGAACCAACCGGATGGAAATATCTACGCTGTATTCTATAGCCAATCTTTGGGCAAGGCTATAAGCTTCATCCCGGTTTGTTTCGGCGTTAAAAAGCCGGAGAACCCATTTTTTCTTCGGCGAAGCCTTGAGTTTCTGATTTTGGAACCATAATTCTCCGAAAAATTCCCGGGGTTCGTCGCCTGTTTCCATCGTCTCCATGAGGACGCTGTCCCTATTATCGCGTTTAAGCAACCCGATACCTTTATGGACCATATCCAACGAAAAATCGCTGATTTTCCGGCCTTCAAGGTTCGCGATATCGAATTTGTCACTGATATATTTCGCGACATTCATTGCTAACTCTACGCGTTCGTCCACTACCACGACTTTTCCGATCATATTTTACCTCTTTTAAATGATCTTTTTTACGCGTTCATTGTAGCGATAATTTAAAATAAGTCAACTAACCGCTTTGACGGCTTCGATGAAGTCTTCCAGCTTCGTTTTATAAATTTCCGCGTCTTTTAACTCTTTGGCGCCAAAACCGGCAAAAGCCAGCGGCTTTTTTTGCGCCGCTTCTTCGATTGATCCGGCTATCTTCTCCGGAAGCGTGCTTCCCGACGTTTCAAAAAAAACCAGTTTTTTGATTTGGCCTTTTTGCGAATTAAAATAGGTTCTGACCGCCGGAACGATATTCCCTCCCCAAACCGGCGTTCCGACCGCCACCAGATCGTATTCCGACGGATCAAACTTAACGGATTCGATCTTCGTAGGAATTTTTTTCATCGCGTCGCGGCCGCCAAGGATGAAACCCATAATTCCTGAGCGGTTTTTTAGATCAATGACCTTCTCCAAGTCGGCATCCAAACCGGGTGCGATATCTTTGGCTAATCGTTCGGTATTGCCGGACCTTGAGTAATAAACTACAAGTATCGATTTTTTTTCCATATTGTTGAAAATATTCAGCGGGAAACGATCAAAGGAACGTATATCTCTTGCTTGCTTAAACCGCCGTGATGCGCCCTTAAAACCGGCTTGGTCTCTTTCATTAGAAGATCCCTTATCGTATAACCTTCTTTTGCTAAAAGGACATAATCCCCGATCCTGTCAGCCAGCCGGGTATTTTGTTTCCCGGATCCAAAGACTCCGTTCTTCAGAAAATCGGCGCTTTTGCGCAAAACGCAGCAAAAACCAAGCTTTTTCTTGACCAAATTTTCGAATTCTTTGCCGCGGCCCATTTTTACATAGCAAAACGGAGCGCGGCTATCCCCGCAGAGAGGCAGAATCAAGCAATCGTAGATGTCTGGATAATCCTGAATAAGTATGCGGTTATCTTTTGGTATATCGCACAAGCCGTGGTCAGCAGTAACAATTAAACTTATATTTTCACTCTTTAAAAAAACAGCCAAACCCCTCACAGCCTCGTCAATGGCAAAAAGGTGGGTTTCCGCCTCTTCGCTGGCGCATCCGTATTTATGGCATATATAATCAAGCTCGATCCAATAAGAATAAGCAAAACAGATTCCGGGTTTGCCAAACGCTTTTTCAATTTGGCCAACCATGCCGCCAAGGTCGTCGAAAGAAGCCGCCCAATTCTCCGTGCAGAATCTGGTAGCAACGATCCGCGGCAACACCAATACCGAAGAAACGGAAATTTTTTCCGTTAGGATGCTTTCTTTATAGATGTCTTCGCGGCTGATGCCTGCCGACGACAGAGAGCCTCCGAATCTCGCCTCAAACAGCAAGATCTTCGAGATGATCCCAAGCTCTTTGAGATACATGGTCCAGCCGGTAATACCGTGCTGCTGGGGCGCCACTCCGGTTTCCAAAGAAGTTTCGGCGCTGGCCGTTGTCGTCGGAAAAACCGACGTGATCTTTTTTATGCAATTTTCCCATAAAAAAGTATTTTGCCCGCGTTCCTTTAAAAATTCATAGCCTAAGCCGTCAACGACCAATAAGGCTATTTTTTCGCTCTTATTCAAAAAAGCCAATTCTTTGAGCGGCGGATACGATACCCGCCCGCCGAAAGCCTTTATGACGGAACTTGAAACATTTACTACGCTGTTCTTATAATCGGGAAAAATCATAAAACGTTGTATCTAAATATTATATTTCAGAGTTATATTCATCCTTATCGCTAATCTTGGCATAATCTTTAAAAATCGCAATTCTTAAGCAGGTAATTGCGGTGCACCAATTCCAACTTAACGCCTTCGATGGTTTTTAAGCAAAACTCCCTGTTCGCCTGCTTAAGCGCCTGATCATAATCACCGGTCCTTTCAAATATCATTCCTGATCCGTTTTCCAGCTTTACGGCGTATGCGGAATTATTTGAAAGATAATCCCGTAAAAGAGGAATGTCTTCTTTTTTCATGGGCCAATAATTGCAAACCTCTGTTCGGCAAAAATGAATCGCCACGAAACGGGCGTCGCCTATCCTTGGCAGCATATACAAATTTTTCCGGTGGCTTAAATGGGGCAAAATTACCTGGGACGCGGCAACGCTCGCGCCGCCCGGTATTGCCTCCAGCAAACCGTAAGCGAGCTCCGGTTCCGGTTCGTTGACGGAGTTCCAATTGTCAATCGGGTGGAACAAATAAGAGTAATTGGCGCTATAAACCAAATTCACGGCCAACGGAAAGAAAACCAGGCAAGAGATAAGGGAAATGTTATATCTTTTCAGTTTATTTCCAAAACCAGCTAAGAAATCGGCTTCCTTGGCTCGAACCAGAAAACGGACAAAAACGACCAGCCCTAAAGCCGGAAAAACTAAATTATAATAATACCTGGGGTAAGACAAATACTCATAAGAACTCAAAACGCGTTCTCCGATGGCCGGAAGAAATAAAATTAAAACCGGCGGGCAATAGGCAAAGGGCAGGCAAAGCGGACCAAGATAAAAAATCAAATTCCACCATTTGTCGGGATAAATGGATAAAACTTTGGCGATCTCCGACGGGTTGAAAAGATAATGGGTAATGCCGTTCCAGAAACCGTTTTCAAAACCGTAAAAAAGCTGGCCGTAAACATAGCCTGACCCCGATAAATTAATCGCCGGCATGATAAATCCCACAATCACAACTAATAATGCCAGGCCCATTGCCGCCGTATTAATGCCGAGCCGGCGCTTTTTTTCCGCGACATGGAACAATCCGATCGCGACAACCAATAAGCAGAACTCTTCCTTCAGCAAAATAAGGAGTAAAAGCGACAGATAATATAAATACCGCCTCTTGGCGGAAAGAAAATAAAAAGCCGACACCAGAAAAAGCGGGGCAAAAGAAGTTTCGTGAAAATCGAAATTGGGAACTCCTTGGACGCAAACCGCAGTCAGATAGCCAAGGGATAAAATCAAAAGATGGAATGGATCAACGTCCGAACGCCGACCCCAGGCGTAGAAAACAAATACCGGCGCGATCAAAATGATAACCTGCAATAAAAGCAGCATCCTGGCATCGGAGAAAAGCCAATAAATTGGCGCGGCCAGGGCAATGGCAGGATCGAAATGGTCAGCGAAAATAACGGGAACGTTGCGGACGGAACTGGCCGGAATTTCAAACCGGCTCATATGCCATATGGCCTGGTCAAAGATCGCCAAATCGTATCCTGTGGCAAAATTCTCATGCTTGTGCCAGGAAAAGGCCGTATAAACTAATAGAAAAAATAGCGAAAACGCGGCCAGTAAATATATCGGCTTTTTGTTTTCGAAAAGCCGGTATTTTTTGAATAACGATTCAAAAAAAACCGCCAGAGGAAGCGTGATCGCCAAGGCGAACAGAAAAATACCGGCCAGGGATCCCCAAAAAGAATCAAACAATGTTTTATAAAAAAGAGCAGCCAGCATTATGCCGCCGGCGATCCATAAAAACCAAAACCAGAAAAGCTTTTTATCAACCGCAATCAACATACCGGTTAGCGATTATTATCCCTTATGAAATCCAAGATCCGCCGGGTTGGAACCGCCGGAAATTTTAATAAGGCGGCCGCCGCCCTGCTCGAATTGCCAGCGAAGTTTTTTAACTTCTCCGGCAAGCTCGCGAGTCTCTTCGTTCACATCTTTCTTGATATAACCTTTCGACCAATAATCAAGTATCAAAGCGCTGTCGCCAAACACCTTATGGATGCCCGATCTTATAGCTATTTTTAGCGCGTATTTGCAGGCCAAAAGTTCTCCGAAATTATTGGTTGTTCCGGGCGCCGCGTAATGCCCTTTTTCGTTCAACTCATTTTCCGGTATGACCTGCCACAACAAACCGATACCGCGCGCGTCAGCCACGTTGATCTGGACGCCATTGCCCGCGCCCGTTCCCGCGTCAAAATAAACGCCGTCTTCCCCGGCGATATGCTTGATCTTGTAATCGGCTCCCGCCGCCAGCCATCGCTCGGCTTCCCCTTGCGTCTCAAAGCCCTTGTATTTGGCTCCAGGCGCCCGACTCACTATTTGCTGGCATTCAGGCCAGTTATCGGTGATTCCGCGCTCCTTGCCGAAGCTGTAAGCATAGTATTTCTTTTTGGCCATAAGCTAAATCGAATTTATATTTTTTTTAAAGGTGTTTCGCCTCCCGGGGCCTACAAATTAATTTAAAGAATTCTTTAGCAATATCGAAAAAACCATGCAGTTTCACAAAAGACCTTCGACTTCTTTATCCATTCTATCAAAAAATCCGGCCATATACTCGTGGCGGCCGGCCGCGATCCTTTTGCCCTCGCCGGTCATCATGCGGCCTTTGATCTTGCGAAGTTTTACCATATATTCACGGTAAGCCGTATCCTCCTCGGTATAGGCTTTTGTTTGTTCAATATCCACTCCATTGTTATGGAGTTTGGCGCCTACTTCTCCGGCAAACAGGAACGCGCGCCCAATGCCAACGGCCCCTATGGAATCAAGCTTATCAGCGTCAAAAAGGACTTTAGCTTCCAAGGATTCCGGCATTATATCGTTGCGGTATCGGTGGGTTTCAATACAGTGAATAACCTTGGCGGTTTTTTCCTTATCAATGCCCAGCGATAGCAACAGATCGCTTGCCATTTTTGCCCCCGTTTTGGCGTGGCAAATCTTACCCTTACTTTCATCCTCGCGAGCGCGGCCGATATCGTGCAGCAAAGCCGCTGTTTCCAAAATTTCCATATCCGCGCCCTCGATTTCCCCGATATGAAGACACAGTTTGTAAACCCGCAATGTATGGTCCCAGCCGTGGCTTCCCTTGGATTCTTTGAAATGCTTTTTTGCTTCGTTCTTAATTCGTTCGATTTTGATCATTTTTGCGTTTAATCTGTTAAAACCAGAATTCAACAAATATTTAAAGTATATTCGGTATCGAATAAATTCATAATTATGGGATACGAATATATCCTAATATCTTAATACCTATATTCGTTTCGCTATTTTTCCGGAGCGGCATAAAACTCCCCAGAAAACCGATAGCCAAGATTTTTCATATAAAAAAAGATGTTGGTAAAAACGTTTTATGCTTCTGAAGTGCGGTAGCGCTGGCTTAAACGGTAAAATATTGGATCAATAATCCCGCGAATACGCTTATCCCAAATAGCAGTCCAACCACCATCGCGACGTTCTTTTTATTCTTTTCCTCCTTGGCCAGCACCAATAAACCCAAACCGCCGCTGGCGCATAGACCCGCAACCGCCGCGCCATAAGTGATCATTCCCTGCATAAACAGTTCGGTTATGGCCACTGAAGCGGCGCAATTCGGTATCAGACCGATCAAAGCGGCTAAAAACGGTCCCAAGGCGCCGTTGGCCGCTAAGACTCCGGCTATCGCTTCCTCGCCGATACGTTCTACGGAAAAACTAATGGCTATACTGGCTAAAAAAATGAAAATAAATATTTTTAGCGTGTGTGTTAAAGGGTGGATAAAAATTTCCGCCACTGTAAATTTCGTTGAAGCCGAATTGGCGCTATGGCCGCAACAAGCCGGCATCTCCAAAGCCGTTTCGTGGCGGTGAGACAAATCATCAATACCCTGCTCGAAATTGTGAATATGTTGCAAGGTTTTTCTATTGGTTTTCCGGAAAACCAGATCGATAGCGTAGCCGAAGATCAATGCAATAAAAAATTTAACCGCCACCAGCGGCAATACGATTGCGGCCTTATCGGGCCGAGAAAGAAGAATCGGCAACGCTTCGTCGGAAGTTGACAGATATACCGCCAAAAGCGTTCCAATGGTAACTAATTTTTGGGTATAAAGAGCAGTCGCGATAACCGAAAAACCGCATTGGGGAAATATTCCCGCCAGGGCCCCGGCCAGCGGACCCCACGATCCCGCTTTCCTTACTCTGGCGATGACCGCTCCCCCGAATCTATATTCAAAAAGCTCAATACCTATATATATCGCCAAAAGAAGCGGTACTGTTTTTGCCGTATCATTGAACGCCTCGGATATTATTTCCATCATTATTTAGTTTTATGATAAATAAAGCTTAAAAACAAGACTGAACAGGGAGTCATGTTTCTCTAAAATTCCGTTTCAGCCTTGAAAAAAAGGCTAAATTTTACTATGATGGCTACATTATGGAGGGGTCGCATAGCGGCCGAGTGCGCCCCGCAGGATGCTAGTAGTAGTCCTGAATATAGTGAAGGACGGGGTATGCCGAAAGGTAAATATGTATTATACTTATATCCTGCAAAGCCAGAAAAACGGCAAGTATTATATAGGGCATACCGCTGACATTGCCAAAAGACTGGAATCTCACAATCGAGGATCTAATTACTCGACAAAACCGGGAAGGCCATGGAAATTGATTTACAACGAAGAATTCAATGACAAAAAGTCGGCAATGAAAAGAGAAAAGATAATCAAGTCGTACAAAGGAGGAAATTCGTTTAAGAGTTTGCTAAATAATCTATAAATTTTATCCAGTGCGGAGGGGTCGCATAGCGGCCGAGTGCGTGCGCTTGGAAAGCGCATATACCGAAAGGTATCGCGAGTTCAAATCTCGCCCCCTCCGCACTGTATAAAGTCGCATAGCGGCCGAGGCGCCCCGCAGGATGCTAGTATTAGTCCTGAATATAGTGAAGGACGGGGTATGCCGAAAGGTATCGCGAGTTCAAATCTCGCCCCCTCCGCACTGTATAAAGTCGCATAGCGGCCGAGGCGCCCCGCAGGATGCTAGTATTAGTCCTGAATATAGTGAAGGACGGGGTATGCCGAAAGGTATCGCGAGTTCAAATCTCGCCCCCTCCGCACTGTATAAAGTCGCATAGCGGCCGAGGCGCCCCGCAGGATGCTAGTATTAGTCCTGAATATAGTGAAGGACGGGGTATACCGAAAGGTATCGCGAGTTCCCGCCGCCGCTGGCGGGGCCCCGCAGGATGCGGGGAAATCTCGCCCCCTCCGCACTGTATAAAGTCGCATAGCGGCCGAGGCGCCCCGCAGGATGCGGGGTATGCCGAAAGGTATCGCGAGTTCAAATCTCGCCCCCTCCGCACTGTATAAAGTCGCATAGCGGCCGAAGCGCCCCGCAGGATGCTAGTATTAGTCCTGAATATAGCGAAGGACGGGGTATACCGAAAGGTATCGCGAGTTCCCGCCGCCGCTGGCGGGGCCCCGCAGGATGCGGGGAAATCTCGCCCCCTCCGCTAAGAATAGCTGGCACGTAGGACAATTCAGCCCTCAAAATAGTTGACGGAAAGGTTAAGGTAATCAATGAAGGAAAATTGCTTCTGCTTCATGGATAAAAAAACCAAAAGCGATTTGCTGAAAATTCCCGGTGTCGGGCCAAGCATTGCCCAAGATCTTAACAACATCGGCATTAGATCAATATTTGACTTAAAAGACAAAGATCCGGAAACGCTATACGCGTTATCGAACGAATTCGAGGGCGCCGTCCAAGACAGATGCTTGTTATACGTATTCCGCTGCGCCGTTTATTACGCCAACCACAAAAAACCGGATTCAGATAAGCTGAAATGGTGGAATTGGAAAGACAAACAGCAATAATATCTAAAAAGCATTTTTTACGTAAATATGGATAACCTTATTTTACAAGTCAAAAAAGAACTGATTAGCAATTCCGACGCGAAGACTAAAGACGGAGCAAAAAGGTTTTTTAAGGAAAGCGTCAAACTTTACGGGGTAAAAACCGCAACAGTATCAAAAATAGCAAGGGAATATTTTAAAAAAATCAAAAACAGCGAAAAAGCGGAAATATTAGGCCTGTGCGAAAATTTATGGCAATCGGGGTATATGGAAAACTCTTTCATTGCCTGCAATTGGTCTTTTGCTTTGCGCGAAAAATACGAACCGAAAGATTTCGAATTATTCGAATCCTGGATAAACGGTTATATTAGCAACTGGGCAACGTGCGACACCTTTTGCAACCATACTATGGGAACATTTTTGGAAATGTATCCGCAATATCTGCCCCGGCTCAAAGAATGGGCAAAATCAAAAAACCGCTGGACGCGGCGGGCCGCAGCCGTATCGCTGATCGTACCCGCCAAACGCGGAAAATTTTTAAAAGAAATTTTAGGAATTTCCGATATCCTGCTTTGCGACCCTGATGATATGGCGCAGAAAGGTTACGGCTGGCTGTTAAAAGTAGCCAGCCAGGCCCATCAAAGGGAAGTTTTTGATTACGTAATGGCAAATAAATCGGCGATGCCTCGGACCGCGCTCCGGTACGCCATTGAAAAAATGCCAAAATCCTTAAAAGAAAAAGCGATGGATAAATAGTATGCGGTTATTTTTTTACCAAACCGCCATCGGAAAAATCGGAATTGCCGAAGAAACCGGAGCGATTACCGGTCTTTTTTTTGAAAACGACCCGATGCCGAAAAACGTTAAAATCGCCGAATCGAATACTATAAAGGAAGCGGCGCGGCAGTTGAATGCCTATCTTTTAAAAGAATTGAAAGAATTTTCCGTGCCCCTAGCCCCAAAAGGCACTAACTTTGAACAACGCGTGTGGAAAGCAATAGAATTAATACCCTATGGAAAAACCGCCAGCTATCAAGATGTCGCAAAAAATATCGGAAACGCGCAATCGGCCCGGGCGGTCGGGACAGCCTGCGCCAAAAATCCGGTTTTAATCTTTATTCCCTGCCACCGGATAATTGCCAAGAACGGCAGCTTTGGCGGCTACAAAAAAGGATCCGCTTTAAAAACTTGGCTGCTTAACCTGGAAAAAAATCCCTAATTTTACAAAAGAAAAACACGCTATCGCGTGTTAAGAAATATATTTACGTTGCCGCTAAACGCAGAGAGCATGAAACCGGCATCTTGCCCGCTTGCAATCCAAGAAAAGTCCGGATAAACGCCTCCCGCCTTTCCATCGGGATCTTGTCGGCGTAGACAAAGCCGCTTTCGATCGTTTTAAGGATCAGCCACGTTCCCAGCTCCACTAACTGTTCGTCGGGCACAATTTTTCGCCAGAACCGCCAGCCCTTCTTCTCTCCAAGAGCCCCGGCCACGGTTTCAAATCCTTGGCCAATATTGGCGTAGTCTTCCTTATCCCGGAAAGTAAAACTCTCCGGATGGCCGGCGACAATCATCTTCAACGGATTAACCATCTTGGCGGCATCTTTAAAAGCGCTGATTGCGCCGCCGTTAGCTTGCGAAACCAGAGAGGCTTCATCGTCTGTATTTTTTCCGGAGCTGCTTCCAACCTGAAGCATCAAATAAGGCAAACGCCCAGCTTGAAGAAAATCTTTGGCGGCCATCAGGCATAGATACATCACCCACTCTATCTTTACCGCTTCCAGATAAGGATCAAAATCCTTTCCTTTATGCGCATCGGTGCTCATTTTAAAACCTCTTTTGCGTACTTTCTGCATTATAAATATCTATTGTAAAATGTCAAGCAAAATTAAAAGGCGTTCTGACGCCTTAATTTGAAAACGAGGGATCGATTCCGATCCCCTTCAATGCCGCGCTTAAGGCCATTGAATTTATGTCTTGGGCAAATTGCTCGTTTGCGGCCCGCTGTTCTTCTTTATGACGTGCCCTTTTTCGCTCCGCGTCTTCCCTTATGCTTTGATCGATACGCCGGCCATCAAGCTTCAGATAGGCAGACAGCTTGAGGAAATCGGCACTATCGGCGGGATTATTCTTTCTCATCTCCATGAAAGCGCTCATATCAGTTTCATTGGGCACTATCCTGGGAACCTCTGAAGAATATCGGGTCAATCGCCGGATCTCAAGCCTAAAATCATTAAAATCCCCGGACAGCGAATCAACATGCACGAGATATTCGCCGGCAAGATAGTCTTTAAGCATAGGCTCGTTCAGCGCTTCAACCATGTTTTTAATCAAAGAATCGGCGCTTTCTACGAAAAAGTCAACGACGGCTTCCACCATCACTTTTTCAACATAAAGAAGATTGAGCCGGTAGAATGGCGACTTATCCGATCGGCAAAACCTGCAAAAAAAACCGGCCAGACCGTGGTTTAAGTCCCAAATGAAGCGCTGCCATCGCGGCAATCTGGATAAAGCCTCATTCATTCGCCGGTCGCAAACCATGATTTTTCGCATCGCCGTACCGATTTCGGACAGTTCCTGCTTAATGCCTTGGTCCAACTCGGAAATTCTTAAAACCAAATCCCTTATGACATAATCGCCATATTCTTGCACGCCAACACCTCCGTTGTTAAAATACTGGCTGGATAATAAAACATTCAAGCTTATCTGTCAAAAAAAAGAGGCGTTGCAACCGCCTCTCTAAATGCTTTTACTGTTTTAGAATTTCTATTGCTTGTTGATAGACTTCTTGATAGATTGCGACCACGTCAGGCACCGCGAAAAGATCCGCCATGTCTGCCCGTGAGTCCTTGATAGCCCAGGCAAAGGCGCCAAACCTTTGAATCACCTCTGTCAATGCATCGAATTCCGGAGAATCAGACTCCAAACCGGCTCGAGCCAAATCAAGCTTTTCGAGATTTTGGTCAAGCTGGTCGACAATTCTGCCGTGCTCACAACCAATTGAGTCGTGATAATGCTCCAGCTGCTCCTTCATATCGCCAAGCGCGTCGAGCCGCATTCCATTGGTTGCTTTGGCGCTAAGCACCATGCCGCCGACGCGCAGCTGCAGTGTTTTCATGGAGTCCTCGATTCCCCAAATCTCCTTTTGCAGCTTCAGGGCCGAAAACACGGTGCCAAAATAATCTCTGATCATTCTGGCAATGCGTTCATTGTCTTTAGCAATCCTCGTTAGCGTTTCCAAAACATCTTCCGGCATATTAATCATGCTCCTGACAAAATACTTTTTAAAGTATAACCAAAAACATAAATAATGTCAAGAGTTGATGGCAAAAATAAAAGGGCGTTTTTACCGTCCTTTATGCAACAGCTGTCACTCACCGTTTTTGGCATTATCGTAAATCGCGCGAGCATCCGGGTAATATTTATCAAACCTAATCGGATCGGCTGAATCAAAAAACGAGAACCAGTCATAGTGCCGAAATTTTTCCAGGAAATCGCTGAAAGCGGCATGAACCGCGCCAAGAGCTTTTCTTTCTTTTGCGTCTTGTTCTTCCGTGATTTCTTCAGTAATCATTCCGATAAATCTTTCTAATCGATCGCAAATTTGCTTATGCTTTTCTTCTGCCAATTTCGATAATTCCCGCCTTCGGCGCAAATGACTTTGGCATTCGTTAAAACGGTCTTTTCTCACCAAGGGCAGCCATGGCAGGTTTATTTCCAGCCAGCTCATTTTATCATAGAGCTCAAACCAGCTTTCCATGGTAATTCCAAGTTTATAAGACAGCCGGCCAAATTCATGCAGCTCGTCTTTAATCTGTTCATCCCAGCTTTCAATATAGCTAATAATCGATTCTTGGGACATGAAACCTCCTTTAAAAGAACTATTTTGCATAATACATTACTTCCCCTCTTAGTCAATCCGGAATAAGACAAAAAAAAGACGGTTTATCCGTCTCAATCGTGAACTTCCAATATAGCTTGCTGATATATAGCCCGGGCGTCCGGATAACGGTCGCGGAACGACGTTTGGGATTCATTTCGCCCAAACCGGAAGAACCAGTTGTAACACCGGAACTTATGGTCAAACTCTTTAAAAGCCTCCAGCACCGCGCTTACGGCAGCGAAGTCATTCGGGTTTTGGGCGCGATCCGTATTTTTAACAGCTAGTTCGAGGCTTTCGACCATAACATCCAGCCGGGAACATATTAAATCGTAAATGAAGGATATGGATTTTCGCAATTCGTAATTCCTGGTTACGCATTCCCGATATTCCTTGCTTCTTTCGGTATTCATAAACGGCAGCCAGGAAAAATGCTTTTCAAACCAGTTCAATTTAACTAAAAGTCCAATTTCTTTGTCGATCAGCTCACCTAGCTCAATGACTTGGCTACAAAATCTGTGCAGAAAAATTCTCATTTCTTCATCATGGCTAGCAATGCAATCAATCTCATTAATCGAAGCCATTACTCCTCCAATTAAAAGTGCTGGTGTTATAATAACCATTAATATTAACTTGTCAATCATTCAGTCATCGGCAACTACTTATCGCAACTCGCACCAATTTCCGCAAATTCGTGGAGGATTGGCCTAAAAATACAAATTCTCGAGGTCAAACCCTCACAAATTTGCTACCCAATGAGTAGATATGGCCATTGGGCTTGCCAAAAAACAAAAAAAGATTATGCTAAGCCATATTTATGAAAAAGATCCTGTTAGCCATATTTTTCCTCTCAATAACCCTGGCTTTAACCACCGCGGCTTTTTTGTCGGACCGGGAAACTTTTGAAAACAACGCGGTAACCGCCGGCACGCTTGATCTAACGCTTAACGAAACAACAACCGGCGCCGATATCATCGAAAACAGACTCTGGGTGCCGGGCGATGAGATCGAAGCAACGGTTCTTTTGAAAAATAACGGAACCCTGCCGATCGGCAGCATTACAATGCAAGCGAAAACCGAAGAGCAAAACTAAAAAACCGGCACCGCCGGCGTTTTCCCGAGTTTTTAATCAATCTTGCTCGTAATCCGCTCCCTTAAAACACGCCAGGATATCCTGGTGGATCTTTTCGTTGCGGGAAACCAGCACCGTTTGCTTATTTCCGGAAACCCATTTTAGGGGCAAACCTTTGAGCGTGGAGCAGACCGCTCCGGCTCTGACGGCGATCAGCGCTCCGGCCATCTCATACAGCGAAGCCGCCTTGACTTCCAGCCAGGCATCGTACTTTCCGTCGGCAATTTTGGCGGCCTGAAGCAAGCCGCCAAAATTAAACATCAAATAATTTTTTTCGATTAGGCCGGATAAACCTCCGTATAGACGCTCTGCCCGCATCTTATAAGGCGCCCAGCCCGAGATTATCGGCTTTCCTTGGATACGTTCCGGGATTTTGAGCAACCGGCCGTTTTTATATGATTTTGATTCGTCGCAATGGTAAATATCGCCCGACGCGATATCGCCCACGAACGAATAAACCGGTTCGCCGCGGATCAGCATCAATATCCCGATCCCGCAAAAAAATATTTCTCCCCGCAGATAAAAAACCGTGCCATCAATGGGATCGAGCATTATTTGCACCAGCTTATCTCCCCCGTTAATGTTTATAGCCTCCTCGGATTCCTCTGAATATAAAACGCAAGATAAACCGGATCTTTGCAGTTCTTTTAGAGCCGCGCCATGCGATGCCATATCGGCATTGGTTTTGATGTTCTGTTCGCTGTTCAGGGCGCGCACAGCTTCCAATCTCCGCAGCTCTTTCATCGCCGAAGCTATGCAGTTTTTTCCAATGGCAATGCAGTCTGGCATATTAAACCGAAAGTTCCATTAAAGCTTTAACTCGCTCCTCGATCGGAGGGTGGGTTGAAAACAATTTGGCGATCCAGCCGTTGAGCTGTTTTCCGCGCAAAGGATTGGCAATGTAAAGATGAGCCGTGGTATTATGAGCCGATTCCATCGGGCTTGGGTCGCTTGAGATCTTTTGTAAAGCCCGCGCCAAACCTTCCGGATACCGGGTTAAAAGCGCTCCGTCGGCATCGGCTAAAAATTCCCTTTTCCGGGAAATCGCCAGCTGGATGATCTGGGCGATAATAGGAGCCAGGATCATAGCCACTATGCCCAGAATGAATAAAATTCCGCTTATCCGGTCGTTGTCTTTTTTTTGGCCTAAAGAACCGGCCCTTAAGAACATATTCGAAAGAATGGAAATAACGCCGACCAGCACAACCACAACCGTCCCCAAAAACATATCGCGGTTGCCGATATGGGAAAGCTCGTGCGCGATCACTCCTTCCAATTCGGTTTTTTCCAAGCGCTCCAAAAGGCCGGAAGTTACTGCCACCACAGCATGGTTCTTGTCGCGACCGGTAGCAAACGCGTTGGGCTGGCTTTCGTTAATAATATATATTTTGGGCAAGGGTAAGCCGGCAGCGATGCAAAGATTTTCCACCAGCCGGTAAAGCTGGGGATTATCCTTTTGTTCGATAGATCTCGCATTGGCCATCGATAAAACGATCTTGTCGGAAAACCAATAAGCGGCAAAACTTTGGGAAACAGCCAAAATCACGGCAAGATAAAGGATTGTCTGGTCGTTCATCAGATAGGCAGCCAGCCAGCCGATAAAAATAACCACACCAAAGAATCCCGTAAGATAAATCCAGGTTCTGCGGGTGTTGCTAGCGGCTTGGGTGTATAAAGTAGCCATAAATAGTATCAAAGTCCAAGCATTAAGCTTTAAAACCTAAATGCTTGGCGCTTTCATTTAAAGCATAAACCGGTTTTAGCCGGTTATGCCAGATACATGCTAGGTTTTTTAAATCGCTATTTCTTTTCAAAACTCACTTTCGGCGCTTCCCTCTCGGCCGCGTTCGCAAGCTCGAAAAGATCCATTTTGGCGAATCCGAAAGCGTTGGCTATGAGGCTGGAAGGAAAACTTTCGATCTTGATGTTGAGATCCCGGACATTGGTATTATAGAAACGCCGGGCGGCCTGGATCTTGTCTTCGGTATCGGTAAGATCGCGCTGAAGCTCCAGAAAATTAGTCGAAGCTTTCAAGTCGGGATAACTCTCGGCGACGGCAAAAAGGCTTTTTAACGTTCCGGATAAAGCATCTTCCTTTTTCGCGCGGTCAGGCGCATTCTGCGCCCCCATGGCCTCGGTTCGGGCAAGCGTAACTTTTTCAAAAACCTCTTTTTCGTGGCTGGCGTAACCCTTTACCGTTTCGATAAGATTCGGGATAAGGTCGTACCGGCGTTTCAACTGCACGTCAATATCGGACCAAGCCTCTTTGGCGCGGTTCTTTAAGCCGACAAAACCGTTATAATCGGCAACTGCCCATAAAACGAGCACCACTATCGCTATTATGATCAATAAGAAAAAATCCATAGGTCGTAATTTTGGAAAAGCCGTTTCTTTCACAGCCTTCCGTTATTTTTATGCTTATCTTTAAATATAATTGTATAATAAACCAAAAAAAATTCAAGGGAAAAAAACAAGACGAGGATCAAATCCTCGCTCAATGGATGGAGACCATCCCTTTTATTTTGCTTCCTCTTCCGGCACCTCCTTTGCGCAATGGCAATCGCCATTACAGCCCTGGCAGACACACTGCTTGCCGGGGCATTCACTTGCTTCGCAATGATCGCAGTCTTTCCCGCTCTTGCATGCGCCGTTACATTCCTGCGAGGCCATTAGGAATCAGCCTCGCATGGAAAAGTGCATCCCTTGCAATCCCTTCCCGGTTCCGGGCATCCCATATGGACGCCGTTTTCGTTTCTGTCTTCTGGCATTTTCTTCCTCCTTTTTTTGATAGCGTCATTATATACGTTTCTTTCTATTATGTCAATATCAAAAGATGGAATGGCTTTAAAACAAAACCCCTTGGATTCCAAGGGGTTTTGCGCCGATTCAATTTGGGTTTAGTATTCCCCCATTCCTCCCATGCCGGGCATACCGCCTCCCATGCCGGGATTATTAAGAGAGCAACTATCCTTTTTGGGTTCGTCCACGATCATCGCCTCGGTGGTCAGAAACATCGAAGCCGCGGAAGCCGCGTTCTCGAGAGTGCTGCGGACAACCTTGGTAGGATCGACAACGCCGGCCGCCATCATGTCTTCGTAGATCATTTTCAAGGCGTTAAAACCGTAATTGCCCTGTGATTCTTTGATCTTTTCGATCACTACCGCGCCTTCTACCCCGGCGTTTTGGGCAATCTGCCTGATCGGTTCTTCCAGGGCCCTTCTTAAGATATTAATACCGGTTTTTTCGTCGCCTTCGCAGTCAACCTTGTTTAAAACCGAAATGCATTTCAACAACGCCACTCCGCCTCCGGGCACAATGCCCTCCTCAACGGCGGCGCGAGTCGCGGCCAAGGCGTCTTCGGTTTTGTGCTGGCGCGCCTTCTGCTCGATCTCGGTAGCGGCGCCGACTTTGATCACCGCTACTCCGCCGGCCAATTTGGCCAGCCTTTCCTGGAGTTTTTCCTTGTCAAAATCGGATTCGGTTAAATTAATTTCATTCTTGATCTGTTTGATGCGCGAATCGATCTGTTCGCGCTCTCCTTTGCCTTCGACAATGATCGTCTTTTCCTTCGTAGACACCACGCGGCGCGCCCTGCCCAATTCTTTCAATTCAACATTCTCAAGCTTCATCCCCAGCTCATCGGAAATCACCTGGGCGCCCGTTACAATGGCAATGTCTTGAAGCATTTCTTTCTTACGATCGCCAAAACCCGGAGCTTTGATCGCCAAAGCGTTAAAAATACCGCGCAGCTTGTTGACGACCAAAGTTGCCAAAGCGTCGCCTTCCAGATCATCGGCGATTATCACCAGCTCTTTCTTCCCGGTCTGGACAACTTTTTCCAGGATGGGCAGAATCTCGGGCAAAGAAGTGATCTTGCGGCTGGTCACCAGGATATAAGGATCTTCCAAAACCGCTTCCATCCGCTCGGCATCGGTAATCATATAGGGTGAAACATAACCCCGGTCGAACTGCAAACCTTTGACTACCTCTTTTTGGATGCCAAAGCTTTTGGACTCTTCTATTGTAACAACGCCGTCTTTGCCAACTTCGGCCATGATCTCGGCGATCAGATTGCCCAGCTCCTCGGACTCGGCCGAAATGGTCGCAACCTGGGCCATTTCCTCTTTTTTGGTTACGGAAATCTCCTTTGACATCGTTTTCAGGTGGTCGATTACGGTTTTTACGCCCTTATCGATCCCGCGCTTCACGGCCAAAGGATTGGCTCCGGCGGTAACGTTCTTCAATCCTTCGGTGATCAAAGCCTGGGCAAGAATACAAGCGGTCGTAGTTCCGTCTCCAGCCATGTCATTGGTCTTCTCCGATGCCTCTTTTACGATCTGGGCGCCCATATTTTCCGCTTTATCTTCCAATTCGATATCTTTGGCAATGGTAACACCGTCATTCGTAATAATCGGAGAGCCATAACCTTTTTCCAAGATAACATTCCTGCCTTTGGGCCCTAAAGTAACTTTTACGGCATTGGCCAGCTTGTCAGCGCCGTTTTTCATTTTTTTTCGAGCTGTTTCGGAATATAAAATTTGTTTTGCCATAATTCTTTGGATAAATTTCAATTTTCAAATTCCAATTTTCATTGAATGGCTCAATGCTTCAAATTCATAGAAAAACCTTGAAATAAAGCGCCTGCCTATAAACATTTCAGCGAATCATTGAAAATTGATTGAAAATTATAAATTGTAAATTGAAAATTTTCTTGGTCCTTATTCAATCACCGCCAAAAGATCTTCTTCTTTGGCAATCAGATATTCTTTGCCGTCAACTTTAATCTCATTGGGTCCGTATTTTGAAAACAGCACTTTCTGGCCTTCCTCCACCGACATCGGCATTAATTCCCCTTTTTTGTTTTTCTTGCCCGGTCCCACGGCAACGATCCGGCCCTGCTCGGGCTTTTCCTTTTCGACGCTGTCAGGCAGAAGAATGCCGGACTTCGTTTTTTCCTCTTCTTTGATCGACTCAATAAGCACGTAATCTGCCAACGGTTTGATCTTCATGCTTTATAATAGAGCGCGCTTCATTTCGTTCTTTGAGGATAATATGCCGGATCCGCAAAAAACGAAAACGCCGCGCAACTTGTTAAATTGAGATGGTTGCAAAACTAATTCGTTATGAGATTTCAGGATTTTTTTATCAGGCAAGGAGGACAAGTAAAACGGATTAAGCCGTAGTAAAACTACGGCGAGAGCCGTTTTGCGAAGGCCAACGAAGCCCGATACAAAAAGACAAAATCGCAATAGAATTAGTTCTGCAACCATCTCATTGTATTATGATGGTCTGATTAGCAATCTCGACGCTTGAGTGCTAATCCCATTATCTATTTATAATTTTACCAAACCATTGTCAAGCAGCTTTATAAAAACTAAACGACAGCCAATTTTATATTTTCCAGATATCAAAATCAAATATGCCGCGCAAAAAATAAAAGAGGTCTGTTCAGACCCCCTGCCTCAATTGATGTATTCCGCGCAGAACCGCGGCCAGATCATTAGGACCATTCACGATCACGGCAGCCGAAACGCCCGCCTTAACCGCGGCATAACCGTCATCGCCCAGCCTGTCGCCGATGGAAATGGCATTTTTTAATTGCACCCCCTTCTGACGCAAAGCCGGACCAACTAATTGCGTGAAAAAATCCGGATCAGGCTTGGAAATCTTTTGGTCGTGCCCCACCACCCCGAACATGCCGTGGTCAAACTGCCGCGCTCCAAAGAGCATTTTCAATGCGATTTTCGCAGTGCCGGCGGAGGCATTCGTAGCAAAAACTATTTTAACGCCCTCGCAACGGTCGGCAGTCAGGCAGGAAATCGCCTCTTCCAGTTCGTCGTTCTGGCGCAACCGGCTGTTAAAGTCGTGAAGCGGCACCGATTTCGTCATTGCTTCTTGCCATTCCGCGCATTCAATAGTCGGATCAAGGCTGTAAACGATCCGGCTAAAGCATACCCGGTTTCCATTTCCTTTTGCCGACAATTTTTCCTCTTCGCAAGCAATTATTCTTACCAAATCAGACATTGAAAGGTCTAATCTTTGGCATAACCAGCGGTATTGAGCCAAGCGCCTGGCTTTAAAAAACGGGTGGTCAAGCGGAAAAAGCGTACCGTCGACATCGATAATCAAGGCTTTGATCAAATCAGGCATCGCACCGCAGACAAGCAAGTTCTTTTGCATAAACTTAGCCTCCGACAACGGTACAGACCGTTTTCTGATAGGTTTTTTTCCTAGTTTCATCGCAATCCATCCTTATTTAAAAGTACGATAAGTATTGTTTAACTGAAATCAATAATTTGTAAATAGCGGCAGTAAGCTGAACTTTTTTCTTTACGTTGATTTTTTGGCGTTGGGTAATTGCAGAAATCGATTTTTTATGGTAAAATTTAGGGTAGTTTCGCAAAAAAAAAGTCGATCCTGAGCCTAACAGGAAAAACTATGCTAAAAAGATTCATAGTAAGGATCCTGGGCTGCGCCCTGGGCATTGTTTTATCCGCGAAATATATCAGCGGAGTCGATGTCGAAGGCAGCGCAAGCTCGCTTTTTATAGGCGGATTAATCTTGGCCGCCCTTATTTCGTTCGTTGACCCGCTGTTAAAAATCGTTACTTTCCCCTTGCGCCTCTTGACTTTAAATTTGTTTAGTCTAGTAATAGATATGGCCATGGTCTGGATCACGCAGGCTGCATCGCCAGGATTGAATATTGAAGGATTTACGGCCTTATTTCTGGCGACAATCATTATATATCTTACAAACGCAATTTTATGGACAATATTATCGCCATTGCTCAAATCGTAATCGCAGTCATCTTGATGATCCTTATCCTCCTCCAGCAAAGAGGCACCGCCTTAGGTTCGGCTTTCGGACAAGACGGAGGCGGTACTTACACTTCCCAGCGCGGCATCCAAAAACACATCTTTTGGGCAACCGTCGCAGCAGCCGGATTATTTCTGGTTTTGGCTGTTGTAAACCTCGTCAAACAGTAACAAATTACTTTACCCTTTTGGACCGAATCATCCTCTTTAGGGCGAGTTTGATCAGCCGGCGCTCGTTTTTCTGCGCAAAATAAGGGAAAAATTGCCCGCCGGCCGAATAATCTGATGATATTTCCAACTTTCGCGCAGTGGAAGCATTTTTTTAAAATTATCAACCGAAAAGAAAAAGCGGTTTTATTAGCCCTCGCTATCGGCGCTGTCGGCTCTTTTTTGATTCTTGCGAACCATTTGTATTTGAACAATACCGTTGCCGTACCGGACGAAAAAGGCGTTTTCACCGAAGGAGAAATCGGCTCGCCGCGATTTCTTAACCCGGCATATTCCGAATCATACGATGCCGACCGCGACATCGTTGAACTTTTATATTCGGGCTTGATGAAATACGACGAAGCTGGAAAAATCGTGCCTGACCTTGCTTTAGAATACAAGATTGAAGATGAAGGAAAAGTTTACGAATTTATCTTAAAAGACGGCCTTTTCTGGTCGGACGGAGAAAAAATTACCGCCGACGATATCGTTTATACGATTAAAACAATCTCCGATCCTGCCTATAAAAGCCCATTGCGCGCCCGGTGGCTGGGCGTTGCGGCCGAAAAGATCTCCGATAACAGTTTGCGCCTGACATTAAAAAACCCATATTCCTCTTTCCTTGAAAATTGCACTTTAAAGATCCTGCCCCGGCATATCTGGGAAAATATTTCCGCCGATAACTACGCACTTTCCCCATTTAACCTTGAGCCGGTCGGATCCGGTCCGTTCATGCTCGAAAAAGTGAATAAAACCAATGATGGGGATATCACTTCCGTTAATCTTCAACGAAATCCAAGATATTACTCAAAAAAACCTAACCTGGAAAAATTTGTTTTTATGTTTTTTGAAGATTACGACAGTTTGGTCACCGCTTTCAAGCGCGGAGTAATCCAGGGATTCTCCCCGAACTTATCGGATGAAACAACCGCCGATAACCGTTTTAAAGGATCAACCGCCAATATTTTTTCTTTTCCTCGCTACTTCGCCGCGTTTTTTAACGCCCAAACCGCCAAAACCCTTAACGATGCGGCCGTCAGGCAAGCCTTGAACTACGCTACCGACAAAAACGATATCCTGCAAAAAGATCTCAACGGCAAAGGCACAGTTGTGGATTCCCCTATTTTACCGGGCCTCTTTAACTATCTTGAACCGCAATCGGTTTATAGCTACGATCCGGCTAAAGCCCAAGAATTGCTGGATAAGGCCGGATATGAAACCGGAGATGGCGGCATGCGGCTGAAAACCGTGGAAAAACAACCGGCTTTTCAATTCAACAAAGACTTGAAAAAAGGAAGTACTGCCGCGGCCGACGTAAAGGAGCTGCAGAAATGCCTTCAGAAAGAAGTAACGCCCGATCTTGAAGCGAATGGCAACTTCGGATCCCAGACCCAGGAAGCCGTTTCCAAATTTCAGGAAAAATACCGTTCCGAAATCCTGGATCCGGCCGGGCTTGCCAAAGGGACCGGCGAGGCGCTTAAGTCAACGCGAGTCAAGCTCAACGCCGTTTGTTTTCCGTCCGGCGCGGAAAATACGCCGCTTCAATTTATCATCGCTACGGTCAACCAGCCTACCTTGATCAGCGTCGCGAATTCCTTGAAAGAACAATGGGAAAGAATCGGCGTTAAAATCGATGTCCAGGGTTACGATATTTCCACCCTGGAGCGGGACGTCATCAAACCCCGCAATTACCAAATTCTTTTGTTCGGCGAAGTACTGGGCTCGATCCCCGACCCTTTCCCCTTCTGGCACTCGACCCAGATCGTCGATCCGGGCCTGAATCTATCTTTGTACGAAAACGACGACTGTGATAAACTTCTAAAAGAGATTCGGGAAACTTCCGATGCGGCGGAGCGGGCTAAAAAACTCGAATCTTTCCAAGATTTGCTGATCAAAGATTCTCCCGCGGTGTTTCTTTATAACCAAAACTACTACTATCTGACTTCGGGAACAAAAGGAATTAGTACCGGGATTATTGTCGACCCCTCCAAAAGGTTCTCCGGAGTCCAAAATTGGTATCTGAAAGAAAAGCGCATCTGGAAATAACCGCCCGCGGATTAAAAAAACAAAACAATGGCAATGGACAAAACGGAAAAAATCGAAAAATTAGACCATTACGTCATTAAAACTCTGGAAAACCTGCCAGCCTGGAAATATCCGGAGCAAAAGATCAAAAAAAGCAACCTTAATATTTTTATGGGAAGCGGCGATGCCGCAAATACCGCCAAAATCTTTGCGCAAATCCTGGGCGGACACGCGCTGAACGTATGCAATTACCAGACGTTTTTTGGCAACGGGCCCGACCGGGAATCAGACGTATATATCCTTAATGCCTCGGGCGGAAAAGACGGGCTAAAAATGGCCCAATGGCTCACCGAAAATGGTTGGCAGCCGAAACTCTTAACCAATAATCCGGAGCCGCCAGCCGGAAAATTTCTGAAGGCTCAAGACGTTTTCATATTCCCGGCGATCATTGAACCGCCCACTTATAACATCAGCACGTATGCGTCGATGATCTACTGGCTTTTGAACGAAGACTTGGGTACGATCAAAAATACGATCAACGAGCTTAAAATCCCCGATTTGCGGAAATATAAGTTTATTTTCTTCATGGTTCAGGATAAATACGAAACCATCGGACGGATGGCTACCAGAAAGATCGCCGAAACCCTCGCGAACCTGGGAGCCAACGGATGCGGCTATTCCAACGCCGTGCACGGCATGCTCATCCAGCCCAATCAGGACCGCTTGGTTTTCTGCCTGAACTGCAAATACGAGGGCCCAGGCGATTCTTATGAATTAAACATTGATTCTTTTTTAGGCTCATTACTTTGCATTCTTTACATTATCGGAAAAAACCAGACCGACCAGGATTCGGAAAACATTTTGAAAAATTATTTTGACAATGCCAAAAAACAGGGATGGGAATTCAATAAAATCTGGTAAAAGCCGCTTTTCTTGTAAAAACCAGCCATTGTGTTATAATGCCTTATTCCCGTTATCCGGACAAACTCAGCTTTAAACAGCGGAGTAAGATCCGGAAACCAGCAAAAACTCATCAAATAAGGCGATATTTGATCTTCTACATATCTCCTTTTAAATTGTCGTATCCGGTTTTCCGCGCAAAACCGCCAAGCATAATTCGCGTATAATTATTCACAAAAAATATGAGCATACGAAAAGTTGTGATTCCGGCAGCCGGCTGGGGAACAAGATTTCTTCCCGCAACCAAGGCAATGCCGAAAGAAATGCTTCCGGTCATCGATAAACCGATCATCCAATATGTTGTCGAAGAAGCGGTCGCTTCGGGCATTCAAGACGTGATTATGATCACAGGGTGGCAAAAACGCGCCATCGAGGATCATTTTGACCGGCAATTCGAGCTGGAGAAACATTTGGAAATCCACGGCAAGGAAAAAGACCTTCTGCTCATCAAAAAAATCGCCCAGCTGGCTAATTTTATTTATATCCGGCAGAAAGGAGAATATTACGGGAATGCCATGCCGGTACTGGCTGCCAAGCCGGCAGTCGGAAGCGAAGATTTTGCGGTAATGTGGGGAGACGAATTTATTATGGCAAAACCTCCGCGCCTGGCGCAGATCATGGAAGTTTATAAAAAATACCGCGGCGCGGTGATTTCCGCGGTCAGGATAGAATCAAAAGACGACGTATCCCGCTACGGCATAGCAGATATGGAAAAAGTGGAAAATGGAATCTTTAGGATCAAAAAAATTGTCGAGAAACCGCTGCCCGAGGAAGCGCCTTCAAATCTGGCCACCCACGGAGCCTACATTCTGCCGCCGGAAATTTTTGGAATAATCGAAAAACTGGAACCGCGCAACGGCGAGATCTGGCTGGTCGATGCGATAAACAATCTCATCGAAAGCGGCTATCCGGTCTACGGTTGTGAAATCCAGAACGGTAAATATTACGACACGGGAAACAAGACCGAATATCTGAAAACGGTGATTGAATTCGCCCTAAACCACCCCGATTTTTCCAAAGAGATAAAGGAATATTTGAAAACCCTGAAACTGGATTAAAAAAATTCCAGGTGAAACCTGGAAGCTTAAGCATCTGCCTTACTAAGCGCATCATCGAACGCAGGTTCAAAACTACCGCCTGCCATATATTCCAAGACTAAAGGATGAACCAATATGTGATGAGAAAGCCAGTTCAGCGTATCGTTGCATCTTTCCAAGTCTGGAAGAAACCAGCAACATTTTAGCCGGGCCTGCCTAAGCCACCAACCAACTTTTTCGCTCACTTCGCGATATTCGGATAAAAATCTGTTCAAATCTTCTTCTTCCATCGTCACATCGAATTTTTTTGGCAGCTCTTCGGTACGATAAACCAATAATTTAACGATGTACATCTTTTGCCTCCTTAAGAACTGAATGCAAAATAGCGAAAAATAAGTTTGATGTCAAGGCAAAGAATTATTTACAAATCAGCGGTGTCATAGTACAAAACTGTTATCGCTTATCGTTTCGTTTCAAACATTCGAACTTCGAATATTCGTGCTTCCCGCAACAGCGGGACCCGCGGGCATGGCGGAATTGGCAGACGCGCACGGTTCAGGGCCGTGTGGAGAAATCCATAGAGGTTCAACCCCTCTTGCCCGCACCAGCAACATTCTCATTTGAGATTATTAAACAACTGTAGAAAAAAGAGATACAAATAACCAATCAGGTCCAACCTTTATTGTTCATTTGAACTCTGTTTATTTTTACTACTTGCAAGATTATGGAAAATACAAATCCTATGGATCCGAAAGGATTACCCGACAGGCTCGACGACGTGATTAAAGACATTTTCGGACCGGAAGTTCCAAAATTCAAGAACATCAAGAAATTCCGGCCGGCGAACTCGCCAAAACCGGATATTTTTCGCGTTAAAAAGCCCCAACCCTCAATCGTAAATCCGGCTGGCACGCGCCCCGCGGCGCCGGCGGCTGTTCCGCAAGGAACGCGACCGAACAAATTTCGCCGCCGGCAGCGACAATCCCAACCTCAGCAACAACAAACACAGCCGCAACCGCAACAACAGCAGCGCGGACAAGGAAAAAATTTGCGGATCATCCCTCTCGGCGGATTGGGAGAAGTTGGAAGAAATATGACTCTGGTTGAATACCAAAATTCGATCTTGATATTGGATATGGGTTTCCGTATGCCCGAAGAAGACATGCCGGGCATAGACTATATCATCCCCAACATCGAATATCTGAAAAATAAGAAAAAAAATATCGCGGGAATCGTTTTTACCCACGGCCATTACGACCATATCGGAGCCGTTCCCTATCTGATCGAAAAAATCTGGCACCCCGGATTAAGAATCATAGCCGCCAACCTGACCAAGGCAATCATCTTGCGGCGCCAGGAAGATTTCCCGAATCTTCCGAAACTGGACATAGAAGACGCCCATGACGGATCCCGCTTCAAACTCGGACCGTTCAATGTCGAGTTCTTCCGGCTTAACCACAATATTCCCGACAACTACGGATTCTTTATCGAGACGCCGGTCGGCAATCTAATCGATACTTCCGATTTCAAATTCGACAACAGCCCCGTAAACGAACCGGCGACCGATTTTGACCGGCTGCGCGAAATCGGAAGGCGCAACATCCTTCTTCTGATGTCGGATTCAACCGGCGCCGAAGAACCTGGACATTCCCTTTCGGAAAAAGAGATCTTTGAAAACCTGGAGAAGATCTTTGAACAATCCAAAGGACGCATCATTGCCGCCACTTTCGGATCGCTTTTAAACCGCATCCAGCAGTTAATTTATTTGTCGGAAAAGTACGGCCGGAAAGTTGCCATCGACGGGTACAGCATGAAAATAAATGTCGAGGTCTGCCGCCAGCTTAAGTATATCCAGGCAAAAAAGGAGACATTCATCCAGCTGAAAGAAGTTGATAATTACCCGGAAGATCAGGCTACGGTGATTTGCACCGGAGCCCAAGGGGAATCAGATGCCGTTTTGATGAAAATCGCCAGCCGCACGCATAAATTCCTCCGTTTCAAAAAAGGCGACTCCGTGATCTTTTCGTCCTCGGTAATCCCGGGCAACGAACGGACGGTCCAGCGGCTGAAAGACGATATTTTGCGGCAAGGAGTAAAAGTATTCCACTATAAAATGATGGATATCCATGCTGGCGGCCACGCCAAGCAGGAGGAGCTGGCGGAGATGATGCGTTTGATGCGCCCTAAATTTTTTATGCCGATCCACGGCCAATATTCCATGCTGGTAGCAAATTCCGAATTGGCCGAATCGGTTGGAATAAAAAAGGAAAATATCGCTATTCTGGAAAACGGACAAATTGCCACGCTAACCCAAAGATCAATGACTGTTGAAAAGGACAAAGTTCCGGCATTCTATGTGATGGTTGACGGGCTTGGCGTCGGAGACGTCGGCGAAGTAGTGCTCCGCGACCGCCAGGTTCTGGCTGAAGACGGAATGTTTGTGATTGTTACTGTCGTTGACCGAGCCACAGGCAAGGTTAAAGGCTCGCCCGACATTATTTCCCGCGGCTTTGTCTATTTGAGGGAGTCCAAAGAACTGCTTAAAGACACCCGTAAAAAAACCGTCGAAATCATCAACCACGCCACCGGTTCGGGCGGTGCCGTGAACTGGAGCTACATCAAAGACGAAATACGCAACAAGATCGGCGACTTCCTGTTCACCAAGACGGAACGCCGGCCGATGGTGCTTCCGGTAGTTATAGAAGTCTAAAATTATAAATAATATTCGAAGCACGAAGCTCGAATATTCGAAACGATTAATGTTTCGGATTTCGAATATTCGGATATTCGAAAATTAAATTTCTTATGCGCGTATTTTCAGGCATTAGACCAACCGGCAACCTGCATCTTGGAAATTACCTTGGCGCGATGCGCCAATGGATCACGATCCAGGAAAAAGAAGATTGTGTTTTTTGCGTTGTCGATCTGCACGCTATAACGACGCCTTACGACCCTAAAAATCTCAAAGCCAATATTTTTGAATTGGCAATCGATTATCTGGCCGCCGGACTCAATCCGGAAAAATGCATCCTTTTTATCCAGTCCTCCGTCAAAGAACATGCGGAACTGGCCTGGCTTCTGGGGACCGTCACCCCTTTGGGCGAGCTCAAAAGGATGACCCAGTTCAAAGACAAATCCAAACAGCATCCGGAATACGTCAACGCCGGCTTGCTTAATTATCCGATTCTGATGGCAGCCGATATTCTGCTTTATCAAACCGATATCGTTCCCATCGGAAAAGACCAGCAGCAACACGTGGAACTTACCCGCGAAATCGTCCGCGACTTTAATAAACGTTTCGGCCAAATCCTCAAAGAACCGCGCGCGCTCCTGCCCCAGGTAGGAGACAAGATCATGTCTTTGACTGAGCCCGATAAAAAAATGTCCAAAACCGGCAATCCGAAAAGCTTCATCGGCCTGTTCGAGGAGCCAGAATCAATCAAGGCCAAAATAATGGCCGCCGTTACCGACACAGGCAAGGATATTAAATTCAATCCCGTTAAAAAACCAGGCATCTCAAATCTGCTGACAATCTATTCCCTGGCTTCCGGCAAACCGATCGAAGAGCTGGAAAAACAATTCGAAAAAAAACGCTACTCCGATTTCAAAAATTCGCTGGCTGAATACCTGGCTGAATACCTCAAACCTTTTTCAAAAAAAAGGAAGGAATTGCTCACCCGCGAAGTGTATGTAAACGACATATTGCGCCGCGGCTCCCAAAAAGCGGCAACCATCGCCCAATCAACGATGCAGGAAATAAAAACCGCTATGGGATTATAAATTCAAAAAATTCAAAAAAATTCAAAGAATATCCCCGTTACGCGAAAAAGCGCCATATGGCGCTTTTTCTTTTGATAATCTTATCCGATCAATCCCAGCGTCTCCAGATCCTTATCCGTAATGGGAATTCCCGCAGCTTTGAAAATATCGATTGCTTTCGATTCTATCTCGCGCAAGGCCTCGGCGGTATTTCCTTCAAAACGGCATTTAATGATCGGCGTGGTATTCGAAACGCGCGCCAAAGCCCAACCGTTCTCGAAGTTGATCCGCGCGCCGTCAACATCGATAAAATTATAATTATTTTCCCGGAGATATTTTTGGAGATTATCGATAATGCCGAATTTAACGTCGTCGGCAGCGTTTACGAACAATTCCGGGCTGGCAAAATAATGAGGCAAAGTATCGACATAAGCAGCAAAATCGGCTTGTTGAGCCGCGGCGATCGCCAATTCAACCGATGCAAACACCGCATCATCAACCAGATAATAATCCAACGGAAACGCGTAATGGAACGTGATCTCCCCGCCAAATACCGCGCCCAGCTGTTTTACTTTTTCCCGAACGGCATTATGATGGGAAACGGAAAAATGGGTTGTCGCCCCCCGCTTGGCCATATCATCGATAAAAGCCTTGGACGTACGCATGCAATGGACAACACTGCCTGTTTTCTTTTCCACGGCCTGGCGTGCCAGAATGAGCAATGAATCATCACCGTTCACCGATCTGCCCCGGTTGTCGATGATCGCCACCCGATCGCCGTCGGTATCGTAGGCAAAACCCATATCGGCTTTGATCTCCAGAACTTTTTTCTCGAGATCAAGGCGATTTGCCTCGACATAGGGATCTGGCAGATGGTTAGGAAAAGTACCGTCGAATTCACCATACATCGTCAAAACATCGCAACCCAATCTTTTGAACAAACGCTCGGGCAGATAGCCGCAAGCTCCGTTGCCGGTATCCAAAACGATCTTTAAAGGCCGCGGAATCTTGACCTTGGAAATAATATAACTGATGTATTCTTCAGACGGGTCATATTTTGTAACTTTTCCCGATGATTCCCCCGACGCTTTTTCCGCGTCAAGTTTCTGGGCCAGCTCCCTTAAGTCCTGCAAAGATTTACCCATTAATTCCTCGCTCGGGACACCCGCTATTTTCCGGGCATGGTAAGTAAGCCCGTTATGATGGGACGGATTATGCGATCCTGAAATCATTAAGCCTCCATCGTAATTGTAATGAAAAATGGAAAAATACCATAAAGGGTCCGGCGCAATGCCCAAATCTATCACTTCCATACCGGCTTCCATAAAAGCTTTAGTTGCCGCATCGGCGAGAGGCCGGGAACTCGGCCTCGGATCATAGGCCAATACCACTTTCCGCATATGGGGATACTGGATGCAAAAAGCCTTCGTTGTATAATAAACCGCGTTTTCGTTTATTTCTTCGGGATATATCCCGCGAATGTCATAGCTCCGGAAAATATTATCTTTTATAGGCATAAGGTTATAAATACGGTAATGTCCCGGGATTTTGCCTCGGGCAGCTTATTCGCAAGCTTGATAAATTATAACACGGTAAAAACGATTTTGGAACGTTGACTTATCTTATGTTTTAAGCTAGAATGATTTTGCTTTGCCATCTCCCCCGCCGCTTGTTTTATTTAATAAAAATCAGACGGCGAAGGACCCATAATAAAGATGACAAAGATTACAATATGAAACAATACGAATTGACGTATCTGACAGCGCAGGATCTATCCGAAGAAGACGTAAAAAGCCTGCAGGAAAAACTCACTGCCGCGATTGTTGCCAAAAACGGAGTGGTAACCGAATTCCAGAAACCTTATAAAAAAAGGCTGGCCTATCCGGTTTCAAAAAGGGATATCGCCTATGTAAATACGGTGATTTTCGGATTAGAGCCCAAGGATCTGGAAACCTTTACTAACGGATTAAAAGAAGAACCGCGGATATTACGGTCGCTTACGATCGTTTATGCCCCATTCACCCCCAGAACCCCCTTGCGCCGAAAACGCTCGACCGAAACAGTGACCGCAGAAACTCCGGAAGAAGAAACCAAGGAAGTAAAAAAACCAGCCGCCAAAAAAGAAAAGCCGAAAGCCGAATTGGCCGAAATAGCGGAAAAATTAGACGAAATACTTCAGTAAACGGCAGTTTTATTCCCTGTTTCCATCTTTAATTATTAAAATAATTTCTAACTAAAATGAATTTCAATAAAGTAATTTTAGTCGGAAGATTGACCCGGAACCCGGAAGTAAAAGTGCTTCCGTCCGGGCAGCAAGTAGCGTCGTTTGGGCTGGCGACAGACCGTTTTTACACGGATAAAAACGGCCAAAGACAGCAGAAAACGGAATTCCATAACATAGTTGCTTTCGCGAAAATTGCCGACGTAGCGTCCCAATATTTGAAAACCGGATCGCTAGCCATGATCGAAGGCAGGCTCCAAACGAGAAACTGGATGGATGCGGCAACCCAAACCAAGCGCTACCGCACCGAGATCATTGCCGAAACCCTGCAATTGGGGCCAAAATCCGGCGGAACGCAAATGCCGGATTTTCCTCACAAGGACCAAGCGGCATCCGGGCAAAATCAGATGGCTGAGCCAGAAATCCCGATCATCGAAGAAAATGATGAAATCGACATCAAAAATATTCCTTTCTAAATCCAATCATTAATCATTAATCTCTTGTCTTTAACAAAAGGTTTTTAAATCAAGTTAAGGGCTAAAGATTATAGTTATCAATCAATATTATGGCTTGTTACTTTTGTCAGCGAAATTTAAAAGAAATCAACTTTAAGGAAACGGATCTTCTGCAAAGGTTCATGTCGGGCATGGGAAAGATCAAACCAAAAAAGAAAACCGGCGTTTGCGCCAGCCATCAACGAAGGTTGACTGAAGCGATAAAGCGCGCCCGCCAGCTCTCCCTGCTCCCTTAGCTGATTCTTGTGCTGAATTGATTACCACCCTTAAACGGGGTGGTTTTCGTTTTCTGCCAGAAAAGGATTATAATTTCAAGCTGCATTGACATCGACGAACGTCGAATCCATTTTATCCTTCAAGGCTTTCTTGATCTTTTCTAAAAGCTCCGGATTTTCCCTCAGGAGGTTTTTGCTTGCTTCCATTCCCTGGCCCAGTTTTTGGCCGTCAAATTCCAGCCAACTGCCGGATTTCTTAACAACTTCCAAGCTTAATCCCGTATTAATAATATCGGAAAACCTTGAGATGCCCTCGTTATAATAAATATCGTATTCAACGACTTTGAATGGCGCTGCAACTTTGTTTTTGACGATCTTCGCCTTAATCCGGTTGCCAATGATCTCCTCTCCGTGCTTTAATTGGCCGATCCTTCTCAACTCGATTCTGACCGATGAGTAAAATTTCAACGCCATTCCTCCGGGCGTGGTTTCCGGATTACCCCACATCACGCCGATCTTCATCCTGGTCTGGTTTAAAAAGATAACAATGGTATTGGTCTTCGCCGCGATGGACGAGAATTTTCTCAACGCCGAAGACATTAAACGAGCCTGCAGGCCGATCTGCTGGTCGCCAACCTCTCCGTTAATTTCGGCCCGGGGAGTCAAAGCCGCTACCGAATCAACAACAATCACGTCAACTTGTTCGGATTTCATCAGCGTCTCAACTATCTGCAACGCCTGTTCTCCGGAATCCGGCTGGGAAATCAGCATTTCGTCAACGTTAACCCCGATCCTTTTCGCGTATTCCGGATCCAAGGCATGTTCCGCATCGACAAATGCCCCCACTCCGCCCTTCCGCTGGGCTTCAGCTAGAATGTGGAGCGACAAAGTGGTTTTACCGGTCGATTCCCCTCCATATATCTCGATTATCCGGCCGCGCGGCACTCCTCCAACGCCCAAAGCCATGTCCAAAGAAATACAACCGGTCGGAATCACGTCGATATCAACCGCCTTGACCTCATTCAGTTTCATTATCGCTCCTTCCCCAAATTTTTGTTTGATCTCCTCTATCGCCGCCAAAAGATTTTTCTTTTCCGGCTTCTCTTTGCTGGCGGCGCTTTTTTTGTTTTTAGGCATATTATTGATTTTTATGTTCTTTAATCATTTTTAGCTGTTTTGCTTTGTGTACCGAATATATCAAAAAAAATATCCTATTACAATGCAAAAGCTCGGGATATTTGGCTTAATTGCTGACAGCATTGGACGATTCATGGCCCGATATACAATTTTCCGCTGTTCAAAAGTATCCCGACATAAGTCCCGTCTTCCGTCTTGGCGATCCGGCCGTCAAATACCACCTGGTTTTGATTAAAATCGACCTGCCCTATAAGCCCGACCAAGACATGGTCCCGTTCCATTTCTATATCGGTCTCCCGTGTCCGGTTCCCGACCAAACCGGGTTTAGCGCTGCGTATTCCCAAAAATTCATCGTATTGCCGCCATCTCCGCGCTTTTCCCGTATCGGGATTAACGCCCACCAAACCGCCAATTTCAATTTCTTCTTCTTTTTCAAACCACTCTGCGTAATCGGCATCGGTCGTTTGCCAGCCGCCGGACGCGTACGCCCGGCCGTTCACTTCCAACCTGTCATTCCCCGGATTGGTTGTTCCAATACCAACGAAGCCGGTGCCTTCTTTTATATATAGAGATGCTGTTCCGATCCAAAGCGGCGAGGTTGTTACATCCGATGTTTTAATGAATAATTTTGCCGGAGGTACGGCGCTCCCGATTCCAGCATTGCCGTCAACGAAAAAACTCCCAGTGAACCGCCCGTCCAATGCGGTTTGAGTGCTTTGGAATAAAAATCCCCGGTTTCCGTTTCCGATATCTCCTTTAAGGATCATCTGGCCTTCGGCGCCTCCAAAATCATAGAACTGGAGCGTCGGCTGGCTGGAACCGAGCTCATTTATGGAAACAGTAAAATAAGGCGAACAACACGCTCCGTCTCCGTCGTCAACGGATAATTTAGCCAACGATAAAGGTCCCGATTTTGTTTGGCCAACCGCGCTTCCGTTAAGGGGAAAAGGCGCATTCTGCTGCGGAGCAAAAGTGGGAGGGTTGGTAAATGCGCACGAATAGAGAAAAGTCGAAAAAAAACCGGACAACACAACCCCGGAAAAAATAATCAGCTTTCTTTGTTGCCTGCCAGTCATAATGGGAATCGTTATTTTTTTATCAATAATTTTTTATTGCTCAAAACAACACCTATCGCCTGTCCGTCCGGCGTAAACGCTTTTCTTTTCGATATAACAACTTGGTTATAATCAAAATCTACCTGCCCCATCAGGCTTACCAAGGTATAATCTCTTTCCATGACCTTTTCATCATCTTTGAGACGGTTGCCGACAAAACTCGGGTTAGCCGAATGAATGCCCAGGAATTTATCCCCTATCCGATACTTTCGGACCTTGCCCGTATCCAGGTTGATGCCGATAATATCGCCAGGCGCGGTGGATTCTTCCTTTTCAAACCACTCTGCGTAATCGGCGTTGACTGTCTGCCAGCCGCCGGACGCGTACGCCCGGCCGTTCACTTCCAATTTGTCAGCTCCGGGATCGTCGGTTCCGACTCCCAAATTGCCCGTGTTTTCTTTTATGATCAGCACCGTCTGGTTAAATGGCGTTACCGGCCCGGCAGCTTCCTCGCTGCCGTTCGCCACGGCTGGACTGGTATTTGCCTTCTTATAGATCATGATATCGTCAAAATAAGCAGGAAAAGTTCCGGTTATCGACTCGTCGGTATACATACCGATATCTATCTCTCGCGAGCCGGCTGTCAACGATCGATTATAGGTAAAATGGGTCAGTGATAATAATCGTTGGGAAAAAAACCAGCTGCCGGCTATCGCCATCTCCGCGTAAATAGTGCAAATATCGCATGGACCACTCATCGCATAAAAATCAACCGTGTAAGTTCCGGTGTCCGGCACGGTAAAATTCCGGTAGGAATACGAATAAGAATCGTGGCATGTGTTCGAAACATAGTTTTTTATCGAATACGGCGTACTGTGGCGAACGGTATTAGAAACGGTTTTCGCGCCGGTTCCGCAATCGGTCCATAAAGACCAATCCGATATGTTTCCATCGTCAAAATCATCGTAAAAAACAAACACGGACGTAGGATTGCTTTGCGACGCCGCAGAACTGTTTCCATAATAGATATAAATAACCTTGCTTGAAGAAGCCGGTATGGACGGAACCTTGATCCAAACGTATGTGGAGCTCGAATTGCACCCGCTGACCCAATGGTTTAAGGAAGTTGTCCCGTCGCTGTCGGAAACGCGGATATCGGCACAAGTCGACAACATTTTACCGGAACTGATCAAATCCGAAGTATTAAGAGTTACTTTGATCTGAAAATTGGTCAATGTCGACGTATTAGTATTCGTGATAGTGATTGGAACGCGATAAGCCCAGCTTTCGAACGGAGACGCAAAAGCTCCTCCTGCGCCTTGAACAAGGGCATCAATTCTTAAGGGTACTGTTAAGGTATCCAAAGTTTGAACGAATAATTTCGCCAACGGCGCGGCGCTCCCGATGCCGACATTGCCGTCAACGAAAAAGCTACCGGTGAACCGCCCGTCCAATAAGGTTTGAGTGCTTTGGAATAAAAATCCCCGGTTTCCGTTTCCAACATCTCCTGAAAGGATCATCTGGCCTTCAGCGACGCCGGAATCGTGGAACTGGAGCGTCGGCTGATTGGCCCCCCCCTCGTTGATGGACACCGTATAATAAGCGGCACAGCAAGGCGTTGTCGAATCATTAACGCTCAATGTCTTTACGGAAAGCAAGCCAGCTTTGGATTGGCTTGACGACGACTCGTTGATCAGCGAGCTAACGTTATCTTGAGGCGGAATGGCTGTCGGTTCCGTCCAAGCAAAGATACAGCATGTTATCCCGAATAAACATACAGCAACCGCAGGTATGGCGCCGTAAAATGATTTCATATTCTGGCTTACGGTTTGGTTGATATTCTATTATATTATCACACTCTCTGCCATCCATCACCACTGTCCCCATTATCAATGGTGTCGGGCGTCAAAGATTCCGTACCCGATACAAGGATCTCGCGAGGTTTAGCGCCATCCTTGGGCCCAACTACGCCCCTGTCTTCCATAATATCGATGATCCGCGCGGCTCGGGCATAACCGATCCGAAGCCGGCGCTGCAAGAATGAAGCCGAAGCTTGCCGGGATTCCAGAACAATTTTTTTCGCTTGCTCATAGAGAGGATCGTCGCCCATATCTTCGGAACCGTCATTGGCGCCGAACATACCCGGCGTACCGTTATAATCTCCGTTTCCATTGCCCATCGACATGCTTTCCAATACTCCGTCTTCGATCCTGAATTCAGGCATTACATTTTTTTCCTTGATCCACTCCAATACGCGCTTCATTTCTTTTTCGGAGATGTAGGGGCCTTGTACGCGCTTTGGCCTGGGATATTCGGCGGAAGTAAACAGCATATCGCCGGCACCCAGTAATTTCTCCGCTCCGGAAACATCGAGAATGGTCCGGGAATCGAACTGCGAAGCTACCTGGAAAGCCACGCGGCAGGTAATATTGGCCTTGATCAAACCGGTAATAACCTCCACTGACGGACGCTGCGTCGCAACTACCAAATGAATACCAACCGCCCTGGCCATCTGGGCCAGCCTAATGATGCCAGCCTCAACCTCTTTGCCCTTTGAAGCCATTAAATCAGCCAGTTCATCGATAACAAATACGATGTAAGGCAAAGGTTCGAATCCGTCCTTCAGCGCTTTTTCGTTGAAGCTTCCGATATTCCGCGATTCTTTGGAACCAATAACGTCAAAACGATGATCCATCTCCGCAATAGCCCATTTTAATGCCGCAACGGTCTTATTAACATCATAGATTACCGGAGTCAGCAAATGCGGCAAGTCGTTATATAGCCTCATTTCAACCCTTTTAGGATCAACTAAAATGAATCTTAAAAGCTCCGGAGGATTCTTATAAAGCAAGGTCGTAAGCAAGCTGTTTAGAAAAATAGTTTTACCGGTTCCGGTCGCGCCTGCGACCATCAAGTGCGGCATCCGAGCCAAGTCCGCAAGAATTGGATTGCCAATGACATCCTTGCCAAGGCATACGGGCAAATTGGCTTGCGTTTGGGTGAATTCCGACGAAGCCAGCAACTCCCTCAATCCAATGCCCGCCCGTTCTTTATTTGGCACCTCAACGCCTACCAGAGCCTTTCCGGGGATAGGAGCCTCGATTCTGATGGATTGGCTTGCCAAAGCCAACGAAAGGTCATTAGACAATGCCGTAATCTTTGACAATTTAATCCCGTCGTCGGGTTTCAATGTGTATTGGGTTACGGACGGACCGACATTAGCATCGAACATATTGACGGGAATACCGAAATCGCCCAGCGTCTTCTTGATCATGGCGGCGTTCTGCCGGAGATCTCCGGCTAGCGGCACTCCTTTCCTGGTATCAAGCAAATCCAGCGGCGGCGCGACATATTTTATTTCCTGTCTTAATCCGGGGATTATTTTTTTGGCCGGCAATAGTTCTTTGGATGATTTCTTGGGATCCTTGTTATTCTGTCCGTTTTGGATCGAAATGTTTTTCATCTTCAAATCCGGGAGCGCAATCTTTGGCTTGCCAAACGCTGGCTTGTTTTTGTTGACCACAATGCCTTTCTCCTTGCCCAGATCGAGCGATTTGAAATCCGGCATCGGCTTGCCTAAAAGCCACCAAAGCATCAAACCGGAAAGCATGATAAATCCGCAAAATATGATCAAAGCAACCCAAAAGCCAAACAGCTTGAAAAGCGGCAAAGCCATAATATATCCGAGCTTTCCGCCACCCGAGCTTTCAAGATCAAAAACGGCCAGGATACCGCAAATCCCAAGGGTCAAAATAAACATAGCCAGCGTAAGCTGTCCGGAAAATCTCTCCTGATGGGTAGTAAAAAAAATAATGCCTCCGAGCAATAAAATAACCGGCAACGCGAAGGCTGCGCTGCCGGTTAAGTAAGAAATCAAAGCGAGAAGCGCCCTACCCGCGACGCCTGCCATATCGAAAAAACCGAGGGTCAAGACAAATGCCATCACCAGCATTATTATTCCTCCGCCCCATTTTTTAACGTTTTCCTCAAGACTCGAGAAATTCGGATCGGCTTTTTTTTCAGATTGGATTTTATGATTTTTTTTGTTCTTTTTCATCGGATGCCTTTAGATCTTTGGGCTCAGACCCTTTTTTTAGATCTTCATCAACAGGTTCTCTCGAGTCAATGTCAAATCCGGTTCCTGCCGGCACTAATTTACCGATGATCACATTCTCTTTCAATCCTTCAAGTGTGTCCTCCTGCCGCTCCAGACTGGCTTTAATCAAGACCCGGGATGTTTCTTGGAATGATGCCGAAGACAGCCAGGAATTCGTAGTAAGCGCCACTTTGGAAACGCCCAGTAAAACGGGGGAATATTCCACCAACTTCTTTTTTTCTTTTGCCAATCTTTCGTTTTCCACCATTGCCTTCTTCTTCTCTACCACCTCTTTGGGTATAAACAAGCTGTCGCCCGGCTCCTTAATTTTCACGCGCGAAAACATTTGGCGGATAATCACTTCAACATGCTTATCATGGATCGTCGCACCCTGGGAATTATAGATTCTTTGCACCTCCTTTAGTATATAACATTGAGCCGCGTCTTTTCCAGCCAGCTTGTAAAGTTCTTTCAATTCCAAGCTGCCTTCCCATAACGGCTGGCCCTTCCTTACCGCATCATTCTTCCTTACCAGGATAGCAGCGTTAAGAGGCGCCTGGAATTCAACGATCTGAGCCGTTTTATTTTTATCCGCGTCTTTAGCCTTGATTTTAATCTTGATAACGCGTTCGGAAGTGATTTCGTCAACCGTTCCGTCGGACGGAGCCATCTCTGAACGGCCTTGCGGCATTCTTGCTTCAAAAATTTCTTCAACGCGCGGCAAGCCAGAAGTTATATCGCCTCCGCCGGCAACGCCACCGGTATGAAAAGTTCTCATCGTCAGCTGGGTTCCGGGTTCTCCGATGGACTGGGCGGCAACGATGCCAACCGCTTCTCCCAGGCGGACCAACTTATTATCGCCGAGGTTCCAACCGTAACATTTCTGGCAGATGCCTTTTGAACACTTACAGCTCAAGGGAGACCTGATTTTTACGCCGATCACGCCTTCCTCAATGAGTTTTCTGCCAATCTCCCAGTCGATCAGTTCCCCTTTTTTAATGATGTTTTCTTTGGTCTTCTCACTTTTAATCGTTTCCAACGACACGCGCCCAACGATCTTATGCAGGAAATTTTGTCCGATCTCTTCGCTGTCATGAAAATATGCCGTAATGCCCTCGTCATCGCCGCAATCGGACTTCGTAACAATCACTTCATGAGCGACATCGACAAGCCGGCGCGTAAGATAACCGGCAGTTGAAGTCCTCAAAGCCGTATCCACTGTTCCCTTGCGGGCGCCATGCGTCGAATTGAAATATTCAAGCACGTCAAGACCCTCTTTGTAAGAATTCTTTACGGGCAGTTCAATAATATCGCCGGACGGATCCACTACTAATCCTTTCATGCCCGCCATCTGAACCGGTTGCGACCAGGAACCCCGGGCTCCCGCGTCGATCATCTGGAAAACCGAACCGTCGGCCGTAAGGGTCTTAGGCACTAGATTTTCTATGGTTGATTTTGCTCTGGACCAGATTTCGATAATCTTGTTCTTTTTTTCTTCCTTGGACAAAAGCCCTTTCCGGAAATAATCTTCCGTTTTTTCCACTTCTTTCTCGGCTTCTTTAATGACGGCCGGTTTTTCCGACGGAACATGAAGATCATCCATGCCCCAGGAAATGCCCGAAAGCGTCGAATATTCAAAACCAAGCTCCTTGATGCGATCCAGCGTTTCTTGCGTGGTTTTTACATCATATTTCCTGATAATGTCTTCAGCAATGCGCTCAAGATCGCGCACTTTGATCAGTTGGTTTTGAAACGCGAAATCATCGGGTAATACCTGGTTAAAAATGATCCGGCCAACGGTTGTTTCCATCATGCCTTGGGCGGACGGCTTGGGATTCATCACCTTGATTTTCGCGCGCAGATCAACTTCGCCAAAACCATGGACCAAAATAGCCTCGCCAGCATTGGCAAAAACTTTACCTTCTCCTTTTACACCGTCAACTGCCCTGGTCATCCAATAACAGCCCAAAACCATATCCTGATAAACGGTAACCACGGGAGTCCCCTTGGCAGGCTTTAAAAGATTCAAAGTGGAAACCATCCGCTCCCTCGCTTCTTTCTGGGCAAGGTCGGATAAGGGAAGATGAACTGCCATCTGGTCACCGTCGAAATCAGCGTTAAATGCCTTACAAACCATAGGATGAACCTGGATAGCTTCGCCTTCGATCAAAATCGGATAAAAAGCCTGGATACTCAAGCGATGAAGCGTAGGAGCGCGGTTGATCAAAACAAGCTTGTTCTTGACCACCTCTTCAAGAATAGCCCAGATCTCATCAGTTTCAGTCTCTATCAGGCGGGAAGCGCCTCTCACATTAAAAGCCATTTCCTTCTCAAGGATACGCCTTATCACAAAAGGCTTAAAAAGCTCCAACGCCATTTTTTTAGGTATGCCCACTTCATCTATCTTAAGCGCCGGACCGACAACGATCACGGAACGGCCGGAATAATCAACGCGTTTGCCAAGCAAATTCTGCCTGAAACGTCCTTGCTTCCCCTTCAGCATGTCGGCCAGAGATTTCAGCAAGCGACGTCCTCCGGTTGTAGCTTGAGTGGTCGTTCCCTTCCTCATGCCGTTATCAATAAGGGAATCAACGGCTTCCTGCAGCATCCTTTTTTCGTTACGCACAATCACTTCGGGCGCGCCGATCTCAATCAAATATTTCAAACGGTTATTGCGATTGATCACGCGGCGATAAAGATCATTCAAGTCGCTGGACGCATAACGTCCGCCATCCAACTGGACGATCGGACGAAGATCTGCAGGCAAAACCGGCAACGCCGTTAAAAGCATCCATTCCGGGCGTATGCCGGCCTGTTGCATGCCTTGGAACAATTTCAGACGTATATAGATCTTTCTTTTCTCTTCCGGAGTGGCGTCCTCAAGCTTGCCGTTCAACATTTCGACCTCTTTCTTAATATCAACCTTCTCGAAGATTTTGCGAACCGTTTCCGCCCCGGTACCGGCCGAAAAACATTGGCCGTATTTAAGCGCAAGGTTGCGGTATTCCGCCTCCGAAATAATTCTCAATGTTTGAAGACTGCTCAACTCCTGTTTGGCGCGATCCTTGGCGCCTTTCAATTCTTCAATAACCTTGGCCAGTTCTTTTTGGCCAGGTTTATCGTCTTTTTCAAAAAACTTCTTTTGGGTACGGGTTTTTTCCTGGAACTCCGCGTCGATCTCCTCGGCAATCCGTTTTTTTTCGGCCTCGTCAACGCTGGTTATGACATAGGACGCAAAATAAATGACTTTTTCGAGCTGTTGCATCGGAAGATCCAAAACTTGGCCCATCCGGGAAGGAACCCCCCTTAAAAACCAGATATGCGAAACCGGACAGGCCAGCTTGATATGTCCCATCCTCTCGCGGCGTACCGAGCTTTTTGTAACCTCAACCCCGCAACGATCGCAAATGATTCCTTTGTAGCGGACGCGCTTGTATTTTCCGCAATAACATTCGTAATCCTTTTCCGGACCAAAAATCCGTTCGCAAAAAAGTCCGTCTTTTTCCGCTCTTTGCGTGCGGTAATTAATGGTTTCGGGCTTGGTAATCTCGCCATGAGACCAAGCCAGTACGTCGTCGGGCGATGCCAGCTTGATCCTGATTGATTGTAAGTCTTCTACGCGCATAGGTTTTTAGAATAAGCTTATTAAGCAGATAAGCTGATTAAGTTATTTAAGTGAATGATTCTGTGACTTTTTTCGTTTTCGCTTAATAAGCTTAAAACGCTTAAAAAGCTTAATCTTTTTTATTCGGCTGGCTTCTCTTTTACCTCGACGTTCAATCCCAGCGACTTTAGTTCACTGACCAAGAGATTGAATGATGCGGGAATATTCGGGTTTTTTATCTCTTCCCCCCGAAGAATCGTTTCGTAAGTAGTGGCGCGCCCGGTAATATCATCGGACTTGATCGTAAGCATCTCCTGCAAAGTATAGGCCGCGCCATAGCCTTCCAAAGCCCAGACTTCCATTTCTCCGAACCGCTGTCCGCCGAATTGAGCCTTGCCGCCAAGCGGCTGTTGGGTGATTAAGGAATATGGCCCGATGCTCCGCGTATGGATCTTATCCTCAACCATATGGATAAGTTTCATCATATAGATGTACCCGACGGTAATCTTATTCGGAAAAGGCAGCCCTGTCCTACCATCGTAAAGTACAACTTTTCCGTCTTCGGGCAAACCGGCTTTCTTCAATTCTTCCCTGATGTCCTGTTCGGTAGCTCCCGAAAGTGAAGGCGTCTGCGCGTGATAACCTAGTTTCTTGGCCGCAAAACCCAAATGAGTTTCCAGAATCTGGCCCAAATTCATGCGGGAAGCCACGCTCATCGGATTCAGAATTATGTCAACCGGAGTACCATCCTCCAAAAACGGCATTTCTTCAACCGCTAAAACCCGGGAAATGACACCTTTGTTTCCGTGGCGTCCGGCAAGCTTGTCTCCGGCTTGGACTTTCCGCAATTCGGCAATCTCGATCTCGATGCGTTTGATCACGCCCGGATCGAGCTTATGTCCCTGTTCCCGCGAAAAGATCTTCACGCCTACCACGCGTCCGCGCTTGCCGTGTTCCATCAGAAGCGAAGTATCTTTGACATCTTTAGCTTTTTCCCCGAAGATCGAGCGCAAAAGCCGCTCCTCGGCCGTCAGCTCCTGTTCTCCCTTGGGCGAAATCTTTCCGACCAGAATGTCATTGGGTTTCACTTCGGCGCCGATCCGAATCACGCCTTCTTCATCAAGATCTTTGAGTTTTTCTTCTGATACGTTGGGAATATCGAAAGTGGTAACTTCGGGTCCAAGTTTCGTTTCCCGGACATCGCAAACAAAATTTTCCATGTGGATCGAAGAGAAGCGATCATCTCCCACCAAACGCTCCGAAATCAAAATGGCATCTTCGAAATTTCCTCCGCGCCATGATACGAAAGCGCACAATATGTTTTGGCCTAAAGCCAGATGCCCGTCAACGATCGAACCGCCATCGGATAAAGCTTGTCCTTTCTTCACTTTCTGGCCAAGTTTCACGATCGGACTCTGATGGAAACAAGTATATTGATTGGTCCGGATAAAGATCCGCAGGTCATAGCTCTTCTCCTCTTTTTCGCCGTCATACTTCACCGCTATCCGACCGCCGTCCACGGCAGTAATAACGCCATTATCTTCAGCCAATAAAATATGGCCGGAATCGTGGGCAATCCTTTCTTCGGAACCCGTCATGACCAATGGCACCTGCGGTTTGATAACCGGAGTCGATTGACGCTGCATATTAGAACCCATTAGGGCGCGATTCGCATCATCGTTCTGCAAAAATGGGATCAGGGATGTTCCAACCGAAAGAATCTGCTGGGGAGAAATATCGATGTAATCGATGGCATCCCGCTCGCAGATGCCAGGCTCCCCCTTGATCCTGGCCTCCAATTTCTTGGGGATAATAATATTTTTTTCGTCAATCGGCACGATCGCAGTCGCGATATTATGCTTTTCCTCCTCATCCGCGGTTAAATATTCAAGCTTATCAGATACATGTCCGTTTTTATCCACCTTTAAATAAGGGGTTTCGAGAAATCCAAAGGAGTTGATCTTGGTGAATGAAGCAAGATAGCCAACCAAGCCGACATTCGGGCCTTCCGGGGTTTGGATCGGGCAAATGCGGCCATAATGTGAAGGCTGGACGTCGCGAACTTCAAAACCGGCCCGCTCCCTGGTTAAGCCTCCGGGGCCAGTGGCAGCCAGCCTTCGCTTGTGCTCAAGTTCCGATAAAGGATTTTCGTTGTCCATAAACTGGGACAGCTGGGAAGACGAGAAGAATTCCTTGACCACAGCCATAACCGGCCGCGGATTGATCAGCTGCATCGGAGCCAGGTTGAAAACGTCTAGCGTCGACATCCGGTCCTTGACGATGCGCTCCATGCGCATAAAACCTATCCTTAAACGATTGACGAGCAATTCATTTAAAGTCCTGACTCGGCGATTACCCAAATGGTCGATTTCGTCGGGCTTGGCATTCGGATCGTTGTTCAACCGGATAATTTCATTGATGACGGCAACAATGTCCTCGATGCTTAAAACCCGATCGGGAAGCTCCACCAAGTCTCCATCTCCTTTCCCCTTCTTTTTGGCTTTCAATTCGGGCAGCCTCTTCCACATCTTCCATCTTCCAACTTTAGACAGATCGTAACGCTCGAAGTTGAAAAACATGTTCTCGATCAATTCCTTGGCCGTATCGGGCGTAGCCAGGTCGCCGGGCCTCAATCTTTGGTATATTTCAACCAGCGCTTCCGCTTGGCTGTGTGTCGGATCTTTTTTCAAGGTTTCTTCGATATAATCAACCGGACCGTTATTCACGCCCGCGAACATTTCCTTGATTGACTGGTCATTATCGATACCAAAAGCCCGCAACAAAGTTGTGGCGGGCACGCGGCGTTTTCGATCGATCTTAACGCCGATAAAACCGGTATGGGTCGTCTCAAATTCCAGCCAGGATCCGCGGTTGGGAATTATCTTGGTCCCGAAATGATTTTTCCCTCCAATGACATCGGAAGAAAAAAATACGCCGGCGGAACGGATCAGCTGCGAAATACAAACCCGTTCGACCCCGTTTACAATAAAAGTTCCCCGTTCGGTCATAAGGGGAAAATCGCACAAGAAAATTTCTTGGATTTTGGCGTCTTTGGTTTTCAGATTAACTAGTTTTGCTTTAATCCTGATGGGAACCTCGTATGAGTCATTGTTGATCCTCGCTTCAAGATCATTCTTGTATTTAGGTTTGTCAAGCTTGTAATCTAAAATCCAAAGCTCCAACTCCTTGCCTGTATAGTCGCGAATCGGGGAAATTTCGGTAAACAGTTCGCGCAAATCGTTTTTCCAAAAAACATCCCAACTCTCCTTCTGCAAAACCAGCAAATAAGGCAGAGGAAGAGCCACTTTGGCTTTCGTAAAATTCTTTATTTTAAGCGCCATAGATTTATGAAGGTCATCCAAAATAACGCGATTTCAGGCAATCATTATTAAGATAATGCCGAAAATCCCCTTTTCGGATCGCCTCTTGATAATCGATTTGAAAATTCCCGGCCGATCTCGGCCCGCTGTCCACCGGCTGGTGGGCAGCTTAGGAGCAATCCTCTTGCTTCCTATATGTAAGGAAGTTTTTATATGTTTTTACTTGTCCGGCAACAATAGACGAGCCGGACAAAAACCAAAATCCAAAATAAATCTTCTTAAAAACCCAAAAAAACCCTTTTTGAAATTTGGGTTTTTGATAGGAATTTTCTTTATAAAAACAGGGAAGAAATCAAGGATTAATGGTTATTACCTTTACAAATATTAATTTTATCAAAAGTTGTTTATCTTGTCAATGGCATTTCAATCTTAAACAGCCAATTCGGCTAATCTCTCTTTTTTGTGCTTTAAGGTTTTTCACTTTCAGGCGCAATGACAGCCGGATTCTCTGAAGGTACGGAATTAATCTCGGGCCCTGAATTGACCTCGCCGCTCGCAGGAGGATTATTTAAGTCCGGCGCCGGCATAGTTGCTTCCCCCGCAGCCGGCCTTCCCGCTTTCAAGTTTTCAAGAATCGTTAAAATCTCTTTGTTTTCGGGATTAAGTTGGGCCACAACCGTGAATTGGTCGATCGCTTCCTGCTTCTTGCCTTCTTTATCGTAAATCAAACCAAGATAATAGCGCGCATTGGAATAACCCGGGTTAAGCTCAACGGCTTTCAATAAAGCTTCTTTCGCAGCCTCCTGGTCTTCCTTTAAAATATAGACCTGGGCTAATTCAACATAAAGGTATGAACTGGCCGGCTCCAGATCTATTGCCCTCTTGTAGCTCGTCACGGCCCAGGAATCGGCATCCTTTACCGCCCCGATCAGCTCCCGGTAAACATAACCCCGAACCGCCCAATTGTTGGCATCGTTCCCGTTTACCGAATCCGTGTTAATTTTGGCTACTTCAACCGCGCGCCCCATAAGCGGAGCTATCAATTCCAAAGTCTTCTTTTGATCGGATTCCTTTGCTATTTCCTGTCTTACCCATACCAAATAAACCTGAGCCAAGTCCCTCAAATAGTTATCCTGGGCGGATTCCGTGCTGCTGATGGCCAGATTTAAATTGTTAACCGCGCCTGAAAAATCCTGTCTTTGCACTGCCTGCATCGCATTTAAATATTTTACCTCGGCAAAATACCGTTTTCCCACCCAAACAATAATTCCCAACTGGCAGGCCAGAACAACAACCAGCAACAAAGGAGCGGCGTACGCAGCCTTGGATCCAAGAGAAAATTCAATCTCCCTTTTCTTGTCGTCGTTGAATCCGATGATCAAAGCGGTTAGCAGCCAAAAGAGAAAAGTAAGGGTAAAGCTGAATGGGTACAGAAAAAATGCCAATACTATCGCCAGCCACGAAGCATAACAAGCGATGATCAATTCTTTATCTTCGCGATCCTCATTCAGCATTTTAAAGCCTTTGAAAGAGATAAAACCGATTAACGCAACCAGGAAAAAGATACCCAAAATCCCGACAGTCGCCAATCTTCCCAATATTTCATTGGCAGCCGTTCCAAACCTGATGTTCCAAAAATTAGTCTGGTTGATCATGCCGGGTTTGAATTTAGCATAGTCATAAACATAGGTTCCCGGACCGGACCCAAGAAACAAATTTTTGGCAGATGATTTAAGCGTAGCTCCTGTGATATCCCAGGAAGCTTTATTGGTCAAAGAAATTTCAACCGGCGCCTGGGGGAAATTGCTATACAAATCCCTGATGAAGTCAATGGCAAAAACATCAAGAGCCACAAAAATCAGGGATAAAAACAATAAGACAAAGGAAAAAGCCGCGACAACCGTACCGCGGAAGAAAGATTCCCGATCGACAAAGCTTTGTATGAAAATAACCAGCGATCCAAAAGCAAGCATAACCCAAGCCGCAAGGAAGTTAGCCAAAACTAAATATAAAAACAAGGTAGCGCCGGCAAAAGCCAGCAAAACCATCCGAAATTTGTTTTTCTCCGCAAGGATCATGGCAAAAACCGCAACTAAAACCGCAGACACAAACAGGCTTAAACCGTTAACCGACCCTACAGTATTAAAAGAAGAAAGTTTGGCAAAATCTAAAGGAACGATGAATAAGCCAAAAAGCTGCAATATTCCGTATAGAGCGGCGATAAAAGACGAAAAAACCAGCGTATTAATCAGCTTACCCAATTCTTCCCGGCCAAAAAGATTGATTACCAGGAAATAAAACAAAACAAAGCCGGTAACAGTCAGAAAGCTGGCCGAAATATCCAGCGGCAAACCCCAAAGGCTGCCGTAGCTGTATAAGGAAAAAAGGCTGGAAACAAGCGTTATCAATAAAACCGCGACGACCGCCAAACTGGCTAAATTGAAATTAAAAGTGAGCCTTTTCGATATCAAAGCATCGCTCGCCCATCCCATAAGGCCGAACAAGGCAATCACCAGGAAAAACGTCTGCTTCTGAAAATCAAGAACATTCTGGGTAAGCGGAGAAAAAAACAACGGTGTTAAAAAAACCAATAGATAAATACTTCCTCTGGAAACCGCTTTTAATATTGACATGGATCTTATTTAAATATTATTGTTTCGCCGAACGTTAATTGCTGCCGTGGCTGCTATGCCGCTTAAATATTAACTATTGGCATAAAAATACATGACATTTCTTATTTATTATAGGCAAATAAATAAAGGAACGCAAGAAAAACTGGGGAAAACAGGATTTTAAGACAATTCAAAGTGGGGATTTACTTTAATGCTCTGCAAGATCCCCAATATCATAAAAGTTGCGATCATGTTCGACCCCCCGTAGCTCAAATAAGGAAGAGGCAGCCCGATGATCGGTAAAAAACCAATGTTCATGCCCACATGGATAATGATTTGGGCGATCAGTAAAACCGCGAAACCCAAAACGAATAATTTGGAAAAATTATCGTATGCGCCTTGGGCGATCCTGGTTATCCTCCAAATAACCAGCAAAAAAAGCATCAGGACCGCCGCAATGCCGGCTATTCCCATCTCTTCGGCGACAGCCGCGAAAATGAAATCGGTCTGAGGCTCGGACAAAAAACCATACTGAGTCTGGGAACCGTTACCGATCCCCTTGCCGTAAAAACCGCCGATTCCGACCGCGATCTTGGACTGGTTTTGGCTCCAGGAAATTCCTAAGGGATCATAAGGCACAAAAAAGCTCATAATCCGGGCTTTTTGGTAATCCTTCAGAAAAAAAGCCCAGCCGGAAGCAAAAACCAGCATAAAAGCCAGCATCAAAAATAGAAAATGCCGCATTTTGATTCCCGAAATCACCAATATTCCCAGCCAGAGCGACATAATCACCAAACATGATCCGAGGTTAGGCTGGAAGAAGATCAAAGCGACCGGAATAAGAACATATAAACCGGAAAGCAGGACATGCTTGATCCGATACATTTCAACATGGCGGGAAGAAAAATACTTGGCTAAAAGGATCAAAAGCGACAACTTGGTCAGTTCGATCGGATCCAGGGAAAAAGGGCCGATCTTATACCAGGTCCGCACCCCGCGCGTCGCAGGAGCAAAAAAATAAAGACCAGCCAACAGCAACAAAGAAAAAAAATAAAGAATAAGGATCAAATAGGGGTTCTCCCGAAATATCTTCCAATCAAAAAAGCTGAAAACGACCATTAAAACCGCTCCGACCGTGAAAAAAGCAATGTTTTTTTCCAAATTAGTAAAATCGCCCGAATGAAGCGAACTGCTGTAGATGGATACCAATCCTATCAAAACCAAGCCAAAAGACGCTAAAATCAGCGTCCAGTCAAGTTTTTTTATATGGCTCCAAACAAAATTCATATTCCGGAAAGAAGTTAAGCTCGTTCTTCTTAAATATATACCGACATTAAAACTTGTCCAATCTCGGCGGCCCTGTTTTATCCCTTAAATCAGATCTCTTAGCCGATTTATTGCAAAAGCTTCAAAAATTCTTTCTCATCTATTGTCTTTACTCCCAGCTTCTTCGCTTTGTCGTACTTTGAACCGGGATTTTCGCCAGCCACCACATAATCGGTCTTCTTGGAAACCGATTCGGAAACCGATCCGCCCCGCGCCCTAACCGATTCTTTTGCCTTCTGGCGCTCTAAAGACGCCAGGCTGCCGGTAAAAACAAAGGCTTTCCCTCCAATCTTCGGATTACGGGCGATTTTTGCGGCCTCGATCCTAATACCGATTTCCTGAAGTTTGGCAATGAATGTCAGATTTTTCTTTTCACGAAACCACCCGTAAATCGACTCGGCGACTTTTGGACCGATGTCCTCGACGTTTTGCAGCTCTTCCAGCGACGCCTTTTTTATTTCTGTTATTCCGCCAAATCGGCGGGCCAGCGCCAAAGAAGTTTCTTCCCCGACCTGCCGGATTCCCAAAGCATTGAGAAACCGGGGCAAAGTGATGATTTTTTTCGCCTGGACGGACTCAACCAATTTTTTTGCCGATTTTTCCGCGAATCTTTGCAGCGGCGCCAAGTCGCCTTCTTTCAGCAAAAAAAGATCGGCCGGATCGCGCATCAAACCTTCTTCCATCAGTTTTTCGATGATCTTTGGCCCAAGGCCCTGGACATCAAATCCTTTATCCGAAAAAAAATAGGAAAAATATCTTTCCTGAACCGCGAAACATTCCGGATTCAAGCAGCGCCAAACCACTTCGCCATCAGGTTTAGCCACTTTTGCGCCGCAAACCGGGCAGGATCTAGGCATCAAAAACTTTTTGGCATCGTTGGACCTTAGTTCAGGCAAGACCTTGATAATATCGGGAATCACGTCACCGGCCCGGCCGACAACCACGGTGTCTCCAATCATCAAACCCAACCTTTTAATCTCGTCCTCGTTGTGCAAAGTGGCGCGCGTAATCACTACGCCTCCGACTTCAACGGGTTTTAGAACGGCGACAGGCGTTAAAGCGCCCGTGCGCCCCACTTGGACCAATATATCTTCGACAACCGTCGTCGTCTGTTTTAAAGGGAATTTATAAGCGATAGCTCCTCTGGGCGCTTTACCGACCGTTCCCAGTTTTTTGAAGATCGCGTTGCTGTTAATCCTCACCACGATGCCGTCAATCTCGTATGGCAGTTTTTCGCGGTTTTTGTACCAGTATCCGTGGAAATTGAAAACTTCGTCCAGGTTCCTGCAATATTTGCTGTATTTATTGTTGGTTTTAAATCCCAAAATCTCAAGGATCCGATGCTCTTCATAATGCGTTGCCTGGCCCAAGTCAGAAACCAAAGCGTAGCAATTAGAATCAAGATGGCGCGAGGCTGCAACTTGCGGATCAAGCTGGCGGATGGAACCAGCCGCTAGGTTGCGCGGATTGGCGAAAAGCGGCAACCCTTTTTTAAGTTGTTCGTTGTTCACCTTGGCGAACTCTTTTTTGGCAATAACCACCTCGCCGCGGACCTCAATATCGGGCATCCCTTTTTTGGAAAAACGCTCGGCCACTTTACCCAAGCCTTCTTTCTTTAAATCCGAATAAACTTTATCGGGATCTTTTAATTTTAAAGGAATTGCTTCGATCGTTTTCAGATTTTGCGTAACATTCTCTCCGATCCTGCCGTCGCCCCGCGTCGCACCGACGGAAAAGAACCCGTCGCGGTAGATCAGTTCCACGGCCAAGCCGTCGAGCTTAGGCTCGCAATAAAAATCAACTGATCCCAAATCCCTTTGATCCAACAGTTTGGAAAACCTGGCCTGCCAGTCCGCCATATCCGCGGCCGAGAAAGCATCGTTCAAAGAATTCATCGGCTCCGAATGCGCGAATTTCACAAAATTTTTCAGCGGCGCCCCCGCAACGCGCTGGGTCGGAGAATCCGGTGTTATGAATTCCGGATACCGGAGCTCCAGGTCGTAAATTTCTTTTTTAAGCGAATCCAAAGCCTCATCGGAAATTTCCTGCCTATCCATAACATGGTAAGCATACCGGTAGCGGTTAATAAGGGTTTTTAACTTCCCGATTCTAGTTTTAGCCTCTTTTTTGGTCATAATCTTGAAATATCCGGCTGGAGTCAGCCGCTACCTTGATGAAACCCCGGCTCTTTGAAGGTCGGGGTTTTAAAAAATCGTCAACAACCGGTGAAAATTGAAGGCCGTTATTTGAACGTTATCTGGATATGGCGCTTCGTACCCATATATTCTCCCACGGATCTCAAGCAATAATCAAGCGTAATCGGGCAATTCTCGGATCCCGCGACTATCCCTTCCACCTGATAAGTGGCATCGTTGCCGTCTTCGTATCCATTGCCGTTGGTATCAAGATAAGCATGGGATATATTGTACGTGGCATCGGTAGATTCTTTAATCCCCCGTTCGGCTCCGGCATCGGCGGCATAAAAAGCAACGACAGAGTTGCCTATCGAGTTCAGATTTTTAATCCTCGCGATGGAAATGGCGCTCATTCCGAAAGCCACGGAAAACAAAATAGACATTACAACAATAGCCATATAAAGCGCAACTCCCGAATTTTTGCGAACCGGTCTATTTCTTTCTGGATCCGGCTCGATTCTTTTCACTATCCCTGTATTCATAAAAATTTACCTTAATTATTTAATAAACTACCCCGGGGCAGAGCCCCGGAGTTTTCCTCTCCGCTCCGCTATCGCTACGCGGATAGGAAAAGCATGTTTTTCCTCCGCTTCGCTCCGGGCTGGCATTCATCCCCGGGGTAGAGCCCCGGGGTATTCTGCCAGATTAATAAAGAATTTTTACTTCCTTGTATCTTTGTTCCTCTGGGAAACCGTTGTTTGCATTTTTACCCTTGTTCCGTCCTTGGCTTCCACCTCCAAAAATAATGTTACGCGAGGCTGTTCTTCGTCATTCTGGTCCCAGGAAGTCGAAGGACCGACGTTAAAAGCAACCACCTTTACTTTCGGAGAAGTGAGGGCGTTTATCTCCGCCCCATTGTTTTTGCTTTCATAAAGCGTTTCCCCGTCCAGATAAAATTCCTGGCATTGGCTGTTTTTTTTCATAAACTTCACTCCTTCCCCGCCATACGTAGCTTCGTAATTCAATTTCGCGGCCGATAAGCAAACGGGCGTCATGTCTTTGTATGCCATACGGATGGAACGGGCCATATATTCCATCAGATAGGATATCTCGTTCAGAGATTCGGTTGAAGCCAAAAATTTCCGCTGAAGTTTAATACCGGCAACAAAAGTTTGGGATGTAATGCCCAAAGCCATCGAAAATATGCCAAGCGCAACAACCAGCTCAACAAGAGTAAATCCTTTTTTTTGTTCCGCACCGGTAAATCGCCGAAGCATTTTTTTCGCTTCGCTAAATATTGAGTTTTCTATTTTTTTTATTTTGATCTTGCTTATCATCCTTTTTATCTCTTCATTTACCAAATTGGATACAAAGTGTCTTGGACGACGTAATTATGGCTCCTGCCTTTTTCGTCCCACATCACTTCGACTTCGACAAACAGATAATCCGGTTCAGGATTGACTCCTACTGACGTTATTCTTATTCTGCGCTTAAACATCGTATCGATGCCGATGCCGTAATTATAGAATTTGCCGCCCGTCTGCGGAAGCTTAAGAGTATCCCCGTTATAAGGCGCAAGAATCTGCGAATTATAATCCCCTTGGCAGCCCAGCCCGCCGCAAGAAGTAAGATTGTCGTACCAGGTCGCGCTGGGCGGAAGGTCATAATAGTCTTTTAAGAAATTGCTGTCGCGTATGTTTTTGACGATCTCCACCCCCTCCTTCCCCAAATAAGCCGCAATTAAATTATAGGAACTGGACTTCGTATAGGAAACGGTTTGATTGATCAAAGTAACGAAACTTGAAATCCCGATCATAATCACGAAAAGAGCTGCCAGTGTTTCAATAAAAGTGAAACCCCGGGAATCAAGCCCGGAAACGATGCTTTTTTTCCAATTAGAAATCCGCGATCTGGCAGCCAAGTCAAAATCCAACCGGTCTGATTCCAGCCTTTTAAATAAAAAACCGGCAATTTCTTTTAGCTTATTCAACATACACCAGCCCGCCGCGATTAACGACTATGGTCCGAGTCAGATTGGTCCCCTCCATGGCAAGCACAATGACCGCTTGGGCAACTACCCCGGAATCGCCCGTCAAAGTCGTTACAGGATCGGGCGGAGTGTAATTGACGCTCAGCAAGTCAGGCGTGCAACTTAAAATATAAATATATTTTGAAAGCGAAACATCCTCTACCGTCAAATCCGTGGCATCGTAATGCGAGTTAGCAGGCAATGAGGTTTCGGCGTAAATTTTATACCCCAAACCGCTTCCTTCGAAATAAATGCCGTAACTCTCGGGACTAACGCCCCCCACATCTTTTGACGACATCGCCATTTCCTGAACCCGCCTGATGTCCTGGGCAATGCGGTAAGCCTCGTTTTCCAGAGCAAACTGCTGGTTGCCGGACCGGTAATTGGCAAAAACCAGGCCGCTTATGACCGCCATAATGAACAGAACCGTCAGCATTTCAACAAGAGTGAACCCGGATTCCGAATTGTTTTTTTTAATCGCTGTTTTCACCAAAAATCGATTTTATGTTATTTGAATTTCAAGCGTGCCATGAAACCGCTCAGGCAGCCAAATGAAGTATCCACGAAAAGCACTTTATGCCTAAGCCCTCCTTATTTCTTCCCGCGCTGGGCGGGAAAGGCAGCTTCCGGCTAAATTTTATGTTTTAGGGCAAACCCATGGCCTATAAAATGGCAAATATCGTATTTGAATCTGCGCTCAAATGCCTAGATAGATAAAAATAATGTCTTTTCCAAAAAACATAGCCGCTATCGTTCCGCTAACCAAAAACGGACCAAAAGGTATTTCCGAAGAAATTTCCTTCCTTTTCAGCGCGATCATGCTTAATCCTATTATAGCACCAAGGAAAAAAGACAGAAACAGTCCAACGGCAATGTCGGGAAAACCAAGAACCAAACCCATAAGCGCCGCGTATTTGACATCCCCGAAACCCATCCATTTTCCGGCCGAAACCAGAAAAACGGTCAAAAAAAAGGAAAAGGCGAAAACCGAAGCCAAAAGCGGATTGATCATAAGCTCAAAATTGGCGTTCGAGGTCAAAAAAAACTCGTAAAAAAATCGGCTCGCGTGGAACCCGGCTGTTGCCAATATCGCCAAAAAAACGGCTTCATCGGGTATGATGTAGTATAAAAAGTCATAAACAAAGATAACGGCCAAAACCGAAATAATGAACCAATAGTAAAACAATGAAAATAAATTGAACAAAGAAAAAGACGCAAAAAAAACTATCGACGGCTCCATGATCGCCGCCGAAGCCGCGAAAAGTATCCCTACGGCAAGCTCCACCAGCAGATATTGGCGCGAAATCGGTTCGCGGCAATACCGGCATTTCCCGGCCAATTGCAAGTAGCTAAGCACCGGAATCAAATCAAACCATGACAGAAAGTGCTTGCACTTAGGGCAGTAAGACCGCCCTTTAAAGAAACTTTTTCCAACTTTTGTTCGGTATATCAGGCAGTTCAAAAAACTGCCAATAACCAGCCCGACCGTGAAAAAAAAGAAAAGAAGCAAATAGGAGTAAAAAGAAATCATTGACATAGGCCGGATTATTTAAATTGAATATGTCCAGCCGGTTTTGGCCACTAATGGGGAAATATTGGCAGAATTGAAACCTTAATTGGCTTTTTGTTTTATCGCGAAAATATTCACGCTTTTTTAATGATAAATCTATCATAGCAAAAAAACCATTATCGTTCCATTTTTTTAGTAAAAAATACGAAACAAATACAAAAAAACAGCGGATTCTCCGCTGTTTTTTTTGCAATGACAAAAAATCGCTCTTACGAACCCGTGGCGCAATCATCGATGTCGGTAGGTTTAGCCGCTTTTTTGAAATTGCCGCCGTGAGAAGCCGTAAAGTAAGGCAAGCTAGCGTTTTGTTCCAGCCTCGTATAGTAACAGAATTTCTGTTCATCTCCAGCACCGGTATTGTCGATCGTGCAATAAACGAACGCCGGAGCCGCTTGCGTGCAGGCTACCAACGTTCCGCCGCCCGGATCAGCCGGAACCGGATTCAAATACGTGCCGATTGCCGTCGGAAGGGTGGCTGACGAAAGATACTGGTCCGCATCTCCGTAATACATTTCCTGAGCCGAAACCATTTGCCTCATATCGGCCATGCGGCGCGCATCCCTGGCTTTGGCGCGCGCTCCGCCCATCGATACCAATACCATTCCGGCAAGAATACCGATGATGGCGATCACGACCAATAATTCAATTAGGGTAAAACCTTCTTTCTTTTGCCTAACCATAATATGCTTTATTATTTTTATGCTCTTAATTAAATCGACCTTTTTATCAAACATCAGGAATTAAAACTAAGCTTCTCTAGCTCTATCACCCCGCCATTCCGCAATCAGCCAAACTGGTAGGTATGGCATCTTTTTTCTTATTGCCTTTCGGCGATGCCGTAAGATAAGATGTGCTGTTTTCTTCCAATTTCGCGAAATAACAGAATTGCTGCCAATCTCCAGTGTTATCAAGCCCGCAGTAGATATAGCTGTCCCCCGTGCATGTCGTTCCCACATTTCTCGGATCCGTCGGCGTTTTTGGCATACGCGGTCCAAGCGACGATGGATAATTCCGTGAATTTTTTGGAACGCAATCTCCAAGCGTCGCCGAACAGGTAAAATAATGGCCCACGTCCGACATATAAAACTCTTGCGCTGTTACCAGCGATTTCATATCGGTCGCCCTTCGCGCGTCTCGAGCTTTTATTCTTGACCCGCTCGTCGTTAAAATAATCATCGACGCCAATATGCCGATTACCGAAACCACTATTAACAATTCTATCATCGTAAATCCCGTTTGTTTTTCCATAAATCCTCTGCAGTGCCGCTTATGATTATTATACTTTCATGCTACCAAGTCGCGCAAGTACAAATGTTCGGCGGAGTCGCAACATAATCAACACTGTCGCACCTTTCCTTTTGTCCATTCTGGTTTATTACATAATACCGATTATCGCTGCCGCAGTCACCCGGCAGCTCCATCTTGCCGAAAGCGCAAAAATAATGGCCTTCGAACAGATTTCCGCACTTCCCCGTTCCGGTATTGCCTACCCAAACATATTTGAATGTATTATCGTTAAGAGGATCGGTCATTGCGGCCAGATACTTATAGCCATCGGAGTTGGCAATAACCGGGATGCTTCCAATGCTTAAGGCGTGCTTGAAATAGGAAGAATCATCATTGTTAACCGATTCTATGGCGCCGGTTATCTGGCGCAAATCGCTAAACCGTCTCGCGTCACGGGCTTTTTCCCGGGACCCTCCCATGGAAACCAGAACCAGTCCCGCCAAAATCCCGATTACAGCAATAACAACCAGCAATTCGATAAGCGTAAAACCTTGCTGGTTGCGCAATGTATTGGTTTTCATATATTTCTTTGAAGTCATCTTATAATCGCTATGGTGTTTTGAATTCGAGGGAATATTCTGTTTTCAATTTCTCGAATCCGCCGAAAAAATCAATGTATTATTTTATTTTATTAGAATGAATGAAAAAATCAATGTTTTGTTCCCCAGCGATGTTTTCCTCGTCCCGCAAATCCGGCCATTCCTCCCATTCTTGCTAATTTAACCGCTACATATTTCCAAGCGATGAATACATGGGTATCATAACTGCGGCCACAATACCTCCGACGATTACGCCCAACAATATGATCAATACCGGTTCAATCAGGGTGAGCAGCCCGTCAATCGCGGAATCGCTTTCCTTTTCGTAAAAATTCACAAGCGTCGACAAGCTCTTGTCCAGCGACCCGGTTTGTTCTCCGACCAGGATCATCTGCGTGAACATCGGGGGAAAAAGTTCCGGATAATTATAAAGAATGGAGGAAATAGTCTGCCCCCGCCTTACGCCATCGCGGGTTTTAAGAATCACTTCTTTATAAACGATGTTGCCCACGATATTACCGGTTATTTCAAGCGACTGCGTAATCGGTATGCCGCCCGAAACCAAGGTCGAGAGATTGTCGGCAAACCGGCTTAAATAAACCATTCTTAAAAGTGAGCTGAACACCGGAACCCGAAGAAACAGTTTGTCGAAAAATATCCTGCCTTTGTCGCTTTTGTAATACCGCATCGCAAATATCATGATCAGCACCATGCCTAAGATCAACAACAGCCCTCCGGGACCCCGGATAAAATTCGAACCGACAATCACAATCTGGGTTATCAAAGGCAATTCCGCCCCGGTTTCAGTTAGCGTGCTCAATAAATTCGGCAAAACAAAATAGCTAAGCATGAACAATACGGCAATCACCACGATCACGATCAAAGCCGGATAAACCATCGCACCTTTGATTTTTCCGGAAAGATAATAATTCTTTTCAAGATAGTCGGCCAAATAAGTGAGCTGCTCGGAAAGATTTCCTGAAACTTCTCCGGCCTTGATCATGGCAATGAAAAAAGATGAGAAAATATCCGGATATTTAGCAAATGCGTTGGATAAAGAAGTGCCCGCCTCGACATCCTGGGAAATCTTTAATATCTTTTCCCGGAAGCTTTGGTTGGTAAATTGCCCGCCGATCGTTCTCAATGATTCCACCAACGATACGTTCGCCTTGAACATAACCGCCAGCTGGCGCGAAAAAATAGCCACCTCTTTTCCGCTGATCCGGTCCATGAGACGGAATCTTTTGGAAAAACTCTCGCTTTCTTTTCTAAGCTGCGTAACGAACAAACCGTCGCGCTGCAGCATATCGATCGCCGCTTTTTTTGAAGACGCATCGATCACTCCGATCTTAACGTCTCCGATCTTTGTCCTGGCTTGGTAAGTAAATCTCATGGATTGGTGGTTAGATCAAAATCTCAAGTTCGTGCGGATTTATCGAATAAGAGAAGGCTGTGTCCAAAGTCACCAGCTTGTTTTTGACCAACGCTGCCAAGGACTTATTGAGCGATATCATGCCGGCTTTCTGGGATGTTTCGATGATAAGCGGTATCTCATGAATCTTGTTCTCACGGATTAAATTTGCCGTCGCGTGATTATTGAACATTACTTCGCAAGCCGGCACCAAGCCTCCTCCGATCTTCGGCAGAAGCCTCTGGGAAATAATACCCAGCAAACAAACCGATATCTGGGAACGGATTTGATTTTGCTGTTCCGCCGGAAACGAATCTACGACGCGGTGGATTGTCTGGGCAGCCGAATTGGTGTGCAGGGTCGCAAAAACCAAGTGGCCGGTTTCAGCCGCGGTTATAGCCGTACCGATAGTTTCCAAGTCGCGCATTTCCCCGATCATAATGACATCCGGATCCTGCCGGAAAATAGATTTCATCGCCGTGCCGAAATTGCGGGTATCGGCATTAACCTCCCGCTGTTCGATCACTGACTTTTCCGGCTTGAAAATATACTCGATCGGATCCTCGATGGTCACTATATGATCGCAGCGCTTGTGGTTAATCTCGTCGATCAAAGCGGCCAAAGTTGTTGATTTTCCGTGCGAAGCCGGGCCCGTAACCAGCACAAAACCCTGGGTAACCTCGGTAAAATGGTGTATGACTTCAGGCATTCCCAGTTCATCGAGCGTCCTGATTTTAACCGGGATAAAACGCAAAGCGGACGAAATTGATCCCCGCTGAAAAAAAACATTTATCCTAAAACGGGTATCATTCTCGAAAGCATAGGAAAAATCTATCTCTTTGTCCCTGAGGAATTTTTCTTGCTGTTCCGAACTCATCAAAGCAAGGCATAAACCTTGCGTATCGCGCGGAGTGAGCTTTGATTCGCCGGGCATCGGCATAAGCCCGTCGTTTACCCGCATCATTGGAGGATAACCGACGGTAATATGAAGATCCGATGCCTCCACCTTAGCAACAGTTTCAAGATATTTTTTTAACAACTGCTGGTAACTCACCATGGCTATTTGATTATTTTTATTATCTCTTCCACCACCTGGGTAGGCGTAAAATGCGCTTTAAGCAAAAAACTGTCCGCGCCCAATCGCAAACCCTTCTGAATCTCCTCTTTCAAGCCAAGATTGGAAAGAATGATGATTTTCAGATTTTCCATATATTCCCCCTCCGGACCTCCGTTCTCCCTGATCTCCCGAATCTTAGCCATTATTTCCCATCCGTCCATTCCAGGCAGCACGATATCCAGAACCATAAGGTCGTACTTTTTTTCTTTCAATTTCTGCCAGCATTCATCTCCGGTATAAGCCATATCGGTCTCAAAATCCGTTTCTTTTAATTTAGTGTAATAGATATCGCTCAAAAAAGGGTCGTCTTCCACGATCAATATTCTTTTCATCCCTTTATCGCTTTTGGTTTCCTTTTTTCCGTTTGTTTTTTTATCCATTTGCGTTGATTTAATCAGTTTAAACCGAGCTTTAAGCCTGCTTATACCGTCCAACATCCTGCCACGGAATCGCTAAATGCAATTGATATTATTATAACCCATACGCCATTAAAATACAGCAACTAGCTGCCGGCTTTGCCCGCCTATGGAATCATTTTGCGCTGTGATTGAAAAACCAATTATTTTTAAAAAAATCTAAAAAATGCCTGAATGGGAGCTAAGCTCGAAAGCCGGCGCAACTGCGGCGCGGCGCCGCCTATTCGTTCGCTATTCCGTATTTTTTGATGATAGAATCAAACGAACCAGCCCTCGCTTTACTGGCAGGCTTTTCCTTCTTTTCTTCCGGCTTGGCCCTCTTCTTTTCTTCCAGTTTCAACCTATCGTTTTTTTTGTCAGTATCTTCTATTTCCTCTTCCGTCGCCTTAAGAACCTCTTCGAAAGTCGTCGAACCTCTCAACGCCTTCATTATCCCGTCCTGCCTCATCGATATCATTCCCTGCCTCCTGCCTTCCGCAACGATCTTTGTTTCAGACAGTTCTTTTAATACAAGATCCGCCAATTCCGGCGTCATTTCCATTGTTTCAAAGATGCCGACCCGCCCCGAAAAACCCTGGCGGTTGCATTTGGGGCATCCGACCGGCTCCCAAATATAGATCGGATCTAACAGCGGAAATTTTTTCTTTTCCGCTTCCGGCAAGGTTTCGTAGTCTGAAATGATCTTTTCTTTGACAAATCCGACAGCTTCAACTTTCTTTTTGCAATTGGGGCACAAACGCCGGACAAGGCGCTGCGACAGAGCCAGGACCAAAGTTGACGGAATAAGATAATTCTGGACTTTAAGATCGATCAAGCGCGGAATTACGCCAAGCGCGTCATTGGTGTGGAGGGTCGACAGCACCAAGTGGCCGGTGAGCGACGAATGGATGGTTAAAAGCGCGGTTTCTTCGTCGCGTACTTCTCCTACCATGATCACGTCCGGGTCTTGACGCAAAATGCTCCGCAAACCCGAAGCAAAATCAAAACCGATCTCGGGACGTACCTGGGATTGATTCACGCCTTCCACGAAATACTCAACCGGATCTTCAAGGCTGATGATGTTTATTTTATCGTTATTTATGGCCTGGAGAACGGCGTATAATGTCGTACTTTTCCCCGAACCAGTCGGTCCAGTGACAAGAATGAGCCCGAAAGGCTGATCTATAGCCTTTCTCATCAGATCAAGATTCCTGCCTTCCAAGCCAAGATCTTCGAACGTTTTCAACCCGACATCCGGATCCAAGATCCTCATCACAACTTTCTCTCCTAAAGCGGTCGGCAGCGTGGATACGCGGAAATCGATATTCTTACGCTCCATCTTGATGGAAAACCGGCCGTCCTGGGGAACTCTGTTCTCATCGATCTTTAAATTGGAAAGAATTTTTATCCTCGCTACGACTGCCTGATGAATATTTAGAGGCAAAAAAATCGACGAATATAATTCACCCATCACCCGAAACCTGACCCTTAACTTTTCCCTCCCAGGCTCAACATGGATATCGGACGCTCCTCCGTCAATAGCGTTCCGCAAGATAACATTTACGATTTTAGCGATTGGCGCGTCTTCCGTCAGCATTCCTTCGCCGAACGATTCTACTTTTTTTTCCTCTAATTCGATTGCTTCCTCTTCCTTCAATTCCTCCAGCGCAATCCCAACTTCTTTTTTCAGATCTTTATATTTCTTCAGAATAAGCTCAAAGACGTTCGGAGTAATCAAAAAAACCTGATAAGAAAAATTCGCCTTCCTTGATAGGAATTTCAAGGCTTCCTGGGCCCTTAAATCGTCGGGATAGACCATCCCGATGAAAATTTCGTTCTTTCTCTTCCCTAAAGGTATAGTATGGTAAAATTTTGCGGTTTCTTCGGGAACCGTTTCTAAGACGTCAAGCTTGATATCCTCGGGCAGCGTCTTGACAAGCGGGATTTTCAAAAATTCGCTTTTAAAATCAAAAAGCTTCTCTTCGGCCATCAAGCCCCTTTCCAAAATAAGCTCCTCCGGCTTTTTATTCCCCTTCTTTAAATCAGCCTCCAAAGCGGCGGCTTGTTCCTGTGAAATGGCTTTTTTCTTGAGCAGTTGATCTATCAAAAATGTCATATTCGGCCCCTAGTATCAATTTTATATTTTCCGAATGTTATTTCCTGGGATCCGGCAAACCGACCCGCAAGGTAAAACTGCCGACCTTAGCGCCAAAAATGGCGCTTTAACGGCATCGAGAATGATTTTCCCCGCGGTGAGATGCTAAATTGCGGGAAAGCGGTTTTTGACTGAATTTGATGTTCCTGGCGCTTGCCAGCGTTGATACGTTAAATTCAACTGATCGAACTTGATAAAGCTTCCCGCTCTCGGGAGGCAACAGGTTTTCAATCCATAATTAGCGCGTTGCTAATTGCAATCCGTACTTAATCAAACGGATTCTCTTTTCCCACATCGCCTTCAATCCGGGAAATAGCGGGAAAAAGTTCAAGTTTATCTATCTTTTCGTCTTTCAAAGTTGCCCAATTAATTGTTACCTGCGTAGGCGCAACTTCCTTATTGGCCTGATCGCTAAGATTTTTAAAATACTGGTATCCGAAAAAACCAATGCCGCCGACAAACGCCACTGAACCAAAGATGATCGCGTATCTGACGATCGGATTCCCTTGCTCTTCTTCAAATGTGATCACCATAATAATTTATTAAGTAATCCGGTTATTGGAATTAAATCCCATCCTTTAATAATAATGGGTTTTTAATTTCAAAACGAATTCGTAAATCCGGCTATCCTGTTTATTTGTTTCTCCTTCCTCAACCGCATTATCGGCCGGTGGAACAAAAATTACCTTATCGCTCTTGGATCGTTCGCTCACCGTAAAGGAGATGTCCTGGATTTCGATCAGCCGGCTCGATTTTTCGATCTTGTCAAGAAAATCCTTAAAAGCCGGGTAGGAACCGGATAAGGTCAGCCCGATCTCATATTCTTGGACAACCCGCGCAGCCGTTTCGTCCACAACCGCGGCCTTGGTTGATCCGTACAGGAAATTTTTCAAGATAAGACCGGATTGCGAAGATGCCGATTGGATAAAATTTGCCAAGGAAGGAGTCATTGGCCCGATAGGCAAAGCGGTTTTTATTTTATCAAGATTTTCTTTGTTGTTTTTAAACTCCTTGGATATTTTTTCCAATTCTTCGAAATAATTTTCGCGGTTCTCCAGATCCGCTTTTTTTATTTGGACCTTCTCCCGCAAAGCATTGGTATCTTCATATTTAGGCAACACTAAAATCATACCGAAAGTTAAGGCGATCAAAATGATGACTAGCGATTCTAAGACGTTTCGTGGCATTAATTTATGCGCTGCTCCTTTTGGAACGAACGCGGCGATATGAACAATTTTATCCGGTTGCCGTTAAACGGCCGGTCTAAAAAGCCAGCAAGGAAGGATCAAGCTTGATCGAAAACACAAAATCCACCCGTCCCTCGCTATTTAAAGCTATCTTCGAAAGATCGATTCCGCTGCCAAAACCCTCCGCTTCTTCGAAAATTATCAATTGCTGGGCAAGGGACTCAAAATTATCGGCAGTTCCTCCGATCGAAGCGGTCCCCATAACCGGGCTTACCTTGGCCATGTTAAAAACTATATACGGATGAGTTAAAGATTCCAGCTTTCGGAAAAATTCCGACCCAACTTTATGCGAAGCCATCAATACGGGAAAATCGGTCATGCGCTGCTGGTTGGACAAAACATCCTGTTCCAATTTCTTTTGGGCCGGCGTTTTTTGTTTTGCCAGCGTCGCGTCAAGCGATACGCCTTCTTCTTCCAATTTTTGGCCGGTATAGTAAAGAAAGAAATAACCGCCGGCCACGCAAATCAGAACTACGAGGGAAAAATAAAAAAGTATATTCTCGTAAGGAAAACCCTTTTTTGATTTATTTGTGGTCATATCGATTAATTTTTCTGGCAGTATTTCCGCATCTTGCGGAATCCGCTAACATTTTCTCCGGACTCCTCATTTTCCGCACTTAGCGGAAAAACCAAGAGTTGTAATTTTTTCATGGACGGAATACCTGGGCATCATTTGAATTTTATTTCCAATCCTTTTTTCGCCATACCGACGGCTACCGAGAAGAAGGGGCCCATTTCTTTCAGTCGATTTTCCAAGATTCCGGGATAAACCAGGCCCTGGAACGGATTGCCGATGTCAGTTTCTTTATTGAAATAACTCGCGAAGCATTCTTTTACCCCCGGCAAAAGCGATGTTCCGCCGGTGATTATTATTTTTTTAACCTCCCTGTTCTCCTCCTGGTAAAAATTTGAGATAGCAAGTTTAACTTCCCTTAAGATCGGCTCCAGCGCGGAAATAATCGCCGCATGCAGTTTTTCCCTTAGCTGCGGATTTAGCATTGAAAAAAATTTGATGCCGTATTTCATTTTTATTTCCTGTCCCATCTTGGAACCCAGAGACATTCTTTCTACGATGTCATCGATCAATCGGCTGCCGGCAATATCGAAGCTATAAGAAGTTTTCAGCATTCTTTTTTCTATTATACTACAAGTTGTGCTTTGAGTTCCAATATCCACAATGCAAATCAGATCGTTATCGGTTTCTTTCACCAAAGCATGCGACAAGCCAAAAACTTCGGCTTCAAGTGCGGCAATGTCAAGATGGGCAAAAGTCGCAATTTCTTTATATTGATCGATGATCTCATTGGGTATGGCGGCGAGTATCACTTCCAGCTCCGAAGGCCTGTCAAAGCTTCCGCCAACCAAGTTCCAGTCGATAGTAACGCTATCTAAGGGGAGGGGTATGTGCTGCCTTGCCTCATAAACAACCGCTTCACTCAGCTCTTTTTTGGTCATCGGCGGAAGTTTGAAATTCGTGAAAAAGGAAGAAAAATCCGGAACGGAAAAAGCGCAAGTCCTGGTCTTGATCTTCGCTTCGCCAAGGATCGATGTAATAATCTCGGCAATATCCTTGGCCGAAAAGAAAACCATTCCTTTCTTTGCCACTTTCGATGCTTCTTCCTGGAAGGATTCGTTTCTCACTTCCCCATAATTTGTAAGCTCCATCTTTTGCCCCTGTTTTGAAAGCTCCACGATCCTAACCGCGGAAGTCCCGATATCAATTCCCAAAAAGCGCTTATTGAACAATTTTGGCAGAGCCATAAATTTGCCTTTTCAAACGTTATTATTATAATATCACATATCAAAAAAGAAGAGAAAATATGACAAGCGGATATGTTCAAAAAATTATTAGAAAAAATTTTTAACCTGGCCTTCCCGGCCGAATGCATTTTTTGCGGTCGTTATGGTTCTTTGCTGTGCTTAGACTGCCGGCAGCTTTTTGAGATAAATTCTTGCCATAAACGATACCGGTCAAAAAATCTTTCCGATCTCTATGAAGCCGCATCCTACCAAAACCGATTCGTGCAGAAAGCCGTTGCCAAATTCAAATACGAACCTTTTTTAAAGGAGCTTAAAGGTCCCCTGGCCGATGTTATTTGCGGCCACTTAAACCTTATTGACAATAAACCGGACTTTGGGACATATTCGCTGGCTGCCGTCCCCTTGTCGAAGAAAAGAAAACACTGGAGGGGATTTAATCAAGCCGAAGAGCTAGCAGAAGAAATCTCAAAGACGCTAGGCATCCCCTTGCTTTACGAATTGCTGCAAAAAAACGACGGTGCCGCCCCTCAAGCGACGCTTTCGGCCGCGGAACGCAAAAAGAGCGTCAAAGGCACGATCAGATGCAAAAAACCGCCGAACGCCGCCGGAATCGACATTTTGCTGATCGACGATATCTTTACTACCGGAGCGACAATGGAAGAATGCGCCCATGTTCTGTTGGAAAACGGAGCTAAAACCGTCACCGGGCTCGTACTGGCTCGCTCCGAAATCAATTAGAGACGCTGCTCTCCAGCGTAATAACGTTTATCTCCGGTCTGGCGAAAAAACGGAACGGAAGAATCGTTGTTCCCAAACCGTTGGAAACCAATAATAACGAGTTTTTATTTTTATATATTCCGGATATGTATTTTTGGCCGTACCTCAGTTCAAAAAACGGATGCCATTTTCCGAATAAACTTATCTGTCCGCCATGGGTATGGCCGGAAAGCGCTAAATCGACATTTCCGGAAATTTTATCGTAATAGTTTGGGTTATGAAACGCTAAAACTACAAAATCGCCATCCTTTACGTCGCTGATAGCGGGTTCCAATACGGCATGGCCTGTCAAAAAATCCGCCACTCCCCCGATTTTAATCCTCTGGCCGCCGATATCAAGCCACTTGGAATCGTTATCCAAAACAACAATGGAAGCGGAAACCATCGCAGCTTTGGTTTCCGCTTCCCCTACCAGATAGTCATGATTGCCAAGCACCCCGTAAACCCCGTGCTTCGACTTAAGCTTAGCCAATTCATGAAAACAAGGTTCAATGTATTCTTTGGAACTGTCGACATAATCCCCGCCTAGAATAACAATATCCGGATCCAATCCGTTGATCGTTTCCACAATTTTTGCAGCCCGCTCCTGGCTAAAAAACAAACCACAATGGAAATCGGAAGCGAAAATAATTTTTTTATGAGAAAATCCTTCCGGAATCTCCGGATGCGCGATGGTTAAATAAGAGGTTTTAATCCATTGTGCTTCAAATAATCCGTAACCTAAAACCAAGGCGATAAACGCAAAAAACGCAATTAATATCCTTAATTTACGCCTCATTTTTGTTGATTTAAATCGTCCGCTAAATCCACATCCGGTTTTTTTCCGCTATGACCGCTTCCGTTTTTCCTTATGCGGCCCTGGAGCAAATCTTGTCCAAAGCGAGCTTTAAGATATCAAGCATTTTTTCATAAGTCACTTTAGATTGGTTTCTTGAATAAACATAAAGGAAGCTTCCGACAACCTCGATATTCAAACCGGTCGGAAATCCCTTGATCTGCTCCAGAAATTCATCCGTAGCGAGAGGAAAATCGTTGATATCGTCGCGGGAATCGGCAAAAAGCGAAATATAATCGCCGAACCGGCATTCCCTTCCTTTATATCTTTTCAAACCGCGCGGCGCAAGATCAATGAAGCTGCCGCGGCGCCTGATTAAGATATCGTAATATCTCGTAGGAAGGATTGCCTGGGCAACCGCATAACCCGAACCGCAGCTGATTGCCGGGATTGCCGCATTTCCCGAATTGCCGTATGGATTTTCCAGCTCTTCAAGCATCCGGATCTTTTCATCCGAGCCCGGCGTTACCCGGCGTTTCTTTCCCGGAGCGGATTCGTAGGTGAAAAACTCCACTATCCTCCCGCCAAGGTTTCCGATGATATGGTTATCCGTCTGGGACTTTCCGAATTTGGTCTTTGAAAACAACGCCCCCTTATCCGGGATCACAACTTGGGAGAAATCAGGATCATAATAAAACCCGTTTCGCTGGGCAAAACCTTTCAGCGAGCTCTCGATTACCGGAGACCTCTCCAGATCGCTACGGACGGCATCAACTTTCCAGATATCGTTTTCCCGGCGAAAAACCCAGAATTGCCGGAAATAATCGTAATTTGCCAAAAGCATTTCGCTGTTTTCCGTATCAATCAGCACATTATCCATCCGCGCCAGAATTTCGGCCACAACCAGGTCCTTTTCGTTGTCCGATTCGTCTCGAGCCAGTAAAATATTGATATCGCGGATTTGCGGGATCAAAGCGAAATTCTGGCGTTGCCGTCTTTTGAGCACGCCCATTTCCATCACGAGAAGCTGGTAATAATTCTCGGTAGCGCAGGATTTCAGAGCGTAAATATCGAAATGCCCCCAAGCTTCTTCGAATTTAAAAAAAACTTCCGCGATCCGTCGGGCCATTTTCTCTTCTTCCCAAGCCGAATCCACCGCCCGCGCCTCTCTGATGGTTTTGTAAGCTCTTTCCCTTTCCTTTTTTCTGATGTTCCGGAAAAAAAACAAGGCTAACAGCCAGAATCCTATAACCACGGCTATCCAAAAGAAATTCACTTTTCCGTTGCCAAATTCATATTTTTCCTCAAAAAAAGCGGCTGATGTCGTGCCCAGAAAAAAGGAAAAAACGCACAGGCCATAAAATATTTTTGTTTTTAAGTCGCTGGCCATTGAATTTCTTTTTTTCTTTTTATTATTATATTTTATCAATCTGGCTGAATAACCCGGAGCTTCGGTTAAAAGCTGTTTATGCGCGCATTTTATTGATTCCGCTGTTTTTTCACACTGATTGGCTGGATTATCATTGGAATTTTCGGCGAAAAAGCGAAACCCTTGGCGTTAAAAAAATTTTTTCCGCCGAAATATTCCGTTTTTCCGCCGGCCTCGGATATGATCAATGAACCGGCCGCCACGTCCCAGGGACGCGCGCCCCATTCAAAATAATAAGAAAGCCGTCCGCACGCAACGTACGCGATTTCCAACGCCGCCGAACCAAAATTCCTCGGCCTTGCCCCTTTGCTATAAACTTTATCGAACAAAGGCTTGCATTTTGAAAAATCCGAACGCTTATACGGAGAGCCGATGTTGGCCAAAGAACCGGAAAAACCTCCGTTTTGAACCCGGATCTTTTCCTGGTTCAGAAAAGCGCCCCTTCCAACTCTGGCCGAAAACATTTCTCCCCGGTTCGGATCATAGATTGCCCCAGCAACCACCTTTCCGAATTCCGCGTAAGCAACGGATACGCAAAACATCGGAATTCCGTAAAAAAAATTCGTTGTGCCGTCCAGCGGATCCATGATCCATAAAGAAGGCACTGTTTCGGGTTTTTTTATCTTATTCCTGGTTTCCTCCGACAGTATCGCATGGCGCGGAAATTTCTTTGAAACGGACGAAATCAAATAACGCTCGCTTTCCATATCGGCATCTGTGGCAAAATTCCCGGGTTCGCCCTTGCTCGTTCTTATCCGGCGCGAAGAATCCATCAGAATCCTGCCCGCTCTCTTGGCTAAAAATTCCGGGAATCCGGCAATATCGTTTCCGTTCATTGAATCGAATTTATATTTTTCATAGGAATTTCGCCTCCCGGGTCACCCCGGGCGGCGACCAAAGAATGCTTCCTTTGGAATCCTCCTTAATTTGTTCCCAGGGATTACCCGGGGAACAAATTAATAAAAAAATTTTACTTTTCCGGGTAATAATAATCGGGGCAGACGACAGCGCACTTTCCCTGGACGCATCTTGCCGTATATTGGCAATTGGACCGCATCAGATACTCGCCGGGAGTCAAACAATCAATGTCGTCAAAACAGCCTTGGTCTGTGATTTTTTCAACCGAATATTTGATGGAGGCGTTGAAATAATGCTCAGCGCGGAGAGTATTGATCTTGTTTAAAACCTCGTAATTAGCGTAGTTAATCGCCGCTTCCTGCAGGTCTTTTGGAAACATCATTTTAATATCCTGGGAGTAATAACTGCCATCGCGGGGAACCCAATGGGAAAAAACGCCATTGGCCGCGATCAATTTCAAAGGAACGGAAATTCCGCTGCCGATGTAAATATTGCCGGCTTCCGCGTAAAATTCCTGGCAAACCGCATATAAAAACCGGTCCTTACCTTTTGACTCTCCCAGTTCTTCATAAGAACAAAATTTCACGCCGTTCTTAACCGTCCAAGCCAGATTTTTCTCCAAATATTCGGCAATATCGCAATCCAGGCCGTAAGAAGACAAATCGCAGGTTTTGGGAATCGGGGTTTTTGTAACTTCAACCGCCGGGGAAATGCCGGATTCTTCCGAATGGCTGGCTGATTTCAACGGCTGGGAGATATCTGCCGTTGTTGGATCGCTTTTTTCCAGCATTAAAACGCTGGTTAAAAACAATACTACGGAAAACAAGAGTAAAAAAACTAATAATTTTTTCATGCTATTGTTCTTCGGGATAATATAATTCTTTGTTCTCAAAAGATATCAGCGCGCTAATGATCGACTGCTTGATTGTATCGGCCCTCCGCCAGCGGCTCCTAGTCAGAATCGCCACTGCCCCCTCGGCTGATCCGATTTTCTTGTTCTTAGTCAGCCCTGTTTCAAAAAAAGCCTGATTTACGTCCAAACCCTCCCTAAAAAGGATTTTAACGATCTTTTCCGGATATTCGAAGGCCGAAGATATTCCCAGATAGTAATTTTCTACGTCATAAACAGCACAAACGCAGATATTCATATAACCGGTCAATGTTCCCGGGACTTTCATCAATCCGTCTTCTATTCCAAAACTTAGGTCGCAAGCGGAAAACGCGTTTTTTGCCCTGGCTTTCGCTCCGCCAATCGTTTCCTCCAAGCTTTTTGGCTGTTCGGATACTTCGGTCGGTACTTCTATCGAAGATACAGCCGCCCCCGCCAAAAGCGGATAATCCCTGATCACATCCTTTAAAACGCTAACCTTAACTTCGTTCTTCGTTCCGATCTTTATCAATTTTATTTGCTTGGCTTCTGTCATTTTCGTATCAATGGACATTGTTTGGATTGGCGCCCGTTAAATGCGAGCGCTTACGGGTCAGTTATAACAGTGATCAGCGGCAGCCAGTAGGTTTAAAGGCCGAAAAAGCCTGCGTCGGCCGGGCGAAACCCGGCGGATCAGTAAATACCGTAATGGAAAGCCTTGATCAGCGAAAGGACGGCATGCTGGTTATTGTCGCATCGAATCTTGTTATCGAGAAGGGAAATACGGAACCCCCCCGTCGCTTTCTTTGCATTCTGGTAATAGAAAGAATTCTCATTGGTAAGCTGCGCCTGCATCACAAAACGCGCAACCAGGCGGGCCGACTTCAAAAACTTTTTTTCGTGTTCTTCGTCTTTAGCCAATTTAGCCATTGCGTAAGCGTCGCTTATGCCTTCGGCGTAGGCCGATGAAGAATTGCCAGGCACCCTTTTGAAACCACCCAGGTAATCGGGATAAGTGCTTTGAAGCTGTTGGTAATTGTCAATTAGCCAATCGTTCATTTCGAAAACAAAATCCGCCCATTTTTGATTATTGGTCTTCTGGTACATAAGATAATAAGTCTGGGTCTGCCACGGCACGAAAGCGGTATTCTTATGGCCCCGCCAATAATCGCTGTAATACGGAAAGGCTTTGGCCACCGCATCGTAATATTTTTTATCGCCGGTCTCGTAATAGTATTTCGTAAGCGCCAAAAGCGACTCGCCGGCGTAAAAATCTATCCCGGCCTCTCCGCCTTTCTCAAAATCGGTAAGCAGCCGTCCGTCTTTTTGCTGCTGGGCCAAAATCCTTCTGGCAAGGCCGTCCATGAGTTTCTCCCGGTCCGGATAGTCCTCGTATTTTATCAGCGCCATCAGCGCAAAAGCGTTGTATGCGATCTTCGGTTCTCCCTCAACGCTCAAATAGGTACCTTTTGAGTCCTCTTTCTTATATTTATTGAAATAATGGTCAAGCGTAGCGCGAACCGAACTTTCCATCGAATCGGTTTCAAGGAAATCCATGATTTCTGCTACTGCCCAGGTGGCGGCCAATATTCTTATATGATTTATCGAATCGTCGTATTTATCGGAACTGGGAAGATACATATATTCCGGGATATTGGTTTTTTCGTTGGTATTCCTCAAGAACCATTCATACCCCAAATTGATGCTTTTCAATATCCTTTCCTTATCAATGCTCTTCTCATCGATCAAAATGTTGGAACGATAAAGATCGGCCACAGTTCCCGACCGGTCACCCTTGAAATTAACGCTGTCGTATTTGAAAATTTCGGTCTTATCCCTGCTATAGCAATCGTCATCCAGTTTCGCTTTGGCGCACAGACGGCTAAACGTCCTTTGCAGATCATAATTTTTCTCGATTGGCACCGAAGCTTTGAAAAAAGCCGCTTTTTTATCTTGCTGGACTTTAATGGCATTTAAGCCTAATTCGATCTCTTTGCCCAATTCCGAAACCGAGCGCCCCGAAACCGGCTGCTCGTTATAAAGAAAATCCACGGTCATGGAAAGGCCGGGCAGTTCTTCTTTCGTCAATTTACCGCCGAACCTCTCGTCGTTGGCGCATTTCACTACCGCGGTTTTAAAATCGTCTTCCAGGCGGTTTTCCGAATCCGGATCGGCCGTTCCGCTCTGGCAGCATCTTACCTTGCCGCCATTGATGAAGGTTATAAACACTTTTTCGTATTCGAAGCCAATACCGCCGAAATCAGCCGGTTTTAAAATCCCTGTTTTAAAATAATCATCAATGGCCGAGTAGGCATAAAGAACCATGGCTTTTTTCTGATCTGCCGTAAAAGCGAAGCTATATTGGTTTTGGGCGATCCGGCCGTCATTGACCTCGGTTTTCGGCCAATCGCTGCTCTCTAAGATATTTCCTGTTTCTTCTTCCGAATAAAGAACCGGGCCAGCCTTGCTGCGCAAAAAAATATTGGCCAAAGACAGTAGAACGACGGCTGAGAGAAGAAATATTATTGTTTCTTTTTTCATGGTTGAGATATTAGACCTACTGCTTAAATATGTTTTCTCGTTCTTCATATGGCTCGCTCGAAATCTGAAACTTTCGCTACGAAAATATTTAAGCAGTAGGTCTGTTGGAATTATTCGCCGTTGGGTCAAAACCGTGATTGTAATTGTAACAATTCCCTCCTGCTGTTTTTTCGCAGGTTATGCCTGATTTAAGAATAACACGTATCATCTTTATTGGAAAAAAATAAGCCGCAACTTAAGGCCTATAAAATAATCTCAAAATAGTGTATCATTCATAATTAACTTGATTTTGACCAGGCAAATCACGGATAGCATAAATACAAAAGCGTAAGCGCAAGAGCGGCCGCATTTTTATTATTTTGTAGACCTAGGGTTTGCCCTGGGAACAAATGGAAGAATACATAATTGATTAAAAACCATTTAAAATGGCAAAAAAAACCGGAAAAAACGAAAATAGTTTGCAATCCCCAGGGCTTTTGCTCGTTATAACCGGGCCAAGCGGAGTCGGAAAGGACACGATTATCGCCGAATTCCTGAAAAGGAATCCCGATTTTAAAAAAATCGTAACCGATACCAGCCGACCGCCCCGGGTCGGAGAAATTGACGGGATCGATTACAACTTTTATTCGCAGGACGAATTCCTTGATAAAGCCGCCAGCGGCCACTATCTGGAACACGTGGAAGTAAGGCCCAAAGAATATAAAGGCACGCCGAAAAGCGCCGTCGAACAGATTCTCAACGGAAAAAAAGTTATCTGGAAGATCGACGAATACGGAGCGGCCCATTTGCCGAAAACTTTTGAAAAATTGCGGACCAAAGCCAAAAAGATCCTGCTGCGGACGGTCACGGTTTATGTTGCTCCCGAAGAGTGGAAACAGCTCCGCGAGCAATATTTTGAAAGGGAAAGCGAAGCCAATAAACAGTGGTTCCGCATCAAACTCGAGCGCGATAAGCTTATGTGGGAAAAATACCGCGACCGTTTCAACCATATCGTGATCAACCGCCGCCAGAAAGTCATGGAAACCGTCGCCGAAATCGAAAAAATCGCCGCTGCCCGCGGCTGACGGTTTTTATGCACACAAAAAGAATCAAGTGAAACAAACAGGAAAAAAAATTGTCAAAGACGATCCGGCTAAAAAAGACGGGATGATAAAAATCTCCAAGTTTTTAGCCGATTGCGGAATTGCGTCCCGCCGCGCGTCCGAAGAGCTGGTCAAATCCGGACGGGTTTTTGTCAACGGCAAAAAAATGGTCAATGTCGCCAAACGGATCGCGCCAAACTCCGACAAAGTGGAATTCAACGGCAAACCCGTAAAACCGTCGGCTCACGTTTATTATCTTCTAAACAAGCCTGCCGGCTACACTTCAACAACCCAGGATCGGCACGCCAAAAAAATCGTTATCAGCCTTGTTCCCAGGATCCCTTCAGTCTGGCCGGTCGGACGGCTCGACCAGGACACGGAAGGATTGATAATCCTTACCAACGACGGCGACCTCACGCAAAAACTCACCCATCCGAAATACGAACGGGAAAAAGAATACCACGTCATTACCAACTTCAAACTAACAAAACAGGAAATCGAGAAGATCAAAAACGGCATCAGGCTTGAAGACGGCTTCATCAAGCCCGACCGGTTCGAAGAAACGGCTGGGGGCGGCTATAAGATCATTATCCATTCCGGAAAAAAAAGAGTCGTGCGCCGGATCATCGAACGCATCGGAAAAAGCGTCGTAAAACTTAAAAGGGTAAGGATTGATTTCCTTACCTTGGAAGGCGTAGATACGGGCAAGTGGAGAAAATTGTCCGATACGGAGATCAAATGCCTGTCGCGGACACCTTTTCCCCGTTAATCCGGATTTTAAACGGCGCCGAAAGCTTTCCGGCATATTTCCCTTCTTCGGTTCTTAGCCAGCCGATAGCGGCATAATCATCGCCTGCAACGGAAACAAGCCTCACTCCGTATATTTTCTCGCCATCCGGCAAAACAACGCCATTTCCATTAACCGGTTCGTACGGGCCAAAAAAATCTTTGGCAAAATAACAATGCAATCCGTCGAACCGTCCCCCGATTTTTTGCGCGAATTCCGGTTTATAGTTTTCATCGTGGGTTGAGAAAAACAGATACCAAAAACCGCCATGCTCGATAACCTGGGTACATTCGATCTCATCATATATTCCGGGAGAGAAAACCGGCTTTTCAAGCTTCCAGCTTTCTAAGTCCGGCGATACGGCCAGCGCGACGCAGGCATTGTATTCTTTCTCCTTACCGCTTAGTTTAGCCGAAATGGTCATGCAATACTGGCCGCTTTTTTTGTGGTAAAAAACGAACGGATCGCGCCAAGCTCCGATCCGGCCGAGCTTGTCTTTGAAATTGTCTATTGTATACCACTCTTTAGCTTCAAGGATCGGATTTTTGAGATCTTTCTTCCAATGAATAAGGTCAAGCGATTCGGCGGCTCCGATTTTCTGGATCCACATTTTGTCCGAATCGCTGTTTCGCCCGGTATAGAACATAAAATATTTTCCATCGCGTTCGATCACGCATCCCGTCCATAAAGCCAGGTTGTCCCATACTCCGCCTCTGCCCGGCTCCAAAGCAACCGGCAATTCCGTCCATTCGGACAAATTTTTGGAAACCGCGTGCCCTATGGAAACAACGACATCGTGTTTCAGGTAAGGATTATCGGTCGGCTTAGCCTGTAAATAAAAAACGTGGGTATCTTCCCCTTTTTGGAAAAACCAGCTATCCCATAGAAGTTTTCCTTTGGGTCCGTAAGTTTCTTTCATGTCGTTGGGTATTATATTTTTTTACGGTAATTTTTTATCCTTGATCTTGGCTTTGCGGGCGCCACAACCCAGACGGAAAAAATCAGCGATGTTTTCGGCTGCGATACCGATTTTGATCTATTTCACCGGCACGCTAAATCTCGATAAAATGATCCCGGCAACTATCCCCTGGGCCAAAATGGTTACCGACCAGCTGATAACCATGGAGATCGATAAGGGAAAACAGCCGTAAGACATCATCATGCCGGGGATTGTCAGCAACCAGTAAGCAAAGCCGAAATTCACCCCTTTCATCACTATAGTTTCGCCCTTTATCGCCTCCTTCGCCAGGCTCCAGATCCAGGCCAAGATCAAACCCAGGATAAATGGTTCAACGTACATAAGCGACATCAAAGGATCGGATGGCTGGCGAAATAGAAGCATGTTGCGATATTCCCCTTCCAGCTGGGGATGGATGGTGAACAATATCTGGCCCATGAACCAGCTCGTTGCAAGCATGGCCAGACCGACAAGCAATCCCTTGATAAAGATCTTGTTTCTGTTCGTCATTTTTTTATTTTAGTCGTTTAAACTTTAGACTGTTAAATAATCGACGCGCTTTAAGCTAAACCAATATTTTTGATGAGATTAAATTTATTCATTAATCTGAATATTTTCCAAAAATCCTAAGTTTTGGCAAAATCATCCGCGTATCCTTCGCCCGGCTAAAACCATGTTTGTTGATTATTCTATTCCCTTCTCCTGCCAGCGTTTCAGCTCGGGCAGCGTGTTCTCGGCCACTTCCCGCGCCTCGTTTTCGGTTAATCCCAGGTTTTCGGTGGCAATTTTTACCTGCATTTCTATAAACTCCGATAAATCCATCTTTGCCGTAAACTCCCCGCCCTGCCAGCAGTATTGGCAGTATTCATGGTTTTTGCCGCCATCGGCATTAGTGCCGAAATCTTCATCCGCCGCCATCGGCATTCCGCAGCTTTGGCAAATTGGCATTTGAGTCTGGTCTTTTTCCATATATTTTAGTTATACTTGTTCTAAGCGTACCAAAAAAAAGCTGTTTTGCAACGGATTATCGGCATATTCCTGTTTTACTCGGCTTGTTTTTGCAGCTCCTCTACAAAATCCAACTGGTGCGCGGGTATTTGAAGCGACAAGCCGTAGCGTTTTGCCTGCTCATATTGTTTTGCGCTCTTCCGATCGATCTTAAATATCTTTTCGCAAAAAATTACGTAATGGCGGGCATCGTTTTTAAAATCCGCGTACCAGGCGTGGCTCCGTTCCAAAGATTTGCTCAATATCTCGGCCACGATGTCCGCTTCGCTTTCGGATATTTCGACGTAAATCTTAGTCCAAAAATTCAACCAGGGCGTCGCATGGCTTTTGGTCACCGCTTCGACTTTAGTCGAAACGATCTTTACTTTTTTTAAAACTTCCCTGTTTTCAAGGGATTCTTCAATAATGACGCCGCTATAACTGTCCATGGTTATCCGTTAAATATCGCCGCCCTTCAGCAGCAAAAAAATTAAAACTAATCCGGCCAGGAACACCGCGTAATAATAAAGCCAAGGTTTCTCGGTACGACCGAAGTAATGAAGGATAGCGGCGTAAAAAAACGCGTTTAGCGCGTAAACGGCAGCCGGCCAGGCATAAAAAAATATGCCGATCGTAACAGAAACGGCCGCAACCGGAACAGGCAGCCAAATCGCCTTATAAAGCGGTTTTATTTTTGATCTAAAAACCGGCCAGGAAACCGCTCCGATGATCGCCAGAAAGGCAAAATGCATAATAATCGGAAACCAGCGGCTCCGCTCAACCACGCCAGACGGGCCGAGAACCCCAATGGCGGCCAAAACGGCTTCATGGAAAAAATTATCCAGAAAAAGAACAAAATCCAGCATAAGCAATCCAAACCCCGCAATCGCCACCGCTGATAATATTTTGGATAAAATCTTGTTTTTAAACATAGTATAAGTTTTTTAAAGTTTTTTATTGCGAGGCCTTAGCTCAAAAACCGAATTCACTATAATAGATCTTATTTCCGATGTTATCGACGGCTTGCTTTACATGGGGAATAATATTTTTAGGAAATTTGTTTAGAGGGAACCAACCCAAATCTTCGCATTTTTCCGATTCTGCGTTCTTGATGTGACCACTCCATTCATCAGCGCCAAAAAATAAATCTATTCTTTCGCAATCGGCATCGTTTTTTGAGCGATGCATCACGTGAATAACCCGCAGATTTTCAATGTCAATGACAATACCAGCTTCTTCTATTGCTTCGCGCGCGCCATCGCTTCTCTAAATGTTTCTCCGCCATCTTGGCAATTTTTTGCGTTTTATCCATTATAACAATTATGCCTTTGGGCATACAAACAAAAAGTATGCCCTTCGGCATACAAAAATTAATCAAAACCAATCACTATCCCTTGTATCGATCAAAAATCGTCCGGCAAGCGCCGACGGAAACGACACGCGCTCCGCCGCGGGCATCTTCTGCCAGCTCGGGACAAGTGTGCCAATAGGGACCGAAAAACTTCAAGTCATAGGTCCTGATGGCTTGAATGGCGACTGATGCTTTAGGCAAACAGTCTATCGGCAAAACAAGCCCCTCGCAAGATTCGAAAGCGACCGAGCCAAGATACCGCTGGCTATCCAAAAACTTCTTTACATCCTGTTCGCGAACGATCTCGGCCACCCATCCCTGGCTGGTGGAAATTTCCACTTGCCGCAAGTCGCCAACGAATATCATGTCCTTCTCTCTGCGCCCGGAATTACAGAACGCATCTCCTTGGACAGAAGCTTTGTTTGATATCCTAAGCGGCCAAAGTATCGAGTAATCTTTCCATGATAAAATCGAAACGCCATTCTGGTTTATAACCGGACTTGCAGGCCTTTCCCAGACGAACGGACCGTTAAAATAAGGCTTTCCAGCTCTCATGACTGAAGCGCGCGCGGCTTTTTTCTGGTTGAACGGATTGATCCCGGGATCAAAGTGAAGCCTCTTCTTCGCTTCCAGCATAAGATCCAGATTATCTTCGGTGATAATAGACGACTCTTTCCCTTCTCCATGAAAAAGAATCTCAAACAGACGTAAATCGGAAACAGAAATGTTATCGTTTCTTGGTTCTCTCTTGCTCGGCAATTTTTTACCTCCTGCTTTTTAAAGGTCTTTGCTGGCTAATAAATATCATATCGCGGCTACCCGGTCAATTCCGGTTTGGCTAAAAAATGATTCCGTGTTATGTTATCCCTGCTTTATACAAAGAGGAGTGCGAATGGAAAATAAAAAGCAAAAGAGAACCATACTTGCTTCCAATTTCGTCGCGACGATCGCCGCGAATGTCGATAACCCGGATTTGCCGGACGCTGAATTCCGGCAGTTTATCAAAAGTACGCTTCCGATCGTTATCTACGACGGATGCAACAAACAACCGCAAAAGTGATCTGCGGTTTTTCTTTTGCGCAACAATCGCCTTGTTGAGGTTTGACCTCAACAGATTTCTAACCGCTTCGCCTTGAAAAATGACGATTTTTGTGTTTAAATACGCAAATGGTGGGGTGCCTGAGCGGCTGAAAGGGATGGTCTTGAAAACCATTGTGGCCAAAAGCCACCGTGAGTTCGAATCTCACCCCCACCGCCGATTTTATTAAGAGAATGGTTGATAGCTAATGGCAATAAGATATTTCGGGGGGACTTGTCTCTACAAGATTTGAAAAGCCAATTTGCAGAGAAAAAATTTCTGATTACCATTTTTTACAAAAAAACTAGCATTCTTATGCTAGCGCAATTTTATCCGTTCAAATCGTGATACCTTATCCAAAAGTAAACCCCTGCCCAAAAACATATCAGACCAATTAATCCAAGGAGCAATATCGCACGATGGTCTTCAGTTATTCTTGCGACTGACAAATTGAAAACCAATAAAAACAGTATCAGCAAAAAGGCGGCAAACGACAAACAGTATTTTATTTGACATGAACGGACTTCAAGATAAAATTGACGGGACAAATATTGCGTTTTTATCCATTCCCGGCGAAGGTATTTTTCAGCCTCTTCGCCGGGCATCGCTTCTATGCATGCCAATGTGACCACCTTGGGCGATGATAATCCATTTCTTTGCAAAATGCAACCGGAGCGATAGCGAAAGCGGGCAATGAAACGGCTTGCTTATCCGGAATTCTGTTCAAAAAATGTTCGAACTTCGTCCAAAAAATACCGCCATCTTTCGTTAAAGATTTAGAACGGCAAGTTGCCCTTTTATGACAATCGAAAATAAATCCGAACTTATACTGGAAATTGCCGGCGTCAAGGATGCCGGCGATTATCTTTGGCTGGAAAAACAGGTTAGGGGAAGAACTTACTCCGCTTTGGCCAAGGAAAAGGAGTTCCTTAAAGAGATAAGACCAGCCGCGGTCTATTTTTTCAAAATCAAAGATAAGGTTATCGGCCATATCACGTACAAAGCAAAGGAGGACGGCAATGTTCATTTGGGCGGATTCGCAATTGTCCCGGAATATCAAGGGCGGGGTCTTGGCCGTAAAGCGATGGAATTAATCCTCGCTCTCGCCAAAAACGCTCCCAAAATAGACCTGGTCGCCCATCCCGATAATTTTAAAGCCATAAGCTTATATGAATCCTTAGGTTTTAAAATAACGGAACGAAGAGAGAATTATTACGGCGACGGCGAGCCGCGTGTTGTTTTGGTAAAAAACCGATCAATTCCATGAAAATAACGGATCAATAATATTGTTGCATGACGGCAGCCAGCGGGAAACCGATTTGGAGAACCGGCCGGCGGAAATGTTCGCCTCCCTGCCGGAAATAATTACGAATCTGCGAAACAAATTTGTTTTCTCGCGCTTGGATGAAATGGAGCTCGAATAATTAGACAATAACTTAAATATGGCATCATTTACCCATACTTCTGTTCCCCGCCTAAAATACGGCATCCGCGAGATTGTGGATGTTGCCGTCAAGTTAAAGGAGATCGATCCCGCATATAATTTCGTTTGGGAAAATATCGGCGATCCGGTCGCCAAGGGCTGGCCGGTGCCGCAATTTTTAAAAAACATCGTTAAGGAAAAAATAGACTGTCCCGGCGACGCGGTTTTCGGCTATTCTCATTCGCGGGGGGTTATCAATACCCGAAAATGGGTAGTGGATTACGCCAAGCGTTTTTCACCATCGTCTAAATTGGATTGCGAGAACGTTGTTTTCACCAGCGGCCTGGGTTCATCCATCGCCATTCTTTACCAAATGATGAAGCCCGGCAAACGCATTATCCAGCCCGCCCCCGCTTATCCCACCCATTCCTCTTTTGAATCGTTTTCGGCGGGCGCTCCTCCCCTAGCCTATAACCTGGACCCGAAAGATAACTGGCAGCCTGATCTGGCGCATCTGGAATCCCAGCTTAAAAATCAACCCGAGATCTGCGGTTTGCTTGTCATCAACCCCAACAACCCGACCGGCGCGGTTTATGAAACAGAAACGCTGGAAAAGATCGTAAAGATCGCGGAAAAATATGGCTTGTTCATAATTTCGGACGAAGTTTATTTCCGCATGACCTACAACGGCCGCCAACACGCCCAGATCACCGAGATCAATCAAGGCCGCGTACCGCTCGTCATTCTGCGCGGATTGTCCAAAGATATTCCCTGGCCCGGCGCGCGCTGCGGCTGGATGGAATTCCATTACGGCTTAAAACACTCCGATTTCGCCGATTTTGCCGCGGCCGTCAAACAGCGCATCCTTTTGGAAGTTTGCTCCACAACCCTGCCCCAGACGATTTTGCCCGAATTATACGACCATCCCGAATTTGAGAATTGGAACAAGCAATACAATCAAGGATTGGAAACCGCGGCCAACCAGATCGCCGGCATCCTCGCCTCATCCCCTTCGCTTGAGGTACTTGGCGCCAATGGCGCTTTTTATCTGATGCCCTTGTTCAAAGAAGGCGTTTTGAACAACCGCCAAACTCTGCCCATAAAAAATCCGGAAGCAAAAAAATACATCGAAAGCCTTGCTAACTCCCCGGCCCTGCCGCTCGATAAGCGCTTCACCTATTATTTGCTGGCAAATACCGGCATTGTCGCCGTTCCGGCTTCGGATTTTTACTCGCCCTTCCCGGGTTTTCGCGTTACCACCCTGGATCGCGATCAAACGCGCCGCGAAAATACCTACGCGCGTCTGATAGAAGCGGTCGCCCAATATGTTCAAAGCTGAGAATCTCGCGGTCCAACAGGCCAATAAAACAGGTATCCTTGGCTAGGATGTTCCCTTTTCCTTTTTTGCAAAATAATTGACAAACAAAAATATTTATGGATAATTAACGCAAGATGACAAGATGGTTTTGTTGTTTGAAGCCGTAGAAGCCGCAAAGTTGCTGCTGGATATGCTTTCTAACATTGCCGACGCCTATCGGATTGAGATCGGATTTAGACGGGCAAAGGATATGAACCGGAAATACAGCGACATGAACGAGGAAGAATTGCACATCCAGTTAATATGCTGGTATGACGAAGGAAATTTCTGGAGCAAATTGCCTGATCGGATAACGCTGCCGGATAAATCGGGATTGGTTGATAAATCCGAACTTTTTAAACTTACCGATGACTACCGCCTAGCAATGTTAAGAATTTGTTCATCAACCCTATGAGCTGGCTTTCGCCGGCTTTTTTTTAAACCGCGCCTGGCATTTAAAAACTTTGCTCCCGCCCAATCATAAATATTTTTACATCGCTAAGACAAAAAAACGGACCAATCAGGTCCGGATAAACGGAATAACGAACAGCCGCAGAACGGAAAGATGCATTCCCGCCCTACTGCCCTTATTGGCAGAAGCCGGCCGGCCGCACCAGTGGCACGGATATTTGTGTGTGATCAAAATACCTCCCCAAACATTCAAATTTCCAATGTTAAAGGCCTTCTAAGATAATAAAGAAATTGTTACTTCTGTCAATGTTTTTAACCCAGCCTTGGCTTTCGTTTAAGAAACAACTTGTATATCTCAAACCACAGAACGCTCGCTATCCCGACAATAAACATAATAAAAAAATCCAAAAAAGAGATGGCGCCAAAATGGAATACGTCGCGCAAAAAAGAACTGGAAACAACCGCCCCTATAAAAACCAACGCCCCGCCCAATACCGATTTTAAAGCGCGGTTTCCGTTTCGCAATATTTCTATAAAATTTTTCGACCAGGATAGATTGGTTATGATCAGCATTAAATTGGCGAATACGATCGAAACAAACGTAAGCGTCCTGGCCTCTTCGGCCGTCTTGCCCCAGCTAAGCGATAAGTAAAATATCGCGAAAACCGCCGCCAGAATAACCAGTCCTTGGACTAGACTAATGACAAACGATCTTTTTCCAAACACCCTTTTTTTCAAATTCCGCGGCGGGCGCGACATGATATTGGCCTCTTCTTTTACCGATTCAAAAACGACCGAGCAGGACGGATCAATGATTAATTCTAAAAAAGCGATATGCGCGGGAAAAAACACGATCGGCAGATTGAAAACCACCGGGAAAAAAGACATCCCGGCAATCGGAATATGGACGGCAAAAATATAGGCGATGGCTTTTTTCAGGTTATCGAGAATTCCCCGTCCGGTGCGAATCCCCTGCACGATCGACGTAAAATCGTCGTTCAACAAAACCAGATCGGCGGTTTCTCGGGCAACATCCGTACCCCGCTCGCCCATGGCTATCCCGATATTGGCCGCTTTTAAAGCCGGAGCGTCATTGACCCCGTCGCCGGTCATGGCAATCACTTCGCCGTCGTTTTTTAAAGCGTTGACTATCAAGGTTTTCTGCTCGGGCAACACCCGGGCGAAAATATTGGTATTCTTCATTTTTTCTTTCAATTCGGCGGAGCTTAAAATTTTTAAATCGTTTCCGGTAAGATAATTCTCCGGATTTTTTAATCCGATCTTTCTGGCGATAAACTGGGCCGTCCCGGGATAATCGCCTGTGATCATGCAAACGCGGATGCCCGCGCTATAACACTCTTTTAAGGCCTGGGGCACCGAAGCCCGGATCGGGTCGGCAAAACCAAGCAAACCCATGAATTTAAAATCAAATTCGTGCTGGTATTTGGGCAACGCGCTTTTTCCTGTTTCGGCGGCGGCAACCGCGATCAAACGCAACCCGCGTTCCAGCATGGGCTGCATACGGGCTATCAGCTCGGCTTTTTCCTCAACGTTGAAATGGCAAAGGTCGGCAATTGCTTCCGGCGCGCCTTTTGAGGCGGCGACATAGCGGTCTTTTTCCCGAGAATCCCAAACATGGGATAATGCCAGCAAATTGCCCGAAAAAGGATATTCCTTGACCAGCTCCCAGTTATCGTGCAAATGATCGGTTGCCGAAAGTAGGAACATACCCATTCTTTTTATCTCTTTTTCTATCGGATCGAACGGATCCAGCTGGCTGGCCAAAACGGCGTACTCCATCAATAAATGGCAGCTTTCGGGCAAAGAGTCTTTCTTATCCTCGTAGGCGGCCACTTCAACCAGCTGCCCTTGAACCGAGATCGTATCCAGCTTCATTTGGTTAAGCGTAATCGTTCCGGTCTTGTCAACGCAAAGAACGGAAGCTGAACCGAGCATTTCCACCGCCGCGGTATTCCGGGTAAGCACTTTTCTTTTCGACAGCCGCCACGCTCCCAAAGTTAAAAAGATCAGCAGTACCACCGGAAATTCCTCGGGTAGCATCGACATGCTGATCGTAAGCCCGTATAGAAAACCCTCAAGCCAGCCGTCCCGAAAAAAACCGTAGAAAAGAACAACGATGGCGCAAAGCGCAAGCCCTATAAAACCGAACAATTTTACCAAATAAGCTGTTTCTTTTTTTAGAAGCGGTTCGCTTTCTTTTATTTCCTGGAGGGATTTTCCGATTTTTCCCATCTGCGTTCCCAAGCCGGTGGCCAAAACACGGGCCATCGCGTGACCCCTCACAACCATGGTTCCGGAATAGACAAACGGAGTGCTGTCTCCCCCGGGGCACTGTTCGTCTAAATTGGCCGCCCCGTCCCATTCCGCTTTTGATACCGGCAGCGACTCCCCGGTAAGCATCGACTCGTCAACCATCAAATTGGCCGAATCGAAAACTACCGCGTCAGCCGGAACGCGATCGCCTTCGCATAAAAACAAAACGTCTCCCTTGACCACCTCCCGTCCCGCTATCCGCCGCTGGATGCCGTCCCGCAAAACAAGAGCCCGGGGACTGGACAGATTTATCAAAGCATCCAAAGCCCGCTCGGTTTTCCTTTCCTGGTAAAACGTAATACCGATAATAAAAAAGGTGAATAATGAAAGTATTGCGGCATCCAGCTTTTCCCCGAGCAGAAAATAAATAATCCCGGCGCCGACCAAAAGCAGAAGCATCGGTTCCCTCAGAACTTCGATTATTATGTAAAAAAAGCTTCGCTGTTTCTGGGCTGGAAGCTCATTGTATCCGTCGCGGGCCAGCCGCTCCTCCGCCTCCTTGGCGGAAAGGCCTTTGGTCTTATCTTTTGCTTGTTCTTCGCTTGTTTTTGTTTGCATTATTTTTATATTACTAGAACAAAGACATTGTTAAAAGGCTCCGCTCCAAAAAAAATCATCCAACCTAAAAGAAAAGCAGGGGTTAAACCTGCTTAAGACGGCAATACTTCGTATTTGGCAATATTTCTGAACCAATTCATGTACCCCCATCGCCACCCGGTCACTGTCAGGCGGCACTGCTTATTTTTGGCCAGCGCGAGCTGATCCTGGATGTCGGCGCTGTTGTATTTCCACCACCAAAAGCAGTCTTTATTTTGCAAAATTTCCCGCTCCCCGTTGCTCTTAACTACCACAACATGGAAAATATCCTGGTCGCCATACCTCTTAATATAAGTGTTGTTTATTTCAACAGTTATATCTTCATTAACCAGCCTATGCGATATAAGTCCGGTAATTCCGCTTATAAGGACGAAAATTACAAAAAGTACGAATCCGGCCCCAGCATTGCTCATTTTTCAATTCCTCCTAACGATTGTTTCTAGACAGAAAGATAAAACGAATAACCAAAAATGTCAAATAAATGACTGCGAGATTCCGCTTAATTCCAGCCATGGATCATTGACCCAAAGCCGAATTTTCGCTAATATTGGAATATCCATTTCTCTTCCCAAGGAGGGGTCGCATAATGGCATTGCAAGAGGTTGCTAACCTCTGACGGTTTAAAACGCCGTCCGTGGGTTCGATTCCCGCCCCCTCCGCCATATTTTATCTTTTCTTCCGTTTGCTCGTTTTCTGCCCAATATCATTGAGCTCCTTTTTAATGAATTTCTCGGAAATTTCCAAGGCATTCTTTAAATCATCGCGGACATTTTTTTCTCTGTCGCTTAAGGCGGAAAAACCGTCCATTTTCGCTACCTGTTCTTCTATTTCTTCTTTTAGGGCAATAAAGGATTGATGCAAAACCTTTTCGGCTTCATCAACCTCCTTAAGAATTATTTTTTTAAACGCTAAATACCTGCGCCGCACGAGTAAGCCGGCCGCCAATAAAATAACAACAAAAATAATGAGCGGAATAACCAGGCTGATAATGTCAACCGACCGCGTTCCAATCCTGCAAATAGCCGATTTTTCAACAATAATGGTTAATTTATCCGTCGGCACGCTTTTCGCCGATCTTCCGTTGATCACTTCAAACCATAATTTATAAACTCCGTCCTTTAATTTTTCTTCCGAAGAGAAGATAAAATTTCCTTTATCATCGCTTTGGATTATATGCTTTTTCGGTTCATCTTGTTCTTTTTGAAGCCACGCCGCCACTTGGACGTTCGGATAGGTTGTTCCTCTGGCTATTACAATCTCTCCCCCGGCAATCTTTTCGGAATACTCTTTAATTATCGGAGCTTTCAGCGCTTCAGTGGAAAATTCAGCGAAATTAACCAAGAAATTTCCGGCTTTATCGAAAACTTTCGCGACAAGCATGTGCTTTCCCGGATCCAGAACTGGCGTTTCAAAAACATGGCTCCCACCATCTTGCCAATCTTGGTGGCCTCCGCCATCGATCCAGATCTCGTAATGGTCAATTCCGGAAACCTCATCCGCGGCGCTAAATCTGAAATTGGCGTTAGGCACGGTTAAATCGTCTTTTTTAATCTCTTCGATATCAAAACTGGCAGGCTTCTGATCATCGATCAGAAAACGATAATGGGAAACACCGCCCCAGCCGGCCCTGTTTCTTAGCCTTATATGGAAATACCATTCGCCGCTTTTAACATCTTCGTAGTCATAAGAATTGAAAATACCGTCGGATATTGTCCCTGGATCGGAATCGGGGTTCCTGTCGGCCAGCACGTTTACTCCGTTAATATTGTCCGGCAAAGGCCATTCGAATTTAGGATTGTTATTAGGATACCATTTATTTGAATCAGGATGCGTAGAAGAAGAAACTACCGGCTTTAAAGGAACGCTCAAGATCGTTTCCTGCGGCGTTTCCGGCTCCAAAGGTTGGCCAGCGGCCGGAACGATCAAATTAAATGACCCGCTCCCCAAGCTGGATAAAATATTTGTTCCCTTTCCGTCATTAGCCAAAACAGAACCGGAAGAAAAATTAAGCGCGGCAACTCCGGCAGCTTTAACCCTGAAATTTACCACAAGGAGCTTTCCATTGCTTCCTTTAAATCCGGGGTTAAGCGCGATGCCCTCAAAATTAACTTTGCCGACGCTATTGGAAAATGTCGGTTCTTGCACCCATAGACTGAAAATCGATCCTGTTTTCAAAAGCGAGGTTACCTCCAATTTGTCGCTTGAAAAGCTAAGCTCCCCCGAAGCGGCGTTCATAGCCTGGTCGGCGGTCGAAACATAAACAACCGTTGAAAAAGTCGAACCGACGGCATGCGAACCCGAAGACGGGGAAAAATACAAATTTGCCGCATAAGCCGCATCCCCAATTCCGGAAAAAACCCAGAACAGTCCGGAAAACAACAGTATATTTTTTAGGCTGTTTTTTTTCGTTTTACCCATAGTATTTTTTTAATCAATAAAACAATGGCCAAGCCCAATACTATCAAAACCAGGTTTTCATATTTCTCATGCCAATGCAGCGGATTTTGAGGCGCTATCTTTTCCGTTCTGGCATTGCCCGCTTTATCAACCGCTTTTATGAAAATGAAGCTTCTCAACTCCTGGTCTTTTAGAACATAAGGACTTTCCGCGGTAACCCATAATTCATGAAAGTTAAAATTTTCCCGGCGCGATTCCTTTATTTCGTAATGGTCGATGCCCGAAGCTTTGTCCTGCGTCGTAAAAACCAGCAGCCACTTATTATCATACATTGATTTATCCCTGGCAATTTCGGGACGGAATGTCTCCGGAAGATCGGAATCTTTAACTTCAGCCGCCGGACTTTGTTTGGCTAAAACTTCTTTTGACACAGAAAATGGCAGGTTAAGCGCTTTAAGCGGCGCTTCCGTTCCTTGACCGTCATTCTTCAGCGCTCTTGCGTCTTTGACCTCAATCGCTCCGCTGCCTTCTTTTTTGGCTAAAAACGTCATTGATAAGATCAGTCCCTCGCTGTCATTATATCCTCCGGGAATAATTCCGGAAAAAGCAATCGGTCCCTGGAGCGCGTCAATCGGCTTTTCTATCCAAAAATTTATTATCGAGTTTCCTTCGTTTATTTTTTTTATTTCTATAAGATCGCGGGGAAAAAAGATCTTTCCTTCAACCGCGTTTAAGCTCTCTTCGCCGGTATTGATAAAAACTTCGGCTTCGAACAACTCATTAGTTTTTATTTCCCGCTCCTCTCCGTTAAAATAAATTTCCGCGCAAAAAGCAGGCATGGCAAAAAAAAGCGCAAAAATTACCGGTATAATTGCCAGGTAATTATGCTTTTTAAATTGTGATATTGTTTTGCGCATTTTTTGATCTTGATTCATGTGTTTATCCTGTCCAATAAAACGCCATGATGCTGAAATCCACCAGGTCCACTTTGCCATCGCCGCTTAGCCGATCGGCTTCCCTAACCGTAAAATCCTGGCTGATCGCCCGTTTATACCAATACGCGGCAATTGAAAAATCAACTAAATTAACCCGGCAATCGTCATTTAGATCAGCTTTGCCCGGGCATTTTGAAGATTGGGCTAAAATGGTTTTTGTTCCAACCACAAAACTAACTATTTTTCCAAAAGAACTGATGGCTCCTCCGGTCGCCGCTTTTGATTTGGTCTCATGCCGTTCCGGCTCAAGCAAAGAGGTGTCAAAATTATATAAATAAACGCCGGATTTATCCGCCGGAGTTTTTACAAAGAATTCCTCGTTCGAATTTACGGCTATGGTAATCTCCGAATTAGGCACCGATTGCCCGAAGATTGCAATGTTTTCTCCCTGTTTTACCTCGCTTTTATCCACCGCTATGGTCGGGGCAATAAAAATATTACCAACCTCGACAACAACTCCGGAAGTTACTGTAACGGGGAAGGTCGATAAAGACGATCTTCTGCCTTGGCTGTCTTCAGAGTAAGCGCTAAAAATATACCCGCCCGCGGAAAGACCGGAAACCGCAATGCGGAAATCCGCCCCGGGATCGGCAATTGTTGAAGCGGCTATCTGCGCGTCTTTTAAAACAGTAACTTTCATTCCCGGATAAGCACGGCCGGATAAAACGACTCCTGTCGGAGGATTATCGCTTCCGCCGCTTTTTCCGCTCCCTCCGCCTCCGCCGCCTCCGCCTCCGCCGCCGGAAACGCATAGTGATGTATTCAGCGTACAGCCGGGATTACAACTCAAGGAACCGCGTGAAAAACCGCGTTTTTTGCAAGTCCATCCGGCCAGATTGGACCCATCGCACTCTTCGCCAGAATCGATTAATCCGTTGCCGCATAGAGAGCTTGCCGTGCTGGCCTCCTGGACGGATGCGTACGCAAACCCAGACAGCAATGCCAATAATGCTGTTAAAAATATCGAAATGTATCTTTTCTTGGCGCAAACCATAAACGCTAAAGAATAATAATTATTCCGCTTCACCGAGGATGGTGATCGTTGAATTTCCCGATTCACCCGACATGGCGCCAAGCGCCGCTTTCAAATAAAGATCTTTTTCGTTCCCGGCGCCGGCGGCGATCGTTGTGCCGGTCGCCACATCCGCGTCAAAAGTTGCCGTTTCGGTAATACAACCGGCATCAGCGCACGCCCCGCCTTTCGCATTCACCAGATAATATTCATTGGATACGACGCTATTGGTAAAGGTAGCAATGTTATACCAGATGATCAAAGCGGAAGCTCCGCCGTTATAAAGAGTAACTACCGGCTTGGCAACCCCGGCGCTCCCGAATGTTTGAGGAGAGCCGCTGCCGTCTATGTCGTTATACGGCCCGGAAACCGTGCTTCCCGAAGCGCCCGGCGGAAACGTGATGCTCGATACCGAAGTGGTATAATTTTGGGCCCTTATCTCTATCGCGGTTGAAAGAGGAGGAGCGGGTTCTATAACCGTATTCCCGTAAATATCGTTCAAATCATTATTATACCAAAAAACGTACAGCCTCTCCGCGCTTAAAAGGTTCCCCTTTAACGCGTAAACAGCATCAACGATGCCGGGGCTTAAAGTCTCTGACTCGCCGCTCCAGTTATTGCCGCCATCGGTTGATTTTTTGTAGTAAACCCTTGTCGCGCTCGCCAGCGTCCCCCGCAGGTACGCCACATAGATATCGCCGCTGTTCTCGTCTATTAAAGGTACCGGCATCATGCTGGTTGCGTCATTGCTGATAATGTTATTGGTGCCTTTGACAAAACCGCTTCCCCGGTCGCTTTCGTCAAAACTCCAAAACTCGATATCGTTGTCGGTACTGGCGGTGTAGTTGGAAAACGCCAGATAAACGTCCCCGGTGGATTTTTTGATGGTGGCGGAAAACCACTGGTCGTAGGTGGTATTTTCCGTCAAAGCGGCAATGCTGCTCCAAGACCCTGCCCAGGAACCGGGGCTTCCCTCGGTATAGACTTGGTATTTGATCGCGTTGCTGCCCGTTTCCGCTTTGATGGCGATAATATCATTGCCGGTTTTCAACGGCAAAAGCTGGATCTGGTCAATTGCCACCGAACTCCAGCTGCCAGGAGTCGCGTCCGTCCAGTTATCGCCATTGTCCGTGGATATGGCAACCTGCCCGCCGGCCGTAGTGTTAAAATTGCCGGAGATGAATAAATTCCCGCCCGCGCCTTTGGTAATGCTAGGTACGCCAACGCTAGCTTCGGTTATTCCGGTCCCTAAAAGCACCGGCTTGGCCGGAAACAGCATACTGTCGTCGCTGGTATCAAGATAAGTGTAATAATAATCGTCGGTCCAATCATCGGAAAAAGCAATGTGGATTTTGGTGTTTGTATCATCCCCCGGAGTCCACTGGTCATACCAGACCGCCACCGCCACTCCTCCGCCAACGGAAGTGATGGCTCTTGGCGCGCCCCAAGCTCCGCCGCCATTCGTCGTCTTTCTGTAAACCACATTCTGCCCCGTTATCCAATCTTCATAGGTTCGGTTCGATAAAATATTGTCTCCAGATATGGAATTCAGATCGTCGTTATACCAGGCTGTGTAAAGAACGTCGCTATGCATCATATTTCCGCGGATAAATTTATGGTCGTCGCTTGTATAACTCAAAGCAGATGATTCACTGCTCCAGGTGGTTCCGCCGTCCGAAGTGCTTTTAAAATACACGTGCATCGTGCTGCCCAAAGTCCCCCGGGCGTAAGCGACATATATCGTTCCGGTATCTGTTTCATAATACGGCACCGGGGTCAGGATGGTCGCAAGGTTATCCACCACATTGGCCGAACTTTTAACAAAAGTTCTGCCGCTGTCGGTCAGCGTCCAAAATTCGATATCTCCCGTAGCTACGGAAATATTATTGGTAAAAACCAAATAAACATCCCCGGTGGATTTTTTGATGGTGGCGGAGAACCACTGGTCGTAAGTGGTATTGTCAACCATTGAAGCGATGGTCGTCCACGATCCGGCCCAGGAACCGGGGCTTCCCTCGGTATAGATCTGGTAATCCATATCGTTGTTAGCGGTATCGGCGCGAATCGCGACAATATCATTGTTGGTAAGCAAAGGAAGCAGTTGAACCTGGTCACGGGACGCGCTGCTCCATCCTGACGGCGTTATGTCGCTCCATGAGTCTCCCGCCCCGTCCGCCGACCGGTAAACATATCCCCCCGCGGTTGTCGCGAAATTTGCCGTTACGAACAATGCCCCGCCCGCGCCTTTGGTTATGCCGGGGGCGGCGTTTTCCGTTTCGGTAAATGCCGATTGCTGGATAACGGCAACCATGCTACCTTTCAAGGTATCATCGTCGGTATCAAGATAAGTGTAAAAAACATCGTCAACGATATCGTCGGCGGCGGCAATATGTATCCTCACTCCCGTTGTGTCCCCCGGAGTCCATTGGTCATACCAGACCGAAACATTCGTCCAGCCGGTTTTGGTGTTGTCGATGATCGTCGGCGGAGACCAGTTTGTCCCCCCGTTGATGGTTTTTTTGTAAACCAATTCAGCGTTATTGGAATCAATATAAAAAGTATAGCCGTTGTTGGCATCGGTAAAAACCGTAGTCGGCGACGGGCCGAATTCGTCGGTCGCGTCGTTGATTATGTTCGTTTTGACAAAAAACTGATAACCGACATCTCCGTCGATAAATACCCCCGACGGGGAAGGGCCGTATTCATCAGTCGAATCGGTGATTGTTGTGTCGATGCTGGCTTCAACCTGTATGCCTTGGGAAAAAACGGTTGTGCCAAGAATGTCATTATCATCGTCGTCGTAATAAGAAACAAATAATCGGTTTTCACTTAATAAATTTCCGCTTAAAGATCTATAATCATCGCCGTAATCATTGTTATGGGTACCGGTCTCGCTGCTCCAATTTTGTCCGCCGTCGGTCGTTTTCTTGTAATATATATGCGCCGTATCGCTAAGGCCAAGCCCCAAATAGGGATACATATAGCTGGATCTTCCGGCTATATAAGCCACATAGATATCGCCGCTGTTCTCGTCGATCAAAGGCACCGGAGCAATTGCGGTTGCGTCATTGCTGATAATATTATTGGTGCCTTTGACAAAACCGCTTCCCCGGTCGCTTTCGTCAAAACTCCAAAACTCGATATCGTTTTCTTCATTGTTGGTGTTATTGGAAAATGCCAGATAAACGTCCCCGGTGGATTTTTTGATGGTGGCGGAAAACCACTGGTCGTAGGTGGTATTTTCCTTCAAAGCGGCGATACTGCTCCAAGAATCTGCCCAGGAACCGGGGCTTCCCTCGGTATAGATCCGATACTTGATCGCGTCGCTGCTTGTTTCCGCCTTGATGGCAATAATGTCGTTGCCGGTTTTCAACGGCAGAAGCTGGATCTGGTCAATTGATACCGTACTCCAGACCGAAGGAGTAACGTCGGGCCAGCTAGCTCCGCCATCGGTGGATCTGGCCACCAGCCCGCCGGCCGAACCGGAAATACTGGCGAAATTAGCGGCAATAAAAAGATTTCCTCCTTGCCCTTTGGTAATGCTGGGCGCCGCGTTAGCGGCTTCGGTAAAAGTAGCGCCGAGCAGCGCGGCAGTTACGCTTCCTCTTAAAGAATCTCCGTTGGTATCCAAATAAGTATAGTAGATATCATCGGTGGTATCGTCGGAAGCGGCAATATGGATCAGGGTATTGCTGCTATCCCCCGGAGTCCACTGGTCATACCAGACCGAAACATTCGTCCAGCCGGTTTTGGTATTGTCGATAACCACCGGGGTTTGCCAGTTAGTACCGCCGTTTATTGTTTTCCTGTACGCCAGATCATTCCCGCTGTCGATGAAGACTGTATAACCGATCTGGTTAGTGGTAAAAACTACGGCCGGAGACGGCCCGAACTCGTCGGTAGCGTCGGTTAGGTCCGATTCAATGGTAACTTCGGCGGCTTCGGCGGTGTTTGAGCGGAACGAATCCACGACCGAGCTTTTATTCTGGGATTGCCACATCAGATCAACTATATTCTTTTCGTTCCACTTATCCGCCATAAAGGATATCGCTCCGAAAGGAATGTTGGATAGAAAAAAAGCCAAGGATAAAAATACAACCAGGCATGCCTTGGCTGTTTTTTTTGCAACGTTCTTAAGATTATGAAAAGGGATCCCCATAATTAATTATTCGCGTTCAAAAAAAATTGATAGGCTTCTTTTGAAATTTCACGCATGAAAGCGCCCGCTTTTTCTTTTTCGTTTTTACTGTTGCCGTTTTTGTCGGCCTGGACCATGACGGATATCAGATAAGGCCTGTTTGGCAAATAAACGATTCCTGAATCGGAATAGGACATTGAAAGATCATCTACTCCGTACTTATGCGGGAAAATGACCTCCTGGCTGACTTCCGACGCCAAAAAATCATCGAATGAGGATGCATCAAGCCACTCCAAAATTTGTTCCGAATTTTCTCTCGACAGGTAGCTTGCCGAATACAGCGAACGAAGCATCCTGGAATACTCCTTAGCTGAAACGCGGCCTTCATTGGTAAATAATTGCTCCATGCCGAGCGCCTGGATAACATCTTTAAGATCATCCTGGTGCAGATTACGCAACAAGATGTAATATGCCGTATTGTCGGAATTCATCAAAAGCTCCTTAAGCAAATTTTCAATGGTGAATCTGGTTCCAACGGGATATTCAAAAAGCGGATTCTCGCCGTCTCCGGATTTATCATTGGCATCGCCCGCCATCAAAACCAGCTCATTCTGGAATTGCCATTCGTTTTTTTCAATTTTTTTTACTACGGCCATCGCAAGCGGCACCTTGGTCAGGCTGGCTGGCCATACGTATAGTTCGGGATTAACCGATATGTTGGCTCCGGTATTCAAATATTCGATATAAACGGAAACTGAATCCTGGCCGTATTCTTTTACCATGGCTTTAACTTTTTCCCGGAGCGGATTGATAGTCGTAAGATAATGCTTTTGGTCGATGAAATTCCTGGAAATATCGATAAGCGGATACGGATTGTCGTATTCCAAATTCTGCTTTCTAAGGTAAAAAACGTATCCGGCGGTAGCAAGATTCGTAACAATAAGGAAGCAAATAATCGCCTTGGATCTTTGGTTAATCGATAATTTCATACGCCGGACGGTTCAAGCCGAGAAGCTCGCTCTAAAATCTCAATTTTCCGCTGCCTTTTCTTTGCTTGAAAAATAATATCGCCAGCAGAATCATAATGACAATGAGCAAAGCAATGGTCGTTGCGTTGCGCGCAGCAAAATTCATCGCCGACGCCAGTAAATTCGGGTTTGGCGCAACTATTACCGAAATCGGTATCAAAAGGCCGGAATACACGTTCCCCTCGCCGGCAGCGTCTTTAAACACGATATAGGTCCTCCTCTCGCCGGAATGGCCTTCTTTGGCGGCTTCTTCGGAAGTCGCGCCCCATAACCCCGGTTCCGCTTCATCCGGCACTTTCAGCTCAACGGAGAAAACCTTTGTTTCTCCCTGTTTGATGGTGTATTCTTTCGGCAAAATCGTTATCCAGGATGAAATATCCATCCTATCGCTGTCCCCTTCCATTTTCTTATAATGGGTATACCAAAAACCCGTTCTTTCTCCTTGATCGTTTCCTTCCAGTATTATTTCCGCTTTTACGGTTTTGCCGGGGAATCCCTCCAAATTCACAAGCGCCATCCGGTTAACCGAAGTTGCCAAGGCAATAGAGCCGGAAGTAACTAAAAATCCGAACAAAAAAACAGGCAATAAATTAATTTTGTAGCGCATTTTATCTTCAAACCGCGGAATTATTAACTCCCCAAAAAAATTGTAAACTCAAAAAACTTTATGGCGTTTCTCCGAGAATGGTGAGCGTAGAACTGCCCGATGTTCCGGCCACACTGCTCAATGCTAATTCCAGATAAAGTGCCTTATATGTGGTTGTCGCCATTGTTATCGCAGTATCAACGCTGTTGGCATTTCCATCGGCAGAAAGCACATCATTGACAACGCTGACGTTGGTCGCGGTAGTGTCCACCAATTCATAATCTTCCGATGCCGCTATACCGTTGGTCCAGGTGGTTATCTCAAGCCAAACCTGAAGAGTCCCGCCCGAAGTATTCTTAAGCCTTACGACCGGTTCGCTGGCGGTACCGTCTAGAAACTGGGGATCGCTGTTGGTATCTACGTTATTATAGGGTGCGGAAATCGTGGCACTCGGCGCCCCTTCAGGGAAGGTGATTGTCGAAACGTCGCTATCAGCCGCTTTGCCGAAAATCGATATGCTGGTAGCTTTAGCGGTCGATGCCTGCTGGGTAGCCTCGTTGGAAGCCAGGATATACGACACACCGCTTAGTTCAACGGCTATCGCTAAAACTAACATTAGTACGATTCCGATATTGGTTTTTTTTAACAACTTTCCGATTAAATTTTTCATACAGGTATATTTTTGATCAATAATAATTTTACTTGTTCTCTTTTCAGCCTCTGTCGACCTGACCTATTGCTTAAGTTCAGAGACTTTTGGTATTTTGGCGTTTTTTCGTGAATTTGCTTATTTTTTTTATTATAACGCAAAATTAAGATAAAATATAGAAACGATCGAAAAATTCCGATTTTCCTATTGAAATTATGATATCATATTTTTATAAAGCCAAAAATAGGAAGAAATTTATTTCCTTAGGCCTAAATTCTTTTTTCATGCCTGGCCTATGGACGGCCTATTAGGAAATAACCGATAAAAAACATACAATTGCAGACAAAGGCGGTTTCGGAATTCACTTTATATGTTCTCAGTCCTAGCCGAACTAAACCAAAACATTTTAACCTCGGTCAACGGATTGGCCGGACATTGGCCTATTTTGGATCGGCTCGGAATATTTTTTGCCGAATATCTCCAGTATGTTTTGGGATTGCTCCTTCTCGCCGTTATCGTCTTTTCCAAAGAAAGAACAAAACGGCTGTTTATGGCCGCGGCCGCTGTTTTGGCCGCTCTGCTGGCCCGCTTTGCCGTGAAAGGATTGATTTTGATGTTTTATTCCAATCCCCGGCCTTACGCCGGAAATTTTTCCGCCCGCCAATTGGTTTCAACTCCGGGTGAGGATTTCCAATCGTTCCCTTCCGGCCACGCTCTTTTCTTTTTCGCGGCGGCAACGGCCATATATTGCTATGACAAAAAACTGGGAATGGTCTTTTATACGGCGGCCATATTGATAAGCTTTGCCCGGATTTTTGTCGGCGTCCATTGGCCGTCCGACATTCTGGCCGGCGCCATCTTGGGCATTATAACCGGTTTGCTTACTTACAAAGCGGCCAAATTTTTAAAAAAATGACAAGAAACTTGGCTTTGATAATTTTGCTTGACGGCCAGAAGAAGTTTTTACTCCAATTGCGCGACAAAAGCGCTGATATTGCTCTCGGCCTTTGGGCTTTTTTCGGCGGCGGCATCGAAAGCGGCGAAACTCCGGAATTAGCGCTCTTCCGCGAGATCAAGGAAGAACTCGATTATGTTCCCAAAAATCCCAAATTGTTTTTAACTCAGGATTACGTTTACGGAGGAAATTCCGGCACTAAATATGTTTTCATTGATCAATACGACCCAAGCCAGAAACTGCAACAGCATGAAGGCGAATCAATGGGTTGGTTTTCCCAAAAAGATGCGGAAAAACTGGACATGGCCGGCTACGATAAAGCCATTATTGAAAAACTCGCCAAAAAAATTAACGCCAATCTTGACTAATTTTTTCATCCATATTAACTTTTTATCAGTTCGTTAAGGGGTGAAAAATTGGCAAGCGACAAAACGTTAAAGGAGTTTTATTTCGAGGCCATGAGAAAGCAGTGGGGCCAGGGAACCAGAAAAAAACCGAAAAACACCGTTCCGGGACACGAAATGTTCGTTTTCCAGAAAGAAGATCTAACGCTGGTGGAACTGCGAGCCGAAAGCCTTTTTGACGGCGGCATTTCGGGCATGATAAACATCTTTGACGAAGGAAATTTAGCCTGGTCGGTACACTACAGCGGTTTTTGCGAAAAACGAGCCCGCACGTTCCTCCGCGAAGTTTTATCCAAATCTTTTAGGAACGGAAACGGCGCCAGCATCAGGGGGCCGCGGCGGCTGGAAGAGAAAAAACTAGCGTACGTTAATCTGATCAGCGGCAATTCAGGTTTTGCGCGTATACGGTGCTACGAAAAGATCATTAAGGTTGCAATCGACAAGCCCGAAGACAAAATCCTCGCCGAAATATCCTTCTTTGGAGGCTTGATCGACTAAGGTCGTAAAACCTGCTTAAACCGGCAGGTTTTTTACATAATCGAAAAAAGTTTTTTGGCGTTTTCGGTCGAATACCGCTTTACTTCGGCTGCTTGCTCTTTCCGGATCCGCGCGGCGCGCTCAATCACAAATTCGATGTTGGACGGCTCGTTTCTTCCGGAAATTCCAGGCGGCGCAAGATAGGGGCAGTCGGTTTCAAAAACGATGCGGTCTTTGGGCAGATTTAAGATAACTTCGTTAAGATCAATTTTAAAAATGATTCCGTTTAACCCGATATACAGCCCAAGATCCAGATACGCTTTGGCCTGATTTAGTGTTCCGGTAAAACAATGGATGACGCCCCGGATATCCTTTCCGCTATTTTTCTCTTTTTCCAGAAATTCAATCAAATCCTCGTGGGCCATGCGCACATGGAATATGACCGGCAGATCAAGTTCGCAAGCCAAGTCTGTTTGTTTTTTTAAAATCCCTAACTGCTGATTCTTAAAAACTTCGAACTTGGTTTTGGTTTTGGGCTTGTAATAATAATCCAAGCCAGCCTCCCCTATGGCAACCGCCTTTTTTGACCGCCCGAGCTTTTCGTATAAAGCATAATCGAAATCGCGCTCCAAACAATCTTTAAGTTCTCCGATATCGGCCGATGGCTCCGATTGTCCGATATTTAAGGCATGCAAACCGATTGCCGCGTAAACATTATTCTCGGTTTCAGCCATCTCAACGGCTTTTTGGGAAGTCGGATAATTCGTGCCGACATTAATAACCGCGATCCCCAGACTGCGGCATTTCTCCAGCACCTGTTTGTAATCCTTGGCAAAGGCCGTGAAATTAAGATGGGCGTGGGTATCGATTATCTCCATGGTTCAACGCTCATTTGGCTCTTTTAATGTTAAAGCGATGGGAAGCCAATAAGGCTATTCCAATAAACATCAAAGTTATCAATGTTGGTAAAAATTCCGGGAATTCCAAGCCAAAGCTTTCCTCAACGATAATAAACCCTAAAAACCCGATCGAGGTCATTGCTCCGTTTTTTAGATATCTATAGGCCGCCACTTTATCAACTCCCCTGATAGTCAATTCGCGCACGATCAAAGCGCCAATGCCGTTGCCGATCAGGATTAACGGCACGGAAGTGGTAAAAGCGAAAGCGCCTAAAACTCCATCAAAAGAAAACGAAGCGTCAAGAACTTCCAAATAGAAAAATTTTGACATATTGCTCATGTCGGCGGCCTTTTCTTTCAGTATCTTTGATTGTTTTTCCGCCTGTTCCCGGAAACCGTAAAGAATGAAAAAAGCGGCATTGCCGATAGCGGCCGACAGCATCAGCATCGGATTCTCGCGTGAAAAGTATAAAAGTCCCACCAAAAGCATCGCGGCACAGGCAAAAAACCAGATTCCATAGTGCGGCTTAATAAACTTATCAACAACAAATAGAGGCTCCTTTTCTTCCAAAAACAGCCAATGCAAGTATAGCAAGAAAAGAAATACCCCCGAACCCATCAGAATAAGCGGTTTTCCGGCCTCGATGGCTTCGGCAACTTGGGGCGAACTTGAAAATACAGCCTGGAATGCTTCGATAAATCCTAATCCGGGCACGGTAAGCCAAACGACCAAAAAAGGCAAAACGCCCCGAACAATAAAAACCGCGATGAACAGCCCCCAAAAAAGAAAAATCTTCCGCCACCGCTCGTTCATCGTTCTTAAAACATAAGCGTTGACAATGGCGTTATCCACGCTGTTTACAATCTCAAAGATAACCAATCCGAAAATAACAATAAAAGCGCTTAAGATGTCCATAGTGCTGTATTATTTCAATTTGCAAACCGGCGGTACGGCCAATTTGTGAGCGTTAGCGGCGATCCTGGCCGTTATTTTATCCAGTTTCGCTTCCTTAATTCCGGTAAGGCTTAGAATTTCCGTTTTTTCGAAACCAAGCTTTGTCATTTTTAGAACGGTATCAAGCGTTTGATAATCCACTCCCAGCTCTTTTTCGTCGGTCTGCCCGGGCCAGAGCGCCGCGGTCGGAGCGGCCGCGAGAATATCGGAAGGGATCTTTAATTCTTTGGCCAGATCAAATACTTCGCTTTTATAAAGATCGGCAATCGGTTCGATATCAACTCCCCCGTCCCCATACTTGGTGAAATAGCCGATCTCCATCTCCGAACGGTTGGTCGTGCCCAGTACCAGCATTTTTTTCAGATTGGCCAAATAATAAATAACGGCCATCCTGATCCTGGGCTTTAGATTACCGTAGGCCAGATTTCCGCCTGGCGGCATCAATTTGACGAAAGCATCCATCGCCTTGTCCAAATAGATCCTTTTAACCTGGATCTTCAGGGATTTTTCAAGCATGGCTACGTTCTTCCGGAACGGACAGGTTTTGAAAAAAGGCAAGAAAACAAATTGGACTTTTTTTCCCAAAGATTTCTTGGCTATGACCGCCACCAAAGCCGAATCGATCCCGCCCGATACCGCCAATACAGCCCCGCGCATTCTTGAATTTTTTACGCTTTCGGAAATAAAATCCGCTATCCTTTCCGCAAGCGGAATTTGCGATGTTTTAATCCGGTCCACGGCTCCGCTCTCTTTTAAATAAGCGGCTATGCCTTTAGGAACCAAGTTTTCCCATTCTTCGTCCTTGGCAATTTTTTCCCGGATCGATGTCGCCGAAAGGCCGTCGCAAAAAATCGGATGTTTCGTCTGGATAAAACCGGCCGTTTTAGCCGCGGACGCCGGCCAGGGATTCAAGGTTGCCACGGATGTTTCGCAAGGATCCAAGCCCGTGATCTCGCGAAGCTTTTTCGCCCAAACAAGATCATTATGAAAATCCGGCAATCCTAATATCTTCACTTTGCCAATGCCTTCCTCTTTCAGCGCCTGTTCAACTATTTTTTTCCTTTCAAAAAACCCGAGCGGATTAGTTTTGGTTCCGTATTCCTGCAAGCTCCCGATCACGATCGTCAGGCCTGTTTTTTGCCCAAGAATCCATTTAATAACCTCCAAATGGCCGTTGTGGATTGGCTGGAACCTGCCGACGAAAACGCATTGTTTTTTTATGTTGCCAGAGTTTTCTTTTTCCATACACTTATATAATATTCTATGCCGATTCGGCCAATAATTCAATCGCATAAAACCAAAAATACCGTTAAAAATATAACAAAAGTCCCGATGATTGGGACTTATGAATTATGGATACAGAACTTGATAAGGTGCTATAGCCTTCTTTTGGAAGGCAAGGGGGGAAGGCCAGTCTTAAGACTTACCTTCATTCTCCTTTTTGGTTAAAAGGCGTTCTTTGCCGAAATAAGGTTTCTTCCGGCTCACCGCTGCTGTTTTTAGACAACCGCGGCTTTGTTAAACTACCCCCTCTTTTTCTGTCTTTCATCTCCGCCGAAATTGGCTCCGGCAGAGATTAAAAACAAAAATGAGCCTGCCCACTAAAAAACCCTTCTTTGGGAAGGGCTTTCTGTTTGGCTGAAGCGTTTGTCTTGTTTTTATCTTTCGCCAAAAAGAAAGCCCTCCTTAATAAGGACCCCCAGGACCAACAACAAGATGCTGTTGTTAAATTGTTGGCTTTGGCTATTCATATATTTCCGATGTTATTCTTTTACCAAAAAAATGAAATATCGTCAAGGCCGACGTAATGGTTCAGGACCTTGGAATCACCCTCTGGTAGAATCCAAGTATATGGCATACTCAAAGAATCCGCATCTGGCTAAGGTAAGGATGGATGCGGTGCGATTGGTGAAATGGCGCGGCTGGTCCA